>Ga0208953_1000006_pt1 | contig 389981 bp, 303 predicted proteins | sample RifOxyB2_FD_184033 | JGI IMG/M metagenome (GOLD analysis project Ga0208953, IMG submission 184033) | Groundwater microbial communities from Rifle, Colorado - Rifle Oxygen_injection B2 (SPAdes) | ecosystem: Environmental > Aquatic > Deep subsurface > Groundwater | place: USA: Rifle, Colorado...
CTCTTTGAGTTGTTCAAGCTGTTGACGCTTGAACACTCCCCATATGGGAAACCTAAGGTTTCCCCTTCTGGCGCCCGCGCAAGGCGGGCTGTCACCCCTTCCTAAGCGGTTGACACCTTATTTTGTCGCGTCCGCCTTTTGCGGACTTATTTTCGTTTCACTCAAATTCGGAATGACGGCTTTACGAAACGCGCAGCAAGCTGCGCAGCTACAAAACCACTTTACTGTGGGATTGCCGCGCTCCTTTCAGTCGCTCGCAACGACGGCAACGAAACTACAAGATTGCTTCTCTCACTGCGGGAGATCGCAAGAACAGGGCCTTTTTAAGGTTTTTTCAATTGACTCAACTTATCACTTACAACTTACAACTTAAAACTACCTTATTCGTATCTTGTAAGAAACACTCAAGCCGGAGGCACCTGCTGCGATAAAGCTGTCTTTAAACCGTATTTTCGTAGCTGCCTCACTATGTCCGCCCTGCCAGGCGGAACCCACGAAATATTCAACGCTGTCGGCAGAACCATTGGCGGCGGCTTCAGGTACATAGCAGTTGAAAGGGATAGCATCGGTAAGATATGTATTTGTCGCTTCCATATCGCCGCTATTGGCATAATTTAGAGTCACCGTCACATCGCTGCCGGGCATCGCTATCGCGGCGCTTGTGCTCTTAACTACGGTTACATTGACCTTTCCTATAATGATATTATCCACATAGTAGGTTCCGTTGGAATGAAGCGCGGTCGGCACTATGCCGGCTTTAAACTCTGTGACATTCCACGCGGTAGTTCCCTGCGGCAGAGGCCAGTACATTGTTGTCCAGGTATTAGTGGAAACAGCGTACCTGTCAACGCTTTCCCCCTCCGATTTCGCGCCGTACCACAGCGTAAAGCGCATAGGAACGAGCACATCGGAAGTCATTACATCAGCTTTTAGAGTATTGTAGTTTGACCAGGAATAGTTTTTTCCGGTGATTTGAAGCTCCGCGTAGCCTGCCGAGAACTGCCACTGAAAATATCCGGCTCCGGAGTTTGCCGAGTCGGTGGATTTATTGTGAGAGAGAAATTCGGGGCTGTCTGCATTGAAAGAAACAACATCCCCGTTGCCGCTCCAGCCCATGGGCTGGGATTCAAAATAATCCCAGTATTGAGTCGTTCCGTTCTGCATGACAAGGCGCAGGTTGTCAAAATAATAGGTGCATTCGTTCGCGCCGAGGCCGTCCATCACAAAATCCAGCAACGCTACGGGCGTGGCTCCCGGGCTTACATCCCATACAATATCGGTCCATGTGCCGTTGGGCACATTGCTGTATGTGACAGCCTGAATAAGGCCGCCGGTATTGTTTTTCATCTCAAATTTAAGAGACGATGTTGCGTCCACGAAATCAGCCTTTATATCGGCTCTCACGCGAACGACATTCTGCCAATCCTCCACGGGAAAAGATTTGGACCTGATTATCATGTAATTTTCTACGGTTCCGACGGAGGTGGCTTTAACCACATTGCGGCTGTCCTGGCTGGCCCAGGAAACAAGCATAGGCCGGTTGCCCCAGGTAGGGCCGAACCAGGTGCGGTTATTAAAATCGTCAAGTGTCAGGGAAGCGGAAAAAACAGCGGCAGGTAACAAGAGAAAAAAGGCCGTCAAAAGGCGTTTTATCATAGGCTGCAATTTTGATGAGTGGATAGTATCCCCCTGCTCCATGAATATGCCCACATTCTATTTTATTGGCCTGTCTTTGTCAAGGAAAACAGTCAACAGTTTTAAGCTATAAGTAATAAGTTTTAAGTTGGGGCTGGAAAAAAAATAGCCTGAAAAGGGGATTCTAAATAACTAAGGAAACAATGAGAGACAGCGGAAATCACTGTTTGTTGGGTATTGTTTTGCGTTTCCAGACAAAATATATGGCGGGATATACTACCAGTTCCATTAAAAATGAGGTGAATATGCCGCCTATCAGCGGAGCCGCTATTCTTTTCATTACATCGGCTCCTATCTCATGAGTCTGGGCCCACATGATGGGAAGAAGGCCCGCGAACAAGACTGCGGCCGTCATCAGCTTCGGCCTGATTCTTTTTACCGCCCCGTGGTGAATAGCTGCCTTGAGGTCTTCAACGCTGTTTAACCTGCCTTTTTTCTTCATATCGTCGTACGAGAGATCCAGATAGAGCAGCATAAATATTCCGGTCTCGGCGTCAACGCCCAAAAGGGCGATAATGCCGGACCAGACTCCTATGGATAGATTATAATCCAGCAAAACCAGTATCCAGACAGCGCCTATAAGAGAAAAAGGCACAGCCGAGAGTATAATAAATGTCTTAACATAAGATTTTGTGCTTAGATAAAGCAGAATAAATATTATGACCAGTGTAAAAGGCACCACTATTTTCATCCGCTGCTTTACCCGCTCCATAAACTCAAACTGGCCGCTGAACTCAATAAAATATCCCGCGGGCAGTTTAATATTCTTTCCTATCGCCTCTTTTGCGTCGTCCACATAACGCCCGAGGTCGCGCCCGGCGACATCCACATAGACATAACCCGTGAGCTTTCCGTTTTCGTCCCTTATCATGCCGGGGCCGGATTCAATTTTTAGCTCCGCCAGCTGGGAAAGCGGTATCTGAGCGCCCGCGGGGGTAGGAATATACATCCGTTCAATTTTCCCTACATCGTTTCTAAGTTCTCTTGGATAGCGAACATTTACCGGATACCTCTCCCTGCCCTCTACCGTCTGGGTAATATTCTCCCCGCCGATAGCCGCCATAATGTTCATGCCGACCTCTTCAACGGAAAGCCCGTAGCGGGAAATATTTTCCCTCTTGAGGTTGAAATTAATAAAATAACCGCCGCTGGTACGCTCCGCGAAAGCGCTTCTGGTGCCTTCAACCTTTACGAGCAGGGATTCAATGTCTTTGCCAATGCTTTCTATCACCGAAAGTTTGTCGCCGTATATTTTAATCCCGATAGGGGTTCTGACGCCGGTTGTAAGCATGTCTATCCTGCCTTTAATAGGCATAGTCCAGGCGTTTACAACACCGGGCAGTTTAAGTTTCAAGTCCATCTCGGAGACCAGTTCGTCCCAGGTTATCCTCTCGGGCCAGAGAAAGTTAAGAGGCGCTTTTATAAAGCCGGGCAGGAAGCTGTGCCACCTGTCTTTATGGCGCCACTGATTCTGCGGCTTAAGAAGAACTGTTGTCTCCATCATGGAAAGAGGGGCGGGGTCGGTGGAAGTCTCGGCCCTGCCGGCTTTCCCAAAAACGCTTACCACCTCGGGAAAAGACTTCAACAGTTTATCCTGCACCGTAAGGATATCCCCGGCCTGAGCAATGGAAATGCCCGGCAGAGTGGTCGGCATGTAAAGAATAGAACCCTCGTTGAGAGGCGGCATAAACTCCCTGCCTAAAATATAAAAGGCAGGTATTGTAAGAGCAAACGCTATTACCGCCCCCGCGATTACTTTATAGGGCCGTTTGAGCACGGCGTCAACCACCGGGCCGTATATTTTAAAAAGAAACTTTGATATAGGATGTTTTTCCTCGGAATGAATTTTGCCGACAAGAAAAGTATTGGCGATACCGGCAAGCCACCGCGGTTTAAAATTGTAGTTATCCAGACGGGTAAAAAGCATCCTGACAGCCGGATCAAGGGTTATCGCGAGAATCGCCGCGAAAAACATGGCGAAATTTTTTGTGAAAGCCAGCGGTTTAAAAAGCCTGCCTTCCATTCCCTCAAGAGAGAAAATAGGAATAAAAGCCACGGCTATAACAATAAGAGAAAAGAACGACGGCCTGGCCACTTCCTTTATGGCATTGAGAAGCACCGTATGATAATCGCCTTTTTTTCCTTCGTCCTGCCAGCGCGCCAGCTCTTTATGAGCGTTTTCAACCACGACTATGGCGGCATCCACCATAGCCCCCACGGCAATCGCTATGCCGCCAAGGGACATGACATTTGAGGTCAGTTTCATATAGTGCATCGGTATAAAAGCGAAAAGCACGGCGATTGGAAGCGTAATGATGGGTATAACAGCGGAAGGAAAATGCAGAAGAAAAATCAAAATCACCAGAGAAACCACAAGCATTTCTTCAATAAGCTTCTTTTTGAGCGTTTCAACGGCCCTGTTGATAAGTTCCGAGCGGTCATAAACCGCTACAAGTTTTACGCCTTCCGGCAGTTGGACGCTGGAAATCTTTTCTTTTACCGCTTTTATGGTATTTAGAGCGTTCTCGCCGTGGCGCATCACGACAATTCCGCCGACAGCCTCGCCGTCGCCGTTTAGTTCGGCAAGGCCTCTTCTTATTTCGGGCCCCGTCTCAACTTTCGCGACATTCTTTATCGTTACGGGAACTCCGTTAGAAACCCTAAGGACAGCCTGCTCAATATCGGATATTTTCGCGGCGTAGCCTTTAACAGTAAGCATATACTCGGTGCCGGAAAGCTCTAAAACCCTCGCGCCGGTCTCAAGGTTTGCCCCCCTGACGGCGTTGACAACCGACGAAAGCGGAATTTTATACTGCTGCAAAGCGTTAGGATCAACGACAACCTGGTATTGTTTTACGAAACCGCCGATGGAGGCCACCTCGGAGACGCCTTTCACCGACTGGAGGGCGTATTTAAGATGCCAGTCCTGAAAACCTCTTAACTCCTCCAGAGAAAGTTTCCCGGACTCATCCACGAGCGCGTACTGATAGACCCAGCCCACTCCCGTGGCATCAGGCCCGAGCTCAATATTCGCCTCTTTGGGCAGCTGCTGAGTGACTTTTGAAAGGTATTCCATAACCCGTGAACGCGCCCAGTAAATATCGGTGCCGTCTTCAAAAATCAGATATATGTAGGAAAAGCCGTAATCCGAAAAAGCCCGGATATCCTTGACTTTAGGAGCTCCGAGCAAGGCGGATACTATCGGGTAAGTTACCTGGTCTTCAATAACCTGAGGGGGCCTGTCCCATTTCGCGTAGACAATAACCTGGGTATCGGAAAGGTCGGGTATGGCGTCTAAAGGAATATTTTTGATTGACCAGAGGGCCCAGACCGTCATAAAAGCAACGCCGAAAAACACAAATATTTTGTTCTTAGCCGACCAGTCAACAATTTTTTCTATCATACAATTTTGCCCTTTAAGCGATTTGACTTTACAGAAATTGCTTCGTCTGGGACCGGATTCCCGCCTGCAATACCGTGAATGACAGACTTCTTTATGTCGTCATACCCCTTCCCAGCAAAAGAGATCCTTCTCTCCCTTCGGGAGATCAGGATGACGGCACTTTTCTGTCCTCCCAGACAGAACATTTCTGGGATGACAGCTTGCTGGTTCCATGACTGAACTCTATCGCAAAATCCGGGGTTAGCCTAATGTTTATGCTCAGACGCGCCGCCGCCCTCTCCCGAAGATCCCCTGAGCTGGCTTTCGGAATCAAGCATAAAGTTTCCGTTTGTCACAACCAGATCACCGTCTTTTAAGCCTGATTTAATCTCTATATATTCGTCTCCGGAAAAGCCGGTTTGAACATCGCGCGGCTCGTACTCTCCGTTTCCGAAGTCTATATATACGACCTTACGCAGCCCCGTATCTATAACCGCTGACTTAGGCACCGCAAGCTGTTCTCCTCCGGAGGTTTTTACCTCAATATTAACAAACATCTCAAGCTTGAGCATACCGGAGGCGTTATTAATCAGTATCCTTGCCCTGGCAGAACGCGTCTCGGGGTTAAGCGACGGTTCAATAAACATCACTTTTCCTTTGAACTTCACGGAAGGGAAAGTATCGGTAACCGCGGTGACATCAATACCCGGCTTAACAGCCTGCAGGTCGTTCTCGTAGACATCCGCGAAAAGCCACGCGTTTTTAGAGGGATAGAGCAGAGCCTTGTCGGGCGTATTCTGTTTTTTAAGCTCTTTAATGTCATTATCGGTGTACCCAAACAGAGAGAGCCTGAACTTTGACGCTTCAAGAATACCGCTTTGCCCGCTCCCGCCCTCCGGTACGGCTGGAAAGTTTTTTCTGCTGAGAATATACTCCTGCTGGGAGAGATACAGTTCGTTGTCGTAGGCCACCCGCGCCGGCAGCCGTACCGTCTTTGAAACCTTCATAACCCGCGCCGTCTCGCTTTTAAGGCCCAGAAGCCTGCCGGTACTCGGCTCAACGGCTATTCTGTTACCCTCTTTTTTATATACGGCTACAAGGTCCATATTGCATATCGGGCATTGGCCCGGGCCCTTTTCTTTAATCTGGGGATGCATGGGACAGGTCCAGTACGCTATCTGTCTGCCATCAGCTCCGGCCGCGGGCTCGTCCGCGCTCTTCATATCATGAGCTTCCCCGTGAGCGTCATGGGCTGAGACAACCCCCAGTTTTTTTTCAAACTCCGCGGAACAGTCCGGACAGCAAAGGAAATATGTTTTGCCCTTGTAATCCACGGCTTTCGTTTCAGCGCTTACATTAAAAACATTGTTCGTAACCGGGCATATGGCCTGAAGGCCTATTTCAGACGACCTGGCGGGGCGTAATTCATAACCTGAATGGCTTGAACAGGAACTTAAGACAGCGGCGGCAGAAAACAGGAGCGAAACAAGCAATAATCGTTTCATTTAATATCCCCTCCGGCTATGAGCTCAAGCTCGGCGTAATACATGCGGCTCTCGGCGGAAAGCCTGTAGAATTCCGCGCTGGCGTCCAGATATTTTTTCTGAATATCCAGCAGATACTGAAAATCCACCTTGCCGGCGCGGTAACCCGACTCGGAGATTTCAACCGCTTGCTTCGTTGAAGGCAATATTTCAGCGCGGTAAATCCCCTGCAGCTTCAAATCCGTTTTGTATTTTAAATACATTTTATTTAAGGATAACCTGACAGAATTTATCTCGGCGCGCAGTTCCGCCTCGGAATACTCCGAGCGCGCCGCTGTGGATTTTACTTCCGAAATCCTGCTCCAAAAATAAAGCGGCAGGCGCATTGAGGCCATATACGAATTATTGTCGGAAACATCGCTTATCCTTGCTTCGGCCATTATGTCCGGCAGCCACTCCATTTTGGAAAGCTTTGTGTCAGCGAGGCTTCCGCGAAGCATTTGCCTGCTGGCGTCAACGGAATAATTTCCGCTTAAAACCTTATTCTCAAGCCGCGCGTATTCTATCTCAACGGCCGGCGGCTCAATGCTTTCGGGAGGCCCCAGCGGTTCAGTGGGATTTTTAGACATATATGTGTTAAGCTCGGAGCGCGCGATATCGGCCTCGTACTGAGCTTCCGTAAGCATCGCCTGCATCCTGCCCAGTTCGGCAGAGGCGGAAAGCACATCAGCCTCCGTCACCTTGCCAACCATGTATTTTGATTTAGCTATGCCGAGGAACCTGCTTACCAGGGCAATATTTTCGTTAAATATCTCAATTTTTCTGTGCGCGAGCCAATAACCCCAGAAAGTTTTCTTAATATTTGTATCCAATTCCAGCTGTTTGTGTCTGTATCGGCTGTTTAAGGCCCGCGCCATACTGGAAACCGCGCTTCTTTTAAAAGAAAGCTTTCCCGGGAAAGAAAGTTCCTGGGCTATGTATATCCTGCCGTTATCCTTCATGTAATCATAACCAAACAGCGGAGCGGCCCAGGCGGTCTCGGCATTGACGGCGTAATTCGCGGCGAGATAGGCCTTTTGCGCCATTTTAATTTCAGGATTTGATTGTCTTGCGGAGATAATGATGGTTTGAAGGGTCACGGTTTCCTGCGAGCAAACCGCAAAAGGAAAGGCTGCCAGAGCCACGGCAATGAGAAAAGTTTTTTTCATGTTCTCCCCGTTTCAGCAAAAGGGCGTTTAGACAAACAACTTCTGGAACTTTCTTATTTCAGCGGCAGGATCGTCCGCCGCGACTACAGCCGATATCGCGCACAAAGCGTCGGCCCCGGCCTCAACGACTTCCCGCGCGTTTGTGAGGTTTATGCCGCCGATAGCCACGACCGGAACCTTAACTAAATTTTTGACTTTTCTGATAAGCTCGGCTCCGGCAGGTTTTCCGGCATCAGGTTTTGTCGCGGTTGAAAATATCGGAGAAAGCCCGATATAGTCAGCTCCAAGCTTTTCAGCCAGAACCGCTTCAGCTTCGCTGTGAACGGTAAGGCCGATAATCCTGCCTTTGCCGAGAATTTCCCTGGCTTTTTCAAAGGGCATATCGCTCTGCCCTATATGAACTCCGTCGGCCTTAACCGCCAAAGCTATATCTATCCTGTCATTAATAATTAAAGGTATATTCCCGCAGAGCTTTCTGAGCTCCAGAGCTTCCGTATACAGGCTCCCGGTATCGGCGCTTTTGTTTCTGTATTGCACGGCCGCGGCTCCGCATTCCGCTGCCACAGCAGCGTCTTTTAATATTCCGGCTTTTGAAAGGCCAGAATCAGTGATAAAATAATACCCCTTCATCAGCCCTCAACCTTACGCATTTTCTCTACTGAATCCGCGCCGAGAGTAAAAATAGCGTCAAACATTTTATCTTTAAATGTTCCGGGGCCTCCCGCGCTCGTTACGGCGATCTCGGCGGCTATCTCATAACAGCAAAGCCCGGCCGCGGCGGCCTTTACAAGGTCTTTTTCAACTGCGGCGAAAGTGCCTATTACCGAAGTAGCCATACAGCCCGTTCCAACGACATGCGACATCATTTCATTGCCGTTGCGCACTCTTAAAACCCGGGAACCGTCGGAAACAACATCCTCTTTACCGGTAATAACAACGACGCACTTTCTTTCCATAGCCAGGAATTTTGCCACCTCAGCGGGGTCTTTGGATATCTCGGTGGAATCAACGCCTTTGGTATTAACGGACTCACCGGCTATCCTGGCGACCTCCGAGGCATTGCCTTTTATAATATCTACGCGCGTCTCGTTTAACAGCTCAAAACATTTATCGTCCCGGAGCTTTGTGGCTCCTGCTCCGCAGACATCCAAAACCACCGGTATGCCCTTTTTGTTGGCGCTTTTAGCGGCTATTTTCATTGATTCAATAAAATCCACCGTGAGAGTGCCTATATTGAGCACCAGCGCCGAGGCGATAGAAGCCATTTCAGCCGCTTCCTGAGGAGCATGCGCCATCACCGGAGAGGCGCCAAAGACTTTAACGACATTGGCGCAATCATAAATCGTCACCCAGTTGGTAAGATGGTGAACTACCGGCTTTTGTGACCTGACCTTCTGTAAAATAGAGTAAATCTCAGTGCCTGTCATAATCAATTATCCTTTCCTTAGTTTTTAGTAATCACAAAAATTACATTTAAAGCGAACAAATTCGGAAGCAAGTTAATTTTATTTCTCGCGCCGAGATAATGCGACTCCAGTATCTTAATTCCCTTTTTGGAACAGTACCACTCAAAATCCTTAACGCTTAAAAACCTGAGGTTTGGAGTATCGTTCCAGCGGTACGGCAGGGAATTCGTTATTGGAGCCATACCCCTGAAAAAAAGCATAAACCGCGCTCCAATATGCGCGAAATTAGGGAATCCAATTATTACTTTTTTTCCGGCTCTCAGGGCCTCGTTGATTACATAATCAATCTTTTTTATTTCCTGAAGGCTCTGGTTTAAAATGACATAATCAAAGGATTTGTCCGGGTAGCCGGAAAGCCCGGAATCTATGTCAGAATGAAAAACACTCAAACCCTTTTCCACGCACTGATAAATGGCGTTTTCGTCTAACTCAATCCCCTGGGCATCCGCGTTCTTTTCTTTGACAAGATAGCTCAGCAGCTCTCCGTTTCCGCAGCCAAGGTCTAAAACCCTGGAATCAGGCTCAATGATTGATGCTATTACCCTGTAGTCAAGCTGTACCGATTCTTTCATTTTTTATCTGCTCCTATTTTACCGAAGATACTTTTTCAAGGAAATGCTTTATCAGCCTGCTTTCGTCCTCAACCTCAAGCAGAAACGCGTCGTGTCCGTAAGTTGAGTTAATATCGCAGTATGTCACATCGGCGCGCCTCATCCTGAGGATCCTTACCAGCTCGTTGGACTGGTACGACGGGTAGAGCCAGTCCGATTTAAACGAGATCACAAGAAACCTGGTATCTATTTTTTTTCCGGAAGGAATGATTTTGTCGCCCGAAACATCAAAATAATCCATGGCCTTAGTGATATAGAGATAAGTATTGGCGTCAAACCTCTTCACGAAAGTATCGCCGCGGTAGCGCAGGTAGCCTTCCACCTCAAAATCGGTCTTAAAGGTGAAAGAATAGTTATCTTCTTTTAGTTTTCTGGAAAACTTGTCTTCCATTGAACGATCGGACATATATGTTATATGCCCAATCATGCGGGCCACAGCCAGGCCCCTTTCAGGCTGCGCTTTCCCGTAATAATCTCCGCCGTTCCAGGCAGGATCGGCCATGACAGCCTGGCGCCCCACCTCGTCAAAAGCTATCTGCTGGGGCGAATGTTTCATTGTAGTGGCTATTGGTATGGCGCTTTTTACCATCTCGGGGTAGTTGGCAACCCACTGGAGCACCTGCATGCCCCCCATGGAGCCGCCGGCGACGCACAAAAGTTTTTTGATTCCGAGATGATCAATAAGCTTTTTCTGCGCGCGGACCATATCCGATATAGTAATAATCGGAAAATCCAGGCCGTAGGGCCTTCCGGTCGCGGGGTTTAATGAAGAGGGGCCAGTGCTTCCCTTGCAGCCGCCAAGAACATTAGAGCAGATAACAAAATATTTGTCGGTGTCAAAAGCTTTTCCGGGGCCTATCATATCATTCCACCAGCCAGGCTTTTCCTCGTCCTGATGATAGCCGGCGGCATGAGCGTCGCCCGAAAACGCGTGTAGGGCCAGAATCGCGTTTGTTTTTTCCTCGTTTAAAACTCCGTAGGTTTCGTAGGCCAGCGTAATGGGGCCGAGTTTAAGGCCCGATTCAAGAATAAGCTCGTCGGGGCTCTGCGCGAATGTGAAATATTCAGGTTTAACTATGCCGAGGCTTTCTTTGTTTGACTGTAGCATTTCAACTCCTTAAAAGAATGTTATTCCCGAAAAAAGCCAGGTCGTCAGGTACCTTTCGCCCGAATCGGGAAGAAGCGCCAGTATCACTTTGCCCTTCATATCGGGCCTTTTTGCTATTTCAATGGCGGCCCAAACAGCAGCCCCTGAAGAAATACCGGCGAATATCCCGTCTTCAAGGGAAAGCCGCCTGGCGGTAACACCTGCATCCTCGCTTGATACCGGCACTATCTCGTCAAGAATCGCGGTATTTAGAACTTTGGGGACAAATCCCGCGCCTATGCCCTGTATTTTGTGCGACCCGGGCTTGCCGCCCGAGAGAACCGGCGAATCCTTTGGCTCAACTCCTACTATTCTGATAGACGGCTTCTTTTCCTTCAATACTTCGCCGATCCCCGTTATGGTTCCGCCGGTTCCGATCCCCGCCACAAAACAGTCAATATTGCCGCCGGTATCGTTCCATATTTCAACGGCTGTTGTTTTCCTGTGAATCTCGGGGTTAGCCGGATTATTGAACTGCTGTGGCATGAAACTCTTTGGAGTTGACCTGGTTATTTCTTCGGCCTTTTCAATGGCGCCTTTCATCCCCATGGCGCCGGGAGTCAGCACCAGCTCCGCGCCGAAAATCTTCAGCAGCTGCCTGCGTTCAATGGACATGGTGTCTGGCATGGTAAGTATTAATTTATAGCCTTTTGCCGCGCAGACAAAAGCCAGTGCTATACCTGTATTGCCGCTGGTGGGTTCTACAACAACCGATCCCTTTTCAAGCAGGCCTTTACTTTCCGCGTCTTCTATCATCGCGATGCCTATCCTGTCTTTTACGCTTGACATAGGATTAAACGATTCAACCTTTACCAGTATGTCGGCGTTGAGGCCGCTCGTTATCCTGTTAAGCCTGACTATCGGGGTATTGCCGACAGTTTTTGTTATATCATCATATATTTTGGTCATGGAAATCCCCTTAGGCTTTCGCGAGAGCCTGGTCAAAATCGGCGATGATATCGTCAATATGCTCAAGCCCGATAGAAAGCCTGATAAAATCCGCGGTTACGCCGGTGGCCAGCTGTTCCTCTGCGGAAAGCTGCTGGTGGGTCGTAGTGGCAGGATGAATCGCCAGGGTCTTGGCATCGCCGATATTAGCCAGGTGAGAAACAAGCTCAAGAGAATCTATGAACTTCTTGCCTGCCGCGGCCCCGCCTTTAATGCCAAATCCGATTATAGCGCCGGCGCCTTTTGAAAGATACTTGTCGGCTTTCTTTTTCTCCGGGCTTGAATCAAGTCCCGGATAGTTAACCCAGGCCACCTTGGGATGATTTTGAAGATGCCTGGCCACAGCGAGCGCGTTCTCTGAATGTCTCGGAAGCCTTAGGTGCAGTGTCTCAACTCCCTGAAGAAGCAGAAAGGCGTTAAAAGGAGAGATCGCCGGCCCCAGGTCCCTCAGCAGGCTCAGCCTTGCCTTCGTGATATAGGCTATATTACCAAAAGGCTTCAGGGCCTCAACAAATTTAAGGCCGTGATAACCCGGATCAGGATCGGTTATTAACGGGAACTTGCCGTTGGTCCAGTCAAATTTGCCGGAGTCAACTATAATTCCGCCGAGCGAAGTGCCGTGGCCGCCCAAAAATTTGGTGGCTGAATATACAATAATATCCACACCATATTCAAAAGGCCTTAACAGGTACGGCGAAACCGTATTATCAAGCACGAAAGGAAGGCCGTTGTCATGGGCAATTTTTGAAATAGCTTCCAGATCCGCCACATCAAGCTTGGGGTTGCCAACCGACTCGGCGTAAACCGCCTTTGTTTTCGGAGTTATGGCTTTCTTTAACGCGTCCAGGTCTCCGGATTTAACGAATTTCACGGTGATGCCGAACCTTTTAAAGGTGTTGTGAAACAGGGTATAGGTGCCTCCGTAAAGATTGTCCGCGGAGACTATCTCGTCGCCGGCCTGCGCGATATTGAGCAATGCCAGTGAAATAGCGGACTGGCCGCTGGCCACAGCGAGAGCTCCTATGCCCCCATCCAAAAGAGCAATTCTTTTTTCAAGCACATCGGTAGTCGGGTTCATAAGCCGCGTATAGATATTCCCGAACTCTTTTAACCCGAAAAGCGCGGCCGCGTGCTCCGAGCTTTTGAACTTGTATGATGTCGTCTGGTAAATGGGCACGGCGCGCGAACCCGTTACGGGGTCGGCTTCCTGTCCGCCATGGAGCGCCAGTGTTTCAGGCCTTAACTTTGAATCAATTTTTGTCATATTAGTTTCCTCCGGATTTCATATTAAAAAGCAAATTTTATATATTATACATTATTAAATTATATTCTTCACTACACATTCGCGTCAAATCCTCCAGATTATGGCTCTCAAGGGTCTTTTGTATCACATTAGAGAGTTCGGCCCAAACCGTGTTTGAAACTCTCTGCGAAATTTTGCCATCGCCGGTTCCATGACGCTCAATTATTGACATATCGCCCTCCAAAGGCTCTACGATTTCCCTTAAAGATATTTTCGCGGGGTTTCTTGACAGCGCGTAACCGCCCTTTGCGCCACGAAAAGATGTAATAAGGCCTGCTGATTTCAAGACAGCCACAATGTGGCCGAGGTACTTTTCTGAGATGGCCTCTTTCTTTGCTATCTCATTTAAAAATTTGGGGCCTTTGCCGTAAGCAAGCGCCAAATTAAGCATTAACCTCACGCCGTACCTTGTTTTTGTTGATATTCTCATAAAACCACCTATTTACTACTTAGTCTACTTGTTTAGTAGTGATTATATTATAAAAAAAAATTCCTGTCAAGCCCCCTCCTTCATCATTATCTTTAATTTAGCAATCGCTATAGTTTCTATATCGCGCACTTTTTGCGGCGCTATGCCGAGTTTTTCCGCTATATCTTTCAGAGTATGGTATTTATAATCATTGAAACCAAAACGCCACTTTATCACTTCAGCCTCATGCTCACCGAGACAAGACAGATATTTTTCCAGCTTCTCGTCTTTTTCTATCCCCTCCAGGGTATCTTCGGAGTTTTTCTCGCCGGAGTCAACAACATCCTTGAGCGTATTTTTCTGATCGTCGCCGTCAATATAACTGTCAAGAGAGACGGGGGCCGACATACTGGCCTGATTTACAAGCAGCTCCTTGACTTTCTCAAGCTCTAAATCCATACCGCTTGTGATATCCTCTATCGTAATATCCCTGTTTTCAGCCAGGCCGGACTCAATCATTTTAGTTATTTTCTTCAAATTTGACGCGACACCGGCTGGAATTTTCATGAAAGCAAGCGTCTCGGTAATGTAATCCTGAATGGAACGCACTATCCAGAACCAGGCGTAGCTTGAAAATTTAACTTGCCTGGATGAATCATAATGCTCCAGAGCTTCCAAAAGCCCAAGGTTTCCCTCTTCAAGCAGCTCCTCAAACTCTATCCGCGGAAAATAGTTTTTATATTTTTTGGCGAGGCTGGCCACAAAAGGAAAATATACTTTAAGGAGCCTGTCCTTGGCGTCCTCTTCACCGGCGCGGCAGCGGGCGACAAGCTCCGCCTCTTCTTCCTTTGAGAGTCTGACAGCCTGCATAGGCTTAATTTGAATATAGGGCCTTTTATTATTCATAATAATTACGGAACGAACTTAAAACCCCTGCCGAAAATCGTCTGAATCTTTTCTCCGAAACTCCCCAGGCTGTGCCTGAGGTTCTTTATGTGAGTATCAATGGTCCTGGTGCTGACCGGTATCTTATAGCCAAAAACATTTTCCAGAATATAGGTTCTGTCAAAAACCACATTGGGATTGCGCAGAAAAAGCACAAGCAGGTCAAATTCCTTGGGCCTGAGCTTTAAATCCCTTCCGTCAAGCGTCACCGAATGAGATTTGATATTTACCTCAATATTCGCGGATTTAATTACATCATCCCCTTCTCCGGAGCGTTTTACCCGACGCAAAAGAGAGGCGACCCTCGCCAGCAGCTCTTTATTACTGAAAGGTTTTGTCACATAATCATCGGCTCCCGCTTCCAGTCCGATAACCTTATCGGTTTCAGTTGATTCAACCGTGAGCATAATAATTGGTATGTGTTTCGTATCCTGATTCTCCCGAAGCAGCCTGCAAAGTTCTATGCCGCCTATCCTTGGGACTTTGACATCCAAAATCAGCAGGTCGGGCTTGGACTTAAGCACCCTGGCATAACCGTCGTCGGTATCCGGGCTTGAAATCACCATGTAATTCTCCCGTTCCAGAACATCGGTTACAAGAGACCGGATATTATCCTCGTCGTCAATTATCAGGATTTTTTTTGATATCATTCTTTCCGCCTTTCCACGACATATGCGCTTCTGGTATACTGCTTGGCCAGTTTCTTTAAGCCGGCCGTTATTTCGCCAAGCTGCGCGTAGTGCGTTAGTTTCGTATGCAGAGTGGTAACAATGGCTATGGATACCCCCATTATCGGGAACTCCCTTATGTTGTGCTGCCTGTCCTCGGTAACGATAAAACCTTTTACCTTGTCTTCAATATCGTAAAAATCCCCGATGGTTTCGTCAAACAGCTGAATAATCCTCTCGGCAATTTTTATGTATTTATCATTGCCGACTATAACTATAAAATCGTCTCCGCCTATATGCCCGACGAAATCGCTTGAGTTTCCGGTTTCTCTCACGGCCCTGGTCAGGACGCTTGCCACATGTTTAATTATCTTGTCGCCCCGCGGGAAACCGTATTTATCGTTAAAGCTTTTAAAATTATTAATATCCACATAGAGAACGGCAAAATCGTCCTTCGCGGCTATGCGCTTTTCTATCTCAACGGTTATGGTCACATTGCCGGCGAGCATCGTCAGGGGATTGGCCCCGAGGCTCATGGCCTTTCTCTCAAGCACGGTTTTAATTCTTGCCAGAAGCACGCTCGGCTTAAAGGGTTTTGTAATATAATCGTCAATTCCGAGCCTTAAGCCTTTAATCTCGTCGTTTTCCGAGTTTCGCACGGTAAGCATTATTACGGGCTTGTTTACCATAAGAGGATCGGCCCTCATTTTAGCAAGCAGCTCATAGCCGTCAAGGCGGGGCATCTCGCAGTCAAGCAAAATAAGATCCGGCGACTCGGAATAGATCTTCTGGAGCCCCTCCAGGCCGTCGTCGGCGGTAATCGTCTGGAAGTTGGCGGCGGTAAGAATATCGCTTACCATCTCCTGAAGATTTTTCTCGTCGTCAACTATTAATATTTTCTTTCCCTCAACAAGATAATCGCCTTGCATTATACCTGTCTCCATACCGGCATTGTAAAACGGAATGTCGTACCCTTGCCAACCGTGCTTTCCACCGTGATATTGCCGCCATGCAGCTTAACGATCTCAGCCACAATGGCAAGGCCAAGTCCCGTGCCCTTGGGCTTTTTATTGGCTCCTTCTTTGACCTGATAGAATTTTTCAAAGACCTTTGGCAGGTCGGCCTGAGGAATCCCGACCCCTGTGTCAGAAAGCGATATTTCAATAATCCGATCATTGACCTGTACCGCGCTAATCGTAATTACCGCTTCACTGGGAGTAAATTTCAGTGAATTGCCCAGCAGGTTTGTTATCACCTGCTTCACTCTTTCCGGGTCAACATAAATTCTGGGCAGGTCAGGAGCTATGTCCACGACAAGCTTTTTTGATTCTCTGGCGGCAAGCGGTACAAACAGCTGCATTATTTCCTCGGCTATATCCTTCATGTCCGTAGGTATTGGTTTAATTTCCAGGCGGCCGGCCTTAATTTTGGCAAGATCAAGTATATTGTTTATAAAATTCGTGAGCCTGACGGTTGAATCCCTGATTATCTCCAGGGCTTTTTTCTGCTTGTCCGGCGTCATGTTTTTATCCAGGCCGTCAAGCAAAAAGTCGCAGTAGCCGTCAATGGCGGCAAGCGGAGAACGGAGCTCATGAGAAACACTGGAGACAAAACTGTCTTTTAATTCATCAATCTCCTTGACTCTTCTTGCCATTTCGTTAAAGGTGTTTGAAAGCTTGCCCAACTCGTCATTTCTATCCACCGCGACCTGAACAGTCAGGTCGCCTTCGCCAAGCTTTACGGCGGCCTGACTGAGTATCTTAATCGGCTTATTGAGATGAGCCGAGAGAATAAACGCGAATAGTATTCCGACCAAAAGAGCGGCCGCCGAAACAATGCCTATTTTTTTTGCTAACAAAACCACCGTATCTTCAATCTGTTTATTGAGATAATCCTGAGAAAAACCCACTTTTACGGTTCCGCCGTACTCGCCTTTGACCATTATCGGCAGGCCCATTTCAAAAATCTCTTCGCTTCTTTCGGACATAAAATTATCGTCGGCCGGCCTGGATAGTTTAAAAATCCTGTAATTAAACGAATCCTGCCTGAGGTTATCGCGTATGGAAGAAAGGATTATACCGGTGGGAGAAACATAGCCGGCGTAAACGATAGAGGGCCGATGGGTTTCAATGAGAGAACGAATTGTGTTTACTATAAGTATTTCGTCCCTGACGGTAACGGCCTCCGTGCAGGTATAATTAAAATCCTTAAATATTTTCTGCCGGTTCTGCTCCAGCTGAGCCCGGTACAGCTGTTTGTAAGTAAAAAAAAGGCTCACGGAAATACCGGCGATAATAATTGCCAGAAGGAAGGTGATAAGAAGAGTAAATTTAATTCTAAGAGACATAGAAAGCCGATAAAACGAGGATGTGGGGCACGGTAACGGGCTTGCCGAAAAAAAATCAGCCGAAGCCCCGTTCCGGGACACAGAGCGTCCGGGCGCAGGGCTTCGGTTTAAATTTAAAAAATATTATTCCTGCACCTCTTCAATTTCAGCCTTGACTCCGCCCATTACTCCGGCTATCCAGTTGTAAAGGAAGGAAATCACGAATACTCCGGCAACCATAAGAATGGCATAAAGAACGACGAAAATAAGCCATGAGAGGAACCTGGCTCCGATTGTAAGGTTTCTTGCGACCTCAGTCGGAAAAATAAAGAAAGTAAAAAGACCGATCAAGGCACCTACTACCACAAAAACCACCGGCAAACTCTTAACCAACGAACCGAGCACTACTTTTTTCAACTGATAAACAGCCATTGCTTCCTCCTTTATTTATTGTAGTGACAAACACTTTAGATACAACGCTGAAAAATCTCACCTCCCGGACAATTTGAGCTGAAACCTCCGCAAATTAACTATACCGCAATGTAATGATAACTAAAAATACAATTTATTTCAAGTGCTTTTTATAAAATATATTCCGGCTTATTTTGCCCTTCTTCTGCTTTCAAGCCATTCCTCCACGAACAGATAAGCGGACGGCACAAAAAGGATGGTCAGCGCCATCCTGAGCGTTTCCCCTCCGCATATAGCCACAGCCATAGAAGAGGTCGCGTTCGTACTGCCTCCGAAAACAAGCGGGAATATGCCAAGTATCGTTGTCAGAGTTGTCATCAAGATGGGCCTGACCCGATCAACCGTACCTTCAAATACAAGCTCTCTTAAATCCCTGTGCGGTTCGGCCTTTCTCATTTGATTATAAGTTTCAACCAGCACGATAGCGCCGTTTACCACAAGCCCTATCAGTATTATCATGCCCTGCATTGAAACGGAATTCAGCGTTTTAAAACTCAGGAATAGCGCGTAAACAGCGCCGGTTAAACCCATCGGTATGGTCACCATAATAATGAGCGGCTGCAGCAGCGACTCAAACTGAGAAGCGAGGATCATGTATATAATAACAATAGCCAGGACAACGGCAAATACCGCAGAACTCATTGACTCCTGCAGCGCCAGCGTCTCGCCGGCTATATTGTAGGCCATATCGTCAGAGGGCGCGATGACATCATCAAGCAATTCGCGAATATCTTTTACGGCGGAATCAAAACTGCCTCTTACATTCGCCATCATAAGATAAGTTCTCTGCCCTTCAATCCTCCGTATCTCGGGCATGGTTTTTACAAAAACAAGTTCGCTGATCTGTAAAAGCTGGATATTCCTTCCGAAAGGAGAATAGACAGTCAACTCTCCTATGCGGGAAAGGTCGCTTCTGTCCTCGGGCCGAAGGCGGACTCTTATAGGATATTCCTCGTCTTTTAACTTGAACTTTGTGGCCTCGTAGCCTTTTATGGCGGCAAGCAGCGTGGCGCTAATGTCCTGGACATTCAATCCGAATATTGAGGCCTTTTCCCTGTCAATGTTCAGCTTAAGCTCGGGAACCAGATCGGCAGGGATCGTTTTTAAACCGTATAGTTGAGGCATTTTGGCCAGATCGGCTTTTATTTCATCTGATTTTTTCTTGAGAGCCGCAAGGTTCATGCCTTTAAGCTCTATCATTAATCCCGAAGAAGAACCCATGGCGGACCCGAACATTCCCTGCTGGGTCACAAATTCGGCTTCAAGCCCCTCCACCTGCCATTTTTTTATTTCATCGTTAAGTTCAACCACCACCGCGGTTGAAGGCCTGCCGCGTTTTGCCAATTTCGCGATTATCCTCGCCTGGTTGACGCCCAAAGACTCAATAGCGTCCCCCACGCCTTCTCCGGACGAGCCAACATTTGAAACCACGCTTTCAACCTCGGGGACAGAAAAAAGATAAGTCTCTATTCTCCGTACCAGGTTATTCGTGACGCTCAGCGTTGTCTGAGGCGGAAGCGTAAGGTTCAGCGTAAAACGCCTTTCATCCAGCTTTGGCATAAACTCCTTGGGAATGAAATACAGCATCACGAGCCCCACAAACAGGTAGATAAACAGATACCTCCAGGTGACTTTCCTGGGAAGACTGAGAAATTTCTCCAATTTTGGAGGAATATAATCAAGTATCCTCATGCTGAAATCCATTTTTTTATATTTTTCAAACCTCATAAACAGCGCCAGCCTTGGAACAAGAAAAAGAGCCACCATGGCGGAAGCTATCATGGAAAATGTGATTGTCAGAGCCATCTGCTTGAACAACTGTCCGGCCACACCGGAGACAAAAATAAACGGAAGAAATATCGCGACCGTAGTAAATGTGCCCCCTACCACCGCGCCGACTTCTCGTTTTGCAGCCTCCTTAATGAGCTCTTTCTTCGGCATATCGGGATGCTGTTTTAGATACGCCATTATGCTTTCCAGCACAATATTGGAGTTGTCAATAACCATGCCGACACCCAGGGCAAGCCCGCCGAGCGACATGGTATTAATGGAAATATCGGCGAAATACATAAAGGAAAGGGCAAACAGGATAGAAATCGGAAGCGCCACAAGAATAATGGCTGAGGCCACAATGTCTTTAAGAAATATCAGAATGATGATAAAAGAAATTATGCCTCCGGCCATGGCGTCATTATAAATATTCTGCAGTGACGCCTTAATAAAGTCGGATTGGTCGTAGATTATCTCAACATTCACATCTTTTGGAATCTTTAACTCCAGTTCTTTTATTTTTTTTCTGACAAGTTTTGACACATTAAGCAGATTTGAACCCGACTGCGGAAATATGGAAAGCGAGACATTTCCCCTCTGATTGAACCTTGAATAGCCGGTTGGATCCTTGATGGCCTCGGAAATGCTCGCCACATCCCTTAAGTAAATTACACTACCCTGCCTCGCGTTACGCCGCTGCCGCTCGGAACGCTGCTGGTCAGCCTGGGTCTCTTCTTTTATCAACAACACATCGCCTATTTCTGAAATATTCTTAAATTCGCCGACTGTTTTGACCATATATTCATAATTTTCCTCTTTAACCATGCCGGCGGGATAGGTGATATTTGTTTCCCTCAGAGTTTTTATGATATCCAGCAAAGACAGCTGATTGGCAAGAATCCTGCCCTTATCAACTTCAACAAGTATTTCTTTCTGCTCTCCGCCCCTTAATTCAACTTTAGCGACTCCCTCTATCCTCTCAAGCTCGTCTTTGATATTTTTCTTGCAGAACTGCCTCAGCTCAACAAGCTTCCAGGGGTCGTCCTCATCGCGGTTATAACTCGCGGACAAAACCATAGCCTCAGATTTAAAGGGATTGAATTTCAAAACAACGGGTTCCTGAGAATCCCTGGGAAGCCGCTCTTTTACAAGGTCAACTTTCTCGCGGACTTCAAGGGCGGCAAAATTCATATCCGTGCCCCAGCGGAACTCTATAATAACCAGGGACATTCCTTCTTTTGAAATAGAACTCACTCTTTTTACATTTCTGACGGTGCCGACGGATTCCTCAATCATCTTGCTGATGAGTTTTTCCGCCTCCTCAGGGCCGGCGCCCTCGTATCTGGTTACAATGGAAATCTGAGGAAACTCAAGCGACGGGAAAAGCTCCTGGGGAAGCCTGGACCAGGATATCATTCCCAGCAGGAATACCGCCAGGAAAATCATCGTAGTCGTAACAGGTTTTTCTACGGGGAAATTGATCATTGACATAATAATATCATCCTATAAGGCTCAGGTTGGTTTATTCTGGGCCTGGTTTCTGAGCGTTCTCGCGGAGTCTATCCGATTTTTTAATTTATTATATTGTCCGGACGCCAGTTTTTTAATATACGGCAAGATGTCACCGGAGCCCTCGCTGATCTGATGAAGAAGCATGTAGGCCGCGGGGATTACAAAAAGAGTCAGAAGTGTGCCGGAAAACATTCCGCCTATAACAGTCATCCCGAGTGAACGCCACATGGAAGCCGCCTCATCGCGGTTTAACACCAGCGGCAGAAGTCCTATGATGTTGTTAAGAGAGGTCATTAAAACGGATTTAAATCTTTCCCTGCTGGCTTCCAGCACGGCGTAATTAATACCTCTGCCCGTATCGCGGACAAGGTTTATCTTTTCCACTATCAGAATAGCAGAATTTACAACGATACCGCCCAGGATCATCATGCCTATCCAGACGCCGAGGCTTATGGACATCCCGAATATTTTCAAAATGTACGCAACCCCCATTACGGAAAGCGGAAGGGACAGCATAATCAAAAACGGCTGAGAATAAGATTCATACAGCGAAGCGAGCGTCATATAGATAAGAATAACGGTCAATGTAAGCGCCAAAGCGAAGTCCTTCCTGCTCTTAACTGTTTTTTCGTAATCGCCGGAAAAACTGAATGTGTAATCTTTCGGAAACTTCAACCCGCCCAGAACCTTTGTCATTTTTTCCACGCATTCCGTAAGGCCCATTTTATTTCTGTTGACGCTGATCTGAATAAACCTTTTTTTGTTTTTGTGCCATATTTCCTGAGTAGTCGTGACCTGGCGTATATCAGAAAGCTGGTTAACGGCGGCTATCTCTCCGCGGGGAGTGACCAGCCTTAAATACGGAAGATCTTCCGAATTCCTGACCGTTCCCGGCTCAAGTCTGGCTATCGTTTCCACTTCCTTACCCTCGCTTCTGTAATAAGTAGCCACGAGGCCACGCAGCATGTTGTGCAGGCTGTTAGAAAGGTAATAGGTGGAAATGGAAAAATGCGCGAGCCTGTTCTGGTCGGCAACTATATTTATCTCGGGCTCATCTTCCCTCATCCTTATCTTAATGTCAGTTATCCCTTTAACCTGCTGAAGTTTCCCTGAAACGGCATAGGCTATCTGCTTGAGCACGCCGTAGTCATATCCGTAAAATTCAACAAAAACTTCCCGCGACGAGCTTTCCGCCGATTCCTGATAATACAAAAACGCCGGGGCGTAATCCTTGAATTTTTTTCTGAATTCTTCCATAACTCTGGACTTATCAAGTTTAACCTTTACCTCCACGAAGGTGTGAAGTTTCTCTATCCTGGACGACACGCGTTCCACATTAGGGACCAGAAGCAGGGCTTTCTCTATCTGCCTGACCATTTCATTAGAGCGCTCTATCCTGGTTCCGGGCGGAAATTGAATTCCGAGCCTGAAAGTGTTAGCCTCGCCCGGCTCCATGAACTCGGAGCTTCTTGTCATAAATATCATTACCCCGCCGGCAAAAAGCGCGATCACAGCCGCAAAAACCAGCAGCTTCTGCCTTAGCACAAACTTCAAAATCTTGATATATTTTTTTACGACGGGTTTGTACCAGGCAGGCTCTGAAAAGGTAAAAGCTCCCTTTATCTTTACGCACAGAGGAGGCACAAAAATCAGGGTTCCGACAAGAGCGGCGAAAAGAGACAACCCAATCGCCATGCCAAACGGCACATAAAGCCGCCTTATCTCCGGGTCTAAAAACACCAGCGGGAGAAAGACTATTACCGTTGAAATAGTTGAGGCCGTTATGGGCATCACCAGCTCGCTGGTTCCTTCAATGACCATGGTCTCGTGGTCTTTAAATGTTTTCTTTCTGTGATGGTAACCCAGATTTTCAAGAATCACTATGGCGTTATCCATAAGGTTGCCCAGCCCCATGGCAAGCCCCGACATTGTCATGATATTAAAGGACAACCCGCCAAAATACATCAGGACAACGGAAAGCAAAAGGCTTATGGGAAGCGTCGTTACTATTATTCCTATGGTTCTGGGATTTCTTAAAAATATGAAAAGGATAGCCATGACAAGCAAACCGCCCTCTATGACGGAAACCTCAAGGGAAGATATGGCGTTTTGAATGAACTCGGCGTCATTTTTTACAACGGTTATAGTCATGTCCCTGGCAAACTCTTTTCTGAGCAGTTCCACCTGTTCCAAAACTTTCTTGCCCACCGTTATCGTGTTGGCAGCGGATTCTTTCTGGATATACAGAGATACCACGGGGCGGACATTGAGCCTCGCGAAAGAAGAAGGTTCATAGAATGAATCCCTGACCTTGGCGATATCCTTGAGCCTTATGATTGAACCCTGAGGGGTTATGCCTATACCGGTATTCTCTATCTCCTTAACACTGGAATATTCCCCGGTGGCTCTTACAATATAGCGGTCGCCCATTTTTTCAACACTGCCGGCCGAAACAGAAATATTAGTTGTATTGATAAGCTGAACGACGCTGGTAATCGGGAGGTTGTAGGATAAGAGCCTGCCGTTGTCAATATCTATAAGAATCTTGCGTTCCTGCCCGCCGCCAACCTCAATATTGGCCACCCCGCCGACGCGCATTATTCTTTCCTTGATCTTGTCTTCGGAAATAGCGCGCAGCTGTTCCGGGCTTAAAGTCTCGGAACTCAGCGCCATGATAAGCACAGGAACATCAAACTGCTGAAACTTGGCAATTACCGGTTTTTCCACTTCACGCGGGAGGCGGTGCTTAATTGTGGCAAGTTTTTCCCTGATGTCTAATACGGCAAAATTGAGGTTTACCGCGGGATGAAAAGACAGGACTATGACCGATTCAGACTCACGGGAGGCGGAGGTCACCTGCTTTAAACCGTTTACCTCGGAAAAAACCTCTTCCATGGGCCTGGTAACGGCCTTTTCCACTTCCGTGGCCGGAATACCGCCCCTGAGGCGGGTGATAACGCTGATCTCTCCGAATGAAAAGTTTGGATAAAGTTCTACGGGGACTCTGGGAAAGCTTACTACGGCGAAAATAATGATGGCTATGATAAGCATCAATGTAGTGACGGGTTTTCTAATGCCAAGCTTTATCATTATTTTGCCTGAGGGTGAGGAGTTGTTACGGCGCTGTGCGGATTATTACATTTTAGGCATGTCGTCTAAAACCTCCTGAAACTGCACCTGAAGGCCGTCGGACAACTGAGCCTGAGTCTCAACCACAATCATTTCGTCGGGATTGATACCGTCTAAAACAACAACCTGCTTGCCAATCGTAGGGCCAACCGTAACCTGCCTCAATTCTATTATGCCGTGATTTGGCGAAGTAGGATCAGGCTTTAACAGAGGGACAAGCTTTGTCTCGGCGCCGAGAGCAATTACAGTATCCTGAGGCACGGCAATGGCGTCTTCAATCTCGGTAAATATTATATCGCCTCTGGCAAACATGCCCGAGCGCAGTTTACCCTCATCATTAGGGATCTCAATTTTTACGACGGTAGTTCTGGTCTTCTCCTTTACGGTCGGAGCGACTTCTTTGACCTTCCCTGAGAATTCAACATCCTTATAGGCATCGCAAAGCACCTTAACTTTCATTCCCACCTTAATTTTTTCAACATCTTTTTCGGGGACATCCACTTCAAAATTAATGTCGCCGCCGCTTATAAATTTCGCGACAACATCATGAGGGGTCACAAACTCGCCGGACTGAATAATTCTTTCCGCGAGCACGCCGGTACCCGGAGCCGAAAGATTGGTTTTCTCCATATTAGACTGGGCCAGTTCAAGTTCCGAGGAAGCCGCGTCCATTCTTTCCTTTGCCGCGTCGGTCTCGTAGCGCGCCTCGTTATATTTTGTCTCAGAGATTGCCTTCATCTTATAGAGGTCGCCGTAAACTTTCATTCTCTGCGCCGATGAATAATAGGAAGACCGCTCGGCGTTAAATTTGCTTCTGGCGTAGGCTGAACGCGAAATGGCGTCCTTGGGGTCAAGAGAGCAGATGATCTCGCCTTTTCTTACCCTCGCGCCCTCGGCAAAATTATATCTGGCTATCGTCCCCTCAATTTCAAATTTCAGGTCGTTTTCAATCGTTCCCCTGATGGTTCCGAGAACGGAATACTTATCCGAAAGCATCTCTTTTTTGGCTTTTTTAACTTTCACCTGGGCTACGGGAGCTTCTTTGCTTTCTTTAGCGTCCTTTCCAAAGATTCCCCGTGCAACAAAAAAACCAATGGTCAGAAGTATAACCGACCCGCCGATTATGGTTATTTTTCTTATCGGAATGTTTTCGGGAACTTTTTCCTCTAATCTCAAATAAACATTTATAACCGAATCAAATATCCTCATTAAAAAGCCTGTTGCGGCGGAAACAATTTTCAATTTACCCTCCGGATCATCTTAACGGCATAAGCGTAAGCCTCTCAAGCTCGCAAACCGCGATATAATTTGCCGAGAGCACCCGCGTATAAACTATTACGGAATCTGCGTATTTATACACCCCGTCCATAACTTCTATCGTTGAAGCCTCGTAAACTTCGTTTCTTTTGCGAAGCACTCCGAGCTTTCGCTGTTTCAGCTCCATGTCGTCTTTAGACGACAAAACGCTCCACAACGACTGCTGATAATCATTATAGAACTTTTCAAGTTCAAGCAGAGCCTTATTTATCGCGTCTTTGTAATCCACCGCGGACTGCAACACGCCTATATCACCCTCTTTTGACTCAACGAAATAGCCCATATCGTCAAACAGAGAAAGCCTTATATCAGTGCTTGTGCTGTCAAGGCGCGTGGAAACATCCATAACTTCTCTGGGAATAGCTTTTTCCTGGGTCTGGCTGGCTTCCAGCGTGTTGCCCCAAAGGCCCCAGGACAACTTACCAGAAACATTCCACACCGTGGCCAGCTTTAATGGCTCGGTGACAAACGCCTCGCCGCTCTGGCCGTAAAAACCCTCGGCATAAATTTTCGGGATAACCCTGGCCCTGATGATCTTTTTTTTCAGGTTGCTCATGTCTATATAGAGCTTCGCGATCCTGGAATCAATATTATTAGAAAGAACGAAGCGCCGGCATTCGTCAAGCGTGAAAGCTATATTGTCAGGGAATACGAGCAGAGGGTCTTCCATGGTCGCGACTATGTGATCAAGGGACTTGATATCCAGGACGGCTAAAAGTTTTTTCTCCGCGAAGGCCGCGTTCATTTCGGAAGAACGATACATGTTCTCAACTTTATCCCTGAAATTCTTTGACTCAAAAAGATCCAACTCCGATATGGCCTTTGCCTGGTATTCAAGCTTCGTCTTCTCGTAAAGTTTATTAATCTCGTTAAATGTGTTTTTTATCCTCTGTAGTTCTGCCCGGGCATTGAGCATCTCATAGTATGTGGTTTTAACTCTGTAAAAGAGATCTTCCCTTGTTTTAGTGACATTCAGTTTTGCGCTTTCCAGAAAAAACTTGTCATATTTGTAGGAAGATACCAGCCTGCCGCCGTCATAAATAGGCTGAGACGCCCTTATGCCCAGCTCCTCGGACTCGTATTCATCGGTAATCGTCGTGCCGCGGGACGATCTTTTCTGGAGATAAATGCCGGGGAAAAAGGATCTTCCGGAACGGTTTACCCTGAGGTTTGAAAGGGAGAGCTGTTCTTTTGCAATAGCAAGCCTTTTATCGTGCGCCTGGGCAAAATCAAGACAAGCCTTCAAAAAATTATCTGTAATGCAAAAACCATCGGTGTTTAGCAGTAGAAGCGCCGATACGGCAAAAAACAAGGTTTTTGCTGCATTTTTAAATAATATTTTTTGCATTTCAAGTTAATTATACATCACTTTATATGAAAAATAAATAGTTTTTTAAAAAAATATATGTGAAAATAAAAAAAACCGCGAAATGCGCGGTTTTTTCAATGCATAGATGGCCGAAAGTATCCGACAGGACAGTTTTAACGGTTTTTTGAGTTCGCGGCAGAACTGCTTATCTTAATATCAATAATAGGTTTCCCCTTCTCGTCAACTACCTTGAGTTCCTTAAAATTATAGGCTTTGTATTTTGCGACAACCTTATTGGCCCACTCGGAAAGAGTTTTTTCAATATAACCGGAAGCCAACTCATTACCTTCTCTCATAACCGATGTCTTTAAAACAATACTGCTGTCAGTGTAATTTACCAGGTCAAGTTTGAGCCCAAGCGCGGCATTAACAAAAGGGTTTGACATCTTAATCCAGTTTACCTTGGAAAGAATGAGCTTTACGATAAATTCATTCCTGCTGATATCCTTAAACGGCTCGGTATCGTACCCCTTGGGATCCTTGAGGTCATAGATAACTCGCTCCTCGTAATCCGCCTTGGATATACGGTGGTAAAGGAACCCTTTGAGGTCTTCAAGCCTCTGAGTAATTGAAAAATTTGTTTTCCATCCGGGGAGGTCAACTATCATAACGAGGTAATCTATTTTAGCGTTGGTGCTAAGCGATACGCGTATTATCGCAAGATTAACCTTTTGAAGATTTTTCATTACCTCTTTCTGGATATCCGCCTGCGTATTTATAAGATCAGGCAGGGCAACTTTTAAATAAAATGTGCTGCCGACCAGGGAGGCAGAACTTGAAAGGCCGGTTTCCCTTTCAACGATCCGCACCACATCGTTTTCAATAGTCTCTCTTGGATAAGTCGTTTTGGAGCAGGCGCTAAAAAAAAACAAGCCGGAGAAAACAATTAATTTAGTGAGATTTACAGTTGACTTTATCAGCATGGAATCACTCTTGAGGTTTGTTTTCGGACGGATTCAGCGATGTCGGAACCACGGTAGGCGCGCCCTCGGCCTTAAGAGCTTTAAACATAGTATCAATCTCATCATAATCCATCTCTTCTTTTCTTAACAGCTCCTGAGCGAAGGATTCAACGATATTCCAGTTGGATTTCAAGAACTCCATAACCCTGGCGAGCGAATCGTTGATAATCTTTATGCTTTCCTGATTAAGGCTTTCTTTAAGCTCGTTGGATATCTCGTTCTCCGGGATATTGGTAAAATCTCCGACAAACTGCCCGCCCATACCCATGCGCCAGACCATGGCGTGCGCTATCTGGGTGGCCTTCTGAAAATCCGAAACCACGCCGGTGGAAGTCGTATTGTATTTTATTTTCTCAGCGGCGTAACCGGCCAGCAGGACCTTAATATCGGCGACAAGCTTTTCGCGGTTAGCGGTGTAAAGCTCCTCTCTCGGATGATGGCTCACCATACCCAGGGAATCGCGCCGCGGAATTATTGTGGCCTTAAAAACATCGTCGCTCGGATGAAGAAAATAAAGCACAGCCGTGTGTCCGGCCTCATGATAGGCAGTCTGCTCTTTTTCCTGAGGCGTTACATCCAGCCTGTAGGCCATGCCGAGCTCTATTCTGTCCATGGCGGCGGAAATATCGGAATAATCTATTTCTTCTTTAGAGTTGCGCGTAGCGATAAGCGCAGCTTCCCTGATAATATTCTCAATATCGGCAGGAGATTTGGTCACGGTCTTTTTTGCAAGCCTTTCTAAGTCTATAGTAGCGGAACGCTTTACTTTGGTAAGGTAATATTCAAAAAGTTCTTTTCTTTCCTTTAAATTCGGTTTGGCTATGTAAATTTTCCTGTCAAACCTGCCCGGCCTGAGCAGGGCTTTATCCAGCACATCCTCAGAGGCGTTCGTGGCGGCTATAACGACCACATTCTCCTTGCTGCTCTCCAAGCCGTCCATCTCCACAAGCAGTTGGTTCTGAGTTGAATTAGTTTCCTCTCCCGCACCCATAAACGAGAAGGTCCTGCCTCTGCCGATAACTTCCAATTCGTCAATAAACACTATGCAGGAACCCTGGGCGTAGGCAAGCTGCCTGGCTTTTGAAAAGAGTTTTCTTACCCGGCTCGCGCCGACACCTACGAAAATTTCAACAAACTCGCTTCCGGATGTGGCAAGAAAAGGGATATTAGCCTCAGTGGCTATAGCCTTGGCGAGCATGGTTTTTCCGCAGCCCGGAGGCCCGACAAACAGAATTCCTTTAATTATTCGCCCGCCGATTTTCTTAACTTTAGTTCTGTCTTTTAAAAGCTGAACGACTTCCATAGCCTCTTTTTTCGCGGATTCAAGACCCACAACTTGTTTAAAGCGGACCTTAATGTCTTCCGACTTAATAGCCTTCTTTTTCATGCCGGAAAAACCGCCGCGAAACAGCGTCATGTAAAAGTAAACAAAAATAAAAGCGTTCAGGCCGGTAAGCAGAAGCTGCAGTGGAATTGTGGCCAGGGTCATGTTGCGGTAGAAAGATTCAAGAGTGCCGAGGCCCACTATAGTAAGAACAATGAGTGCAATACTGACAAGCACGATTACAATAGTTATCCAGTTGTTAATAAAGAATATTTTTAATTTTCTCATTTATTATAAGATCCCTTTGTCAGATTTTAAAAACTCGGCGCGTTCGGCATCAAAAACTGTTACAAAAATTTAAGCAATCCCGCTTAAAGCAACGACCACGGGATTGCCCCGCCACTGAACCCTTGGCGTGCAGGTGTTTCCCTTCGGAGACGCTATATAAGACGGACTTTTTTCTGAGAAGTCATACCAGCGGAAGCTGGTATCCAGTGGTTTTCTGGATTCCTGCTTTCGCAGGAATGACAAACTTTACGGAACGCGCAGCAAGCTGCGCAGCTACCTTAGCCGCAGAGCAAGCTCTGCAACTGGAATGACCGGTCTATGACAGCCTTTGTGCATAGACTTATAACTTATGACTGCCCCTTGAGGCTCATTGTACAATATTATTTAGTTTCTTTCACGACAACATTGTTTATTTTTTCCTTTAGCTCTTCAACATCAAACGGCTTAACCATGGCGATGAACGCGCCGTTTCTCAGCGCCTCATCCACTTTTTCCCTGTCGCCGGTCAATACAATTATTCTTTTATTGTACTTGTTTCCGTACAGAGAAATCACCTTTTTAATAAAATCAATACCGCTCGCGCCGTCAAAGGAATTGAGGTGAATATCGCTTAATATGGCGTTGTAGTCCTCGCTTTTCAAAAGCGACAGGGCGTGATCTATATCGGAAACCCCGTGAACATCTCCTATCACCGTCATCTCAAGAAGGATGTCGGAAATAAGGTCCACCATTGTTTTGTCGTCATCCAGGACAAGGACTTTTTTCTTAGCTTCAATTTCTTTTAAAACCATTTTATACCACCTTTTTATTGAGCTGCCTGGAACAGGTTCAGCGCGGCTATATTGATTGATTCGGATGTCTTCTTAACGATCTCTTTCTGCCTGCGCTGAGAAACAACATCAAATATGACGAGTGTGATGGCAACAGGCCGCACGCCGGACTTATCGGCGCTCGGCAGCATTCCCGTGTTATTTATTCTACCGACAAATGGCGTGATATCAGCCAGAATCCTCGCGTTCATTTCGGCAGCTGACAATGAGTTCTGAGACTCGGCTATTGTTGACATAACAAGAAGGATCTGAGGCCACAGGCTGACAAGCCCCTCGTGGGTCGCGAGCTGAGAAACAGAGGAGCGCAGCTGCACAACGCTGAAAGCGCCGGCCGAACCTTGAAGGAAGTCCACGCTCTTATTTAGTATTCCTGCCGCAGAACCGAGCTCAGTCAAGTTGGCATTGATATATGCCATAGCTTTGCGGGCGCTTTCCTCGTCAATTGTACTGACATTCTTCATATTCTTTTTAACTGATACTACTACAGCGAGGCCGTCGGGATTCGCGTCCGCCGCAAACAACAGGGCAAGGAATTTTGACCTGTCCGAATCATTCACAAACGGCTCTTCAGTATAGCCAAGCTCTTTGTAATATATATTTTCAAGGGCGCCTTCCATGGCCCCTCTGGCAAAAGCCGCGAGGCGCTCGTAGTGCACCGCCTGCGCCTCCGGGCTGTCCTTAGAGGCCTCTATCTGCTTTACCAGGCCTGATAAAGCAACTGACACCGCAGGAGAACTCAGTCCCGCGCTATCAAGAGCTGAAACAATTTTACCTTCAAACCCTTTCATGAGCTCCGCGTTTGCGTCGGACTTTGCGGACGCGAAGGCTTCAAGCAGTCCGTGCAGCTGTTTTTTAGCCGGATTTTCTTCCCAGGAAGTGTAGTTAACGGCAGCCTTGCCGCTAAGGTTCTGGCCCTGAAGCCTTGCCTTGGCTAACAATTCCTGCCTTGAGGCCGGCCGGGAAATATTGCCGAGGGCTATTCTATTGAGCACATCGGTTATATCAAACCCCGAAACATCCCCATTCAACCTGAATTTTCTGTCTAAAACACCTTGCTTCAGCGAGTTGTCAATGATAAATCCGGCTCCCGACTGATTCCAGGCGTCAAGGAACTCAACAATTTTGGCCTCATCTTTTTTCTTAAATATTTTACCTTCTTTCATTTCTATGTAAATATCCTTGCCGGCGCTGGTAAGCATATCAATCTCGGCGGCGCCATTGGCCGGATCGGCCTTTTTGGCAACCATGACACCTCTGGCCTTTACTTTTCCGGAAGCCATCAGGATAGCGCCTGAGTCCTGAGCCTTTGACTGCAGTTTATTGAGCACCGCGGTAAAAGCCTCCACCTGATCATTAGAGATATCGTCAAAGTCAATATTGGCTCCGGCAAAACCGAGCGCGAACAAGCGGTTAACGGACGCCTCAAGCTTTTCCGGAGACATACGCGAAGCATCAATTTTAAACATGAATTTTGTGTCGGCAAGGCCGGGGTTGTTGAAAATATGCTTTTTAAGGGCCTGCTCGGCAGCATACTGAGCATAAACATATTCATCGGCTTCACCTTCAAAATATTTCTTATTATTTATGTCATTTCTAAACTCATTATAAGAGGTATCCCCAAGAGAGCGGTTTCTCGCCGCCGCGAGCACACTCTTCTCGGCATTATCATCAACCGCGTTACCGCCGTCCTGCCGATTGGCCTCTAACCCGGGCAGATCAACAAGGCCGACATTTATATGCCCTTTCGCGTTCAGGATATCCGCTAACAGGGCGGTGTCGGAATAGTAGTCTTTATTGCTGACAACGGTTTCCGCAAGGTAATTGTCAATCTTTCCTATTCCATAATCTATCCTTGGATTGCGAAGCTGTCCTATGGTGTACTTAAAGATAATGCCTGAAGCAACCGGCGACTGGCCGCTCTGCCTGACTTTTATAGCAGGCTCATAAATCCGCATATCGGCTTTCAAAGCCTCAAGATCGTCCGCAGGCGCTATTGAGCGGACTATTTTATTTTCCGCCCAGGGATATATTTCTTTGACGCCATCCGCCGCCTTAACAAGAACCTCGGGCTCTTTGGCAAGCCTCACAAGCCCTTCAGCAGAAGAATCTCTCAGCACAACCTCAAGAAGCGTGTTGCCGAAAAATTCACTATTACTGTTTATTTCCTCGGCGAGGCTTACTGCCTGGCCGTCTGATATTTGAACAATATCCGGCATAACGGCATTGTCAAAATCAATATTGTAGGCCTCGGCTATCTGCCTTCTCAATACGGGAGTTTCGGCGATAGCTCTCATTACCTGGGCGGAACCTGCAGAAAGCAGCTGCTTCTGTTCGCCGTTAAGCTCTTCTACATTCCGAAGGTTATCGGTTATGCCCGGAACCGAAAGAGCAATAATAACCGGCGAAGCATTGCCTTTTCCGCTGACGGGCTTAAAGAAAGTTAATTGAACAACCTTATCGTTACCAATGATAACATTCGCGGCATTTATCTCGGTTAACAGCTCATTGTTCAGCAGAGTGTCGTTTAACAGTGTTACCTGAACCGGTTTCATGCCAAGCTTCATCACATTTATAAGGAGAGTCGCATTTACCTCGCCGATAAAATACATGGTTCTCCCGACTAAATCGTTCATACCCTCAATCGCAAGCCACGGCTGGACAAGCGCGAGAGCTGTTTTCTCGGCCATAGTCCTCGGAGATGATTCACGCACATTAGCCACAATATTTCCAACGGGTATTCCCGTGTTTTTCTTTGACTCTTTTGCTCTAACGCGCTGCCTCTTCTTACTGGAAGGGGCAACGGGAGCCGCGGCAACTGGTTTTACCTCCTCCGCGGCGATAACGGCTGGAGAGGTTTTCTGTGTCTCGGGGAGCTGCGGCGCCGCGACCGGAGCCTCGGCCGAAGCAACTTCCTGAGTTTTAGAAGGAACCGTAGTTTCGTAGCCGTATTGCGGAGCCGCTATAAACGGATTCTGCGCGAACACCTGTTCTAAATCACTGACAAAAGTAATTTTCGCAAGCAGGTTCGTCGCGGCAGACACGGCATTCTCTTGCTCAATCACACCATTCATAAGGTTATGCTCAGCATTAGGGGTGCTTTGGAGCGCTACGATCAGGCTCTGAAGCGTTGCCTTAAAATCATCGGCGGTATGCACAGTAGCGAATAATTCAACTATATCACCCTGGCACTTAAGGCCTTCAAAAAGAAAAGCGACATATTTCTTAAAATTAACCACATCAATTTCATTCATGCTTTCAGCAAGCCCCTTAAGCCCGTAGACTCTATTTCCAGATGAGAGGCCGTAAGGATTAACCGGATCAGTCAATATTTTCCTGATGACTTCCTTGTCGCCGTTTATGTGTTGGATGACCCTGTCCAGTTTTTTTCTGATTGAGACGACTTTGGAATCAGAGGAATCAAGCCTTGCCGCCAGAAGTTCCGAATACATCATAGCCGCGAGATTCTCAAACAGCACGGTAATACGGCGGTCTTTCTTCATAATCTCAGCGTTATCGTTGTCCAACCCCGACATAAAGTTTTTGCTCCAGTTATTTACTTCGTCAAGGCAATCAAGGTCATTAAATATTTTTGACATGAGTCCGGTATAATGCCCGCTCTGAAGATGTTTAAGGTCAATAAGAATGGCCTTGTCATTTTCATCAAATCTAAGTTTCATGTTGAGAAATTCATCCAGGCCCGAGGCGTAACTGCCCGAGCGGAAACCAAAATTCATCTGTGATATCTCAGGTTTAAAAACAAAATTATACATGACCGCTTCCTGCTCGCTTAAGCGTGTACCGTCCGCATGAGCGCCGAAAAGCATATTTGAAATCTTTTCTATTTTCATTTTATTGTCTTTGATGCCGTTAATGCTGGCACGCACGGATTTTATCAGCTCCGCGTCAACGGTTTCCTGCCTGGCTTTTTCATCGGCAATTCTGCACATTGGCAGGAGATAACCAAGGAAGCCGGAATTCAGGTAGTGCATTACGCTGTTCAGCGGCCTTGTGTTAAGCGAATGCCTGGCATACATTTCTTTATCTGTGTCCCAGAGATGTCCCGCGGTCGTCAGCAGGTCACGGAAACCCTGTTCCGAATATTCAAATCTGTAGGTATTGCCGTTGCCGTTTTCGGATATCTCCGTACCCTGGTCAATGATACCGCCTACCCCGCCTTCCTCCGACCAGGGCCCTGCAACTATTGCGTCAAGCGCCGGCGATTCGGTATACTCGTTCGCACCGGTTCCCTTTTTGGTTCTGCCTATCGCCATGGCAAGTGAACCGCCCGCCCTTGAAAGAGAGCTCAGCAATGCCGACAACGGTTTTGATGGATACAACCGCTCTTTCCTGTGAGTATATGGGCCATACGGCCAGTGTATGTGCATATTACTGGCGGCAAAAACAAGCATCTTTTCGTCCGCCGTGACCTTATTGACAAAGAAGAAATCTCCCGAATACTGCTCTTTAGTTTCACCGGGCGCCAGTCGCTTACCGGCTTTGCGGTCAGCGATTAACTGCTCCAAATCCCTGAAACGGGCGACTATCTGCTTGCTCAGGTCGTACCCCTGTTCAACACCCACTAAAACCACCTGTCTGCCCGCTTTTACTGCGGCTATTATGTTTTCATTGCTTGCCGGGCCGCCACGGCCTTCAGGATCAACGGAGTCGTATGAAACAAGCCCGCGGCCGACTTTCTCAGGCACAGCGCGCCCAACATTGGTAATAACCTGCTGTAGTTGTGAAAGCCAGGCAGAGCTCCCGGGTTTTCCATATTGTTCCTCCGGAACATTAAGTACAATCCTTCTTCCGGTGGATGTTATTATTCCCGAACGATTTAATTTCTCGCGCGCCTTTGCTTTCGCGGCCCAGAAAAGTTTGGGGCCGGGATGCCTTAAGTCCAGCTGCTCTTCGTTATCAGGGTCATTGGACAACTGCTTATAAGCCTCAGCATATGATTCCTTAAGGTACTGGCCAAGCAGATTCGGGTCGGCGCCGTTGGGTGTTCCAACAAGCCTGGTCCATAACCTGTCAATCGCGCTCTGGTCATCCCTGTGATCTGCCGCAACCGCGTTGGAACCGTCGCTCAGGCGCACACCAAGAGAAGAGTCATCACCAACCCACTGGCCGTCTTCCATGCGGAATGCAGCCGTCCAGTACTTTGGAGATATACCCAGATACTGCATATATCGCTCCAGATTCATTTGTTCGGAACCCACAGCGACGCTGTCTTTACCGCCATTCCACCAGTACCCCCGGTTCGCGTAAGTGTGAGTTGTAAAATAGTGGAGCATCTTATTCATCACCGGGTCATTTCTGTATTTACTCTTTATTACTGCCGCAAGGAATCCGCACTGTCCGTCGTTGGCGTGCACAAAAGCCGGTTTCCAATTTGCTCCGAGCCTGTCTTTGCGCTGGGCCTCCAATATGCGTATCAACTCCGCGGAAGCCACGCTCAGAAAAGCCATGCTCTCATATTTAGTCGCGTTCTGAGGGTTTTTGTCGCCTTCCCTGTAGCTGTACAGAACATTGGATGAGCTCTGATATCCTCTGCCGTCATTGCCGTCCACATCCTCTATCAGGTACCTTGTGCATCCGTATTTATCTTTTCCGACATAGGCTCTGGCTCTTCTTGAGGAGTTCCCGAGCGCAATATAATAATCAATCACCTTTGGAGTGCCTGTCAACTTGTCTATTTCAAGGTCCACGCCGCATTCCTTCGCGTAATCCAGCGGTTCACCCTTGGTGTTATTCTTGTAAAACAGTTCAATTGAAGCAGCTGAGGCATCCTTAACATTTAGGTATTTTATCAGCCTGGTCTCGCCCTTCAACAAAAATACCATAACCGCACCCAGCCCACCGCCCCAGTACGAAATCTCCGCAGAAACTATATAGCTTGCCCTGCCGCGAAGCGCCCATACCTGCTTTGCCATATCTTTAAATATCCTGTATTTCGCGAAAAGGTTTAAATCAATATTTTTTGTTCCTTTACCGGAGGCTCCGGCTTTATCCTCAGCCGCTTCTTCGGCATCGGCGGCATCCAGCAGAAACATTGACAGGATTAGCTTGGGAACAGCCTTATCCTGTCCGCCATAATGTTCATCAAGGATATCAAGCAAAGCCTTCTGATCCCGCGCTGAAAGCTGTCTCTGCGCCTTGGTTACCCGCCAGGTTGCCTGAGAAGTATACTTTTCGTACAACTCTTCAACGGGGCCGCTGCAGGCGCCGATGAGATTAATGACTTTTTCCCTATCAAAACTTCCCCTCTGATCCTTGCATTTCAAAAGTTCATTCAATATATAATCCGGATTATTCTGATATATGGCGTCGGCCACCTGTTCTTTCCAGGTTCTTTTTGAAATAGTCAGAATCTCCGGAACACCCAGGCGCCGCTCTTTGGATATTTCGTCTAAGCCCACCTTGACATGAAAATAAAGTTTTCTTGAACCACGGTCGCGAGTAAACCCTAAATCTAGGTTTTCCTGCCCTCCGTTCACCACATATTCATTCGCCACATCCTTAAGCGCGTCCTCAACGAGATTGTCTTTTATTAAATCGTCTCTTAACTGATTGATGTCTATGCCTGCGCGATTCGCAATTTTGCCTCTGATAACTTCGTCTAACTGATGCGGCATATCAATCTCAAGTATGCCTTTTGAAAGATCCTGCGGCATAAAGTCAATAACCGCAACAGCGTAAGAACCGTCAGTCTGCTCGGAAACAAAAGTAAAATATCTGTTGTAGAAAGAATTGCTGACCTCAACCGCCGGACCCTTTGCTTTTTCCTTAAGTTCCGCAAACCTGGACACTATTTTAACTATCGGTGAATTGGCAAGCACATTGTTGAGGTATTCAGTGAAATTATCCCTGCTGAGCAATTCCTCAAAAGGAATCACCGGATGCTCAAACGCGCCGCCATGCTGAAGCTGTTTATTAGACCCGCCAGGGATGGAACACACATCTCCGCACTGGTAAGCCACTTCTCTCATACCAAGGTGTACCCTGGCGTCTTTGCGCATTGAAAGGAACAGGCAGAGCGAAACAAACTGTTCAACGGGCCCTGAGATATTTTTTAACGACTGTTCGTCAAAATTTGAAGCCGAAATATAGAGTTTTTCGCCTTTAGACAGCTTAGTCAGAGCGTTTTCCACTTCGGGCCTTAATTTTTCCAGAACCATGCCCGGGTTATTCGCGTATAACTTAAACACATCATAGAGGCCCTTGTCGTAAAGGTAATCCATGCCCGCAACCCTTAACTTATTCTGGATTTCGCCGAAGAACGGATAAGTTTCGCCGACCAAATCAATTTTGCCGCCAGATAAAACAGCCTGTACCTTCCTGTCGCTGTTTACCTCGTCTAATACATCCTGCCACGGTTCGCGGTTGGTTTTGCGGCACTGCTGAAAGTATTCCCTTTCTTCAGCGTTGAAAAGGCTTGGATCTGCGAGATAACCACCCATATAATCAAGCGAAGCCTCGTGAGGAAGATCAAATCGGAAACCTTTGACGCCGGCATAAACCAGTTTCTTCATCGCGCGGGACAGGTAGCTTCTTCCTTCGTTTGAAAGAATATTTAACGCAAACTGGTCGCGTCCAACTCCGAGATGCTTACAGAGTATCAATCGCTCAGCGCCATTTTCTTTTATCCTTACTACTCCATAGTTATCATTTATCACCCATCCTACATTTTGAAGCCTTTCCATATCCCTGTCCGAGACACCCAGCTTCATGCTCTTTATCAAATCCTCAGGCACTTCCCTGTAAATTAGCCTTTTGTAATTTTCAGCTGTTACAGCATCGGGAGAGAGCCAGCCGAACATATCAACCGTAACATCAACACCGAATTTATTAGCCACCTCAAAGAGGTGTTTGTAATTTTCGTCCCAGGTTTCAACATCTTTCGCGGGCGAAAAGACATTGCCAAATTCGTCTTTAAGAACCGTTCCGTCCTGAAGCCGTTCCTCCTTAACCTGATATCCGCCGCGCACGACGGCGTTTCCGACCCGCGTAATAGATGAACCGTCGCCGCTCCTGGAATGAAAACGCTTTGATAATTCGCTGGTTCCGAAAATGCCGTTTATATACACCTGCCCACCGAGAGATGCGATGACAGGAATAAGCAGCATCATCTTTTTAATACTGTTATTGATTTCTATTTTTTTACCGTTAACTTCAGCTCCGACATCAAGGGCATTAACAGTAATATTCAAATTTAACGGTTTGCGGTCAATTGAACCGGAATAATCTTTTATTTCGGAGACAACCCTGGATAGTTCGCCGTTCTCAAACCGCTCCGGATTTTTCAGCAGCGCTGCCAGCTCAGCTTCAGTTTTACCCATCAGCTCTTTTGCGTGCTCTGAAAGAACGGCTATAGCCTTTTCAGCCAGAAGGGAGTTATTTACAATATCAGATTTTCTTGTCTTCTCCCTGCCTTTGCCAAGCAGTTTACCGAAAGCCTTTGTGATACGGGATATAGCGCTTTCATGTATTTCAAGAACGGCCCTCAGTGTCTCAAGGACAAACTCAGGCGACTCAAGGATATCCGCGAGATAACTATTCTCCAGTTCTTCTGAAGTCACATTATACAACGGCATTAGAGACGCCATAAGATTCGCGTCAACCGTTAGATCTTCATCGGGAATTCCGGCTTCGTGGCGCAGCTCGTGGGCGATTCCAGCAATGAAAAGGGCCTGCGCAATTTTGGGATTTTGTGCTATGATTTCCAGGAAAGTTCTGTTTATTCCGATGAATCCATCGTTGAGATGGTTTTCAAAGAGGTGTTGTGACTGATCTTTTTCAATAAGAACGATTTTTATTTCATTTTTGCCGTTAAGGGTTGCTAACTCCTTGTCCTTGCCCTGCGCCTTAAGTCCGGCGGCTATTGAGTCATAAGCCTTTGTGATCAGCGCGCCTATGGAACCGCCGCTTAATGGCACTCCGGCATCCTTAAAGGCATTGACAAGTTCCATGCTCTCGGCCCGCGGCATCTTAAATAATTCACTGTCATTCGGCATCGGAGCGCCTTTGACAGCTTCAAACTTATTTTTTGAGGCAAGAAGTTTTTCTATGCTTCCCAACAAGCTGTTATTCCCCTTAATTTTCAATGCCTCAAATGCCTTAGTCTTTTTCTTAGCTTCATTGATTTTTGCTATTTCATCTTTTAAAACCTGCGCGAGCAATATCCTAACATCGGTCATTTCCTCTTTTTCAAGCAATCTGTTTATGAGATCAATTTTATCAACCGAACTAAACAAAGAAACATAAACCGATACCGCCTGTTTCCTTGGGGTAATTCCTTTCTCATTATTTATAATATCTCTCAATACACTCAATGACACAGAATGCGCAACTTCCTGTTTTCCGATAGAACCAATCGCGTTTAAAATAGCTATTTTTAGTGCTGGATATATTGAAACTTTATACGCTGAAACCATAAGATCTAGATCTTCTATTGAGCCTAATCTCCCTATGAATGCGGCTGCTGCCATTCTAACTTCCTTAGAATAAGCATTATTCACAAGGATCGTCTTCACGATATCCAGAGATTGTTTATCGCCAAGTCTAGAAAGGGCATCTAGCGCAACCAATTTAATATTGATATTATCAGAAAAAAGAAGCGGTCTGATAGCATCTCTTACCTCTTCCGACGGCCCCACATAAGAGGCAAGCTCATCCATTGCCACAATTTTAGAGTTTATTGAAGAGATCCCTTCGTTATTGTCAGGCTTGAGCATATCATCCCATATGTTTTTTATACCATCAGCAACACTCCCGATTAAAAGGGGCATATTTTCACTAACATTTATATCAGTGCCGTCAGTTGAAACCAGGTAGCCGGAAAGCGCACTGACACCCTGCTGCGGGCTTAGCCTGCCTAATGCCACAGCAGCAGCAAGTTTAACTGCCGGCACATCATTTGCGACCATATCATTGAGTACACTTATAGCTGCCTGAGCTGAAGCCTCTATCATGGCAGAAACACTTTGCGACATATTGTTTTGCAAAAGCCGTTTAACAGTACTATCTTCTCCAAGTTTAGCAACCGTAAGTAGCGCTTTTATCGCCGCTTTTTTGCCCTTGACATCTTTATTCGCAGCAAGCAAGCCACCAACAGCTTTTTTATAAGTTATATCAATGGGGATATTATTTTTTGCAAAACTCAATATATCTATCAAATCTTCATTAGTGCCTGCCATGGCATATTTCCTGTAATTCACAGCACTCCTTGTCCTATCCTTCTCATCGACCTTTGAATCAAGGGAATAGACAAATTTGTTATATTCATCCGAATTCTTCGCATTGATAGCAGCGTACTCTCTAAGAGAATAATTGACAAATTGACCTATACGCATCTCTTTATCGCTGTCAGTCAGCCTGTTTAAGAATATCTCGGAAACAATAAAATAGAGCTTCCCATCTCGCACCTGAACTAAACCAAAGCTGAGCGAATTTTCTTTTGTCAGCATTTGATCCGATACCAGAACCTCAATATTGTTTTTGTTTACTCCTACGCTCTTCAGCAGATCTGTATTTGATGAAATAGCCGCAGACAGCAAGTCTAAGCTTTCAGAATGTCTTAAACGCGCTTCTCCCTTACTAAGAACTGTCCTCTTATCGCTGTCAGCGAACATACGGTCAACCAAGGATACCGCAAGATTGTGAACCTGCGACCCTTCGGCGCTCCCCATTGCAACTCTGGAAAGAACTTCATCCTTTGTAAATCCTAAGCCTACCGAAGACGCCGGCAGCGGGCGCGACCTACCAAAGAAATCCAACACTTTCCATAAAACATACAGCAATCCGGCCATCGCAACCGAAATCAACAAAGCCATTTTCTTATTCATATAAAGATTTCTATTAAGTATATTTTCAATATTTGCGGCTTCCGCCTTCATCTGGGAAGGAGAATCCAGCAACTCATTAAGCAACTTTGAAGCCGCGGACACATCCTCCCTAATAAAAGTATCTGAACGCCTTTGCTTTTGAATATCATTTAAAATCTCGTTTTTCGCATTGTAAAGCTCCTGAGCCAATTCAATTCGCAACTTATAAGTATTTTTGTCAGCTCTCACCAATTCGCCTGATTTGTTTAACTCATAGGCTCCGTTGTTGGCCAGGTCATCTACAATTTCGTCAAATAAACCCTTTCCGTCTCCCAACGGCCGCTTACGCTCATACTTCTTATAAAATGCTTTCAGCAGTTTCGCGTCATTCCCATCAGGATCGGAGTCGTCCAAAACTTTATCAAAAAGCCTCTGATAACTCTCTTTAACAATATTATTTACCCACCATTCAGGCTGTATTTTTTTATACTCCGCGTTAAGCCAATACATTGGCTTCCAGTAATCGCCCCTGATATATACTCCAAGAGCGTCTGTAAATGTAACACCGGATTCATCCGAAGGTATAAATCCGATTACATCTCTGTATTTTTCCTCAACATACTCAATATTGCCAATAATTTCCTCAAGAGCACCGATAGGGACATTTTTTAAAGTCATCCACAATGCCCAGGAAAATTCAAGAGATGCCGCCAACCTTTCATTATCTTTTCGCACGGATTCAATTTTTCCAAGGACCGGCGTGCTATTGTTTATCGCTGTCAGGTTCTTAACTATACCGGCACTAAGCTCATCAAAGCCTTTAAATTGGCTGAAAGCTTCCCGTATTTCAGGAGTTGCTGCCGGGCCATAAACAGCATTTTTTAACGCGACAATGGATGAAGCAAACGAATCACACTTTCCCTGAATTTTTTCCGTAAGCACAATATATGATATCAGTTCCTTAAGATCATCACTGGATTCCACTCTATTCTTCAGATCCAGTTTTGATAAAACATTATTATAAGAATTTGTCATCGCATCAAGCTGGGGTTTGTTCGCAGCCTTAACCTTGCCTGAAAGCTCAAAGAAAACAGCTAAATCAGCAACATCCTGCCCCAATGCGATACTTTTAGATACCTGATACCTTCCCAATTCTACTACTATATCGTCAGCATCAATATCGGGATCCGCGAGCATGTCCTCTTCGGCGCCGAACTCCGCCGCCGCGGTACGACGGTCAATCAAAGCTGAAATCAAGCCTTTATTTAACTTTATCGCCATTTCATCATCTGTAAAAGAACTCTTTATTTTGTCAAAATTAGCGGAAATAACCTCAAAATATTTTGTTTCAAGGTCGCCGACAGCAATTCCGTTCTCAATGGCAAAGATTGTCCAAGTCTCGGCATTACCCCTCTTTTCGCTAATTTTAAGCCTGGGATATTTTGCGCTTAAATTCCTTATAGCCAAGCGCGTTTCCAGCACTTTATTAATATTTTCGTTACTTACATCCATAAAGTTTACTTTCAGAAGATTGACAGCCGTCAGCACCGCCATATACTCCTTGACCGCCTCATCTTTTATCTCAACTTTGGTTCTAAGAGTAAATTCTTTCGCGATGTCATCTTTTACGGCCTGAGAAACCCCTAGATTATTATCCGCACTCATTAGCCTATTTGCTTCATCCAAACCAAGAGCTCTTTCTATTTCAAGAGGATCGCTGAAAACCATGGAATCCATTACTATGCTTTCCAACACACCGGACTTCATCATCGGCAGATTCGGATACTTGCCGGGATAGGTCTTCCACGCGTTTAAAAGCCTGGACGCGGCAGTTTCCAACCATGCCCTTTCATCCCTGTCAGCTATCGCTCCAAACCTTGCCTCATACTTTAATTTAAGCGAGGCCAAGACGAGGTAACCGTTAAAATTCTTAACAGCATCGCTTTGATCTCCGAGAACGGCATTTATCTCCAATAACTGCTTTCTGTTTTCTTCCTTACTAAGGTCGTTTCGCGGATCGGTGTTTTTATTCTTTATGACCAGCTCGGTTCTAAAGGCATTCTCGTACGCAAAGCCATCAGGAAGCTTCGTGGAGTCAGTAATGTACCGCTGAACTAACGGAAGCGTTCCCTTATAATAATCCGAGTTAATATATTCCTTCACATTTTTCCAGCCTTTGTCGGCTTTATTAACATGATATTCAACAACGGCATAACTCGCAAAATCAAACCATGGTATAGCACCCAGCTTGTCTTTCTGCTCGGCAATGCCATATTTGTAAAGTTCCATAAAGTCCGCGATAACTTCCTGGGGGTCAACTTTAACGCCATTATAATCAAGGCTCTCAATGATTTTAGCCGCGAACATATATGCCGTGTATAGTTTCAGCTGCGGCAAGGTTTCTCTCACAATAACATCTATTTTACTTTCAGGGTAATTCAAATCCCCATATGGCTTTTTTACAACCGTAATAACAAAATCTTCCGGCACCTTAAAATTTTTATCCGCAAGCCAGGCATTCACATACCCAAAGCTTTTCTTATAATACTCAAAAACTTCTTCCTCCGATTTAAATCCTGCCAGTATCTCCGCCTGAAGCATGAACCTGGTGATATCCCACCAGGGTATGTTTTGATAGTCTCCACCCTTGCCTTTCAGGTATAATTTAAAATACATCTCCGCCAGTTTTGACGCTTTGTCAACTTCGCCGAGGTCTTTAACAGGGTCCTTATCCGCATCAATCTGCTTAACTCTGTTCTTCTCATAGTCTTCCAGCAGGGTACCTACAAACATATACGCGGTATATAGTTTTATTATTCCGGCCTGGTCAGTATTTAATATAGAAATAAGAATATCAATCTGCTGGTCAACATAGCCCATCCTCTCATACATCTTACGGGCAATCAGCTCAATCTGTTTATCCGTAATTTCGGGAGCTTCCCCACTGCCGGCCGGGTCATACTTATTAAAAAGCCACCTATTGGAATAACGCATCGGAGCATTGAGTTTTTCAAACAATATTTTTATCTTAGAGTCAGGCGACCTGATATCCTTCTCATTGAACTGCGCGGCAAAATCTGTCTTAAAATAGTTTATTACGATAAAAAGTGACACATCCAGCCATGGGACCATATTCTTTTCAGAAAAATCCATACTTTTTGTGCCGAAATTATAGGCTTTCATAAAAACCCTGATAAGCTCATTTTCCTCAGCATCAATATTATTTACCCTGGCCGAAATAATCATATTAGAGATAAATGTATACACACCGAAAAGATTCTCCTTATCTTCGGACCTCCTGTGCATCATTTCTATTTCTTCTTCATCCGTGATACCAATCTTTGTATATTTGTCCTTCATAACGACTTCAATAAGATCCTTTTTGGCGAGGGTCAGTTCTTTATTTTCATAATCAGCGATAGAATCTCTGTCCCGCTGATTCAAAGCCGACTTATCCTTTGACACAAGTCTCTGGTATTCATCAAAAGCACTATTCACCTCCGACCTTAACTTCGCGTGTTCTTCTTTAGACATAGAATACTCTTGCATTAAATAGCCCTGAGTAAACCATTTTTGCGCATCGGAAAAATCATCCTTGGAATGATTCATCAGGTCACTAACTTTTCCAAAATGACCGTGGTAAAAAAGCATGAGATAGCTTCCCACAACCTTTGACCATGGAATATCCGGATAAGACCTCACACCCTGACCATACAATTCCAAATATGTCTTAGCGGCATTTAAGGGCGTAACTTTTATCAGCACATTCCCCCTGTCAGAAGTTTTAACCTCATATTCCGCGTATTTTTTATTGCCATTTTCATCAGTATGAACAAAGCCATTCGCCCTAAGCTCCTCATCAAGAGAAGCCAGCCACAACAAGGCCGTAAGCTGTTTGGCCTCAAACCGCTGCCCATTTATAGTTTTATTTATATTCTCAATCAAATCCTTATTATTCGCCTCGTCACTCCGCGGGTCATAAGAAAGCTTTCTACGGCCCACTTCATTCATAAACATCAAATCATTAACAATACCTTCTTCAACAAAACCATATTGATTATAAACAGCAAGCGCGGGATCAAACTGAAGTTTTTTCAACAGCATAAGATAATCTTGCTTTGCCTTTTCCTGAACCGTCTTATCCTTGCCTGCTAACTCCATCGCCAGATACATGTTCATCGCATATTGATCAGCAACACCCTTAGAGATCATTGCCTGCTTAAATATTTTTGGATACTTTTCCTTACCCCCTCTTTCCCAGACACTGAAAATATCCCACATCTCAACCATATTATTATTCAGTTTTTCGCCTATTTCCCTTATTTCGTTGTTAGACGGACGGCCCGAACGCAAACCTTCATTTACAAGAGTGTCCCAAACAGCCTCAACCATCTGATAATTCGCCATATGTGCAGACAATGTGACGGATTCAGGTTTCATGAAATCTTCGGGTTTTTCCAGACCCTGCATCTTCATATCTGATTGGAACCTGTTTACATACTCGGCAAAAACCTTTTCATTGACAGCCCATTTCTTATCAATAGCCTCGTTTACATACCCAAAACCCATTCTATCAAGCAGCGACTCAAGCGTCATATCATTTGCTATTGCCAGCGCCGTCAATACCTCCACGGTGCCCGAGTCCCCGGAAATAACCTGGTGTGCCACCTGCGCTAAAGTAATTACCGGCAGATCAGTCGGCAACTGGACGCCCATACCCGGAGGAAGAAGCAGGTTCAGTATACCGAAAAGTTTAATGCCTGTCCTGGCTTTTTCCGGAAGCAGTTGATACGGCCTTAATGAGTTCTCCAAAGCAGGATATTTTGCGACCAATTTATTTATATTTTCTTTTGTAAAATGGCCCAGAAACTTATTCACATTTTGTTCGGTAACAGGCAGTCCGGCGTAATGCAATGTCACAACGGCTGTCTGAAGGTATTCATATCGTTCATAACCCGGGATATCTTCCGCCACCCCAGCTTTCCACATGGCGGCAATATCATCCCACCTGTATATTCTGGCAAAATCCTCCATACTCCTGTCGGCATACAACCGCGATTCAGACCAGAAAACAGTTGACGAGATATCGCCGGTCAGAGAAAGCCATGGATATTTATCGCCGTACTCCCATATAACAGCAATAGCTTCCACCTTAGAAATCAGGTTTATTCCAATACCAATATAAGACGAGAACGAAGCTGCCACGGTTTGAACGGCAGCCCACGCAATACTTTTTTGAGTTCTTTTAAAACCAAGCGCAGCGCCTGTCTTAATCAACTCGCCACCGCCGCCTCTTTTTATTTCTTCATCAGGAAGCGATATTTCCGAGAGAGGCTTTCTTTCAGCTCTCACTTTAGCATACTTCATGAATTTCAAAAGATCAGCACTAAAAACTTCCCTAACAGTATTGATTCTTCCGGCCTTGGCATTTATAGGCGGAAGGACCACATCAACACTGGCGGCAGGCTTGGTCATTACTACCCCGGGTTTGGCCTCAACTTTTGTCAGCGGTACCTGAGCTGCCGCTACATCGCTAATCTTCCCGGAGAGCGCCATGCCCGGCACGGTACTTTTCGGCACATAAGCATTTGCCCTGGCCTGGCTTTCCTTCACTTGGTCAAAGGCTTTTTTTACCTCTTCGCTATACCCATATCTTTCCGGGCTCTCTGAAAGCAGCGGCAAAGCTCTTTCAATCATGCTTTTATCGTAAGTGGGCACAGACCTTGCCGTCATAACTCCGGCTACACTACCAGCCATTATGGAAACCAAAACCGCTGAAGCTACTCCTTTTTTCCAAAGCGGAGTACTGGAAGAAGAATACGCTCTTACCTGTCCAGCCCATCTCATTGCCAGCATACCCCCAAGCAAAGAAAATGAAAGTGGCAAAATGCCATAAACCGAAAATGCCGTTACCGGGGTTACGCCAAGCCATATAAACACACCGAAAGTCAGAACGGCAAAAATACCAATCTTAACCGCTTTAAACAAAAGCACATCTTTGTATTCCTTTTGGCTTATTCCGCCGGCTATCCTCTTAATATCTTTTTGCATCGCTTTAATATCCAACCCCTGATTTTGCGCGCTTTGCAATATGTACGAAATTATCTCTGATTTCTCGTTACCTTCCTTACTTAATGAATCCCTCAACATTTGAATCTCATCCTTTGAAAGACCTTCAAGTTCAAGCCGCGCGGACATATCGGCAAATTCTTTTCTGGAAATAGGTTTTTTAAGTTCCATTGTTGAAACAACCGAGGAAGGTGTCCACGACGGGCTTTTTCCGCTTTTTTCGTACAAATACATCGCGAAAGTAATAAGCGGACTAATGACAACCAGCAGCAAAGAAACAAGTGTTGTTACAACGATCTCAAAAATACCTTGAAAAAACAGAGGTATATATGTTACAACCCTACCCACTAACGAAAGCTCCCTTCCTTCTGCTTTTGCCATATTTACGGCATACGAGAACGGGTCACCTATCCTGTCTTTATATAAAATCCCGAACGCAGTAATTAATATTAGAGCAACCTGAATAGGCACCACGGCGGGCAAAGCTAATACCGTAGGAAAGATCCATATCAAATTGCTTAGCACGACAAAAGCAAGGAAAAATGAATTCCCAAGCAAACGCCGCATAATTCCCTCAGTATGCGTTTGATGGGCAGGCGGTAGAAATGCTTTATATGGAAGCTCTGTCCTGGCCATCTGAATATCGCCCAGGAGCCATCTGGCATCTCTCATAAGATAGGTCAGCGGATTTAGCTGATCGCGCTCTCCCATGCTGTAAGAATTGCCGTAAGAGTTTGTAACAATCTTGGACACATGATCAATCGTCATTAAGTGGCCAAATTCATCAATCATACGAGCTTTTATTATAGGGATATTCCTCGCCAGTTCCGCCGATTTAAGTTCGGCAAGCAGTTGATTTTGATAAGCGTTCCCTCTTCTCAACATATACTCCGCGATTTTGCGGGCGTCGCCATTAAATTTAATCTCCGCTCTTTCGGCCAGTTCCGCCATATGAGCCCCGATTTTCTTGTCCAAAATATGTTTCTTATCAAAAGCCGCGAGCAAATCATTTTTGTAATTCTCTACCGCTTTTTCTTTTTCAGCAGCACTGAGATTAGATACACCTCTCAGATTTTCAAATTCAGACAACTTTTTACTTATAAACTCTTTCTTATCCTTCTCATCTTTCACTTTCTTCAATTCTCCAGATGACACTAAATCGTAAACTCTAAGAACTTCCTTACTCTGGAGCTCTTTAAAATCTTTGGCCGCCTCCGGCGAAAGCTTTAATATGCCGGCCAGATCGTTAAACTCGGTACTTACGCATATATCTTTCAGCAAAAAGACCTTCGCAAGAGTAAATTTACCATCCCCGCCTGCGTAATCCTCTTCATAAACCTCTACCTGGCCTTTTTTTCTGTCAAAAACTATCTTAACAAATCTGGTATCGTCGTTAAGATTCACCTGCAGAAGCATTTCATCTTCAGACTTTTGCAGAATCTCAACGCTATAATTCAGTGACCCGTAGAGCGCTTCAGTGTAAACACTGAATATTGATTCCTGCCAATCATGAGAAAGTATTCTGGCTATAGAAAGCGTCTCTCTTTTGAAGACATTTTGATAATACTTACCCTGTCTTACGACCCCCTTCCCGAAGAAAGCAGATCCATTGCCGTAAATACTAGCCATCAGGCGGGCGTTAAATTCGTTATGAATATCCCGCGAGACCTTCATAAGTTTCCACCACCAGCTTGATTGCGGAACACCATCTATATATGGCGGCGTTACCACAATGTGAGGAGTTGTCATAACTATATGTTTGTTAGCCGGATGAAGCATTATGGCGAGCATTTTGTCAGTTTCTCCAACCTCAAGCACTATATTCTTATCATCAGAAAGCAATGAAAGCGTATCTCTGTAACCGTAATCTTTTGTCAGCTTTAAGTCATTACCGGCAAGAATATCTCTATGAATACTCTCATTGAGTTCACCCCTTGCCGCTTTATCTCTCGTGTCATGGGATTTTTCATGCCCCAGCATCTTAGCAAGATCTGTTGCAACAACCGCACAGAAGACTGGGTTGTCACGCATGGAATGTTCGTGTGACTCATCAACATATATTCTTGATTTGGTATATCCCTCTTCAAACAACTGCATCTGAAGGGCAATACCACCCGCTTTCATTCCAAAACCGCCCTGACCTAGTTTGCCATTAGTGTTATTAACCCATTCCCTTGCGCCCATATTAAAATAGCCTATATTGAGATTGGGAAGTTCCTCACGGTATTCCTCAATAAGTTCCCGCATAACCTTCATTTCATAGTCAACAATCTCCTTGTTTCTCGCGCTCTTATACGGATTGGTATCAGACCTGATTATTATGTTAAATTCAAGATTATTAGGATGCCTTTTAAGTAACGCTATATCCCTTTCAAGAGTCTGCCTGAGATATTTTATTGCAACATCAAAATCATCCTCGCTCGCACTAATCTTTGAGATTACATTGGAAACCCTCAAAGGAACATCTGCCGTATATTTGTCGTCAATATATCTGTCAATATATTTTATTCTCTCGTGACCCCTTACGCCCCTGCCGAACCATTTTACAAAAACACCCGTCACATGAAGAGAGAACTTGTGCGCCGGAGCCCATGCGACATAATAGGTTATCAATCCGAATATTACCCCGAAAATAATCGGAATGGGCATAAACACAAAAGCTGTGCCGTAAAATATTAAGGCCGGAAGCACATAGATGCCGAGGCCCATGAAAGCCTGCAAGGAAATTCTAAACCATTCATAGAAATACGCGGGATTTGACTTTACAAACGAATCCGGTATTATGGTGTCCGCGTTTTTCACAAGGCCAGCCACAAAGTCCCTTGCCTCAACATCGTACTTGTAGTAGTTAAGCATCTCAAGCGCGGAGGAGTATTTGCTTCCGTATCTATTCAGTTCTTTTATTAACCTGTTTACCAAATAAAGTTTATCGCTGCCGATACGGTGCCCTTCAATGGCTCCCACAACCACCTCTAACGGAAGGCCGAGCATCTCGCTTAAATCGGCTATATCCTTATCATTGCCGGCGGCTTTAACAACTATATTAATCTTGTCAACTATATTATTAAACAGCTTGTCATAGGAAGAGAAATCCATATCGCCGACTTCTTTTTTCGCAAGCGCCTGGTACTTAGCAATAAACTCGTTTCTAATTTCGCTCTGAACTTGATACTTCATATTAAGCAGATTGAATTCACTCCTTTCAATCTCAAACTCTATAGCACCCTTGCGCGCATTGCCCTTCAGCGGATTGTCAACTCCCTGTTTGGCCTGTTTTTTAATGTCGGCGTTTATAGAATCTAATTCTTTTCTTAAAGCTTCAATTTTCCCATTGGCTTCAATCATGTCAATTGAACGCTCAAGTTCATTGATTATTGCGGCATCAGGCTCAGCCTTGGCGCGCTCAATCTCAAGCTCTTTTTTCTTAGTTTCAGCGTCACCCTTTCCCATAGCCGCAAGCCTAACTGAGGCGAGCTTAGCTACCCTGCCGCTTACCAACAACTCCGGCATTGTAAACCTGCGCTGGCCCTCGGCGGCGTACCTGAACTTTTCTGCCGACTTTTTGAAAAAACCGCGTTTATATAGGAATGAAAACACCGGCCAAGGAAGCAGAATTCCGGAGCGCGCCTTTTCGTGCATATAGGTCACAACCTCAGAGGCGAGAGCATCCATTTCATTAGGCTTCTCTATCTTTTTTTCCTGAGCGGCTACTCTTCTGGCCGTCTCCAGAGACTTTGCAAGAACGGATTCCTGTTCTTTCATACTTTCTTCTTGTCCGACATCTTTAGGTTCGGGGAACTCGTAAGATGCGCCATAAAGCTCTTTTCCAATGGCTAACAACGGAACTATTAAACCGGAATCAAAGAAAATGCCGGCCTGCTCGTACAACAACCGTGCCTCGGGATGGCCCGCAAGATTAAGCGAGACACTTCCAAATGCTCCGTTTGTAACTCTGTAAAGCAGACTGATTGAAACTCCGGGCGCGCGCTTTAAGTCGTTTATCACACTAAGCCTGATTTTTGATCCTGTGCTTAGCTGGGGCCTTATTATCTCCTCAACAAGCCTTGAGAGTTCATAAATAGAATATTGCTTCAACACTGAGTCGCTGTAATCAACTTTTATCTTCCCACCGCTTAACCCTTCAACACCATTTTTACTCTGCCTGTTTATTTTTATTATTTCCCTGACATTATTTAATGTGTAGTCTTTTGCAGCAGTATTTAAGGCTATTGGCCTATTAGATTCATACAGCCAAGTTAAGTTCTTACTTCTCAGCCCCTCATCTTTTGTCCTAAAAACAAGAGTTTCAACTGCCTTATTTCGCAAGAATGCCTTGTATCCCAAAAAGACTACTCCGACCGCGATCGCTATTATTCCCACTGTCGCCGCAATTGACGGATATGACTGACCGATAGATTGAATGTATGTAAAAGCATCTAAAATTGTGGATTGCATTGATGTTACCAGTGAATCAAACATGTTAACGGAAGGCACGGCTGTATTGACGGCTGGCACGGCATTCTGAACTGCATTTACGACAGGATATGCAATTTCAGCGCCTTGCCTTGCGCCCGGCTCTACAGCCTGATAAAAATCGGCAAGTTTTGATGCGGCATCGGCTACCTGCGGAAGTGCCTGAGAAACGACATCAGCCGCCGGCGCTGCGTTAGCTGAAACATTTGTGACTGCCTGGGCTGCAGTTTCAGCGGCCTGCGGAGTATTCGCTACAGCTTCAACAAGCGGCTGAACACTCGGCTGAACTTTTTCCGCCACATCAACATTTATTTCCTGGCCAATTCTTAGCAGATTAGGATTAATGGCTGGATTTACTTCCTTTATTTTGTCTACCATTTCAGAAATCTGGGCATTTCTGGGAGACGAAATGCCCGAATTTATCAATTGATTTTTAGCTATTTTCCACAGGCTGTCCCCTTTTTGAATAACCTGTGCCGCATAGCTCGTGCCGCTTAAAAACATTGTTGAGAAGAATGTACCTACCGCTATCACAGCGGGCTTTATAATATTGCCGAATCTTCCAATATTACTTATTTCGCCGGTTTCAATCAGCCTGTCAAGCTCTTCTTCATAGAACAAATTTTTCTCATCCAATTCTTGTTTAACAGCCGAATAGCCGTCAATATACTGTCTAATTGACACTTTCATAAGCTTCTTATCGTAATAATATTTTGACGGAGTTAATCCAAACTCACGAGAGACCCAGGTTTTATCGTTACCGTTCTTATCTGTTGTTTCAAGCAGGTATTCTATGATTTCAAACTCGCCTTTATCGTTTACCCTGACAGGAATAAATTTAAGTTCGTCAAAAGTCATATTTTTTGAGCCAAATAATTCCGAACGCAGCAAAGAAAAGAATCTTGATTTTTCCTGATATAAGTTTGTCACATCAGCCCATGGTTGCCTGCTATTTGTAATATCAATACCCTGTTGGGCCGCAAAATCTCTTAATTTAGATTTATCAAGACTCTTTATATAGGCCGCATCAGAAAGGGCAGCGCCCCAAGCGACAGTTAATGTGCTTTCCGGAAGCAGTCTCCTGCGAGCTATCCAGGTATATAAATTAGTTCTAACACCGTCCTTCCAGAAAACTTCTTTAGAGTTCAACTTATCCGTTCTGATGCCACATTTTTCGTCAAGGAATCTATATATCCGCAATTTTCTATTTTCTTTATTGAGATCAAAAGCTGGGGTTGTCAAAGAGGCCAGGGGCAGCGACCACCCTCTACTGAGAACGGCATAATTGTATACCGCGTGAGTAATAAAGCTTATTACTCCGGCCGCTATAGGAGAGAAAAATTCAAAAGGAACCACAAAAGCGCCCGCGAGGAGCAACCGAACAGAGAACTTACTTATATCGCTTTTCAGATTATTAATGCTGAATGCCTTTGCCAATCCATCCTGATTGGTTCTTACAACCCAGTCCACTATGGTATGAGCAAAAGCAAAACCAAGAACCGCCCATCCAAAGCCAAACGCGTTAAACGCGAAATACAGGGCAATGGTTTCCCAGCCCGGGGCAAGAATAACCGTAAAGAATTTGGCAAACGACTGGCTAATATTCAGCCTGTTAATAAGAGGATCCAAAATGGAAGCTGTTGGAATATTTCGGTATATCTGTGCCGGAAGCACTTTTTGGACAAGATCGGCCTTGATTTTATTGGCCTTGTCACTCAACTCATTCATTACAACTTTGACCTGAATGCTACGCGCTAAGTCCGTATTCTTTAACTCGGCAGCCGTCAATGCATCCTGCGGCCCCTCTAATTTTGTTAAAACCGCCTTAACGGGCATAAGATTATTAAACTCATTGCTTATAGAATAAAAAGCTTCAGGTATTCTCGCTTCCAATCTAAAGAAATCCTTCTCCTCCTGACTGCCCTTCGCGATACCAAGCCCCAAAAGCTGATCATTGACAAGTTTTTCTCTTATCCCCGCAATCAAGTCATCTAAAGATAACGCCCTGGCATTTTCTTCAACCGCGAACACATATTCATCGCTCTCGGCGTTCCTGTAGAAACTTGAAGGAGTAATTTCTCCAACTAACGCGACTAAATCACCCGCGCGCTCCTTCTTGTATTCGTTCAAATACGAGATTGTCCATGCTCTAACCGCAGACCTTATTGCTGCCGCGTAAGCCTGCCTCTTTTCAACCGGATCGGAAATTTTATCTATTGAGTTTCTGGTGGACGGAACCAATGTAACCCGCTTGGCTTCTTCATAGACCAGCTTTTGCAGTTTGGCCCTTTCCCTATCTGCAAAAGCAAAGAGTTCCGCGAACTCCCACTTATCCCCTTTAACCTGCGCTTCTTTCATCTCTTTATTGTAGAAATCGCGATAAGTCAGGCTTACCACACGGCCGAGCCCGTCCTTTGTTTCAAGCGCGTTATCCGCCACGTTAAGATAAATATACTCGGACAATTCCCACTGCAACAGCGACTTAATAATCCTTTCCTTCTTGTCGCCGGCCGGAATCCTGGAAATACTCTTCAAAAGCCCTTCCGTGATATATAAAACAAGCGTGCCGTTATCCAGTTTAACGGTAGCAAAAGCGAGAGAATCATCGTCAATAGGCAGCACATCGCCCTCTACAACATTGATAGTGACCGGCATTCTACCGTTTGTGTTTTCCGGGGCGAATTTCTCGGTAATTTGCCTTAACTCAGTTCTTCTCTCCAACAATTTTGTCTTTAGCGCGGCAAGAGCCTTTTGACTGGCGGGTTCAAGCCTGCTATCATTAACTATTTTGAAAGTTTTGCCGTCATAACTTCTTGACTTGCCGACTAAGTTATCAAGCGCCTTTACCGACATATTCTGAAAAGCCAAGGTGTACTCGGCTAATTTCATAAAAGGAACGGCTGACACGCCTACCGAAAGCATGGAAATATAGACTTCGCTAATCAGCTGGGTTTTGCTGGTCAGGCCAAACGCCTGGGGCTTTGACGAGAATTCGCTTGAACCAACGATCTCCACATTACCTTCCGGAGTAACGGTGTATTTTTGTATTATTTTACCGTAACTGCCGTCGCGGAGTGAATACTCATTTTCGCCATTGTAAGACATCTTAATTCTGCCGTCCTTTAAAATTTCACGGTTGATTTGGCCTACGACTGAATTCGGATCGCTGTTCGCTTTGACAAGTGCCCCTAAACCACCTTGAGCCAAGGTGGCGGAATGGATGTAACCCGCATCCCATTCATCTCCAGAAATAACCGGCAACGCTAACGCGCCTTTCTGCGGCGTGTTCTTAGCAAAACGATCGGTCGTTTGGCCCTGGATTTGGGCCGAGGTTGAAGGCCTCTCCTCTCCTAATAGAACTTTGAACTGTTGTTTAGCCAGAGCGTTATAGACATCGCTGGCATACTTTGTGTCCTTTGTGACATTAGGGGTTATTACAAGGTACGAAATATTCTTTTCCGCAAGCAGTTCGCTCAACCCTAAAGTATGGAAACCTCCGGTTACTACAATGTCAATTTCAGTCGCATTTTTCAGTGATTTCAGCGTTTCAGAAACACTATTAACATAAGGCGACGCCTCTGTTCCAGCCGGGGTATCCGAGGCCGATAGAATATTCTTGACAAAACGCCTGTTGCGCTCAATGTTGGCGACATAGTAGTCGTTAAGAATGGCGTTAAAGGGTTCTAATCCGGACAAATAGTAGGAATCCGAATACTTGGACCACAATACCTTAAATTCTCTTTCATTTTTCAAATAGTATTCATAATCTTCCGCTGTCAGGCGGTTTGTATAGTATTCCGCAAGTGTTGAATAGAAATCCGCTATAAAAACCACTTCTTTCTCGGTGGCATTGGCGGAAAGCTTTTTCTGCAGTTCCCGCACAAACCTTCTCTCTTCATTAACGAGATTAACTGGATTTACCTTCTGGCTTGCGTCAATATAAGCGAAAAAAGTGCTCAGATTCGGGAATGTATTAGAAAGTCCCAACTTAAAATCGCGGTCAAGTTTAATAAGGTAAACATAGAGCTCGTCTAAACGCGAGAAATCGTTCATTTTTTCAAGAAGCACCTTGTAGGCGTCGTAGGGAAGGCGCTGTTTGAGTGTTATTATAAACTCCTGCAGCTGGCGGCTTATCCTCTTGTAGTTGAGCTCTTTCTCAAGCTCCATAAGCCCGAGAAATGCCGTCATATTCCTGTACTCGTATATGTCAAGTCCGTTTTTATCGCCTAATTTTTTAAGCTCGCGGTAGAAATCGTTGGTTTTTACCTCTTCCTTTCTGTATTTGGCAGATAGAATGTCAAGCGCCTTTTGTTTAGGGTTGTAGTACCTGGCTTTAAGCCTTGCAAGCTCCAACTCAATTCCTGAAAGCGCCTTATCCACATCCGCTTGGCTATCAAGTATCCTGCCAAGACGCAAAAGGTTTGCGTTATATATATCCTTATCCTCAAGCCCCATAACCGGAACTGAGTTTCCTGAAGCGGAGAAATATTCAACGCCGGTCAGCTTGCCCTGATCCACGAGGGATTCAACGACAGCCTGCCGCATTTCTTTATCAGATATGGCATTAAGCCAGGAGGTGTCAACAGAACCATAGGCGCCCTCAAGATAGATCTTTGAGACCGGATACTTCTCGTTTACAAGGCTTAAAACCCTGTTTATATTGCGCTGAACTTCGCCGTGACAGTGAAGGTCCTGTATCTGAATTACAACCCTGGGGCTGGCGGAATAGCTTGCTCCTGTAATGCGGGCGGCCGTATAGGGAAGAACGAAATCATCAAAAACCTGCGCGTATTTTCTGTTTTCCTCCGCCACCTGCGAAACCTGGGCAATGGCCGGCCCCGCTATTGAGGAGACGATAAAGCATGTGACCGTGACAATAGCTACCGCGCGGATAAAGCTAAAATACTCCGAGGCCGTTTCCAGAAGAACCGGCACCGGAGCGTTAAGAGTTCCCCAGACCGGCCGGGCAACGCCTTCCATCAGCTTCCGCTTAAGTTTTTGAATGTTCATTTTACCCTCTCAAAAGTAAGAATTAAGCAAAGAAAAAACCCAGCTTAGTTTATAAGCTGGGTTTTATTATTTGTATAGGAAAAAATTATGTCGTCAATCGCGCTTCTTGGACGAAGGAAAAAAAACATAAGCATGCATATCAGAGGGACACCGGACCCCTGAGCCGTACCAAATAGTTTATACAACCTGCCGGCGACAAGCTCTATCCCCTCAGCAAGAGCAAACGGAACCCAGGCGCTCCCGAGATCATTTCTCTCGGAAGCCACTGTTTTATTCGCGGAGAGAATGGTGAAATCCGCCGAAGTATCCGAAGCATTATGCGGCTTGCCATCCTGTTTATCCTGAGAAGTAAGAGGGGCGCTCTGCGAGCGGTGAAACAGGTCGTTTACCATTTTCATCGGGAGCGTCGTCAGAGAAAAGAAGTAAAGCAGAGTGGACTGCGTTTTAATTATCTGCGTGAGCGTAAAGCTATCCTGCCGGCTCAGAGAAAACCTCGGAACCAGGAAGTTGGCGACCATCGCCGCTAAAATGATAAGCACAAGCGCTTTTTTCATAGAATAAAATTGAACAAGAGTTTCAAACAATTCTCAAATCCGTACCCGGTACAATTATAGGCGAGTTTACCGCTGTTGTCAATGCTTTTTTTGATACTATACACCTCGTTCAAATACTCCGTTTTAGATGAAAAATAGATTAAAAACTTTTGTGAATTTGATGTAAAACTTAGCCCCCATCTCAATTCACCACACCGGCCAGCTCTTAGCTTTTCAGCCACAGGCCGATAGTTTACGCCGCTAATTTAATCTTCATAGATTTTTGCACATCAATCCTCTTGACTTTGAGATTTTCCTCGTCAAATCCCTCATATTTCCTCAAAGCATCTTTTAGCAGTTCATCTGGACCTTTCTTATTTCCCTGAGCAAAACCCGTGACTCCCTCTACAAATCCCGATATTGTTTCGCCAAGTCCCTTAATCGTCCTGATTGAAACCATCCAAGGATTGACTGTCCCGGCCTTAATATCGGACACCATCTTCTTCTGCGATTCAGCCCTTAGCCTGCCGACAAACTCCAGTGTTGCGATGTCTTTCTGGACAGCTTCGATCCCCCTTACTTCCTTGGTCAAGCTGGCATATGCTTCAATTTTCCGCAGACTCTTGAGATCGATATCAGACAGCTCGTCCCCAAATTTGCCCACCAATTCACTTCTAACCTCGTTGTATTTCGAAACACCGTTCTCAACCGAGAGAATAAACTTGATCTTCTTTACAGTTTCTATCTCAAGAAGCGCCTCTTCAAGAGTGATATCAGCATTATTGAATCTGGCCATTATTTTTGTACATTTATCGAGGAAAGCACCCTCAATCGCTGCGACCGTAAGAGCCTCATCAGCTTTCATACCAAGACCGTTAACAATAAGCTCTTGGCCGCTTCTATAATTGCGCAAAATAGAAGCGAACATAGCGTCTTCAGTATTTGCATTGTAAACGGTTATTGAATATACGCTCGGCAAAAGCGTCTCAATTATATCTGGAGCAATATAACCCCTTGTGTTTACACCCATTGCATTCGCAGCGCCTTCTATAGCTTTACCGGCCCCGAGCGAGACTATAGACTCAAAACCTATTGCTTCAAGCTCAGCCATTTTTGTAACTTCCATGTCCGTTACAAACTTTAACACCTCACCCTTTAAAACATCCAGTGCCTGAACACGTGCACTATTATTAACTTTTACTGCGTCTGCCATGGATTTTTCTATCTTAATAAACATACCGGCCATATGTATACTTTTTAAAAGGCTGTCATCAACTAGGAAGTCAATATTGCGACGGAATATATCTGCAGCTTTTATTGCGCTTGCCTCATCGGAAACCGAAGCGACAATACCATCGACTGTCTGCAGGCCGCTTGCCGCACGTTTAGACATAACATAGTCATCCGCAGCTGAATAATCCTTCAGATTATCCGCAGAATTGCTCAAATATGAATCTACTACTCCCTCGAATATATCAGCCCTAGAGACCGATCTTGCCAATGCGCTCGATCTAACCGATGCAAGATATTGCTTATATGAGTTCTTGGCATCGAAATCTTTGGCAACAAGCTGATCAATAGTAATGCGGTCGGTAAAGTCCGTGTCCTGAATTAAATTTTTAACCTCGGCAAATCTATTAATAACATTTTCAATATCAATCTTGAAGTTTTCAGAATAGGCCAACCCGCCAGCAAACAGTACCTTTTCAAGAATATCTTGCACATTACCCTGCATGTTCGCCTTGCCGGCAATATCAGTCGCAAGCGCATTTGCCTGAGCCATAGTAAGCACCCTGTTCCCCGGGATTTCCTGAATAGCCTTAGCGACAAGCGGAAGAACACTATCGCCTGGACTCAGGCTGAGTATTAGATTGGCAATATTTCCACTTTGTATTGATTTTACTACATCATTTATAATGACATTTTTCCAAATAAATCCTGAGTTAGGGAATGCGATCAAATTCTTCAGAGCATTGGCTTGATCGGCAGTCATTATAGAAGCCCTATAAGCACCTGTGCCTTTAACTTTTCCCGCCATCGCTGGATTTGAAGAAGCAACTGTCCATAAAGCGTCTATAAGCGCGGCTTTCTCCTCAGGAGCTATAGTCGGATCGCCCACAACACGCCGATAGATTGAGTTTATGGCGTTTTTAGATTGACGCATTGGCATTAATCTTGCGTAATAATTTAATGCCAAAGATTTCAGACCGGAAACCCCAGGCTTAGAAAGATTGCGAATATTGTCTCCGCCCTCCTTAAGCTGTCTAAAGTCGTCATATAACGGAGTGAGCTTGACATCTGCCGCTGTTCCGGAGTTGGCCTGCGCGAAACTCTGGGAATTCTTCTTTGCCTCATCCATGACCGTTGAGAGCAACTCCTGCTCCCAGTCGTTGGAATTCATTATACCTTCCATTGTTTTGAGGATTAAATCAATCGGTCTGGCGGCAGAAACATCATCGCTCACCATGGCGCTGTATAAACTGCCGGCAGAATTTACAAGGTAAACCAACATCTGTCCGGCAACGGTAAGATTGCCGTTCTCCTCAACATACCGCGAATAGGTATATTTATCATTGTTTTCCTTAATGTCCGACAGGTACCTTTCCGCCGGACCTGTGACTTCGTTGATTTTCTGCGATTTAGCCGCGCGAGAATCAACAAACTGCTGGGATACAACAGGAGCGCCAAAAAGTATCTCAACAGGAACCAGGTCTTTTGCGTTGGAATAGCCGGCGTCAACTATCCTCTGCATTACATTTTCAGTTCCCTTCAATGCCTCCGTCAAAGACTCAACACCGGTTTTGCCTTCGCCGGGTTTAAGCTTAAGTGAATTAAGCTCTGCAAGGATCGCCTTGTCTTTAACGACCGCCTTAAGCGAAGCCACCGTAACCTCTAAGGTGTTTCTCAACTGCATTTCGCCGTCAAAGCTGCCTTTATTAAATTGTTTTGAGGCTTTGCCTTTTTCAATGCCCTCATTCTTATGAAATTCCTTCATAAACAGGGCTCTATCAGCCTCTGACACGCTGATTCTTTCAATAACATAATCCCTTAGTGCCTGAGAAACGGTCTGCACACACACATCAGCCTCGTCTTTTGCATCCATATATTTCTGAATAAACTGAAGCTTCTCAATATAAAGCTTTTCATTAATTTCGGCTTCGGCGGCTGTTCTATCGGCAGAATCCTTTTTGCCTGAAAGCTCTGCTTTTTGTTTTTCAAATCTTTCCACTTCACCAAGTCCTTCCAGGATTTCATTTGTAGTGCTCCGCCACTTAAGTTCATAAAGTTCACTATATCTCTTGTCAATCCATTCTCTTTCACCGAAAACATGAAATTCGCCATATTCACCGCTCCTGCTCGGCCTTCCCTTGGCTTGCCTTACAATGGCTTCCGAATATCTCGCGTCGGTGGCAAAAACAAGATCAATTTTATAGTCAACGCCGAGTCCGGCGATTTTGTTGGCGGCAACTATTTTCCCAATATACCCGCCGGATGCAAGAGGGCTTATCCTGTCTTCCCCAACTCTTACAAGATTATCTAAAAGTTTTTGCCGCATGGCAGGGTCTTTTATTTCACCGATATAATTCTTTAGAGCATCCATAACCTTATCAACCTGCTCATGCTGTATAATGTATTGAATTTTATCATTTGCTATATATCTGTCTACAATAAATTTCACCATAGCAGGGATGCTCTCTCCGCTGACATTCACATAGTTAATGTCAACACCACCGGCAAAACCAATAGATTTCGCTTCTCCAAAGCCCCAAAGTTTAGCAACCGCGCGATCGGGCGGCGTGCCTGTCATCGCGAGGACCTTGCCAAAACGGCCGAATATTGTAACAAGCCCCTCACTTGAAACAGTGCGCGACCTGGTTGCGGCAGCATACAAGGCTTCTTTATTATGCTTTCCAAGATTACCCTGTTTGCCCGCTCCAAGAATAAAACTCATATCCTGGAACTGCCTTGAATATTCTATCTGTCCGGTAGAACCGCTTATAGGCTTGACTCCATTTATGTCAACATGTATCTGCCCTTTAACAACCCCAAGCATACCGGAAAGAATACTTTCCGCAGTACCAAGCTCATTTTTACTGAAAGTTTTCAGAAGCTTTTCCTCAGCCGTCTTTTTAAAAGCAACATGAGCCCCGCCGTCCTCAACCATATCCCTAACAACTTTTTGTTCAACATGCCCGTCCTTATCAACAAGCCCGGCTTGCTGCAATTTGTCAAACACCATTTCAAAGTGCTGTCTTTCCAACGCGTCAAGCGGGATAGGATCACCCGCTATTATGAGGTCCATAACATTTTTCATATAGAGATGGGCTTCATCAAGCACAAGCATAGTGTCGCGCATTCTTGTCTCAAGCGCCTTCATTAAAGCCTTGTCCCCATTGGTTCTTGCATTCTGCATAAGGAAAAATGAATTCTGAGTGTATATCAAAGTATCAGCTGTTTCAAGAATTTTAATAACTTCTGCCGCTGAAAGTTTGTTGTTAGGATCAGTATATTGCCGCACAATATCGTCAAACATTACCGGTTTTTTAAATCCGTGTAAAGTTTCATAAGCTTTTCCATTCACCTTGCCTTCCATAGCCTGCTTGGCAAGGGCAGTATTGGGCGCGAAAATATCTGTTTTCAAACCTAAAGAGCCCCTGAATAGCGCAATGATATGTCCGCTCAGAGTTTTTCCGGCCGCAGTAGGGTTATTTAGAAGCACCCTGTCAGTTTTCCCTACGGTCAGCTCGATAGCCCAGCGCAATGTGTCCCACTGGCCGGGACGAAGATCAATACCATCACGAGACAACGCATTAAGCACCTTTATAACAGCATCGCCAACCATTTTACCATTAATAATCCCTTGCATGTGATTTGTATCAACACCCATCAAATCTCCCAACTCTTTGGCGGCAGCCAAGATATTGTCTCCGTGTTTACCAGAAAGGTTCTTAATGCGTTCATTAATTAATTCAGACAGCCTACCAGACACATACTCGCGCACGAGATCTTTTGTTGTCTTATCCAAATCAACACCATTTTTTCTAAGGGTTTCAATAACTTGGCCTGTATATCTGTTAACTGCCCCTTTAAAACCATCCTTATCTGCTTTTGAGTTCTTCTCCAAAACGACTTTACTTTCACCTGAGACTTCATTTTTACCAATCGCTTCATCAACGAAACGATTTGCTTTTAAAACATCCTTCTTATACGCATCCATAGCCCGATTATAATAATGTTCGGCTTGTTCCGTTCCCATCTCTTGCCCTTCTTTCTGACCATCTTTTGTTTTCGCCTTAAAGTTTTCTTTAATAAAATCAATAACTATTTTTTTGTTGCCGGCAGAAAGATTAAAAGCACTACTAAGCAATTCTTTGTAAGAAAATGCTGTGTCCCCCTCACTCATTTTAGATATAACCGAGCCAATCTTTTCCTTAGCATCTCCGATAAACTTACCGGCATCATTACCAGCACGGACAATATCAAAGGAAATATCAGAATTGAATTTGAAATCACCGCTTTCACCACGGCTTGCCAGCTCCAGATTAAGAATCATGCCGCTCTCTTCTTTAACATCTCCATTTTTGTCAGTAACCTCATATTTAACATTTGCAAGGTCAAGAATAAGCTTCCCGCCACGAACCTCAACTTCCCCTGAAACAACCTCAATTACTTTCGTGCCCTCAGCTGAACCTGCGTTTTCTTTAACCAGAAGTTTCATTGAACCCGTATTCTCATTAATACTTAATTTTCCGCCCTCTTTGAGGGTTACTCTGGACATATTAGTTCCAACATCGTAAGTGACTTCAAACTTTGCCTGTTCGCTCGCAGTTTCAAGCGTGACCGAACCATAATCCTTGATATCAACTTTAACATTAGCGCCGCGATTGGCTACTATTTCACCTTTAAGAGCATAATTCCCTTCACCTATTTCTTTTATGGCAATTTTACTGTTCTCAAAATCTATTGAACCGACCTCAAACCTTTTTCCAAGAAACTCATTAGCTATATACTCCCGAGCCTTCGCGACAGGCATTTCTCCAAAAGCAGGAATGTCGCCGGTAAGTATGTCTTTAATCTTAACATCACCTGCCGCAGACCCACTCAGCAACTTGTTAGCATTCTCAACTCCAAGAGCTTTGGAAAGTTTAACCCCCGTAACGGTAGAACGAGGCAGGAACAACAGAGACCAGAAAGCAAATGACTGCCCCCATTCCTGAGCCTCGGTCATACCGGTCAGAGGATTTATAGCGCTATTATCTTTACCAAAAACCGTTGAGCCTATCAGTGTACCTATTGAAGCGCTTGCTGAAAGCGTTCCGGAAATAAATATTGCGCTATCAAACTGTGCAGCCAACCCATGCTTAGCCGCCTGTCTTTCAAGATTTCTCGCGATTAAAGCTTCCACATTAATTTTACCGGAGTAGTCAAAAAGCACTTTTCCGCTTCTAATAAGATTGCTCGCGCTATGCTCGCCAGAGAGAACTCTCATTGTCTGGCCAAAACGCCCTTCTCCAAGCAATGCCTTTACAACTTTATCAGTCGCTTGGGCAACCCCCATCATAGGCTGAAGCCAGAGGGCCATTTTTGCAAACTCAAACGGCTGAGTTACTATTCTTGTTGCCATGGCATAGATCCCACCCCTTGATTCAATGCTCTCATTTACATCCTTACCCTTGACTACCATATCCCAGGTTAGGCCGCCAACAGTCTCAACGACACCAAAAATCGGAGCGACTTTTGCGAAATTCCAGACGCCTCCATAGGTTATCATAGCCGTTCCGCTTGAAGCCGCGGTCATAACTCCTTTAGCAACGGTGGCAGCCCATGCATCTACTGCATTAACCACGCGGATAGTACCATTGATCGCCGACATACCCAACCAATCCATACCTGCAAGGTAAGTCTTTTCAAAAGTTGCTATCTGACCAAACAATTTACCACCGGCAACCCTATTTGCAATAAAGCTTGATGTACCCAGAGCAGCGCCTATACCTCTTAAACCTAATGACAACCCTCCGCCCATAAGTACTCCTGACAAGAATGAAGATGTAATATTCTCAGCGGTTATCGGCTTACCCAAAACAACATTAGTACCCATATTTGCCGCCGTAGTTATTACACCAGCATTTACAGCATCGGTAACAATTGATTTAAAACTGACACCAAATATGGATTTTGCGGCAGTCAATAATTTTGTCCCAACGGCAAGTGTTGCACCAATCTTTGCGCCTACGATAAAAGCATCAGAATATGTCAAATCCTTACCTGAGGCATATTGTTTGCCCGTCAAAGTACTTAAACCCCAGGCTTCCATCTCATCACCAAACTTAGTCCAGCTGTTATTTTTAATTGCAAAATCATCGCTGTAATCACCAGCCTTTATACCCATTATTGCATTTGGGATCCAAGTTACAGCCTTAATTATCAGACCTGTAGTAACGGAACCGACGGCGACCAAGAAATCATAAGTTTTATTTGCAAAAGAAGCTAATCCCGACATTGCATTTTCAAAACCAATAATTATTGGATTATTTTTAATATTGTCTATCGCTTTATTTTTATCTACACCAGAATCAGTCACATACCCCAATACAGACTGAACAAGCTCTGAAGATGCATTATATAAGCTAACTGCTCCTTGGGCGAGGATACTGTTATTCATTAAATATTCTTCCGCTTCAACTCGTGTCGATGCCGGAATAAGCTTCACTAAATTACTTGCTGTAGCATAAATATCAGAAATGACACCCAAACCACCACCATACATCTGAGCAACGCCACTAAATATTTTATTCCAACCGGATTCAGTAGAATCCTCAAACAGCACCTTTACTGAACCCGCAAGCACATCAACAACTCCGGCGCCGAAGTCCTGGTATACTGTCCTTGTAGCAAACTCAGCCGTTGAAGTATCAATCCAGCTACCCTGGAGCTGAATATTGGCTATTCCACTCTGCTCCACCTTGCCTTTGTCGCCAAATACTCTTACACCCTGAGCCAAGTTACCTTTTTCATCTTTAACGATATTTCCCTTGGAATCAATTATTGAAACCGCTTCAAACGCCGCACCATTTTTACCCTGGACATTTTCCATTGTATCCCAGTTTGCCATCAAACCACCAGGCCGGGAAATACTAAATATTTTATTCTGAATAGTGACTGTGCCTGTAGCTGTAAGTCCATTTCCAAGCGGCCTTGAATAATTAAGCTGAGCTTTCAAAACCGTGACTTGGGTTGAAGTATCAAAACCAGTTACTGTCATTTCTGTTATCTGACCGTTAGCAAGCTGATCCATAGACACTGAAACGCTGAATCCAACCTCATTCGCGCCAGTATTTGTTATCGTATCACCATCTATTGTTAAGAAATAATCAGGCTTGCCAAGCTTATTCTCCGGGGCGCTCCCACCTTCCCCTCCAAGAGTTTCACTTAGTTTTGCTCCGCCAACACTTTCACCGGAATCAAGCAATAGCCTTCCCATGGCGGTAGTTGTTCCATCATTGCTAAACTGGAGGCTGGATATTTCAAAATCGGCATCCGTCCAGCCGCCCTTGCCGTCCTTGGCCTTAACTGCGATTGGGTCTATCTTATCGCTTCCATTAGGAGGGATGACAGCATATAAACCATTGCCCTTGTTTTCAAGATTACCTACAAGTTCTTTACCTTTGTAGAGTTCTTTATATTCCGAGCTCATTGTCCCGTTATTTCTAAATATTAAATCTCCTTTAATATTCATACTGTTATTAACACCAAAGGATTTCAATATAGAATCGGACACATATATGTCTCCATTTTTCTCACTTATTCTTCCTGTATCATAACTCCCCTGGTAAGTCAGAACTTCATCTGCGTTCCTGAAGAATATTGCCGATTTACCGTTACCCAGCTCAACTTCCTGATTATTCCCAGTTAACTGGACACCATGAATACCAACGATATCGCCATCTTTAAAATCTATTGCAAGCGCGGAGTATTTACCTTCCTTGCCGCCAAAATACAAACTACGCGACACATTACCCTGCCTGGAAATCAGGTCAACCGGATTGTAAGGCACACCGCCAACAAAAAGTTGTGTGTCAAGCCGATAATCCCCTTTATGCCCTGAAATATTAAATGAATACGCGTAATCTCTCCCATCAACTACACCAGACTTCAGGGTGCCGGACATAACAATTCCTGAAAGCGTAGTTATGCCATTAGCATCCCTGCCTAAAATAACACCACCCATGTCTTCAAAAACAATAAGTGTTCCTCTATCACCATCTAACTGAGCGTCTTCAGAAGAAGCAACCCCATTGTAAGTATAGGTATAATCCGTTACTTTCCCGTTTTCAACACTTCCAATTTTTGTTTCAACTGTCGTAGTCTGGGAACCTTTTTGAATTGTATCAATTGACTTGATTTGCCCGACAGATGACGCGGCGCGCTCCTCGTGTGTCACTTTAGCGCCATCCGCGTTTACACCCTTTACGATATACGAACCTTTAGCAAGGCCGTCAAGGTTCTGCATTATGCCGCCTTCTCTCTGAATGACTATTGAAGATCCGGCAGTCACGAGCAGGCTGTTATAGCCGGTGCCTGAAACAGAGGCGCTATAATCAGATCTAAAGTTAATCTGCGTCCCTTTTGCAAAACCTTCAAGGCGCATATTTCTTTCAATACTGTCCGTACCGCCAAGGGCAGCTTCAAAACTGAAACTGACATCAAGCGATGATTCGCCTTTTTCACCGGTTATAGTTACTTTTCCATCTTTGTCTATTTGCAGTCCTACTTCAGTATTGGCCTTAGTTTTCGACTTATCCGGACCCGGATCCCCACCCTGAGAATTTTTCTCAGCAAAAACATGTTCCTTGTCAAATTCAGCCGATTCGCCTGCTCCGACATTCAACTTGCCGGTGCAGGTAAGGTCTCCTCTCTCGGTATCTAATTTAATTACCTCATCAATCACCAGGTCTTTGCCGCCGGGAAGGCCAATCTTTGCAGGCCCGTCAGTAAGACGCAAACCTTTTCCGTCTTTAGTTATCTCAACTTTTAATGTTTTCCCGCCTATTACCAGCTCTGCTGTCTTTCTGCCATCGCCAAAACTTGAAAGAAGCTCGGACTTGCCGTCCCAAGAAGCATATAATGCCGTACCATTTTCACCCCTATATTGCACAAACTCATCGTCCTTGTCTATTGCCCCTCCATCAAGATACTCCCCATCCTTATAATCTACATAATCAATGGCTTTAATTTTGCCATCCTTGTCTCTTGCCTGAACAACGCTCCGCCCGTCGGCATTTTCCGTAAACTTCAGTTGATCGGCGTCGTAATCGGAACCGGCGACAGTCCAAGTCTCGCTCTTATTAACTTTTCCACTGCTGTCAAAAGTATAATTTATCTTCTGAATACCGTTATTAAGAGTAGTGTTATTCCTGAGAAGCCCGTCAACCACATAATCACTCCCAAAATCCAAAACATAAATAACATTACCTTCTTTGTCTTTTATCTCGCCATACATCTTAAGATCTTTGCCACTACCAGTTTTTTGCGTTGTCACATCAATTAAGTCTTTATCCCCAAAAAGGGCATCACGCTCGTTATCCTCAAGGTTAAGCGTGTCACTATTCATCAGCCGAGTTTTTGTGCTTTCCAAAACACCGTTTTCATCAGAACTATAAGTTATTAAACAATCACCATTTTTATTTGCCACTTCGCCCGTCAAAATATCTTTGATATTATTTTCATCATCCAATCCGACCACATACTCTTTTCCATCAGCGCCTTTTACGAAAGCGAACTTACTTGACTCCGCCGTTTCATCAAAATTTTTCATCAACGAACTCGTTATTCTTAATTCGGATTTATTTCCGAACATCGCCTTCGTCGCTTCGCTCATATCCTGCTGTTTTAACAACATCTGATAACTGTCTGTAATCTCGCCGGTATTCTTATCCACTTCTATAACATCTTTAACACCATTTTTAGCAGAAGACTGATTTACTTTTAAAACATCTTTAATCACAAGCTCAAAATCGGCATTAAATTCCAGGAGATACGACTTACCATCTTCTCCCTTGGCAGAATAAATCGTGGTCTTACCCTTCTGCATAAGCGCTCTGTCCAGGGTATAGGTATTAGTAACCCCATCAATATTCGTGAAAGTTGTTTTGGAAACTATATCGCCTTTAAAATAGCCGCGATCATCAAAACCAAATTCCACGGTAACATCGCCTACCGACATTTTTGTTACACCACCTGCCTTTACATCAACAAGCTCGCCGTTCTTATCAAGAACATAGACTTCTTTTTTGTTATCCGAAGTAAAAACAGTGCCCGCGATTGATGAACCATACATATCCACCGCAGCATTATCAACACTAAAGTTCAGTACATATTTACCCTGCTCTTGAGTAATATCAACGCCCAGCCTGCCGTCACCCAGGGTGTAAGAATACTTGCCATCCTTAAAAAGGCTTGAATCAGAAAGTCTGCCAACTCCGGTTCCACCATTCCAATAGTAAATCTGTCCAAATACCATTTTGCCCTTAATTATGCCTTGGGGATCAATGCCAAGAATACCCTGAGCAAGGCCATTCTGAGGGCCTGTGACAGCCAATTCGTTAACAATACCCTTCTCTTTATCATTAACACGGATTTCAGAATAATTACCTTCTTTATAAGAAACATTATAATGCACACCATCTTCATAACCGTACCGAGCGGTACCGTTAATAATATTAATATTGCCGTCAATGTCACGCAATAATTCTATGTCATCCTGGGGAGCCATATAGAAGCCGCTGTCTTTATCTCCCCAGCCATTTGCTCTTGCCTGAGCGCTCAAAACAGCTGCCTCACCTCTGTTATACATACCAATCAAATAGGGCTTAAAGGCTGATTCAAAAGCTGCCGCAATGGCGCTATTGATTGCGCCATCCTGGATTTTTATTCCGAGAGCGCTTTTTACCGCTATACCCGTCAAACTTGATAAAGCTGACATAACAAACGATACAGATGCGTAGTCAGCTGTTCTCGTGGGGTCATTAATAAAGCCATATTTATCCGCAAATTTAATTTCGTTCTCAGTAAATAGCTTCTCCAGCACATAATTGGTCGTAGCTGTTGTAAATCCGGACAACAAGCTATTTGTTAGAGTGTCCATAAAATCGTATTCATTCCCGCTTACCAAAGCTGTAACGGTATCAGTGACAAAGTTCACGATAGCAGTACCAAAGAAATCTCCCATAAATGAGCTTGCGGGCTGTCCAGTAAGCCCTAAGCCATTTACTCCAACCAAGCCATTCATTGCTGACCCGACAATTGACCTGGTAAGGCTTTCAGCAAGATTGCCGCCGTTTATGGCATAATCTACCAACGCTCCTACAGCTCCTTTAACCGCATTGGAAACTATTTCACCTGCCAACGCCCCAATATTATTAAATACCTTACCCAGTCCTAATGTTTCCGAAGCAAAACCCAATAATCCGCTACCGATACTCATTCCTAGATTTGAAAGTTTATCAACAAAATTTCCACCATTTATACCATAATCCACCGTCGCGCTTATTGCGCCCTGCATCAAATTACTTGCAAAACCGCCGGCAGAACTTCCAAAACCCAACGAATTCTCTACAAATCCTGAAAGGCCACCACCAGCTGATCCTATTGGGTTGCCCATGGCCACATCAAATCCTGCATTTATTCCCTGCATTATGCCTGCCGTCAAACCGCCAGTTAGCCCTGATTTTAAAACCTGGCCGAAATCTATTGAGCCGGTCATTATCAGCTGAGTACCCATACTCATGGCCATTGACGAGAGAGCGCCTGAGACAAATCCAGAAACAAATGAACCTGCGACGCCAGTAAGTCCCATGGCGCTACTGACAGCAGCTCCAGCAGCGGAAAATGCCGCACCTATCGCTGCAGCAGCTGTGGCAATGGCACCAGCTGCGGCAACAACAGCACCGGCAGCAACCATACCTACTCCTGCAATCGTTGCTCCTATACCCGTACCTATCATGGCCGCGCCGGCTGACATCATACCCACACCTGTCGCAGTCAATGATGTTCCAATTGCAGCAGTTGTTCCTACGGCAGCTGCCGTACCGGTACCCGCACCGGCCGCAGCTGTACCTATAGCGGCACCAGCAGGAGGGCAATATATGGATATTACTACCATGGCCACAATGGCCACAACTCCTATTATTGCGCCAAGGAAACCCTTTTTGCTTTTTTCTTTTTTGATTCCTGAAAAGTTATTTATTCCAAGGCCCTTCAGTTCAGTTTCACTGACAGCTACTCCTCTGGTTATTTCCTCATTTGTAAAAACCAGGCCGTCTTTCCAGTTATATATGAAGTCTTTTTCCGGAATATTCATAACCTGGCCGCTCTCAGTCATGAAAGCTACCTGTCCGCCATCTATCGCTATTAGTTTGACAAGGTTATTATTTCCATACTGTGACCAGTATACTTCCACCTCCGTTCCGTTGGCCAGGGCGTCTTTAAGCCCCTGCAGATCGGTCCTGTATGCCATACCCATTTCAACGCCATATTTTGCTGCTACTTTGCGCACGCTGTACAGGTCAAGGGTGAGGCTGGGCGGAATTCTCGTAGAATAATTTTCACCTGTCACATCGTTTGACTCATTCTTAATTGATGCCCGCGAACCGCCGACAAGGAAATTGGTCAAAAATGCCTCTCCGGCGACCTTTGCCATGTCAAATTTCTTGCCGTTTCCCTGCAAAGCTGAAAATAGTTTATTCAGGCCCGGACTAAATGCCAGCGCCATGCCGCGCTGCATCCTGAGCATTCCAACAAACTGATCTATTCCATCAGCTGTAAGGTTTTTTACCTCGTCAACCGTAAGGCCGAATTTTTTGGCCATTTTCTCTTTACCGGCAGCATCGGCAGATTCAAAATCGTATAACCATTCTTCAATTTCATCGGTCATCTTATCAGCTGCCTGATTATACTGGTCCTGCACTTCCTGAGGCAGTTTAGAAAACTCTTTTGCCTGGGCAAGCATCCCGGCGGCCTCAAAAAGACTATAACCCTGGTGGAATAAATCATTCAGCGCACTCGCGCCGCGGGCACCCAACTCCTGAAGAGTGGTCCCGCTACCATAAACACTTTTGTTGTAGCCGTCACTCTGCCCGCGCATGCCCGCAGACTGATAAGAAGCGCCGCCAAACTCATCAAATTGCGGTTCATTTTGACCATCTTTGTTTTCCGAAGAGTTCCTGACACCCTTGCCGGTTATAATATCTTTGAATAAATCATTGGTTTTTTCAGCCGTTGTACGAGAAGTATCAAATCCCCTGTTTTGCAAAGCATCAAGCGAAAAACTTCCGGAAGTATTTTCATCCTTAGCTTTTTGATAATTTCTCGCCAGATCGCCGCCCATAGACCTGAGATTATGAACAATTCTTTTTATCTCCAGATCCGTCAAATTCATCAGATCTTCAGGCTTTACACCCAGCTCTTCGGCTATCTTTGCTTTTTCCTTAGCGCTTGCTTTCTGATAGTTTTTCAGTTTGGTTTCAATATCGTCAACCATTTTTTCAGACTCTTCAGCAAGAGCCTGATCCTCTTCGGATAATTCATCCTGAGCGCCAAATCTTTTGGCGCCAAAACCGGCCATAGCCATAGTAAAGGATTCATCGCCGCTGGAACTGTCAACTATCCGGCGGCCGTAGGACATATCTGACTCATCCGTCCTTGAAAGAACTCTTCTGCCGCTATATCCACTATCATATTCCGATTCCGACAATCCGGCAGAAGCTTCGCTCCTAACTTGTCTACCAACGGGAGAGGAACCGGAATTACCTAATCCTGCTGTCTGAATGGCGGTTTTTCCTGACACCGAGTCATACTGCGAAGAACTTCCGCTTGAATCGCTTTCATCTCCGGAGACATCTTTACGATAACTACCCAAAATGCTTCTAACATTAAAAGTTCCCTCTAAAGCGGAAACCGCGCTTTCAACAGGTGCGGGAATATCCCCAAAAACATTCCTCAAACCTTCCTGTATGGCGCTGCGCCCTGAATCAACTGTTTCCTCCTGATCCGAGGATTCTGTTCCTATTGATCTGGGACCAACTACTCTAGATGCCGCAGACGGCACTTCGTCAGACGGCACAGCCCCCACGGAAGTTCTTAGATTAGCTATATCCTGAAGTCCGGAAGCCGTATCTGCAGTCTCACCGGTAATATTTGAACGCGCATTTGACTCGCCCTTATCCTCAGTACCGCTTAAACCGAATGATTTTTTAATTATGTCCGACATTGTCCCGCGAGCCTGCTGGGGAGCAACCGCGGCATTTTCAGCGCTTCTTACCATCTTACCTGTTACTGAGACATCAGCCGTATCCTGAGAATCGGCACCGACGGACGGCTGCGAATTCGCAACAGACTCAACAGATTTTCTTTCAGCGGATGTTTTTGTTTTATCAGCAATCTTAGCCAGCTCATCTGCTTTTCTAATTGCTTCTTTGGCGGCCCTTTCCGCTTCATCGGCAGCCTTATCAAGCGCTTTCTGCTCTTCTCTATCAACAGCTGCTTTGCGCGCTTCTTCAGCCTTTTTACGGGCCTCCTCGGCCTTCCGTTGAGCTTCCTCAGCGGCCTTTCTCGCATCTTCAGCTGCCTTCCTGGCTTCCTCAGCAGCTCTTGCGGCGGAATCATCGTCGCCACCAAATCCATAAATCCCCGACCTTCCATCACCTCTGTCACTATCACCAGATTCCTCGTCAGGAGCCGGGGCCGAGGCTGAGGCATCGGGATCCGGAGTTGACTCGCCTGCGCCTGTGGGATAAGTATTTGATGGAGGCATAGAAGCGCCCATAGTTTGTTTCAGCGCCGAGAACCCAAGCTCTACGGCATTCGGGCTCTTTACCTTTTCCTGGGAAAGCACCTGGCCGGACCACTTTGACTGAAAATCCGACTCGCTGACCGTGTAGCTCTTGCCGTCAGCATCGGTGTAGGTGATCATCCCGTCTTTCGCGCCTGTGACAACAACGAAATGGCCCTGTCCATCGGGGGTATTGATGTATGCAACCGCTCCGCGGCCATTGGCAACCGCGTCTTTGAGTCCTGCCATATCCGTACTGTAGCCGGTCATGTCAACGCCGTACGCTCCGGCCGTCTTCTGTATGGCATTCATACTCAGGCGCAACGGACCGCCCTGCTCCGCCTGTTTTGTAACATTTCCTGTTATAATATCAACGAGAATCGCTTTTGCGGCCACATCGCTCTTGCTGTAGCTTTTCCCGGAAGAATCAAAGAGATTGAACAGCGACTGCACAGCGCAGTTGAGTATACCCTCACCCTGAGATTTAAGATAATCAATTATTTTTGAGGCAGTTTCCGCGGTTATATTGGCAAGCTGGCTGACAGGAACTCCAAGAGAGGCAGCCATTTTGGCTTTTTCGGCAGGGCTGGCATTAACAAAATCGTTGAGAAATTTTTCAATCTGACTGATGGTCTGACCTACTACACTCTGGTCGTTTGCTGAGGATTGGACTTGTCCTGGTTTGCCTTTCAGATCCGACACCTGTCCAGTTTTCGTTCCCTCTGAAATCTGTCCGCCGACAGCGCCAGCTACCACGGGCTCTGTGTCGGAAGGAGAACCGCGGACAGCGTTTTTCAAATCACCAGATCTGCCGCCGAAAACCTTGCCTATTGAACTGAAAAATTCACTATAGAACCTGCCTTTTGTTTCTTTTTTCTCGCTTATTACCAGTTCCGGACCGTCAGATTTCTGCGACATCATTTTCCCTGACCAGGAGGCCTCAAAATCTTGAACCGAAATGGTTGACTCACTGCCATCCGAATTTATTATCGCAGCGTTGTCATCGTCAATGCTTTTAACAACAACGAAAGTTCCCGTCTTGCCGCCGGTGTTCAAATGAGCTATCGCCGGCCCGTCCGCGACAACACCTTTCAGGTCAGTGACCGTCCCTCTGGAACTCTTAAGGCGGATGCCGTATTTCTCCGCTGCGCCCTGGATATCCGCGATACTGACTTCAACTTCTTTTCCCTCTTTTCCTTTAACGAGGCTCTTTACGACATTAACCATGCCCGCGAGCGCCTTATTTACATACCTGCCTATCTGTTCGGGCACATCAGCGAGGCCTTTTATCGTTATGCCGCTTTCATCCTGTTTCTTATCGGTAAAACCGAGGTGAGCCTGAACTTTTTTGGCGGTCTCACGAGAGAAATTCTGAGCTTCCGCCTCGGTTATACCAACCTGTTCCACCATCTGTTTTTTCCCGGAAAGGCTGGCCGCGGAATATTCCTTCTGCCACGACTGAGCGGCAAGCGCCGCCAGATCCACCTGCCCGCCGACATTTGATTTCGCGGTTCCCGCCTGTTTAACGCCGCTGTCCAGATTATACTGGCCATCGGACTTCTTTGCTGATTTATCTTCTACCTTAACTTTTCCATACTGAACATTTGAGGCGTCTTTATCGGGTTTGGAAGAATCGCCCGATGTCAGCGCCTTAAAATAATTAACAAAATCCTGTTTAGACATTTCTTTCTGAGATAATACATTGCCCTGAGCATCGCTAATTATCACGGAAACCTTGCCGTCAGTTTCCATGAAATCCTCTGTCATTCCCGTCTTATTATCTTTTACGGACTTGGCCGCGCCGTTTGGCGCGTAAGTAATTGACTTACCGTTAAATTCAACTTTCTTATCCCATCGGCCCAATGCCTGCTCGGAGACTTTTTTGTCCTGAATTTCCTTAATGGTGCTCGCGTAGCCGCTGACCCACATCATTTCAAACGACAAAAAAACCATAATTACATTTACCGCGGTAATTTTTTTCGCGTTTTTTCTTATCCACGAAAAAAGCATTTTCCACAGAATGCCAAGCGGCATTCGCAGAAGGCTCTCCGACGAAAAGTTAGTTGTTTTCATAAAATCTCCCCTGTACCGTAAGTAAAAAAATCCCCGCCGTCAGTTAAGAGGCGGAGATTAAGAGTTGTATATTTTATCGGAAATATATTGTCGCTGTTTATTGAGCTTCTCGGGCGCAGAGCAAACAACATCAGGAATATCAAAAGTGCCGCGAAAGTATTCCCGCCGGGAGAATTATTCTTAATATTACCGACGGTTAAAGTAAGCGAACGCGAGCAGGAAACCAAAGTATTTACAAGAATGAAGGTGTTGTCAAACCTGTTGTCTTTCAGGTTATCAAGCGAAACCGTATATTCAAATTCCCCGGCCGTCCTGCGGCCCTGTTTGCCGCTGTTTTTAGACGGAGAAAAGGGAAGAGGGGTTTTTTTATCGTAGAGTTCCTTTACAGCCTTCATGGGATGAAAAGGGAAGCGAAGAACGCTGACGACCATAGTCTGCGCGCCTAAGGCTCCGGCGACAAGGCCGCTGTTTTCGTCAAAAAGAAAACTGCGCGGCGACAGTGTGTTCGCCAGCATAGAAAAAAGCAGGATGATTGCTGCACTTTTTCCCATAATGTTCACCCGTTACAACTTCAACAAATTGTCAACATCAAATCCGATACAATTATAGCTAATTATCGCGTAAATGCAACACTTTTCTCTGAATGCTATATAATTGTGTATTTATATATAAAAATACTTGCGCAATACATGTAAAATCTTTGTGAAACATTAAAACGACAGTTTTAAGTTTTCAGCTATAAGTTTTAAGTTGAGCCTGCAAAAAATGTGTTTCGGGCCGTCTTTGCGAGAAGCGCAACAACACGGCAGTCCGCCAAAGCTTTAGTGGCGGGAAGCTATCTCGTAGTTTACGACGGTAAGACGAGATTGCTTCTCTCCCTGCGGGAGATCGCAATGACAGGGCATTTTAAAGGCTTTTTCAATTGACACAAGCTATAAGTCATACGAGAAAACGATTCAACAGCCTAATCAGACAGGCAAACCTGGCAACTGCAAAAACACATGCAAGCTGAGGCTACTTACTGCCACACACCTTTTTTAAAACCTCCAAAAGCCTTTTAAAATCAATGGGTTTTGATATTACACTTACCGCTCCGATCTCAGCGGCAGATTCCGCCTCATCGCTTGAAGAAATCACGATAATCGGAACCTTGGCAGTCTTCGGGTTACACTTGAGTACCTGAAGCAGGCCAAACCCTCGGCAATCCGGAAGCGTGATATCCAGCGTAATAGCGTCCGGTATAGCAGTCATTATCTTTTTCAGGCACTCTGCCGCGGAAAGGGCTATTTGAGCCTTAAAACCCTCGGCCTCAAAGCGTATTTTCAAAAGATTCGCTATCGGCAACTCGTCTTCAATAATGAGAATTGTTCCCATACAGAACACCGCCTTAGTTTACAGACCTGTCCTGTGGGAGTATTACCAGAACAATGCGCAAAAGCTTAAAAAATTTTGTGAAATTATTATGAAATAAACAGGAAAGCGGCACAGAAGAGAATTCAGTGAACAACGGTTAAGGTATTATCTGCCTGAGCAATCATAAATGTGCTAAACACACTATTTCATGCGGTCAAGCGCTCGCTGCGGCTCCAGTTTATCGGGCTGATAAGAGAGAGATTTTGAGAAAAGCTCCCTGGCCTTATTGTAATCGCCCTGGGTATAATAGCTCATTCCCCGTTCGTAGTAATTCTGCGCCAGCATTTTAGCAAGGCGATCCAGTTCCAATTTGGCCGAAGAGTTGTCGGGATTATACTGAATAGCCTTTCTGTATTCTGAATAGGCGCTCTCAAACCTGTTCTGCTGGTAGAAGTTAAACCCGAATTTATAGTGCCTCTCGGACAATGTTGACTTTATTGTGGCGATGTATTTTTTTGAGTCATCCTGATACTCCTCAAACTCATACTGAGAAGCAACATCATCGGTTTTATTAAACCACTCCATAGCCTTTATATAATCGCCTTCTTCGTAAAAACTCATGGCCCTGGCGAAAGCGCCCTCAACCTCGCCTTTCATTCTGCTCTGTTCTTTAGCCAGGCGCTCCCTCTTGGCCCTCGCCTCATCATCAACAAGCCTTTGCTTGCACTTCGCGACCAGCTCCTCGGCGTCCATCCTGTGGGGCGCGGCTATCACAACCGCTTCAAAATACCTGATAGCCTCTTTGTATTTCCCCGTATTATAGAGGTCCATGCCGGAATCAAACATCTCGTTTACCCTGCTTGCGTTTATCTTGGCAAGCTGGTTGTCTATTTCAACGATTCGTTCAAGAGTTTCCTTATGTTTCGGATCCAGAGCCAGTATTCCCCTGAAAACTTCCTTTGCGTTTAAGTACTCTCCCCTCGCGTACAAAACACTGGCCTCTTCCCATATTTTAGCTATGACATCGCGGTTATCATCCCGCGCCTTATCTGATTGCAGCCCGTCTATTAACTCGTTTACTCTGGTCAGCCCGGCAACAGCCATGGAATTCCCGTTTTCCGCAGCGAGAACCATGCCGTAGTACTTTCTGGCGGCAAGGAAATCGTTATTGGCCAGACACTCATCGGCTTTTCTTAAGTAGGCGCCTATCTCGTCCGTACTGGAACCTTCTTTCATAGCCTGCGCCATGCGATTGATATAGTCAATGGCAGGCACATAATCGGGATAAAGAGCGAGTATCTGCTCAAACTCAGCTCTGGCCCTGACATATTTCTTCGCGTCAAACAGCTTTTTCGCGTGAGTAAAATGCCTTTTCAAATGGTACTCCGGGTCAGTCTGCGGCTTAAAAATGCTCCCGATGGCAATGTCAATCCCGATATGGTGGAGCGCAAGCACTCCGTCGTAGGGAAGAAGGGCGTAATCAACCGAAAAATTTCCGACTTCCACCCCCAAACCGACTCTGAGCCCAGACTCATATTTGTTAACTGTCTCTCTCCAGCCGGCTCTCATCCTGAGGAAATGCGCCGGCGCGATACTGATACCGGCGGAATATGACGGCATGGAATTTGAGGTGGCATCAGCATTAACATTGACGGACAGATCGTTATATCCCTCATTGTGATACCCGAAGCCGGTAACTAACGATTGAGGCTGTGTTGAGCCTGCATTTTTGTAAACCAGCCCCAAAGATAAACCCTCACTCAGAAAAGGAAGCTTCCATATACCGCCCAAATCCATTGTAATAGGCTCATGAGTAAAATAAGCGAGTTTTTTATTAACAAACTTGGTATTTATTCCCAGCATGGAATCTTCGCCGGCGCCGAATTTTCTCGCGTAACTCAGCACCAAATCGGTTTCGTACGACGAAGAAAGTGAATATGGTTTTAAGTTATTATCATAGCCGGGGGTGTCGCCGTAGCCGAGATATCCCGCGGACAAGGCGAGTGTAGCGTGCTCAAGCGGCACAGCATAGGACGCAAAACCGAATTTCGTGTTGTCCGTCCAGACGATATGGCTTAAAGAAAGTTTGTGCTGATAAATACCGGCGAGGCCGGCGGGGTTTGAGATTACTGAGGCGAGAGAAGCGGTGAGGGCAACATTGTCACCTCCAACCGCGGATGTTTTAGCGTCGGGCGCTATTTTATAAAAGTCAATATTGGTTTTAACAGGTGAAACGGGCTTCGCGGCAATGGCCTGAACAACGCACATAAAAAAAATCAGCGATGTATTTATATATGTTTTTGAACTTACCATTATCCGCACCTCCGTGAAATTTATAATAGTATATACGCAAATATTTCTTTTGTCAATGGTTGAAATAATAATAGTATTTTCAAGCACTTATTGCCTTACTGCACCGCAAATGACTTACAAACTCTGCGCGGCACGACGCAACAGTCCGCCTATGGTTCAGTGGCGGAAAGCTTTTTCGGATGACACTACAAACGCCGTTGTTCTGAGTCCGCCGCGGCGGGCGAAGAATCTCGCCGTATGAGTGGTTTTGTAGCCGCCAGGCCATATATGAATACGGACCTACGGGGTTTTTCAGGTCCGCGCCATTCACCTACCCCTTACCGCCAACCAACTTTCACATTTCTTTTACACCTTAAACGCGTGATTTTCAATACAAACGCATATTAGTTAATCGTAGAAAGCAGGGAATCCTCAAAAGGAGATGATTAACATGTCTTTCCAGGAATTCATTCAGCTTGAAGTAAAGGCATTTAATGTTCTCAAAAGCAAGGATCCTGACATGGTCTGGAAAGCAATTGAATGCGGAGCAGCGGAAAAAATGCGCATGTACGCGGAAAATCATAATTACGATGTAAAGCTTGAAGACCTTGTGAACATTTGCTGGACAGAGTTGTGCTATCAGATGATACCGAAAAACTGGGATATTTAACAGCGGTAAGTGATAAGGGGTAAGATGTAAGTTAAAGGCATTCGTTTCGATATTCTATTTCAAACGGAAAAGCATTGCCCCCTTGCCGCTGACTAATGACATTTCACAAAAAATTTTCAAATATTTGATGTTTTTTTCATACTAATACACTATAATAATGATGTGAAAAACATAAGCGAGGCAAAAATAACCATGAAAAAAACAATCGGCCTGATATCCATGCTTGTTTTAGCGAGCAACATGGCTTTCGGTTTTATGGAAACCCTGGAGCCGCAGCATCCGTCTTTTGGCCCGAGAGACCAGCTCAGGCCCGCCGAGCAGCTTGACTTCGGCAAACCCAGCGAGATGGTAAACATTCTCCCCAACAGGCCGGTTTCCGCGAGAGACAAAAACGGCAACAGAGTTTATTATACCCCGGGAGGAAGCCTTGTCCTCTCGGTTTCCAGAGACGGGAGCATGTCTTTTTCAGTTAAAGGCAAAACCGTAAGCAAAGACGCCGAAGGCAACATAACCCAGACCGTAGAAAACATCCAGGGGACAGGCGAGGCGGTTGTTAAAAACGCCAAGGGAGAGGTAACCGGATACAGGGAATACGGCCTCGGCGGAAAAACAGTAGGCGAATTTGACGCCGAAGGAAACAAGATAAAGAGCTACAAATACGACACTTACGGCAAGAACCTTGAACTTACGGTTGATGAACTTACAATGTCTAAAACCGTTTTCAATTACAAAGGCCAACCATCTTACGACGAGAATTTTGAGGGAGCAAGGATCGCCGAGTATGCCTATGATGACGACGACAGGCTCCTCTACAAAGAAGATAACTACAAAAATAAGACCTACTTCAATTCTGACGGAAACTTAACTTACACCGAAAACGCCAACGGCGAAAAAATGGCTGAATATTCATACAAATTTGATGAGGAAGGCAGGTATATCCTTGACAAAATGACGGATGTCTCCCCCGGGCCTCAAAGCGGCGATGTGACCTACTTTAAAAACGGCAGAGCGGTCAGGACCGATTCCCGCTTCGGAGGCACAGCCAAAGAGTACCACTACGACGGAACCAAGCTGGTTTTCACTTTTGACACGAGGACAAACGAAACAACCTGGTATGATGTGGCAGGCAAACAGACAAAAACAACTTTCAACGAAAACCTCACGAAAGAATGGCTCTATCACAAATCCCGCCTTGTAGGCTATTTTGACGAATTGGAAAAAACCGTTACTATGTTCAAGTACGAGCGGGTGGACCAGGTCGCGAAAGTATACGCCCAATCCGACAGGCCCACCGCCAAACAGCTTGAGGAATACTATGAGCAGAGCGGACAGATGCACGATGTAGGCGAATCCAATGTAGCGGCGGTTATTTCCAAGCCGGTGACTAAAATGCTTGTAAGCGCCCCCCGCAAGCTTTCCCCCACAATACTGGACAACAAGGTATTTAACACGGTTGCCGTGCCTAAGGAAGGCGGCCTTGCGGCAAATACCGGCGTGCAGAAGGCCAAGTACAACTATTCCGCGGTTGACGGCAGGCTGGAAAGCGTGTTGTCGGAAGACCTTTCTGACGGCGCGGGCATGGTCACCCAGATATTTATTGACCTGCCAAATACAAGCTCAAACGAAAGAACCGCAATAATACTTTCCGGAGATCAGACAGCAAACGCGGCCCTCGTAAAGGAACTGTGGAAAGCTGTTGTTGACGGAGCAAAGAACATAGGCGATATATCCGCAGAAGATGGTGAACTGGCAAAGATTGCCCAGAAAATCAAAAACATCAGCATAAACGCAAGAGTATTTTCAGAACTCTCAGACGCCCAGATCTGCAATCTATTTGGATGGAACCGTTCGGCCTCTGCCACACAGAAATATCTTTCCGATGTTATTGTAAGAGCTGAAAATGCAGGCACAGACGGAACAGTTAACATTTCATTAGGCGGCAGCAGAGTATATGCGCATACGATATCCGCGATTGACGCAGACCAGTTCTATGTCGCGGGATTAACTGGCATACAAAATGATAATATGCTTTATCTGGCAAGCGAAGCTGACAGACAGAGCGTGGCTGAAGCGGGCGGAAGCAATCTTGCCTCATCGGAAAGAAGGAAACTTGCCAAACATTCCCCCTCAACCGAAAGGACGAGGACTGTCAACGGCGTTACCCGCACTTATTCTGATAACGGAAACATTCTTACAGAGTCAAGCAAAGAGGGCATGGTTGAATACGATAACTTCGGAAAGAGAACCAAAATTTATGACCGTGACGGCAATCTTGCCCAGTCATTTACATACGCAAGAAATGGGGCGCTTAAGAGCGTTAAAACAATGTCTACTGACCAGTCAGGCCGTCCGGAATTCGTAACAACTTTCTATGTCGGCTGGGGCGCTGCGGGCAGCGATCAACCCTCTATAACCGTATGGGGCGACCAGGAAAACAATGCCGAACTCGCGGCAAAACTTTGGGATGCGGTTAACTCGGGCTCAAGCATTAACGATATAACAAACGGCAGAAAAAACACGGAACTGACTTCTTTTGCAAGGACAATCCAGTTCATAAGCGTGAATCCCGCACAGATTCTTAAAATGGAGAACAAACAGATAAGCGAACTGCTCGGCCTAAGCCAGGACGCCGCGGCCTTTGTTAAGAATTGCGCGTACGATGTCGGCATAAGCGCGACACTGACTATAGGCTATACAAGAGATTCTTCAGAGGCATATCAAATTCAAATTGACCGCGGGTCCGGCAATATTGCGACACTTTCACTGAGGCCCTACATAATGGAATTTGAAGCGGCCGGCAACATAATAACTCAGGCCGCCGGGATTGATATAATTTCTGAAATTGCCGCTAATTTAACCGGAAATGCTGACAACAACAATATCCCTGCTCCCGATGAAAGCATAAAACCTTTACCGCCCAGCTCTGAACCTACGCCGCCCAGAAGGGACGGGAGGTTATCTACCCAGCCCATTAGGAAGATAACCCCTGTCAAGGATGCGGCAGCTAATTAGTATTGGTGTCTTGGCAGTGTTGAACATATCCTATATTAATATTTCACAAATATTTCACACTTGATTTATTTGCATTTTACATTTATAATGTATAACAATAGAGATAGTTAAGGGATAACAATATGAATAAAATCAACAAAATCATCCTCTTAATAATTCCTATAATTCTCGCTCAAGCGGTCTATCCCCGCTTAAGCCGGAATGCTCTTATTGAGGCTCTCGCCAAGCAACCTATTCTTGTGTATTCTTTCGTATGGGTGCCTGTAATGGAAATCAGCATGCTTGTAATTGAAAAAATACTGCCTCCGGCAAACATAAAACCTATTGAAAATACCGAGAATAACAATTCAGCGCCTCTCCCGGATGACGATGCTTTTTCCAGGGCCGCCACACCTAACAATATTTCAGTCGCCGTAACAAGGATTACCATCCTCCCGCTTTCAAAGCTTTTGGCGATATTTGATTCAGCGCTCCACTACAAACCAAACCTTGCGTTTCTGGTATTATTCCCCCTATTCGCATCTGTCTTTTTCCGCGCACAAACTGTCAGGCTATCCACTCCATCGCTCCCCAGGGGCGACAACCCTCTCCTTTTTTGATTTGAGCGCACCTTGTAACTGCAAAAAATCAAAAAAGGAGGAACACTACAATGAAAAAACTAATCGCAAAAATACTTTCAACAAGCATAGCCGCACTCATGATGTTGAATGTATTGTCATCAACATCAATGGGATACAACTGGAATACAAATCTAATCCAAAGCCAGACATCCTATTCTTATGCTGCCAACGGCATACTTCAGATAGCTAAATCTACGGACGGACTCGGACAAAATGCACAGATATCGCACTTCAACATAGCGGGGCAACTCGCTTACACAACTGATGGAGATAACAAAGTTCTCTCTGTTCGCCACTACAATGCAGCCGGCAACTTAACTTCTGCAGATTTTACTTCAAATGGAGCGGATGGAGCACCGCATGTTTATACCACATTTTATATCGATGGAGCAGCAGTAACCGTCGACCGTGGAGCTATAGGAAAAGATGGGCTGACTATTACTTCCAATGGATCATCTGGAGGCACCAACAATTATACAGTAGCCCAGGTTCAGCAGGCTTTTGCTGATGTTTTAGCCGGCCGCAAAACTTGGAAAGAAGCCGGCATAAATGTTTCAAATGTTTCTCTCACCGGTTCACAGATAGCAAACCTTGACGATGCCGGACTAGCGAGAGTTTTCAATCTCTCAACAATAACAGGTGGCACAGGCGCTATTGACCCCAACAATACATTTAAGATTGGTGACACTGTAACAGGCGGAATTGCCGGAGAACACATTGTAGGATCTGTCACCATTGACGGAACTACTTACGGACTTTCATCAAACGGCAACCTTGTCCGCAGAAATGCTTCAACAGGTCAATATCAAGTAGGTTCCTGGGGCACATTCACGCAAAATGCTGACGGGAGCTTAAAAGTCGTGGTTAAGCACAACACCATGAATGGAGCGAATTCATGGACTGGCGAATGCACAGTAAATACTGATGGAACAGTTACTGTCTCAAAGACTGATACAGGCAAAAATGCACTCACAACCACTCAAGGGGCATACACAACCAAGACAGCCTCAACAGCCGGCTCTGGACTCAAAGATGCAAATTCATATATCATAAATGGAAAGTTGTATTACGAAAAAGATGGAAAGCTATTCACCTCCACCGGTGTTGAGGTTGGAACAATTGAAAAAGGTAAAATTGGCGATGGCATAACGGTTCCTATTGATGACCAACATGTAACACAAATTCAACCTGGCACCCAGCCTCTGCAGAGCTACTCCAAAATTACTTGGAAGATTGAAGGTCAAACTCTTGGATTAGATGCCATTCGGGCAGCAGCCAAAGAATCACCTTACTCAACATTTACTGTTCAAATGGGAGCTGACGGCTTAGCAAACACATTAAGCTATTTTGATTCTGCTCAGCAAAAGTCACTTACAGTGAATATTTGCGCATCTTCGTTAGGGTCAAATGCTCAACGCGATCCATTGGTTACGGGCGCAATTAATGATGTCCTCTCAATAAAAGATGCCAATGGGGTTACACACTACTACCTGTCTGTCAATGCATCCGGAGTTGACATGTTTGACGGCAAAGGGCAGAAAGATGCGGACGGCGAAACAATATTAATTGAGGTTGACGCCGCAACCGCCGCGAACATGAAAGACAAGGTCGGCCAAGAGATAACCATATCCGGAAATGTTTCAGCCAGTGTTGACGGCCACCTTACTATGACAGTAAATGAAGGCGGCTATGTTGTCGGCGAAGCCGGGACTACCAACAAAACCTGGATGAAGCAGAACGAGTCATTCTACAAGAACATGGTCAACACCATGATAAATGTTTATGACGCGCTTGGCGTCGGAGACGCCTCATGGAAAGACCAGTGGAACGCTCTGGCCAATTCAAGCGGGCCGACTTTCTAAGGAATACAGCCAAAGCAATTGATTTACTAAAGAAGGCTTGCCTTATAAAAGGCAAGCCTTCTTTATATTTACAAAATCACCTAATAAATCTATTGACTATCAATGCATTTTACTATATAATTAACTCAAGAAATTGCATTCTACCCTAAAGGAGAACAGCCGCATGAAAAGCAAAATGATTGTAATCGCCATTGTACTTATAGTGGCAGCGATTCTTTTTTTTGTTGCGGGGCCAAAATTACTTACTTGGATGATAAAGAAGACCCCCGCTCAGGTTCCAGTAAAGACTGCTCCGATAAAAATCAAGGCAAGCGGCTCTCTGTCCCAAATTGACGAACATATTGTACTTACAACTCCCCGCGGCACCAACAACTATGTTTTAGTAGGTACAAGAACAAAAGAACTGCAGTCTTTGGCAGGAAGCAAACAGAATGTTTTCGTGTTCGGATCGTTAATGTCGCCTGACCCGAAGAATATCGGAGGCAAAGAAATAAGATACCGCATTGAAGTTGACGAATTTAATACAAAAGATTTCACAATCGGACAAAAGCTCTCAACCGAAGTTGCGGATGCCATAAAGAAAAAAGTTCAGGACAAAACAACATTTCGTGAAGCGACACTTAAAAAACTCGGCATAAAAGACCCGAACATGGATGTTGTAGCTGGGAAAATGGCAATGGTAGAAAGCTGCCTATATATGGGAGATCCTAAAGAGCAATTCGGAATTATGATCCAGGATAAATACGGCGACTTTTTCTTTCTATTAAACGGAGGGGCTCTTAAAAAACCCTACAAACAATACCTTAAGATAGCGGCTGCAGAAATTGAGGTTATTGTTGTAGGAAAAGTAAGTCTAATGGATCCAAGCGTTATTCTTACCTTACCCGCATCAATCTCCTATGTGCCTTTTTCTGCGGTTAAGGTTTACAACTCCGATTTAACTGATCTTATACTTGATTCTGACAGCGAAACAAACAGGAAATAAACGACTTAGCAATAGTTTAAACAAAAAAAGAACCCCTGAGAAATCACGGGTTCTTTTTTTGTTAGATTTACCACCCCAAATGGGGCATCGGGGATCCGGTTCAATGGCATTTGAGAAAGACTTTTTGAAGTGGATCCCAGGCTGACAGACTGTGTGGCAATGTCATCCTGAGCGTTAGCGAAGGATCGCGAAGTTATTGTTACCGTCGAGATGCTTCACTGCGTTCAGCATGACAGCTCAAAGCCCTCGTTAATGGCAGTTACGACACAGTCTGTGAACATTTCTGACGGCCTTTATTGACAAAGAGATTGTCCCGCCACTGAACCTCTGGCGGGCTGGCGCCCGCCACTGAGCCTTCGGCGGGCTGGCGCGTCATTTCACTCCTCGCAAAGGCGGCCTACTGGATTCCGGACAGAACATTTCCGGAATGACTACATGCTACAAAATGCGGGGCAACCCGCGCACTTATAACTCGTTGTCCGTTTTATCAATCTCGCGAAGGGCGGGCCTTTTCATAACTTTTCTCATCCTGTTCCTGAAGCCGTCCATATAGCCGAATACCGCCGGTATTACCACAAGCGTCAGGAAAGTAGAGCTTATAAGGCCGCCTATTATGGTTATACCCATGCTTCTTCTGAATTTTCCCACCTCGCTTAACCCTAAAGCGAGCGGAAGCATGCCGGCTATAAGAGCGAAGGTGGTCATAAGAATGGGGCGAAGCCTGGTAAGGCCGGCCTTGATAATAGCTTCATCCCTGTGGAGGCCGCCCCTCATAAGTTTCTGAGCGTAATCCACGAGCAGAATTGAATTCTTTGTCACAAGCCCGAGCAGCATGATGAAACCTATCATGGTAAACATGCTTATGGTTTCCCCGGTTACAAAAAGCGCTATCAGGCCGCCCACAATGGCAAGCGGCAGAGCCAGCATGATGGTAAAAGGGATAATTATAGACTCGTACAAACTTGCCAGAACAATGTAAATAAATATTATGGACAAGACACCGGCTATAAGCATGCTTCTAAACAGATCTATCATATCCTCTGAAGAACCGATAAACTCGTAGGCTACGCCTTCAGGCAGTTTTTCTTTGCCAATGATTTTTTTGGCCTCGTCCGTTATGTTGCCTATGGCGCCGCCTTTCCCGAGGTTGCCGCTTACCATTACATAACGGGAACGGTTTCTGCGGTAAACCTTTGAAGGGCCCGTTGTTTTTACGGGATCGGCTATATTTTTAAGTTTTACGAGCTGCATATTTACATTGGGCACATAAAGCATCCCGAAGCTGCGGCTCAGATCTCTCTGTTCTTCAATAGCCCTGACCCTTATATCGTATTCAAGGTCGTGCTCCCTGAATTTAGCGGGAACCGTGCCCTCAACCATGGCCCTGAGCTCAAGGCCGGCCATTACCGACTGCACTCCGAGCTTTTCCATCTTGCGCGCGTCCATTTTAAACTGGAACTCGGGCTTGCCTTCCCTGTAATTGGTGCTTAAATCAACCAGGCCTTTTATGTCCTTAAACTTAACCTTTAAATCCTCGGCGACCCTGGCCAGCTGGGAAATATCGTCCCCTGTAATTATCAAAGAAAACGGCTGATCTGACCCGCCCGCCATGGACTGGTCGTTGACTCTCGGATGCATTTTTGGCTCGTAAGGCGAGAGCTCTTTTCTTAAATATTCTTTCAGCTCCGCGGTTGAGCGTTTTCTTTTGTTTGAGGGAATCATTTTAATAAACAATGAAGCCACATTGCTTTCGCCGTTTGTGTTGCCGACTGTCGTGGAAACGAGCTCAACATCCTTTTCCAGCCTTATCAGGGCTTCAATTTCCCGGACAGTTTTATCCATCTCTCCAAGAGAAATACTGGGCTCGGCTTCCATATCTACAAAGAACTCCCCCCATTCGTTGGAAGGCATAAAGGTCTTTGGTATGCCCCTTACGAGCACGAGGCTGGAAACAAATATTAAGAAAGCTCCGACAAGAACAAAGTTTTTATGCTTTAGGGCATAGCGCATGGCTCTTTCGTAAAGGATATCCACTTTGTCCTGAACGCGCCCGAACCAGGCCGCGGGAGCGTTAACAAGGGCCATAAAACCTGTTTTTTTCTTTTCATGTTCCAACTGGCCTATCAGGTACGCCGAAAGCATCGGCGCGGTTGTTAAAGCGTCAAAAAGCGATATTCCCATTGCAAATACTACGGTCAGGCCGAACTGCTTGAAAAACTGGCCTACGATACCCTGAAGGAAGGCCACCGGCAGGAAGACGGCGACGACAGTCAGCGTTGTGGCTATTACCGCCAGAGTAACCTCGTTGGTTCCTTTAAGAGCCGCGACCATCGGCTTTTCGCCGTTTTCTATATGTCGGAATATATTTTCCCTGACCACTATAGCATCATCAATTAATAACCCCACGGCGAGCGATAGCGCCATTAGTGAAAGCATATTGATACTAAAACCCGCCAGGCCCATGAATATAAAGGCTCCTATAAGGCTGTTGGGAAGAGCCGCCGCCGTAATCAGAGTGGAACGGAAATTACCCAAAAAGAAATACACTACGATTATCGCCAGCAGGATACCCTCAAAGATCGTCTGCTTCACATCTTCAAGGTTCATCCTGATGGGCCGCGCGCCGTCTCTGACAACAAGGATATTCGGATTGCCCCTGGCGCTTTTAATCTTTTCATTTATCTTGTCTATTCTCTTGATAAGCGCGTCAGAAACGCTCACTGTGTTTGATCCGGACTGTTTATAAATATTTATAACAAGCGCTGATTTGCCGTTCAAATAACCGAGAGTTTTAACATCCTCAACGGAATCGCTGACTTTGCCTATTTTATCAATTGTTATCGGCACATCACTCCCGAAAAAGCTCACGACTACATCTTTAATCTGCTGGACTGTGCGGAACTCGCCCATACTGCGAAACGACAGTTCGCTCGCGCCCTGAGCCACCTTCCCTATGGGAATATTCTGCGAATTGGCGGTGATTCGCCCGGAAACAAGGGAAAGGTTTGTTTCATACTCTTTGAGTTTAGCCAGATCAAGGTCAACATGTATTTCGCGCTTCGTTCCGCCTATAAGCTCAACGGTGCTTACATTGGCTATCTGCTCAAGCGAATTCCTTATAACGGTATCAGCCAAATCATATAACTCAGCCGCTGAAAGGTCGGCCGATACGCTAACGGTAAGCACAGGCCTGTCGGCGGGGTCAAATCTTCTGATAATCGGTTCTTTAATGTCGGCCGGCAGGCTGTTGCGGATCTGGGCTATTTTGTCTTTTACCTGCTGTTCGGCGTATTTCGGGTCGGTTTCAAGGGTAAACTCGCCGAATACCATTGATACCCCGTCCTGGCTGATGGATGTAACATTTTTAAGTCCCGAGATAGAGCTTATCTGCTCTTCAAGTATTTTGGAAACCATTGTCTCCATTTCTTTGGGGCCGGCGCCGGGGTATATTGTGGTAACCATTATGAACGGAAAATTCACATCCGGGAACATGTCCACTGGAAGACGGTTCATAAAGATAAAACCGACGATAAGCATAAGCGCGATTATTGACGAAATAAATGTTGGCCTTTTGATGGACAAACCTGCGAGATTCATTTAATTCCTCCGGAAACTTTTTACTACAGTTATAAGTTCTAAGTTCTAAGTTTTAAGAAACTTCAACTGCATGTGTAACGGCACGGCGAGACTACGACAACATCAGCCGAGCAAGCTCGGAAAATCATTTTGACGACGAGATTGCTTCGTTCCTCGCAATGACAACCTTTTCTGGATTCCAGACAGAACCTCTCTGGAATGACGGCAAAGCGAGATACTTCTCTCCCCTCGGGAGATCAGTATGACGGCCTGGTTTTGTGATTTAATGCCCTTATTGGTTTTTCTGTTTTCATACCCCTTAGAGCCGGCTATGAGCAAAAGTATTTTTGGAGGCATTCAGTCTTGCCTGTTTGACCTGCCGATAGGCAGGGAGTTTGCAAGACTGCCTAAAATACTTTTGCGAATGGCTCGCGCTGGCGAATGTCCGCACGAATAAGTGCGGACTACCATGAGGACGCCGAGATGGTGAGGCGTCGCGCGTTTCTTTATTAACTTTCTTTGTGCGTCCAAAGAAAGTTAAAATCAGCTGTTGGTATATTCAACAGCTAAAAAACTATAACTACACTCTGCCTATTCAACCGGCGTGGTGCAATAAAGCTCGGACTGGGCATTGATATTTAGCTCTTCAAATATCAGCCTGTATTCGTTAAGGGTGGCGTCATCAAGGTCATTTTCGGAATTCAAAAGAAGAAAGGTCGTCGTTCTTCCCCTCTTTGACTTATCTCTTTCAACCGCAACCCGCTCGGACTGAATATCCTTTATCTCTTTTGCCAGACTGACCCTTGATTTTACATTTTTCCAGGTCCTGAAAAGTTCATCCCAGTCATTTTTAACCGACAGCTCAGTTTTACCGAGAGCTTCGCGGGCGGATTCATAATCGCTTTTGTAAGCTTTCCTCACGCGTGAAACAACTTTAAAATCTATCGGAGCGAAAAAGACCAGCCCAACGGCGTAAGCAGGCTTATCCGCGTCGCTTATCTGCTGCAAGGCCCCTGAATAACTTAAATCCAGACCTTTAAGCGATGCCGTACCGAATACACTAAGTTCGGGGCCGGAGCGCTTAAAAGCTTCTTTCTGAGCGTATTGGGCGCCTTTTAAAACCTCTTTTGCCGCCAGCAGGTCGGCCCTCTCGCCGTTACAGCGGATTGAATCAAGCCCTTCATATTTTTTTGGTGCATCGGATATTCTTTCAAGCGCCTGCTCAACAGTTTCGGCGGCGGAACCGCGCAGTTCGTTAAATACCCTGCAGGCCTTCACCTCGTCCTCAAGGGCAAGCTGGTAATTCAACTGCCTCATTTTATAGGCTGCCTGTGCCTGAAGCAGGTCGCTCCTATCGGCAAGGTCAAGCGAGACCCTGTTTTCGCTCCATTTTAAAAGCTCCTGGGCCCTGTCCAGGGATGTTTTCCTGAATGCCACAACTTCTCTTGACAGTGAAAGAGACCAGTAGGCGAGCCTGGCCCTGAGCAAAAGCTGCTGCTTTTTAAATATTAAACCGTAAATGCCGGCACGGTTTAAGGACTTGGCCTTATTGACAGCGGACTGGGACTGCCCGCCGAGAAATTCCTTCATAAGCGACTGTTCAATTTTAACGCTTGGCTTAACTTCGTAGCCCGTAAAACTGGATAATTTTTCAGGTCCTATTATGGCGGTCGGATAAAGAAGGTCAAACATCATGCTGGTGTCCGAATAGCCGAGCGTCAGAGTGGAACCCGTCTGCCACTTCTTTGATAAACCGAGGTTCCAGGCCGTGACATCCATCTCTTTTGCCGGAAGAGCTGAGCCAAAACCTGCGCCGCTTTCAACGGCGTAGCTGGCGGCAGCCGAAAAATAGGGAGAATAGGCCATATCAAGCTCTCTTGTCTTATTGACAGCGGAGTCAATGGCAAGATTCACCGATTTTATTTCGGCGCTGTTTTGCTCCACCTGCGAAAGATAATCCTGCAACGCAAGCTGTTCCTGGGCGAAACCAATTCCGGCCGCGGCAAAACCCGCGAGCGCTGTCAGCAATATCCGTTTTTTCATTATTTTTCCCTTTTCGCGACTATTCCGTTTAGAACCATATCAACAATGCTCTTTTTTCTGTCCTTCAGGAATTTTTTCTCGCCTTTGACATCAAAACCCAGCATTGTTCCGGCCATTGGCTTGGTCGCCATATATATCATGTTCATGCCTATAATATTCATTATCATCTGCCTCGGATCAATTTTCCTGAAAATGCCGCGTGCTATCCCGTCATTTATCATTTTATGCATGGCGCTTCTGTGTTCCATATTATTCATATTGCTTAAAACGGCCTGTTTAAAATCTTCGTGCTCGCTCGTCGCGGCTTCAATAAAAATCCTTGAGGCGGGGCCGTTCAGGGAAAAAGCGTCAAAATGCGCCTCAATGAACCTTTTTATAGTTCCAATATGGCTGTCTCCCCCGCAGGTTTTGCCGCAGGATTTAGATATATTCTTAAATATTTTTTTAAAAGTTACCGAGAGGACTTCCCTGTAGAGGTTTTCCTTGGTGGAATAGTAATAATAGAGCATGGCCTTGTTCACGCCTGCAGCCGCAGCCACCTCTTCCATAGTGGTTCCGTGCTTGCCTTTGCTTGAAAAAACCCCTGCCGCCGCTGAAAGTATTTTTTCTTTTGTATCCATATTTAACTCTTTCGTTTAACGATTTCGTTAATTATATATTAAATGCTTGAGCCTGTCAAGACAACAAAGGAATACACGATAAAGGAAAACATTCGGAGACAAGAATTATTGGATATTGAGTTTGCCGCGAAGCTCCTGGATTTTCTCCAGGGAACGGGTTTGATAGGATGGGTCCTTGGAATCATAGACTTCCAGCCAAATCTTAAGAGAAGCGAGCAGCATACCCTGTTTCTGATAAATATTTGCCAGGATAGTCTTTATCATGTTAGGCGCCCCGGGCTGGCGGGCCGCTGTCTCAAGTAGTCCGGTCATTTTGGTATAATCTCCCATTTTGCGGTATATTATAGCGCTCATGTAGAGATTCAACTGCCAGAATGGCTCATGAACATCTCTTGTAACATCAGACTTATACCTTTCCAGCTCGGCGATGCCGTAACGCAAGAGCTCAACGGCCTCGTCCGGACGGTCCAGGTTCCACGCTAAAGCGCCGGCGCTGTAAAGGTAAGCATAGTAGAAAAAGGGATCTATCCTGACCGTACGGTAGGAGTAATTAAGAAAATCAAAGTAATTGCCGGCCTCGTAGCTCGTAACATGGTGATGCGTGCACTCTTCATGGTTACCTATCCCGAGATAATACTTCACCACATCCATGGAAAGTTCGTACTCCTGTTCTTTACTCAGGAGCCTTTCCGATTTTCCGTAGTACTGAAGAAGCCCAATCCACGAAAGGTCTCCGGCTATCCGCCTGTTGCCGGTGAGAATCGCCGCCATATCAAGGCCGGTGTAGGGCGGAAGCTTACCGACAGCGGTATCAATCGGAGCAAAAGGGTATTTAAACCGGGAGGCTATAAAAAATGCGTTTACCAGAAGCACTGAGGATAAAACGACAGCCGCCAGCAGGAAATATTTATTCGTATCACGCATCAGAATTCCCTGTTTTTGAACAGCCACAGCGAAAGGAAAAGAAACACAAGCGAGTAAGCTACGCCATAGGCGGAAGCCGCGGAGAGCCACTTGATGCTCAGGCCCGGCACATCCCAGAAATCCCTAAGGTTGTAGTATTGAAGGTTGGGCGCTATATAGTAAAAAGTCTTGATTAACAGCTTCGGGACAACCAGCTGGAGCTTATTGGCCAGAAAATTAAGTTCCTCGCTGAAATGGCCCATTACCCAGAGAAAGAAAGTGAAACTAACCGAGGAAACAGCTGACGACGAAAACAGCGAAAAAAACAGCGCCAGAGAACTGATTATGGTAATTTTTTCAGCCGAGAGAAGTATGGCAATGAAATATTTTAGCCCGGGATTCCAGCCTTTTAAAAGCAGTACTCCCAGATGCATAACCGACATTATGGCCATGCCGCAATATACGGCGGCGGCGAGGCCTAAGTACCTGCCGAAAAGGTAAACCCCTCTCGGGACCGGCCTTGTCAGAACAAGGTAAATGGTCTTGGATTCCATTTCCTCAAGAATAAGCGTAACGGCCGAGAAGCTGACCGTCAAAAGCGCGAAAACCTCTATGGCCCCGAGCCCGATATTCAGCAGTATCCTTTGCTGCTGTTCGCCGCCCAAAGCCGCGAGCAGGAGCGACGCGCCAATAATAACGACACCGAACAAAATAAGTATATAAAACACCCTGTTACGGACATTTTCAATAAAAGTGTACCTAGCTATGGACAATATTTTTTTCATAAATTACCTTCAAGACGGATTTAAACCACGCAGGCGTATGGATTAAGGCTGTAAATCACCATCTTACCGCTTAGCGCCGGACTACAATGATATTCTTCCCATTTCGGATGATTCGCCCGCGTGGGAGACAAAAATATTCTCAAGAGTGCCGGGGTTCTGGGACCATTCTTTCTGCTCTAAAACCCTCACCAGCCTGCCCCTTACAAGTATTCCGACCCTGTCACATACCTTTTCAACTTCTGAAATCATGTGAGACGAAAGAAATATAGTTTTCCCCTGCGTTTTCAGTTTAAGAAGCAGGCCTCTCATTTCCTGCACCGCCAGAGGATCAAGCCCGCTGACAGGCTCATCGTAAACAAGCAGGCGCGGCTCGTGCAGAAGGCTCTGGGCCAGCCCTATCCTCTGGAGCATGCCTTTGGAAAATTCCGATAGTTTTTTATCGGCGCGTTCCGAAAGCCCCACGAGCTCCAGCATTTTTCTCGCTAATTTTTTACCGTCTTTAAGGCCTGAAAGATTGGCATAAAACTCCAGAATCTCGGCGGCGGTGAGGTACCTGTAAAAGTACGGCACTTCGGGAAGATAACCCACGCGGCTCAGCACATCCACGGCGGGCATTCTGCTACCGAAAATAGATACTCCGCCCGCGGTCGGCTTAAGCAGTCCCAGGATAAGTTTTATAGTGGTGGTTTTTCCGGAGCCGTTTAAACCCAGCAACCCGAAAATCTCGCCTTCCTTTACAGAAAAGCTTAACTCTTCCACTCCGCTGGTCCGGCTTACCGAAAAGAGGTGCTGTTTTTTATATATCTTGGTGAGTTTTTCAGCTTCAATAGCGTGCATTTTTCCCCTTAAATTGAGATTACAAATTTGAGTCAATTGAAAAAGCCTTAATAAGACCCTGTCATTGCGATCTCCCGAAGGGAGAGAAGCAATCTTGCAGTTTTGCCACTGCGAGGCAGGTTTTTGTGTATGGCCGAGGAAATCACGATATTAAGTCAAGATTACCGCGCTTCGCTCGCAACGACGGCGTTTTTTCTCCGTCGTCATTATAACCAGAGGTAGTAGTCCGGGATCCACTTCAAAAGCCATTAACAAACGCCATTGTTCTGGATCCCCGACAGAACATTTCGGGGATGACGGAGTTTTGTGACTTTATGTTTTTAAGGGGCTTTTTTATACCCCCTTCCGAGCCGATTATGAGCAAAAGTATTTTTGGAGGCTTTCAGTCTTGCCTGTTTGACCTGCCGACAAGGCAGGGAGTTTGCAAGACTGCCTAAAATACTTTTGCGAATGGCTCGCGGGTCGAATGTTCGCACGAATAAGTGCGGACTTCCATGAGGACGCCGAGATAGTGAGGCGTCGCGAGTTTCTTTATTAACTTTATTTGCGCACCCAAAGAAAGTTAAAACGGGGTGCAGGGGCAGCAGCCCCGCGAAAACTGGTATCCAGAGGTTTTCCTGGATTCCTGCTTTCGCAGGAATGACGGCGTTTGATGGTTTCCGGACTGAAACACTTTTTCAACTTACTCAACTAAATTAACCCGCGAGACCGGAACTAATTCCAACCTCGCGGGTTAACGAAACACTTATAGCGCTATGTACTTAACTTTGTTTATTCCGGAAAGGTTTGCTATCTGCTTTACAATATCCTGAGGAACGGCCGCGTCAACATTGATTATCGTTACCGCTTCGCCGCCCTGCTCTCTGCGCCCTACCTGCATACCGGCGATATTGATATTGTTTTTCCCCAGTATGGTTGCGACCTGTCCGACTATTCCCGGGCGGTCAATATTGGTCAGATAAACCATATTGCCGGCCGGAGGGATGTCCATGCCGAGCGAGTCAACCATAACTATTTTTGCTGTTTTCTGTCCGAACAGCGTGGCGGATACCTTAAGAGTTTCCTTGTCCGTAAATACTTTCGCCTTAAGAAGCGAAGTGTAATCCTGGGAAGACTCGGTGCGGGTTTCCTTTATCTTTATGCCGCGCTCTTTAGCCAGCGAGGGAGCGTTGACAAAGTTAACCTTTACATCAAGAGCGGTAGAAAGCAGGCCCTTGAGATAAGCCACATTGATGGGATTGGTGTTAAACTTAGAGATCTCGCCGGCGTATTCAATCTCAACTTCTTTTATGCCGCCCTCAGCGATCTGGCTCTGGAAGAGGCCTATTTTCTCGGCAAGGATTATGTAGGGCTCAAGTTTCTTGTAGGTTTCCCAGTCAAGGGTCGGAACATTTACGGCATTTCTGATAATGCCCTTTGTGTAGAAATCAACCACAACTTCGCTTAACTCCTGCGCTATTTTAATCTGCGCCTCTTCGGTAGAAGCGGCAAGATGCGGAGTAACGACCACGCCCTCGGTTTCAATTATCGTCCAGTCAACGGGAGGCTCTTTCGCGAACACATCTATCGCCGCCCCTTTGACATGGCCTGATTTAATAGCTTCCGAGAGAGCTTTTTCGTCAATTATGCCGCCGCGGGCGCAATTTACTATTCTAACACCCTTTTTCATTTTCTTTAAGACTTCGGCGTTGATCAAATTCCTGGTGGAATCGTTGAGAGGCGAATGGATGGATATATAATCAGCCTGAGCGTAGATCTCGTCAAGAGATTTTAGCTCAATCCCGAGACTCTTAACGAAATCGGCGTTCACAAACGGGTCATAAGCGATGACCTTCATTCCGAACGCTATCATTCTATAAGCCACTTCGCGGCCTATTCTGCCAATACCTATAAGCCCGAGCACTTTGCCCTGAAGCTCGGTACCCATGAATTTCTCGCGTTTCCACTCTTTGTTTTTGAATAAACCGTGCGCCTGGGGGATATTGCGCGCCATAGCCAGCATAAGGCCAATGGTATGCTCGGCCGCCGATATGGTATTGCCTCCCGGAACATTCGCCACGACAATTCCGCGCTGAGTAGCGGAAGGAATATCTACATTGTCCACGCCGGTTCCGGCGCGGCCTATGAATTTAAGCTTTTTACCCGCTTCAATGATCTCCGGGGTAACCTTAACTTCCGAACGGATAAGAAGCCCGTCGTATTCGCCTATAATTTCCTTGAATTTCTCAGGGGTCGGCTTGGCGACAACTTCTATTTTAAACTCGGGATTATTAAGTATGGGGTCTAATCCCTCTGTGCTGGCGTAAGTCATTAATATTTTATGCATTTTTATCTCCTTATTCAAACTGACGCAACAAACGGCGGGCGATTACTATATTTTATTTACACTTAGAACTTATCATCAGCCGTTGATCAATGCTTCCTCGGCGGCCGCCACGGCTTTGCCTTTTTCAAGCTTATAGCCGAGCTTGGAGAGAACCATCTCAAGGCACGCGAAACCGACAAGAATATCCGCCTTGCCGATGTAGCCCATGTGGGCGAAACGGATGATCTTGCCCTTTAGGGCGCCCTGGCCTCCGGCTATAGAAACTCCAAACTCCTCGCGGAGCATTTTCACGATTTTGCCGCCTTCAACACCGGCGGGAACCTTGGCGCTGGTAACAACTTCGCAGGGTTTGTCGCCGAAAAGTTCAAGCCCTATGGCTTTCATTCCAGCGCGAGATGCCCTGGCAAGCAGTTTGCATTCAGCCCATATATTCTCAATGCCCTTGGCTTTAATCATTTTTATGGCCTCGGCAAGAGAAACTATAAGTGTAATAGCCGGAGTAAACGGCGTTTCTTTCGTGGCAAGCGATTTTTTCATCTTACGCCAGTCCAGATAAAATCTCGGGAGCTTGGCGGTTTCGGCAAGCTTCCAGGCTTTTTCGCTTACAGACGCAAAAGCAAGGCCCGGGGCCAGCATAAAGCCCTTCTGCGAGCCGGAAACGACCACATCCACCTTCCAGTCATCGGTGCGCATTTCCTGCCCTACAAGGCCGGATATGCTGTCAACGACAAGAACCGCATTGGTTTTTGCGACTATCTCTCCGATCGCGGCTATGTCATTGACAACGCCGGTAGAGGTTTCAGTATGGGTTGCGTAAACGGCTTTAATCTGCGGGTTATCGGCAAGAGCCTTGGCGATATCGGCCGGATTTACTGTCTTGCCCCATTCGGCGGCGATAATCGTGGGCTTAATGCCGTAAGCTTCCATTATTTTGCCCCAGCGTTCGCCAAAATTGCCGCAGGAAGCGACAAGAGCAGCGTCCCCGGGCGACAAAAGATTGGAGATGGACGATTCCATGGCGCCGGTTCCGGAGGTAGCCAGGATCAAAACATCATTCTTTGTCTGAAACACATACTTCAGGCCTTCAGCGACTTCGGAAAATATCGCGGAGAACTCACTGGTCCTGTGGTGCAGAATGGGAAGCGACTCTTTCTGAGCGATCTCCGGCGGGATAGGCGTAGGCCCTGGCGTTAACAAATAATGCTTTTTCATCTTGACTCTCCTTTTGCCGGCAGGTAGTTGTAGGGCCGGCGCCTTTAATTTTGCGAAATCCGTTTCACCATACTTCGTGAAATCTTTCACAATGTATATATTATTGTTTTTTTTGAAGTAATTGTCAACTACCCGAAAAATATATTTCCTATAACAGAAAATGCACGGATAACGCGTCATCCGTGCAATCCCAAAGCCACCACCATACGAGCGGACAACCTATACTGAAACTATTTCTTTGATGCCTTTCCTTCCAGCGCGAGCCTTATGACATCATCCATGTGCTTAACGGGGATAAGTTTTATCTCCTTCTGAATGTCCTTTGGTATGTCGGCAAGGTCTTTTCTGTTGCCGTCAGGGAAAATTACGGTTTTCATCCCCTCGCGATAGGCGGCCAGCACCTTTTCTTTGAGCCCGCCGATTGAAAGAACCCTGCCCCTCAAAGTCACTTCGCCTGTCATTGCAAGGCCCTTTTTAAGCGGCCTGCCGCTGGCTATGGAGGCAAGAGCCGTCGCCATGGCTATTCCGGCGCTGGGGCCGTCTTTTGGCACCGCGCCCTCAGGCACATGGACATGGAAATCGGTTTCTTTAAATATGTCTTCGTTAATTTTAAGTTTTTTAGCCGAGGCCCTGACATAGGACAAGGCGGCCTGGGCTGACTCTTTCATCACATCGCCGAGCTTGCCTGTCAGGCTCATGGAACCTTTTCCCTTCATTTTATTGACTTCAATGGTCAGTGTCTCGCCGCCGACCTCGGTCCAGGCAAGCCCCGTAGCCACGCCTACATCGTTGGGAGCTATTTTATCCTTGGAATACCTTGGCACGCCGAGAAATTCGCCGACATTCTGGGCTGTTATCTTTATTTTGCGGGGCTTGGCGTTTTCTTCCATGCCAAGGTCCTTTGCGACCTTACGGCAGAGATTGGCCATCTCGCGGTCTAAATTTCTTACGCCGGCTTCATGAGTGTAATCGTTGATAACGGCCTTTATCGCGTCGGCGGCTATCTCAATCTCGTTTTCCGAAAGGCCGTGCTCTTTTAACTGCTTGGGTATAAGGAATTTCTGGGCTATCTGAACCTTTTCGTCGGTGGTATAGCCTGAAAATCTTATGACTTCAAGGCGGTCTAAAAGCGTGGTTGGAATGTTATACAAAGTATTTGCCGTGGTAATAAACATTACCTTTGAAAGGTCAAAATCCACATCCAGGTAATGGTCGGCAAACGCGTAGTTCTGCTCTGGGTCTAAAACCTCCAGCAGAGCCGCGGAAGGGTCGCCCCTCCAGTCTGAACCCATCTTGTCAATCTCGTCAAGAATAAATACCGGGTTATTAGATTTGGCTTTTCTCAGCGACTGAATTATCCTGCCGGGCAGGGCTCCGATATAGGTTCTTCTGTGGCCCCTGACCTCAGCCTCGTCTCTGACTCCGCCAAGCGAGATTCTGACAAAGTTTCTTCCCAGGCTTCTGGCCACGGATTTTGCTATGGATGTTTTCCCCACTCCGGGAGGCCCGATAAAGCAAAGAATAGGCCCTTTAATTTTTTGCACCCTTTTTAAAACCGCAAGGTATTCAAGCACCCTGTCTTTGGGTTTTTCAAGCCCGAAATGATCCTCGTCTAATATTTTTTGGGCGCGCTTTAAGTCCAGGTTGTCTTTGGTGGTTACTTCCCAGGGCAGACTGATAAGCCAGTCCAAATAAGTGCGGATTACCGTTGCCTCGGGCGAAAACGGCATCATTTTTTCAAGCCTGACAAGCTCCTTGTCGGCTACCTCTGACGCTTCTTTAGGAAGCTTGGCTTCTTTTATCTTAACGCGCAGTTCATCAAGTTCTTTGGCGTAATCGTCCTTCTGCTTGAGCTCTTTTTGAATAGCCTTCATCTGCTCGGTAAGATAATATTCTTTCTGGGTTTTTTCTATCTGGCTGCGGACGCGGTTCTGAATCCTGCGCTCAATATTTAATATCTCTATCTCGGCATTGAGTATTTCAACAAGCTTTTCAAGGCGCTCATGAGGAACGGGAAGCTCCAAAATGGCCTGTTTGTCCGCGACTTTTATCATGAGGTGGGAGGCAATGGTATCGGCAAGCCTGCCCGGGTCTACTATATTGGTTACAGCCACGAATATTTCCATGGGGAGCCTTGTATTGAGCTTTACATACTGCTCAAACAAAGACAAAGAGCGCCTCATCAGCGCTTCGGTCTCGGGAGTCTTCTCGGCTGTTTCAGCCAATATGTTAAGCTCTACCTCAACATACCCTTTATCACTAACCCTGAAATCGGTCCATCTCGCGCGCTGTATGCCTTCCACAAGAACCTTTAGAGTTCCGTCAGGCATCTTAAGCAGCTGCAAGACCTCGGAGACCGTGCCGATTCTGTGTATATCGTCGGGGGAAGGGTCTTCCGTCTGAACATTTTTCTGGGTCGCGAGAAAAATAAGCCTGTGGGAAGACATGGCTTCTTCAAGGGCCTTAATTGATTTTTCCCTTCCGACAGCAAGCGGCAGAACCATCGCCGGGAAAATAACTATATCCCTTACGGGCAAAAGAGGAAGTTTTGAGGGAATGTTCTGTATCTGGTCTTTTTTCTCGCCTGACTGCCTTCTATCCAGTTCGCTCATGCCGACTCCTTCTGCGTGTCCGCGCGGAAAATAAGCTTTGGCTGAATTTTTTTCAAGACAACATCCAAATCCACAACGCAGCGCTCGGCCCCTTTCAGTTCCGGGAGCTCGTACATCGTTTCCATCAGCAGGCTTTCAAGTATGGCGCGAAGGCCTCTCGCGCCAGAGCCTCTTCTTATTGAAAGCCCCGCTATCTCCTCAACGGCTTCCGGAGTGAACTCAAGCTCCACCCCTTCAAGGGCGAACATTTTCCTGTACTGTTTTATAAGGGCATTTTTTGGCTGGGTGAGTATCCTGACAAGGTCTTTTTGAGTGAGTTTTTCAAGCGTGGAAACAACGGGCAGCCTGCCTATGAATTCCGGAATCAGGCCGTATCTGATAAGGTCCTCCGGCTGAGTCATGGCAAGAATTTCGTCTGATGTTCTGTCCTGCTTGCCTTTGACCTCGGCTCCGAACCCGAGCTTTCTTTCAACTATGCGGCCTTCAATGACTTTTTCAAGGCCGTCAAAAGCGCCGCCACAGATAAACAGTATATTGGAAGTGTCAACCCTTATGTATTCCTGCTGGGGGTGTTTTCTGCCGCCCTGGGGCGGGACATTGGCAACGGTGCCCTCAAGAATCTTGAGCAATGCCTGCTGAACCCCTTCCCCCGAGACATCCCTGGTTATAGAAGGGCTGTCGGAACGGCGGGATATTTTATCAATCTCATCAATGTAAATTATTCCCTTTTCCGCTCTCTTGACTTCAAAGGAAGCGTTATGCAGGAGGCGCAGGATTATATTTTCAACATCTTCCCCTACATAGCCGGCCTCGGTAAGCGTAGTGGCGTCAGCCATGGCGAAAGGGACATGCAGGAGTTTGGCGAGAGTCTGCGCCAGCAGGGTTTTGCCGGTGCCGGTCGGCCCGATTAAAAGTATATTTGACTTCTGAAGCTCAACATCGCTTTTACCTGAAGATTGAGACTCAAGCCGCCTGTAGTGGTTATATACCGCGACGGAAAGCGATTTCTTGGCGTTTTCCTGGCCTATGACATATTCATCCAGAGACTTTTTGATTTCTTTCGGCCTTGGAAGGTTTTTTAAAGCCCTTCTGGACTCCTCGGCTTCTATCTTTTCAAGAAGCTGGGCGGAATTTCTTACGCATTCCTCACAGACATAGACACCCTGTCCGCCGATCAGGCGAAGGCCGTGGACCTTGCCCTTGTGGCAGAACGCGCATTGATATTCGTTTTCGGGAGCCTTAGCGTCAGCCATATTATTATTTCTTCCTTGTGATCATTATTTCGTCTATAATTCCGTACTTCTTCGCGTCCTCTGAAGACATATAAAAATTTCTCTCGGTGTCCTGGCGCACCCGTTCCTTGGGCTGGCCGGTATGCAGCGCGAGTATGTCTATAAGCTTGTCCTTGGTATTGAGCAGTTCCTTGGCCTCAATATCAATGTCCGTGACTGGCCCGGAAAGCCCTTCGCCGTAAATAAGGGGCTGATGAATCATAATGCGGGAATGCGGCAGGGCGTAACGCCTGCCTTTGCTTCCGGCCGCAAGAAGCAGAGCGCCGAAAGACATAGCCATTCCCATGCAGATGGTGGTTATGGGGCATTTGATGTGCTGCATGGTGTCGTAAACCGCGAGGCCTGCCGTAACCATGCCTCCGGGAGAGTTTACATAAAGGTTTATGTCTTTGTCGGGGTCTTCGGCTTCAAGGTAAAGAAGCTGAGCTATAATGAGGTTCGCGGAATCAGTTGTCACGGCGCCGCCGTAACCGCCCACAAAAATTATCCTGTCTTTGAGCAGCCTGGAATAAATGTCGTAGCCAACCGCCGCTCCCTGGTTCCATCTTTCAATAATCGTCGGGACTAAACCGGACATATTAGACTCCTCTATGCGGATTAAGCGGCTTCGCGGCACGAAACTCTAACGCGTACGAATAACCGCCCTGCGCTTACCGCTGAACTATTTTATCTTGGCGTTATCTAAAATGAACTTAAATATCTTTTCTTCTTTTATATGAGCGGAGAGCTTATCCTTATTCTCATTAAAATACTTTTCAACATCCTTCTCCCGCCCTTTGTTCTGCGAATACATAGCCTCAAGCTCTTTTTTAAGATCTTCGTCAGATACGGAAATCTTTTCAATCTCAGAAATAGAATTTAATATATACGAAAGCCTTACATCCTTATCGGCCTGTTCTTTATACTTGTCTTTTAATTTATCCAGATTGCCCTTAAGCGATGCTTCCGGGACTCCCTGCTGTTTGAGATAATCGGAGGCCTTGGAAAACAGAAAAGCGGACTGTTCTTCCACCATAGTGGCAGGGACCTCAAACTGATTGGATTTTACAAGGCTCTCAATGATCTGATTATTGACTTCCTGATCCTGACGCCTTTTTTCCTCTATCTCAAGGCTTTCTTTTACGCGCTGCGTTAACTCGGCAAGGTCTTTTAAGCCGAGATCCCTGGCGAACTCATCGTCTAAGGCCGGCAGCACTTTTTCCTTCATTTCTTTCACGGTGATTGTAAAAACCGCTTCCTTTCCGGCGATTTTCTTATTGGGATGCTCGGCCGGAAATTTAACTTTTACTTCCCTGGCTTCGCCTTTTTTAACCCCAGTGAGGCCCTCCTTGAAACCGGCTATCGTCTGCGGAGAAGACATATCAATGAGATGGTTCTTAGCCTTTAACTCAGCAACCGGCTGGCCGTCAATAGAAGCGTCGTAGTCAACCATAAGAAAATGCTTGTCATTTACGATATCGGTTTTTGACTCTTCAAGCCGTGAGTTTCTTTCAAGCAAAGCTTCAAGACTTTCCTTCACCCTGGCATCGTCAACATGGTTCTCTTTTTTTGCAATTTTAATACCCTTATAGTCAACGGCCTTTACAACGGGATGGCGCTCGGCCGTGAATTTAAATTTAAAAGGCTTCTCAAAATCAAAATCAATATTCTCAACTTTCGGAAAATATACAGGCTCAACTTTCTTATCGGCCAAAGCCTTGAAAACCGAGTTATGAATAAGGTTTTCTGCCACTTTCTGTTTCGCGGTAGAAACAAAGTTTTTCTTAACCATATCCATAGGAGCTTTGCCGGCCCTGAAACCCGGTATCTGAGCGGATCTCTGTATCTCAGCGTAGACTTTTTCGGTTTCACTGCTTACGGCCGAGGATGGTAACTCAACTGACAGGGTTACGGCGCATGGCTTTTCACTTTCTACTACTACTTTCATGTTTTCCATTATTGCTTTCCTTTTTCCGCCGGCCAAAACTATATTTATGACAGGCTATAATGTATGAGTCAATTGCTTGGTTGTTTATATTATATTTTCAGAAGTCATACCCAAGTTTCTCTATTGAATATCCACTTCCAAAAGTCATTCAAAATGACTTTGTTATGGATGCCGGACAACACATTTCCGGCATGACGAATTAGCGTACGAGCTTAAATGCCGAGACAGTTGCAGTGTGGCGAATAAGCCACACGAGGTTTGCAACAGGCGCGAGCAGGTGAGCGCCTACCTTATTCAAATCTCCGTCATACACCTGCATCTAACTGCCGAGACGGAGATTTGAACTCCGACGGGTCTCCCCACCAGATCCTAAGTCTGGCGCGTCTGCCAGTTCCGCCATCTCGGCAACAAACTAGTGTAAAGGGATAAGCGGCAAGAAATAACTCGCCCCTTAACGCTTAAAAAAAGTGCACCGTAGAGGAATCGAACCTCTAACCTGACGATTAAGAGTCGCCTGCTCTACCAATTGAGCTAACGGTGCGGTAAACAGAGAGTAATAAACGGTTGTCAGAACTCAAACGGGATATGATTTTAACAAACTTGGGCGGAATAGTCAAATCCCGCGTAAAACACACCCTAACAGACCCACTCGCGCCAGAAATACGGCGGAACTAACCGGATGTTAAGGTTTCTTTCAAAAAATGAAGAAAGCCGACGATATCATCGGCTTAATCCAATATTATGCTAAAAGCGCCTATCCTTCTCTCTGGATCCTTATGACACCCTGTTCTTCAAGCCGCTTCATCGCGGTAATAATGTCCTTCTTAGCCTGATTTATCCTTGATACGGGAAGGTCTCCCGGTATAAGGTCTATTTCCTGCCTGAGCATGTCTCTGGCGCCCTCGGTAAGGTTAGCCATTACATAATCCCTGATTTCGTCCTTCACGCCCTTTAAAGCCGAGGCGAATATCCTGGTGCCGATAAGCTTATAGACCTCATAGAGGTGCTCTTTGGGAAGTTTCATTATGTCGTCTGTCGTTACAAGAAGTTTTCTGATAGCCGCGACAATGGAGGGATCTTCCCTTCCGATATCGGACAGCACTTTTTCTCTTTCTTCCTCTTCATAGACATTTATTAGGTCGGCTATATTCTGCGGCCCTCCGAGCAGATAATCAACACGCTCCTTGAGCTGTTCCTCAAGGACCTGAATATCCTCGCTTCTGTACTGTCTGACTACCGCCATGCGCTTAAGGGTCTCAGAACGCAGATCCTGAGGCAGAGAGTTTAAAACCATACTGGAATATTCCTTGGAAACATAAGTCATGACTATGGCTATCATATCAGGCTTTTCGGATTTTAGAAGATAAATCAGGCTGTTAATATTACCGTCGTTAATAAAACTGAAATGCTGGCCCGGCGTCCCTCCGGGAAGCGATTTCACGGCGCCGGCAGCGGCAAGCGCCCCCTGCGGTTCTTCGCCGCCAAGAGAGAGCTCTCCACCCTTTCTTTTCATTCCAAGTTCCGAGCGGCTTACTATCCTGGTGTCGGCCTGTATTCTGAACACCTCAATAGCGGAAACGAGATTCCTCATAAAACTGCGCAAGGGCCCGAATATAAAAAACGCCAGAAGGAAAAGCCCTATAAACCAGGGCAGCTGCGTTATTACAATATTTTTAATGTACTCCATTTTTTCTGTTTTATTCTCAGCGAAAAACATCTTCTTAATTTCAAGTTTATCGCCGCGCTCAACATTAAGGTTTACCATGGAGGCAATATAATCCCTAACCCCCGCGAGCTGGGCGTCAGAAACCTTATCGCTGACAATAAGCGTAATAGAAATGCTTTTTATAAAGTCGGGCAGTTTCATGGTCTGCGAAAAAGTCCCGTCGGCTCTTGTCACCACATCTGTCTGCACAGCCTCCATGGGGATGCCGGGCAGATAATTATTGGATTCACCATCAGGCAGAACAGCGTCCGCCGGATTGGCCGGGATCTGCCTGGTCTCCTGCTCAATGGTCGGATTGTGCTCAATATTTACCAGCACTATTATATTCCTGTCCCCTATCATCCTAACTACAATTTCCTCAATTTTTTTGCCGATAGAATTTTCCAGCGCTATCTTTTCGTCAATACCGAAAGTCCCGCTCCAAAGCTGGCCGGCTACCAATAAACACAAAAACGGAGCCAGGAGATACCTCATAATTTTTTTCATGATTTTACTCCCATGGATTTTATATTTTTAAAAGAGAATATAAATTTAGTTCCGGCGTTTACGCGCGATTCCACATCTATTCTGCCGCCATGCCTCTCCGTGATTTTTCTGACCACCGCGAGACCCAGGCCCAACCCCTGCATTTTTGTGGTAAACAGCGGGTCAAATATTTTTATTATATTGGTTTCGCTGATACCGCAGCCGTTGTCGGAAAACACTATCTGCATTTTCCCTTCGGAACCGTCAACGGAAACTTTTATTTCGCCGCCGGTTTCTTTCAGAGCGTCAATTGAATTCTCAAAAAGATTTATGAACAGAAGCTTGATCTCACTGCTATTGCCGTACATGAGCAGAGCGCTGTTGATATCATTCTTTACAAGTATGTTATGATGAGGCTGGACGACCGAAAAAGCCTCGGAGACCGCTTCCTTGAGATTAAAATCGCTCATAACCGGCTGTCTGTCGTTTGAAAATGCCAGAAGGTTGCTTGAAATCTTGTCTATCTGCTGCATCTCTTTTTTAATTATTTCGGCATATTTCAGGATGTCCTGCGGCCCGGCTTTGTCTTTATTCCGCTGTAACAGAGAAACCGCCATATTCACAGACATTACCGGATCCACGATCTCATGTCCGATCCTGTTTGCCAGAACGGCCTTGGCCTCTACAGCTTCCCGTTCGGAATATTTTGCTATCATGGGTTTAAGGTTTTCAACCATGTGATTAAAGGAGTCAGTCAGTATTCCTATCTCGTTATTATCGCGCACGCTGATGCGGTAATTGAGGTTTCCCTCAGTAACGCTCTTTATGCCGGCATCTAAATTGAGCATGGGAGTAAGAATGTACCCGGAAAGCAGCACCGAAAGAAGATACGACAAACCTAAGATTATAAGTATCCATACTATCACAATGGACTTCATTAAAGTCACGGTATAGTCTAACTCGCCGCCGCTCTGAAAAACGGCGACATAATAATCATCTATCGCGGTTCGTGACACAAAAACTTCAGCATCACCGCCGTCAAAATTAACTACCTTCCCGTATCCAGGCTTATTCTTACCAAACCCCCTGATGGATTTACCTATGCCCTCAGGGCGGCTGGAGAGCATAATCACGCCCTCACCGTCAATTAGAGAAATTTCGTGCCCGCTGGTTTTGGTAATTTTAAACATTTCGTCATTAATCGCTTTTACATCAAAAACCATACAGAGAAAACCGGATTTATTCTGGAGAGGATACATCAGCTTAATTACCTGCCTGTTGCCAGCCTGCTGAATTTTACTTAACCTGACGCCCTCACCGCCTGAAAGAGCCCGCGCTGAACAGTCTTTCTCAAGCTCCTGGGGATTATTCGGAACCGCAAAGTCATCAATCAGCGCGCTGTTTGAAATCGTACCGTCGGGTAATACTGTAAAAATGGCCACCAGATCGTTGTTTTTCTTAAGCGCGCCCGCGATGGCATCTTTTACCTGAGGAGATTGACTGACTCCTGTTTTCTCAAACCCACCTATAAAGGACAGCCGCCTGTTCAGGTCAACAAGGTAGTTTTCAATTACTTTGTTAATATATTCATAAGTTATCTGCTGTTCTTTCTGGGCGTGCTTGCGGATATTCTTATCGCTTAAGTTTATCAGTGTAAAAGAGCTGACCGCAATCGCGGCAACCGAAAGGAACAAAAACATGAGAAAAAATTTCATTCTCAAGCTAAGCCCGAATAAAGCCTTAGTCATTTTTTTAAACATTTTTCTTCCTTTTATCCGCGCTGCCTTTATCAAACCCTCAGCTTAAAACACGCGCAGCCGATTAACCGGCATACTAATCGGCTTTCTTGGCGCTTTTGCGCAGCAGGTCATATGCGGTAATTATAGTCCTGATCCTGGCCAGAAGTTCACCCGGGTCGGTGGATTTACTCAGGTAATCATCGGCGCCAAGGTCTAAACCCAGCGCCCGGTCGGAGGGATCTATAAAGCGGCCTGTTATTATGACCAGAGGTATTGTTTTGTTGATCTTTCTGATGAGCTCACAAAGCTTAAATCCGTTAATGCCCGGTATCTGAATATCCAGGATAACAAGGTCCGGTTTCACCTCATATATCTTTCTTAAGCCGTCGTTACCCTCAAAAGCAGAAAAACATTCGTAATTGCCTTCTTCAAGTATGCTTTTGAGCAGTTCCTGCGTATTCTCGTCATCGTCAACAATAAGGATCTTTTTTCGGTTTTCATTATTGGGCGCATCAGATTTAAGCTTGTACACCAGACTGTAAAATCCGTCTACATCCTTAATATTGATCGCCCAGGAAAGCTTTTCCCGCAATACGGCCACCTTCTCGTCTAAATACGCCTTATTTTTTTCGCTCTCATCATAGACTATGTCAAACAGATAGTCCCACTTTATCCCTCTCTCATGCTTTGAACTTAAGACCTTAAGAATAAGGTATTCATCCTTTTCAAGCTCCACCTTATTCCCGTCTACGATAGCGGTCGCGGTTGAGTCGTCAAACTTCATCCTTGTCTCTTTTGAAGGAAGCTGAATATTTCTCCTGGCCGCGACTCTTTTTATTCTGCTGAGCAATTCTTCGTCGTAAAAAGGTTTGCAGACATAATCATCAACGCCCAGGCTCAGCATCTTGATCTTGAGATCCGCCGCGCAAAGGGCCGACAAAATAATTGCCGCCATCTCCGGGTACTTTTCCTTGATATCCCTGGCTATCTCAATTCCTTCCTGCCCCTTCGCGCCGAGATTCAAATCTAAAAGGGCCAGATCAAACTTCTCGCCCCGATCCATTATTTTCTTATATTCCAACTCGTCATACGCGCTCTCATATTCATAACCTTCAATCTGAAAAATAGCTCTTATATAGCTTTGAAGTTCGGCGTCATCCTCTACAATTAATACCCTCACGAGCTCCTCCGATAACTATTTTTTGCAATCGCCCGTCTTCTACCTGTTTTGAATTTTCTTCATCAGCTCTCTGATCTGCGGCATATCCTTATCGTCAGGAGCGAGCGCTACGGCCTTTTCCCAGTTTGTCCTGGCCCTCTGATAATCTTTCAGCACATAGAATATAGATCCAAGGCGCTTGTACGCCGTGACATTGTTGGGTTCCAGGCTCAACGCCTCTTCGCAAAGCTTTATCGCCTCGTCGTACTTCTTCTCTTTAAACTTGTCCAGCGCCTGATACACCTTCTGCTCGGCCAGGTTCCAGGTCTTGGCGCCTTCCTCAAGCTTTATGTTGTTTTCCTTGGCTATCACCCTGGTAAGCTTGTCTATCTCCGTTCGGTCAGGATTTAAACTATACGCGTAGCTCAGCGTCTGCACAGCCCCGGCCGCGTCCTGCTCCGAGATATACTGCACCACGCCTTTTCTTAACGCCTCGTTAGACCGGTCCGCGGCCCTTAAATCGCTACCAACATTCTTTATCACCAGCTCCAAGTTGTTCTTTAATACCGCGTACTCCTGCGCCGAGGGCGCAAGCTCAACGCACCGCTCCGACTTCTTCAGCGCCTGCGCGAAATCTCCCGTCATCAGGTCCTTCACCAGCAGTTCCTTCAACTGCACCGCCTTCCTTATGTTTGACTTGACCGAACTCCCAAACCGGTACCCGAAGGTAGCCTCGTGGCTCCCGTAGGTGTCGCTTAACCCGGAAAGCGGGTAGTAAAACGCGTAGTCAAGAAATATGTTCTCGCCCTCGTAACCAAAACCCGTGTTTATACGCGAATATTTCCTGGATCCTATACCAAACCCCGCCCTCACCGCCAGCATGTTGTTCATAAACCATTTCTCGCCGCCGGCAGAAAACTTCGTGTTGTTTAGGCTGTCCATGCCTACATCCGCGGTTATATTATACCCGGTGTTGCGGTAAGCTCCGCCCACAGTTATCTTCCGCGACACCAAATCCTCGTACTTTAATCCCATGTCAGGCGAATTCGCGTCTTTTACCGCGAGCCCGGCTGAAAAATGGCTGGACAATAAAGCCATAAGGCCGGCGTCAAAACTTACCGCGCTCTTTGTAAGCCCGCCGGCAAATACCGGGTTTATCGCGGTATAGGCATCGCTCCCATACCCTATGGTAAGGTATTTAACGCCAAGCCCCACAAGAAACATATTTGATACGCGGCCGCCGTAGTATAGGCCCATCACGGTCTCGTTATAGTAGCTGTCAAGGCTGAACATATCAACACCAAGCCCCACCGTGCCCATAACGCCCAGGTCGCTTCTTATACCTTCGCCGGATACCGTCTTGTTATCAGTAGAATATTTAGGGGCCCGTTTAAACGGATATGTTATTGAGAGGTTCCCAAATGACAGGTTGGAGTTGTCGTCAAGCCCTACATACATCTTTGAATACGCTCCCATCATCTCGGGGCGCGTCACCTGCGCCAGGCCGGCCGGGTTGTAGTACATCGCGTCGCCGGTGTCTGACAATCCCGCAAAGGCTCCGCCAAGCGATATAGGCCGCGCGGACCCGTAGTGCTGATCAAACGAGCCATAACAACTCGCGGAAATAAGCATTGTCAATAATAATACAATTTTATTGTTCATAGTTAATTTTGTCCTGACTGTGTATTAAACTTGGGGCCTTGGGTGCTTAACAACCTGAGAGTATAGGAACTAACAGGTGTTTACCACTTAACACTTACCACTTATCCCTTACCACTTATCACTGAACAAAGTCATCTCGCCACAACGACAGAGCCGCTGAATATCTTGCCGTCCGCCTCAATCTGATAAAAATACACGCCTGAGGAGACAATATTTCCGTCTCTGTCTTTGCCGTCCCAGTAGAGTACCGTCTCGGTCTCGCGCGGCAGGCTGTCCTTTATGGACTCTCCGTCAATATTATAGATAGCCGACGAAATCTCCGAATAATTCGGATTGTCAACCGTAATTTTTACGCGTGAAAAAGAAAGGTCGGTCTCGTCCGGAGAAAATACCTTTGGCTCAACTTTGGATACCGCAAAATATTCCGCTGAGGGAGCCAGAAGAGCTGTTTGATTTGAGTAAGCGGGTACTGAAGATTGAGAGGCGGTCAAAGGAAAAGAAAACGGAATAATGGATACAACCAAAACCAGAAAGCGAACCGATGCGGATTTATAATATGATATTTTCATAGCTCCCTGAATAAGAACAATGCGACGCCTAAATACCGATAAATCACGATAAAATAAGCATATTTTGCCTTTTCAGGAAAAGTATAATCAATATTAGTCAAGTTGTCAATAGTTTATTAGCAAATATATTGATTTTACCATTCAATATATATATTTGTTTCTGAACCGCTTAATAAAAAGGCTAAATTAACATCAAAATCTTCGGAACCTATTGGCGAGAAGCGGTAAAGCGTTATTTTACTATCAGTTTTTCATCGGCATTTAAAAAGACAAAACCAATTAAGACACCGTCACGCTTCCTGATAAAGCTGACTTTCCCGGACTCGGTCCTGGCAGACCTGACCTTCCCCCTTATATACAGCTCGGCCCTTGAATTCAGGCAACCCGAAAGGCGCATAACAACAACGCCGCCCTTCGCGCTGATATCAAGAATCTCGGCCGTAGAATACCTGAGCGTCAGGCCTCCCGGGAGAACAAGATTTAAAGGAAGGCACAATGATTTCCGTTTATCAATTTCAACAGCGCCGGAAGCGGGAAACGATGTTTTCTTCTTTTCCCCGGGCAAAACCATTTTAACCGATGTTTTCCTTGCTTCGTCGTGACAGTTAGCCAGAAATAGAAATCCGGAGCTCTCATTGCTTCTTAAGACCGTGTGAATATCGCGCGTTACCGTTATTGAAGGGCGCGCTCCGGCAAAGGATGCTATTTTCTCAGCGACATCCAGTTGATAGTCAAACATATGATTTATACCGAACCCGGCTATAACCGCCCTGCCCTTGCCGTATTCGGTTATAACTCCACAAGGATTACCGGCGGAATCTTTTGCGAAAACGCGCGCCTTATTTGAAACAGAAAAAAGGCTCATCTCGCCCTGAGCGAGATAGTCCCTGCCCTCCATATAATAAAACAAATTCTTGCTGAGCCGCTTTTCGGCCTTAACGCCGAGGCTCTCCGAAAGAACGGCGCATTCATCAAAACCCAGGGTTTTATCGGGAAGCCCGGGGTTAAGCACAAGGCTGCCGCCGCGAAAAACAAAATCGGCTAATTTTTTCTGCGTCTGCTCGTCCATAAAGTCAAGCGAAAACACAAAAATTATTTTTTGAGCGAGCATTTCCTCAACGGAAGCTCTTTGCAGGTCCAGAAAGGAAAAGTTTATGTTAAGAAGCTGGATAAGCCGGACCATACCGTCGTAAAACAGCTGGGTTTTATTCCACTCCCAGGACTCAACCTGCGGTCCGGAGAGATATTCGGTAGTAAAAAGCGGAGGGTAAAAACCGACAGCCGCGTCGCATTTTTTCCGCGTTTTTGCCAACTGAGCGCCGAAAGTTTTAACCAGGCTTCCAAAATCGGAAATCGGCTTGTAGTGGCTTTTAATTTCCCCTTTAGGGCCTACCGGCGCCTGCCACTCGTGGTAGGTTCCGAATGCCCCAAAGACCGGCTCGTTTTTGCCTCCGGAAAACATATAGCAGTTTAAAGCGTTTAACCCGTGAGCCGTGGAAATCTTAAGGTTAAGTTCCACATCCTGGGGATACAGCCTCGGCCTGTCGCGCATTATGCCAGTCTGCAGTTCAGCGCAGATGGAAGGGACTCCCGGGCTTGTTATCATCTTAACTACTTCCGATGTTATGGAAATATCATGAAAGTTTTCGTAATCCAGCCTGCGCATCTGATAAGCGCCGCCGAAAACTGTTTTCGGCTCAACCCCGGCGAAATCACGGAACATCATAGTTGTCATAGGGCTGTAAATACCGCGGCCGCGGACATCAAAATCATAAAATTGCGGAATATTCGCCAGCACCGGCAAAGCTATCCCGTGTTTCTTCACATTTCTGTTCAGCAGGGCAAAATAGTTCGCGTAGTAATGCTGATAGAAGTTCATCCAGTCCCAGAGCATGACCTTGTTCTGCGAGTCCCGTCCGTCGGACGGCTGTCTGATCTCGGGAAAATCTTTATAAGCGGTTTTATAAGCGGAATTTATATCGGCTATTCCGGCATACTTGTTTTTGAGAAAATCTGAGTACATTTTTTCGGTTTTTGGGCTGTAATCGGCGGCCTTGTTGAGCCAATGCACCATGCCGATCTCATTGCAGAGCTGGACCAAAATGATATTGCCAGCGGGATATTGGTTCTCGCTGATAATGGGCAGGAGTTCATCGTGCCATTTTGAGGTAAAACTCTGGAAAGTATCGTTTAAATAACTCAGCAGAGTCACATGCGGCAGGTTAGTGACTTCTTTACCCTTTACAAACACCTCGGGGTACTTTTCAAGCAGCCATGAGGGTATACCCTCGTTAACCATCTCGGCGTTGGAAACCGGGCCCACCCTGGCGATAAATTTAAGCCCTGCTTTCCGGACCTTTTTGAGATAGGCGAGCAGGTTTCTCTGCGGATGGGTTTTTCCGTCAAAATCAAAAACTCCTTCTTCAGGCTCGTGCCAGGACCACGGGATATAGGAACTGACAGTGTTAAGGCCGGCTCTTTTCGCGATAGCAAGATGCTTGTCCCACTGAGACGGCGCTATGCGGAAGTAGTGTATCTCGCCGGAATAAACAAAAAACGGCTTTGAATCAAGCTCAAAACAATTGTTTTTTGCCTCAATCATACAGTTTTCTCCAATAAAAACAGGGCAGAGAGTTTCCGCTCTGCCCTGGCCTTAACATATAATTCTTAGAATGTCAGCTCAAAGGACACTTTCGTGAAGTTGTCATCAAAGGGATAACCGGCCGGCTCCCATGCTCTTTCCGGATACCTTGAGGTCTTATATTCCGCGAACAGCTTCGCGTTGGAACTCATATAATATTCATACCTCACATTAAGCCAGTTGAAAAAATACTTCGCCCATGTATCCTGGTCTTCAGCTTCGGAATAAAACATCTTAAACCATACGGCCGTTTTTGAACTGATTTGATTTCTCAAATACAGCTCGCTCTTGCTGACTATGGTATTTCTAAGGCCTCCGGTGGTGAACCCCGTCACAAAACCAGACCTGCTTGAAGCATAATCATACTTTTCGCGGGTTCTTTCAAAACTCAGGGTTACATCCAGCCCGGCATAACCGTAATAACCCACGCCAAAATTTGAACGGTATTTAAAATATTTATTGTTTGAAAGCCTGGTAAGGTCGTCATAGGCGGTAAAGAGCTGGAACCCGTTATATTTTTCCGTCAGCTGGATATTATACCCTTTCTGGTCTGCGTCGGAATCATCAAACCACGCCGGTTCCTTCCTGAAAGAAGGCTTGTATTCTGTGCCTACAAAACGGTATTCCATGGAGAGAATAGACCCGGGCAGGAACAACTCATTTGCTTCAATCTTGCCTCTGTACATAGGGTCAAAAAGCTTTATCGTCTGAGGATACTGATTACTGTAAAGCCAAACAGTGGGAGCATTGACATTATAAACACCGTACGCGTACTGCTCAAAGCTGTCCCAGCCAGCGTCCACCTCAAGCTGGATCGTTTTATCCATGAACCAGTGCCAGAGTTCCATATTGGCCACTGAATCTCTGTAAAGAGACCTGATATCCACGCTGTTGGTTTCCGTAAGCGTCCCGTTTGAAACCCGTGAGGCGTTTTCAACTTTTCCGGAAGCGTAGTCATGAACTCCATATAGAACCAATTTTGTGTCGGGATAATAGCTTATCCAGCGTGTGCCGAGCACATACGAATCGTTAGGCCGGTTAATGTAAAAAGCATGATAGTTAAATCTGTCAATATCGCCTTCAACTGTCGCTCCTTTCCAGCCGTATCCGCCCAGAGAAGGAAGCGAGAATGTGTATTTAGAATATTCAACCCAGATATTTCCGATCGTGATATTGGTCAAATAAAAATTCAAATTATTGCCCATAACCTGAATAGACGGAAAATTGGCCGCTGGCGCCTGAGCCACATAAACTATCCTGCCGGAATCGTCATCGGCATTCTTCAGATAGACCGAATCACTGAAATTCTGGCTTACGCTGGCGAACTCAAAGCGGCCTGAATAATCCCCGGCTTTCGCGCTGGCGACCAGCTTAGCCCAGTGAGTCATCCTCTGGGCTTCTTCGGGAGTCTGCATAAACTCCGAATAAATCACGCCGCTAAGGTCAACATTTCCTATTGAGGGCACCGCAAGCCTTAACTTTTCCACGACGGCCGGAGGAGTGGCCAGCGTGGCGTTTAATCCCACTCCGGAAATATAAAACTGGTCAACCCAGACCTTACCGCTGGACGATGCCCCGGTCTTGTTCCATACGCCTATTTCGTAACCCTTAACTGCCGAAATATCCGGAATCTGAGGAGCATTATTGGAAACTGAAACTAATTTAAAATCCGAAATTTTTGAGGCCAGCAAAACCCATTTCGTGGATTTCATGGCGTTATAGTCGTCATAACTCCACATATTGCCCTGAGCGTCAAACAGGCTTATTCTGAAAACATTGTCGGAACCGTCGCCCTTTATCCATATTTTAATATCTTCAGCGCCGTTCCAGTCAAGGCCGTCGGCGGACTGCCACACGGCAGAAACCCAGGTATTAACAACATTAGACAAATAATAGCTCATCTCCATTGAATAATCGCCGTCATGCAAAAGCCTTGAAGACTGCAGGCTCAGAGAGGAGTCGTTGCCTGTTTTAACATTGTAAAAGTCGTTGGTGTTCACCCTCTCAAACCCGTCTATCAACACCTTATTTGATCTTTTGATGTTAGCTTCTGGAGTTTCCGTCACCTTTTGTTTAATTTCAGCTTCGCCCTCAAAACCGACATCATCAATAAATATGACCCCGCTGACCTGAATATCGTTGAAAATAAAGCTTATGTTATCTATTGACTCGGTCCTGACATCAACAAACGAGGAGAGAGGTATTTTTACTTTCTGCCAATCCATAGTAACATCAAAATAAGCGTTGGTGGGAATCTTCTTCTCCAGGCCGTTTTTATCTTTCATGCTTATTTCAAACTGTTCTCCGCCTATTTCTCCTTTGATGAAAAAAGACAGAAACTCCTGTTTTGAAGCGTCATAATTTTTTAGCGGCAGGCCGAAACCCGCATAACCTCCGTCAACGATATTGTATTTTATCATTGTCACCTTGTCGCGCTCCCGGCCGGCGTCAACCGGACCGGCATTAAAAACGCTTCCCTTGTCGTCCTTAAATTGAAAGGGGTAAGGATTGGTTTTATCAAAATCAGAAACTATGGCAGCTCCAGCAGCTGATGTGATCAGAAGGAAGACCAAAGCATACGCCAATCGATTCATTTTTATTCTCCTTGGGGGTCGGCCGAATTGCCGCTTTCATTATTATCGGTCTTAAAACACGCCGAGAGCCATCTTTGAACAGCCGGATGGCGCATAAAATACTTCCAGACAAAACCTGAACGGTAATTCTCTATCATAAGCAAACTTATCCCCTGGTCAATGCCGAGATATTCATCGCACCACCAGTCGGCTTTAAGGTTAAAACTGTCCTTAAAACCATATTTGCCGTACAGCTCTGAACCATACTCGTCATACATAGTGCGAAGCGCTTCTAAGCAGAGTTCCGGAGCAAACGGCATTGACCCCGCGGCAGCTGAAGGAGCTATAGTGCCGTCGCAGTAAGAACTGCCCGGACCACCGCCATATCCCTTGTAGCCCCGGGGACCTATGGAAGCTGTAAGGCCCCACACATCTTGCGCAAAGCCCGGAAACTTGGCGGCGTTGTCAATACAATACTGCCTGTTTGCAAGCGTCGCCTGGACCGAGTTTTCCCAGTAATCCGCGTATAAATCTTTTTTGCCCCTGAAATCAATCCAGGCATGGCTGTATTGATAGACGAACAGGGAGCCTGTGGGGCAGTAAATAAAATTATATTTTCCGTACCTGCCGTAATTTCTTGACCACGCGTGCCAGCAGGACCTCGGTATCGGGTTCGTGGGAGAGCCTATGGCAAGCGCGTAGAGTATCATGGCCTCATTATAGCTGTCCCAGTAGTATTGAAGAAACCCGTTTTCCGGGGTATACCCCATACACAGGACTTTTTTTCCCTTAAGCATCCACTTCCAGTCCACGCGCTCGTAAATTTCATTCGCGAGCGTATCTATCTCGCTGCCCTTGAAATATTCGCCGGCGGTAAGCGCTCCGGCGATAAAAAGAGCCGTATCAATGGAAGAAACCTCTGAATTCCACTCTCTCTGGCCTGTCTCCATGTCAAGAAAATGATAAAAGAAACCGTGTTCATTGGGCACGCTATTCTTAAAGGCCCTCAGCGTCCTGACTATCCTTATGTACGCCTCGTTTTTGGGGATCCATTTATTCTCTACGCCTATGCAAAGAGCTGTAAGGGCAAAACCCACGGCAGCTATGCTGGAGGGTTTCTCCTCGGAAGAGCCGTCACGCACCATGCCATTATCCGGGTTTGACTGCTCCATAAAATAGGCGAAGGTATCTTTTGATACCATATCCAGAAACTCGGCGTCAGTCATCCTGGGAAACGCGGAACCGGCAGACAGCGCGATAAAAAGAACTGCTATAATGGGCCCGCGGCTATTTTTCACTTTGAATTTTATATTTTGAGGCTGCCAGCTCAATCTCGGACAGAATACTGTTTCTCTCATCGTCAGACCCTGAAACCCTGAGAGCTTTTGCCGCGTCCCTTGTCAGCGTAACAAAATCCGAAAATAAAGTAACCAGAGCTTTTATTTCAGCCGCAAGGTCCTTGAGCTCGTCTTTACTCCTAAGCGAATAATTGCCGGTGAGGTCTCCCGAAGCAACGGCGCCGAGATTTTTCTTTAGTCTGTAAATTGGGCCGGCAAACCTGTGAGAAAGCACAAGGCTGCTGATAATAATGAATATAAATAAGGCCGACAAAAGCGGAATGAGGTTTTTGTTGGTGCGCACAAGGATCTTATTGAGCACATTGCGCTGATGCTGGCTGAGCATCTTTGCCTCTTGTTTCATAAAGGGCACAACTTCAATGGCCTGCCTGGTTCTGGCGGCCTCGTACTCCCGCATTCTTGTTACGGTCTGCAGGTCCTCGTTTAATCTGACTTCAGAAAACTCCCTTGTGACGGACCGCCAAATTCCCACATAAACTCCGGCGCCGATAATAAGGGCGAACACCAGAAGAAAAACCACATTGAAAAACACATATTTAACCTGGATGGCGGGCTCAATCCATATTCTGCTGCGCTTGTATTCACTGTTTCCCATAAAAACTCCTTATTAAATTCCAATCATTCAGCATCAGGGGCTCAGCAGGAAGAATCAATCACTTCAGCGAAAGCACTCCCAGCAAAATCTTGTCTTCCTTTGGAATATAACACCAGTTGACTTTAGCCTGCGTATTATCATTATAGTCAAGGTCGTGAATAGCCACGGTAACACCTATCTTACCGCCTTTTTTGGGATTAACACCTAAGTAGTCCCACCTGATAGCGGCTTCAATCTGGTAGCCCCTGTCCCAATCCAGCTCCCCGATAACTGAAGCCGTAGTAATATTTTTTCCTCCGTCGCTTCCCTGGAACCAGGCCCAGGATTGAGGCTTGCCATCGGCGCCGGTGGGAGCAAACCCAATCTGAAAATACGCTGTATTCCCCCAGATAAGGCCTTTATTGCCCGGGTCTATGTAGAGCTCAACGCAATCTTCCTGCCAAATATTGGCGCCGTTTTCCCGGCAGAAAATCTGATCGTCTATGACTCTCGCGGAAAAATACAGGTACTCGTAGTCCCATAGGAATGAGGCGGTTACATTAAGGTCCTGCGGCGAATCAATTTCGCCCGACTCCAGCTTCTTTAAAGGGTCAAAACTGATAGATTTAGGCGATTCCCAGTCGTTCAGGTTACCGTCAATCGCGAGCACCTGATCTTTTCTTAAACTCGCCGCGGAGGCTTTCAGTTGATCCGGTTCGGCGGCAAAGTAAATATAATCAATGTAAATAGCTCCGGATTTTCTTGTAGCCGTCTCATTAAAAACAAAAACCAGTTCCTTCATTGAGGACCAGTCCGATATATCCTTAAAAACCGAAAGGGGTATAATGAACCTGCCCCATTCGTCTGTAATGCCCTGGAGAAGATATTTTGAGCTCTGACGGAGATTCTTCAATTCAAGCGAAACAGCCTTTGTAAAACCTTCCTGTTTGTCTCCCTTTATATACATAACGAGGTATTTAAAATCCTCAAGATTAGCGTTGTTAAGCTGCGTAAAATATCCGTTTGAAGCAATATTTGGAAATTCGTTTACATAGGTCCTTGAAGTGCTTATATCGTAGCTGAGTTTTAAGGCGTGGCCGGTGCCCTCAAGAGCGTTTTGCGCGCTGAAAACGGAAACACAATACTGCTCCGTATCTTTTGGATTGCAGTTCCAGCAGCCGGTATTTCCGCCAAGCACATTGGTAAGTTTAGCGGAGTTAAAATCGTCAACCAGAAGCCGCATGGCGGCATCGGCTTTGCCGGCGACAAACATTGAGGCAATAAGAACGGCGATGAGAAATCTCATTAATTAATACGAAAGAGGCTGCAAAGCATCCAGCCCGCGCACGGGGCGCGAATCCGGGCTTTGCAGCCTCAAATCGTAATATCCTTATTTTACGAAAGCGATCTCATCAACATAGATGGCGCCTGATTTCTTTGTGACCTGGGAATCCTCAAACACAATAACAAACTCGTTGATCATGTTCCAGTTTGTTATCTTGTTGAACTTAGCAAAAGGAATCTCTACGAGGTTCCAGTTCTCGCCGACATACTCAACATAAACGAAGCTGGATTCCATGGAGCTCTTCAGCTCAACTTTAAACTTATTGGTAAATCCGGCATCTTTGTCTCCCTTTACCCAGAAGGAAAGTTTGCTGAAACCGGTGAGGTTCTGATCCTCAAGCTTCATCCAAAGGCCGTTGTAGGAAGGGTTTGATGAATCTACATCATAAGTTATCATGAGGCTCTGGCCTTTCTCGCCGTAACCGGGCTTAATGAAATCCGCCTTGCATCCCTGCGTCTTGTCATTCGGATCTTTATTCCAGGCTCCGAACGCGCCGCCAAGGTTATTGATAAGCTCGCCCGAATCAAAATCCGCTACCATCAGAAGTTTGCTCTTGGCGATTGCCGGAGATGCAACTTCAGATTTTGCCTCTGCTTTTCTCTCAGCGGTCTTTTTTGAAGCCGCGAAACCAAGATCTGCAACCAAAAGCCCAACCGTAAGACACAGCACTGAAACCAATACTTTACGCATTGTACGCCTCCGTTAGTTTATTCACTCCAAATATGTTGGAATGTATTGTGAGCAAAGAACGCTTCAACGACTAAACAATCACCACCTCCCGATATTAATTATTTCACAAAACTTATATCATCAAAATAAATAGCGCCGGACTTCTGGGTAACCTGGTCGCTTTCCAGCACAATGACAAACTCCGACATCTTGCTCCAATCTGTTATCTTATTGAAGCTTGCCAGCGGTATTTCCACAACATCCCAGAGATCGCTTGAATCTGTGACATAGTAGGAAGAGCTCTCACCCTTTTTATTTTTTATCTCAATCTTGAATTTTTTGGTAAATCCGAGTTTCTCGTCGCCCTTTAGCCAGAACGATAACTTGGAATACGGCCGGACATCTATATCCTCAAGCTTCATCCAGAGCCCGCCGTAAGCCACATTAGGAGAATCAACATCGTAAGATAATTTAAGAGAACAACCCGTACCGTCATAGCCGGGTTTAAGTATTTCAGCCTTGTAGCTCTGAGAATCATCGGCCGGGTCTTTATCCCAGCTTCCGAAACTGCCGCCGACATTATTTGGCGCGGCCCCCGAATCAAAATCCGCCACAGTCAGTATGGGCTGAGTGTTCTTTGAAGTAACCGCTATCTTGCTCGCGTTGATCTTTGTCTTGTATGAAACTGCGCCCACGGAAGCAGCGATACACACTACAACAGAAACCGTGACGGCAACAAATTTTTTCATAATTCCTCCAGTTTGCCGCTTCTAAGCAGCCGAAAGCGGCGAATATTCAGCTAACGCGGCTCTTAAAACTCCACTGAAAAACTGATCAGTGAACTGTAGCCCAGCTTGTAATGCCTCTCCAAAGTATAGTCAAAACGAATTTTCTTAAAACCGAGGCTCATGCCGATATCCGTATTAAGATTGTCGTCCTGTTCCTTAAGGCCGGCCCTGAACGCAAGGCTTTTCCTGAAAAACCACGATTCAAATCCGGCGGAATAATGCGCCTTGGAGTCCGCTTTTTTCTGTCCCTCAAGCGAAATTACATTGTCGGGGTTAAGCCAGTAGGCGGCGCCCAAATTAACCTCGGAAGGCAGATTGTCAAGCGCGAGCGTTTCCCAGTAAATAGCGGGATTATTAATATTCTCCCAGACAAACGAAAATTTAAGCTTATCTTTGATGGCCTCGTAAAGGCAGGCGAGGTCAAGCCCTATGCCGCTGGCTTTGTAGTCATACAAAACGGAATAATATTTCATGTTGGCTCCGAGAGAAACGGAACGCCCGACATACTGCCCGTAAGAAAAAACAAAAGTATTCTCGGAATAATTCATAAAACTAACCTGCGGCGTAGTGCCAAGCCTTATCCAGCCAAAACCCACGGTGCCTTTGCCGACACGCGGGTGTATATAGCCCAAAGCATTATAGTTGACAAGCCCAAGCCCGTAAAGATCCTGATAGAAAGCGCTGACCTCTTTTCTTTTCGCGCGCCCCAAAGCCGCCGGGTTCCAGAAAATAGCCGAGGAATCGTCTACTACGGCGCTGTATGCTCCGCCGAACCCGCGCCCCCTGGCTCCGATGCCTATATCGTCAAAGGCTGCCGATAAATTCTGGAAATTTAACAAAGAAACAAGCAGCGCCGCAAATACTGATACTTTCAGGCCGCGAGGCGAAACATAATTCATCTAATCACCCCTATTATGCTGTTAATTTTATCTTTCTGTCCGTCATAACCCTCAGCGGAAAAGCTATATATGTAAATACCGTTGTGTACTCTTCTGCCGTCTTTGTCTTTGGCGTCCCATTCAATGACGCGCTCGTTGCCGTCATTGATTACCTCTTTTTCATAATAATACAGGCTTTCACCGCTAAGCTTGAAAATCTCAAACTTTACGACAGCGGAGTCTTTAAGCTTGTAAACAAATCGCGCTTTATCTTTGAGGCCGTCGTCATTTGGCGATATTGGATTGTACGGGACATCAAGTTTTTCTATAAAACTTCCGCCCTTTATGCTCTGCGCCTCAGGCGAAACAAATTCAAGCGCATCAAAGTACACCGTTCCGCTCGCGCCTTTATCCTTGGCAACAGCGAACCAGATATTTTTTATCTTAGTCATATCCAGAGACTTTCCGGCTCCGGAAAAATACGCCAGTTCGCTGTAAGGTATCTCCGCGGTAGTCCATTCATTGGATGTTTCCGCCGCATGATACAAAACCTTTCTGAATACAACATCGTTTGAATCCGAAACCTTGAATTCAATATCATCCCTGCCGCCCGTGCCTTTGTATTTGAAGCGGAATACCGATCCACTTACCAGGTTCGGATGGGAATCCAGCGACATCACGGCCCAGCGATCCGCAACGGGTGATGTCTCAAGCAGTTTAAAGTTCAATTCCACGGCTTTATCGCTTTCAAGGCCGGAGGATCCGGCAACAGAAGCCAGAACCTTGCTGTACTGGCCGTATTTCTGCCATTTGCCGTTTGATGACACTTCCCCATCCATGGTATCTATCGTCTCAACCACGCTGTTAGCGGCCCCTGGCTGATAAAATTTAATTTCATCCATATACACCGTGCTCTGCGTGGGACCATTGGTAGCGCCGGCGACATTGTTCTCAAATATTATAGCCAGATTGCCCGAAGCGGAAGAGGAAATAAAACCGGTGAAATCCGAAAGCGGAATTTTGACTTCCTGCCAGGCGGATGAAACAGTAACATAACTGTGCACCCTGACAAAAATCGTGTTTACGCTCAGTTCAACTTTAAACCTTTCACCGCCGGTCACACCCTTGACAAAGAATGAAAGATAGGAGGTGTTGCTGAGATCCGTATTCTTTAACTCCGTGTAATACCCGGACCAGGCGTTTGTTCCGGAAACATCGTACCTGAGCTCAAGCGCCCCTCCGCCCGAATAAGTTACCGTTGAAACATAGGCGGCGGTGCACGCACCGGAAGACGGCCAGAGCACCAGGGGGTTGCTTGAGCCGCCAAATTTATTGGTACTGCTCAGGTCGTTAAAGTCGGCAAGCATTTTAGAAGCCGGGTTAGAGAGAAAAAGCCTTACATTATCTATATCAAGGGTACCCTCGCCGGCAAGCGAGCTGGAAACCCCGAAACTGATCTGCGCGATTTTTGTTTTATCAAGCACCGAGTCTCCGCCGTAGGAATAAACAAAATCCGGGCTTGTGCCGGAAAAGGAAAGCGCGATTTCAGTCCAATTTGGCTGGTTTGTAACGGAAGGAATCGTTTTTGAGAAGACGCTGCCGTCCGCGTCTTTAAGCTGAACCTGAAGGCTTCCCGCTATGCCGCTGCCTTTGTATAAAAACTTTATCTGATCTCCGCCGGAAAAATCCTTATAAGAAAATTCTTTTCCAAGAAGCACCCAGCTTCCGGACCCGAAACTGTAATCAAGTTTCAAAGCGTTCCCCGCGCTTCCGCTTCCCTGGCTCAAGGTTGCGGTGGCGCCTGAATCGCCCGAAGCCGCCCAGCCGGTAAGCTGTTCCATGCCGTCCAGCGTATCCGCGGAGAGCGGGTTAAATAAAGCCAACATGGACACCAGCGTTATCAGAACTCTTTTCATAATTCTTCCTCTTTTAAGAGAATCTTACCGACGGTCAAAAAAACTCCTCAACTGTCAAAAGATGTTCGTATTTTTTTATCGTCGGGTCCGAGTGAAATTTCTTTTTGATGGCGCCATCGTTTAAATAATTGCACAGCGCGATAAAACTCATGGCCTGATCCAGGCAGAGATATTTGTTATTCACCTGTCCGGTTTCAAAATTCAAGCTGTCAAAGAAACCATAGGTTCCATAGATATTAGAATATTTTAACAATTCCTTCAAGTTTTTTATTGCTTTTTCAGGTTCAATCTCAAGCGCCAGAAAAGTCGCGTGCGGAGTCACCACATGTTCGTCCGGATATCCTTTGGCTCCGAGATGTTTTACTCCGTACTCGGCATACCCCTCAGGATCGCCGGGTATTGAGCACGGGGACATACCCCATACGGGATAGCCGTTTTCCTCCAGAGCATAAAATATCTGCAGATCAACGGCTGTTTTATTGTTTGGCGCAAAACTTCCAGAAGAGAGTTCTTTTTCATTTAAAACAAGCGCCGGCATTAAAAACTCAAACATGCTCCCGCCCCAGGAAGGTACAAATTTAAAGTCCTTATATTTATAATAGCCCTGAAATACTTTGTAACCGGAATAAACCTTTCTGCCGCCGCGGGGAGGCTGCTGCTGCCACTTCCACTGCCTTGGCAGGGTCCTGTTTAACCTGAACCAGTGCTCAACAGGAACATCTCCTTTCGCAATGGCAATATATGAAGTCAGCCTGGGCTCAGTGCAGAGCATGCCGTAATGAAACGCCGAGGCCTTTTTCTTACTACCCTCAAACCCGAGTGAAAGATGGCCCAGTTTAGCGTCATAATATATTTTGAAGTTCATGGCATCAAAGATTGACTTGCATCTCTGGCCAATCTCGTCGGGAAACGACTGTTTGGCAACTATAAGCCCCGCCGCCAGCCAGCCGTTGTCAACGGCAGAAATATAGGAGCCGCTGTGTTCAAGCGTGTCAACCCAGTAATAATTAAAGAAGTTTCCTTCCCACTTTTCCATCTTTTCCAGGCTGGAAAGAGCCAGATTGAGCCTTTCAAGGGCCAAATCCCTGTCAATTATTTTAAGGTCGTGGGCACCAACGACACACATCATGTAGAGCCCTATATTGGTAATAGAGGTGTAAAGATTTACTTTTTCTTTTGAAATATTATCTATCGGCAGTCCGGTCTCGCGGTCCACGCAGTCATAAAAAAAACCCCAGGTGTCTGAGGTTATCTTTACTAAAAACTCATTATCCGCTAATGCGGAATCAATCTCTTTAATTTCAATCGGGGAATAACGAAAAAGACGCGACTGCGCCTCATTTAAGGTAATTTTTCTTTCCTGAGCGCTTAAAACTCCGCCGCAGGCAACGAAAAAAAAGGCTGCCATTAAGATTTTTCTCACCATCTGCCCCATTTCATATTTTTGGATATATAAGGTATCCGGAAGGCTAGTGTGAACAATCAATTAATCTTCAAAAGGATTATAACAGAAAGCCGTATCATTGTCAAGCAAAATCAGAGCGCCCGGTGTGTCAATCGCGCAACGAATTCGTTTGACTTTTAACATAGCAAGCTATATAATGTATCCTCAATGAAAAGCGCTCTAAACAGGGAAATAATATCAGCCGTAGCTGCTCAGTGGAAGAACCTGAAAAGCGACATTGAAACACGCCTTGGGGAGTTCGCTGGAGTCTGGTCTGAGGGATCGGAAAAAGAGATATTTTCCGAACTCGTATTCTGCCTGTTTACTCCCCAGTCAAAGGCAAAATCCTGCTGGGCAGCAGTGGAAAGCCTCTCTGCCAAGGGCCTGCTGACCGCCGGCTCACGGGAAAAGGTTTACAGAGAGCTTGCCTGCGTCAGATTTAATAAAAATAAATCCGGCTATGTCATGGAGGCAAGAAAACTCTTCTGTCCCGACGGTTCAATAAAAATACGGAAGATTCTCTCCGGAATCGGAGACGAAGAGGCCGTCAGGGAATGGCTGGTTAAAAATGTAAAAGGCATAGGCTACAAAGAGGCGAGCCATTTTCTGAGAAACATCGGTTTCTCGCAGAATCTCGCCATACTTGACAGACATATACTTAAGAATTTAAAGCTGATGGGAGTAATTAAGGACATCCCCGGGTCTATCACAAAAAAGGAATATTTTAAGATTGAGAACAAAATGAGGGCTTTCACCCGGTCACTCGGGATACCGCTAAACCACCTTGACCTCGTTTTGTGGCACAAAGAAGCAGGGGAGCTATTTAAATAAATGAATAATTTAGCATTGACCAAAATAAACTACGGGCTTTATGTCATCGCGGCAAATCATAATGGACGCCTTAACGCCCAGATCGCCAACACGGTTTTTCAGGTTACCTCCGAACCGGCCCAACTGGCCATAAGCGTCAACAAGCAGAACCTTACGCACGAGATTCTGCTTGAAGGCGGCGTATTCTCGGTTTCGGTCATCTCAACCGAGGCTACCATGGAATTTATAGGCAAATTCGGTTTTAAATCCGGCAGAAACTCGGACAAGTTCAAAGAAACCGGATTTAAAACCGGGCACAAAGGCGTTCCCATAGTGACGGATTACGCTTTGGCGGCTTTTGAAGCGGAAGTGACAGCCAAACTTGATGTCGGCACTCATACGATTTTTGTGGGCAGAATAGTAAACTGCGAAATACTTTCGGACGCAGAGCCGATGACCTACGACTATTACCATAGGGTAAAGAAAGGCTTTTCCCCAAAAACAGCGCCCACCTTCATTAAACAGGAAACAAAAAGGGAGGAAAAAACGATGAAGAAATACAGATGCACGGTTTGCGGCTATATTTACGACCCTCAGGTTGGAGACCCGGACTCCGGGATTAAACCGGGAACTGCGTTTGAAGATATTCCCTCAACCTGGGTCTGCCCTGTCTGCGGAGTAGAAAAGTCGTCGTTTGAACCGGCTTAACCCATTAATTTTAACCAGGAGGACCTATGGCTGTGAAAACAATTAAACCAGGAGTCTTGGCGGTTGGTACCCCTGACTGGGACAGAAGGCTTTTTGACGACCTTATTCCCCTGCCTGACGGCACCACATACAACTCCTATATAGTCAAAGGCTCGGAAAAAACAGCCCTGATTGACACAACAGACCCTTCAAAGACGGAAGAACTGCTTTCCAATTTAAAACAGGCCGGGATTAATAAAATTGACTATATTATTTCCCACCACGCGGAACAGGACCACTCCGGATCTATTCCGAAACTGCTTGAACTCTTTCCGGGTTCCAAAACAGTCACTAACAGAAAATGCGCCGATATGCTCAAAGACCTCATGCCAATAGCAGAGGAAAGTTTTATTATAGTGGGCGACGGCCAGAAACTTGAGCTGGGCGGCAAAACGCTTGAATTCATAATTGCGCCCTGGGTACATTGGCCCGAAACCATGTTTTCCTACCTGAAGGAAGACAAGCTGCTTTTCAGCTGCGACTTTCTGGGGTCTCATCTTGCCTCAAGCGAACTCTACGCCGGGACCGGCGAACTGGTCTACGAATCGGCAAAAAGGTACTACGCCGAAATCATGATGCCCTTTCGCTCCAGCATAAAAACCAACCTGGAAAAAATATCAAAACTTGAAATAGAGACAGTGGCTCCCAGCCACGGCCCTGTTTACGACAAACCCGGGTTCATAATTGACGCTTACAGGGAATGGATCTCCGACTCAGTCAAAAACGAAGTCGTAATACCGTTCGTTTCCATGCACGGCAGCACAAGAATTCTTGTTGACAGCCTTGTAGAAGAGCTTACAAAAAGAAATATCAGCGTTATCCCCTTTAATCTGACGGGTGGCGACATCGGGAAACTGGCTATTTCGCTGGTGGACGCCGCTACGATAGTGCTCGCCGCACCGACGGTCCTTGCGGGAGCGCATCCCAGCGCCCTGTACGCCGCGGCCCTGGCCAATGCCTTAAGGCCCAAGTGCAGGTTTGCTTCTATTATCGGCTCCTACGGATGGGGCGGACGAATGGTTGAGCAACTTACAGCACTCCTGCCGAATCTAAAAGCCGAGATAATTCCGCCGGTGCTTGTAAAAGGCCTGCCTAAAGAAAGCGGCCTTAAACTTATTGAAGGCCTGGCGGCCGCGATAGCGGACAAACACAAGGCGGCAGGGCTTTTGAAATAGAGCGAAGCAGAACAGGAGGATAATATGATAAACCAGAAAATGCAGGACGCCATAAACAAACAGATCAACAGGGAGTATTTCTCTTCGTATCTTTACCTTTCAATGGCGGCATATTTTGAGTCCGCCGGCCTTAAGGGTTTTTCCAACTGGATGCGAGTGCAGGCTCTTGAAGAAATGGTGCATGTCATGAAATTTTACGATTTTCTTTTGCAGAGAGGCGGCACAGTCACGCTGCTGGACATAGAGGCTCCGCAGTCAAAATGGACATCACCGCTGAATGCTTTTGAATATGCGTATGCCCATGAGCAGAAAGTGACCGGCATGATAAACGATCTGCTTACTCTTTCAAACAGCGAGAAAGACCACGCGACCGCTAATTTCCTTCAATGGTTCGTGAACGAACAAGTAGAGGAAGAAGCTTCCGCCAGCGAGATCGCGCAGAAGCTAAAACTCATTTCCTCGTCCTCCGAGGGCCTTTTCATGCTTGACCGCGAACTTGCCGCCAGGGTCTTTACCCCTCCGCCCGCGCCTCAGCAGGGCGCGAAGGCTTAAGATGGCGCAAGGCGAAAACCTGTTAACCTGCGTCCCTGTTCCAATTTTGGACAGCCTCATTGAAGGGGCCTACATCGTGGACAGCGATTTTAAAATCGTCTATTGGAACAAGGCCGCTGAGAGCATCACGGGCTTTTCTAAAGATGATGTTATCGGAAGAAAGTGCTCTGACTACATCCTTATCCACCTTACTTCCGACGGAAAGAATGCCTGCGTGAAAAACTGCCCCATGAAAAAATCCGCTTCCTGCGGTCGCAAACTCCAGGATTCCATGTACCTTCGCCACAAGCAGGGCCACAGGGTTCCGGTGTTAATAAAAACAGTTCCTATCACGCAAACAGAAAACGCCTCTTCAGGAGTTCTGGAGCTATTCTCGGTTATTCCCAAAGAATCAGAGACAAAAAAAGAGGTGGAAAGGTTGAGAAAGATAGCTATGCTTGACAACCTGACCGGCATAGGAAACAGGCGGCTGTTTGATTTAAACTTCTCGTCTAAACTCAATGAGCTCTCAAGATTTAAGATAAGCTTCGCCCTGCTTTTCGCCGACATAGATAAATTCAAGTTATTCAACGATCAATACGGACACCCCGTAGGAGACAGAGTAATAAAGATGATAGCTAACACTATTTCAGAAAATATCAGGTCCATAGACTCCGTATGCAGATGGGGCGGAGAGGAATATGTAATACTGTTGTCAAATGTAAATAAAGAGCAGATGATTTTTACCGCGGAAAAGCTGAGAAATCTAATCTCCGCCTCAAGCTTCGCGCACAGAAACTCAGTTATCAGAGCTGCCGTATCCATAGGCGCGGTATTTGTAAATAAAAAAAGCAGCAAGGCAGCGCTGCTCAGAAAAGCCGACAAATTGATGTTTAAATGCAAATCAGCCGGCGGAAACTGCGTTACTGCCGGTTAACCCCGCAACAGGCACTTCTTTATCTCCCCCACATACATCCTGTGGTAATCCTTCTTAGGATAATTCGCGTCTATGGCCTTATCAATAAAATTCATAGGATTAATGTCGCTGAAATACAACTTATCGCAAAGTAATACTAGGCGCGCCTGCTCAAAATAAACCTTACTATCTTCAAAAACCGGCGTCAAACCGGTTTTAAGCGCCTTATTCTCGGACCGGCCTGAGTGCGAACCGCAGTAGTTTAGAGCCTCTCTGTACTCTTCGCCGAAAAAAGAGAGACCGAAGCCCACCGAGTTCTCCATAAAATCATAAGTATACCGGCCCGGCCTGATAAAACAGAAACAAACATTTTTGTTCCATAATACGCCCAGGCCGCCCCAGCTGGCCGTCATCATGTTATAAGCTTTGCTGTTACCGGCGCCTATAAGCATCCAATCAGCGCCAATAAGCTTAAATACATTATCCTTCAGTTCCGCGGGATTGATCTCTTTAAACATTTACATAAGCCCCGGTATATTCATTCCACCCGTAATTTTTTTAGCCTCTTCCGCCATGACCTCATGGGACTGTTTGGCGGCTTTCTGCAGAGCGGCGAGGATGTTTTTTTCCAGTTTTTCTTGAGTTTGTTTTAACGCGTCGGGATTGAGCTTAAAATCAATTATATCGGCCTTCGCGTTCATCTTTACCGACACATTCTCGTGTTCCACAGTTATTATTTTATCCCTGAGCGTTTTCTCCATCTGTGAAAGTTTGCTTTTCATTGCGGCTGCTTCTTTGACCATCTTTAATAAATCCATTTTTTGGCATCTCCTTTATTAAACTCCATGGGCAAGAGACAAGAAAAAAAACTTTACCTGCACTTACCACTTACCCCTTATCCCTGCAATTATTTTTCCCTGTACCTGTTAGTTATTGGAACCCTTCTGTCCTTTCCAAAAGCCCGCTCAGTAATCTTTATCCCGGGAGGAGACTGCCTTCTTTTATATTCGCTCCTGTCCACCAGATTAACCACTTTACGAACCAGCTCGGCGTCAAACCCCCTGGCCGCGATCTTCTGAATATCCATATCTTCTTCAACATAACACTTAAGTATCTTATCAAGTATTTCGTAGGGCGGCAGAGAATCCGTGTCTTTCTGCCCGGGCCTGAGTTCGGCTGTCGGAGCCTTGGTTAAAATTCTTTCGGGGATAACATTCCCGAGGGTGTTTCTGTACCTGGAAAGCTCATAAATAAGCACTTTGGGCACATCCTTAATTACGGCGAAACCGCCGGCCATGTCGCCGTAAAGGGTAGCGTAGCCGGTGCTCATCTCGGATTTATTTCCGGTGGTCAGCACCAGCCAGCCGAACTTGTTTGAAAGCGCCATTAAAATGTTGCCCCGGATCCTGGACTGAATATTTTCTTCGGTCAAGTCCTCCCCGCGGCCTTCAAAAAACGGAGACAACAGGGCCTTGTACTCCGCGAAAAGCTTTTCAATGGGAATCGTTAAATACTTAACACCGATATTCTTTGCGAGCTGCTCCGCGTCCTGCTTTGATTCAACGCTTGAATACTGCGAAGGCATAAAAACGCACACTACATTTTCCTTCCCGAGCGCGTCGGCCGCTATTACCGCCACAATTGCCGAATCAATGCCTCCGCTAAGCCCGATAAGCACCCTGGAAAATCCGTTCTTTAAAACATAATCTTTCAGCGCCAGTTTTAGCGCGCCGTAGACCTCCGCGGCGCCTTCAACCGGGGCGGAAAGCTTATGCGTCAATTCCCGCGCGGCGGATTTATCAAAACAATCAATTACAACAGCCGAACGGTTCTTCCCAGCAACCGGAAGCGCTATATCCTTTGACAAAAGCTCCTCACAGAAAGAATCAGCCCTTGCCAGGACTTTACCTTCAGGCGATACCAGCATGCTCTGGCCGTCAAAAACGAGTTCATCCTGGCCGCCTACTATGTTGGAATAGGCAATAAATATTTTGTTGCGCTTCGCGGCCTTTTTTACGACCGTCTCCCTCTGAGCCATTTTACCCGAGTGAAACGGGGAAGCATTTATATTGATTATCAGCGAGGCCCCCTCTTTAGCCTGAAGTTCCGCGGGGCCGTTCTCCTGCCATATGTCCTCGCAGATATTCACGCCGAAAATGACGCCGTTATATTTAAAACAGGACGCCTCAGTTCCGGTCTCAAAATAACGCTTTTCGTCAAAAACCCCGTAATTAGGCAGGTGCATTTTATGATAAACGCCGATCACGGCTCCGCGCGAAATAACGGCGGCCGAGTTAAAAAGCCTGGCTCCCTTCCTGTCAACAAAACCCACAACGGCAATTATATCGCCCGTCTGCCTGGCAATATTTTTCACGGCCTCAATATTGTCATCCACAAATTTCTTTTTTAAAAGCAGGTCTTCCGGCGGATAGCCGGTTACGGCAAGCTCCGGAAAAGCGACAATATCGGCGCCCTCCCGGCAGGCCTTATCTATGTAAGAAAGTATTTTACCGGTGTTGCCGGATATGTCGCCGACAGTAGGATTAATCTGGGCCGAAGAGACCCTTAAGGTATATGTTTTCTTATTCATGTTTAATTTATACATCTTTTCTAATGTCTTTTCAATTACAGGGGGCGTACTTTACGGGTGTTTAAGCATATAATCGGCTACGGCGAGCGAAGCTTTATAGCGCTTTAGAAGTTCCGTGTGACGGCCGGTTTCAGGACTCGGAGACAGCGCCCTTTTTTCCCGCCTAAGAAACTCAACAGTTCCCTTATCCGGGAAATACTTTAGCGCCGCGCCGCCTTCAACGGCAAACCCCTCGGAATTCGCGCCAAAATGATAGGCGGCGCCGTCAAACATATCCGAACCCAGCGCGGTATATTCAGCTCCGGAAAGCGCCAGGTTATAAACCGTAGGCATAATATCCATATGAGAACCGCAGGCATCGGGATTGTATTTTAACCTTCCGAATTTTTTGGGATAATAAATATACAAAGGAACACCATACTGGCCGATGTACCCCGAGGAATCATACTCAAAAACATCCCAAAAATTGTGGTCTCCGGTGACGGCAATTATCGTGTTATCTCCGGATTTTGAGCGTTTTACGCGCGTAATAAATTCACCCAGTTTCTGGGAGGAATACTGATAGGTTGCGAAACGCATTTTAGCCAGCTCTTTATCTCCCGCTATGGTTTTAGCCATACCGTCGGTTACCTTTAAGGGCAGCTGTTTGTAGGACGGCGGCAGAGAATAGGGAGGATGATTGCTGGTGGAAAGGGCAAAGATCATTTTTGGACGGCCGGTTTTTTCGGCAAGCTTCTTATTTATGTGTTCAAACATAAACTCATCATATACGCCCCACTGGTTTTTTAAGTAGGACTGTTCCATGGAACCCTGTCCGTCTACGGCGTCAAAACCCGCCAGCGGCAGGAAGGAGTCAAGCCCGCGCCAGCCGGCGCTGCCTCCGTAAACAAATACCGTTTCGTACCCCGCGTTTTTAAACGGCAGAGCCATGGCGGAACGGTATTTATTGAAGGCATACTTTGACTGCGTCACGGGTTTTGAGCGCGGCCGCTTTGGAATATTAAGCAAAAGCGCCTCAAGGCTTCCGATAGTTCCCACATCGGCGGAAAGAAAATTATAGAAAACATAATCCGAATCAAAGTGTTTTTTTAACTCCCCCAGCACATTAAACTCCGGCGAATTGTATTTTATCAGGTCGCTGCCGAAACCCTCCATCATTATTATGACCACATCGGGCGCTTCTTTATTAAGAATTCGGTTTAACCGCGTCTTTCTTGAAAGGCTCAAAACGGGATCATTCACCGGTATTTTTGCGTCCTTAACCCCAAGCAAATCAGCGAAAGCGCGGTTTTCTCCGCCTTCATACCCCATAGCCTTAACAAAATCATAACCCTTATTTTCCCGTATTCTGAATTCAACAGCGTTAAAAAGAGTATGGATACCGTTTATCGCGAGTTTGTTGATGAACACATTAGGGGAGATAGAGGCATCCATGGCGTTAAGCGGGAACATGGCAAGAGAACCCCTCGCGGCCAGCGTGTTGGCCACAAGCACAAGCGCCACAAAAACGATTTTATACGGAAGCGGGTAAAGCTTGCCGTTTTCCCTGTGAGGCCACTTAAGGCCGGACAGGGAACGGTCGGAAATAACATAAACAACGAAGAACATCAGGGCGTATCCGGCCAGCACAAGCGCGATATTGTAATTCTCAAGAATCGTGGAAAACAGCGCTTTCGTGTCATCTTCAAAAATGCCGAAAAACAGAATATTGATGTGGTTCTGAAAGTACGAGTAAAACCCGAAATCAACGGTTATGACAAGAAAAACCGCCGAGAACATCAGGAAATAATATATTTTCGCGAAAGAGAGCCAGTAATTAAAATATACATCTCTTTTTAAGGACCAGGCCGCAAGCAGTGAAAGTGTGACTATTGTGTTAATATACGCCACAACGCTTAAATCAAACCGGAACCCCATGACAAAAGCCTTCAGCACATAAAGATACTGCGCTCCCAGCGAAGCCAGGTCTCCGAAGTAGAGCAGAAACCCCAGCCTTGAAAGAGACATCAAAAAAAGAAAAATACCGTTTAAAAGCAGAAGCCTTAAAACGGTTTTATAAACCGCGCTGAAAGCAATGTTATGTTTCATTATTATTACTTGAATATTTAACTAAACCGTGCGCCTTAACTTCGCCTTAAACGACACAGATTTGCTTTTAAGTATTTTTTTTAAATACTCTGCGTGCCTGTCTATCGCCAGGGAGTAAAGGTTAGCGCCCAGCCCATAGCGTTTTTTAAAATGCGGCACGCAGTAAGACCATAGGTTCAAAAGTATTTCGTTAAGCCGGGTTTTCATGCCCGCCTTAAATTCCAGGGTTTTCTGGAGCAGTTCAAACTCCGAATTAAAACCTTTAACATGCCCCTCTTTAAACTCTTTATAGAGATACAAAAGCCGCTCTAAATAGGTGCGGGAAGCCATCTGGCCCATAATGTCTGCCGATCCCAGCATAAAACCCAGTATTTTTTCTTCCCTGTCCTGAAACTTTATGCTGTCAAGGTGAACCTCAAGCCCGGTACAATGCACCATATTGCGGGCCGAGATAAAATTCTTTCTGGACAAACCGATTTCGGAAAAATATTTTTCTATGAAATCTATGCTTCTGTCCACATGCATCAGAGTATATTTGGCGCCCGTGCCGCTTTTATCCCTGGCACTCTGAACATAACCTGTGTCGTGCATTATGGTGGCTATCAGGGCGATCTTTACTTTTTCAACCGGCATGGGGCCGTTATTGATATTGTAGCCGTCAATGAGCCTGGAAATCGCCAGCAGCGCGTCTGTTGTGTGAATTTTGTCGTGGAACTTGGTATTGCAGGACTTGTAGCCCGGATATTTGCCGTCATAGAGGTCGTTAAAAACCCTGAAAGCGTCCCTTACCGCGGAGAAGTCGGAGATGTGGTAAAAATGAATAAAATTATTCTTAACCTCTTCAAATACCGCGGCAGGCACTGACATATCAACCAGTTCGGCAAGCTGAACCTCAACAACTTTTTTCATAAAATTCTCCCCGCGAAAGTCATAAACTGCTTAGTATAATCCGGTCTATCCGGGCGTAGAGTTTACTGAGTTCCTTTCCGGAATTTCGCAGAGTCACATCTGCCATCTCCCGGCACTTCCCTATCTGCTGTCCCGCCCCCCTGGTCTGCATCTCGGCCTTTTCATAATTTAAGAACTCCCTGAAAGTCGCCGGGTCGCCGGCGCGCTTTCTTTGAATCATTCTGGCAAACCTTACTTTAGCGGGAGCATCCACATTGATTAACCTGAAACCCTTGTTTTTTCTTAGTTCCGTTATCTCCGCCGGATGGCGGATAGAGGTCAAAACGCAGTTCTTGAATTTTCCGCAGAACTTTACGGCCCTGCGGGCAAGGATTGAATTGCCGTATCTGGTTCTTAACCCTTTGCCGATTTCAATCAAATTGTCCCTTGTCGGCTGTTTACCGCGCTTTTTTAGTTCCATTCTCAGAACATCGGAAAGAGAAAAGTGCCTGAAACCCTTTTCCTTCATAAGGTATTCGGCAACCGTATCTTTCCCCGCGCAGTTTGTACCCGTCAGGCCTATTATCATATTACCCCAATTTTATAAATTTATTAATTATAACTCAACCTGGCTCAACTGACTCCGGCCAGGTATCCGGTTGAAAAAGCCGCCTGAAGGTTGTACCCGCCGGTCAGGCCGTCAATATCAATTACCTCGCCGCAGAAAAAGAGGCCCTTAACCTTAAGGGACTCCATGGTCCTCGGGTTGATCTCATCTAAGGCTACTCCTCCGCCCGTGACAATAGCTTCGGCAATGGGCCTTGTGCCGGATACCGAGACTGAAAAATCGCCGAGCAAGCCGACAATCCTGCCTCTCTCAACCTTTGAAATTTCGGCGCCTTTTTTATCCGGGCCAATGCCGGACCTTACGACAAACACATTGACAAGGCTCATCGGCAGCAGATTCTTAAGAATATTTGAATAAGTTTTTCTTGCGTTGTCCTTAAATTCCCTTATCAGGCGGTCATTGAGCTGTTCATTGGTGAGTGCCGGTTTTAAGTTAATTGAAACCCTGACATTCTTTCCCTCTTTAAGAAGTTTCGGGACAAAAGAACTCAGCGTAAGAATTATTGGGCCGCTTAACCCGAAATGAGTAAAAAGCATCTCGCCGAATTCCGAAACGACCTTTACATTACCCGCATAAAGCAAAGCTTCCACATTTCTCAGAGACAAACCCTGCAGTTCCCTTACAAAATTGTCCTTTGAGACCAGAGGCACAAGCGATGGCCGCGGCTCCACTACGCCGTGCCCCGCGAGTTCGGCAAACCTGTATCCGTCGCCGGTGGAGCCGGTCCCCGGATATGAAAGCCCCCCGGTTCCTATTATGACTTTTTTCGCGTAGTACTCAGAATTGCCGGCCGCGACGCCGGTTACAGCGCCCTGCGCCGCCAGTATTTTTCTTACCGGCATATTCACCAGTATCTCAACTTTCCCCTCAGCTAAATATTTTTTAAGCGCGCCCACAACCGTTTCGGCCATATCGCTTACAGGAAATATCCTGCCGCCTCTTTCAACTTTTGTTTCCACGCCGAGCCTGTTAAAGAGCTCAACCGTCTGCTGGTTTGAAAATACAGTAAGCGCCCTGTAAAGAAACTTCCCGCCGGAGCCGTAGCACGCTATAAAGTTTTTCAGGTCTCCGGCATTGGTGATATTACACCTGCCTTTCCCGGTAATCAGAAGTTTCTTTCCAAGCTCAGGATTTTTTTCCAGCAGAAGAACTTTTTTGCCGCCGGCCGCAGCCGCGCCGGCGGCCAGCATGCCGGCCGCGCCGCCCCCGACAACAATGACATCATAATTTTTCGTGCTCGGCTTATTCATGATTATTGGAATATCCCAGGTTTCTGTGGTAAAGCGCTATATCAATACAGACCATCAGGGCGTTGAACAAATATAAATATATGACAAAATCAAAGCTGTACTTTACTTTATGAATAATGCCGGACAAATATCCGGCTATAACGATATACAAAAATACCGCGCTCTTACTTCCGTTGTCCTTTGTCTTGTACGACTTATAAATTGAAAACGGCCAGGCAGCCCCGAAACAAGCGAGCATAATTATCTCAAAAACACTCATGGTTCTCCTCTTGAAAAACTCCGCTCATCATTATACTAACTTTTAGAGCAGTTTCCAAAAAAAAGCCCCACCCCTGGGGGGAGGGGTGGGGGGCTTTTATATTACAGTTACATTTAAAGTGAGCGCTCTTCTTACTATATTATATCACCCTTAATGGAAATTGTATACTCTTTTATAGGAATATTTTTTCCCGATTTGGCTATTGCTTCCTGCACTATGGATTCTACTCCGAAGCAGCACGGAACCTCCATATGCACGATAGTAACGGATTTCAGTCCACTATTTTTAAAGATCTCGGAAAGCTTGTCTATATAGGCCTCCGCCGAATCGTCCAGCTTGGGGCAGAATATAGTCAATATCTTTCCTTTCAGGAACCTTCTGTGGAAATCCGCGTAGGCGAAAGGAACGCAATCAGCAGCCACCAGAAGTTCGGCTCCCTTGAGATACGGTGCGGCCGGATTAAGAAGATGCAGTTCTATCGGCCACTGCCTGAGTTCGGAAGAGAGCTTAACATTTGACGGCTCCTGTTTAGCGGCTGACTCACCGGTAAAATCCTGCATCGCCGAGCCCGGGCAGCCGCACGCCGAGTGCTGATGTTTCATATCCTTCTCCTTAGCGTCGTCCGGCTGAACTTTTATCTTATTGTCCTTAAGGTATTTCTCCGCTATCATTAAAAATTCGTCCTGTCCGTGATCCGCGAGATGTTTTAAATGCGCCTTGATAGTCTCGGGGCCTGCCTTAACAATATTTTTCATCACTTTCTTTTCATCGTAGGGTTCCGCTTCTCTTTTTTCAACCGTTATGGCGCCCTGCGGACAATGGCCTATGCAGGCGCCCAGCCCGTCGCAAAAAAGATCGCTTATAAGCCTTGCTTTCCCGTCCGTCACCTGCAAAGCGCCTTCGGGGCAATTCGGTATGCACAGCCCGCAGCCATTGCATTTGCCTTCGTCAATCCTTATAACTTCTCTTTTCATGGCTTTCCCCTTTTTACCCGCCTGCCCGGCCTGGACTCCAGATCGTTTTTAAGAGTCCCTATGGAAATACCGCTAAACTCATCTTTCAGCTTTCTCTCTACTGCTTTTATGCGGGCCCTCAACACACAGCGTCCGCGCTCAGGGCAGATACTTTTTCTAAACATGCAGTCAGCCATTTCAATATTACCCTGAAACAGCCTTATTATCCCGGTTATATACACATCCTCCGGCCTGCGCCTGAATTTTACTCCTCCGCACGCGCCTTCCTTAGACTCCAGAATACCGTCTTGCTTGAGAAGCCGGAGAATATTCCTTAAATACTGTTTGGGTATGCCCTCGCTTTGAGCTATCTCGGTAGAGGCCACGCACCTTCCGGGATTTCTTGAAAGATACATGAGAGCCCTGATGGCATAATCCGTATTTTTTGTAATGAGTTTCAAAAAGAAATCTCCCTAACTAACACTATTATAGTATTAGTTAAATGATTTGTCAATAGCCCGAAAAAATAAAACTGCCCGGGCAAAAGGCAGTTTTCATTGACTCCGGAAAATATTCGCTCAGCATGGTAAAACCTACTCAATCATTTTGTCGTAAAAAGCTATGTAGTCGTCGGGGTTATCGCTCGCGCGCAGTTTTATGGCGTCCCTGGGATGCTCATTGAGCTGGCCGGTTATCATATAAGGTATAGTAAATCCCCACTCTATTTTTTTGCGCAGAGGCAAAAAAACATTCTGAATGCATTCAAGCACCGGCCTTATATCGTATTTCGGGTTTTTCAGAAATCCTATCAGCAGCTCCAGGGGACAGTTGCCGGCTCCGCGGCCCAACCCGTCAATAGTGGCATCCAGCCTGTTGACCCCGTTGATTATGGCTTCAATTGTGTTGGCGTAGGCCAGCTGCTGGTTATTATGCGTATGTATGCCAATCTGCTTCCCCGTGCCTTTCATGGCGCTTGAAAACTTCCTGCAGAGGTCTCTGACCTGTTCGGAATACATAGAGCCGAAGCTGTCAACTATATAGATGGTTCCGACATCGCTTTTAGCTATCACATCAAGCGCCTTATTAAGGTCGGAATCCTTAACAACCGATATTGACATGAGATTTAGCGTAGTCTCGTAGCCTTTGTCGGCAGCGTCTTTCACCATATCTAAAGCCGTGGGTATCTGGTGGATATAGGTGGCAACCCGTACGCAGTCAAAAACACTTTTGCTTTTTGGGAGTATGTCGTGATGGTAGTCGGTCCTTTCGGCGTCCGCCATAACACAGAGCTTCATTTTGTTCTTTTCTCCGCCAATAATCCTCTTTATATCGTCCTCGTCGCAGAACTTCCAACGGCCGTAATCGGCAGGCGAAAATATCTTTTTGTCAGCCTTATAACCAAACTCCATATAATCCACTCCGGCGGCCAGGCAGGTATTGTAAACCGCCATTACAAAACTATCGTCAAAATTGTGGTTATTCATAAGGCCGCCGTCGCGCACAGTACAGTCAAGAATCTTTATCTCGGGCCTGTAAGTAACCCATGAATCCCCGCCGTTTCCAGCGGCTTTTTTTACCTTAATTTTTGATTTTGCCTTTGCCATTTTCCCTTCCTCCGTTATTATTGTTTATTTCAAAAAAATTTTCGTCTTTCAGCAGATGAGCGGCTTTTTTAAATATTTCGTCCGACTCAAAACGCTTTCTGACCGCGTTGCCGTTTAAATAATTATCCAGAGCCAGCAGTATCATGCCCTGATCCAGCGCCAGGTACTTATACGCGACTTTTTTTGTCTTCGGGTCCAGGGCGTCATAAAAACCGTATTCTCCGTAAACATCCCAGCCAGACGCCATTCTACGGATATTCTTTACCGCCTCTTTGGGCGAGGCCTCAAGCGCAAGGAAAGAGGCGTGAGGCGTCACCGCGCCTGAGTTGTAGCCCATGATTCCGAGAGGCTTGACTCCGTATTCAAGATAACCGCCTTCGGGATTTGAAGACGGGCTCATTCCCCAGACCGGGTACTTGAGCTCTTTTAGCGCGTAATCCATAGAAACCGCAACATGGGCTTCGGCATTGGGACCTAAAGCTCCCGGTGAAAACCTGCTTTCGTCAATCAAAAGCGCGGGCATGAGCGCTTCAAACATGCTCCCGCCCCAGGAAGGAACATACCTGAATTTTTTGTACTCATACCAGCCGCCGTAGTAGCTTATCCTGCCGAATTTCTTTTGTGTTCTGCCCTTTGGCTCCTGAGTGACCCATTTGCTTCCCTCGGGAAAAGTCCTTGCCATTTTAAACCAGTGCGCTTCCTCCACATCACCTCTGCCTATCGCTATAAAGCTCGCGAGCCTCGGTTCCGCGTAAAGGACACCGTAATGGTAATTAACATAATCACCCATGTTTTCAAAGTAGCCGTGCCACATCTGCTGTTCAACCCTGTCATAGAAAAACCCAAAATCCCATTTCTTTAAAATCGCGGAGCAGGTTTCACCTATCTCGTCAGGGAACGCGTTTTTGGCAACATACACGCCGGCCGCGAGCCAGCCTGAATCCACAAAAGATACAAAGTAGTCCGTTCTCGCGCCCCAAGTGGTATCGTAATAATTAAAAAGAAAACCGCTCCGCGATCTCTCAAGCTTTGAGACCGTCTTTAGCGTCAGCCTTAATCTCGCGACGGCGTCTTCCCTGGAAATGAAACCGAAATCGCGGGCCGCGACCACAGCCGCCAGGTAAATACCGATGTTGGTGATATTAGTATAATCGCCTATGAAAGAGCCTTTACCCAGGGGCGTGTCACTGCCAAGCGCGATGGTGTCCAGGGGCAGTCCGTGTTCGGTATCGGTTATATCATTAAAAAAACGCCATGTGTCGCTGGCTATCTGAATGAGGAATTCCCTGTCATCTGTTGAGAACTTCTTTTTAACCAGAGTCTTTTTTGGGAAACCGCCCAGGCGGCTCATAAGATATTTTTTGTACTCGGCTTCGCCTGCAAAACCCAGCTTTTTCTGATCGTTTATATGCAGCCTGTAGCTTTCTTCGCCTTTCTGGCACAAAAGCATATAGCCGGGCTTTTCTTCAAGGTAAAGCTGAATCTTAAACGCGTCCTGCAATCCGCAGGGCTCTTTGCGGTAGCCGTCTTTTTCTTTGTCGGACGGGACCAGATACCATTTTGTGAAACTTTTGTCCTCAACCACCGAATACGCCTTGTCCCTGTACGGAAGCGGCGGGCTGTCAAAAACGGTCTGAATCGGAATATTCTTTTTTACAAACGCGATATTGTCAATGAAAACGGCGCCTTTTCTCTTTGTCACGCCTCTTTTATGAAATATTATTACCAGTTCGTCTAAATTCCTGAATGCTATCCCGTGATCTTTCCAGACCTCCGGGTTTGACTTATCGTACAGGCCGTTAAAATACGCCAAAGGAATACTGACCCTTCTCCAGTTAGAGGTAATACCTTTTACCGTCTGCATGCCCGTGAGTTTAAAAAGCTTTGAATCCCGGTCTTTGAACTTTTTTATTTCCAGCCTGAAAGTTTCAGTAAAACCCGCTTTCGCGTCGCCTTTTATGTCAAACTCTATGTGATCGTAGCCGCTGGCGTCAAAATCATTGAGCCCCAGCCAGAATCCGTTAACCGCTTCACCGGCGAAATTCACGCTGTACTCAAGCCTGAGAGCCTTCCTGGAATTCTCCGGGCCCGGCATACTGGCTATCTGCGATCTGCAGTAGATTTTTTTATTGGACGGGTCTATGGTCCAGGTGCCGCTGGCGCCTCCGGCAGCGTTGGCGCCGCCCTCAAAGTTTTCTATCAAAAAATAGCCCGTTGACGCTTGCGCGGCATGGGCATTTACTAAAGCTGAAAACAGGCTGACGAGCATTACTGCCGGCAGCAGAAGGCATTTATTCACAAAAATCCCCGTATATTTGAGCGCTAATTATAGATTATTAGGCGGCTTAAGTCAAAAGAAAACGGCGCAGGGTAATATTTATATAAAACGCTCAAATTTATCCTTTTTAACTTTACATATGGGGCATGTCTCGGGAGCGCTGTCCCTCGCGCACAAATAGCCGCATACCCTGCAGCGCCATACCGGATAGGGGAGCCCGCCTGAAACGCCGGTTTTTTCACTGCTGCCGGTTTTTTTTCTCTCCGAAAGCGAAGGCCTTCTTTCAGGGATGGAGCCTAAACGCTTTTTTCCGCTTAACACTTCGCCGGAAACATATAACCCGCAATAGCAGGCTCCGTATTCATTCAAATCTTGATCGCGGTAGTCGCAGGGGCAGATTATATCAAGGTCCGCGGAACGCTCGCCGCTTGAAAGCCTGCACGGACAGCTCTGGTAACCATATCTCTTCTCGTTTACCAGAAGCCCGGAAACAAGTTCTTTGGAAAATTCGGTGTCGGGATTTAAAGCGTATCCGCCGCCCTCTGCCTCTTTTTTTATGCGCCGGTATGAAGCCTCTATCTCAAAATCAGCGGGATTTATTTTATTTTCCATGGCCCAATCCTTTTTTTATCTTATCCGGGTCATAACCCACAATGCACTTCTCTCCGCCAATAACAACCGTAGGGAAAGACCCTGATGGATTCCACTTGCCCAGTTCTTCCTGCGCCTCCCGGCGTTCCTCTCCGGAAAGAGTGTCAACATCAACAAAATAATATTCAATCCCCATATCGTTTAACATCTTTTTGGTTTTTTTGCACCAGACGCAGGTGCTTAAAGCGTAGATCACGATTTCGCCCTTGTTTTTTCCTTTTACATGATTGTAGTTCATTTTTAAAACCTCTTATTGAGTCAGTTGAAAAACCTCTTTTGAACTGCAATTTTGGCCTTTGGCCTGCGGCTTCGTTGGCCTCAGCTTACAGATACTCCGTGGAGCATATGCTAAGCTTCAGCCGCCTCGCCTCGGCACAAAACCCAAAATTTCGCTCCTGAAACAGGCTTTTTCAATTGACTCTTATCTTAAATATTAACTTTTTGATCCGTCTGGAACCGCCGCACAAGGGAGCATGGGCGTCAGAGGGATAAAAAACAGCCAGGTCTCCCGGATTAAGCGTCAGCAGGCATAGCGGCCGGCCGGCAAAAAACATTACATCTTTTTTTGAATCGTATTTATTACTTATCCGCCCGCTTTTCTTTACCGGAGCCCAGCCTATATTTTCGCGGCCCGAAACGAGCAGATGCGCGTCAATATAGCGCCTGTGCGCTTCAAGGCGTGCCGCCTTAACCGGGGCGCCCTCAAAAACAACGGCATAAATATTATCGCCGTCAATCTCATGACTGCCGGAGGGCAACGCCATTAAATCGGTATTTTTCAGATAATTTAAAATTTTTCTTAAAACAGCCGCGTTAAACAGCTTTTTGTTTAAGACCGATAGATTGTCTAAAATCATATTATTGAACTCACCTGTTCCATTGGCGATTAACAGCATTTTCAGCCGGAAAAGCCTGCCCATTAACGGATTTACTTTACTAAAACAAACGGCCTATTGCAATAGTCCCGGCGGAGAAGCGAACTAATCCTCCGTCAAGGCGGCGCGGTCGTTCTGGAGTCCACCGTAGCGGACAAAGAATCTCGTCACTGGATGAAAAACGAGCCCCTTCGCTTCGTTCAGAGTGACTTAACTATCCGACAAAACCTTCACCGTCCAACCATGGACACTCGCTGAGGATTAAGGAGCTGATAATTATTTGACTTTTAATTACGCAATATATAAAATGCCGAAATAATATACCAGAGGAGAAAAAATGTCCAAACGCAGAATTCTCATTCTTTCAGTATTTATTGCCCTGGCTTCCGTTTCTCTTTTATCAACCCAGTCAGGCTACTTTAAAAGGCTTTTTGAAAAATTCCGTTCAATAGAAGGCCGCCTTACGGTCGCTGATTTTGACAATGGCAGGAAATCAGACAATCTCGGCGGCGAAATAGGGCCCTGGGATAAAGACCCCGCCGACAAGACGCAGGGATGCCGGGTTGACTACTCCGTTGACAGCATGCCGGAGTACGGAAAATGCGTAAAGATCAACTATGATGTAGACTCGCCAAACGCGGCTTTTAACGGCTTCTACATGAAACTCGGCGGGCTTGACGCGAGCGCGTTTGAAAAATTTTCGTTCTGGATTAAAGGCGATCCGAAAAAATTCAAGATGGAGCTTAAAAACGATTCCGGAGAATCCGCCTCAACTTATATAACCGGCTGTAGCGCGGAATGGCAGCGCATGGAACTGCCGTTCTCATCGTTGAAGACACTCAAAAACAGGTCCGGACTTACTGAGCTGGTTATTGTCTTTGAAGACGACCATACCAGGCCCAAAACCGGCTCGCTCTACCTTGACGAAGTTATTCTCGTTAAACCCGAAAAACCATCGGATGAGAAATCCGCCGAAAAGACGAAAAAATAAACGGCCGGGCATAGCCCTCAGTGCCGTTTTAAACTGCGCCGACGAAAACCTTATTCCAACCGGCTCAAATTACTCCCCTGTTATTTTTTTAACCAAAGCGATCAATTTATCCACTTCAAAGGGCTTGGAAACATAATAAGTGTTTTCCATGGCAGGCCCCTGCGAGCCGGGCGCGTCGCGCTGGATCATGCCGGATATAAACACAATCGGAAGTTTGCTTATTTTCTTATTGTTCTTAATTTCGTACGCCATAGACGCGCCGTCAAGCTCCGGCATATTAAAATCCGCTATCAGCAGGTCCGGGGTCTCGGCATGCAGCTTGGCCATGGCCTCTTCGCCGTTTTTCGCCGATACCACCTGATATCCGTTTAACTCAAAAATATCGGTTAAAGATTCAAGAATATTCTCGTCGTCATCTGCGATTAATATTTTTTTCACGGTTTCTCCTTAACTTCATCCGATCGGGTTTAATTCTACCAGAATTTTATACATATGACAAGCGGTTATTTAAGCCAGCGAATCCTCAGATAGCGCCCAGTCACCCTGAACGAAGCGAAGGGTCTCGTTTTTAATCCAACGACGAGATTCTTCTCTCCCTGCGGGAGATCAGAATGACGGCGCCGCCTTACCAGAAGATTAGGGTTAAGCGCTCAAAACACTTTGGGTGAAGAAATAATAGACAATAAAGGCCTTAAGCCTCTTCACAAGACTGATCCTTCCGAAAGCCTCGGCGCTTATCCTGTTAAAATGCTGGAACGCCGCGGGCATATAAATCTTTTTATCCGAAGCGCCGCTTAGGGCAAAGAGTTTTTCGCTTTCATTGTAAGGGACAAGAGAATCAAAATAATTATGTATAAAAATTGTCCTGGCCTTTATATTCTTAATCCTTTTATCAACCGCCATATATTCAACCCACTCGCGGCAATATCCGGGCAGTTCCGAATAGTACTTGTCAAACTTGATATAGTCAATGTTTCTGAGAAACCGGAATGTCTTTATTTCAGCGGCGCTTAGCCCCGAAGGGTCGCCCTTTATTACGGCTTTAAGGATACGCTCTCTCCTGCCGGACGGATAAGGCAAATACCAGTATTTCTGAGCGAGATAGTGCCCTTTAACAACCGCATCCGGCTCCGAGTACATCAGCTTATCCCCGGCTTTATAATAGCCGGCCAGGTTAAACAGAGTCATGTCCAGAAGGCTTGAGTAGCTGCCCCAGAATATAAAAAAATCAACCTTTTTAAGCAGTTTTTCGTCAGACTCGCAGGCCGCGGCCAATACCCCGTTAGAGTAGCAAAAAGACATAACTCCTTTTCTTTTATCCGGAAAAAGTTCGTTAAATCTTTGGAGAGCTCCGCGCGCCTCTCCCACCTCGTCATGCCCGATTTGAAATTGTGAAAGGCCTTTATTAAGAGGCACAAAAACCACAAAACCCGTCTTAGAAAGTATCTCCGCGAAATTTACAAGTTCCGGGTCGTTTTTCCCCGCCTCTATCATTCCGTGAAGAAGAAAAATCGCCTTGCCGTTTTCATCGGAGCTGTCGGCCGGCCTGTACAGGTCATAAGAAATACCCGGCTCGTTAAAAACCTGTTTAATAACGGGCTTTTTTATATAGTCGGCATTGAAAAGCACGGACAGCATAACCAGCAAAGCAGTTAAATATGTCATTTTATCGCGGAACCGGCGTTCCCTGACCTTTCCTGCGCGACCTGCCGCACCTTCCGCAGCACTTCGGGGCTGTCTTCCAATACTTTGTTAAAATCGTTTCTGTTAATGATAAAAAACTCCGACGGCTCTGCCGCCACAACGGTGGCCGAGGTCGGAGTATCGTAAATCAAAGACATTTCGCCGAAAAAATCGCCCGCGGAGAGATTGTTCAGTTTTTGCTTTGAAAACCACCCCTTTTTCCTGTAAACCAGGCAGCCGCCTGACTTAATGACAAAAAGAGATTTTCCCTCCCGGCCCTCTTTTATCAGCTTTCTGCCCCTGGGAGCCGTTATTTTGGCGAACTGCTCAATGACCCGGTCCATATTTTTAATGGGTATTGAAGCGAAAAAGTTAATTTTCTTCAGCGCCGAGAAAAGCTGTTTAAGTTCATCCTCCGCGAGAGCTCTCTTTTCCATTTAACCCCTTTTCACAGCTCTTCCGGTCCGCCCATAAAGCTGCCTATTTTAAAACCGTCAAAGTTATTTACATGTTTCTTCCCGCCGGCCTGCTGCTTGGCGGTTCCCGGCTTTACATCGGGAGCTTTTCCTCCGGAAATTCTGCGAAGGGAGATCCTTTTTAGTTCGGCGTCCACTTCAAGAACCTCAACAGAAAGAGTATCGCCCACGGCGACAATTTCATAGGGATTTTTTATAAACGCGTCGCATAGCTGGGAAATGTGAATAAGCCCGTCCTGATGCACCCCGATATCCACAAATACTCCGAAATTCGCGACATTTGTGACCGTGCCCTTGAGCACCATGCCAGTCGCGAGGTCCTCTATCTCATTGATGGTCTCAGAGAATTCAACATTCTTAAACTCCGTCCTCGGATCCAGGCCGGGCTTTCTTAATTCCTTTACGATGTCCTGAAGGGTTAAGAGGCCTTTTTCCGCCGTTACATATTTTTCCAGGTTAATTGAGTCTATTAATTTGGCGTTGCCTATCATTTCTTTTACGGAAACACCCAGATCGGCAGCCATTTTTTCAACTATGGGATAAGACTCCGGATGAATAGTGGAATTGTCCAATGGATTTGAAGAGTTCCTGACTTTAAGGAAGCCCGCGCACTGCTCAAACACCTTATCGCCCAGCTTCGGAACTTTTCTGAGCTCCTGTCTTTCGGTAAATTTACCGTTATCGCTGCGGAACTTAACGACATTCTCGGCGATAGCCGGCCCTATGCCAGAAACATAGCTCAAAAGCGCCGTGGAAGCGGTATTAAGATCCACCCCCACGAAGTTCACGCAGGATTCAACCGTCAGGTCCAGCGAGCGTTTGAGCTCTTTTTGGTTAACATCATGCTGGTACTGTCCCACGCCAATTGCTTTGGGGTCAATTTTCACAAGTTCGGCAAGCGGATCCTGCAGCCTGTGCGCTATGCTGATAGCGCCTCTGGCTGTGACATCCAGGTCGGGGTACTCCGCGCCGGCAAGCTCGGAAGCCGAGTAAACGGAAGCTCCCGCTTCGCTGACAATAACACAATCAATATTTTTCTTGTGTTTCTTCAAAAGCTCTTTAACAAAATGATACGCCTCTTTTGAAGCGGTTCCGTTGCCTATGGCGATCAGCTGCGGCTCGTATTCATCTATCAGGTCCATCATTACCGCCTCCGAGCCGAGATAATCGTTTTCGGGAGGCGTGGGATAAATGGCGTGAAATTCCTTGAAATCGCCTTTTTCATCCACTACCGCTATTTTGCATCCGGTCCTGTAGCCGGGGTCAACGCCTATCGTAATTTTTGAACCGGCCGGAGGGGCCAAAAGGAGATTTCTCAGGTTCTTGGAGAATACGCTTATCGCCTCTTCTTCGGCCCGCTGAACGGCCTTCATGAAAACCTCAACCTGTATTGAAAGCGCTATAAGCCTGTTGTAGGCGTCGGCGCAGGCGTCTTCCAGCTCAATTTTGAAAAGCAGAGGCCTGTTTTTTATGACCGTCATTTTGATGGTCGCGACTATGTACTCGTCGTCAACTATAACTTTCCACTGCAAAACCTCTTCCTTAGCTCCCCGGCGTATAGCCAGGATGCGGTGCGAAGGCGCGTTTTTAATAAGCTCCGAGGTGTTGTAATAGGTGCTGTATTTTGTTTTAACCTCGGCAAACTCTTTTTTCGCGGTTGATTTAACGGTCCCGTTGTCGGAGATATATTTTCTTACCCAGCCCCTTATAAGAGGGTTGTCTGAAATGCGCTCGGCTATTATGTCTTTTGCCCCGTCAATCGCGTCTTTTTCTTTTTCAACGCCTTTTTCTTTATTGATAAAAGGCGCCACCAGTTCTTCTTTTGTTTTTCCGCCTGAGGCCTGAGCGGACAGCATTAAATCGGCCAGAGGCTCCAACCCCTTCTCTTTGGCGACCGCGGCCCTTGTTTTTATCTTGATTTTGTAAGGCAGGTACATATCCTCAAGCGCGACCTTATCGGTGCACTCAAGGATTTTTTTATTAAGCTCAGGTGTCATCTTTTTCTGGTTTTCAATACTTTTAATAATCGCGGCCTTTCTGGCCTCAAGCTCGCGGTAATACTCCAGCCTGTCGGAAATCGTGCGGATAACCGTTTCGTCCATGCCGCCGGTTTTCTCTTTTCTGTAACGGGCTATAAACGGTATTGTGGCGCCGCTCTCAAGAAGCATTATGGTGTTCACGACAGGCTCCAGCGGCAGCCCCACATCTTTTTGTATGCTGTTGACTACGAAATACACTCCTTCCATTTCCTCTCCCTGTAAACCTTATTATTTTATTATTGCGTCGTTTGCCCGCGAACATATAACAAGCCGCGATAAAAACCGCGGCCGCGTAAATCAAAAGAAAGCCTGCCTATTCCTCAAAGCTATTGTTTATCAGCGCCGCTTTTTCTATTGCCAAAAGCCAGATGGCCCTGAAATTCAACAAGATAGATGTTTAAGATCGTAAGAAATATCGCGGCTATCAGCGGCCCGATTATAAAACCCGCCGGCCCGAACATCACTATACCGCCCAAAGTTGAGAAGAAAACGATAAGATCGTGCATTCCAGAGTGCATTCCAACGATCCTGGGGCGGAGAAAATTATCAATCAGGGACACAACAAAAACGCTTAAAAGTATTATCGCTATGCCGTGAAAGGTGTCACCCAGGATTATCTGAACGACTCCCGTTGGAATAAGCACGGCTCCGGGCCCGACAAAAGGAATCAGGGCAAAAACAAACATTACAATACCCCAGAGCATCCAGGCGTCTATACCGAAAATAAGGAGGATCATGGTGCCGAGAAAACTCTGGATGAGAGCGACCAGAAGGGTACCCTTAACAGTCGCGCTGGATATCGCGGCAAACTTGTTGACTATCAGGTCCTTGTGCTCGGAGCTTAAAGGGACAACAGACCTGATCTTACCGATTATTTTCTGGCCGTCCCTCAAAAGATAAAATATTGAAAAGAGAATTATAAAAAGATCTATTATTCCGCGAAGCGTGGCCCTTGATGTAGTTTTTATTACAGACGCCACAGTATTAGCGAGATTTTTGACGGCATCGTGAACAATGGCATTGAGGTCTATTCTGCCTATATCAAGCCACCTGCCTACCTGAGTGCTTTTAATCTGGCCTATTATGCCGGTTTCTCCCCGCTGTGCCAGTTCCCTTAACCTGGGCTCAGCCGTCTGAAAAAGGTCTACGGCCTGAGATAAGACTATTTTAAATATTATAAATACCGGTATAAAGACGACTATCAGTACAATAAGACAGCTGAAAAATGCCGCCACGCCGCGCCGGTTTCCGAAAAGTTTTAAGAGCAGTTCAAAGACAGGGAAAATTATCGTGGCAAAAACGGCGGCAAGAATTATCTCAATAATAAAAATCCTGATGACGCCTAAAAAAGCCGCTAGGGAAAGCATAAAAGCTATGAGGAGGAAATATTTAGCAAATCTGCGGTCATCCGCTGTCACTTCGTTCTTGCTGGTTTCATTAGTCATATTATCTCCGGTGGTTCATTGAGTTTAAATATCCTACCCATTTGGCCGCATTTTGTCAACACTGCCGCCGTGCTGAGTGATTTTGGCGTTAAATCTTCGGCCCGCGCCGGCCTTCCGGCTAAACGCCGGCAAGATTTTCGGATAGTTGTTGCGGGCTTCTCGCGCCGACAATCGCGCAGGAGATATTTTCGTTTTTCAAGGCCCAGGTGAGCGCGTAGGCCGCCGGAGTTTGTCCGGCAGATCTCGCCTCGGCAATAAAATCCCTCAGCCTCGGAGCGCAGTCGTCAATATTTTTATCACAAAAAAAATCGTCCCGTTTTCTGTGGTCGTCCATAGGGAGGCCGAGTACCCTGTCTTTTGTCATACAACCCGAGAGGAAACCCTTTTTCAGCACGCCGTAGGCAAGCACAGCTATGCCGTTCTTTTTGCAAAAATGCAGAAGTTCGCTCTCAATCTCTCTCTCCAGATAATTATAGGGAAGCTGAATGGAAACAGGCAGGCCCAGAGGTATTACGCGCTTAAGCTGATCCACGCTGAAATTACAGACTCCGGCGTTTTTTATCTTTCCCTCGGCTTTCAAGCCAAGAAGCGCCGACCAGCCCTCTTCTATGGCGCTCTCAGGCAATGGCCAGTGAATCTGGTAAAGGTCAATAGCCTCAACTCTAAGCCTTCTGAGGCTTTCCTCTGCCTCGCGCCTTATGCTGGCGGAAGTTAATTTTTTATCTATCCTTCTTTTCTCGTCCCATAGAAGGCCGCACTTGGTAGCGATAAAAGGTTTGACGCTCAAATCCTTTACCACCCCGCCAATGACTTCCTCGGAATGGCCGAAACCGTAGAGAGGAGCGGTATCAATCCAGTTAACCCCAAGTTCCATCGCCCGGCCTATGGTGGCCGCCGACAATTTATCGTCCTGCGGACCCCAGGAATAACGCCAGCCTCCTCCGCCAAAGGCCCAGCTGCCAAGCCCCGCGCGAGAAAATTCAAGTCCGTCTCTGCCAATCTTAACTATATTCATATAATTTACCAGTACCAGTGCGAGGCGCCGGTGTTTAAAACTTCCTTCCACATTGCCGTTGGTTCCATGCAGAGGTAAACCCGCGCGCCGCTGGCGCCTTTGTTGATCCAGGATGACATCTTTTTATAAATCTCAGCCCTTAATGCGGTGTGGTATCTTATTTTTTTATCAAAACCCGCGAGCATCTCATCGTAGAGAAAAGCCGCGCCGGGGAAACGCTTCTCGGCCGCCGCTTTTAAAGACCTGTGAAACCGCAGAGTTCCCAGGCTTATCCATTCAATTCTCGGCACCGCCTCAAGCATCATGTCAACAACTTCCCTGTATTCTTTTTCCCAGGAGGGAAAATATATTATCGGATCAAAATGAAAACCAATTTTATAACCGGCCTCAAAGCATTTTTTCGCGGCGGCGAGCCTCTTCTCCAGAGAAGCGGAGCCCAGCTCGTTATCTTTTACAACGGAGCCCGGATTTAAAGACCACGAAACCACGGTTTTACCATTATGCTCCAGGCCGATAAGGTTTGACACATTATCGCTTTTTGTTTTTAGCTCAAACAAAACATTTTTTGCGCTGAAATATGGCACAAGGCGTTTGGAATACCCGGTTATATGGTCAAGCGCGAGCGAATCGGTAAACTCTCCGGTGCCGATTCTTAACAGCCGCTCCGCCTGTCCCAAAAGGTATTCGTCAAATTTTTCAACAAAATCTTCAACATTTGAGTCAATTACTATGCCGGGGCTGTTGGTGTAATGCTGAAGGTAGCAATAACTGCAGTCATACGGACAGCCAAACCCCAAATTAATGACATGGTAATCGCAGCAGACCGCGCCTTTTGTACAGGGACAGGCCTTAGCAAAATCCCATTTTTGCTCCGCCACAAAAAGCTCTCTTTTCCCAAGGCCCGGAGCAGCCCTTCCGGCAGACCGGTAATCCTTCAGGCTTGCAATCTGCTCGCACGGCACATCGGGATAAAGCCGCCTGACATTTTCCGCCAGGAGGCTTCCTGCCGAAGCATTTTCAATAAATATCCTTTCCGGATAAAAAGCTCCCCGGTGTTTTATTTCATCTGTCGCCGCCTCTTCTAATTTCGGGAAGAATACCGAAAACTCCTCCAAAGCGTGAGTCACGGGATACCTTCTCTTTATCAGATACTGCTTTATCTTTGAAAATTTGTCCAGAAACCCCAGTTCCCTCTCACCGATCGCGCGGGCAATTTCCCCCTCCGACAAGATATCCTCAGCCGGTTTACCCTCGCGTTTTGATATTTCAAAGACAAGCCTGGATAATTCATTTAATTTGTTAACTCCGAGCTTAAGCCCGGTTTTTTCAAGAACCAGCTCGCGCAAAGGCTGCTTTGCGCCGCCTGACAAAAAATCAAGGGAGGTTTTTACCGCCCTGTCGCGGGCAATAATAATTTTCTCTCTGTCAGCCGCGGAATGCTTTCCGTCAAAAGGTTTGACGAACGGCTGGTCGGTCACATACAAAACTGCCGCTGCCGCCATCCCAAGCCGCTTTGCCTCGGCATAAAAGTAAAACAGCTCAAGATCCAGCGCTCCGACGCCTTTACCGGAGAGATTGCTAACCAGTTCCCTGCTCTCGTTCTCCACGGAATCAACACTGCAGACCGCGGGCTTTGAAATATTTATGCCGTTTGCAGTAAAATATTTCTCAAGCTCCTTAAAATACTTCTCTTCCGGTTCCGTGCTCTGCTCTTTCAGATTTTGAGCCCGGGACGGCAGCGCTATTGCGCCTATTTCCAGCCCTCCTATGGCGCCGCAACTTCCGAGAAAAAGCAATTTCTTGACCCCGGAGGCTTTAGCCAGAGCCATGGCGCTTTTAACAGCTTTCTCGCCGATACCGCAGCGTATTACGGCCATCCTGCCGCTATGCAAAACTCTTAAACCGTAAAGGTCAAGGGATCTGCTCCCGGGAAGATGCTGAGAAAAATACCGTTCAGGCAAAAAGGGAGTTATTATTACTTCGGAAGCTGAGAAACCTGTGTTTGATGGCATTTTAGGCCGGCTTATTCCCGCGGGCTCTCTTAAGCCCGAGGCCAATTATAATATTTATAAGTTTTCCGAAGGGTATGCCGCCTTTCGCGGCGGAAGCGGCGAAATCTTCGCTCTCGCAGAGCTCGGGGTTGGCGTTCGCCTCAATAACGCGGAAATCGCCGTCCGCCCTTAAGCGCAGGTCAAACCTGGCATAAGCGTCCAGCCCGAGCGCCGAATAAGCTTTTTCACACACGGACTTCATATTTTTTAGAACCACCGGATTAATATAATCGGCGGCTTCGTTTTTTATGTCCCATTTTTTTCTGTAATTGTCATCCCATTTGGCGCTGTAAGTCGCTATTTTGCCGTCTTCCCGCTTCATCTTATTAAACTTCAGCTCCCAGGGCGGCAAAACGGTAACTTTTCCTCCGTAGCCGAAAACTCCGAAATATATCTCTCTGCCCGGAACATACTCCTCTACAATGGCGTCTTTTCCAAGGCTGTTATGTATATGCGAAACGCGCAAAAGGCATTGCTTTTCATCGGCGGCCAGCGACCGGCGGCTTATCCCGCAGGAGGCCTCCTCATTTAACGGCTTTACAAAAAACGGGGCCGATAGCTTGGACAGGCCGGCCGTTTTTTCGCCTCTGCGAGCCACAATAAAACCGGGCGCGGGAATGGAATGATGTTTTAAAATTGTTTTGGAAACCGCTTTGTTGTTACACAAGACAAGCGGCACTGGAGAACAACCTGTGAAGGGAACTCCGAGCATTTCAAAAAGCGCCGGGAGGTTATATTCGTTAATGTATTCGCCGAGACAGCCTTCGGCAAGATTAAAAACTATATCCGGCGCGTCTTCCGCAATCTCAGACATCAACCGCGAAGGGTCGCCGCTGACAGCAAGGGTTCTTATATTATGCCCGGATTTCTTCAGCGCCCTGAAAACCGATATTTCCGTGCTCCACTCGGGAGTTTTGCAAAGAGCTGAATAAAAACGCTCCTCCGGCATATCTGCTGAGCCGTCGTGCGCGAGCAGTATGTTAAGCTTTTTCATTTATTTTTAAACCAGTTGCGAGGATTGAGGTATTTGCGGTAATGAGTCAAAAGCTCTTTGCCGAGCATAAGCCCGCCGATCCAGGTCAGCGCCTGGCCGCCGATGACAAGGACAGCCGTCAAAACACCCTTTTGCTTAAGAGAGAGCGGCATAAATGGCACATAGGCTATTACCGGAATAAAGAGAAGTGAAAAGATTACCAGCCCCAGCCCAACCCATTTTAATATTGATTTTTTCTTTTCCATGTTTAAGTTATATCAAATATTGCCTGCGTGGGCAACCGGCTGTAAATCAGTGATAAGTGATAAGCGGTAAGTTTTAAGTTGAGTCAGTTGAAAAACCCTTAATATGGCCCCCGCAGGGAGATCAGTATGACGGCTTGGTTTGTGACTTTAAGACACTTAGGGGCTTTTTGTTTTCCATACCCCTTCCGAGCCGATTATGAGCAAAAGTGTTTTGGGATGTCTTCAGTCTTGCTTGTTTGACCTGCCGGCAAGGCAGGGAGTTTGCAAGACTGCCTAAAATACTTTTGCGAATGGCTCGCGTGGGCGAATGTCCGCACGAATAAGTGCGGACTTCCATGAGGACGCCGAGATGGTGAGGCGTCGCCTTTCTTTATTATCGTTCTTTGCGCGCCCAAAGAAAGTTATAATAGGAATAGAGAAATGACCGCGTCGCCTTACCGGATGATTAGGAAAAATCAGCGGTAAGTGGTAAGTTTTAAGTTGAGTCAGTTAAAAAACCCTTAAAAATGCGCTGTCATTGCGATCTCCCGAAGGGAGAGAAGCAATCTCGCTTTTCCGTCGGGAACGACGAGATTGCCCCGCCACTGAACCTCTGGCGGACTAACGCGTCGTTGCACTCCTCGCCCTCCACAAAAGCTTTGGCGGGCAGGTAAAGACGGCCTGAAACACTTTTTCAACTGACTCAAGTTATGTCGAGGGCGGCCGAAAAATACTGTGTCCTCTTACCGCCTGTCACGCAAACCTTAACACTGATTCAACGGCTTTTATGGCGTCCACCGCGGAACTGGTTATACCACCGGCATAGCCGGAGCCTTCGCCGACAGGATACAACCCCTTTATCATGGAGGACTCATAATTTTCTTTTCTGAGCATCCTCAGCGCGCAGGAAGTCCTTGTCTCCGGAGCCAGCAGCACGGCGCTTTCAGAGATAAATTGAGGATATTCCTGAGCCCACTTATTAAAAGCCATCAGCAGGGATTTGTTGACAAATTCAGGGAAAATTCCGGCAAGCTCAACTGAAGTTGTTCCCGTTTCACACGAATTGGGATTAAGCGCGCCTGCTCCCCTGCCATGAATATAGTCCATAAGATTTTGGGCCGGCGCCTTCCAGCCGCCGCCGCCCGCCGAAAAAGCCTTTCTTTCTATTTCCCTCTGAAACTCAAGGCCGGCGAATACGCCGCCTGGGCCGAAATCGGAAGCGTGGCAGGTGACAACTATCGCGGAATTGGAAAAATCTGAATCTCTGGCCGTGTAACTCATCCCGTTTATAACCAGATGCCCGTTTTCAGATGAGGCGTTGACCACCTCTCCGCCCGGGCACATACAGAAAGTATATACCCCCCTGCCGAGCCGCCGGTTCGTGTAGGTCAACGAATAGGTGGCAGAACCTATCTGCCCGCTGTCTTTGTATTTTTCACCGTAGCGAAAAAGGTTGATGAGCTTTGCGGGGTGCTCTACGCGAACTCCGACGGAAACCGGCTTCTGCTCCAGCTCCAGGCCCGCGGCATGCAAAACGCGGAAGGTATCGTCAGCCGAATGGCCTATGGCAGGCAAAACCAGCCCTGAGCGGTATTTTTCAAAGTTATTTATTTCTACTCCGGCCGTGGCGCCGTTTTCAACGAGCAAACCCGTCATTTTTGAATCAAAGCGGATTTCGCCTCCGTTTTCAATTATGTATTGCCTGATGTTTTTAATGATGCCGCATATAGCGTCCGTGCCGAGATGCGGTTTCTCAACATAAACCAGATCCTTCGGCGCGCCGAACCTGACAAAAGTGTCAAGTACTTTTGCCGAATACGCGTTATTGCCGTGGCCCCTTGAAAACAGTTTGCCGTCGGAATAGGCCCCGGCGCCGCCTTCTCCGAAGGTTATGTTTGACTCTGTGTTAAAAACCCTGTCGCGCGAAAAAGCGGCGACATCCAGGTTTCTCCGCTCAATCATTTTGCCCCGTTCAAAAATAATCGGTTTAACGCCGTGTTCCAGAAATTCCAAAGCGGCGAACATTCCAGCGGGACCGAAGCCTATTATTACAGGCCTGTCTTTTAATTCTGCGCGGGATTTTGGCAATACGGGTTTTTCGCGATAGCAGGGAAGGTTTAATTTATTGTCGTATGAATCGGGAACGCGCACCGCGAGAGTTATGCCGTAATAAAACTGCTCTTTGTCGCGGATATCCAGCGTTTTGGAGAGTATTTTAATTATCTTAATATCTCCCGGGGTTACGCCAAGCTTTTCGGATACAGCCCTCGCGTGTTCCTCGGGGCTATCCAGCTCTATTTTAACCGACAAACCGTCAGCGATTAAATCCAAATCTGATCCCTCATAGAGAAACGCCTCAATTTGTCACAGGGAAACATACTTCTCATGCACAAGAGCGGCTATAATCTCGCCGGTAAGGTGATAGGGAACGATAACATCGGAAGCTCCTGCCTCCCTAAGCTTTAAGGCGTGTTCCGTTGAGTCGGCCGTGGCAAGAATAAATGAGTCAGGCGCCAGGAACCTGCAGTTCTTCACCAGTTCCATATTTGTCACGCCCTTTAAAAGCATATCCGGAATAGTGGAAAGAACCACCTTAGCGTCTTTTATGTGGGCATGCTCCAGGGTATTGGTGCTGGCGATATCGCCGAACAGGCCTTTAAGACCGGCCTGCTGTATCTTTTTGAGGTTTTCAAGATGAAAATCAACCACCAAAATGCTTCTCAATATTTCCGGTTTTACCTTGGATAGTTCCGCGACAAGCGCCTGGGCGCCGCGATGGTAACCAAGGATTATTATGGGGTAAGATTCGGGTATGGTGCAGACATTTTCGCTCCCCGCGCCCTGCCCGGGAGGACAGGTTTTAAATAAGCGCTCAAAAACCAGATAGAGTTCGTGGCTGTATTTTATAAGATAGGAAGAAAGTATCGCCGAGAGGGCCATGGTTATTATTATCACGCCCATGATATCCTTTGAAATATGGCCGTAGGTTATGCCCAGCGCGGCGATAACCAGGGAAAATTCGCTCATCTGAGAGAGATTCAAGCTCGCCACAAAGCTGGTTCTTTTACCGGAACCCGTGGACATAAGAAGAGGGTAGACCGAAGCAAAGCGCGAAATTATAATAAACAGGGTTATCAGAAGCCCCATAAGAATTACCTGGGTTCCCGGCATGGTAATTTTCATTCCCAGCGAGATAAAAAACAGAGTCAGGAAAAAATCCCTCAGAGGCAGGGTTTTCGCGGTGACATGCACGCTGTAAGGAAACACGGAGATAGCTATTCCGGCTATAAGAGCTCCCATTTCTTTTGACAGCCCCAGATAACCCGCCGTTCCGGCAATGAGGGCGCACCAGCCTATGGATATAGCAACTATCATCTCCGGGCTGGAAGCCACCATTGAACAGATATTTTTCAGCACATATTTGCTCAGCACAAAACCGATAGCCAGAAGCAGCGCGCTTTTAAGCAGGGCCACCAGCACCAGAGAAAGCTGGGGGTTCATAAAATTAGGCTGAAGCGCAAGAATCAGGATAGCCCAGATGTCCTGGATAATAAGAATTCCAACCGTTATTTTTCCGGGCAGGCAGTCCAGCTCCATTTTATCGTATAAAATCTTTACCACAAGCGCCGTACTGCTTAAAGCGCAGGCTATCGCCAGATACAGCCCAGCGAGGTTCCCGCTTTTTATCCCGTACCCAATGAGCGGAAAAACCAAAAGCCCCAGGGCCACGCAGATGACAAACTGGCCCACTCCGGAGACAAGCAGCTGCCTGCCTGAAGAAACAATGGTCTTAAGATCCATCTCAAGGCCTATTACAAAAAGGAGGAGTATTAAACCGATCTCGGAAAGTATTTCTATGGTTTCAGGCTGTGAAACAAGGCCAAACCCTACTTCAGGGCCGATTATGGCACCGGCCAGCAGGTAGCCTAAAATTATCGGCTGTTTTAAACGGTGCATAATCACACCGATGACAGTCGCCGCCACTATTGATATTCCTATCTCCTGCATTAAGCCGTGCATATCCGCGCCTTTATAAACAAATTTATACTGATATCTTACGAATTATATAATTTTGACCATTTTATATCAAACGAATAAAAAAAAACCGCCCGTAAATACGAGCGGTTTTATCAGTTTGATTTCGTAAAAACTAAGCCATAAGAGAAAGAATCTATTTGGTTGAGCAGGTGCCGTCCCCAATGCCAAACCTTGCCAGCATTGTCATTGCAGGGCACCACTTAGTAAAAATCGACTGGATTAGCCCCGCGGCAAACAGAACGGGGATAATCAAAAACGCGCAGTTGACATAATAAGCCAGAGCTATACCCCCAAGAACTACAACCCCGGTTATCAGCCTTAAAAACTCCTCAGCGTTCATGGATGGACTCACCTTTATTTTATTCATAGTATTTTAATGGCCTCCACCGGGCAGACCCGCTCGCAGCCGGCCAGCCGGTCGCATTTTGAATGGTCGGTAACCTCGCATTTCCCGCTCTTGCCGTCAATATAGAGAATATTTTGCGGGCACATAGCCACGCACACCCCGCATCCCACGCACGCCTCCCTGTCAATCGCCACCGTAACACTGCCGTTCATTTAACGCCTCCTTGTTATATCCTTATATCGCAATATTACGATATTTTGATAGTTTTGTCAAGAGGCTTTTTGGGGAAAATAAAAAATTGCCCGTTTTAGAGGCAATCAAAACTACCCGCCAACCACACGCCGCGGGAACCTGTTTTCGGTAAAACCCAAGACAGACATATTATTTATTCAAGAATAATTCCGTAATGATATGGCCTTAAATCGTATTGTTTAGGATTTACAAATCCAGCGGCTATCGCCCATTTAATACAATCCTCTGGTTTAGGGCGGATACTAATTGATGGCCCGCGGGGCGTCGTCGGATCGTTTCTCCAGTGGATAATGCCGAGCTTGCCGCCCTTCTTAAGTATTCTTTTCGCTTCAGCCAATAAAACCTCGGGGGTCTCAAGATGGAGTATATTAAACAGCATGACATAACCAACACCGCCATCCGGTAATCCTGATCCCTGAGCCATAAAATCCCGCTCAATTGCTTTCACATTTTCAAGGCCAAGCTGTTTTGCTCTTTCTTTTGTTATCCGGATCATATCCTCTTCAATATCCAACGCGTAAACGACACCTTTGATGATTTTAGCCGCCGGAATCGTAAAAGTACCGTAACCGCAGCCAAATTCCGCGACATCACCGGAATTGCTATCTAAACCAAGTGTCGCGAGCACCTTAGCAGGGTCAAAGAACTTTTCCCACATCTCATGATCCGGCATTCCGCTTTCTCTGATCTTCATACAATATCCTTTTTTTCACGCCGTATTGAGCCGGATTCGCGCATATCAAGAAAAATCCTTTTTGGGGTTGTTCCACATAAATATTACTGAACCCACTGTTTATCAGCAGACCAATAATATGTTTTATTGTAAATCGCCTGCATTTATCCTCTGATTTTCCAGCTTCAGGCGAATATTCGGCAATAATAATCTGCCCTCTACCGCTTAATGCCACCTTGACCTGACCGAGCGCTTTCTTCACATCCTTTACATGATGAAACGAATGCACAAAAACAACCGCGTCAAATTTCATTTCACCGACAACTCCGGCAATACTCTCGGCTTTTCCGGAAAGGCACTTAATAAGATGACAGGTATTGAATTTTTTGCAAAGATCATGCGCCTGTCTAAAACCTTTATTGGAGATATCCAGGCCTGCGACAGGTTTTTGCAGCTTCTTTGCGAAATAATTGCACAAATACCCGGCTCCACAACCAACATCAAGAACTTTGTCTTCTTTTTGGAGTTTCTCCAGTATTATCTGCCCGATTTGCTCATTATTCATATTGGACTAAACTCATACTTTTGTTATCTCTATACTCGGTGTAAGTTTGACTGGGTTTCTCAGGGTGAAGACTACTGGGCACCGCTGAAGCGCTAATGCCTCGGCTTCTTTTATCTTTTCAGCAGGCGCGTCGCTGACCACATGAAGTTTTACCCGCACCTCTTCCATAATCGGGCTTTCACTTAAGCCGAAGACTTTAGAGAAATTCACATCCGCTTCAACCCTGGTTGTAAGTTTTTTTATTTCTATGCCTAACATCGCCGCCATAGTGGCAAAAGTGCCCGTATAGCAGGAGGCTAATCCGAAAAAGCAGTAGTGCATCGGGCCCGGATATTTTCCACCGCCGCCCATAAAGGTTGGGTTATCAACTTCAAACATTGTCTGTCCGCCCTCAAATGTTACCGCCGACTGAAATTGCGGCCCACCTTCTTTTATTAGCCATTCGCCTTCAACAACTTGCGTCCTTCGCGCTTTGGACGAATCGTTCCGGATTTGCCCTCCAAATTCCATTACCTTGCCCATATCAACATTGTTAAGCTTATTCATTGCGCGCCTCCTTAATTTGTCTTAGCTGCGGCAAACACAATATATCCTCCTCTACCATAACCTGTTTTGTCCGGGTTAACTACCCTGGTCAGGCCCGAAGAAAAATAGTGATTCATATTTTTATTAAGCGGACAAATAGCCCGTGCTTTTCTTATAACCAGTCGCCATAGAACCTTTCCCTGTACTCTTTCTCTTCGCCCGATATCTGAGCATCGTCAACAACCTGCTTTGTGAACCGATATCTGTAATTCTCACAGAACTCCAGCAGAAGCTTGTGCGCAGCGTTAATCCCCTTAAACCTCTCCTCACATATCTTTTCCGACTTTCCCCTGCATCTGTCCGGGTGACATTCAAGGGCAAGCTGGCGGTATGCCTCTTTGATTTCCTTTATATTTGCTTCCTCGGGCAACCCCAGCAGTTTTCTTGCTTCATCAACTTCTTTATAATTAATCATACTGACACCTCGCAGCTTTTATACTAAAACCACTTCAGGAACCGCCTTCTTTTCACCACAGGGCACGGCGGGGCATTTTAAGGCTTTTTATATTGACTCAAGTTAAAAAGTAACCACCTTGTCGCTTTCTTTAATAAGATCATACAAGTCCTTCATTGTGGACAGTGGGCAAAGCTCGGAACCCTGTGAATTGCGGATCTTAAGGCAAGTACCGCAGGCGAGTATCTTGCCTCCGGCATCAACCAAAGACTGCATCTGCTCCTTAACTTTAAACCTCTCGCTGTCCAGAGCTTCGCATTCAACACCCTTCGCGAGCAAAAAGACTTTAACCTGATCCTTCTCTTTCAGAGCGAAGTTCCCCAGCCTGAAAGCATTCCACACCGTTTCCGAATCAGTTGAATAAACAACAATGCCTAACTTCATCTTGCTCTCCTTGTTAATGTTTTAACCGCGCGAGCCTTTACTGACAGCTTCGCGGTGCGATTTAGTTTCTCAAGCAACACCTCGCGCATCTTGTCAAAAGCTTCGCTAATTTTCGGGCTTGTCAGGGAATAATATATTTTTACGCCTTTCCGGCGCGTCTGCACAATGCCCTCGTTCCTCAAGACCCCTAAATGCTGCGAAAGGTTCGCCTGGCTTATGCCGGCACGCTCCATCAGCTCGCCAACCGAAAGCTCCCTGTTGCGCAGAAGGTTTAACACCTCAAGGCGCTTGGCAGAAGTAAACACCCGGCACATACGCGCGTGCATTTCATAAAGCTTATCAATCATTACCGCCTCCTCTATTACTATATAAGCATATTAGAATATACTAATAACAAAGTCAAGGGTTTTGTATCGCCTTCGGTGTCAGCGAAAGCAGCATCTTCTGCCAAACAAATATAAAAACCGCCCTTTTACGGAGCGGCTGATGCCTGACATTGCCTGACCTGAGGCCAAAATTGCTATAACGCGCCGCTTCGCTTTTCTGCCATTCGCGACAGTGCGAAAGTTAGCTTCAAATCCCGCCTAAGCACTGCTAAATAAAAAAAACCTGCTATGAAGCAGGTATTTTTGTTAAGCCCTCCAACTACATGCCATCAGAACTTGTTTTAAGGAGTGATTCTGCCCATTCGTTTATTTTGTTCCAGTCTCTATAGTCACCAGGTTTTACCCCCAGGGCTATTTTACCCATATAGTTCATAAACCAACCCAAACTTTTAATGTTCCCTGCGAATACCGCTTTACTAAATGGCGTCAGGCCTGAAGCCACGCGGTCAGGAAAAGTCTGAGCAAGCTTTCGATTGTTTTCTTTGGATGAAGTGACAAACGAACAAACGGCAAACACCGCGATTTTTTTGCTATTCAGGCTAACCCTGTTGGCATCAACGAACTTAATGATATTTTCATGCGGTTTGCCTCCGTGTATAGCCGAGCCAATTATTACCATATCGTATTTCTCAATGTCTATCTGTTTACCTTCAGCAGACAGAATTTCAACAACACAACCCTCTTTTTCAAGATAATCCTTCATTTTCTCTGCCACCTCAGCAGTTGAGCCCGCATACGAACCATATACAATTAAAACATTATTCATTTCTGTTCCTTTTGCGCTCAATAATTGCGTTGACAGCATTAACAATAAATAAATAATAACTTTCATTCCGATGCCTCTAAGTTTTTGTCATGCTCAAACGGGAAAGCAAATCTGCGGATAGCGCAATCAAAAGCTTTCAGTAACTTTTCTTAATAAACAAACCACCCCAATTTAGCAAATTTCAAGAAAATCAAACCTAGTATAGGAAACGAATAAGCCGAAGGCTTTATCCCTATGCTATCCCGTAATGTGTCAGCTGTCTGCCAAAGTGTAGCTTCCAATTTCTTTATTTCTTCATTTGTCATATTTGCCTCTTTTCTAGTTTATCCAGATTTACGATTGTAAGCTTCTTTATTTTCTCAATTAGTAATTTCGAGCTTTTGAGTTTTCTTAACTTACCATTGTTTTCCAGCTGATCCACAGGAATCGACTCAAACAAATCACTATCGTTTGATATTGTATCTATTCTAGCCGCAAGATATCCAATAATATCTGCGTAAAGTATTCCGATTGTATGAAAGTTTGAAGGCACAAGTGCAACATCTTCAAAAAGTGTATATTCTCTTGCATTTAATACAGAATTAACAACTTGACTAATATCGTTCGAACTTATATCGCTCCTAAAGTCGCAGTATATACTTACTAAATTCTTGCCATTACCACTATCTGCCTTAGAAAGTGCTTTTTTTAACAACTTTGGCAAGACCTCTAAATATACTTTCTTCTGATCAGTCACACTAGACTTCCCACTATAGTAAAAACTCATACGCGCATTTTTCTTTGCAATATTTAAATCTATTATTTTTGCACAGATATCAATTCGCTTCTCAATACTTATTGATTGATCACCCTTTTTAGCAGAAAAAAGATAGGCACCTTTGAATTCTTTATTAGGATCCCATTTTGAATCTGTTAATATCTGGTGAAATGCAGTTTTTATATGACAATAATGGGCAGAATTAATAGTTGCAATACTCAATCCAAAATAATCTTTGAATTTATCATCACTTGTTTCATCAACAAAAACTAATTTCATTTCACCCTTTAAAAAAAAAACTACACCGCGCATTTGCCAGTGTGGTAATGGTTGATTTTATTATTTGAATTGATCCCCATAAGTTCCTTTAACCTATATTTTCATACTTCTACCCTACCACTTCCCAGTGTCCACCCTTATCTGGTCCGATGCGGCGCAGTTGATTAGAGGTTTTAAGTGCTTTGACAATTTTCTCTACACCTTTTATACTCAGGCCTATTTCCTGGGCAATTTCGTTAGTAGTAACTTCTGGGTTGTTAGATATAATACGAATTATTTTCTCCCTACTTTTCTCCCTACTTTTCTCCCTACTTATTGGAGTAGTTGAAGATACCGCCTCGGCACCTTTTCTCATAAAAGTTGTTATGAAGTGTGTTCCGAGTTCAGAAAACTCAGCTGTGGGTTCTTTCTCCAATATAAGTTTAATGCCTCTGCCCCAGCGTTCCACAAAATGAATGCGGTGGAGCATATCAGCGATAAGTTCATTTCGCCTTTCGGAAACGATCTTTGAGCGAATTTGCTGAATGGTAAGCCCTCCGTACAATAAACCAGGGCTTCTTACTTCCACCTTATCCTTAAATACTGCAACACTCACTGAATCCATAGCTCGGTAATCTCTATGGCAGAAAGCATTAATAACGGCCTCTCTTATTGCTTCTCGGTCAATTTCAGGTACATCTATACGGCGCAGGCCCTCAACCCTCATTCCAATATTTATCTTTTCAAGAATGTAATCCTGTGCCTTATCTATCAGCTGGAAAAGGTCACCACCGAACTCTTTCATGTCAGTGATATATGCCGTACTTGTTCCACTGAATACCGCGCAGCGCAACTTAGCATTGAAAAATATGTCTTCGGGTTTCTTGCCGAACAGCATTACCGCCGCATTGCAGAGCTTTGACCCGCGAGACAATTTTAGTTTTGCAAGCACATTTTTGATTGAATCGTACCGGAGACCCGCAATTTTAAGGAATGTTTTGAGTTTCTTAACACTTATATCGTTTATGGTTGCATCGGCACATATTTCTGTGTCCCAATGATGGTTATCGCGGTTTTTACTCAATATAAGTTGCTCAAGCTCTCTTGCCGATAATTGACGATCAGCATCAGCAACTCGCATATATGCCCTACCATTTGCGAAGTAAGGCGGATGTGAACCCTGAAACACAACTTTGACACAGGTTTTATTTTCTATCTTAACTTTATTTATTTTGGGGAATATTTTGGGTTCTATTTTATCAGAGATGTTTTGGGATATATTCCTAAGAGTTTCTTTGCCAATCTGTTGACCGACAATAGTGCCATCGTCTTTAATACCGAAATACAAAACACCCTTCCCATGCTTGTTGAGTATAGCAGCAATGGAAATTAAGGCCTCTTTTATCTCAGAAGTAGTCTTTTTAAGTTCAACGGTTTCAGATTCATGTATTGTCACCATATATTAACGGTAATTTTAACTCTTTTGAATGATTTTGGCAACCAAACAAAAAACTTTGTTCAACCTACTGTAAAGTAGATTTCACAAAGTTTAAGGGTCACCAGGCAAACGCCATTTGAGCCTGTTTTACCTTATAACCATGCTATTTTACATTCAACCTCTTTTGACACACCTCTGCAAGAGCTTTATAATGAATACTTTGCCGAACAGATATCTTAACTGATTTGAGTTCAATCTCCAAATCATCTAGAGCATTCTTGTACTTACCAAGATAGTAATAGATTAATCCGCGTAGCCCATGAGGCAAGCTTCCGTCTATAGCCATTGCCTTGTTCGCATAGCTTAGAGCCATTAAATAGTCTTCCTTTCTGCCCGATTCTATCCCTTTTTCATAATAGACATTCGCATAGTTATAATAGTTTTTCCCAGTCGGATCTATTTTTATCACATTCTTCATATCTTTAATAGCTTTATCAAGCTTTTTGCGCTGCAAATAAAATGCAACTCTCATCTGATAATATCTCGGATTTTGCGGGTCAGACTCTATCTTCTTGCTATACTCACTCTCAAGCTCTTCAAATGATGCTACTGCCTTGAATTCATTAATAATAAACACATGATCGTTATTTAAGTTACCTAGATACATGTAATAAGCGATTATATTTTGAGGAGGTTTTGACTCCTTTTCAAGGTCAGGTAATAATGGCTCCTGAATAGGCAACCAATAAACTGAATTATTCTCATCCCTGACCTTTATTTCATGCTTGAACAATTTCGGGAAATCAGTATCCGCCAAGGTCTTAAAAAAACCATCAACCATTAACCTGTGGTTTTTTGATATAGGCCTTATTTCACCAATATAAACAAGCTCTTCCTTTATTTTTTGTGCAGGCCGTGATGACTCAAATGTATAAACAAAACCCTTTTTCTTCAACTTAGCTGTTTTTTCTGTGTTCGGATGCATTTTAAGGATATTGGATATAGTATTTGAAGAATATGAATCGTAGTTAAATTCACAATATAGCGGGACTGTTATATTAATACACAATAAAAACACTGCCAAATATTTCATTTATTACACCTTTTCATCGATTACGACGATTAAAGCATTAATTAATAACACTCAGAGACCATCATCCTCATTATACTGTCTTTCCATTTCCTTATAAAATCCCTCATTTTCACTTGTTTTTAGAAAACCAATTCTATATTCCAAACCTTCTCCACCCGGAATATACTTATTAACTGCCAGCACATACTGAACCTCTATAACTTCGCTTGGCCCCAAGGTCGGTAAAATCCAACGCAATGTAGCAAATGCAGGGCTGTATATTGCACCGCCATTACTTGATATATACCCTAATTTACCAGGCAGCATTACCATAAATGTTTTGTTACTTATTGGATTCTCAGACATGTTCCGAATGATAATCTTATGAGTATATTCTTTACCGCTCCTCAAATTTAGAGGCGTGGTCATTTTTGCGTACAATTCGTCTTCACTCATTGCTTCCATATAACTAGCATTTTCACCTGATATCTTTTCCAATAGGTTCCCGTAATTTATGCGGTAATATCGCACCAGATCTCTGGCCGAATTAGAAAACGAGTTGGTTTTAATCGCATAACCCAGCATAATGAACATCACCAGCAAACCGACCAGGATTTTTATTCTGTATTTCATATAACACCCTTTCAAATGACTTACACAATTGCTTTATTCAACTACATGCCATCAAAACCTGTTTTAAGGAGTGCTTCTATCCTAAAACCTTAGCTCTAAATCTTTTTCATTCTTTTTTCAAACTCATCGACAACTTTACTTTCGGACATAAAATCCTTAAGGAGATATTTTAATTCAATAATTAATTCGCTCTTATCATCTTCTTTCGGAATCATACTGTTATTTACCCATACCTGGATTTGATTTTCAAGACGGCCAAATATACGTTTTTTGTAAGAATATCCTACAACCCATTTTTCAAGAACAAATATTATCACAACTGCAATGAAGACTAATGGGATAAATGTATAATTTTTTAAATATAATGTACCAAAAAGTGAACTGGTGGCAACCATTTGAACAATGATACCAATTGATAAAAAAAATAAACCGACGGCTGAATAGTACTGTTTTAGTAAAACAGCCTTAATCAATGCCGCTCTTGTTCCATAAATATGAAAATTGCCTTCCCAGTAACCACCAACCGCAATATCCCTAGCCTCTCTGTCAGTTATTTTAATTGTCTTCCATATAAAAAAAGCAGAACTAAATTGAATAAATAATCCCAAAATTGTTAGTTGAGAACCCAAATTCATACCTCCAACACCCCTTTTACATATAAAATTTATTATAAATCATTAAGAATATTGAATTCTATAAAATTCGCTTACAACACACTAAGGATCAGGTCTTTACATTTAACATTTCAACATCAGGGGCTTAACATCACTGGATTTTTAACTGTTGACACATAATTGAAATTTATTCAATTCCTTTTATTAGCCCGGAGAGCATTTTGTTTATAACTTCGAGTTCATTGACAAGTTTTTCGTGAGTTTGTGCATCGATGAGTTGTTTTCGTTTCAATCGTTCAAGAAGGGGAACGCACTCGTAAGTAGAACCGCGGGCAATCCAGAAAAAGTTTTTTCTGTCGTTTTTATGCCAGCGGCCATTGCCTTCGGCTATGTTTAATGCGATTGATGTTGAAGCTCTTAGGATTTGGTCAATTAAGTGGCAAGTGCCTTTTTGGGTGATTGCGTCGCAGAGTACATCTATTTTTTCGGCAAGGTCAATGGCTTTCTGGTAGACTTCAAGTTTTTCGAATAGAAAAGACATGAGAAAGCCCCCCCTAACTTCAACAGAGTGAGATTTGAGCAGTTGAGAGTTGACCGCATTTGAGGTGGCACACATTCAGATTTTTGCGATTTTCTTCAATTTGCCGTATTCCACTTGCTCTACTTTCAACTCTCTAATCTCAAATGCTCCAAATTTTTGCGGAGCAAAAATTTAAGGGTCCCCAACTACATGCCATTAGAACCTGTCTTGAAATAACTTAGAGTTGAAATATCAATCATTATTTATATAAAGATGTACAAAGGCGATAGGTTTTCATCCAGTAGTTTTAATTTACCTTCAGCCTCTATCTTAGCTGATATTTGGGAATGACTCTGATATCCCCACATAAAAAGTTTAACTGTATTCACCCTTACTGTCTCTTGATAAAATAATCAATTGTTAATCTGTTAAACACAAGTTAAAGTTATTGAATGTTTACTACAAATTCACCACTGCGAGCAAGACATATCCCATCCTTTACAACAAAACATTCGACCCAATGCTTGCCTTTATAGAGTGTACTTTCTTTCCTTACAAAACGCCCCGCTCTTTCATATTCACCATCATAAAAGTCACCACGTAAAGAATTAGCTAATTCTGCTTCATCTCCAGTATTTACAACCTGCCAATATACTTCGTATGGCCAAGAAACATTGGTATCAGCTTTAAATTGAAGTGAACATTTTTTAGGCAATGGATCTCCATCACTTTGAAATTGCTGTGGTCTAAAACCTTTACAAATATAGGATGCTGTTATATTTGCTCGTCCCTCTATATTAACAGACCACTTTGGCTGTTTACGATGACTTACAGCAAATATACTTTTTGTTTTTTCTAAAGAGTTCCTCAAGAAAGAACCAATTGTTTCAAAACTATTTGACTTTTTCGCTTCCGGTATTGGAAAATCTCTACCGAAGTGCTTTTTCATCAATTGACAAGCTTTTATCTCATCAGATTCAGCATCTACCTGTTCCAAAATGACGGCAAGTGCTTTTAATCTATTTTTTAATCCGTCCATATCATCGTTATTGATTTTCCCGAATACATCTTCATATTCTGGAGTTGGTTTTTTAATACTAATACGGCCCGAGATCAAACCGGCTCCATTACAAATTTGTATTAAGGCAGACAGGTCATCAGATTTATTATCATTGATAACCTTGCTATTTAATAAATTATTAACAAGAAGAATATATGCCAGACCAGAAGGTTTCGCACCAGACTCAATCGGCAAAGACTCGTCATCCCAACGCCGAATATATCTCACAAGTCGCCGAAATTGATTTGTTTTTGTTGCAGAGTCTTCTGTATCCTTGAATTGCGTCATTATATTATCTACATAGTCTAATAGTCCCTGCGGGTTTGCATCCTTCCATCCATTTTGTTTATGAGCAAGTTTGAACACTGTTTCTTTAAAAATGTTCTCATGTACAGCATATGTCACTAAATCAACGTGATATCCATCCTTGTAAATTACACGAATACATGGCCCTTTGGACACAACTTTCTCCGTGTGATCTTTTACTGCATCATAGATCCATCCTCTAACTTCTGAAGCTGTATAATCATTTTCATTAATACTTAACCTCAATGCCACATCAATATCATAACCAAGATTTTCAATTGGTTTTACTCCAGTTTTCATTATGTAACTGCCTTGAAGCATTTCCTGAAAAGATGGCTTGCCTTTATCCTTAAGATAATCGCGAATACGATTCAAAATAATATCTCTCTTCTCAGCGAGAATACTATTAAGTTCATAATCCATTCGGATTTTTTCATGGAATTGTTCAAGATAATTCTGAATGTACGCCATTAAACCTCTTATTGTTTAAGAATTGACAAACTCGTGAATATTTCCTTAACTAAAGCCATTTCACCAGTATCACTACTTAAAACTTTACTATGTATTGCATCAGCATCTGTTCGCGCCATTTCATTTAAGGTTTCTATAGCTATCTTATCAGCCTTGTCAATATTGATTGCACTAAATTGTTCTGGTGATTTATTTGTTTGTTCCAAGCGGACAAACCGTGTCGGCAATTTTAATTTATTTAACGAAGAACAAAGGAATCGTGATGCATTGGAATAGCCGAATGACTGAGAAGAAAGCGACATTTCAACAATATTCACACCGGCACGCCAATTAAAAAGTCCCCAATTGGGATTTTTTACTGAATATGGATCACCCGATGGCTGATCACATGTCCCTACGGATAAAATATCTAACTGAGTATCTTCTAAATCTATCATCCCTATTGCTTCTATAATCCCAATCAATGATGGGTTATTCGCCCAGAGCCCTCCATCGACAAAATTATCTTGAATAGATTTATTATCAGGATTGGTAAACTGGGCAATAGGAAAAAGAATGGGGGCCGCAGCAGATGCCATACAAACATCAACTAAAGAGTAATTATCATCCCTGTGTTTACCTGGATTGTGTGGTGTCTTAAAAACCCAAGCTTTATAATTTGAGGCATTAACACTAGGAACACATAAAGCTATATTTCTTTTTTCATAAAGTTGTTTGATTGTCATGGTTCCAAATACTGATTGCAAAGCATTTTTAAGTTGTAATACATTTGATGCAGGTTTCTTAATGTATTTACTTGCCCAAACCAAGAATTTAATAAGCTGTTTTTGTGAAGGCATTGGATCTACAAATATCTTTTCCCCATTATCTATATATAAAGACTGAATCCTATTTATAGGAATTCCGGCAGCCAACCCACATGTCAGTATTGCTCCTGTACTTGTTCCACAAATAAGATCAAATGCTTTGCCTATATCGGGGATATCCTTAGAAAAACATGCATCGAATCTGTAGGCAAGAGTAGACAACAAGGTAGCAGTATAGAGGCCCCGCATCCCACCGCCATCAATACATAACACTCTAAATGTATTTTTCATAGATAAATGCTCTAGACTACTTACTTTTCCTATTATAAGGCGATTTATTATGGGGATTTAAAGAGATTCCTTCTTGGCTATCTTTAGTATATATCGAATCTGGAGTACGTCCTAATTTTAAACCAATCACTCTTGTTGGCGTGTTCCCCTTAGCCAACTGTTTTATCTGTGTCACTTCTTTTTGAGTCCAGGCTTTGCCAGTGTTCCGGTTGTACATTGCCATAACAGCCTCCTTGCAATAGATTATTTCAAAAGCGAAACTACGCCTTTTGCAAATTGGAACGATTTGAGCGCCGCATCGACCCATTTTGTACTATCTCTAACGGCTTCTTTTAAATCTGATACTGATTTAACGGCATCAGCCTGGGAAAATGTATTTTTAGATGCCTTACTAAACGCAGATGCAATATCCGACAATTGCGGTCCTTTAATACCCATAAATCCTTGAACTTGGCTTTCAAGTAACTCGATTTGATTATTCTGAATAGCAATCAACTGAACTACATTTTTCACTAATTCTTGCACATCTTCTGGCATTTTCTGTAAAGAATCTTTCAATTTCTGAACATCAGTGTCCATAATATAACCCCTTATTGAAACATAGATAAAAGCTCTTGGAGTCTTTTGGATTTATTAGGATCCATTTTCAAGACACTAAGAGCCTTCATTTGCAAATTGGAATCTTTCAGCTTATCAACAAAATCATCTGTTAGTTTACTTTTTTCAGTAAAATCTTTATATGCCTCTAAATGGATTTTTGCTATATCAGACTGCTCTTTAATGGTGGACATAAGTTCCTGCAAGAGCGTAAGCATTTCTTTTTTCTCCGCTAATAAATCTCTCGTATAAAATTCTAAATCGATTTTGGCTTCTGGAGTCAGCTTATAGTCGGACCCAGCAAGTTCATTCTGTTTTTTAACCTTCATTTGCTGAATTTTAAAATCCAAATATGCGCTAAGCACGGGCAAATAAGTGTCGCTTAAAATTTGCATGTTTTTAGACATATCCGTAAGATTTTCTTCATTCTGGCTATTTATTGGCCTTAAAATCTTTGGATTCATGCATCCGGTACAAGCCAAGCATCCCAATACCATAATGACAATAAAAGACTTCATCTTATCCTCTTTAATCATTAATTTTTACTACCCTTCTGACCACACCTTGTATACTAAAATCTTTTGAAATGACAATTGGCTTATACTTATCGTCCTTAGATTTCGGCAATAGTACAACATAGTCTTTTTGTGGTTTATAATATTTAACAGTGGCTTCATCATCGATAAGTGCAAGCACAATCTCACTCGGATTAGCAATTGATTGGCTTTCAATCAACAATAGATCATTATCATCTATTCCTGCATCATTCATGGATTCACCATGAGCTTTCAAGAAAAAATAGTTATTTGGCCTATTTTTAATAAGCTCTTTTGAAACAGAAATGTATCCTTCTATATTCTCTACTGCGAGAAGCGGGGCTCCACAAGCAACCCTTCCAAGTAGTGGAATACTTACTAATTCCTTTTCTTGTTTTCTACCGGTGTTAATACTTTTAATACCTTTTGCTTTTTCAACTTCCAAATACTTTTTCTCAGCCAGTACGTTAATAAACTGTTGAATAGAATTAACCGAAGAGTAACCCAAAGCATCTGCTAAATCCTTATAGCTGGGTATTTGGTTATTTACTCTCTGAAACTCTTTAACTGCATCTAAAACTTTCTGTTGTTTTGATGTTAAATGTGTTTTCATACATAGTATTATACATATTGCATGTATGGAAGTCAAGCGAGCGACATGCTTGGGATTAGTTTAGCAGAGAGGGGTTGTTTTTGATAATTTCTTTTCTAATTTTACTATAAAACATTCTTGTAGTAATAGCATGTAGTTCATCATGTTTTAAAGGCAATGAAAGATATTTTCTTGACAATAATAAATATTGCACATCACTCTGGGATGTGGTATTATTTATCAATGGAATCATATCGAATATTTTTAAATATATTGAAAACAACCTTTCTAAATAGTTCTTGCATACCAAATTGAGTTTTTCCTTTGCAATATTATTTATTTCATTTTGCAGATGGGATAAGTGTTGCAAGGGATTATTTGAATAATATTCTACAATTTTTATTGCTTTTAAATAGAATTTCAACAACATCTCCCTACTAACTATTTTATCAGAATCTATAGGGAATGAGCTGTCTGTGTAATAACGAACAGGCCCTTTGACACCTTTCCCAATAAGAAAATCATCGTTACCCCAATCCTTGCTTTGAGTCATCATAACTGATTTAAAACGACTTTTTATTCTATCATGCCATTTACTATCACCGTTCACGCGTCTATTAACAGCCCAGAGTAGTAAGTCCGTACATTGTACGCCGGGATTATTTTTTTTCACAATACTATATTCGATCTTAGGAAAGTATACAGGAAGCATTGGAAGATTATAAATACTGGATAAAAGTTCTTTTTCTAATTCTTTATGATTATTTTCCAAAATACTCATTGTTAGTCCTGGTCTGTGTTCTATAAAAAACTTTGCATTGTCTCTTGTGTGCATAGCGCTCAGTGTTGAGTTTATTAATGACACTGCATAATAATCTCGATTTATTAAATTTTTAGATTTTTTAGCTATATCATGAAATTCACTTACAAATTCCGCATTTATATTCTTATTAATTTCGGTTAAAAGATGAGAATGCGCATTCTTACTGTCTTCGGAAGCATGAAACCAACCCCGACTAATCGTTCTTTTATCTAACTTATTTTCTGGCGGCTTGTGAATATCGGGGTCCTTTTTTAAATTTTCTATCGCAATATTTATGATCTCATCTTTGATTTCCTCGTCACTTATCAACATACCTGCACCAACACACGGATTGGGTTCTGCAAAAGTACTTTCATCCACATAAACATATCTCATATTATTGTATTATAGGCATGACATTTCACTGTTTGACACTATTTAGATTTTGCAATATCAAATCGAACGATAGTATTTAATATTTCAGCTGTCTGGATGATATATTTGAGTGTAAATCCTTTTTGCGGAATTTCAATGAAATATATCTGAGCAATGAAAATGGTTCTCAATTTGGCAGACAGGCTATATATTTTTAAGGTGCCTATTCCGACAAATATCCCCTGCTTCTATGCACGAGCTCAATTCAAATTATTTATTTAACTCCAGTGTCACCCTGATCTTGCTTTTATGCTCAAGAATCACCTTGCCGCCGGCTTGATCAATAGCAACAATCATTGAATCATCTATTAAATCGCCCTCTTTGAGCAGCAAGGATTTATTCCCCTGCCTCTTATTTTGAATAAAGGCAACTGATTGTTTACCGTCATCAACAAAGCCGGTCAAGACAAGAGAATTCAAAATCTGGTTCTTAATAGTTTCCTGCCTTTGGCTTTCTTCCTGTTGCCTGAGTTCCGCCATTCGTTGCTCCTGTTCACTTTTCCGCTGCTCTTCTTCGCGTTTTCTGTCTTTCTCAATATCATCCAAAGATTTCACTGAATTTCTCCAAAGCGGAAAAAAGATATTCCGCTTTGAAATTTCCGCATAACTTAAAGAGTTCATGCCGGACACATCAGCAACGAAAAATATACAAACGCACAAAATAATCACACCCGGAAATTTTCGGATCATACTTTGGCTACCCATAAAAATGAAACTACTATACTACACCTCACCCTTGAGGGATTAGCCTCGTCACCGGATATGCTTAGCTTCTGAATTTGATATGGCAGTCCGCTTGAACTTAACTTATGCATAAAACCTACTAAACTGTTTAGCGATGTTGTAATATCCAACTGAAGGGATATCTCCGCGCCATGATCTCCGTTTATTATTTCCAAAGGTCGGAGTGATGAAATTTCGTTTATCCCTGTTTCCCTGCAAAGACGACCTATATTAGCTGTCACGCCAAGCTGTTGTTCGTTAGGATTTTTTCTGAATTTATCCCCTGAAAATATGCCGTTATATTTTTCAATAATTTCATTTTTTCGCTCAAGAAGATCTGCCGATTTGAACAGGTTTACCAATGATGACTGGCGCGAAAGCAGAGGTTCTGCAATGTAAATATATCCCAAGGATGCGATAATTACACCCGCCGCTAAATATAATATCTTCAACTCTCTTTTAGATAGCGCCACTTTTTGATTTTCCTTTTCCTATCGCCAGGCCGCATTCAATTTCAAAATCAACCAGGTTTTTATCATCAAACTTCGCGGCTCTGGCGCCCTTGCTGTTGACTCCCGAAAACAACTTTGATTTAGACAGCAGTTCGGCTGTTTTCGCTGTAGCATCAAATGAATTTGTTCTGCATTTTAGTATCAACATTTTTTGTTCGTAATCATAAACAAGCTGTGTGACATATACATTACCAGGTATAAGAGCATTTAATTCCTGTAACATTACTAACGAAAAATCGGAATTATCGGAATATTGCTCTATTAATTTCAAAACAGCTTCTTTTTGTCCGAGCTCGGCAATCTCACCGCCTGACTCATTAACCAAATGTTTTATCCTTCTGCCTTCTGCCAGGCTGGCCCGGTTCTTATATATATATCCGCCTGACAAGACCACAGCTGCTAAAACACATAAAGAAATCGCTTTAACTACCGTCCTTACATATTTTTTGCGTCCTATTCCCGATATTGCCTCGGGAGACATCAGATTTTGGCTTTTATCACAAAGAAGTAACGCGCCAAGCAAACGAGCAATAGACTCACCTGCAACTTTGCTATTTGCGCCGGCTAAATCCACTCTGCCGTCAGGAATAAATGCATTGCTTATTTCTGCTCCGGGAATCATTCTCCCGACAGCACCGGACACGCCGAATTTGTCAAACCCTGCCACAAATGCTTTTTTTATTATCTGATCTCTATATGACGCGTGGAATGATGAAAAGGACTTTCCCATTTCATCAGCCACTGTTTTTAGGGTATCCGAACTCTCATTTTTTATTGCCATTCCGCGGCTCAACGAAAGTTTACCCTCAACAAAAAATTCCATTTCCCAGTAGTCATCATCCAGATCAATGACACTATAATTCCCCATTCCCGGGATTTCAATATATCGCATCAGTTCACTTAAAGCCATTGTTGCGGCAACTATTTTACGGGGAAACAGGCCGGCTTCATTAATCGTCTCCGTGAGTTTGTTTACAACCTGCTTTTTCACAGCATACATCATTATTTCGCTCAGGCCTTCCTTGCCGGGTTCGCTGATCCAGGAAAAATCAATTATTGCTTCTTCGGAAGAAAAGGGCAGATGCTTCTGCGCCTCAAAATACAGCATATCCCTGATTTCTTCGTCTTTGCATTTCGGCAAAGCGACTCTTCGGGCAAAAACTTGGTATTTTGGCAGTATTACCATTAAATACGAATTGTCAATCTTGTGCTTCGCGGAGAGCGCAATAACAGCGCTTTTAACCGCTTCTCCGTACTGCCGGCCATCATCCTGCCCCCCCTGTTTATCCAAAGGCAAATCCTCGTATGCCAAAACCTTTAGGATATCGTTTTCTACAACACCTTTCAGGTAACGGATCGCGTTTTTATGCGGTTCTAACACCGAAATTATTTTATTTTTTGCCATAGATTCTATAACTCTCGCCAGAATATTATTTTTACGGCACCGGCGCGCCTTTCCAGCATAGCTTCCACGCGTTTAACCACTTTGCCTATTTTCCCGGCTGAGCTGACCCTGAAAAACGAAGAATTTACCGTTACTAAACCATTTATGCGGTTAAAAACCTCATCACCCGCGACCGACCTGATTTCTTCAACGCTTTTAAACGGCTCATCGTCTCCGGTTCCTTCCAGCAAATCGTTCCCGCTTCTGTGCGCCACAATTGATTCAGCGGTTCTATTGTCTATGCCGGGCAATGCCTTTAACACATCCATCGGCGAGGTGTTAACATTTATCAACGCATCGGAATGTGCCGTCACAAACTTCATAAGTTCAGCGACTAATTGTTTATCGCTAAATCCTTTTATCAAATACAGCTCGTCCAAAGCGTCAATAGGCCTGTTTTTACAGTGATACGGCCGCTTCAGGCTCATATAATAACCGTCTTCGGCACCGTTTCTGCTCATTGCCGAGTCCGCGTCAACCCAATCCTTGAGAGAATCCGATAACTCCGAAATATTCGGAGCCAACGCTACAGGGGGCAGTTTCACAAGCACCGATAACGGTATTGAGTTGATATTAACTTTACTTTCTTCGTCTTCCACAGACACATTCAAAACACCGTCGCCAAATGCCGCGTTATTGTAGCCGCCGTCATCGGACTTCCATTTTTCACCCAGGCAATCAAATCCGTTGCCGTCCTGCAACAGATTATTTTCAACCGTGACAATGCCGGAATAAGCGATATTCAAGGCCTGCACTTCGCGCAAAGCATAAGCGGCTTTCCTAAGCTCAAGTTTTGCTATATATGCCCCGGCAAGGACTATGCTGGAAAGAATGGCGCTTATCCACAGCACTACAATTAGCGCCACGCCTTTGCTGCTATCCTTTTGTATTTGCCGAAAGCAAATCACTGGAATAAACCGGCACCTCAACATTTAGTGTTCGCTCCCGGCCAGAATCTCTGGACTCATATATTTTTAGTTTTATCCTCACGACCGCCGGCAGATTGCCGGCGCATAAATCTGAGCCGGGCGCTTTGCCGCTGTCCCACTCTTGACGCCATTTTTTACCGTCATAGTATTCCAGTTCCAATTCTTTTGCCAGAGGCGCGATTTCCTGTATTACAGGCTCTTGTTCCGAGGCGGCGATCCCGGCAAAACCCCGGTTAACTCTTACCAACCCGTCTTCATTCGTTCCGGGATCGCTGTCAATGTAATACTCAATTTCAGACAACCCTCCGTTCATAGATTGAGCCGGCGGAAGAAAAGATGTAAATATCACTTTGTCTGAGCCTCCAAAAGCGCCTGAGGTATGCCCCCCGCGAAAAACATATCTTCCCGGCTGCGGCTTAAAGGCGCATCTTAGATCGCGGGATAATTGCCTCCACGAACTTCTAAAGTTTTCAATAGCATAATTTCTATCTTCCTGAATCCTGAATGCCCTTAAGCCGGCGCGGAAAACCATGTAAACTGATGACATAATTATGGTAAAAACTGTCACGGCAACCAAGAGTTCTACAAGCGAGAAACCGCCTTCGCCGCGCCGGACGAATCTTGAATCACTTGAAAATTTATTCATTAACTTTCCTGGTGATATACAACCGGAAGCGCGATTCCTTGTCTGCTCCGTATTCTTTCCACTTAACCGAAACTTCCGCTAAATCAGTGGTTTTATTCAGGTTTTGTCCGGAGGAAGCGACAACAAAATCCTGGTTCCCTGAACGAATAGCCCTTTCAATGGCATTAGGAACAGACGCTCCCGAAAGCAAAACAGCTGTTTCTGTCAACCCGATGACAGCTGCGCTGTTTAAATTGTCTATAGACTTCCCGGAGCGCAAATATGAAGATATGCCGCTTACGGCCGTTACCATTACCGTACCGACTATTACTATCGCTACCATGCTCTCCAGCAGCGTAAACCCGCCGCTATTCATAAATCAGATCCTTTTTATTTCGCAGCGGCCCTTTAAATTATCGTAAGTCAGGCTGTACTTTCCCGCCTGCCGGCTTTCAAAAACAATATTGAAATTATCGGCGCTGCCGTCCGGCTCAAAGATTATGCTTGACGCTGAAATAGCTTTGACCGATATTTTTTTGTCCCATCGCATGTTTGAAGCGTCGTAACCGGCAATCCGTTCAAACTCAAACCGCGAAGCGGCATTTTCCGTTTCACACAGCATGCGATAACTTTTGTTCTCCGGATCAAACTCTATTTTATACCTGCGGTTTTCTGAAAGCGCCATATCTCTGGCATACAATATTGTTGACGAAAGCTTCTTGCATGCAGTTTCAATCTCTGAGGCAGACAGCGAAGCCCTCAGTACAGGCCAGGAGATCGCGCTAATTAGAGCGATTACAGCAAGCGCGATACAAAGCTCAATAAGAGTAATCCCGGAACCAGCCGATATTTTCACAGATGGGTATTTATTTAAAGGCATGGCTCAGCGCTTATCTTCCCAGTTTGCTATATCGTCTCCGCCGCCGTCAACTTTATTGGGGCCAAACGACTTCAAATCATAGTCCGTGTTATTTGAACCGGGACTGATATATACAAATTGCCCGCCCCATGCGTCCTTGCCGATCCTTTTCTTCAAATACGGGCCCTTCCAGTTAGAAACGCCGCTTGGCCTGGACATAAGAGCTTCCATACCTTCCTGGGTTGTCGGGAATCTGCCGTTATCAAGTTCAAACGCATCCAAAGCCGTTCCGATATTTTCAATCTGCAGCCTTGTACTTGAAATCCTTGCTTCCTCAGTCCTTCCAATGAGCCTGGGCAGTACGACAGACACCAGTATTCCGATTATCGCCACCACGAGCAGTATTTCAATGAGCGTAAACCCGTTTTCTTTTTTTTCTGATTTATTTTCCATTCAAGACCTCCGATTATCTTATTGTAGCGCTTATCTGAAACACCGGCAAAAACATTGAAAGCGCTACAAAAGCCACCATTATTCCAACAAATAAAATTATCACCGGCTCAAGCAGGGAAGTAAGCGCTTTAAGCGAATATTCCACCTCGCGGTCATAGGTTTCCGCTATCCTTAAAAGCGAATTTTCAAGCTTACCTGTTTCCTCTCCCACGGCAATCAAATCGGCAACTATAGGCGGGAAAAAACTGCTTTTTCTAATAGGGTCTGCCAAACCCCTGCCTTCTTTGATACTGCGGCCGATATTGCTTATTTCAACGGCAAAAAGCTCGTTTCCCACGGAATCCTTTACCATAACCAGAGCGTCTAAAAGCGGCACTCCGTTCTTTAACAACGCGCTAAGCATTCTTACAAACCTTGAAACGAGCTCTTTTCGTATTAACTGACCGACAATCGGTATTTTCAGCCTCAACCCGTCAATCGCGGCTTTTCCGTCCTTCGTTCCAGAATATTTCAAAATCATTATCAGAGCCAGAGCTATTACCGGTATGTAAACAAACCACCACTTCTGCATGAAAGTACTCGCAAATATCAGGATTCTTGTAGGCAAGGGCAGTAGCTGCCCTAAATCCAGGAACATAATCTGAAATTTCGGAATCACAAACGCGAGAAGAAAGAGTATGCTCGCAAGGCCTACGGCAAGCATCAGAACAGGATATGCGAGCGACGCTTTAATGCGGTTTTTCAATATTTCTTCTTTTTCCCCAAACTCGGCAAGCCTTGCAAGCACTTCCTCAAGCATGCCTGATGACTCACCTGCTTTTACGGCTCCGACATAAAGGCCGGAAAAATGCTCCGGATACTCGGATAACGAATCGTAAAGTGTTTGACCACCCTGAACTTTTGACCTTATATCCGAAACTATTTTCCGCAATCCGGCGTTTTCCGTCTGCCTCTCAATTAACTCAAGCGCCTTGGCCAGTATCAGCCCTCCGCGGAGCAAGTCCGCCAGCCTGCAGGTAAAAAGCAGCCTGTCGGAACCGCTTATTCTTTCAAAATTAAGCGAAAAATAATTATTCCATCCGTTACTGTTCCTGACATTTATGGCAACGGGATATAAACCCATTGACTGAAGTCTTAACGAGACAGTTTTAATGTCATCTGCCTCAATTATGTCGCTGATAAGTTTTCCGTTTATGTCCCGCGCTTTATATATATATCTATTCACTTACTTATACTTCTCCTTCGTTAGTAACCCTGATTATCTCGGCGATGGAAGTAAGTCCGGCCTTAACCTTTTTCCAGCCGTCTTCCCTTAGCGTCACAAGGCCTCTGCTTACGGCTTTCTTAAAAATGTCTCCCGCGGCAGCCTTTTCAACAACCAACTGCCTTATTTCGTCATCCATTATAAGCAGTTCGTATATGCCGGTACGCCCCTTGTATCCGGTATGCCTGCATTCCTCGCAGCCGGGGCCGGCAGTAAATATTGCCCCGTCAGGCAATATTTTAAAACCTGAACTCTCCAGCGAAGAAGTGTCCTGATTGTCCCTGACACGGCATTTCGGGCACAACAACCTAATAAGTCTCTGCGCCATTATAGCTTCAACTGACGAAGAAATTAGGTAAGGCTCAATACCCATATCAATGAGGCGCGTTATCGCACCTGCCGAATTATTGGTATGAAGCGTGCTGAAAACAAGATGCCCAGTCAGAGACGATCTTATCGCTATCTCGGCGGTTTCCTGATCCCTTATCTCGCCGACCATTATCACATCGGGATCCTGCCTGAGTATCGCCCTCAAACCGTTGGCAAAGGTTAAGCCTATTCTAGAATGAACAGGTATCTGATTTATTCCTTTAAGTTGATATTCAACCGGTTCCTCTATTGTAATGATCTTTTTATCGGTAGTATTTATTTTGCTCAGACAGGCATACAAAGTGGTAGTCTTGCCGTGTCCGGTCGGACCGGTGACAAGCATTATTCCATGCGGCATTCTAATAAGTGACTCCACCCTTTTTTGATACTCAACCGGCAGGCCAAGCAGCTCCAGCCCCAAAAACATCTGAGCGCGCGGAAGAATCCTTAAATCAATGCTTTCCCCGTGCAAAACCGGCAGAGTGGAGATTCGCATATCTATATACTCGTTCCCCATTTTATACTTTAGCCTGCCGTCCTGCGGAAGCCGTTTTTCCGCGATATCCATTCCGGCCATTATTTTTATGCGCGAAATTACGGCGGCCCTGTACTTTTTCACCGAAGAAGGGATGGGCGCCGCGTGCAGAATACCGTCAATCCTGTAGCGGACAATAATATCATCCTCGTAAGGCTCAATATGTATGTCTGTCGCCCCGTCGCGATACGCCTCCTCAATGACCTGATTCACAAATTTAATTATGGATGCGTCTTCCTCGGCTTCCGGCTCTTCAGCCTGGCGTTCCGAGGCCGGCTGACGCGTCAATTCATCTTTTTCCGCTACCAGTTCCATTGTTTCGGCGCCCAAACCGTACAACTTTTTTAGCGCGGCGTTTATTTCTTTTTCTGAAGCCAATACCGTATTAAGCTCCAGGTCAAGCATCAGCCGCAAATCATCAAACGCGTGTATGTCCAACGGGTCGCTGGTCGCAACTGTCAATACTCCGCCTTCTTTTTTTATCGGAATTATATTATAACGGTTAGCGAACTTGGCCGGAACCATTTCGGAAAGCAAAACATCAATTTTCAGGTTAGACAAGCTTATAACCTGCATATTGTGCTGAAGCGAAAGCGCCCCAAGTATATCCTGCTCGGTCGCCCACTTGCGCCGCACCAATAGCTTTCCTATTCGTTCGGGAATAGTTTTCTGCTCAAGAAGAACTTCTTGCAATTGGCTATTATTGATTACACCGGACTCTATCAGGATCTGTCCCAAGAATGGTCTTTTCATTTTTTCCCCTGTTAAAGTAAATATTATCAAAATATTGTTTATTTTTCAATCAGTAATATTTATTACCCGCGATTGATTAGCGAACAATATATTTGTATAATATTTGCGTTGCAAACTTCTTTTTTGAGGGGTCTATTGTGTTAATAAAAAGGTTTTCTGTTATCATCGCGCTGTCTTTCTCTATTTTATTGGGGCAGGCTCATGCAGAATTTAAGAAATTATCGTCTGACGAGTGGAGCAAAATCCTCGCTGAAATTGGCATTAATCCGGAACAATCTATTCTTGCAAGGCTCACAAACGCCGGTGACACTATTGAGAGAATTCAGAGCCAGACAAAAGCAAACCTCAGAGCCGATAACTGGGTAAGCATATTCAAAAAACTGAATGCCGAACCGAAGCCAGAAATGAAACCGGAAGAATGGGCGGCCCTCTTTGATAAAATCGGGCTGTCATACAAACAAATATCATACGCCATTCAATCGGGAACTTCAGCCCGGGATACAACGGACAGCCAGCCCCCCCAACAGACGCAAACGGTTCAAACCGCATCCCAGGAACCAGCCACAACAGCCAAAACCGAAATGCAGGCTCCTGCGCAGTACGCAAAACCTGAGCCACAATCGCAGGAAAAGGAAAAATCCACGAAAATATCGCTTGATTTGCGCGACGCCGATATTTTCAACGCCCTAAAAATAATTTCGCAAAAAGCCGGGCTTAGCATTGTCGCGGCAAGCAATGTTAAAGGATCAGTATCAATATATCTTCAGAATACGGATGCTCTTGACGCGTTGAAAATGATTCTTGAAATGAATAATCTCGCTTATGTCCGCGACGGCAATATTTTCAAGGTTATGACCGATCAGGACTACGAAAGGGTTTACGGAAAAAAGTTTTACGACATCACTGCGGCGGAAATAGTCAAATTAACTTACGCTAAAGTACCCAACATAGAAAAAGCGATAATGCCTCTCAAAAGCAAAGTTGGCCAGATTATACCCGATCCCGGCACCAACTCGTTTATCGTAGTTGATACCCAGGAAAACATTTACCTTGTCAAGAAAATGATTGCCAACCTTGATTTGCAGACTGAAGTAAAAGTATTCGCTTTAAACTACGCCAAACCCAAGGATGTTCTTGAAAAAATAAAAAATTATTCCTCTCCGGGAACCGGCGCCGTTCAGCTTGATGAACGCACCAGCCAGATAATTGTCACCGATTTCCCGGAAAAGGTGGCGGAAATATCAAAAATAATCGCTTCGCTTGACAAAAAGAACCGCGAGGTGATTATTGAAGCAAGAATAGTGCAGGTAATTCTCGGCAACGATTTTAAAATGGGAGTAAACTGGGAAAGCGTGTTCAGCCAGGTAAATAACCGCCAGATATCAGGCAATGTTTCAGCAAACTTAAACGCGCTAAACCTCGGCGCTTCAGGAATAAGGCTCAATGTAGGGACATTGGCAATAGACAACTTTACGGCGTTATATGATGTTCTCCAGACCGTCGGCAAAACCAACCTTGTTTCTTCTCCAAAAATTGCCACAATTGAGAATCAGGAAGCTAAAATACTTGTCGGCACAAAAGAAGCCTATGTTACAACAACCGTTACTTCCCCTGGATCAGGCATCAGCACCACCGCGGAATCAATAACTTTCATAGATGTCGGCGTAAAACTTTTCGTAACGCCAACTATCGGCGACGACGGCTATATTACAATGAAAATAAGGCCGGAAGTCAGTTCAGTGGACAGGACAATGACAACATCACAAGGTAACACTATACCCATAGTAAGGACTTCCGAGTCTGAGACCACGGTTATGGTTAAAGACGGAGTTACTATAGTTATCGGAGGTTTGATGGAGGAGAGAAAGGAGAAACAGGTCAGCGGCATCCCTCTTCTCAGCAGGATACCGCTTATAGGCTCTCTTTTCGGCAGGACATCCGAAGTTACAACAAAAACCGAGCTTGCCGTTCTTTTAACACCTCATATAATTTCCGGGGATGTTGCGGTTTCGGCTTCCGAGAAAAAAAGGCTGAAAATAGTAGACAAATAACCTCTTTTTCAAACTTAAGTTATTTTTGGATATGTCCTTACAGGCTGCTTCTTTTTTCAGGGAGGGTCAATTTTCTCCGACTATAGCGGGTCAAAAGCGCATGAATCTTTACACTCCGTACCACACGGTCCTCTTGTCTATAACTAATCATCTAACTCTGGACCCTATCACTTCAATAGCAAACCCTTCCTTCAATCATTTTAGATGCGTCTCATATAAAAGCATCCAAAGAAAGTTCATCTATATCTGTTTCATTTCCGCTCTTCATTAATGAATGCTTCTAATAACTCTCCCATATTTTTATAGTTTGGATTATTCATTATAGGTTCAACTTTAATTCGGCCCCCTTTTTTCGCCATATTATAACGGCCTAATGCATCCTTATAATATTCAAGTGCTTTATCTTTTTCGCCTCTCAATGAGTATGCATTACCAATGCCCATGAGACATTTAACTACACCTGATTCGTCCTCAAGTCTATCAAACAGTTCTACAGCCTTTTTATAATTATCAATTGACTTTATGTATGTTCCATCGTAAGTACCCTTTTGTTTATAATAATTGGACCATTTATTATGATACGAGTCATGTTTATATAAATTACCGTACTCATGATAAGCATCAGCCAAACCATTTTCATTAGCATTTTTTTTGAATATTATCACGGCTTGACCGATCAGATCTTCCGCCATAGGAACCCTTCCCTGCGACATCATCACATCTGCCTGATGTAATTTCTTATATGGATCGGATGTGGAAACCAACCCAATACCTGCACATCCTACGAAACAAATTAATGACAATGTGAATAAAACAGACTTTTTTTTACTCATTTTTTTACCCCATTATATCCGTTATTCGCAAAATAGCTTGAAACAATAGACCCAGACATATTCCCTGCCATTAAGGCCGGATATGTTATGCCGACAGCAATGGGTACTCCAATAGGATTTGCCACAAAAGTTCTGAAAAAGCCTGGGTTGAACTGGATTTGAAGAGTATCATGTAATCCCGCAGTGGCATTTACACCTGGTATTCCATTTGTAAAGTTGGATAATTGACCACCTTCATCTAAAAACCCCGATGTGTTTATGATATTCCCTGCTGAGTCATATTTTTCCCATCCTTGAAAACCTACATTATTACTACCGGGAATTGGTTTCCCATTAGAACCCTTGAAAGCTATCCCATCACCTGAACTAGCCTGTGCTTTATACCCTACAATCTTTTCATAGCCATATCCTGCTGAAGCTATAGCTGCACCCATTACAAATCCTCTCCCCATGGTCTGGAAGAATTCGTCTCCATTCCAGGACTGTCCGGTCATAGCTGTCATTCCTGAATATCCTGCTCCACTAGCAAATGCACCTTCTATTCCCCCACTACCGACAGTTGCAAAAAAACCACTTCCACCCATACCCATTGCTTCGGAAACTACACTACCAAGATAGGCACCTGTCAATGATGCCGCTGCTATTCCCGCATATAATAGTTGTGTAGAGTAGGCATCTCCGGCTTTTTTACCATCCCAGCCACTACTAAAATTACTGGTCGCTGCATTTGCCACAAGTCCCAGTGGTCCGGTGAGATATGTTGCAATACCTTTCCCTAAATCATCCCAAAATTCATGCCCACTTGGGTCTGTATAAATAATCGGGTTATTACGGCAATAAGAATAGCGATTAAGGTTCTGAGGGTCGTATAAATCTTGCACTATCGTATCAGGTGTTATGAAAGTGCCCAACTGCGGGTCATAATACCTTGCATTATAATAATACAACCCGGTTCCGCTGTCAAAGATCTGCCCCGTGTATTTCCGGCTCGCGCTGGTTCCACTGGTTTGATACATTGCTCCATAGGGCGTGTAGGTCGTTGTGCTTACTACATTCCCGCTTCCGTCCGTCAGCAGGTTTGTGCTGCCAAGGTGGTCGCTGTGATAGTAGTTAAGCTCCCCTGTGTTCTTCTTTGTGGCAACCAGTTTCCCGTTTGCGTATATGTTCTTTGTTGCATTGCCGCCGGTAGTCTCGTAGACGGTTCCTATGTATGTTGTCTTGCTCTGCTCAACACCTGACGCGTTTAATTGCTGCTTGGTTACACGCTGGCCGCTGTAGTCGTAGGTGTATTCTTCGCTTGTCCCATCGGCATTTACTACCTTTATCGGCCGGTTCTCGTAATCGTACTTTATCCACCGGTTATTGCTTATTACATGGTTCTACAATAAATCAAATCCTGCGAAAGCGAAGTGATAACAAGCAATTTGCGTTTCCCTTTGCGTTTCTCTGAACGCAAATAATCCCGCCTTGGCGGGATTTCGCAGGTTCTCCTTCTTATCCTTCTCTCCTTATCCGTTTAAACACTGCGTGAATCAATGTTTTCGCCTTGCTTCTGTGTAGTTATAAAGTTTGATAGTTTTCGCAATTGCCGCTTTGATGTGCCTAATTGCCGATTGATTTTCGTTACTTCGGTTGCGCATGTCTGAAACCCTGCTCCGATATGATGTTGAATCTGGGTTGCAGGGTTGAGTTCGCAACCGCCGAAAATCATACCGGCAATTGCATCACCAGCGGCAAGGTGAAAATCTGTCAAACTGCCCTATAGAAGTTTCACTGTTTCCATTATTTGCCAATACCGTATTACCTACTACGAAGTTATTTTGGCTATACACTTATTTTAATATTTTAACTCCGCTCACCCAGTCTTAACTATTTATTTAACATTTTCATTATCATGTCGTATTGGTCAATAACCCCAAGAATGAAACAAAATAACCAACCAATTATTACCATGATTTCTTCAATTGTAAATGACTTACCTTTAGGGCGCTTCCAAAAAAGAAAATAGGCATAAATAGAGGCTACAATAAATGGTGCAACAAAAATGGTTATATGCCGTTCATATAGATATTTAAAAATAGGATCAAATAACTTGGCTGCGATTTCCATCTTTATTGTTGGATATTTTGATTCTGGCATACATTTTTCCTTTTATTACCTATTTATCATTATTGCTAATCGCCAAACCTGTTAATGTTTCCCATGTATTTCTTATAAATCGTGATGCACCCGCCTCAGTGGCTATTGCCCCCATTCGCCCCAGTGTTAAATCAGCACTCCATAGCATTACTGATCTACCAGCGCTATTTAAACTTTCAACATTACCACTCTGTCTATAATCAAAATAATAGCACCCAGCTGCTGCCAAGTCAGCTCCTGCTGACATACCACCGGCAACCTCCATCCCTGTTACTAACAACGCAGTAGCTGACGGCGCTACAACCAGTGAAGCCGCTGCAGGCGCAATCAGGCCTGCTCCCATCATGTTTAAATCCTGTGATGCCTGCGAGAATCTATTTCCCCATTCCCTGAATTGTACTGTGGAGTTCCCCGATTGCAGATTACTACCCGTTTGCCCATTCCCGTTAGTTGTGGATATATTCCCAACATTCCCAAGGCGTGAACTCACTTCCTGTCTTACCCACTGGTTGAATGTTCTCTCAACTATCTGCATGCTTTCCGATGACATATCCCATATATGGTCACTTGATACCGATATTTCTTTGCCGTCATCTTTACAATAATCTCTTCCATGTCTTCCGAGAAATGAATTATACATAAAATCATCTGTAAATCTACCTCTGAACATATCCCTTGATGAATTGCCTATTTCACGATTATAGTTTCGGACATTCTCATCGCGCCTATTATATGGGCGCTCCAATTTCAAATATATATCCACATTGCCTGACGGGTCAATATAATTTATTGGATTGTTCCGACAATACGCATAACGATTCAAACTCTGGGGATCGTAAGGCCTAGGAACAATTGTATCAGGTGTTAAGAATCCCCTATTGCGACCATATTCATCTGGGGTGTTTCACCGCACCCTATTCAAAAACCATAGAATTTTAGCAATGCTTGGGTCAGTATTCCGGCAACAGTATTTATTGCTATTTCCCATCCTCCACCCGCAGCTTTGCTTATCATTTTTCCAACCCATTGATTAACTTTTTGTCCGAACTCACCTTTTTTGGTTGGTTCAGGGTCGGTACTAATGCTTGCCTCTAACTCCTTTACATCTGGTTCTTCTACGCCAATTGACCGCAAGTATTTAGCAAGGGCAGGAAAATCATGTTTTTCAATTTGCATGGTATTGTATTGTGTTACTTGACTATCTTTCACATTCCCCAACATGCCTTGAAAATTATGAATAATGAGGTTTGATGCTATTTGTGCTTCTTGAATCTCTTTATTTGAAAATGACATGCCTTCTCCTAGAATGTTCTTTTCTTCCAATTTCAATGACCACTCCAACACTATATTCCGCACGGAAGAGAGAACTGATGAAATCTGTGATTTATCAAATAGCAATGCAGATTCAAAATCACTCTGATTCACTTTCATCAATTTTAGCTGAATATCTTGGGGTAAAGGAATATGCAATGTTGTCTCGTCCCTGTTTGTGCACAAACTATCCAGCTGGTCAATTGGTTGTATGATATATCGTTCTGAAAGTGCTTTTGCTGTCTCTGGGTCAGCACATACTATTGGTATCCATCCACGATATGGACTGAATGCTTTCAACTGACCGATTACTTTCCTATATTCAGGACATTTACCGCTAGTATATCCATTAAGTTCACTATCAATCCATGCTTTCATCTCACTGATTTTGAGTTTTCTTGCAACAACATATGCCTTTCTTAACAAATCGGATATTGAAACATCGGGATTAAGTGCCTCTTCTTGTAGCTGTAATACTATCGGCTTCATTGCAACCTCATATATTTTCATTAGATTGAATATAAAGTATATTCATTCCGTCTTTTTAGGTGCGGAAATGGTGATTGGTGTCTATCCTGTTTGAAGAAATCATCTACCAGCAATTTCTTTATATCCATCATCAAAGAATCTGCGACAATGTGCATATTCTTGAATTCAGGCGATTGATTCCACTCACCTTTCACTGGTTTTGAGTCTTGGGTATAACATTCCTATTACTTCTCTATTGGTATTTGGTTTTTCTTTAGATACTTTAACAAATAATCTTCATTGATAATAAACATAATTATCCCTAGACCAATAAAATGTGCAAGATGACGGATACCAAACACTGGAATTACTTCGCACCCTATTTTATCAAGATACCACAAAACAACTGTGTAGATGGTAGTCATAAATATTGCATTTAATGCCAATATAATATTTATTTTTGGTAGTAATCTTTTATGACGTTGATAAAATATAGGAACAAAGACAACTATTTCTACTAACCATAACCACAACAAATGCTCTTGTTTTTTATCAATCCCGATTTTCATGCAAAAATATTTAAAGAGAGCAACTGCTAAAAACAAAACGATCACTATTAATACCAATAATGAATAATCTTTAAGCTTATTTTTGACCATTCGCAAACTCCCATTCTGCTGTCAATGCATCGATTTCAGAGTATATCAATTGAGCTGCCGTTCCCAATAAGGAAAGTTTTCCTGCCCATTTTGCCCTACTCATATATTTTCCAAACACTCTTGACTTCGTTGGGAAAGACAATCCTTTTTGTGCCGCATATTCCCAAGCATTTCCTTGATAGTATAAATTACCAGCATCCATAGCTGTTGTTAGTGAATCTTCGGGACATGTCGGTATTGGATTCATAGATGTTGCCATTGAATTTAGGTAAACGCCGTACGCTTGGACAGTTTTACTGTTCGCAAAATCTGACAGTAAAGGTGGCACTGTGTTTGCAGTTGTAACGGCCCAATTTGTTAAAATTGAGGTATGTTTTGACGAATTAATGTAATTCTCAATTAATGCCCTTCCCTGGTCTTTGTACCAATTATTAAACAAATTTTCCACTTGTTCCAGTTCTTTATGTGTGTATATATGGTCACTTGATACTGATATTTCTTTGCCGTCATCTTTACAATAATCTCTTCCATGTCTTCCGAGAAATGAATTATACATAAAATCATCTGTAAATCTACCTCTGAACATATCCCTTGATGAATTGCCTATTTCACGATTATAGTTTCGGACATTCTCATCGCGCCTATTATATGGGCGCTCCAATTTCAAATATATATCCACATTGCCTGACGGGTCAATATAATTTATTGGATTGTTCCGACAATACGCATAACGATTCAAACTCTGGGGATCGTAAGGCCTAGGAACAATTGTATCAGGTGTGATAAATATCCCCATCTGCGGGTCATAGTACCTTGCATTGTAATAATACAACCCTGTTCCGCTGTCAAAGATCTGCCCCGTGTATTTCCGGCTCGCGCTGGTTCCACTTGCCTGATACATTGCTCCATAGGGCGTGTAGGTCGTTGTGCTTACTACATTCCCGCTTCCGTCCGTCAGCAGGTTTGTGCTGCCAAGGTGATCGCTGTGATAGTAGTTAAGCTCTCCTGTGTTCTTCTTGGTTGCTATCAGTTTCCCGTTTGCGTATATGTTCTTTGTTGCGTTGCCGCCGGTTTTCTCATATACCGTTCCTATATATGTGGTTTTGCTCTGCTCAACACCTGACGCGTTTAATTGCTGCTTGGTTACACGCTGGCCGCTGTAGTCATATGTGTATTCCTCGCTTGTCCCATCAGCATTTACTACCTTTATCGGCCGGTTATCATAATCGTACTTTATCCAACGGTTATTGCTTATTACATGGTTCCCGTTGCTGTCTTTTAGCGGCACATACCCGTATTGGCCGAGAGCTTCAATTATCTGCCCTGTGGTGCTCAGCGCCAGCACTTGCGGGAGCGTCAGTTTGGCTGGCGGGGCTGTCTCATCGCCGCCGGGGTCAAGCATATAGCTTGCAGGGCATGCGCTCCACAGCGAGTTATTCCCGGAAATCTGACCCTTATACCCAAAATAAGAATATTTTGACGCTGAAGTGCTTGTTGATACCACCCACTCCCCAATGGTATTTGCCGACTTTACACCACCGGTGGATTCAGATATTCCTGCCATTGCCCCTATTAGAGGCATCGGAGTAGATATTACAACTTCTAAGGCATCGTATATGATTATAGTTGCCGTGGATTTTAAAGCAGAATATGAGCCCTTGCTGTCTTGTGCCCAAGTTATTATTTCATACGACCCATTATTTACCCATGAATGGCTGGCCACTACTACTGTCCCATTTGCCAGGAATGTTGTTGTTGTATATTCAGTCCCGTCATCCCAATCAATGAGGTACTTTATCTCATCGCCGTCCTGGTCCCATGCCTGAAACTTGAAGTTATATAGAGTGCTTTCATTACCATTTGGAGTTCCAATGGGTGTTTTTGGCTGGTCAGGAGCCATATTAGGAACGGCATTGTATCTTGACTGCACTTCTTCTTGCGTCAATGCCTTGGAAAGTATTACCGGCTCGTCAATGCGCCCATTAAACCCGCTGCCTATTATCAGGTCGCTTCCCGGGCTTGTCGCTATCAAACCGCTCGCTGCTGTTGAGCTGACAAGTACCCCGTTGACATATATCTTAAGGCTGACTTTATCGTAAGTCATTGCATAGTGTTTCCATACTCCCGGCGTACCTGAAAGATTAGCGCTTATATTCTTCACTCCACCAGAAAGGTTTAGGTACGCCTGTACGCTTGTTGATGTGATTTTTGGGAACTTATATGAACCTTCCTTGCTAACCGCATACCCGCTGTCCAATGTTCTGGGTTTGGCCCATAGTTCCAAAGTTATTTCGTCTTGTGGATTGAATACATCCCGGTTTTCTATCTTAACGCTGCCGCAACCATCAAAATCAAGACCTTTGCCCATCCTACCGTTTGTCCTAAGCGTGCTTGTGCCGATTATTGTTCCATATGATCCGCTTATACTGTCATAAACATTAATGCCGCTGTTTTCTTCCATATCCCAGGAACCAGCTATCGCGCCACCATCCGAGTTATATGTCATATTGCCTATAGAGTCATACACAAAGGTTTTTATATTGTAAGGCCCGACAGCAAGAATTAACCGATTAAGGTCATCGTAGCCGAAATTTTGTGTCATGTTTGACACATAATCTGTTATATCTGTAATATTCCCCACATTGTCATATGCGTACCCATAATTCTGCAGAGCGCCATTGTTTGTCTTTAATTCGCTTAACCTGAGCGTTTGTGGACTATATGAATAATCTGTATTAACATTGTTTCCATATATTATACGGGATAATTTACCGTGTGATGAGTAGTCGTAATACATATTGGCGTAGGTATAAGTGAGATCAGCATTTTGAACTGTTTGTAGCAGCCCTAACTGGTAATTCATATTCACTTTATCGCCATCCGGATATTGCAGCCATCTTTCGCGGCCCAATGCGTCACATGTACTGCTGGTTATATAAATTTGTCCATCTATTATCCTTCTTTTCTCGGTATTGTTGCCGTAAACATCGTACTTGAATTCGGTTATTCCTGACGGGTCTGTGGCGCGTGCAAGTTTTCCCTTGCCATATTCCACCGAAACGCTGTCGTACTCGTAAGTTGTGCTGCTTGTCATGTTCTGGTATGTTTTGGACATTATACGCCCAAGCCGGTCGTATGCCATATTGGAGACATTAAGGTTTGCATCGGTCTGACTGGTAAGGTTCCCATTAATATCGTACGAATACACCCATATTCCCATCACTGGATCCGTCATGCCTGTTTTTCGGCTGAGTGAATCATAGCTGATTGATGTGATGTCCCCTTCACTGTTAGTGATCTTTTCCAGGTTACCCAATGTATCGTATTCATATTTAGTTATATATTCCATGCCGTCGTTGTGTTCATGTACTTCAGTAATCTTGCCAAAACAATCTTTAATGTAATCCTTCTGCGCATTATTTGTGTTAGTTATTGTCTGATCCCACCCGCTGAATTGAGTATATGCATGTTTTCCATCCGGGCTTACTTGTTCAATAGCCCTGCCTAAAGCATCATAATAGGTACTTGCGTATGGTTTATTGAAATCTGGTGTAACATAGACACTTGATGCGGACACTAAATATGGCAGATATGACCGCTCAACCAACCCCAAGTCGTTCAGCACAACCTGTCCTGAGAGCATACTTTGTGATGTGGTATAGTCTGTCAGTGTCTGTATGGTCCTGCCTAAACCGTCACGGAACGAATAAGTATTTATTGTGCCCGGCTGGCCGTGATAAATGCGTTTTTTAACAACCGTGCGGTGGGGCGGTGCACTGTATATATTATATTCGTATTCTACCGCGGGGTACGCCTCCGTGTCTTCCGGGCCTATTATCTTAGATACACGATAGAATGCATCGTAGGTTGTGCTTGATACAAGGCCGTTGTAATCCGTATTTGTCAATACCTGTCCTACTTCATTATATGTATACAATTCGGTATGACCCAAGACATTGCTAACGGATGAAACATACTGTTGGTACGCGCTGTCATAAACTCTTTTTATGCGGTTACCATCCACGCCGCCGGTAGCGTTCCATTTCGCATCGCATTCTTCAATGACATTTCCGTATAAGTCGTATTTATAAGTAACCTTAGGATTATTGCTCCCGCCTGTTGAGCTATCCAATTTCTCTATTTGCGTCACATTGCCTAATATGGGCGCCGTCCCACGCGCTGTCGCGCTGTCGTAGTATATCCATTGCTCCGATACTATATTGTTGCTTCCGTCTCTTGTCTGTGTGTGCAGAGGGTAAGCGCATAAATTATTATCAGCATTAAAACCGTATTCTGTTATGACAGTGCTTGCCAGGTTGCCTCCATCATATGTATCCGCTTGAACTATGTTACCATATGAATCATATAGGTATTGCGTGGAGCTGTATGCGTCACCTATATAATTAAGCGTTTTTGTCATTTTCGGGAAATAGACTCCGGGATATATTTCGGAATAGCAATAAGTATAACTGCTTCTTGCCATAAGGTTCTGCGCGGAATCCAGACTCTTTTGTTCGCTTAAACGCCCTTTAAATACATTGACTCCGTCCTGCGTAGCCCCCCAATCCTGCAGATAATACGACTTCTTATAATTCATATAGTGCCAGTTATGATCCATATTACTTTCCGTCACAATGCCGAAACCCAGGAATTCCCTTTTATCAGATGGATATTTATCATACAAACCATTTTCATACGAAAAGTGTTTTGTTATGCTCCCATTTATCACATCGTAGGTAGCCGTATCCGTAACAGCACATACCGGGAACGGCAGTATGCTTGTATTTCCGGATTTATACATATAATATGCGACATTTATATAGGCCCCGAGTTCATTAACTATTCTTGTCATTAGCCCTTGTTTTGGTTCGCCATATGTAAGTCCTACTTTTGTATAAACACTATAGCTAAAACATGTGTCGGTTAACCCATCTCCATTGAAGTCGCCCGTAGTCCAAGCAGAATTGTTGGATGTCGGCAGATCGCCATAATCATTTGTATCTACGGAACAATAATTTATAGAATTCCCATTACTCCAGCCTACTTTTGTAGATGTCCCGCCATATATGTTTTGCGCATAGAAACAGATGTCACTTATTCCGTCACCGTTAAAATCACCAGTACAAAATGTTTTATTTGCCGGTAGCGCCAACCACTCTTCGTTTACACTCCACATCTCAATATTGAAATTTAATCCATCGCAGAGCGCCACATAGGTACAACTATTTGCAGTGTCATAAAAACACAAGTCCGTAAGACCGTCTCCGTTGAAATCCCCGGGTCTTAGTGTTCCATTACCCGGAGAAGTCCTAGTCTGATATATAGTTGTGGTGACCAATTCGCCCCCAGATTCATCAAACTGAGCAATCGTGAAAAATAATTCTACTTTATTATAAACACATACCCCGGAACGCGTATTCCCCGAGTATTTACCTACTATCCAAACTGTATTATCCGGAAGAAAATCACCGCTTGAATCATTCACATATTTCCATAGAGAAAAGCTGGTATTCTCACTTCGATAAAACTCAATCCTGCTTGATCTTCTGTAGAAACACATATCATCCCTGCCATCACCGTCATAATCACCCACATAAAGATTTCCCATTACAGGATTTGTGCTGGTATACTGCAAATACCAGCAAGAGAAATCAAACGAGGCGCCATTACTTATGCCGACATGTACCATAAATCTACCACCGCCGGTAGTGTCCCATGTAGGAAACACGATGTCTGTTTTACCGTCACCATTAAAATCCCCTGTTCTTATTTTTGTCTTATCGTTACCAGTAAAATCAAATGTTCCCCAAGAAGTATAGGAAATGTTGTTAATCCCATTGCTTAGCCCCACCACTTGCGATGCAGTATTGCTATAGAATACATCCGCTATCCCATCTCCATTAAAATCTCCGGATGTAAATGTATTTATATCTACAGATAAAGAAGAGTTCCAACTTGTTGAAGTATCCTTTCCGGTCACATTGTTGTACACAAATCCTACTGGATTCAAACAAGAAGTTCCATCACCAGCATATTTCTTTATTGCAGATAATTGAGAAACCGGACAATATACCGTCATCGTTGAGTATATAAACTCATATATATTAATAAGAAAACTATTGTCATATCTCTTCACTTCAAGCATTTTTAGCCTTTTATCAACTGTTTGCGTAATCCTTCCCGCAAAATTAGTTATAAACTCTGGCCTGTTTTCCATATTCAGCAGTATCTTGTATTTTGGATCTATGCCTTTCTCATTACCTCCATATGTGACCATATATGGGATGTATTGAACTGTGCTACTCGGACCGTTATAATAATAATAATTCTCGCCGGTTGAACTGGGATAGTAGTAATTAATTGTGTTTCCATTTGTATCCGTTACTTCCGACAAACCCCAATAGAATACGCTGCCGTTAAAATTAGGATCAGATGACTTAAGTGTTGCCAGTCCAATAAATTCATATTTTTTTCCTGTCTTATCCCATACTATCCATGTTTTGTCGCTCGCATTATAATAGAACCTCATAAAACTTGACTCAATTTTACTTCTATATAACCAGCCATCCTGATATGAACATATTTTTACCAACTCCTGGCCGCTTCCGTTAATAGAAAATAAGAAGGTATCAGTTTCATCATATTTAGGAAATCCATTTTTTGTGCTTCTCTGTATTGAACCTACTGAAAGTTCCCATCCAAGCCCCAACCATCCATTACCAGCCTGAGAATTATAATTCAATTGCAGGGCCGGGGTCATGCCGTTTCTGCCAGCAGGAACTTCTATTGGATAAGAATAAGTGAATGCCCCGGTAAAAATACCAGCGCTGGCCGATCCAACCGGCGTCATGTTACCGGGATTCGGGCCATACATTTCAGACGCGAGTAAAGAATTTGATAATAATAGCGCGAAAGCAGACAATAATACTGTCTTTTTCATAATCTCTCCCAGAACATTTTCCTGCATAGAACGCGTATTTCAATAATACACATAATCCAGAATTATTGTTTGAACTTGTATTATCTCCTGAACTAACGACCGACATTAATCCTTGAATTCCGGCGCTTATTCCAAGTTTCCCTACCGGCCTTGATATCACCAAATTATATGTGTAAATCAATACAAAAAAACACAAATTGCAAGAGGTATTATCCTTTTCATAATTACCCCCCTTATTTATTCAATAGCTGTGCTTTTAATAGTTCAATCTCGGCTTTCAATGTAGCAATTTCTTGATCTTGCAAAGTTATTCTCTTTTCCGCATCATCAGCCCAACGGCCTATACCAATCGCTATTTTTGAGATATCTTTGCTGTATTTATCCATTTCAGCATCTACTTCCTTCTGCGTTAAGAATTCATTGGGTTTAGTAATAACTCCTGATTTTGCGAGCGTAGGGAAACTATCATATGGTTGTATGGGTTTATTTGCATCTTTCACCGCCCAATCCAGGTAATCTTTACTTGTTATCATTGTCTTGTCTTTATACAAAGGATCTTTTTTTATGTCAGGAGAATGTACCACATATCCGTTGCAATACCAAACACCACCGGGAGAAAACCATCCTTTCCATATTCCTCCTACATAGAAATTGATTTGATTTCCAGTAGGCAAATTCCCTTCAGCAATATAGGTATCGTTTAAACCATCAAGATATACCCCTGTTCCTGAAGGAACTGATAATCCGCCTGTATTAAATCTATATGCAACGCCACCTGCCGATAATGCTATCTGATCAGCGGTTTCCTCTTGCAAAAATGTTCTTGCACTACCCAGACATATTTTCATCCCCTGAGGAATCGCTAATCTGCTATTGTCAAGACAAAGCGCCTGTATGCCATCACAATACCATGCTATTGTGTTTGTGCCGCTAACACCGATAACGCTCGTATAATTCTTTGTGCTTGTGTCAAAAAAATATTTTGAACCATAGGGTATTCTTATATCTCCATTAACCAGAAGTTGATTAGATGGGGATATCGTGCTGACAAAAAGCTCTCCGGACATCACAGTCTGACTAGCTACATATAGATTATTCCCTACAGAGATATTATTGCCTGCGGATATACTATTTTTCGCATTGAAATCGCCAATACTACCTAATGCATATGGAGATGCTGTAAGCATTTGACGGGGTGTCATTTCTTCACCATCAACAGAAATTGCAACATAGTACTGCGCATTAAACGATAAATTGTCCAGCAAAGTGCTCCCAGCTCCAAGAACAACATTATATAAACCACTTATACCTAAATCTACAATGTGCGTTTCGCTCCATAGCATTGTCCCATTTTCCGAACTGTCATATATTTTAAAGTACATGTCATGAGAACCTGTTATCGGGTTCCCCGCATTGTCCGTTAGTTTCCCTTGTATGTTAAGCTGTTTATAACCGGCATGAACATTAGCCACCAAAATTGCCAAAAACACTACTTGCACTAAAAACACGAAAACCCTGCGCATACTGATCTCCTTCCCAAATATTATTTGTTTACCACATCGGTCATTTTTAAGCATAAGACAGGCAAACCACATTAAGATACATATTCATCTCGGCTGTTTATGGTGAAATAATAACTGATTTTAATTCCTTAAATCCATCATATTTCCATTGACCAGCTTCCTTAACAAAATAGTGACCATATATCAAACGGTAATGGTCGCCTTCACCATAACATTCAAATTCAGTATCAATCCGATACTTCATTCCTGTCAACTGTTTACAGCTTATTATTTGCTTGTAGTTAATATATCCAATTTCATTATGATTTTTTGCGAATTCCTCGTAAGTATCTGCCGAGACAATTTCAGGGAAATCTTTACTTAACGCTGCCTTATATCGCTTTGATAAATAAGCATATCTTTTCTTATAATCGTCAGATACCTCACTGGTAATGTAGGAAAAAAATGTCTTTTTAAGTTCTGAATTCTTTATTTTTTCTGCACCCTTCAAATTATATGCCTTTAATTCCTCTATTCGTTTCGGCATTTTCTTATCTTCTCGTTCCCAATACTTATCAAGGGCATAAGCAGTAGTGCTTAATAACAAAGAAAGCAATATAATTCTAATAATAGCATTCATAAATATCCTCACTTTTCATACCATACTGCAACATTCCCGTCTATTCTGTCACGGATGTCAATATGGTTGAAATTTCTTGAATAGTAAGTTCCAATACCGCCTATGCCCATAATTCCCAATGCTGAATTTCTTACCTCATCTACACCCACCTGCGTATTGCCTCTATAAAATCTCGCATCAGCTGCTTTGTAACCCATCGCCGCACAATGGTAGCCTGAGCTGGGGCTTGCTGGGGTAAATCCTTGTTTCTTTAATGATACCTGTGTAGCACTACTTCTATCGCCACCAGAAACATAAACTAAATCAGCGGCAAGATTAACAGCCAAATCCTGCAATGCTTTTATAACATTGGGATTACGAAGTGATTGACCGGCTTCATATTGGAATGACACATAATTCTTTGGCCTTATCGGGCCGCTTGTCGGGCCGGATGACCCAGATAGTGAACTTTCTGGCTTATTAGATGGCAGGCTTAATGAGGAAGGCAACATTCCACCACCTATTGCCGATGCAGCGACTGAGGCAGAAGCTCCTAATCCGTTTGTGGATAATAGAGGTAAAGTATAACCATCCATTGTAATACCTATTTGAGCATTAAATGTTTGCGACAATGCTGTATCAAAACCTGTGAGAGCACCAAGCCCTGCTATACCTGCTCCTATTGCCGCCCCAGTCAATGCTCCCTGCCCCGCCGCATTCCAGTCAAATTTATTCAAGTCTTGACTAAACCCGTGCGTGCCACCATTAACACCACCTGCTACTGCACATATTGCTATAAACAGTAAATCATCTATGCCAAATATATTACCGCTGGGGTCAGTATAGATAATCGGATTGTTCCTGCAATAAGCATAACGGTTGAGGCATTGAGGGTCATACAAATTCTGTATGAAAATATCAGGCGTTATGAATATTCCCAGCTGCGGGTCATAATACCTTGCGTTGTAATAATACAACCCGGTTCCGCTGTCAAAGATCTGCCCCGTGTATTTCCGGCTCGCGCTGGTTCCACTTGCCTGATACATTGCTCCATAGGGCGTGTATGTCGTTGTGCTTACTACATTCCCGCTTCCGTCCGTCAGCAGGTTTGTGCTGCCAAGGTGGTCGCTGTGATAGTAGTTAAGCTCCCCTGTGTTCTTCTTTGTGGCAACCAGTTTCCCGTTTGCGTATATGTTCTTTGTCGCGTTGCCGCCGGTAGTCTCATATACCGTTCCTATATAAACCGAGATTGCTTCACTCCCGTTCGCAATGACGCGCTTCTTTACACGCTGGCCGCTGTAGTCGTAGGTGTATTCCTCGCTGGTCCCATCGGCATTTACTACCTTTATCGGCCGGTTATCATAATCGTACTTTATCCAACGGTTATTGCTTATTACATGGTTCCCGTTGCTGTCTTTAAGCAGGTTCCCGGCATACTGCCCTATCGCCTTTACTATATCGCTTATTGCGCTCATCTGTTCTACTTCCCCCAGACTCGCTCGCTGGGGCGACTGCGCCTCATCGCCGCCTAAACTGTACGGCACCTGCACTACATCCCATCGCAGGCTCTGTAATACTGTCACCGCGCCGCTATACCCATAGTTTAACATCTTTCCGCCGCCGAAACTTTTTCCTCTTACATTCTCACCGACTGTATCAGACGACTGCGTGCAGCTGCTGAAACTTACATCCCCGCTGGCTCCCACAAGCCGCGGCTCGGGCCATTTAGCCTCATAGTTCAGCTTCGCATACACGCCTACTATATATACCGGGCTCCATGATGATTCCGCCCCATGTTCATCAACCACCTTCACACGCACCCCGTAACTGCCGGCCGATATCCAAGTGTGACTTGTTACCACCATTGAGCCGTTAGCATTCCACGGGCTTGTGCTATACACCACGCTGTCGCCCCAGTCAACAACATAACAGATACTGTCCCCGTTTACATCCCACCCGTTGAAAGTATAGGCATGTGGCTCATTCATTGTCACAGATTCTTTTCCGCTCGGCAGTTTCGGCTTGTCGGGGTTGTTGTTGGGCACTAAGGCATAGCGCGCGTATATTTCGCTATACGACAGCGCTCGCCCCCACAGGTTGAATTCATCCACCCTTCCGCTAAATCCACTACCTAATACTATGGTATTGCTGTTGCTCTCTATCTTACCGTTTGCCGTTGTTGATGACACAATGCTCCCGTTGATATATAATCTTACTATGCTCCCATCATAGCTCAACGCTATATGCTTCCATACATTTGATCCCAGCCCGTATCCGGCAGCATAGCGCCAGCTGCCGCCTATATTTAATCCGGCGTTTATATACCCGTTTGTGTCACAACTTATTGCAAAACTGCCGGCCTTTCCGGCTATCTCGCCGCTCGCGCCCAGGCTGCCGCGCATTGACCAGAACTCAATGGTCAAGGATTCGCGCGGTATCCCATAACTGCTTATACGCGCTGTGCCTACACCGTCAAAACTTAATCCCTGGCCGTAACTACCATTGCAATACGCCGCCCCGTTTAGTGTTAGCCCGCTTGCCGCGCCGTCAAACATCATACCAACAGCGCCGGCTGGACTGTCAGGATTAGTTTCTATATCACCGGTCCGGCTGTAGCTATAGCATTTGGCTACATAACTGCCGGTACTAATGGCTACTATCAACCTGTTTAATTCATCATATATATATCCCTGGCTCATCCCACCGGCGCCGTCGCTTATTCCTGTTATATTTCCAGCAAGGTCATAGCTGTACGCAAGGTTCTGCAAAGCCGCACCTGCTTTTACGGTATTCAGCAAAGAAAGCCGGCGGCTCTGGCTGTTATAGCCGTAGGTAGTTACCACCCCGTTGCCAAAGTTTAATGAACTCAATTTGCCGTGACTTGTGTTATCGTAACCGAAGCTCGCGTATGTCACCAGGTTATCGCCGCTCTTTACGGCGCTCAACGCATTGCCGCTATATTCCATATTCACGCTATCATTATCAGGGTATGTAAGCTTTGTTTCCCGCCCAAGCAAGTCATATTCATTGGATGTCACATACTGCCCGCCGCCGTTAAGCTCGCTAAGCTGCCTTACCTTCCTGACATTGCGCCCGAACTCGTCATACGCAAACATCGTTATCCCGCTTGCGTCTCGCACGCTGGCAAGCCGACCTGCTCCATTTGCCGTGCTGTCGTATACATAATATATATTTGAACCAGCTTCGGGATAGCTTTTCTGCGTTATTCGCCCAAGGTTGTCGTAAGTCATTGTTGACACATTCAACCGGCTGTCAGTCTGTCTCAGCAAATTTCCGTTTATGTCGTACTCGTACAGCCAGTACCCCATAGCAGGGTCGCTCATACTCGTTTTTCTGCCAAGACTGTCATATCCTATTTCAGTAACTTCACTCTTTGAATTTGTTATGCCGGTAAGATTGTCCGCAAGGTTGTAAGCGTACCTGGTTATGTATTCCTCGCAATCATTGTGTTCATGCACTTCCAATATTCGCCCGTAACCATCCTTCACATAGTCCTTTACCTGCGCCTGCACTGAACCGTCGGCGACATTGTTAAATGTCACGGTTTCATTCCATCCGTCATAACTATGCTGGGTTTCACCGCCGTCAGGCGCCGTCAGCTTCGTCAGCCTGCCAAACACATCATACAACGCCACACTGTGCGCCGCATCCGCGACCGGCTCGCGGAACCCAACAGCAGAACCCGTTATCCTAGGCAGGTAGCTTCGCTCCACCAGCCCAAGAGCGTTATATGTCACTTCCCCGGATATCATTTGGCTGCCTTCCTGCGCTGGACTTAACTTGTTTATTGTCCGGCCGAGACCGTCAATGTATTCATAGGTGTCCAATGTCTTTGCAGGATTAAGACGGGTTTTCTCGCATATCATATGCGGGGGGCCGGCAGGGTTTATGCTATATGCGTATAATGTCTCGGAACCGCAGGGCCCCGTCGTTGAAAGCGGGCGCATAAATATATCATACACGCTAACGGTTTTCTGTCCGTTAATATCCGTGTGCTCCACAACCGCGCCGGCGTTATTGTAGGTAAAGCTCTCTCGCTGACCTGCCGAGTTGGTAATGGTTGAAACATACTGGTAAAAATTGGTTTCATAATCCTTAACAATCCTGTTGCCCTGCGCGCCGCCGCTCTCCACCCACCTTGCATCGCGTTCTTCAACCATATTACCGAACTGGTCATACACATATTCCGAAACCGGATTGGCCCCATTATCATTATACGCCTCTTGCCGGGTAAGGTTACCCTTTAGGGGCGGAATATTCCTTGCCGTGGCTCCATCATAATAATACCATCGCTCAGACACTGTGTTCCCTAACGCATCGGCAAGCCTTGTGTGCGCCGGCAAACCCATTATATAGGCATCGGGATAATACGCGTAGTCCGTGAAAGCAACCTTTAACGGCGTATCATCGCCAGAAGTTGTCACCCTGGTTACATTACCATACGAATCATATTCGTAAGCTGTTTCCGTTGCGCGCTGTGTTGTCCCAAAAAGCCTGCGCGTGACACGCCGCAAATGCGGAAAATACACCCCTAAATTAAATATTGTGTCATATTCGTATATCTCTTCCGAAAAAAGACTGCCATCAGCGTTGTATAACTTCCTGTTATCCACCCTCCCCTTATAAAGTATGGTTCCGTATGAAATATCCTCGTCCTGAAGGTATTTGGTAATCTGGTAGTTAAATAACGCGTCATTAGAAGGATTTACCGTTTTTTCAGTCACATACTTAAAACCGAGAAACTCCCGCTCAGCCGGAGTGCCACGCCTGCATTTACCGCCGCTGTATTCATAAACCTTTTTCGCATAGTTGCCTCTTCCGTCACCGGTCTTAACGGAGCTTACCACAAAAACAGGCAGATGCATATCCACAGTCCGCTCGGCACTCTGCGTGTATGTAATTTCCGTCGTGCCGCCTAAACCGTTTGTTATTTTGCTAAGTAGAGGGCGGGGAGTTAAAATATTCCTAATAACATCAAAAAAGTTATCAGCTCTGTGTTTCCTGACATGATCCGGCGTCCCATCCCCATTAAAATCAACCATAGCAACTTCCGAGTGCTTTTGACTCCCGCTGTTGTCAGTATAGCAGGAAGCAGAGTCATAATAGTCGCCTGACGCATTGATATCAACCTTGGGGGCAAATCCTTTCCCTGTGTTATATCGCACCGAAAACACCGACGAATTCCTGTGTTTTAATACATGATCCGGCAGGCCGTCGCCGTTTATATCCATAAATCCAACTTCCGCATGATTTGTTGAACCATCATTATAAGTGTAGCATAAGTCATCGGGAATCACTCCAAAATCGTTGGCACCTATAGCCCACTGTTCTTCATCAGCGAAGCCGCTTCCGGTATTCAGCCTGACTTGGAAATAATCGTTATCCCTGTGTTTTCGCACATGGTCAGGCAGGCCGTCGCCGTTTATATCCATAAACCCAACTTCTGTATGATTCTGCGAGTCATTAACATATGTTGAACTCAAATCCCATGTATCGCCGGCCACGGGCCATGGCACCCATGCGGCAAAACCACTACCTGTGTTCAACCGAATGTAAAAGCTACTGTTACCGGCACATTTCATTACATGATCAGGCAGGCCGTCGCCGTTTATTTCTGTCATATCAACCTGAACCCTGTAGGTAGGACCGTCTTTGAATGTAAACTTTAAATCGTCCGGAAGATAAAAATCATCCCCGGCTATACCCCATGTTTCCGCGTATCCAAACCCGTTGCCAAGGTTTTTCCTGACTGAGAAATTGTTTTCGTCCCTGTGCTTACGCACATGGTCCGGCAGGCCGTCCCCTGTAATATCAAGCATTGCTATTTCAGTATGTGTTGCGGTGCTATTTGAGTCAGTATATTCCAAACCCAGATCCCAGATATCCGCCGGAGCGGTCCATGAAATCTTTTCTGCAAAAAACGAAGAACTGTTATTAAGACGGATATAAAAATTATCCTGGTAGGTACTCTCTTCATTGTCCCTTCTGTGCTTTAAGATATGGTCCGGCAAACCGTCGCCGTTTATATCCATAAACCCAACTTCTGTATGATCTGTAGAACCTTCATGGAAAGTATAACCAAGATCATCGGGTGAAGTGAAGTCTTCGCCGGGAATGAAACTGCAGCCTGGCGCAGAAAATCCCTCTACAATCTGATCATAGTTAAAACTTGTTGTATAGAGCACCGAAACGCCATCGCTGCCAATTTCGCTTATTGAGCTTAGTAGGGACAAGTTAGAAGCCGTGAGGCTGTAATTCAACTCATATTTTTTTAACAAGGCGCCATTACTGTAAACCCATATATATTTCAGCCTTTTGTTTATTGTCTGTTTGACTCCTGCACGATAGTTTGTTATTACATCCGGACGGTCGTTCTGTTCAATCTCAAAATTTACCTGGTATTTTGGTCCTATGTCTGCAACTCCGTTAATGTCTTCATGGCCGGTATATTGTATATAGTCAGAGATATTTTGGTAATATGAAGGAGCCGCATGTAACACATTATTAGTATATGTAGCGTTGGGATAATTATATGCGATAAAATTGCCATTGGTATCCTTAACTTTCGTCAGCCCCCAGTGAAAAAATCTGAACACTCCCGTAGAAATTTCTTTTTTAACAAGCCCTTCAAAAACATAGGTTTTGCCGCTCTTGTCGGCGGCAACCCACTTTAAAGCCCCGTCCGCACTCGTGTAATAACAACGAAACCTGGTAAAAGCCGACTCCAGAGAAGGCCTATACTCACAGAAAGCCCCTGCAGCATCACTACCTTCCCCGACTTTTACAAGCTCATCGCTTCCACCGCCAAGCGTATATACAAAAATGTCGTTTGTCCCGGATAATGTGTCATCATATTTTGGAATGCCATTTTTAGTACTCCTGTGTATAGACCCAAAACTTAAATCCCAGCCGCTGCCAATCCAGCCGTTCCCCGCCTGGGAATTATAAATAAGCCTAAGGTCGGGCTGTAGCCCGTTACGGCCCGCCGGAATTTTTATCGGGTATTCATACATAAAAGCGCCGGTATATAACCCGGCGCTCGCGGAACCGGCAGGAGTAATATTGCCGGGGTTCCCTCCAGACATTTCAGTGGCCCCGACACGCATTTGGAATGCCGCTACAAGCAACACAATGAATGCTAAATATTTTTTGTTCATGTAATCCCCCTGCCGGATTATCTGTTTAATTTAAGCGCCGCTATCTCTTTTTTCAATGCCATTATCTCCGCCTGATGCTCCTGAATTGCCTTAAACATTACCGCTACAAGCCTGTTAAATGCAATCCCTTTGTAGCCATCCACTCTCGTTTCCACAAGAGCGGGAAATTGCCCCTCCAACTGCTGAGCGCTGAAACCTATTTCCTGGGCATCAAGATATGTCGGGATTTCGGTTGTTTCAATATCCTGGTATTTTACACGCTCAACACCTTTTTCGTCGTGCTCAACAATCTTGTTAGCTTTTTGAGGAAGCATATCTTTTGTGAATATTTTGCTTTTGTCCCAGTTGTATTTTATAATCTTTACCTGGCTAATTTTATCCAGAACACTGTCATTGAACTCACTAATGTTTTGTTTGAGCCTTTCATCCGATGTTAAATTGAAAGCAGGTGCAACCATCTGGCCGGAGGCATAAATAATTCCTCCAACCTCCAGATTGGCCCCATGCACCAATCCTGTCTGATTTATCACAACACTCCCTGATTTACATACCTTCATACTTTTTATCCAGTTTCCGCCACCGCTGTCATTCCATATTTCCAATGCCTGACCGCCATTTTGTGTATTAAAAGTATCATCAACAATGCTCTTGATCACACTACCATTGCCAATATTTAACCCAATACCACTTCCAAAAACCGCTGCGTTTGCCCCAGGATTATTAAATTTTACGGGCTCTGTGTATCCATTCGCAACATTGTCAACAACTGTGAACTTTTTATCAGGCGTATCTGTCCCTATTCCAACATAACCGTTGGATTTCCAGATACCGTAGCCGCCAAAGCTGACATTATTAGTATTTAACTCCAGTATCCCGCTGCCCGCCGCAAGCTTCATATTTCTCGCGCCATCTGTATTTATGGAAAGGCGCAAACCGTCATCATTTCCTATATATATCCTTCCACCGTTATATGCGCTGCCAAAACTGCCCACACCACCCCAAACGGTGAGTTTTTCTGCCGGGCTTGTCGTCCCGATTCCAACCTTTCCTGACGCGGCATTAAGATACACATCACCGGTAGCGTTTGATATTTCTATCGGCGTGCTTTCAACACCGTTGTTAAAGCGGCCCAAAACAATATTGCCGTTATTTCCCCTGACTCTTAAATACCCTTTTAAGCTTGTTGCGGAAGGTACTGCCCCAACCGCGCCAAGATGAAAATTTAATCCTCCGCCTGTCGCCGCTCCTGCAGTATAAAAAACACTTAGCCCTTCACTATATGGTAAATTACTTGAATAAAGCAAACTGTCGCCGCGCGAGTCCAGTTTATTTGTCACCAGCGTTTGCCCAACATTAAAATCCCCGACACTTCCAAGCGAATAAGGCGAGGCGCCAAGTGTCTGCCTCTCGGTCATTTCCGCTTCCGCGTCAACAGAAATACCCAAATAATACTGTTCGTCAAAAGTTACGGAATCTAAAGCAATATTCGGCGGATTTATTAATTGCGCCCCCTGCCCGAGTTGAATATTTAATAAACCGGTAGTTCCAAGATCAACACCTAAATGCTTTTCGGCAAATACAAGCGCATTACTCGCGTCATAGACTTTCAAAGTTATGTCATGGGATCCGGTTATAGGCGTTACCCCATCCGTTTGAGTCAACTTACCCTGCACATTTACTTTCTTTAAACCTGACACAGCATTGCCCGCCAGAACCATGGCCACTACAAGAAACACAAAACATCTTTTTACCAAACCACCAATGCGCATATACCCCTCCCTGTTTTAAATATTCTATCTTTTACCCGACGGTTTTAAACCAAATCCTGCGAAGGCGAAGTGATAACAAGCAACTTGCGTTTCTCTGAACGCAAATAATCCCGCCTTGGCGGGATTTCGCAGGTTCTCCTTCTTATCTTCTCTCCTTATCCGTAAAATACTGTGTGAATCAATGTTTTCGCCTTGCTTCTGTGTAGTTATAAAGTTTGATAGTTTTCGCAATTGCCGCTTTGATGTGCCTAATTGCCGATTGATTTTCGTTACTTCGGTTGCGCATGTCTGAAACCCTGCTCCGATATGATGTTGAATCTGGGTGCAGGGTTGAGTTCGCAACCGCCGAAAATCATACCGGCAATTGCATCACCAGCGGCAAGGCGAAAAGCTGTCAAACTGCCCTATAGAAATTTTACTGTTTCCATTATTTGCTTAAACTGACTTCCTGACTCCGCCCCCTTGGCTTTATATATTATTATCCCCCTATTGCAATTATTATGTTTGTTGTTATATGTCCTATTATTAATGATGAAAACATAATCGTCCCCAAAGCCCTGCCTATCCATGAATGCTAACTACATTCCAAAAATAATTTCCTTGTGGTATGGCCTTAAAAATAAAACTATTTGCATAATTATTGTCATTATTACACAAAAAATAAAAAGTCCGATTTCATATTTTTCCTTCATGTTTAATTTTTTTCCTTGGGGTCTGTTATGATAAATTAAGAAATATAACAAAATACCAAATAGAATAGTCGGTATTATCATTGGTGCAATATTTCTTTCAAGCAAGTAATTCCCGACTGGGCCTATAATATTTTCTATTAATCTATTCTTAGGATTTTCAAAATATTCCATTATTTTTTCTCCTTCTGGAATATTCTGTCAGCACCAACGCTGTATATTATGCCTTGAATAGAATTCCAAGCTGTGCGTGTATAGCCATACCCGTGGCTTACATAACGACCGGTTGACTTACCATAATAACCTAAGCCATTAGCTGTCGTCTTTACACCTACAGCGCCGATATTGGCAGTGCCTATGTCAAGAGCAATACCACCTACACTAACCATACCCTTAATGAAGTTTCTATTTCCACCACCCAGTGCCCCTGCACCCAAGTAACACCCAGCAGCCAATGCATCACCACCTGATGCAATTAAACCGACGCCTTCGCTTGCTACCGCACCTGCTGGGCCGCCAAACATTGCAGCACCTGCACCAACTACATTCAATTTCAGTGTTACATCCGAAAGACTATCACCTGTACTTTCCAACCATTCCGCCGCATTTGCCGCATATCTCTCTGCTTCTGAAACAGTATCTCCAGTTCCTGCCTCAGCGAGATAATTTGCCGTTGGTGAAATATCAGTTGATAACGCACAATTTCCGTTGCTGTCTGTCGGAATTGGTGTTGGATAATTATTATTCACGCCGCTATTATTGCCACCCCCTCCACCGAAAGGCACATTGACTACTGGCTGCGGAGGAATGTCTACATTAATATGATTCCGGTCAAAGAAGTCTTTCAGTGTCGCATTTGTCTTATCTACAAAAATCAACCAGTCTCTGTTTAAGGTGGGCAAATCTTTATTGAAAAAGTTTGTAACACCATCTACCATGTCGCCCCAAATGTCATGTCCCGTTGGATCTGTATATATTATTGGGTTGTTTAAGCAATAACTGTATCTGTTTAGGTTCTGTGGATTGTATGGATTAGATACAATCGTATCAGGTGTTATGAATGTCCCCAGAAGCGGATCATAGTACCTTGCATTGTAATAATACAACCCGGTTCCGCTGTCAAAGATCTGCCCCGTGTATTTCCGGCTCGCGCTGGTTCCACTGGTTTGATACATTGCTCCATAAGGCGTGTATGTCGTTGTGCTTACTACATTCCCACTTCCGTCCGTCAGCAGGTTTGTGCTGCCAAGGTGGTCGCTGTGAAAGTAGTTAAGTTCCCCTGTGTTCTTCTTTGTTGCTATCAGTTTCCCGTTTGCGTATATGTTCTTTGTTGCGTTGCCGCCGGTTTTCTCATATACCGTTCCTATATAAACCGAGATTGCTTCACTCCCGTTCGCAATGACGCGCTTCTTTACACGCTGGCCGCTGTAGTCATAGGTGTAATCCTCGCTTGTCCCATCGGCATTTACTACCTTTATCGGCCGGTTCTCGTAATCGTACTTTATCCACCGGTTATTGCTTATTACATGGTTCCCGTTGCTGTCTTTCAATGGCACATACCCGTATTGCGCAAGCGTCGCCTGTATCTCGGCTACATCGCTCAGCGCAGTCACTTGCGGGAGCGTCAGTTTGGCTGGCGGGGCTGTCTCATCGCCGCCGGGATACTGCATATACCCAAGCGGGCAGGCGCTCCATAACGCGTTATTCCCGCATATATCGCCTGCATACCCGAAACTTGCTATGCTTGTTCCTGATGCGCTTGCTGATACCGCCTGCTCGCCTATGGTATCGGCGCTGCTTATACCGCTTGTTGATACGCTTACACAAGCCGATAGCCCCATCAGCGGCTTTGGCTCGGCTGTTATAGCCTCTATGCTATCATATATGCTTATCTGCTCCTGCGGGTTCCACACAGAACCTGCTCCTTTACTGTCTTGCACACTTACCCTTATTGTGTAGCTACCGCTGTTTGCCCAGCTGTGGCTTGAGGTTACAACTGTCCCGTTGGCAAGATATGTTGTCGTGGTATACTCGGTCCCGTCACCCCAGTCCACTATATACCTTATATCGTCCCCGTCAAGATCCCACCCCTGCAATGTGAAATTATACAGCGTTGTCTTGTTTCCCGCAGCGGGGCCCAGGGGCGTCAGAGGCTCGTTAGGCGCAAAGTTGGGTACCGCCGCGTATCGCGCGCTTACCTCGCTGTCTGACAGCGCTCGCGGATAGACTATTACTTCGTCCGCCAGGCCCAAATACGAATACCCTATTAGAAGATTCTCCCCGGGGCTTCGCACTATTGACCCGCTCGCGGCTACGGAACTTATCAAAACACCGTTGACATATATTTTAACATTTGCGCCGTCATATGTCATCACATAGTGTTTCCAGACATCAATTGTCCCGGGAATATCAGCTGATATGCTCTTTATCCCTGTATTCAGGTTCAGATATCCCTGAACGCTGGTATCCGTAATTTTAGGGAACTTGTACGAACCTTCCTTTGATACGACATAGCCGCCGGTCATGGTTTTAGGGCGGGCCCATAATTCCACCGTAAGTTCTGTCTGGGGATTAAGTATTTCCCTGTTATCAACCGCTACGACAGCGCCGCTGCCAAAGCTCAGGCCCTGCCCTACCCTTCCGTTTGCCCGCTCCGCTCCGTATATCTGTCCGGATAATCCATTTACATTATCCAACGCTATTTCGCCGGAGGGCTCTTCAAAACCCCACGCGCCGGCCATAGCCTTGGTGTCCGGATTATAAATAATATTTCCAACGGAATCGTATTCGTATATCTTTATTCCATACGCTCCGTTGGCATTTACCAACCTGCTTAAATCGTCATAGGCGAAGTTCTGCGCCTGGGCCGGGTCCGCACAGTTGATTTCTGTGATGTTTCCAACCGAATCATAAGTATATGCCAGGTTCTGCAGAGCGCCGCCATTGGTTTTAAGCGTGCCAAGCCTTTGGGTCAGCGGGTTGTAAGTATAATCCGTAAAAACATTGTTTCCGTAGGTGGTTTTCAGCAGTTTGCCGTGCAGCGCAGTATCGTAATCAAATGTCGCGTATTTGAGCGTTCCGGCTTCATCGTTGGCAGCGCTTCTCAGAGCTGCGCCGTCATACGCGAAGTAAACCCTGTCGTTGTCAGGATATGCCAGCGAAAGCTCCCTGCCAAGCCCGTCATAGGTATTGCTTGTCACATACACACCGCCGTCAATTACGCGTTTTTTGCTTATATTGCGCCCGGCTTTGTCGTAAAAGAACTCAGTTGAACCAGACAAATCATTAACCTTCGTAAGGCGGCCGGCGGAATATCCGTATCCCGGCGCGTCATAGCCATATATTATGTTCTTCTGGTCGGGATATGTCTTTGATATTACCCTGTTAAGCCTGTCATAAGTCATGGTTGAAATTTGCAGATTGGCATCCATCTGGCTTATAAGATTGCCGTTTAAATCATAGGAGTAATACCACGAACCCATCTTTGGGTCGTTCATTGATATTTTCCTGCCAAGCGGATCATAGAAAATTGTTGTCTCGTCGCCCTGATTGTTCGTGATTTTCTTTAGATTATCAAGCGCGTCGTATTCGTATTTTGTGGTATATATATCACTGTTGTTGTGTTCATGCACTTCTAAAATTCTGCCGTAACCGTCTTTTATATAGTCTTTAACCACTCCGTTCTGGTCGGTAACAGACTCGTCCCATCCGTTGTAAGCTCTGACAATATATGTATTGTCAGGGTATGTAATGCCGGTTACCCTGCCATGATCGTCATATACCGTTATGGTGCATGGTTTTGTTGCAACAGGTGTCACATAATTATTTGAAGTGTCCACAAGGTAAGGCAGATATGACTGCTCCACAAGGCCCCTGCTATTATATGTCACATGGCCGGAAAGCATTCTTTTGCCATAGGTGGTGTCGGAAAGCGTTTGTATTTTCCTGCCAAGCCCGTCATAAAACGAGTAGCTCTCAAGCATTTCACTTGCGCCGGGTTTTATGCGTTGTTTCACAACCGATACCGATGGAAAAGTATTTAAATTATAACCATAGACAAGCGTCGGATACTCTGCCGAATCTTCGGGTCCGACAACCATTAATATCCTTCCGAATATATCAGTATCACTATAAGTGTTAGTTGTTACAAGGCCGTTGTAATCCGTATTCGTCAATACCTGTCCTACTTCATTATATGTGTACAATTCGGTATGGCCGAGGCTGCTTGTCACCGAAGAGACAAACTGATTAAACGCATTGTCATACACCTTCTGAATCCTGTTGCCTTCCACGCCGCCGGTAGCGTTCCATTTCGCATCACATTCCTCAATAACATTTCCATAAGCGTCGTAAGAGAATGTTATAACCGGGTTATTTGTATTGTTGTTTGCCTCTTTCTTCGTCAGATTACCATTAACGGGACTATCTCCCTGCGATGTGCCGCCGTCATAATAATACCACTCCTCCGAAACAACCGTGCCGATGCTGTCTTTCAACTGCCTGTGCCTGGGATATGCCAGCAGATGATTATTAATATTATAGGCGTATTCAATGACTTCAGTCTTTGACGGCGAAGCGTCAGGCGATGTGGTTTTACTAATGACATTTCCAAAAACATCATATCCATAAGTTTCGGTTATTGACCTGTTAGTTGTTCCATAAACACAGCTCTGCATAGAACTCAGTATCGGGAAATAAATCCCCGGAGCAAAGGAAGATTCCATGTAATTATAAGTATTAGTGACGGATGTTAGGGGATTATCAAGAGAATTATTGAGAACATTAAACTTGTACTTCGTCTGATCGGCGATTCTGCCTTTGTAAATATTAATACCGTTTACGGTATTATCGTTTTGCAGAAAATGAGTTACAGTACAGTCAATCGCCGTATTGTTTAATACATTTATACTGTATTCCTTTACAGTCCCGAAACCAAGAAACTCTTTTTTGTCATAGGGTTCTCTTATATATTTTCCGCCGCTGTATTCATACTTTTTTTTGAAATAATTATTATAGCCGTCGTTTGTGCTTACTGTCTTAACCAAATACATAGGAAACGGGATTTCCGCGTTTGCCGGCCTGTTTTCGTATTCAATGCTTGTTTGCCCGCCGAGTTCGTTTGTTATGCCGGTTATCAGATTCGGCTGGCCCGCGCTTGTAAGCCATACATACGCGTCCCGCGTGCCGGGGCCGGCCTGTGCCCTGAAAACATCGGCCGTTCCGTTGCCGTCAATATCAGCCAGTCTTACCCCTTCATCAACTGAATTGTTGTCATCAACCCTGTAAGCCAGCCTTGCTGAGGGAATCCAGCTGTCATCCTGATGCCAGCCGTTTCCTGTGTTAAGCCATGCCCCCTTCTGCACATATCCGGTGAAGCCGTAATTCTTAACCAGGTCAACCATGCCATCGCCGTTTAAATCCGCAAACCTGACGCCTCTATCAGCGCCGTTTTCCACAAATGCCACGGGAGAAGTCCATGTAGTCGCGCTTGACCAACTGCCGTTACCGTTATTAATCCAGGCTCCGGAAGTATTATTCAGTATATCCGCCAAACCGTCGCCGTTTACATCAATAAACCTTACGCCGGAATCCTTAAAAAAATTGTCTGTAATCTCGCCAAGGCAAATACCGGAAGGAAGCCCCCATGTTTCTCTTAGCACCCAGCAGCTGCCGGTATTAGTCCAGATATTTGTTGTAATAATCCCGTTGGTTTTATAGGATTCTATTAAGTCCGGAAAACCGTCACCGTTAAGCTCAACAAATTGCACACCGCGCGCACTTGAAGACGAAACGCCATTACGGTAAACAAAATTGGTTGGCAGAACCCACGAGGAAGAAACCCAGTTATTGGTATTATTTAATCGTACCTGCGAAATGCTGTATCCGACCAATCCGGCCATTCCCTGCACCATGTCCACAAGCCCGTCATTATCTACATCCGCAAATCTTACACCTTCGTCTATAGCCGTATCCTCGTCATGTCCGTCAACAAGCCTTGCCGGGGGTATCCAGGTATCTGCCGAGCTCCAGCCGGAAAATGAATTCAGCCACGCTCCGCTACCGGTTATTTCCTTATTTTGCACAATATCAGCCAAGCCGTCGCCGTTTACATCAATTAACTCAGCTCCCCGGTTTGTTGATCTTGTGTCGCTATTGCGGTAAACAAAGTTGTTTGGCGGAGGATTATGATAGTTATTAACTATATCCGCCCCTTTATCATTCGCGCTCCAGGTAAAATATGTGCTTTCATAGGTTACACCGTCCCGCGCGTATCTTTTTATCTCCATCAGCCGCGATCTATCAGCCTCGCTGAGCCCGTAAATAAATTCATATTTTCTTATTAGTACGGGATTGTTGGGGTCAACCGTGGAATATACATATATGCAGTGAAGCCTTCTGGTGGAATCCTGGCATATACCTGAACGAAAGCTTGTAGTAATATCCGGCCTGTCGGCGCCTTCCACTTCAAATTTTATGGAATATTTCGGATTTAAATCAACATTGCCATTGGCATCCTTGTGCCCCGTGTACTCTATCACATCGGAAGTAACCGGGGAAGTATTTATTATTGCCGGCGCAAGATGAAGAATTGTGCTTGGATTTGTGCTGTAATTGTTATATGAATTATATCTTACAAAGTTGCCGTTTGTGTCCTTTACTTCTGCCAACGCCCAATGAAAATACCTGTATCCGCTATCAGCCTGCTTCCCGACAAAACCCTGGAAATAATACTGCTTACCGGACTTGTCGTATGCTGTCCATTCTTTCGCGCCGTCGGCTGTAGTGTAACGGCAGATGAATTTTGTGAAGCTTGAATCTGTCTGCGACCTGTATTCTATAAATGAGCTGAGGCTGTCTGTCTGGATAATACCTACCTCCACCAGTTCCTGGCTTTGTCCGTTTAAAGTATATTCAAAAGTATCAACAGATCCATTAGTCGTGTCATTGTAGCTCGGCACGCCCAGCTTCGTGCTTCTGTGTATTGAACCAAGGCTTAAATCCCAGCCAATACCTACCCACCCATTCCCGGCCTGAGAATTATATACAAGCCTTATATTCGGCTGAAGCCCGTTTCTCCCGGCGGGAACTTCTATTGGATATTCATAGGTAAAGGCCCCGGTGTAGAGCCCGACACTCGCCGAACCAACAGGAGTGAGGTTTCCGGGATTTGTTCCGGACATCTCAATAGAATACAATTTACTTGCAAGCAACAGCGCGAGAACGGACAGCAATGCCGCTTTTCTCATGAATTCACCCCTATTATTTATATCCTTCCTCTAAAACCAGCGTTACTTATTTATTTGGGTTTTCAACAACTCAATTTCAGCTTTTAACGCAGCAATCTCTTGCTCGGCTGACAATAATCTCGCCTCGGCACCGTCCGCCCAAATACATGTTCCTATCGCAATCTTTGATATATCCTTTGAATATTTTTCTAACTCCGCATCAGCTTCTGCCGATGTTCTAAATTCATTTAATTTTAAGGTTCCGGTTGACAAACTAACTGCGGGGAGTCCATCATATGGCTTCAATGGTTTTTTTGCATCAATTAAAGCCCAATCCAAATAATCCTTTTTAGTTAACTCCGGCTTATCTTTAAATCTCTCATCTTTCCTAATATTAGGAGAAGTGGTTGTAAATCCCCCTGAAGCATAAAACTGTCCATTTTGCCTAAATTGATGACGCATAATCCCGCCAGTATATACATCAATATAATTACCTGCCGGTAAATTACCTTGAACAAAATAAGTATCCCCTCCGCTATCAACATATAATTTCTTGCCGGATGGCACGGCAAATCCAGTAGGCCCGAAGTACACGGAGTCTTCTCCGCCACAAGTTATTTTAATATTATCACCACACCATTCGGTAATATAACTCGGATGAGCAAGTGCCCCTCCATCCAAACTCAACTTTCTTGTAGGTGCTATACTCATATCGCCCAACACAGTCAGCGTCTGGCCAACATTAAAATCTCCCATGCTTCCGAGAGCATAAGGCGCAGAATTGAGTTTCTGCCGCGGTGTCATCTCGCTCTGGCCGTCAATGGAAATTCCAATATAATATTGCTTGTCAAAAGCAAAACCATCTAAACTGTTAGCTGATGAGGTCGCGAGCGCGACATTGTATAGCCCGGTGCTGCCAAGATCAACACCATAAGCGTCGGCCCATAGCGGAGAACCACCTGACAGTGTATCGTAAAGCGTGAAGTATAGCGTATGGGTTCCTGTTATGGGATTGCCGGCATTATTTGTAAGCTTTCCCTGAACATTAATCTGCTTTACCCCGGCAAATACTACAGACTGCATTAACAACAGCGCAACTAAAGATAGTACTACGCGATACAACTTTGACACACGCATTGATCCCTCCTGTTATTTTAGTTTTTATAGAAAACAATTTTAATTAAAAACAAAAAATCACATTGAAAAATATCAATGTGATCGCATAAGTAATTCTATAATATTTTCGGCCCAAAGCAAGCCCATCATCCTCACGAATACCCCCACAGAAATTCTCGTGCCCCTAAGTATTCAATTCCGCATATTCCGGCATTGAATAATATCTTGCGTTTTTGATTATACTAAATACCTTTTGGGTTTGCAATACTGCGTACGAACTATTTAAAAACCTTCAATCTTTTATTCTTAACAGCGTAATTACACCAAAAAATATTAGTATAAATGGCAGACCGATACCACCGAAGTAAGCTACAAAGAAATATACTGCTACTTTCAAAAAGCTTTGCCACTGACTTGGCGGTACAAGGCCGCAGACATATGGCGCCAGCCTGAAAAACATTCCATAAAAAATACCCAACGCTGAGACGAAACAAGTAATAGGTATAATCCATTTCATAAACTTCCTCCTAGTTAATTAATCTTGCCATTTATATTCGTAAGTGTCCTTACGAACAAATTCCTAACAACTTCTATACACAAAAACAGGCAAAGGCAATGCCATAACGGAATACGATGATATATTTGCGGCAAGAAATAAAAGTATTTGCTTCCAATGCCAAAAACACTCCAAATCAGCCAAAATGGCAGTGAAAGAAGGCAGACAACAACCCAATTCGCAAAAATACTTGAAATTGATAGTAACACGCCAAGTACTTGAACGATTACTACTTTCATACCCGACTCAAATATATCATCGTTTCCGTATAACATAAGAGATCCCTCCATTTAATAAACTTTATGCGACTTTGCTATGAGCAAATCTTTTGTACCTATTTTCGATAGGTTTTACTATCCCATTTTTTAAGATAGTCATCACTCCACTGTTTAGAGCATCCGTAAGCGCAAGTTTCGCCAGCTCAACATCTAATCCTGAGTCACTCGCAGAACCACTCACGCGTATATCAATACTCCGGCCATCCAGTAGATTTATGTGCTTAGTTACAGACATTTCTTTAACATTTGTATCCATTGGGATCACCTCCTTTGAGCTTACGCTCATGAAATATACGGCTTACATCCTAGACTCCATCCAAACGAGGTAATTTGATAGTTTCTCTAAATCTATATCCCAGACAATCTTATACCTATATCCACGAACCGGATTATTGATCCTGGAAAAGTAAGATTTATCAACGATTTTATCCTTCAAATTAGCAATTAGTATTTTTTTAGTCGGTTTTGTTTCAACTGCATCAGCAATTTTGGTTGCCTTACCACTTTTATCCATTTTTACCGTATAAGGGGATCCTTTAAGTGGGTACATTTCTGGGAAATGTATTTTCAGAACTAATTGTTTTGTAGGATAGTCGACATTGACCGTACTCTGCTGGCCCTCCTGACCAGGGAAAGAGCTGAACATTACATTACTGAGCCAGGCCCAAGTGTAATTTGCCTTCTTCTTTTTCCCAAAGGATTTTGCCCAATTTATTCTGAATACTTTGGCCTTATTTACATTCTTTAGCTCTTCCAGGCTAATTTCTTTATTTATGGTATCCTTTGACATTACCGTGAACATGTATTCATCGTTTTTTGTGTATTTGGGTTTTTCTTTCAGAAGTTTGTTTGCCTCAACTATGCTACCAAGGCAAACGAAATCGTTCAGGCATTCGTCATTACCAAACGAATGCCTGATAGCAGCTGTTTTCGGATTCATACAACTTGCATCAATCGTATGAAGAACGGCCCCATTTCCGTTAAAAAATGGAAATATGTTTTTAGTATATTCCCGAAATATAATCTGTTTCTTTTCCATTTTAGCCTCCCACTTAGTTTATTGAACAGTTTTGGACTGCCCTATTATTAAATTAAATCACCATATTGGAATTTACAACTAAAGTTTCCGCAAGTACGCTATTGCTTTTTTCTCGATCTTACGTACACCTTCTTGCGATAGGTTTAAAATCTTTGCCACGGATGATAACGGCAATGGGGTCGCAGTGTGCCCACCCAAACCATACCTCAGTTCAATTATCTGCTTTGCCAAAGGGTGCACACTATTCTTTCTTTTTTCTAGCATTGCCAGCATATTATTGACCTCGACCCTCAGAAACTCTTTCCTGTCTTCGGGTGAAGATAGTATGTCAAGTAGTAAAATCGGGGACCCGTCTTCATTTTCAGCTACTATTTTTTCCAGTGAATCGGTTGGATTTGGATCAAGACCACTTTTTAATCTTTGCTTTCCATGCAACCTTGAGTAGTGCGTTGATTTATATATTTCGCACTCCAAATAGCTGGAAATTGCTGAAGCTACATAGTGGTAGTACCCACCAAGTTTAGGGTTATAATTCCTGGTGGCCTTGATCATTGAAAGGCAAGACACCTGCACAAGGTCATTAAAATCTACCCCATACTTATTTGCGCTGTTTTGCCATTTGAAAACAAGATTAACCGCCATTTGAAGATTTCTTATAACAATCTCTTCTATAGCCTCATTTTCAGACTTTAGTTTGTATATTTCATGTACTTCCTTTTCTGATAGTTTTTTGTATTTGAATATTTTGCTAAAATATTCTTTGTCAAAATCGTTGTTTCTTAATCTCATAGAAAGCCCCTTTGAACAAAAAAAGTCCCTGAACTACCCGAAAGTAGTCCAAGGACTGATTATGTTCCTTTAAATTTTTATTAAAACGGCTATGTAAAACGCATACTACGACAATTTATTGTCTGGAAATTAGCTTAATATGCATTGAATTTGCTTGTACTTTTCAACATAGCGTTGCTATCACTACTACTCCCTTTAATAATGATAGCAAAGCCCATTTATGACCATTTTTTGCATATTTACTGCGGTTGCGGCTGTCTAAAGCGGATTGTTTTGCTTAGATAAGCAGTAGATGTTTAAAGCAACTACTTGGAGTTTTTGTGGAAGAAATGATCAACCAACTCGGATGGCTCAAAGAAATGTAACTTTCCGACTTTAGTTGATTTGATAATACCCTTATTGGCGAGATCTGGGATTGTAGTTGGGACTTTCTCATTATAACCAAAGCTAATAGAAGCTTTTCTTGTATCAACCATTTCAGCGATATGCTCAATCTCTTTAATTGGGTACAGGCGCTTACTTTTCAACTGTACAGGGTTCAGTATTCCCTGTTTAACAAGCATTCCTATTCTTTCCCATGTCTGGCTTCTTCCTATCCCAAATTTATCCATTACCTGCCTAAAAGTATAGTATTCCCCATCAATCGAATAATCTTCACACCGATTAAGAAGTACCTTTTCTATTTCGGCATACAGTGCATTAAAGTTTTCAGATTTTACCCCGGCTACTTCAACTACTGCACCAACGATTTCCTTCAGTATTCCTTTATCAGGCAGCAAAGAAGTTTTGATCTTTGAACTCAAAGCATCAATTTTCTCAACTTTTTCAATTGCCTCAATTCGTTTCTTAGTACTGCCGTGAAAATAATTCCACGTTTCATCAAGGGATGAATGCCTGGCATTTTCATGTAGCTTTTCAAAAGGCAACCCATCGTCGACGAAGTGCGTCAGTTTTGAGTGCCGTAATATGTGCGTTTTAAACCCTCTGGGAAGGACTGTATCACTTTTAACAAGTTGAGCAGCGAAAATACTACTGATATAGGTTCCGGAATCAAGCATCGTTCCTTTTGTTGAAAAGAATATTGGATGATATTCTTTACCATTACTTGTGTATTTTGGAGGCTCCATATTTTTACTGTGTAGAAATAAATCAGCGATTTTTTTCCATCTGAGCAAATCCCTATCGACCCTATCAAAGAGAATATATACCCTATCCTCATGGTTGGCTGGCCGAGCTTTCGCACCTCGAACGATTATTGGCCCAACATTGGATCTTGCTCTTTCCGACACCGGAATATCTTCCCATGTCAGTCTAACAACTTCTGATCCGCGCAAAGCGCCCTCATACTGCAAGCTTATCATAGCGTTATTCCTGATTTGCTCAAATTGCTCACGCAAAGTCATTTTTTCAAGGCTCGCCTCGTTTACTGTCCTTAATTTATCAACCTGCTCTTTAGACAAACAAAACATTCTTTTTGCGGTTTTGTGTTTTTCTATAGAGATATCTTTAAAAATGTTTACCTTTAGCTTCTTCTGGGCGCACCCATACTTAAAAATACGCCGCAAATCAATAAGAAATGCTGAAATCGTATTAATTGACACAATCGCGCCAGTAAGCGGACTTTTGCATTCTTTTAACAAGTGGTCTTTAAAATCCAGTGCATCTTGTTCACAAAAATCCGAAAGAGTGTCGATAGTTCTTTCAGGATTTCTGCCAAGCACATAATTCATGAATACTTTAAAACTTGCAAATATATGCTTTTGTGATTCTACGCTTAGCTTATCTGAAGTGACACGAACGATGTGCGAGTCAATTATGCACTGTATCTCGTTAACAATAATTCCAGGTATATTCATCATCTTCCGCCTTTTCGCTTTTTCTATCAATGATTTACCGGTAAACAATTCCGGCGCTTTTACCATCCCATATTTGCAAAAGCTGTTCCATGCTGTCATGGGCCATTTATGGCGCTCTGACCAACCCATTTTAAGGCGAATTTCCTTAAATACATTTCTATTCATTTTCGACACATCATAATTTACAAGTTGCAACATTTGCCTAACTTGCAGATAATAATTGGCGACCCGCTGCCCAGCAACACTTATTTTCCAATCACTTTCCAAATTCTTTATACTGTTTATTGCTGAGCGGGTTGAAACAACATATTGTTGAGCAAGATCTTGCGTTCCAGATTCGTTCATAGAACACCTCCAATATTTATAGTAAATCGAAAATATTAAATTAACCACAAAATCCTTAAGGAGGATATTAAAATGGCAAGAATACTTATTTTCTCGGACAAGAATTTCAGGAATCATGAAAAATTAAACATAAAAAAGGACTACAAAAAACTCGACAATGTAATTTGCGTATCTGATTTAATGGATGCCCGAGATATATTCGAAAGGAGGATTTACGGTCAATTTGATTTATTTATCTTAGATTTGAAGATGGGTGTAGTTGATAATGAAAATAGAATATTTTATTTTTGGCTATTCGACTATATTAAGCACAAGCCAGTATATATCTATGATGACGTTAAGATAAAAGATTCACATTATGGCAGCTTTGAATTGGGATATAAAGAAATATATGTCCCTCATGACAGTATTTTCCTTAAACATGACAGGTGCGACATATTCATTCCAATCAATAAAGCTGCAACAGAGAAGATAAGTGTATTATTTGAGCATTTGAAGGCAAAAATGAATAGGAATAACAGCATTCAAATTGGGAAGGCAAAACTTGATGCGTGGATTGACATACCATATATTGATAAAAGCTATCCCAAGACCTCAGAAAAGGCGGTATATTATTCACCCCGGGACAGAAAATTTACCATTAGTGGTTATCATGAATTTCATAGAAATGTAAATTACGAAATTCTGTTAGCTGACAAGAATATTATTAATCCAGATGGAACTCTTATTTTTTTCAGATCACCAAAATTCGTCTCACAAGACAAAACATACAATATTTTCTATCAACATTTAATTACCGAGAGTGCAAACTATAGAAAAAATGTAAATATTGTTTACGATACAAGTCGAGTGGAGCTTAGTAGTGAAAATTCAAGCGCACCTCAGTTACCAAAAATAATCATAAAAGACAAAAGATTGTATTTGCTATTTAATAACCAAAGATTGAAGCTATCATTGATAGACATTCATCATCCAGGACGAGAAAGAAATATGATTGACGACAAGTTAATTGATGCTCTTGTAACTTTATTCAGCAAAGGTAAGAATGGAATAAGGTATCCAAACCTTATATACACTCTTTTTGGAATAACAATTCAAGGAACAAAAGTTTTTAGAAATAAATACTATTTAAAGCTATCCCATTTCTTCTTAGAATTGCGAAAAGCTATAAAGAAACACGGATTTGACCCAGATAAAATGTTAAATGTTACAAGAACAGATAAGTTGAGATTATATTGCGAGCTTATCATGGAATAGCCACTCGTTCCAACTATTTACCACTGTTTACATGCAATGCATTTTTGATTGATTTTTAAGTGCATTTATAAATATTTATTGTAAACATCGATAACAATACCATCAAGTGCCCTTATTCATTAGACTGTAGTGCAGAAAAGGAGGACAAAATGAATAAGGGCACGAGTTTTAAGTTAATGATCAAAAAGGTGTTTAATAATGCGCTAGGATTAAATAGATTATCATTACAATCAAGGAATAAAGTATGCAATCTTGAAGCTAATCTCTCAAATAAAATGCATCGGGCCACAAAGACAAAAAACATCACCAATATTTCCAACCTTAAAAAACCAAATATAAACAAAGTACCTGAAATCACAAAAAAGCAAATAAAATCAAGAGGAAGATCACGGGTAAAATTAGAATATCCCATTTGTGATGCATTGAAAAACGAAATATTATCTTTATTTCAAAGCAGAGTAAGCCGCTACACTCATATAACAATTAATGAGGCTTACCGCGCCTCGATGCTCAAAGATTTTGCAGTATTTGACAAGTTCGTCGCAGCTTTAGATCCCCTAAACCTCAGAAACTCTTTAAAATGCTACACAGCGGATCATGCCAGAAAGTTTAAGATGGAGATGGACAAAGAAGGACAATCAAGCCCCTTTACGGGTGACAAAGTTTCAAAGGGATATTTGGCAGGTATAGCTATCCATACTAGGAATATCTTCACCTATGCCAAAGAAGCCGGATTAATTGAAATAAATCCATTTCAAAATATTCCAATGCCTAAATACAAGAGCAGTCAGGTATCTCCAGACTTCTTCAGAGATGAGATAATAGATAAACTGACCCATATTGATCATATATTGCTAGAGAAAATGAACATAAAAGACAAATATCTATATTTACTTCCCAGGGTTATGATTAGGCTTGGTTATGAAATAGCTGCAAGATCTTGCGAAATAGTAAGAATGTGTATTGAGGACATACAGTTTGACAAAAAAAGAAACAGCGGCCTTATACCCGTTCAAATAATAGGCGCAAAGCAAAGACCACCGGGCCATATAGATACTGTTTGGGTATTTGGAGACAAAATTGAACCTCTTCTAAATCATTGGTTAAAAGTAAGATCTGAATTCCTTACAAAACACCATAATGAAGATATTGGACTAGAAGTTTCTAGACGCAAAGGCATAGGCAAATTATTGTTTCTTCACCCAGAGAAGCTTACAGAAATTAGAAATAACACTACTTACAAAGGCATTTTTAGCCAAAGATTAATAGAATCTGAAATACCAAAACATCTATGCGGCAGAACGCATCTCATGAGGATAAGCAGAATAACAAATTGGGTTTTAGATGGATGGGATTTTTATGATATCCATAAAAACGCGCGCCATGCGAAATTTGAGGAGAGTGAACGATATACTAGAGGTAACAGCGAAGATAGAGCTACACGAATTGAAAAGAATTTAAACTTAAACAAGTCTACAATAATTGACAACTTCACTCTGCCAGATGAACAAAAAATGACATATATTTTGTTCAAATTCATGGAAATGCTTAAGCAATCTGGCGCCAACATTAACGACACATCGAGAATCCCATCGCTTGTCAAAAATCTATACAAACACCTAACTATCTCGCCCAATAATACTGATTCTACTGACTATTACACCATAAAAGATATAGAAAAACTATGGGGTCTTAAAAATAGTCAAGCCTGGAAGAGAATTCATTATCTGGAAAAAGATAATCGCATCCATTTAACAAAAGCTGCAAACAAACAAGCTTTGATTCCGAAATTTGAGATCGATGAATTTAGCAACAAATACATTGAATTATCAAGAGTATCTAAGCTATACGGGATCACAAGTCAAGGTCAGCTTAATTACATTGTAAAAGTTGTTAAAAAAGGCAGAGTTGATGCAATTAAGGTGTCGCATTTATGGTTTATTGAAAAAACAAGTTTGGAAAACTGGTTAAATGAAAAACGAGGCAAGGAAAATGAGAAAACTATCCCCCCAATCAATCCAAAAGTTTAAAGATATTTACTTTTGGAAATACAAGAAAAACTTAACTGATGAAGAGGCCTTCAATATTGCATTAAACCTCTTAAATCTTTATAAGTTACTTTTTTCTAAGCGGCCTCGAAAAGAAAAGTAGCCGAAATCGCTTTATTGATTTACTTTAATATTGAGTCTATAGAGGTAACCTATTATGGAAAATATTAAATACTTTCTTTATGCAAGAAAATCATCTGAAAGCGAAGACAGGCAAGTCGCTTCAATTGAATCTCAAATTATTGAACTTAAAAAAGTGGCTGAACGCGATGGATTAGAGATCGTACAAACTTTCACAGAATCAATGTCAGCAAAGGCACCAGGAAGGCCGATTTTCAACCAAATGATGGCCTTATTGGCTAAGAACCAGGCGCATGGCATACTTTGCTGGAAACTTGACCGATTAGCGCGAAATTTTATTGATGGCGGCCTAATTATTGACATGATTCAAAAAAGCTCAATAAAATCTATTCATGCTTACGACAGAATATACTCCCCAAACGATAATGTTCTTATGATGGCCGTTGAATTCGGGATGGCCAATCAATTTATCCGGGATTTAAGCGCAAATACCCGCAGAGGTATGTTGAGCAAAGCTTTAAGGGGCTGGCATCCCGGCAGAGCACCTATTGGGTATTTAAACGATAAATTTAAACCTCAGGGAGACAAAACGATAGAAAGAGACCCTGAGCGGTTTCATATTGTAAGAAAGATGTGGGACCTTCTTCTTGAAAAAGAGTACTCTATAGATAGGATTTATGAAATAGCAAAAAATAAATGGAATTTAACCCTTTTTACTGGCAAAATTCCTGTCAGAAGCAAGGTTTACGAAGTGTTTAAGAACCCTTTTTACTATGGATATTTTTATTTTGCTGGGAATTTATACAAAGGCAACCATGAACCTATGATTTCCAAAGAAGAATTTGACCTGGCTCAAAATATAGTAGGTAATAAATCGAAACCAAAGTCTATGAAACATAATTTCCCATTCACTCAATTGATTAAATGCGAAGAATGTGGCTGTATGATAACCGCAGAAAAACATACGAAACGCCAAAAAAACAGGAAAATTCATCACTATGTCTATTACCATTGTTCTAAAAAGAAAGACCCAAATTGTACTCAAAGTTTTATAAGAGATAACGATCTTGAAAAACAGATTGTCGATGTACTTGAAAGTATAGAAATACCTCAAGAATTTCATGATTGGGCCATAGAAGAACTTAAGCTGGACGATGCAAAGGATACAAAGACCCTTGAGTCACAAATTGAGGGCTATAAACGGCTTTTAGCGAGTTCCACCGCGAAATCAGAAAGCCTTCTCAACATGCGAATCAACAAAGAAATTACCGAACAGGAGTTTTTACAGAAAAAGAATGAGTTAACAAATGAGAAGATATGTCTTGAGGAATTAATTAAAAATAACGGCAAGGGCAGCAAAAGTTGGCTGGATAAGGCTATTGAAGCTTTTGACTTCGCCAGAGATGCAAAAAGCCGCTTTATTAGCGGCTCCAATGAGGATAAGCGGCATATACTGGCTTTTTTAGGTTCGAACCTGTCCCTCAAAGACAAAGTATTGACGATAAATCTTAAAAAACCATTTTTTTTGATACAAAAATTGAACTTAGGGGTAAAAAAAGAAATCGAGAGGTTAGAACCTCTCGATTATCGTCTCAAAACAGGGTCATTTTTGCGTCAAAAACAAGTTTGGGGTGGCTAACGGGATTTGAACCCGTACTAAGGGATCCACAATCCCTTGTGCTAACCATTACACTATAACCACCATTTGACGACCAAGTTTTAAGTTTACAAAAACTACAAATCAAACATATAATACATTCGTCTCCGAGGTGATTTGAACACCTAACCTACTGCTTAGAAGGCAGTTGCTCTATCCAATTGAGCTACGGAGACAAAATCTTAAACAAATTCTAATCAACAGGAATGTTGCCCGCCACTAAGTCTTAGGCGGGTCCGCTAATGATTCAGTGGCGGAAGCTGCGGAGACATATCAAGGAACAGTGCGACCAGCGGTATTATAACAAACCAGCGCTTTTTAGTCAAACAACCAAAAATTAAGCGAGTTAAACTGCGAAATCAGCAGAGCAAGCTCTGCGGCTACAAAAGACAAGACGAATGGTTGTGAGACATCGGTTCAAATCCCGTCATTCAAAGAATCAAGAATCGGGGAGGCGGGATTTGAACCCGCGACCTCCTGCTCCCAAAGCAGGCGCGCTAGCCAGCTACGCTACTCCCCGAATGCTTCATCTATGTCTAAGATTTCAATTGTGCTGTATTTCTTGCTTTGTCCGCCCAGGGTGCTCATGCCGACATTCGCCGAGACTGGCACCCCACGGGGCTCATGCCAACATTCGCCCGTTCCACTACTCGGCGCTGCCTATTCGCAGCGCCTGTCACAGGCTTCACTTTTAAGACATCCTCGCTCCGCTTCGGTGTCTGTTCGTGTCTCGTTTCGGCTGTTCGCCGAAACACTCACTGCTTCTCCCCGAATGATAAAATCTTAACTACGGGATTGCTTCGTCATATCCCTAACGGATACTCCTCGCAACGACAGCAAAAAACGAATCCACGAGCCCCGCATGACTTACCTCTTACCGCTTACCCCCTACCCCTTATCACTGCCTTAATGAGTTTTTTCGCCTTTACAAGCGCCCTGCCCCTGTGGCTGATTTTATTCTTAGCTTCAAGGCTCATCTGGGCGAAAGTCTTTCCGGTTTTTTCAACAACGAAGACCGGGTCGTAGCCAAATCCGTTTTTTCCGGCCATTTTATCAGAAATATGCCCTTTAACCGTACCTTTTACGCAAAATATTTTGCCTTTTGGGTCGGAGAGCGCGATTACGGTGCTGAATACCGCGCCTCTTTTTTTTGCCGGGACGCCTTTCATCAGGCGGAGCATTTTCCTGTTATTGTCTTTATAACTGCACTCCGGGCCGGCCCACCGCGCCGAATAAACCCCCGGTTCACCGTTAAGATGCTTTACCTCAAGGCCGGTATCGTCAGCCAGGGCCCACTTTTTTGTGCCCAGGGCGACCGTTCTCGCTTTCTTGGCGGCGTTTTCTTCCAGAGTATCGCCGTCCTCCTCCACCTCCGGCACATGGGCGAAATCAGAAACGCTGTGAATCTTTATTTCAAGGTCCCGGAGCAGGCGCTTTATCTCTTCAATTTTGTGCTTGTTGCGCGTCGCAAGTACTATTTCATCCATCTGGATTTTCCGAGGGTTTTTTTCTGAATTTTTATTATTGATTTGATAGCCGAAGCGCCCATGTCTATGAGCGTATTCAGCTCTTTTCTTGTAAAAGCGTTCTGCCCTTCCGCGGTGCCCTGAACCTCAACTATTTTGCCCGTGCCGGTCATAACCAGGTTCATGTCCACATCGGCGCCGTTATCTTCTTCGGCGCAGAGGTCAAGTATTTTTCTGCCGCCTTTCATTCCCACGCTTACTGCTCCGAGATATTCCTTTATAGGCCACTGGGAAACAGCGCCGCTCTTGTAGAGCTTTTCAACAGCCATGTAAAGAGCAATGAAAGCCCCGTTTACCGAAGTGGTTCTTGTGCCGCCGTCGGCCTTAATTACATCGCAGTCCAGCACTATGGAGCGTTTTCCGAGTTTTTCCAAATCAATTATTCCCCTGAGCGAACGGCCGATGAGGCGCGATATCTCCTGGCTTCTGCCTCCGCCGGCGCCGCGCTGGCGCGGTGTGCGCTCTTTTCCCGAGCGAGGAAGCATGGAATATTCAGCGGTGACCCAGCCGTGAGCCAAACCCTGCTTTTCTATAAACGGCGGGACTTTTTCCTCCACCGAGGCGACACAAAGCACCGTGGTCTCGCCCATGGAAATTAAGCAGGAACCTTCAGCGTGAGGAAGATAATTTTTAATTACTTTTATTTTGCGGGTTTTCATAAAATTCCTTTGGTTAATTTTTCAGCGATTTAATGTTGTCTTTGAGGCGCTCGGCTTTAAGCCTGGCGTCTTTTAGCCTTGTTCTTACCCTCTCAACCTCAACAGCGGGCGCTCTTTTGATAAAACCTTCGTTGGCGAGATTCTGCTCGCAGCGCTTTTCCTCGCCTTCGGCGTTGACAATCTCTTTTTCCAGGCGGGCTATCTCTTTTTCCAGGTCTATCAGCCCGGCGAGCGGCACGAAAATTTCAACCCCGCGCACGACGGCTGTGGCCGACTGAGGCGGCCGCTCAACCGTACTGCCGATGTTTATCTCCTCAAGTTTCGCCAGCGCCTTTAAGTACGGCTGGTGAGCTTCCAGCACGGAGGAAGCGTCTTTTTCCGAGACATTAAAAATAACCTTAATGGGTTTTCCGGGCGGCACATTCATCTCGCTGCGAATGGTGCGGATAGCGCTTACCACATCCATTATAATTTGCATTTTCGCCAGCGAGTCCTTTTCCAGCTTTGCTTCGTCAAACTCCGGCCATTTATAGGTCATTATGCTTATTGATTTTATCTGGCTGGGCGAACGAAGGAACTTGATGAGCGTCTGCCATATCTCCTCGGTAATAAACGGCATTATCGGGTGCATGAGCCTTAAGAATCCGCCGAGCACTTCTATTAATATTGAAAGGGCGACTTTTTTGGAGGCATCATCCTGTCCGTTAAGCCTTATTTTGGCTATCTCAATATACCAGTCGCAGTATTTGGACCAGAAAAACTCGTAGAGAAGCCGCGCGGCCTGGTCTATGTCGTATTTTTCAAGCGAGCTTGTGACATCTTTTACCAGCTGTCTGTATTCCGAAAGAATCCAGGTGTCGGCCAGCTCAAGCGGCCATATTGCCATATAACCCGGCTCCCAGAAAACGCTCTGAAGGTTCATAAGCACGAAACGGCTGGCGTTCCACATCTTGTTGGCGAAATTTCTCGCGCCCAGGAAAGAATCGTCGGAAAGCTGCATATCGCGTCCGGGAGCTGCGCTCTGCGAAAGAGAAAACCTGAGGGCGTCGGTGCCGTATTTTTTCATGACGCCGAGCGGGTCTATGACATTGCCGAGCGATTTGGACATTTTCTTGCCGGATTTGTCGCGCACAATACCGTGAATATACACTTCGCTGAAAGGAATATTGTTCATAAACTCAAGGCCCATCTGAACCATTCTCGCGACCCAGAGATAAAGTATCTCGTGGCCAGTTACAAGCACCGAGGTCGGATAGTAATAGGACAAATCTGAAATCTGAGATTTGAAATCTGAGATTTGAGATTCCTTGCCGTTTGGCCAGCCGAAAACGCTGAAAGGCCACAAGGCTGAGGAAAACCAGGTGTCAAGAACATCGGGATCCTGTTCAACGGCGCCGCCGCAGTTCGGGCATTTTTCAAGCGGAACCGCCGAAGCGACAGGCTTGCAGGGTTTGCCGTCTTTGCCTTTTTCTGATTTGCAGTAGTAAACGGGAATCCGGTGGCCCCACCAGATCTGGCGGCTTATGCACCAGTCCTTAAGGTTTTCAAGCCACAGCAGGTACGGTTTTTCCCAGGAAGCGGGATAAAATTTCAGTTTGCCGTCCGTAACGGCCTTCATGGCGCGTTTGGACATATCTTCAACTTTCAGAAACCACTGCTCCGATATTAACGGCTCTATAACCGTGTCGCAGCGGTAGCAATGCCCTATTGAATGCGGGTGCTGAGCTGTTTCCAGCAGGAGGCCCTGCGCCTCAAGATCTTCAAGAACGGCCTTTCTGGCGGCGTACCTGTCTAAGCCGGCGTATTTCGCTCCGGCCTCGGGAGTCATCGCGCCTTTGGTATCAATTACGACGATCATCGGGAGCTTGCTGCGCTGAGCTATATCAAAGTCCGTCGGGTCGTGCGCGGGCGTAACCTTTACGGCCCCCGTGCCGAAAGTTGCGTCTACCGCTTCGTCGGCCACAATGGGTATTTCTCTTTGAGTCAGGGGAAGCAGAATGGTTCTTCCGACAAGTTTTTTATACCGTTTGTCTTTCGGGTTTACCGCCACGGCCGTATCGCCGAGCATTGTTTCAGGACGGGTGGTTGCCACGACCAGGTGCTCTTTTTCAGCCGCGGCCTTCTTGCCTTTGGAAGGTTTCTGCGGCTTTATCTCGTATTTAATGTGCCAGAGCTTGCCTATCTCCTCTTCGTGCTCCACCTCAATATCCGAAAGCGCCGTCTGACAGCGGGGGCACCAGTTGACCAGCCTTTTTCCCCTGTAAATAAGCCCCTTGTTATAGAGTTCCACGAAGGCCGTCATAACGGCCTTTGAGCAGACCTCGTCCATGGTAAAACGGGTTCTGGACCAGTCCAGAGAACAGCCGAGTTTTTTAAGCTGGTTTAAAATGGTATCTCCGGATTCCTTGCGCCAGCTCCACATGCGCTCAAGAAATTTATCGCGGCCGAGCTTGTGCCTGTTTGTTCCCTCGCTTAAAAGCAGTTTTTCCACCACATTCTGAGTCGCAATCCCGCCGTGGTCGGTGCCGGGAACCCAGAGCGCGTTACAGCCCTGCATTCTGCGGAAACGGATTATGATATCCTGAAGCGTATTGTTTAAGGCATGCCCCATATGAAGCACGCCGGTTACATTAGGCGGAGGAATGACAATGGTAAAAGGCTTCTGGCCGTCTTTGGGAAGCGATGAAAACTGGCTGTTTTTCTGCCAGAAATCATACAATTTATCTTCCACTTTCTCGGGTTCGTAAACTTTGGGGATCTCAATTTCCATGATTATTACCTTTAGCGGCAGACAACGCCGGAAGTAGAGTGGTATAATAGCAAAACTAAATGGTTTTATCAAGAAAAATCGCTTGACAATGCCGGTATTATGTGTTATAAGATATTGTCAAAATTGTCTGAAATTTATGAGTCAAACCGGTAAATTGAAACACCAAAAACCATGAAAATCTTTAAAACGGCAAAAAAAGAGCTTAAAAGGCATTTAACGGTAATGTTTATCCCGCATAACACGCTAAAACCCGTGAGGATAAGCTTTACTTTTTCTTTTTTGATTTTTTTGGTCGGCTGCTGGACCGGGCTTACTATCTGGGCCGGCTATATTTCCGGCAGGCACATAGATTACTGGAAAATTAAGGCCGACAACGAAATAATGAAGGTGAAGGTCGGCTTTTTCGCCAAAGAGGTAAAAAAATCGCAGGAGATGCTTGACCAGGTTAAGGAAACCGATATACAGATAAGGTCCCTGCTTGATATGAAATCCAAAAAAGATATCATTGAGAGCGACGGAAAGGGCGGGCCCACGAAATTAGACAAAGACTACCTGAGCAAATACATCTCCGGCAAAATATTTGAGTTGAGCCAGCCCGAGATTTACGGCCAGACCTCGGCGCTGCAGAAAGAAACCACCAACCGCCTTAAAAGCTATAAAGAAGTTATTGACTATGTGGAAAACCAGCGTTCGCTTTTTAAATCAACACCCAACTACTGGCCCTGCCTGGGGCATGTGACTTCCCAATTCGGCTACAGGATCCACCCTATCTACGACGACAACGAATTTCATTCCGGCCTTGATATAGCCAACGAAAAAAACACGCCAATCTATGCTACCGCCTTCGGAACCGTGAAACTCTGCGACTGGCTTCCCGGCTACGGCAGGCTCGTGATTCTTGACAACGGCCACGGCTACGCGACCTACTACGGGCACATGCAGAAAATTATGGTGAAGGCCGGAGACCATGTAAAACGCGGCCAGCTGATAGGCCTTATGGGCGATACCGGCACCTCCACAGGCTACCACCTTCACTACGAGATCCAGTATAACGGGAAAGCGATTAACCCGGTCAGATTCCTCAAAAAACAGCAGCTATAATTTTTAACAAGAGAGGCGCTTATGTTCACGAAAAAGAAAGAAAACGATTTCGGGGTTTTAGAAACGGTTATAGGGCCGGAAAGCGTTCTGCAGGGCACAATTCGTTCCAAGAATTCCGTGCGCATTGACGGAAAACTTGAAGGCGAGATAGCGGAAGCCAACGGCGTTATCGTAGGCGAGAAGGGACAGGTTCAGGGCGATATTAAAGCCAGGACGGTTATTGTCGGAGGCAAGGTCACCGGAAATGTGACCGCCACGCATAACCTTGAGATACAGTCAAAAGCTCAGGTCTACGGAGACCTGCATTCCGCGCTTCTAACTATAGGCGAAGGCGCCACCTTTGAAGGAAACTGCGTGATGTCAACCGAAAAAGATAAAGTTATTGAAATGGATGTGGAGTCCAGAAGGCGATAGGCTTTCCGGGTTTCCCCCATTATAAAAAACGCAGCCTGAATATTTGAGGGCTGCTTTTTTATTTCACTTTACAAAATAGGCTATGGCGGGAAGGATGATTATCCAGAAAAGAGTTCCGACAAATACCGAGGCCGCCGCGAATTCCGTATCGGCGCGGTAGCGTTCAGCAAAAATATAGTTGTTAACAGCCGACGGCATGGCCGCCGTAATCAGACAGACATACAAAGGCGCGCCTTTAAGCCTGAGCAGATATGCCGCCAGCAAAGCTATTATAAACCCGCCGAAAATCCTTAACGCCGAACCTTTAACAGCCAGAAAAGCGATATTTTTCTTTATGTACCCCAGCCTGAACCCCGTAAAAAAAAGCATGGCCGGAAGCGCTATAAGCGAAACAATTCCCGAAGCCTGCCTTGCGACGGACGGAGCTTCCACCCTGAAAACATTCAGCGCCAGCGCGAAAACCACGGCATAGATAACCGGGATTTCAAATATCTCCGAGGCGCGCTTTTGGCTTGAAACCATCCAGATGCCCAGCGTAAAGGTAAATATGGTGTTGACTGTGTTAAAAATAATCGTGTAGGTCGCGCCGTCGGAACCCCAGAGCACCGTATTAAGCGGTATGGCAAGATAAGCGGAATTCATGAATATCTCCGGCAAAGCGTAAGACCTGAAAGACAGCTTCTCGCGCCTGACCCACGCCAACGCGAGCAGGCTGCCCCCCAATATAACGGCCGAAGCTACAGCGGCGGTAGACAGAGCGTCCTGGAATGAAACCGGGTTTGTCCACACGGAGAGAAAAATGTAGGCGGGGATAAGGGCAAACAGGGCGAAATCAACGAAACCTACGGCAATTTTATCAATCCAGGACCAGCCCAGCCGGCTTGCCGCGAATCCTAAGGCTATATACAAAAACACCTTGGTTAAAAGCATTATACCTATATGCATTCGGCTGATTTCCCTCTTATAACTTTCTTTGGGCGCGCAAAGAAAGTTAATAAAGAAACGCGCGACGCCTCACCATCTCGGCGTCCTCATAACAGTCCGCACTTATTCGTGCGGACATTCGCCAGCACGAGCTATTCGCAAAAGTATTTTAGGCAGTCTTGCAAACTCCCTGCCTGTCGGCAGGTCAAACAGGCAAGACTGAAGACCTCCAAAAATACTTTTACTCATAGCCGGCTCTAAGGGGTATGAAAACAAAAAGACCCATAAGGGCTTAAAATCACAAAACCAGTCCGTCATACTGATCTCCCGAAGGGAGAGAAGTATCTCGCTTTGCCGTCATTCCAGAAAGCTTCTGTCTGGAATCCAGAAGTAAACAAAGGTCTGGATCCCAGACTACTACCTCTGGGATGACGACACAGAAAAATATGCCATTCCTGCACCCGATTGCGGCATTTGAAGGCAAGCTCCAGCAGGGATCCAGAAAAACCTCTGGATACCAGCTTCCGCTGGTATGACGACACGAAGAAGTCCGCGCCGTTTACTTATTACTTACAACTTAAAACTTATAACTTAAAATGTTCAGGGTGACTTTTCCTGCCTGGTAAAATCTTCACCGTCATGCCCAGGCGCTATCTGAGGATTACGCTGATTCTATTAAATTTGATTTTATTAATCAATTTTGGTAACATTCCCTAATCTTCAGATAGAGTCAGAGTCGGGAATAACTTTTGTCAGCATAATGGATCCCCGACAGAAGCATTCGGGGATGACAGGCCCTCACGGGAGGATTGGTAACATTCCTTACCGTAAAGCAAAATTCCGGAGGAACAATAAATGATGGATTTTTTAAGAAAACACATGAGAATAATTTTCATAATAACACTCGGCGGTTTGTTGGCCGGCGTATTTATCGGTTTCGGGTCCTACTCTTTCGGAGGCAAAACTCCGGCCGACGCCGTAGCCGAGGTTAACGGCACAGGCATACCCTACAAGCACTTTTCGTCCGCCTACAACCGAGCCGTGGAAACCCTGAGAAACGGCAAAGAAGAAGTGACAAACGATATGCTTGAGCAGAAAAAACAGGAGGTACTCCAGGACCTCATTCAGGAAGAAGTTTTTTCGCAGGTGGCAAAGCAGTACGGGATTAAAGTTTCGGACATGGAGCTTGCCGCCGATCTGCGCAACTACCCGGCCTTTCAAAAAGACGGCCAGTTTGACCAGCGCGCCTATTTCCAGGTGGTCTTCCAGGTCTTAAAGACCACCCCTCACGATTTTGAGGAATCGCGCCGCAGGCAGATATCTATCTACAAGCTCAGGCAGTTGATAGCCTCAAGCGTAAAAATAACCGGCCCCGAACTTCAAATGGAGTATTCAAGAGCCAACAAAGGCAACATGAAAAATTTTGAAAAAGAAAAAGATAAATTTCTGGAGAACTTAAGGCAGGAAAAAGTGATGATGGTTTTCAACGAATGGTTTAAACAGCTCAATCAGAGCGTCAAGATAAAGGTGCATCTGCAGGAGATTGAGAAAGGCGCCTGATATCCAGGTTTACCGAATATTTCTTCAGCATCCGTTTGAGCAGTTTCATGGGAAGTCCCACCACATTAAAGTAATCCCCCTCAATTTTTTCCACAAAAGCGTCGCCTTTTTCCTGTACCGCGTAGGCGCCGGCTTTATCCAGGTGTTTGTGCGAAAAATCCGCTATCTCGCCCGCTGAAAGCCGCCTCATTTTAACCCGGCTCACCGCATACTCAACCGTCTTTTTTCCGGCGCAGACCAGGGCGACTCCGCTGTACACGCGGTGGTAACTGCCGTTTAAGTTTGCAAGAATCCTGGCCGCGTCCTTCGCGTGTTTCGGTTTGCCTATTATCTCGCCTTTTAAAACAACTATGGTGTCGGCGCCGATAACCACGGCTTGCGGATTATTCTTAGCCACGAAATCTGCTTTTCTCAAGGCCAGTTCCCGCACTATGGCCGAAGGCATTCTTTTAAGCGTCTCTTCACAGGCTCCGCTCGGAATTATTTTAAACTTCAGCCCGCATTTTTTCAAAAGCTCAATTCTTCTCGGCGATCCCGAGGCAAGTATAATTGCTCTCATTTTGCCCCGGTTGACTCGGCTATCCACTTTAAATACGCGGGATAGCCCGATTTGATGTCAAACACCACTATCTCGGGGACTTCGTAGGAATGAAGGCTTTTTACCCTCTTAACAAGCCGGCCGGCTTTTGAGCTGACGGTCTTAATTACAAGCATATACTCGCCGGCTTTTTCCACTTTTCCTTTCCACCAATAGACAGAAGTAATGCCGGGCACTATATTGGCGCAGGCCGCGAGCTTTTCTTTGACGACGGCAAAGGCTATCTTTTCGGCTTGCGCTTTGCCTGCTACCATTGATATTACCATTGAATATTTCACTTTTTATCTCCGCCGGCGTTACGCGGCTCAAAGTTATCAATAAATGCTTTCACGCACACCGGATCAAACTGTGTTCCCGAACATTTCTCAAGCTCTTTTATGGCATCTTTAACGCTGATCGCCGTCCTGTAAGACCTATCTGAAGTCATGGCGTCAAACGCGTCAGCCACGGCGATTATTCTCGCGGTTAAAGGGATACTTTTGCCTGAAATCCCCTCGGGATAGCCCCTCCCGTCAAAGTGTTCCTGATGATACAATATCCCCGGGATAATATTTTTCAACTGTTTTATGGAAGACAGGATCTCCGCGCCTTTTGCCGGGTGCTTCCTGATTTCCTGAAATTCACTGTCGCTTAACTTTTCTTTTTTGCGAAGTATTTTATCATCAACGCCGATTTTACCGACATCGTGGAATATTGCCGTAAGTTCCACATTCTTTTCCTCTTCTTTGCTGAGCCCGAGCCCCCGCGCTATCATCATCGCAAAATCCCTGATTCTCTCGGAATGTCCGTGCAGATATGAATCTTTTGCTTCAATGGCGTTTGCTATGGACTTTACCGTTGAAAGAAAAAGCTCGTTTAAATCGGCGTAAAGCCTGGCCTTATGGATAGCGACTGCCGCTGAGTTAGCTAAAATAGAAAGGACTTTTATGTCTGATTCGGAAAATACGCCTGATTTTTTGTTAACCGCCTCAAGAACCCCTATTATTTCTTCCTCAATTTTCAGGGGAACCGCGACCAGCGACCTTGTATTAAAACCGCTGGTTGAATCGGCTTTTTTTGTAAACCTAAGATCTTTTGAAACATCAGGTATAAGTAGCGGGCTCTTATTCTCAACCACCCAGCCCGCGACGCCCTCTTTTCTGCCGAGATGAACCCGCTTAATCTCAATGCTTTTTGTTCCCGAGGCCGCCACAAAGGAGAGCTGTCCATTTTCAATCAAGATAGCGCTTGCCGCCTCGGAACCGGTTACCTCAGTCGCGAGCTCCATGAGGCAATCCAGCACTTTATGATAATCCAGCGTTGAATTGATTAACTCAAGCGCCTGAAAAAGGCCGGACAATTCCCTGGCCTCTCTGCGGCAGGCCGCTAATTCTTCCGATAAACCGGTTTCGGATTTATTTTCACTCATATTAAATATGATAACCGCATACCCTCGCAAGAGGGCAGGCTCCGCATAAAGGTTTTTTTCTGCAGAAATTCTTTGCCGTCTCAACCAACAACGCGTGGTACTCGTTAAACAATTCAGCGGAGTTATTTAGCCTGCAGGAAAAATACTTCTGAACAAAATCGTAAGGTTCACTTTTAAACCAGCCGAGCCTTGAGCCTATCCTTTTAGTGTAAGCGTCTACCACAAATACCGGTTTGCCCGCGGCATAGAGAAGTATTGAATCCGCCGTTTCGGGGCCTATACCGTTTACGGAAAGCAGTTCCTCGCGCAACAAATCAACAGCTAAACCGAAATAGCGCCCGAGTTTTTTGTTCTTTTTAATTATGAACCTGGAAAAGTTTTTAAGTTTCGCGGCTTTTTGATTGTAGTAACCCGACGGGCGGATAAGAGCGGAAAGTTTTGCCTTAGGCATTCCGAGCACGGCCACCGGAGAGAGAGCCTCGGCTCCGGCCAGATTTTCCATGGCCTTTTCCACATTCTTCCAGGAAGTGTTCTGGGTTAATATCGCGCCCACGCATATCTCAAAGCGTTCCTCGTCGCTTTTGGCAAAATACCTGCCGGGGTGGTATTCAGGAGCCTTGCCGCCGGGTTTTGCAACAGGCCACCAGCCTCTGGGCCCGAATCTTTCGTAGAGGATTTTGTAAACAGCCGGCACTGAAGGCGGCTTAATGATGGTCGGCATTTCAAATATCGTTCTCTTTGTGTTTTCTGGAAAATTCAATATATTCAGCGGAACTTTTCATGATTTTTTCTATTTCTTCTGCCGCGATTGGGCGGGCTATTCTTGCCGGCACTCCCACGACAAGGCTCCGCGGCGGTATGTGCTCCTTTTCCCTGACCAGACAGCCGGCCGCGATTATGCAGTTGTCGCCTATTACACAGCCGTCCAGGAGTATTGCCCCCATGCCAATAAGGCAGTTGTCTCCTATTATGCAGCCGTGCAGAATTGCGCCGTGCCCGACCGTCACGCCTTTGCCTACGACAACCGGCATATCATAGTTCGTGTGAACCATGACGCCGTCTTGAATATTTGAGCCCTGCCTGACGATTATGTCCTCTACATCGCCGCGCAAAACGCAGCCCGGCCAGACTGAGGCCTCGGAGTCAATGTTTACCCTGCCGATTAAAAGCGAGTTTTTTGAGATGAAAGCGGATGGATGGATTTTAGGTTTGTGTCCGTCGTATTCTTTTATCATAGGCTTCACGGGGAAGCAAAAATCCGTCTCTGTCAGCCGAGCAGGTGCAGAAGAATGGCCTTTTGTATGTGAAGCCTGTTCTCGGCCTGGTCAAAAATAACGGAATGCTCCCCGTCAATGACATCGGCCGTAATTTCCTCGCCGCGGTGAGCCGGAAGGCAGTGCATAATAAGGCAGTCTTTCTTCGCGCCTTCCACAAGCTTTGAGTTGACCTGATAGTTTTTGAAAACCTTAAGCCTTTTCTGATACTGAGATTCTTCGCCCATGGAAGTCCAGACATCGGTATATATAACATCGGCATCAACCACGGCCTTTCTGGGATCCGAGGTTATAACTATCTGGGATCCGGACTGTTTGGCGGCCTGTTTTGATTTTTTCAAAATTTCGTCGTTCGGCTCATAGCCTTTCGGCGCGGCCAGCGAGAAATTTATTCCCATAAGAGCGCAGGCGGCCAGCAGGGAATTGGCGACATTATTGCCGTCGCCTATAAATGCCACCTTTACCCTGCCGAGTCCGGCAGGAGCGGAAATATTTTTCTTTTCAACTATCGTAAGTATATCCCCGAGTATCTGGCAGGGATGCTCTAAGTCTGTAAGGCCGCTTATTGTAGGGATGCCGCTGGAAGCGGCGAACTCAAGCACATCTTCATGCCTGAAGGCTCTTATGACAACACCGTCCAGGTAGCGTGAAAGCGTCTGGGCCGTGTCTTCTATAGTTTCTCCCCGTTTGCGCTGCATGTTCTGGGCATCAAGCATCAGAGGGAAAGCGCCGAGCTGGTGTATTGCAACAGAAAAAGACACCGAGGTCCTGGTGGAAGGCTTCTCAAATATCAGCCCAAGGCTCTTGCCATTAAGGTTTTTGCCCACATTTTCACCCTTTTTCAGCCTTACCGCGAGCGAAACTATAGACCAAATATCCTTGTAATTTAAATCAAATATTGAAATTAAGTTTTTCATAACTGTCTATATTTTACCACAAAAAGAGAGTTTTGTCTACCGTTACGGGCGTTACTTGCCTTCTTCGGTCGTATTGTAGCTGTAAGAAGTGACCGTCCCTTTTGAGTCAAACCGGATAACAAGGTCTGTCGTGCTTGCCTCGCTGAACAGGCTGTAACGGTACTTGCCGTAAGTCCAGGTGGGCTTGCCGTCTTCAATGCCGGTACGCCAGGGGCTTCCAAACATATTGATCACATCGTTCTGGGTGGTTGTGCCAATCTGAATTGAGGGAACGCTTTCCACGGGGAAATCCCGGCCTACGGTGGCGCAGGCGCTAAACAAAGCCGCAAACAAAAAAATGACAGCAGATTTTCTCATACAATCTCCTTTTTGGCCTATTTTACAAAACCGGGTTTAAGCGCTTTGGCTTTTACAATGTGGTAGGTTCTTATGGGGAAGTTCTTTCTTGATATTTCTATTCTGGACTCGCCGCCCATGGAACCAAAATATGTCTCGTAAGGGCCGGTAGCGTCGCCGTCGGCGTAGATGTACAGCCCGTCTTTGCCTTCCATGTCTTTCAGGTTATTCCAGTAGTTAAACTGGCTGAAGCGGGTGATTTTCTCATCTATCCCAGCCGGAAAAGCCGATCCGGTGTAGTAGATTATCTCGGCGCTCAGCTGATGGGACGGCGTTACCACAAAAGAAGTCCCTGAATATTTTTTTATTTCTTCTCCCAGTTCGCGGTAACCGTAAAACCAGTTAGTTGCGTCGGTTTTAGCCAGGTCTTTTGAAAACCGTTCAAGCGGAATGACTCCGAACCGCGCGTGTACCGTGGCAAGCAGCGACAATATGACGCAGAAAATAACCGAGAAAGACCAGAGTATCTTTTTGAGCTTTGAACCGCTATAGAGCAGCCAGGTAAAAGCGAATGTAAACGAAAAATAGGCGAGAGCCGGCCAGTTAGCTTCCGAGGTTTTTTTAAGCGAGGCGTAGCCAAAAAAAATAATTATGGGAAGAGAGGTCAGGCTGATGTAGAGGTATTCCTTTTTTTTCTTAAACAAAAACACAACAAGCACCGGAATGCCGGCAAGCCAGACAAAGGGGCTGGCCACAAGCAGCTGGCCGCCTGTGTATTCAATAAGGTTAGAAAATTTCCAGGCCTGGCCGCCAAGGCCGTGGCCCAGCTGAAACTTAAATGATATCCATTCATGGCCGAGGTTCCATAATAGCACCGGAGCAAATACAATCAAAGCCAAAAGCCCCGAAAGATACGGATGAACTGTCTTAAACCACTTTCTCTCCTCGGTCAGGAGCATGAATAATATTACAAGCGGCACAAGGAGCACTACCGTATATTTTGAGAGAAGGCCGAGGCCGAGCGAAAGGCCCGACAAATACCAGTAAACCGGGCGGCCGGCGCGGAAAACCTGCCAGTAAAGATAAACGCAGAACCCCCAGAAAAGAAAAGCGGGCGCGTCCGGAGTAATTATTATTGATCCCGTCATGGTAACCGGATAGACATTTAAGGCAAACACGCTGGCAGCGGCCAGGTCTTCACGGTTGTCAAAAAACTGTTTTGAAAGCAGCCAGGCAAGTACGCTTAAAACAAGGGATACCGCTATGCCGGAAAACCTGACCCAGAATTCCCCGAGCGAGAACAGGGTGGTCAGCTTGATAAAGTAGGCAACCATGGGAGGATGATCGTAGTAGCTTAGCGCCGGAAAACGGCTCCAGAGCCAGTAGTAGGCCTCGTCCGGGTGGAGAGCCAGAGTGGCGTTTAAAAATATCCTCCACAAAGTCAGAAGGCCGACAAAAATAATTATATTTTTTTTCGTAAGCAGTTTTTCCAAGATTATTTTTTCCCCTCTTTAAAGAGTTTCCCGTATAACAGCACCGAGCCTAAAGCGAAAACGCTGCCTATAAGGGCGCCGCCAAGCACATCGGACGGGTAGTGAGAAAGCGTGTACACCCTGGAATACCCCACAAGCACGGCAATAAAATAAAACGCCGACCTCGCGAAACGGTTAGTCCAGAAATACGACAGCGACAGCGCCGCCGCGAACATATTCGCGGCGTGATTGGACGGGAAGGAAGGCGAAAGGCCCCCGGAGGGGCGGGCCCTTTCAAACAACGGCTTTAATACATTGCCGCAGACGGCATCGGTGACAACTACCGTCAAAAGGCAGACCAGAAAGGCCGCCAGGCCTTTCTTTTTACCGAAATAAACCATCGCGGCGCAGGCCGCCAGTATTGGGACTATCCAGCTTTTTGAATCGGAAACCAGCGGCATAAGGAAATCAAAAAAACCGTTTTTAAGAGTTTCTGAAATTAAAGCCAGCAAAGCGTTATCAGCAGAAATAAAAATATTCATTCTAATAAGCAGGCAGGACTCTTAAGACCTCAGCCATGGTGGTAACGCCCTGCGAAACCAGCGTAATGCCGTTCTGTTTCATGCTGACCATGCCGTTCTTTTCCGCGGCAGCCCTTAAGTCGCTTAATTTTGCCCCTGAAAGTATCATATCCCTTATGGCCTCGTTAATAACAAGCAGTTCATAAATTCCCACCCTGCCGGAATAACCGCTTCCGTCGCAGTGAGCGCAGCCCCTGGGCCTGTAGAAAACAATATCTGATTTGTTGTCGGGAAGCCTGACTTTAAGGCTTTCCAATACCCTGGCCGGCGGTTTATAGGGGTCACGGCAATGAGTGCAAAGCGCGCGCACGAGCCTCTGGGCGAGAACTCCGTGAAGCGAGGAAGCGATAAGATAAGGCTCAACTCCCATATCCAAAAGCCTGGTTACAGTGCTGACGGAATCATTGGTGTGAATTGTGCTCAGCACCAGATGCCCCATAAGGGCCGCGTTAATAGCTATTCTGCAGGTCTCCTCATCTCTTATCTCTCCGACAAGAATTACATTGGGATCCTGCCTTAAGCAGGCGCGCAGGGCCTGGGCGAAAGTAAAACCTATCTTTGAATTAATCTGAACCTGCGTGATGCCGCTCTCTCTGGCTTTCCCTGCAAGCAGATCGTACTCAATGGGATCTTCAAGCGTAATGATATTCTTTGAGGAGGATTTTATTTTATTAAGCGCGGAATACAGGGTGGTGGTTTTTCCGCTTCCCGTAGGGCCCGTGACAAGTATTATGCCGCTGTGCAGATTCAGCAGTTCCTCAAATTTAGTCTGCGTTTCAGGTTGAAAACCGAGATGCTCAATACCGAGGGCGAAACTGCTTTTATCCAGAACTCTTATAACTATTTTTTCTCCGTATTTGGCCGGCAGGGTGGAAACCCTGAAGTCCACATTTCTTTTGTTTACGCTCAGCGAAATCTGCCCGTCCTGGGGCATTCTGCGCTCGGTAATATTCATCGCCGCCATTATTTTTATCCTGGAGGCCACCGCCAGCTGTATTTCCTTGGGAATAAATTCCTTTGAAAACAACATGCCGTTTACCCTGTACCTGACAAAAACCCCGTGTTCCTGCGGTTCAATATGAATATCGCTGGCCCGGCTCTTTACCGCTTCAATAAGTATGGCATCAACCAGTTTGACAACCGGAGCTTTGTTGGCGAACTCCCTGATTTCCTCAGTGCCCAAATCCCCATCCTTCTGAGGAACCTCAAGCTTATCGGTAATTACCTCTTTCAGCGCCTTACCCATATTTTCATCGGAGTAATATTTTGACAAAACAACTTCCACATTGCTTTCCAGCGCGACAAAAGGCTTAATGACAAACCCGGTCAGAATCTGGATATCGTCAATTGAAATCAGGTCATTTGGGAAAACCATGGCAAGCTTTACCTCATTGCCTGATATTTCCACAGGTAAAACCCTGTATTTATTAACCACTTCTTCCGGAAATGATTTAAGGAGCTCTTTATCAACTTTATTTTCATCAATACTGATAAACGGAACCTTAAAATACCCCTCAAGCAGCGCGGGCGCGTCCGCAGGCTTCAGAATACCTTTTTTTTCAAGAAGCTGTTCCAATGAAACACCGGAAAGTTTTCGTTCAAGCAGTATGTCGGATAACTGGTTGGGATCAATTTTTTTCGTCTTGTAAAGCGCTTCAAGAAGCTGAGGAAGAGCCGCGGCCTTCATAATTACACCCCTTTTGAGATCAGCTTTTTTATTGTCTTTGAAAGTTCCGGATAGTCAAACGGTTTGGTCGCGTACTCATCCGCGCCGCATTCGTAGCTCATAATCTCGTCAACATTCTGCGATCTGGCCGTAAGGATTATTACAGGTATATTTTTGGTCAACTCAGCGGCTTTAACGCTCTTGCAGACTTCCCAGCCGTTTATCTCAGGCATCATTACATCAAATATATACAGATCATAACCGCCCGCCGAGGCCTTTTCAAGAGCTTCTTTTCCGTTCACACAAACCGTCACATCGTAGCCGTCGTGCATTAAATACCGGCTTAAAATCATCGCGATATCCGGCTCGTCATCCGCAAGAAGAATCTTTTTCCTGTCAGCCATACCAATAGCCTCCCTGTTCAGTCTTTTTTGCTTTCCATCTCAAAAATATCCTTCAGCTGTTCCACTAGAGTTCTAAGGGAAAAAGGTTTTATCATATACTCTCTGGCCCCAAGTTTTATGGCCCTGGACCTATCTTCCACAGTGCGCGCCGTAACTACAATTATGGGTATGTCCTTGGTCTCCGGATCGTTTTTAAGCGTTTTTATAACCTCAAAACCATCCATGCCGGGCAGCATCAAATCCAGGAGTATCATATCGGGCTTTTCGTTTTTCGCAATGGAAACCGCCTGCATGCCGTCATAGGCGTTCATTACGGAAAAATTATTTTCCTTTATTGATACGGTCAAAAGAGCGATGATGTCCGGATCATCATCAACGATAAGCACTTTCTTTTTCAGCTTCTCGCCATTGACCTGAAGTTCAATGCGCCTAATGCATTCAAATAATTGCGCGGGCTCAAAAGGTTTTGTGATATAATCCGCCACACCGAGCTTATAACCTTTCTCCTTCTCATAAACCACCGAAACAATTACTATCGGAATATTTTTTGTTTTTGGGTTCTGTTTTAGAAGCGCGGCCACGGAATACCCGTCCATGTTCGGCATCAGCATATCAAGAGTAATCAGGTGCGGATTAAATTCTCCCGCTTTTTTTATTGCATCCAGTCCTGAGTATGCGACCTCAACTTCATAGCCTTCTCTCACAAGCAGGTTCTGTATTACCTTTGAGAGATCTTCGTCGTCATCCACCACAAGTATTTTATTAATAGAAAATACCTGTTTTTCTCCCGGAGCGAGAACGGGCAGAACAGCGGGAACTTCTTCGGGTATGTCGCCGTCTTTCGCTTTTGGCAGAACGAAAGAAAAAACGCTCCCTTTACCAAGCTCGCTCTCAACCCAAATACGCCCCTTGTGGGCAAGAATTATTGATTTTGATATAGCAAGCCCAAGCCCCGTTCCGCCATAGACGCGCGTAGAGGAGGAATCAATCTGCTGGAACCTTTCAAAAAGCTTCGCGTAATCTTCTTTGGAAATTCCCATGCCGGTATCAGACACGGAAATTTTAATATCCTTATTTTCCTCTTCAACCCTTACGGTAACAACGCCGTTCTCCGGAGTAAACTTCACGGCATTGCCCAATAAATTCACAATAACCTGCTTGATCATGTTTTTGTCGCAAAATATTCTAGGCAGAAAATCCGGCCCCTTATAAACAATTTCTATTTTCTTTTTAAATCCGATGGGCAACATCTCCTTGACGGTTCCTTTAACGATTTCAGCAACATTATAGGGTTTTATATCCATTTCTGTCTTGCCCGCCTCAATCTTTGAAAGATCAAGCAGGTCGCTGATAAGCTTGATAAGCCTCAGGGCGTTGTTCTCTACGATTTTCAGCATTTCCTTCTGGGAATCCGTGAGCTCGCCTTCGGCGCCGCTTAAAACCAGCTCAACGGCACCCTTAATTGATGTCAGGGGGGTGCGCAGTTCGTGCGAAACATTAGAAACAAAGTCGGTTTTCATCTGGTCTATTCTTTTCTCCTGCGTAATGTCACGCAGAATCGCGAAAATCTCTCCGCTTTCAAGGAAAGAGGCAGTAATATTTACATAAATGGGTTCTCCGGCCCTGTTTTTCCACTTCATTACATAATTTTTAATAAAGCCCTTTTCTTTGAGCTGCTCTAACCCTTTTGTTTTCTCGTCAACCAAAAGGAGGTCCACACCTTTACCCAGGACCTCGGATTCCTTATACCCGAAGGTCAGTTCCGCGCCCATATTCCAGTTTTTAATCTGCATCTTATCGTCAAATATTATTATGGGGTCAAAAGAATTTTCAATCACGCCCCTGTATTTCTTTTCCGAAAGGGACAGCTCCGCGGTCCTTTCCATCACCTTGGTTTCAAGCGATTCCTTGGCCTCTTCAAGATTCCGGTAGGCATCCTGAAGCCCGTCGTTAAGTACCTTGATCATTATAATTGAATCATAAGAATCAATCGCTCTTTTAACCGTGTATTTTACGGTTTCAATCGTGAACGGCTTGCTGATAAAATCAATAGCTCCGGCGCGCATGGAATCTACGGCCATATCCATAGAACCGTAGCCGGTTGAAATAATAACGCTGATATCCTTATTAATTTGTTTAATTTCTGCTAACAGCGATATACCGTCCATATCCGGCATTTTAATATCTGTAATGACAACGCAAATGTCGGGGGACTTTTTAACAATTTCCAGGGCTTCAGCCCCGCTTGCGGCGACAAAAACCTCATAATCGGAGTTCAACTGCCTCTGAACAAGAGTCCTGATGGACTGTTCGTCGTCAACAACAAGTATTTTTCTTTTCAGCGGCATTAATGCCTCCAAAGTAAACTCAATTTAAAACATTTATCTGTTCCGGGCTGTTAATTATTATCTCGGGTTTGCCATTATACTCTTTAACTAATCCAGACGCGGTGACTTCCCTGCCCAGATAATATTTCTGCGGGTATTCGGGAAAATTATGAAATGATCCGGAAAAAATAACCAGGGTCAGATGTTTCCTGTAATCGGGATGAAAATTAAGCATGCAGACTTTCCCGGTGTTGTGGGAGGCCGCTATTTTCCCTCTGACCGTCACATATTTCCCCACATAACTGCCGGCCGCGTTCCAGCTGATTAAGGAGGCCTTTAAACCGGCCGCGTTTACAGCCGCCGGCTTACTCCGCAACGGGACGGAAACCGAGAACCACTTCGTCCAGAGATAAACAATAAGCGAAACTGAAAACAGCGTAACCAAAAACCTCGCTGTCCAGACGGCGCCCGCGCCCGGCTCCTTAGCAACCGTGTTAGTTCTCAACGGAATATTTCCTCAATAGCCTGGCAAGTTCAGTGTCAAATTTTTCTTTTCCCTCAAGATTTAAAGACTCATAGGAAGCGATAATATTTGCTATGCGACCGTCCCTTAAAGATGTATTCCAAAGCCCGTAGCCGCTCTTTCTTGCCGCCGCTTCCAGCCTGGCGAATTCTTCTGACTTTTCAAACGCAAACCGTCTGTAAGCGTAGCCGTAGCCAAGACGAATCAGTTCGGAGTTAAGCAGCCGGCCGTTGATGCGGATATAAGCCAGCAGCCTGCCGTATTTATCCCTGTTGTCGGAACCCTCCACCTCAACGCGGCACACAAAACCCTCGGCGAACTTTCTTGAGAACTCCATAGCCTCGGAGGCAAAACGCTGAACAGGCACTTCGGGATGATGCAGTTCCGGGGTATCCACTCCTATAAGCCTTACGGTGTCGCCGCTGGAAAGAATCAGCGTATCCCCGTCTATTACTTTTTTGACAACAAACTCTCCCGCGAATCTTATCGCGGACTCCGCGCTTTGAGGGCCTTTTGAATTATGCCTGTAAACGGCGAACATGCCGGACAAAATTATAAGAGTCAGGACAAGCACAAACCTGATATACGCGTCTTTTAAATACCTCATTTCCCTTTCGCGGGTTTGCTCTGCTCAAGCGCCTTTATTTCCTCAAGCTCCCTGTTAATATTTTCAATGGCGCTTCTGGCTGTCCCGGAAACCGCCTTATCGGCGTCGTTTAAAAGCTTTTCAAGCTCCGCTATGGAAGAGGCGTCGCCGAGCCTGCCGAGAGCCTGAGCGCAGGAGCGCCTGACAACCGCAATGGGGTCCGCGAGGTTTTTAACAAGCAGAGGCACCGCGGTTTTAATTTTAAGAAGGCCTGAAATCTGTGCGGCCATAACCCTCACGCCTTCGGCTTCGTCCGAGAGCATGGCGGCGATATCTTTATGTGTTTCCGCGGCATTAATCTTGCCGAGGGCTCTTACGGCCTCGCCTCTTATGGCGGGATATGGATCTTTCAACAGCGTTTTCATTAAGGGAACTGCCCTGGCCGATTTGGTATCGCCGATCGCCATTATTATGCTCATCTTCGCGTTAAGATTTTTCTCAGTCGTGAATTTCTCCAAAAGCGCGGAAACGGCGCGAGGATCCCCGCTGGCGCCAAGGGCGTTTATTGCCGCTCTTCTCACCTCAACATTTTCATCAGCCAGCATCTTTATCAGGCGCGGCACATTGGCCTTTTTTTTCTCGGCGCCTATGTATATAACGGCGTTGCGCCTGACTATTGGATCCGGATCGGTAAGCTTTCCCAGATTGCCCTGCTCGGCCGGAGCGCTCTGCGAAACCGAAGCTTTCTGTTTTGCCGCGGCCTGAGTTTTAGCCGGGGCCTTACCGTCCTCGGCGCTCAGACAAGAAGCAAAAGCCACAACAGCCAATACCGCAACAATAAATTTTTCCATCACTCCTCCGTTAAACCAGTCATTTCCCCTGCCCGCCGTACTCAACCCCGAGGGCAAGCCGTTTTGCGCCCGCTTTTTTTGAAATGTCCAATACCCGTATAACCTTATCGTACTGAAGCTGTTTGTCAGCGTCTATCACCACCACAAGATCGGGATTATTGATGATTCTGGCGGTAAGTTTCTGCCCAAGCGCCTCAAAAGAAACCTCTTTTTCATTGAGCATCACCGCGCCCTCCGCGCTTATTTTAATTTTTATGTTCTTGTCGGTCTGGCTTTCCGAAGAAACGGACTTGGGAAGTTTAATTTTAATGGCAGACTGAACGAAAAGAGGGGTGGTAACCATGAATATAATCAGCAAAACAAGCACAACATCCGTAAACGGCGTTATGTTGATCTCCGACATCATTTTAGATCTCTTCTGATGATGCTTTCTCATGCTACCTCTTGGAAACCAGGATGTCCAGCATTTCAGAGGCGCAGTATTCCATATCGGTCACGAAGTTATCAACCCTGCGCATGAAATAATTATAGGCCACCACCGCCGGTATGGCCACGATAAGCCCGGTCGCGGTGCATATAAGGGCCTCGGCGACTCCGCCGATGACCACCGAAATCCCGCCCGAACCGACGGTAGAAATATTGTGAAAGGAGCGCACTATTCCGAGAACCGTGCCGAAAAGCCCGATATAAACCGCGATGTTGCCTATGGTGCCGACGATACTCGTGTACTTCTCAAGTTTCACGGTTTCAACCATAATCTCCCTGTCCATGGCGCTTGAGATTTCCTTCTCCTCGTGTTCTCTTTTCTTCAGGCCGGCCCTGACAACGGCCGTCACGGGAGTATCGGCGGAGCCGCAGTTTTTCAGAGCCTTGTCATAACCGCCCTTTTCCACATCCGCCCTGACCGAAGCCAGGAATTTTATCTTGTCAATCCTGGACTTGGAGCTGTAGGTAAACAGCCTTCCGATTATAACCGCTAAGGAAAGCACGGAACAGAACAGGAGGATATACATTGTAAACCCGCCCATATGAAATATTTCAAACAGCGATTTTCCCTCAAACATAAACTACCTCTTTATTTAAAATTCAGGACAACCCCGAAGCTGACTTCAGGCATTGTTCTGGTAAAACCCGGCTGCACCTCAATTTTTTGCCCTAAAATATTGTCGGCGCGCGCCGAGAGTTCAACTCCTCCGCTAAGGATCCTTTTTATTGACAATCCCGCGCTGCCGAATTCGCCTATATAATCATCCGTTATTCTTGTAAAACGCCTCTTTGAAACCTGCCTGTAATCTACCCGCGCCTCAAAACCCTCAAGCGCGAACTCAATGCCTGCTTTCGCGGTATACCCGGGGAGCATAGGCACTTCGTCCGCAAAGTTAAAAACCGCTTCCAAAGACGGTTTTACCAAACCAGCGTTATACTCGGCTTTAAACGCTCCACCCGCCGCATCCCGTTGCGGAATATTAAACGGATACAGAAAATCAGATAAAGCATCCTTCTCCCACGCGATCATATTCTTAACTTTTTTCAAGGAATATGACGCCTCTGCCGAGCATTTTTCTGAAACATAATACGAAATTGAACCGTTGTAATGCTCCGTGTTTTCCGGCCACAGCAGAAACGGGTTGGCTAAAGTGTAGTCAAAACTCTCATAAAGAGCGCCCCACTCCGGCTTATCAAAACCCGGGATGAAACTTAACCGCGCCCTTAAACCGTCTGTAATTTCGTACCCCGCGGAACCGCCGTAAAACATTTTTTTGTTGTCATAATCGGCCTCAAGCGAAAAATCCATGGCGCCGAAGGTTATCGCCGAATAGCTCAGCGAGTATTTTGAATATTCCCCGAAAATCTTATATCCGGTTTCACCGGAAAGGCTGCCGTTGAAGCTCAGTTCGCTGTCCCTGAAGGGCTGCCAGGCGGCGCGTATTTCTCCGCCCGTTAATTCATTGGCCGCGGCATTATTAACTTCATGCCTTTCCAGTAAAGCCCTGCCTTTAATGTTGAAATTGTCCGCGGGGTAATATTTCACCTCGGGAACTGCCGAATAGCTGTTGCCTCGCCGGTCAAAGAAGACCGAATCCTTTGAGTCGGCCAGAACCGAGACAAACAGTTCGTCAGTTGGCCGGAAACCTCCCTGAAAACTGAACTTTTCCAGGTCTCCGGCAAGCCTCCTGTTTTCTCCGTCCGAATGTCCCGCCGAATAAATAACATTCCAGTTATCGCGCAATGCCAGGCGCAGATCCGCGCCCAAAAGCCCGAAACTTCCCTGGTAGACGCCCAGAGAAAACGGCGTGCCGCGCTTAGAGAAAGATGTAAAAACCGGTTCGGGCCAGGCGTAGGAAAGCTCTACGGATGAATCGGAAATAAAATTCTGTTTTCTCAGTATAGGCTGGCCCGGCTGGCCCGGCGGAAGCCTCTCTATCACAGGCTGGGTCTCGGGGATATAGAACCTCTCGGTTTCTTCGGAAATCAGCCGCCCGGAAAACAGGGCCAGGCATGTCAAGGAGCAGGCTAATAACTTTAGTATCATCCTTATTTCATTCTCATTTCATTTAAACTTTTTTCGGCTTCAGCGGCCCAGAGAGAAGACGGGAAATATTCCCTGGTTCTTCCGAACGCCTTGCGCGCCTCTTCGTACTGCTTCTGCGACTGACAGGCCCTGCCCGCCAGATACTGAGCCTCGGCCGCAAATTGCGGGTAAGACCTGAAAAGATAAACAGTCTTAAGATATTCAACGGTGGCTTCTTTGAAATCGCCGCGCTCATAATAAAGGTCCGCTATCTGCTTCTGAGCCTGGGCTGAAACCTCTCCCTGATAGGCCTCGGCGCAAAGCCTTAAATTTGAGAGAGCTTCCTCCGGCCTGCCGGCCGCTTTTGCTTCGGCGGCCTTTTGCAGATATATTCTGGCCGCGGAAGCGCTGGAGGCGTATTTCCGCAGTATCTCGTTTCTTGTATTCCGGGCCTGAGTCTTTTCGTTCTGCTTGTCCTGTATCTTAGCTATCTCCTCAAGCGCCGCGGGAGCAAGAGCCGTTGACGGGAATTTTTCTTCAACCTTTCTGTATTCTGAAACAGCCTGCCTGTTTTTATTTTGCGCCGAGCAGGCCTCCGCTATTTTAAACTGGGCCAGCGCGCCGTGTGCGGTGCCGGGATTTTCCGAGGAAATTTTTCTGTATATGTCTATGGCCGTCGCGAAATTGCCCGAGAGAAGCTGTATCTCGCCGAGCCTCAGGGAGGCCTTTTTGGATAATTCCGAATAGGGATAATTCTGTTCTATCGCCGCGAAGGCCTTCTGAGCGGGGGCATATTGTTTCTCCGCCATAAGGAATTCCGCTATATTATAATTTACTTCCCCGGTAAGATTTGAAAGCGGGTACTCATCCGCCAGCTCTGACCAGGCCCTGACGGCGTCTTCCTTTTTCTGCAGTGACATATAGCAGTCGCCGATGGAATACATGGCGTAAGCGGCGACGGGGCTGCGCGGATAACGGCCGACAACATCACTGTAAACTTTTATCGCTTCCTCCGGCCCGCGGCTGGATCTGTAGATATCGGCAAGGCGGAGGTATGATTCGGGCGCCAGGGCCGAAGCCGGCGTCTGCCTGAGCACCTCGTTGAATTCAGCCGCCGCCTCGTCAAACTTCTGATCTTTCAGATAAGCCAGCCCGAGATAATAAAGCACTTCGTCTTTATTCTCAATCTTAGAATCTTTGATTTTCAGCAGATATTCTCTGGCCCTGCCGTAATCGCCCTTTTTGTAATACGCGAACCCCAGCCCGAAAAGCACATTCCTGCCCTCCGGGCGTTTGAGCGTATAAATTTCGGAAAGCTTGTTGAATGCATCAATTGACCTGGCATAATCCCCCTGCAGCAGATAGGAGTTGGCTATATCAATCCTGACAAGAGGAATTATTTCGCTTTCCGGGAACTCGGACACGATCTTGGCGCATATTTCCCTCGCGAGGCCGTAGTCGCCCCTTCCGGAGAAAGATTTTGCCATCCCGAACAGAGCCCGGTCAAAAAGGCCGGAAGCAGGGTTCCTGTCTAAAAATTTCTCGTAGTATTTTCTCGCGGAGTCAAACTCCTGCGTTTTAAAATAACTTTCGGCAAGCATGTACTCGGAGCTTTCGCGGAACCCGGACTGCGGGTATACTTTGGCAAGGCGGGCAAAGTCTTTGCGGGCCTCGTCATAATCGCCGCCTTTAAATCGGCTCCAGGCCAGCCAATAGAAGGCATTGTCGCCATAAGAAGACTTGGGGTATTTTTTCAGAAACTTTTCCAGCATTGAAGAGGATTTTTCGTAATCCTGTTCCGAGTAGGCGCTCAAAGCCGCCATGTACGCCGCCTGAGGCGCCAGTTCGCTGCCGGGATAGCGGGCAACAAAAGCCGTAAACATCCTGCCGGCCCCTTTATAATCGGATGAAGAAAAACGGCACCAGCTTTGCCCAAGGTAAGCCTTCTGGGCCGCCATTGATTCGGCCGAATTCCTCTTGACTTTCTGGTAATATTTTCCGGCCTCACCGTAATTCTCCTGCAGGTAATATATCTCGGCGATGGCATATAGCGCCTGCACTCTTATTTCCTGGGGTACGGACTGCTCAAGAAGCTTTTCAAACTCGCCGACAGCCTGCGCGAATTTGCCCCTGTTTCTCATCGCCTCGGCCAGACGAAACCGCGCCAGCGGGATAAAGGATGAATCTGCGTTTGACTCAATGAACTTGGAAAATTCCTTCTGCGCGTCCTCATAACTGCCGCGCTGGAACCATGCCTCGGCGACATAAAACTGCGCGCCGTGGGCAAGAGAAGTTTTATCTTTGAAGCGGTTTAATACTACACCGAAGCCGGAAAGAGCCGTCTTGTATTTTTCCAGGTAAAACAGGCTGACAGCGCGGCCGTAGTAAGCCTGGGCGATAAAATCCCCGTCCTGGAATTTCTTTATATAGCCGGCATAACCGGACAGGGCCTCCTGGTATTTCTGCAGGCGGAAATAAGATTCAGAGAGAAAGAATTCCGCCTCCGCGGCATACCGGCTCTTAGGGTAGCGGTTTAAAAACTCGCTGAAAAAATCCTGAGCCTTTGAGTACTGACCCATGGCGAAACGGCATTCCCCCTGCCTTAAATAGGAACTTTCTCCAAGGTCACCGTCAGGGAAAGCAAGCGCGAGAGAAGCATACTCGCTCAAGGCCGCCTTGTAATTGTTGGCGCTGAACAAATTCTCGGCTTGGGCAAAGTCCCGCGCGGCGTCAGCGCTGAGGCGCGCGCACGCGAATGCTAAAATAACCGACATGATCAATAATTCTTTTTTTAATCTCATAAATTTGCGCACAGAAACACAAAAATCAATTTTTAAAATTATATAAATTATCAATGCAATTCGTCAAACCGTCATTTCTGCCAGTCGGGCATGTAGGACCTGCCCGCCATCTTTTCAAGCGCCCTGCGCCCCGAGCCGTCAGCTCCGATTATATATAGCCCGCTGCCGCCGGCGCGGCTTGAAGAATAAACAATAAACCTGCCGTCAGCGGACCAGGAAGGGTTTTCGTTGTCCCCCTCGTTTTGAGTTAAACGCGTAATTTCGCCGCTTGGCAGGTCGTATACAAAAAGGTCGTATTTGTCTCCGCGCCCCTGGCGCATGGTAAAGACTATTTTATCTCCTCTGGGGGACCAGGCCGGAGAATCACAATAACCCCTCGGCGGCAGGCGCCTGATATTGCCGCCGTCAACATTCATAATAAACAGCTGGGGATAGCCCGGGCTGTCCGAGGTATAGACTATCTCCTTGCCGTTCGGGGCAAAAGACGGGCTTGTGTCGGAATAGGAACCAAAGGTGAGGCGTTTTATCATTTCCCCCGAGGGGGCGATGAGATATATTTTAGGCATGCCGCCCATTGAAAGAGTAAGGGCAATCCTTGAACCGTCAAAGGAAGGGGCCGCCGCGGTATTTAAGCCCTGCCTCTCAGAAATCACTCTTCTTTTACCCCCTGAATCAGAGATTGAGTAAAGATCCGGGTTGTCGTTTCGGTATCCGGTGAAGAGAATACTGGTTCCCGACCATATCGGAAGAATATTAATTGACCTGTCAAAAGTCAGCTGGCGGACATTGTAACCGTCGTAATCACATATATATATTTCCTTAAATCCGGTTTTGTTATTGCAAAAAACTATTTGCGAAGAGGCTATCCCGCGCTCGCCGGTAAACCTCTGAATGATATCGTCGTTGGCTTCATGCGCGATCTTTCTTATATCCTGCTGTTTGCCGTTAAAAACCTTTTCCCATATAGGCTGTTTGCTTCCGATATCAAGCGCCTGCACGGTAAGAATTAATTCTCCTTTAGAAATCCTGATCCTTCCGCAGATAAGAATGTTCGCGCCGCGCTCGGCCCATATTTTAAGCTCCTCGTCTTTTCCCGTATATAAAGGGCCGTCCTCAACAATATTAAAATACCTTGAGAACAAAAGATCCGACAAGAGAACCTCAAGAATCTCCCTTGAGGCCTTAGACTCTTCAATAGTAGGCGTCTGAGGCACGAAACCCGCCGCCCCCATTTCCATGCGGCTGCCGTGAGCGCTCAGGCTTAGATATATGTCCGTGGCGCATACCACTGCTGAGAGGAGTAGAGCGAGAATCGCTGAAACTGTGTACTTAAACATTTTATTCCCTGAAAGAAAATTCAAAATAGACTCCAAGATCCTCTTCCGCGTAACCCTGCGGCAAAGGCGGGAAAGGCCCCGATATAGCGACCGAGCGCAACGCCTGCTGGTCAAACAATCCGTCGCCGGACGATTCCTTGAGCTTCAGCTCGGAAATAACTCCGTCTTTTGATATTCTGAAATATACTACCGCCTTTATCCTGCCGAAGGCTGTTGACCATTGCCAGTTTCTGCCGATTTTTTTTACTATCGTTGAAGTGTAATATGCGTAGGGAAAACTCGCGGTATCATAACTGATCTGAGATGAAGAGCCCGCGGCGGCGCCCGGTATGCCCGGCGCCGAGGGTTTTGAGGCGGCCTGCGGCGAGGCCGGCGCCCTGGGGGCCGGGAGCTCTTTTGGCGCTTTTACCTCGGTTTTTTTCTTTTTTGAAATATTTACATCCCCCTCGGATTTTTTTTCAATTTTAGCCGGCTTTTCCGCGGCGGGAGGCGCGGCTGACACGGGCTCGGCCGAAGGAGGCGGGCCGTAGAAAGCGAGTTCAACCGGCAAAATGATGTAATTGGATTTTTTTACTGTCAGAGAAGCCGCGATAAAAAGGCTCAAATGAAGAAGCAGGGATATCGCGAAAGGGAATTTAATGTCATTTTTCATGGGTTTTGGATGTCTTTAATTTTTCCGCCGCCGTATGAGCTTCGGGCGTGCCGGGAAAATCTTTAATCACAGACTCCATGACCTTTTTGCTTTCTTCCACCCTGTCTAAAAGCTCCAGGCACAGGGCTCTTCTTAAACGAACGGAGGACATAAGGCTGCTTTTAGGATAGAAGGTTTCAACCTGCTCAAACTCCTGCAGGGCGCTGGCCCATTCGCTTAAAGAGTAATACGATTCGGCGATGTAATATTGCGCCTGATCGGCAAAACCGCCCTGCGGGTATTTCTCAAGATAAGATTTAAAACCCACCATAGCCAGGTCAAACTTGCCGCGCGAAAAATCGCTGTAGGCCAGTTTATACAGTTCGGACGGAGGCGGGGCGGCTTTGAGCGCGGAACCGGAAAGCTCTTCTGAGAGCTTGTTCATCCTGGAGGCAAAATTCGCTTCAACATCATCAAGCTGCTGCCCCAACAAAGACATCCTGTCCCTCGTGTCGCCGAGTTCGGAATTCAACGCGTTCATGCTGCCGGACAAAGAATCCATTTTAGACGCAATATCAGCCTGGTTCCTCTGCACCTCGTTAAGCTTAAGCTGCAGCTGATATATATCGTCGCGCAAATCCACAAGCTCCCTGGAAGTAGCGACACACCCGGACAAGGCCGGGAAAAGCAAAACCGTCAACAATATTATTCTTGATTTCATAGTTACTTAGACTGAGACAAACGGATTTTTGTTTCGGCTCTCCTGTTCTTTGCCCAGGCCGATTCGTTGCTCGCGGGATCAACAGGTTTTTCTTCTCCGTAGGATATCGTGCCGATGGCATTTAGTGAAACGCCAAGCCTGCCGTAATATTCCCTTACCGACTGAGCTCTGCGCTGTCCCAAAGCCAGGTTATACTCTACGGTCCCTCTTTCGTCGCAGTAGCCTTCCACAAGAGCCACGAATTCTCTGTGGCTCTTAAGATACTCCGAGTTCCTTTTCAAAACAGCCCTGGCTTCCGCGCTTAACTCCACGCTGTCATAATCAAAAACTACCGCCGACAGTTCAACAACAGGCTGCCAGTCTTTAAACCTTACCGAAGGTTCCGTAGTATCTTCCGCTTCAACGGCGGCTTGCGGCTCCTCGGACGGTTTTATCATCTGCTTTTTAGCGCAGCCCGCGGCAAACACAAGCGCCACAAGCAGCAGTATTTTTTTGTTCATTTTACACCTCCGCCTCTCAAATAACTTATTGAGAAAACAATTTAATATCGTTGTTACATTTTACCTAAATTCCCGCCGGGTGTCAAACAAAATAGCGCATTTAAACAATAAATTGAGTCAATTGAAAAACCCTCAAAAATGTCCTGTCATTGCGATCTCCCGAAGGGAGAGAAGCAATCTTGACTTTCCGTCAGTAACAACGAGATTGCCGCGTCGTTGCACTCCTCGCAAAGACGACCTGAAACACTTTTTCAATTGACTCAAATTATTAATAAAAAACGGATTCGGTTCAAGTGTTAAGATGATTGGAGTTAACAGCGGTTACTTAAGATAGGGTTTGAGGTAATGGCCGGTATGCGAGGCTTCCGATTTAACTATTTTCTCCGGGGTTCCGGCCGCGACCACGCGGCCGCCGCCTTCTCCGCCTTCCGGGCCCAGATCAATTATCCAGTCGGAAGTTTTTATAACCTCAAGATTATGTTCTATGACAAGAACCGTGTTGCCCGCGTCCACGAGCCTGTGCAGAACGCTCAAAAGTTTCTCCACATCGGCAAAATGCAGCCCGGTGGTCGGCTCGTCTAAGATATAGAGCGTCCTGCCGGTGGAGCGCTTTGAAAGTTCGCTGGCAAGCTTGACCCTCTGCGCCTCGCCTCCGGAGAGAGTTGTCGCGCTCTGTCCGAGTTTTATGTAACCGAGCCCCACATCGTTTAAGGTTGTAAGGGTCCTGCTTAAAACCGGAATATTTTTAAAAAACTCGGAGCCTTCCTCCACCGTCATGTTAAGGACTTCATCAATGTTTTTGCCTTTGTATTTGATTTGAAGGGTTTCTTCGTTAAAGCGTTTTCCGGAACAGACTTCGCAGCGCACGAAAACATCCGGAAGAAACTGCATCTCAATCTTGAGCGTCCCGTCTCCGCCGCAGTTCTCGCACCTGCCGCCCTTTACATTGAAAGAAAATCTGCCGGGCTGATAGCCCCTGACCTTAGACTGCGGCACCTGCGAAAAGAGCTCGCGGATGGGCCCGAAGGCGCCGGTATATGTGGCGGGATTGGAGCGCGGGGTGCGCCCGATGGGCGACTGATCCACAATTATCACTTTATCCAGATGCTCAATTCCATTTATGCTTTTAAATATGCCCGGGGCTTCTTTTGAGCCGTAAAGCTCTTTGGCCAGCGACTTATAAATTATTTCATGAACGAGAGTGGATTTGCCCGATCCGGAAACACCGGTTATAGACACGAAAAGCCCCAGAGGAACGGAGACATCAATATTTTTAAGATTAAACTGCCGCGCCCCTTTTATCTCAAGTTTCTCCTTCTTTGGAAGCCTGCGTTCTTTTGGCAGAGGTATCTGAAGCTTTCCGTTGAGGTACTGGGCGGTCAGAGACTTTTTCTCCTTAAGGATTTCGCTGAGCGGCCCCTGGGCTATTATCTCTCCGCCGTGAATGCCCGCGCCGGGGCCCAAGTCCACTATCCAGTCTGATTTTCTCATGGTTTCTTCGTCATGCTCAACGACGATAAGCGTATTGCCCATTTCGCGCAGCTTTAAAAGAGTGTCAAGCAGCCTGCCGTTATCTCGCTGATGAAGCCCTATGGAGGGTTCGTCAAGGACATAGAGGACTCCGGTCAGCCCCGAACCAATCTGGGTGGCCAGGTGAATGCGCTGGGCCTCTCCTCCGGCCAGCGTCGCGCTCTCGCGCTCAAGATTCAGATAGCCAAGCCCCACATTAAAAAGAAAATTGAGCCTTGAATTTATCTCTTTTAAAATAACCTTGCTTATATTTTTTTCCTTCTCTGAAAGTTTAAGTCCCGCGAAGAACTCCAGGGCGCGCTCAACCGACATTGAAGAAACCTGCGCTATGGAATTACCGCCCACTGACACAGCCAGCGCCTCCGGCTTAAGCCGGGCGCCTTTGCAGACGGGGCAGATTTTTCGCGTTATATATTTGTTGTATATTTCTTCCTTGACATAATCCGACTCCGTATCCTGATAGCGGCGCTGCATATTTTTTATCACGCCCTCAAATTCCCCGTCGCCGAAAAGAATAGCCTCCTGCTGTTTGCGTGAAAGGTCTTTCCACGGCTTGTTTTTTGGTATTCCGTTGCGGCGGCAGGCGTCGTGAAGCATGGTTTCGTAGTAACCGGCCCAGGAATTCTTCCAGCGGTGAGTCCTCGTGGTTATGGGAGCGGCCCAGGGAAGTATCGCCCCGCCTTCAATGGAAAGGTTTCTGTCGGGCACGACAAGCGACTCGTCAATTTCCAGCTTATTGCCGAGCCCGCCGCATTCCGGGCAGGCTCCGTAGGGCAGGTTAAATGAAAAAAGCCTCGGCTCAATCTCGGGCAAATTTATCCCGCAATGAACGCAGGCGTAATGCTCGCTGTAAATTTTCCCCGCGGCTCCGTTTTCGCCCGTGAGAATGGTCACCAGCCCTCTGGATTCCCGCAAGGCGGCTTCAACGGAATCCGCTATCCTGGAGCGCTCCGAGGCGGAAACCGAAATTCTGTCCACAACCAGTTCAATATTATGCTTTTTATACCTGTCAAGTTTAATCTTTTCGTCAAGGCCGTATATTTTACCGTCAACCCTGGCCCTCACGAACCCGGACTTGGAAAACCGCGCGAACAGCTCCTCGTAAGTTCCGATTCTGCCCATCACCACGGGCGAGAGGACCTGTATCTTTGTCCCCTCCTCCAGTTTGAGGATGTCATTTATTATCTGTTGGGATGACTGCGGCTTGACCTCAAGGCCGCATTTGGGGCAGTGCGGAATTCCGATCCTGGCGAAAAGCAGGCGCAGGTAGTCGTAAATCTCGGTAACTGTGCCAACCGTTGACCTCGGATTATGGGACGGCGTTCTCTGTTCTATAGCCACAGCCGGAGACAAGCCTTCAATAATATCCACATCCGGCTTGTTCATCAGCTCAAGAAACTGCCTGGCGTACGCGGAAAGGGATTCCACATACCTGCGCTGGCCTTCGGCGTAAATTGTGTCAAACGCCAGCGAGGACTTGCCCGAACCGGACAGGCCCGTTATGACAACAAGCTTGTTCCTTGGTATCTCAAGGCTTATATTTTTTAAATTATGCTCGCGCGCGCCTTTTATTATTATTTTTTCCATAATATTCCCGGGAGTTTCCGGCAGGTTGTAAGTATTTTCGCAGGTTGTTGTGAAAATATTGCGGATGGTATTGAACGGCCTGTAATAAAAATTAACTCCGGTATTTCAACCGGTCGCCCTCTTGCCGCCCGCTCTCTTGGACTCATAGAGTTTTTTATCGGCGGCATGAATAAGCTCGTTTAGCGACATATCCTGTTCTCGTTCCGAATAGACAGCCACGCCGATACTTATTCCCACACCCTTGCCTTTAAGGCCGTCCACCACTTTTGAAACGACTCGTTCGGCCAGCCTCATGGCGCTGTCAAGGTCTATCTCGGGAACGACGATAGAAAACTCGTCACCACCGTAGCGAAAGACCTGGTCCACGAACTGCCTGACACTGGCTTTAAGCATGAAAGCTATCTCTTTTAAAAGCCTGTCACCCTCAATATGTCCGTTTTTATCGTTAAATATTTTAAAACCGTCCACATCGCACATCATAAGCGCCAGTGACTTGTGCTGTCGTTTTGCTCTCTGCATTTCCGCGTGCAGCTGTTCAAAAAGGTACCTTCGGTTGAAAAGCGTGGTTAGCTCGTCAATTTTAACCAGCTCAAGCAGTTTGGTGTTTGAGGCCTCAAGCTGGTTAACAAGCTTTTCTTTCTCCTTTTTCATTTTCTGTTTTTCCAGGTATGTTTTTACTTTATGGACCAGTTCCCCGGGCTCTACCGGTTTTAAAATATACTCATCAACATCTTTCTTAATGGCCTCAAGAGCGGTCTCCATACTGCCGGCCCCGGTCACAAGCAGGAATATGGTTGAAGCGTCTTTTTTTCTCACGGGCTCCACCAGAGAAAGCCCGGAGGCGTCTCCCAGGGAAAGGTCTGAAATGACAAGGTTAAAATATTCCTTATCAACAAGAGCCAGAGCTTCGTCAAGAGAGGCGGCCGCCTTAACATTATAATTCTGCTCTTCAAGGATTGCCGCCATGGTCTGCCTTATGGAATCGTTGTCTTCAACCAGAAGAATCTCGGGCAGGAGGTCATCGGTTTCCCGCTCAGACTCTGCAACCTTTCTGTCAACAAGAGTATTGATTTCGTTAATAAGCAGTTCAATGTCAAACGGCTTGAGCAGGCAGGTATAGACGCCCTTTTTGGACATCGTGTCTATTATTCCGTCCAGGCTGTAGCCTGTAATGGCGATAATAGAAAGCGTGGGCTTAATTTTTTTCATTCTTTCAAGCACGGTGACGCCGTCCATGTCCGGCAGGCGCACATCCAGAAGCACCACATCAACATCCTTGGTTTTAAGAGTCTCCAGCGCCTCCAGGCCCTGCGACGCCGCGAGCACATCAAAACCCTTCGCGGAAAGTATCTCGCTGAGCGTGGAGCGGTCCGCCTCGCTGTCGTCTACTATAAGCACTACGGCTTTTTTCCTGACACCCGAGATCATCTTAACCACTTCTTCAACATTAAACGGCTTTTGCATAATCGTGGAAACGCCCTTTTCAAGCAGGTTCTTAAGCGGGTCAATATTGTTTGCTGTCATCATGAAAACTATCATGTCCGGCCTGATTTTCTTGAGTTCTTTAAATGTTTCAACCCCGTCAATACCCGGCATATTGACATCAAGCAGGGCAACATCGTACTGCTTCTGCCTGACCATGTTTATGGCCTTGTACCCGTCGCTGGCGGTATCAATATCCCAGTCGTTAAAAGAAAGAATGTCGCTGAGAGTTTCCCTGTAATTATCGTCGTCGTCAATAATAATAACCGCGAGCTTTTTGTTCAAGCTGTCCCTCCGGGCGATAAATTCACGACAGGGAGCTCAATAGTAAAGGTGGTGCCCCTGTCCTTCTCGCTGGTGACCCTGATTATGCCGTTATGCCTCTCTTCCACTATCCTTTTTACGACCGCGAGCCCAAGCCCGGTGCCTTTGGATTTGGTTGAAAAGAAAGGCTCAAATATTTTGCTGAGAATGTCCTTTGGAATTCCGCTGCCGGTGTCCATAACCTCAAACTTTACCATAGCCGCGGTAGAACCCCTGCCGGTTTTAAGCCTCAGCCTGCCACCGTTTGAGACCATGCTGTCCACGGCATTGTTAACTATGTTTCTTATAACCTGCTTCATCTCTTCCACATCCACATTTACATTGGGAATATTCCCAAACTCAAAATCAACCTTGATGTTTTCCGGACGCTTCGCCTCTTCAACCAGGCTTCTCACCAGCGCGTTCAAATCCTGCGAGGAGAGCACCGGCGGCCTGCTTCTTGAATAATCAAGCATGTCATTTATAATTTTGTTCGTTGATTTTATCTCGTTCTCAATAATCTCTATGCGTTTAAACATCTTAGGATTGGTTTCCGGGTTCTTCTTAAGCTCCATATTGATAAGGTAGGTGGCGTTGGTAATCGCCGCCAGAGGGTTCCTTATCTCGTGCCCGAGAATATTTGACATCTGCCCTATGGTGGAAAGCCTTTCCGTGCGCTTCAAATCCTCCTGGAGCTTTTTTAACTTCTTGGTCATGTTATTGAAAATTACCGCGACCTTGCCGAGCTCGTCTTTGGAAACCTCGGGTATCTGATAGTCCAGATTGCCGATAGAAACCGTTTCCATGCCGGCCATAAGAACTTTTACTGGCTTTACCAGGTTCTGGGCCAGCGCGAAGGCGCCGAGGAATGCCACTCCGCCGGTAATAAGGATTAAAAGCACCAGGGTGACCTTAAGTTTTGTGACAGGCGCGTAAGCTTCGCTGAGCGGCTCTTTGAAAATAACCAGCCAGCCCGGGCCGCCGCTCTGAACGGTTATGATTGTGTCCCAGCCCTGTTCATAGGCTTTGCCGGCTTCCAGACCCGCGTATTTTTTTACGGCCTCTTCGGGCAGATTAACTAATTTTTTATCCTTAAGCGAAACCGCGCTCAGAGAGGACGCGTCAATGAGAACAATATCGGTTTTCTTTCCGGCAACACCGGAATTTAAGTACATCTCTATTCTTTTAAGCAGGTACTTTACATTAGCCCGCAGGTAAAGATATTCGTTTGACTTGGAATCAATCGGATAAACAGCGTCAAAGTAAGGATTATTTTCATGGTCGCGGGTGATCGCCCCGACTTCAACCTGCCTGGATTTTGAGCTTTTCGCGAACAGGGCCTTGTCCACGGAAAAAGCGACACCTTCTCCGTGCATACCGCTGACAAGCTTACCGCTGTCATCCAAAAGATAGGCGGCCAGCAGGTGCTTGCTGGAAATAAAACCTTCCATCAGCATTCCGCCCTTTTTTGCCGAGGTCATTCCCGGGTTGCGTTCTATCTGGCGGGCCATGTCAAACTTTTTGTCTATCTCTACAAAAAAACTATTGACCTCCAGCGTGACATTTTCCGCCTTATTGGCGTTATTCTGGTCAATGATATTTTTTAAAGTTCCTCCGGTGGTTTTAAGCAGAATAAAACTGAATATCAGAAGAGGGATGATGGAAGCGATTATCAGGGCAAGCAGGAATTTATGAAAAAGCTTCATGGAATATTTTCCTTTTTTATTATGATTGAAATTCTAACACATTTTAAGGTTTATTGTCAAAACGCCTGATATAGGTATCCTTCGCGCTTTTATCAAGACCCGGGAAATCAATATTATAATGAAGGCCGCGGCTTTCCTTGCGGCCCTGGGCGCTCCTTATAACCAGATCCGCCACGGCGGCTATATTACGCAGTTCAATCAAATCTGAAGTTACTATAAAGTCCCAATAGTATTCGCTTATCTCGGCTAACAGCAGGTCTATCCTTCTTTTTGCCCTTTCAAGCCTTTTGTTGCTTCTTACTATGCCGACATAGTTCCACATGAAATGCCTGATCTCTTCCCAGTTCTGGCTGACTACCACGGACTCGCTGCTGTCGGTCGCGTGGCCTATATCCCACTGCGGAACGGAAGGAAATTCGTCATTTTCAGAAACGCATTCCGAAGCCTTTTCGCCGGCGCGGTGAGCGAAAACCAGGGCCTCCAGAAGCGAATTTGAGGCCAGACGGTTGGCCCCGTGCAGGCCCGTGAAAGCCGTCTCGCCAATGGCGAAAAGATTCCTGACGGAAGTCTGCCCGTGCAAATCGCTGACAACCCCTCCGCAGAAATAATGCGCCGCGGGCACAACCGGTATATAATTTTTGGTTATATCTATGCCAAATTCAAGGCATTTCTGATAAATATTCGGAAATCTCTTTTTCACAAAGTCAGCCGGCCTGTGAGTAATGTCAAGATAAACATGGTCGTCACCGCTTTCCTTGAGCTCGGCGTCTATGGCCCTGGCGACTATGTCTCTGGGCGCGAGTTCCTTCAGCTTGTGGTATTTTTCCATAAAAGGGCTGCCGTCTTTTTTTAGCAGCCTCGCCCCCTCTCCCCGGAGCGCCTCGGAAATAAGAAAAGATTTTGCTCTGGGATGAAAAAGGCAGGTAGGGTGGAACTGGACAAACTCCATATTGGCAAGCGTCGCGCCGCAGCGGTAAGCCATGGCCATTCCGTCTCCGGTGGAGATGTCGGGATTGGTTGTATACAGGTAAACCTTTCCCGCGCCGCCCGCCGCGAGCACGACGGCCCTGGCGAGAAATGTTATAACCTTTTTACCCTTTGTATCCAGAACATAAGCGCCCCAGCACTTCTCGTCTTTTCCGGCGAACTTGCGCTTAAGCTTGCCCGTAGTGATAAGGTCAATGGCAATATGGTTCTCGTAAAAAATGATATTGCTGTTTTTTTTGGCGCTTTCAATAAGAGTTTTTTCTATGGCGGCTCCGGTGGCATCCCCTGAATGAAAAATCCGGCGCTTGGAATGTCCGCCTTCCAGTCCGAGTTCAAAATCGTTCTCGGTTTTGCCTTCCGTGACCGCGAAATTAACCCCGATCTCCACTAATTCTTTAATCCGCTGAGGGCCCTCTCTTACGACCACGCCCGCGACTTCCGGATTGCACAGCCCGGCCCCGGCCTCACAGGTGTCCTGTATATGCTCTTCAAAAGAATCTTCCCGGCTCCAGACCGCTGCAATGCCGCCCTGCGCGTAGTTGGTGGCGGCGTCGCTCAGCTGTTTTTTTGACACAACCGCGACGGTGCCTTTCCCGGCCGCCTTAAGCGCGAAAGAAAGGCCGGCTATTCCGCTGCCGATAACAAGGTAATCTGTTTTTATCATTAAATTCACGCCCTCTTATCAGATCTCAATATTGTCTATGAGCCTGGTTGCGCCGACTCTTACCGCCACGGCAATTACCGCCGGAGCCTTCACGCGCTTAATCTCTTCAAGGTCCCGCGAGCCGCGCACTTCAACATATTCAATTTTAGCGCCCGGAATGGAGTTAAGCACCTTTACAACCACGGCGCGGACGGCGGAAGCGCTGCGTATTTTTTTATCCTGAACGGATTTTCTGGCTTTTAAAAGCGCGGCCGATATTTTAACCGCTTCAAGCCGCTCCGCGTTACTGAGGAAAATATTTCTGCTTGAAAGCGCCAGCCCGCCTTTTTCCCTTACGGTTTCGCAGGGGGCTATTCTTACCGGGAAATTAAGGTCTGAGGCCATTTTCTTAAGTATGGCCAGCTGTTGAAAATCTTTCCTGCCGAAGTAAGCCGAGTCCGGCAAGGCAATATTAAAAAGCTTTGCCACTATGGTGGCAACTCCTTTGAAATGGCCCGGCCTGAAAGCCCCGCACAGGACATCCGAAAGTTTTTCTACCGAGATATAAGTGCGGTATCCGGAAGGATACATATCCCCGGGTTTGGGCGAAAACAGGTAATCCACGCCCGCGGCGGCGCAGAGAGATTTGTCTTTGAAAAAAGGCCTGGGATACTTAAGATAGTCCTCGTTGGGGCCGAACTGTGCCGGGTTTACGAAAATTGACACTATTACTATGTCGTTTTCCGCGCGCGCTTTCCTGATGAGCGATAAATGCCCCTCATGCAGAGCGCCCATGGTCGGGACCAGGCCTATTTTAGCCCGCCTGCTTCTGTGAAGCTGAGAGGCCTTCTGCATTAGTTTTGGGGAGCTGATTATTTTCATAAAATCAGTTAGAAAAGCGAACAGGCTCAGTACGAGTATTCTTTGGAAGGAAACTTGCCGTCTTTAACTTCGTCTTTATATTTAGCAAAGGCCTCCAGCATCCTGGGCCTGAGGTTAGAATAACTTTTTACGAATTTGGGCTTTATTTCGGAATAAAGGCCGAGCATATCATCGGTCACCAGCACCTGCCCGCCGCAGAAAACTCCGGCGCCTATGCCGATAGTGGGTACCGAAACCGCTCTTGTTATCCTGGCCGCGAGTTTTGAAGGGATACATTCAAGCACTATCGCGAAAACCCCGGCTTTCTCCAGGGATTTAGCGTCCGCTATAAGCTTTGAGGCGTCGCGGCTGTTTTTGCCCTGCACCCTGTAACCGCCGAACTTGTTGACGGCCTGGGGAGTCAGCCCAATGTGGCCCATGACAGGGATTTTGGCGTCCGTCAGGGCTTTAATAACGGATGACATCTCTTTTCCGCCTTCAACTTTTACAGCCTCCGCCCCGCCTTCTTTAAGCAGTCGCCCCGCGTTAGAAATAGCTTCCCTTACGGAGAGCTCGTAGGACATAAACGGCATATCGGCGATAAGAAGAGCGGTTGAGTTGCCTCTTTTCACCGACTTTGTGTGATAAACCATATCGTCAATTGTAACAGGGAGCGTGTTTTCATAACCGAGTTTTACCATGCCGAGCGAATCGCCCACCAGAACGGCATCTATGCCGGCCTCGTTGAGAAGCCTGGCTGTTGAATAGTCGTAACAGGTCAGAAGCGTAATTTTCTCACCCCGTTTTTTCATTTCCTTAAAACTCAGCACGGTTATCTTTTTCATATATTCGCCTTATGATTTCTTCGCGCGGGCGCCGCGGTTCATCTTTGTGGCTTTCTGGTCCAGAGAGGTCTTTAAAAGCCCTGAAGCTATTTTTTTAACCGTCTCGCCGGTTACCGGATGAACAAAGCCCGGGGAGAGTTCGCTCACCGGCAGCATTACAAAAAGCCGTTTATGAGCCTCTTTGTGCGGCACCGTGAGAATTTTGCTTTTTACTTTTCTGCCCCCGTAAAATATTATGTCCAGGTCTATCAGGCGCGGGCCCCACTTCGTGGTTTTTTTTCTGCCCATGGCGGCCTCAATGACCTTAAGCTCGGCAAGCAGTTCAACGGGTTTAAGCGTTGTCTTGATTTTTACCGCGCTGTTTATAAAATCCCTCTGGAAAGGCCCGACCGGCGAGGTAATATAGAAATGCGATTTCTCCAGAACCGTGATACGCGGATGCGAGCTCAGCAGGCTGATGGCTTCATCCATATTCTTAGACCTTTTGCCCACATTGGAGCCAAGGCCTATCAAAACCGTTTCGTTTGTATCAGGAAGTTTTTTTACCATTTAATTTTACTTACGCGGGCAAGCGCCTCTTTAATGCGCGGCACATCAACGGTCAGAGCGAACCTGACATAACCTTCACCGGAGGCTCCGAGCCCGTTGCCCGGCGTGCAGACTATACCGGCTTCGTCTAAAAGTTTTCCCACGGTCTGCGAAGATGTGTAGCCTGAGGGGACTCTCGCCCAGACATAAAATGTAGCTTCGGGTTTTCTGACCTTCCAGCCCAGGCTGTTTAATCCGTCGCAAAGCGCGTCGCGCCTTTCGCGGTAAAGCCCGCGCATTTTTTCCACGCAGTCCTGCGGCCCGTTAAGGGCAGCTACCCCGGCTTCCTGTACCGCCTGAAAAACTCCGGAGTCATAATTGTCTTTTACGGTAGCAAGGCCCTTAATAACATCCGCGTTTCCGCAGGCCCAGCCCAGCCGCCAGCCGGTCATATTATATGTCTTTGAAAGCGAATGGAACTCAACCCCTACATCCCTGGCGCCGGGAAGCTCTAAGAAACTCACCGGCTTCTTCTCATAGTATATCTCGGAATAAGCCGCGTCGTGAGCGACAATTATGTTGTATTTTTTCGCGAATTCAATGACCTGCGCGTAAAAATTCCTGTCGGCTATCGCTGCGGTCGGATTGTTGGGGTAATTGACAAACATAATCCTGGCGCGTTTTGCCACGGCCTCCGGGATAAGGTCAAGCCTCGGGAGAAAATTATTTTCCTCTTTAAGCGGCATAAAATACGGCTCGCCGTCCGTAAATATTGTGCCTGTGTTGTAGACCGGGTAACCCGGCTCGGGGATAAGAACCACATCTCCCGGATTGACAAATCCGAGATGGAAATGGCCTATACCCTCTTTTGATCCGATAAGAGAGCATATCTCGGTGTCGGGGTTAAGATCAACTGAGAAACGGGATTTATACCATTTCGCGACAGCTTCCCTGAAAACCTTCATTCCTGTGCCGAAGGGGTATTGATGATTGGAACCTTTTTTGAGGGCTTCCTGTCCGGCCTTAACAATGTGTTCGGGCGTGGGCTGGTCCGGGTCTCCGACTCCAAGCGCTATAATATCCACCCCTCTCTCCATGGCGGCTTTCTTCTTTCTGTCAATTTCAACAAAAAGATAAGGAGGAAGCTTTTTTAATTTTTCACTGTAGTTTACCTTCATTTTGATTCCCTCTCAAAAATTGCTCGAAAAAATTCCCGGGTATTAACTCTAATTATCTTTTCGCGGCGGCAGGGTTTTATTGTACGCGTACCATGCCAGCGCTGAAAACGCCGCAAAAAACAGCAAGGCGACCAGATTGGCTATCCAGCCCTCAAAGACGCCCATCTCGTAAGGATAACCGATATATCCGAAATCCGAAAATGTTCTGGAAGTAAAGACAACCGACAGGAATGGAACAACCTTGGCCTGTATGCCGCCGCCGAACACAAGCAGAGTCCACAGAAGCCAGAAAAGAACGCTTATGCCCGCGATAGTCAGCACGATCATGGCGCCGAAATGCGACGGGTCGTAGAAGGGCTCCTCGGGGTTGTCGCTGTCCGAAAAGAAATCCATAAATTTCAAAAAATACCGCTTTAGCTCGGCCATATTTTTTATGCCACGCTGTTTGTAAGCGTACCTATTTTTTCAATTTTCACGCTCACCGTGTCGCCGCGCTTCAGAGGGCCTACTCCCGGAGGAGTGCCGGTGGCGATAACATCGCCGGGCGCAAGCGTCATTACTTCGGAAACAAAGGCGACTATTTCCTGAATTTTAAATATCAGATCATTGGTATTTGCTTTCTGGCGCACCGCTCCGTTCACCCGCGTCTCAAGTTTGAGATTGTCCGGATTCACGGCGTCCACTATCCAGGGCCCGAGCGGAGCGAAGGTGTCAAAGGATTTGGCTCTGGTCCACTGGCCGTCGGTTTTCTGCAGGTCCCTGGCGGTGACATCGTTTAAGCAGGTATAACCGAGTATATAATCGCCGGCTCTGCGAAAGGGCACATTTTTCGCCTTCTTTTTTATAACGATAGCCAGCTCGCCCTCAAAATCCACCCGGCCCGAAGACTTGGGATAAACTATATCATCTCCCGGGCCAATAACCGCTGACGGCGGCTTGATAAATATCACGGGTTCAAGAGGTATGGACATCTTCATCTCTTTGACATGCTCAAGGTAATTTAATCCCATGGCAACCACTTTGGAAGGCTGGCAGGGAGGCAGAAGCCTGACTTTAGAAAGCTGATACTTTTTGCCTGTTTTCCTGAAATCGGAAAAATAATCCGGCGTTATTTCCGATATAACTTTCCCGCCAAGCAAACCATAGCGAGCTTTACCGTCGGCGAAAAATCTTAGATATACCACTCTGTTCTCCCGCAAGTCGCATGAGTCATTTAATCTTTAAACCCAGAACATCCTGCATATCGTAGAACCCAGCGGGTTTTGACGACAGCCATTTCGCGGCCTGAAGAGCTCCCGAAGCAAAATTATCCCTTGAGTGAGCCTTATGGGTCAGCTCAAGGCGCTCTCCCGGGCCCGCGAGATACAGCGTATGCTCTCCGACAATATCGCCGGCCCTGACAGACATTACGCCTATTTCGTTTTTCTTGCGGGCGCCGATGTTGCCGAATCTGCCGTAAATACCGTTCTTGCTTAAATCTATGCCGAGCGCCGAGGCGACAACCTGGGCAAGCCTTGCCGCGGTGCCTGATGGCGAGTCTTTTTTCTGGTTGTGATGAAGCTCCACAATCTCGGCGTCATAGCCCGGCAGGGCTTTCGCCGCGTCGTAAGCCAGCTTAAAAAGCAGGTTCACGCCCACGGACATATTCGGCGAGAGAACCACAGGGATATCGCGCGCCGCGGATTTAATTTTTTCCGTCTGGCTGTCCGAAAAACCCGTAGTGCCGATCACGATAGCTTTTTTGTTTTTAAGCGCGAAGTCCAGGCTGCGCAACGCGCCGTCAATGGATGAAAAATCAATTATTACGCTAAAATCATTCCCGGCGCCGGCTAAATCCGCGCTGGCCTTTCCCTTAAAAACCGTCCCGCCGAAAAACATCGCTTCGGGCCTGGCGTCAACGGCCGCGGATACCTCAAGCTCGGCGTCGGCCTGGGCAAGCCTGATAATGCTGGAACCCATCCTGCCGGCGGCGCCGCAAACTGCTATTTTAATTCTGTTCATAATTTCTCCGGATGCTTTACGAAATAAGGCCGTAATTCCTCATGGCCTTTTCCAGCTTGAGTTTGTTGGCGTCTTCTATCTGTGTCAGCGGAAGCCGCAGCTCCGCTCCGCAAAGCCCCATAAGCGACATCGCCGTCTTAACCGGTATCGGATTGGTTTCAACAAACATGGCTTTGACAAGCGGCAGCAGTTTGTAATGCAGTTTCAGGGCTTTCTTGTGGTCGCCCGACAGCCAGGCCGCTACCATATCCGAGGTGTCTTTCGGCACGATGTTGGCCACCACCGAAATCACGCCGCTGCCACCGATGGAAAGCACCGGCAGGGTAAGCGCGTCGTCTCCGGAGAGCAGGTCAATTTCCGGAGCCAGAGCCTTAACCTGCGACATCTGGTCAAGCGACCCCGAGGCCTCTTTTACCGCCACGACATTTTTGTGGTCTTTAGCGATTTTGGCTATCGTTTCCGGCTCCATATTGACCGCGGTGCGGCTCTGTATATTATATAGAATTATCGGGATCTTCACCGATTTCGCCACCTCGGAGAAATGCATGTAGAGACCCTTTTGCGTCGGCTTGTTGTAGTAGGGAGCGATAAGCAGTGCTCCGTCGCAGCCGGCTTTTTCAGCGAACTGCGTCAGCATTATAGCTTCCGCGGTATTGTTTGAGCCGGTGCCGGCGATGACCTTTACTCTTTTAGCGGCGAATTTAACCGTCAGAGATATGACTTCCTCGTGCTCTTCGTACGAAAGAGTCGCCGACTCTCCCGTGGTACCGCAGGGCACTATACCCGAGGTGCCGTTCTCAACATGAAACTCCACGAGTTCCCTGAGCTTATCGGCATCTATTTTATTGTTCTTAAACGGTGTAACAAGGGCTACTATTGAACCGGAAAACATGATTCCTCCCTGCCTCTCGGGCAGTTTTATTTATTGCTAAACCTGCGCTTCACCCCAGAAACTGACCTCTGCCGGGCCTTCAAGATAAACGCTTGAGACAGGCGAGAGCAGGTCTCCTTCGTGATTTAAAGTAAAAGAAACCTTAAGGACATCTCCGCCTCTTGTAAGGCAGTTTACCGGCGGCTTTATGATGCCTCTTAAAGCGGATATAATGGCGCTGGCCGTAACGCCAGTGCCGCAGGCGAGGGTCTCTCCCTCAACACCCCTCTCGTAGGTCCGCACATAGATAGAATGAGCGTCTTTTTTCTCAACAAAGTTCACATTCGTTCCCTGCGGAGCGAATTCCCTGTGGTAACGCACCATGCGCCCCAGTGTATCCACATCTGCTTTCTCAATATCGTTCACAAATATGACCGTGTGAGGCACGCCCGTGTTTATAAACGAGGCGGCAAACTCCTTCTTCTCCACCTTTAAAGTAAAATCAAGCCTCGCGTCTTTCGGTTCGCTTAAGCGCAGCCTGACATTTTTGCCCACCATGCTGGCCGATATAAGGCCGGCGTCGGATTCAAAAACCATGTGCTTGCCCGCTACGCCCAGGATATGGGCGAAACGCGCTATGGAACGCCCGCCGTTGCCGCACATGGCCGCCACGGAGCCGTCGGAATTATAGAACCTCATGCGGAAATCCACCTTAGGGCTTTCTTCCAGAAGCATCAGCCCGTCGGCGCCGATGGAAAACTTCCGGTGGCACCACTTCCTTGCCAGAGAAGAAACATCCCTGGGAACAACCTTTTTGCGGTTGTCAACGAGAATAAAATCGTTTCCGGCGGCTGAGATTTTAGCGAATTTAATAGTTTTCTTCATATTATTTTTCCAAAGCCACAAGATCTTTGTAAGTCTCGCGGCGCCTTATCAGGCTGTATTTGTTTCCGTCAACCATTACCTCGGCGGCCCTTGCGCGCGAATTGTACTGAGACGACATGGCGTAGCCGTAGGCTCCGGCGCACTTTACGGCCAAGCACTCGCCCTGATTAAGCCAGGGGATCATTCTGTTTTTTCCGAGAAAATCGCCCGTCTCGCAGATAGGCCCGACGACATCAAGCTTAACCCTGGGCCTTGAAGCTCCGGCGGCAGGCACGATATCGTGAAATGCCTCGTAAAGCGTGGGCCTCAGCAGGTCGTTCATGCCCGTGTCAACCACCAGGAAATTTTTTCCTCCGGCCTTTTTGCGGTATATCACTCCGGCCAGCAGCACCCCGGCATTGCCTATAATGCTTCTTCCGGGCTCAAAAATAAACGAGACATCCAAACCCTTAAAAATCGGGACAACTGACTTCTTAAGCTCGTAAGGCGTGGGCGGCTTCTCGTTTGAATAGGTTATTCCAAGGCCTCCGCCCAGATCAACATATTTAAGGTGAATGCCGGCTCCGGCCAGTTTTTTGACAATGCCGGAAATTCTCTGAGCCGCCATCTTAAACGGCTTTGTGCTCGTTATCTGCGAGCCTATGTGCGAATGAATGCCGACTATTTCAATATTTTTGAGTTTGGAAGCGGTTTTATAGGCGTCCAGGGCCTCGGCGAAAGGAATGCCGAACTTGACTCCAGCCGTGCCCGTGGTGATGTAATGATGAGTATGCGGGTCAATATGCGGGTTAACCCTGAAAGCCACGGGAGCTTTCCTGCCGAGCCTTCCGGCGGCCTTATTGACAGCTTCAATCTCCTCAAGCGATTCAACATTAAACATCAGTATATTGTTTTTAAGGGCGTATTCTATCTCTTCGTAGGTTTTACCGATACCGGCGTAAACCGTTTTTGACGGCTTAAATCCGGCCCGCATAGCCCTGTAAAGCTCGCCCCCCGAGGTGATATCAACTCCGGCGCCGGCGCCGGAAAGCGTCTTTAATATTGAATAGTTGGAATTTGCTTTCAAAGCGTAGCAGATAAGCTCTTTTCCCGGAGCGAAGGGCTTCAAAAAAGAATTGAAATTTCCTAATATTGTGTTCTTTGAGTACACAAAAAGCGGCGTTCCGTACTCCCCCGCGAGTTTTTCAAGAGAAACATTTTCAAGGTAAAGCCTGTTGTTTTTTTGCGATAGCATTATATTATTCCTTTCGTATGAAAATTTCCGTTTATGATACTATTTTTACAGGTTTTTGTCAAATATAAACGGGCTGTTTTCACCGCGGGGCGAAATCAAAAATAATATTGATAATTCCACTTGACTTGCATTTATTTTTTATTGTATAATCAATCAAACTAATTCGCAAGGGACTAATAAAAACAATGAAAAAATTCTTCTCTTCCGACCTTCTTACTGCCACAGCCCTTACGCTTCTGACACTCGCCGCTTTTCTTCTTCAGCTTGGATTTTTTGAATCGCTTGAACTTAAAACCTACGATCTGCGCTCCCTTTTGAGGCAGGGCACAAAACCCGCCGAACAGGTGGCCATAGTAGCCATAGATGACGACTCCATTTCAAAGATCGGCAGATGGCCCTGGCCGAGAACGCTGATTGCCCAGGGCATAACAGCTATTAAGAACGCCGAGGCAAAAGTGGTCGGGCTTAATATTCTTTTCACGGAACCCGAGCGCAACCAGGGACTGATTGAAATAAGACAGTTAAAAGAAACTATCCCCCCGCTGATACCGAAGAAAAACCCTAAAAGCGTCACGGAAACCATTCTTACCCGGCTTTCAGAAGCAGAGGTGCGTTTAGACAACGACACCAAGCTTCAGGAAGCGTTAACCGCGGCGGGCAATGTTATTCTTCCCATGTACTTCAGCCTCGGCCAGTCTCTCGGCGAAGAGGACCCCGTGCTGGAGCAGTTCACTATCGTTCAGCTGGAAAATCCCGATGATGTAATGAAATATCCCGTAACTGAGGGCAGCACGCCGGCTGTTCCGCTGGAAATTTTCTCCGAGGCTTCCCCGGGAGTGGGCCATGTAAACCTGGTGCCGGACCGCGACGGCGTTGTCCGCTCCGAGCTTCCCATAATGCAGTTCCAGGGAGACTACTACCTTTCTTTCCCGATTCAGGTTTTAAGGCAGTTTCTCAATGTCCCTGTTGAAGAAGTTAAACTCACCCTCGGAAAGGCGCTTGCCATAGGAAAAGCCACCGTGCCGATGGACGAAGAGGGCCGTTTCCTGATAAGCTATAACGGCCCGGCAGGAACCTTCCCCTACTACTCTTTCTATGATGTAATTAACGGAAAGATAGACCCGGCGGCTTTAAAAAACAAGATAGTGTTGCTGGGCCATATGGCGACCGGCATAGCTGATTTAAATGTGACTCCGGCAGGCCACAATTTTCCCGGAGTGGAGATTACCGCCAATATTATTCAGAACATTCTTAACCAGAACTTTATATCAAGGCCCATATGGGCCTACAAAACCGAGCTCGGCGCGATAGTATTTATCGGCCTTTTCATTATGCTCGTCCTGCCCAGGCTTAAAGCGCTTCTCGGAGCCCTGATTTCATTTGTTCTGCTCGCGGCCATGGTTGCCGGCGGCACCTACCTGTTCGTTTCCTTCGGCTACTGGCTCAAGTTGTTTTACCCGTCTTTTCTTCTTGCCGCCGGCTACATTATTATCACCTCAAAGCGGTTCCTCGTTACCGAAAAAAAGAAAGAGCTGGTTGAAGCCAGCGCTATTGAGACCAACAAAATGCTCGGCCTGTCATTTCAGGGCCAGGGCATGCTTGATATGGCCTTTGACAAGTTCCGCAAGTGCCCGGTTGACGACCAGATGAAAGAGCTGCTTTACAACCTGGCGCTGGATTTTGAGAGAAAAAGGCAGTTCAACAAAGCGGCCGCTGTTTATGAACATATAATCAAGGTGGACCCGAAATATAAAGGCATTGACGAAAGAATAAAACAGCTTAAAGCCGCCTCGGAAGGGGCTGTATTCGGCGGCTCCATAGGCGGCAAAAAAGGCTCCGCTGAAGGCACGGTTATCATGGAAGGCTCAGGAGCCACCGCGCCGACCCTGGGCCGTTACGAGATAGTTAAAGAGCTCGGGCGCGGAGCCATGGGCACGGTGTATCTCGGCAAAGACCCGAAAATTAACCGTCAGGTGGCCATTAAGACCGTTCGTTTTGACGACGACATAGATGAAACCTCCATGAAAGCCGCGAAAGAAAGGTTTTTCCGCGAAGCAGAATCTGCCGGAGGCCTTAACCACCCCAACATAATAAAGATTTATGACGCGGGAGAGGATAACGAGGTTTCCTACATCGCCATGGAGCTTTTGGACGGAGAAGACCTCAAAAAATACGCCGACAAGGCCAACCTGCTCCCGATCCCCACCGTAATAGATTATGTGATAAAAATGGCTGACGCCCTTGATTACGCTCACCAGCAGGGCGTGGTGCACAGGGATATAAAACCCGCCAACATCATGCTTTTAAAAGACGGCTCGCTGAGGCTCACCGACTTCGGCATTGCCAGGATAACCGCTTCTTCAAAAACACAGACCGGAACGGTTCTTGGAACCCCGAGCTATATGTCTCCCGAACAGCTCTCAGGCAAGAAAGTGGACGGCAAGAGCGACCTTTTCTCCCTCGGCGTTGTGCTCTACGAGCTTTTGACCGGCTCAAAACCTTTTGAGGGCGAAAGCATCGCGGAACTGATGTTTAAGATCGCCAATGAAAAACAGCCTGACCCTAAAACAAAAAATCCGAATATCCCCGATTGCGCGGTTAAAGTTATAGATAAGGCACTTGATAAAAATCCGGAGGCCAGGTATCAAAGAGGATCGGAAATCGTAAAAGATCTCCAGGAATGCCTGAAGTCCCTACAAGGATAACCGATGCCGGTAACATTTTGCGCCAAATCAGACCCGGGAAAAGTCAGAACCAACAACGAAGATAATTTTTTTACCGACCCCGAGCTTGGGCTTTTTATCGTCGCCGACGGTATGGGAGGCCACAGCTCCGGAGAGGTCGCCAGCAAGATGGCTAAGGATGTAATCAGCGCTAATTACAAATCCGCTCTTTTAAAACAGAGAGACACGGAGCATACCCAGGTGATGTTCGGCCAGAACAATCCCGCTCTTTCGGAAAGCGCCAATCATCTGGTCTCAAGCATACGCATCGCCAATCAGGTAATTTACGAATCCAGCCAGGCCTACCCGCAGAATCAGGGCATGGGAACGACTGTTGTATCGGTTCTGGTAAAAGATAAATCTTATGTTGTGGCCTGGGTGGGAGACAGCAGGGTTTACCTTATCAGGCATAACCAGATCCAGCAGTTGAGCACGGATCACTCGCTGGTACAGGAACAGGTTACAAAGGGCCTTATAAGCGCCGATCAGGCGGAAAAATCGGAGTTTAAAAATATATTAACCCGCGCGCTCGGCGCCGCGGAAACCGTTGAGATAGACGCAGTTGAGACGCCCGCTTTTGACGGAGATTACATCCTGCTTTGTTCCGACGGGCTTACGAGGATGCTGAGCGACCAGAAAATTCTTGAAATAATTCAGAAGGCCCAGCGGCCGGACGCGATATGCGAAGAGCTTATTTCGGCGGCTAATGAAGCCGGCGGCCGCGATAATGTTACAGCCGTAATCATTGAGAACAAATCCGAAAATGTCTGGTCTAAACTGATAAAAGCAATTTCAGCTTCCTAATATATTACATCTGAGGGAGATTATGCCTAAACTATTGCTCAAATTCCACGCGGCCGTTATCAAAGAGATACCCATTGAAAAAACTCCTCTGACAATCGGCCGCAAGCCCGACAACGACATCGTAATTGACAACATGTCGGTTTCCAGCCATCACGCCAAGATTACGCTCCAGGGAACTTCGTATGTTATAGAAGACCTGCAGAGCACCAACGGAACTTTCATCAACGAGAAACGCATTGTCTCCTCCGCGTTAAGGCATGAGGACGGGGTTTTAATCGGCCAGCATACGATTGTATTTATTGATCCTGGGGCAAAGGCGCCCGCCGAACAGAAGGCCCAGAACGCGCCTGCCATGGATTCGGAAGCAACTATAGTTATGACTCCCTCCAAGCCGCAGGCAGCCGCGGCCGTTCCTACCGGGCCGGTTGGCGGCCCGAAGCAGGAGGTCACAGGAGTGTTAAGAGTTATAGAAGGCAAATTGGACCAGTCAGAATACAGCCTTTCCGCTCTCTTGACCTACATAGGAAAATCTGATACAGCCGCCATTAAAATAAAGGGGCTGTTTGCTCCCGACATAGCGGCGCTTGTAAGCAAGAGGCCCAGCGGATACCTTGTTACCGCGGTAAAAGACGGCTACCCCAAGCTTAACGGCAAATCGCTTTCAGGCCAGCTGGATTTAAATGACGGAGACATCATAGAATTAGCGGGCATAAAGCTTCTGTTCCAGCTTAAAATTAAATAACCGGCAAACTATACCTAAAAACAAAAAAACCGCCGATCAAAATCGCGGTTTTTTTTATTTCCCCCTGCAAAAAACAGGCGAGCTTAGAACTTTACATTAAGCGAATACCTGAAAGTATCCCCGAGCAATCCGTAGGGAACCCAGGCAAAATCCACATTAAACTGTCTCCAGGAAATTCCGGCGCCCGCTGTCAAACCCGAATTGCCGCCGAGCTTCTCCTGAGTGACGGTTTTATACCCGGCCCTGACGCTTCCGGCAATCTCGGCAGGAAAAACCTGCCGGTATTCAGCTCCGATATTATACATGATATCGTTGTCGCGCGGATAATTGATATCAAAAGCCCCGGTAAGCTCGGACTTTTTCGTAACCTGCCATATGTAGCCGAACCCTCCCTTAATATTCAGGGGCAGAGGATCCTCTTCCGAAACAAACTTTATTGCGGTTCCCGCGTTTTGAACCGAAAGCCCCGCCGACAGGTTTTTCAAAGGAGTGTCCCACAACACACCGGCGTCGGCGGCGTAGGCCGTGGCGCTTTGCGTGTCAATCTTCTGGCTTATAAGCTTAAAATTAACTCCGGCCGAGAGGTTGCTTAATACGCTTCTGGCATAACATAAAATGTAAGCGAAATCGGAGGCTCCGAACTTGCCGTCAGGATCCTCGGTATCGGAAGTGCGTTTTTCAATGTCCGCCATGGAAAGGCTGATAATACCAAGGCCGAAAGAACCGGCTGTTTCAGTTGGATAAACAAACCCGAGCACATTGTAGTTTATACTCTGAAACCAGACGCCGTACTGAGCCATAAATTCCGGCTGCCGGACGCGGGAGGCTCCCGCGGGATTGTAGAATATTGAGTTAACATCGTTGGCTACTCCGCCGAAAGCCTCGCCAAGTCCCGAAGGGCGGGCTCCAGGGGCAATTTTTAAGAACACGGCTCCCGAAGTTCCGACATCAGCCCTGCCGGCGAAAAGCGGGGCCGCGCAAAACAGCGAGGCCAGAAACAGAACCGGCATACAGCAATTTTTTAATTTCATTTTCATGATCCCTCCACGCCCAAAGGGCGGTAATTATTATTTTATAACGGCCATCTTAATAAATTTTTCGTTTTTCTTGTCAACCGTAAAGCGCGCGATATATACTCCCGATGCCACTTTGGCGCCGGCATCGTTTTTCCCGTCCCACTCGGTATAGAAGTGCGTTCCACCGTTTTTATAGCCGTCATAGATGGTTCTGACAAGCTCGCCGGCCACATTGTATATCGCTATCTCAACTTCGCCGTTGATCTCGGTGTTAAATCCGTAATGTATCATAGTGCCGTTTATGGATTTTGTCTCAAAGGTGGAGGTTTTCTCAAGCGTCACATCCTTGGGCTTTAGGTTAAACGGGTTCGGGAAATTATACACAAACAAAGGCCCGGAATAAGAAGTTCCCTGTATAACGGGCGCGTTGGACGCTATCAGAACAAAAACCGAAGTATGGTTAATACTTATTTCAATTGTCTGCTCGGTGGTATCCACCTGCCTGTTCGTTTTCTCAAGCAGATAAACATTGTTTGTGGCATCATAGTAATAAACATTCAGCAGTGTCGGATCAGAACCGGCCGCGTACTGAATATTTAAAGTGGCGTTTTTCTTAAGGGTCCTGGAAATGCCCGACGGAAGCATTATGTCGTAGAACGAACTAAACGGCGTAATTCCCGCCGCCTGGGCGAGTTTCATGGCGTCAAAGAGCCCGCTCGGATAACTCTGGGACGGCCTTGGTATCACAAGCCTCGGAGCCCTCCCCCTCGCGGGAGCCGTAAGCAGTTCCTCTAAAGAATCGGCCCTGCTGAAATCCACATTTACGGAAACCGTTGACGAATTCACGGCAAACGATCCCGGGCTGAATATTACATTGGACGAATCGCCGTCAAGGGTAACCTTCCCGCCTCTCATATTGGAAATCCTGACTCTGTTCTTGGCGCCAATTCCCGCGTAATACTGGAAACTTTCATCTATTTCAAATTCGCTCTGCGTAAGAGGATTGACTGCTTTGCTGTAACCGTGCAGGCGCAGAGTAAACTTGTTTTCTCCGGCCGGGGGTTTGTAGGTGCAACTGAGCGCTTTTTTAGTGGGCGACATGTAAGCGTCGGCCAGGGTTCCGGCTCCCTCGGTTCTGGAAATAATAGAAGCAAGGTCGGAATCCGTTGGAACTGAATTTCTCATAGCGCCCGTCAGTTCAAAATTAACAGTAAACACTCCCGCGTCTTTTCTCACTCTTGAAAACACCGCCGGAGCCGAAATCTGGAATGTTATGGGATAATCGGTCTTGACATAGCTGGAGTACGCAACGCTGTAACCGAGCACCGCCGGAATAAGCTCGTCATCGGGAGTTAAAAACATTATATTGTAGCTGCTTCCCGGCTGGAAACCGTTTATTTCGTAGGCTGAAATAGCCTTGTCGCCCGATTTCGTGAGCGAGCCGAAAAGTATCTCGCTTAAGTCGTCGGTAGCCGCTACTATGGAGCGCAGTTCCGAAGTTGACGGATTTTTGCCGTCAAGTTTTGTAACGGATCCTCCGAGTTTGGCTCCTTTTTTAAGAGTAATCGTTCCGAGGTTCAACGCGCCATCGGTTAATACAACGGTTTTGAAGTATGAGGCGTAACCTCCGGAAACAACTATCATATTATAGGCCCCCGCGGGAAGGGCTTCAATGGCGAAGGTGCCGTCAACTTCGGTATCGCCTACTATGTCGCCAAGCGGATTGGTCCTCGGGAATGTATTTTCAGGCTGCATGAATATTCTGGCTTCAGGGATATTAAAATCGTCCGGATGCTGAAGGTATCCGCCGTCCTCGGTAACAACCTTGCCGGAGACGGAACCGTTGGCTTCCAGGAGGACAAAATCCACCACAGGAGTAGTTTCAATTTTTACCATGCTCTTAACTTTCTCTCCGTAGGAAAGGCCGCCGGAGCCGAAGAAGTAATATCCTCCGAAACTGGCCAGATCAATTCTCGGGCAGGCAATGAAATCATAATACTGCGTATCCGGATCAAGGCCCACGATGCTGTAATTTCCGTTGATGTCCGTAAAGCCCCTTAACTCCGAGGACCATTCATTGGTAAGGGCTGGCACGGCCACAACGGGTATATTGGGTATCCCGCTGCCGGCCTTATCTTTCACGGTGCCGGTGACGGTGATGCCCTGCTTGATATCCACCACGCCGAGATCAACGGTTTGCCCGCTTTTTACTTTTACACCCGAAACAGTCTTCGCCGCGTAGCTGGTCTGGTTGCCAGAGCCAAAAGCTGTTCCCGCGACTGCGCTCATGGGCATGAAACCGTATGAGGACTGTCCGAGCATTACATCGTACTGCGCCTCCGGAAGGAAAGATAGTTCAAAGAATTCTTCGCTTGCGGCAGTTCCGGATAAGGTGGCGAGGCTCATCAGTGAACCCCAGCCGCCTTCAATCCACGGGTTAGCTATGGCGTTGATGGTGTAAGACTGGGGAAGCGACCTATCCTTATTCTTGGGAGTTATTACGGTCCCCGAGTCGGCATCCCTGAGCTTAAGCGTGATTTTTCCGCCTTTGGAAAGCTGAATATTCTGGCCTGTCAAATCTGAACCGTCAACTTTAACAGTTATTGAAGAGTTAGCGTACTGCCTGGGAACAAAACCTAAATCCGCATCAGTATAACCATTATCTTTCACCGTTAAAACATAATCGCCGGGCGAGATCCCCTTAAGCGTAAAAGAACCCGAGCTTTCAGCGATGCCGCTGGTCAACCCAAGGCTTACCTCCTGATAAATTACCGGCGACCAATCCGCATACATATAATTGTCAACTTTAAATTTACTCGCATTGAATAATCCAATATAAAAATTACGCATGGCGCTTTCACCGGCAGGGAGCTTCACAAGGCCGCTTATAGAATATCCCTTGGAAACTGATATGTCATTTACTTCAACATCGGAACCATTGACTATTACTCTTTTCTCAATCTGCGTGGTTTCTTTACCGTTACTGGTATTACCGTCCAGTTCTACGGCAGGGATAACCAGATTATATATACCCGGCATAAGACCGGTTATTGAGAACGAACCGTCTTTATTGATGCATGACTGCTTCGGAGTTGCCACCGGATTGGCAGTGCCGGTCAAAGTGGCAAGCTGATCCATATTGCTGTAATTTACCGCGTAGACGCGAAAAGTCGTAGTAGAAAGCATCATGTTAATATTAGGATGACTGCCGTAGGAGTCGGTAATTAGAGGAACAGTATCAACCAGAACGGAAATATCGGAATATCCCACGGGTGGATTATTCTGGCTTATACCGATTTTGCCGTAAACTCTGTGCGTCTGCCCAGTGAGATCAATCGTACCTTCTCTTGTCTGGCCGTTAACCGCCATGATTGCCCTGGTTTTTTCCATTGTAGTGACTGTATAAAGCCCCTTTATCTGATAGAACCCTGTGCCGAGGCCAGAAATAGTAAGTACACCGGTTGCCTGATCAAAGCTTAACCCGCTTGTTGGATCAATCACCCCCTGATCGCTTATCCACATATTGGGGCCGTTGACACTGACCCGCAAATTCGCATAGTCATTGCCGGGAACTTTGAAGGTGCATTTGATAACTCCTGAATATTTCTTAAAAACAAGATTTAAACTGCCCACTCCGTTTGAAACGGTCGTTTTAACGCCATTCCAACCGATAGCGCCCTGGAGCTCAAAACCCTGGAGCCAGGAATTTACCCAGTAAGTGCCGTCATCAAGCCCGCGGATTGCAAATGTGGATGATGCCGAAACGGAGTTTGGCGTAAAAGGCACACTGGCCCAGCCGTAGCTGTAGCTGTCCGGAGACCAGGCGTTTAAATAAATATAATTTGAATTTTGCTGAGTGGAATCCCCGTCAATGGTAACCGTTCCGGTCAAACCGCCTCCGGGAGAGAGAGTTACATCCGAAAGCTGTTTATACACATCGCCTGCCAGAATGGAAACCTGCGCGGCCGATCGCCTGTAACCTGACGCGGAAACTTTTATCGTATACACGCCCGCATCCAGCCCGCCTATGGTGTAAGTCGCGGAAGATGAACCGTAAGGTATCCAGGCCCAGCCCCAGGCGGTGCCCCATGTATAACCCTGCGGAATCGCTTCCACCGAAACATAACTGCCCCATGAGTCCTGGGGAGGTTCGGAAAGCTGCACCGTACCGTATGCGGTTTTCATTACGGCAAAGTGAATGTTTATTGCCTTGGAAGCCTCGCCTTCAAGAATAGTAATTGTCTGGGAAACCGGAACATAGCCGTTAAGCTCGGCCTTCAGATAATATGTCCCGGGAGATAATTCCAATTTTGTCCATTTTCCACCGTCATAAAAATATCCGCTTGAGTTATCTATTTCATAGTTCGGGGTTTCAAGCGCGTTCCACATGCCGTTATCCGAAGTGGAGACATTCGTCTCAAAATGCAGGGTTCCCCAGTAATCTCCGGAATAATCGGATTTATATATATTCACACCGCCCCACTGTTCGTTATTCTGGATCTGGCCGCTGACATCTCTTGTCGCGTTTATCATGAGCACGGAAGGCTGCTGCAGTGTCACATTTAAGCTGCCGCCGGCAACAACCGCATTATTCATGGATTGCGCGTATCCGAATTTATTAAAAGACACCTGATAAGTCCCGGGGATAAGCCCGGTGAGTTTATAATAACCGTTGAGATCCGTCGTGGCATAAGAGTAAGACGGGCCGTAAGCCATAACATCTACATAAGGAATGCCGTTTGCCGATCCGTCGGTCACCCTGCCTGATATCTCAAGGCTTTGCACCGTCACCGTGAGTGTTTTGTCTGAAATACCTCCGTCTCCTCCGAGCCTGATAGTGACATAATAAGTGCCGCTGGGCACCTTCCCCGAACAGGAAACCGCCGCTCCCGGTTCGCAATAATTCAGGTAACTTGCGTTCCACGAGATCATACCCGCGGAGGGATAACCATAACCGGAATAAGACCAGATGTAATTTGAGCTATCAGGCGCCGTGGCAATTAACACCTGCCAGTTGCTCACACTATCACTTAGATTAAAATCAATATAGGCAAGCTCATCGGAACCCATGATTATATTTTTATTGCTTGAATAATCTCCCTTATGAACTCCTGAATTTAATATGCCTCCGCCGCTTGCCATTACATTGACATAAAGCCGGTTCCATTCCTGCTTAAAACTATAATCCATGGTAACAGAAGCATAGGGAGAAGTGGATGTCATGTAATAAAAACTTGAATAAGACTGTCCGGCCGGAATAATTATTGTTGAAACAGGCACGGCAAAATCCGGAGTAAGCGAAAACTTGCCGGTCGCATCAGGTGGATAAATACCGGTTCCTGAAGTATAGTCATAATAATAATCGCCAAAACTTGAAAGCCCTACGACAACGGCATAAGTGGATTTAGTGACCATTCCCTGATAATCCTTTAAAACGACACCTATGGGCCCCGAGGCTTTGTCTTTTTCAATAGTTAAATTCGGATTCAAAAATTCTATCCTGTAAGGCGAACCGGCGGGGATTTCGGTATAGAACTGAGCCTGCGCCGGAACAGACCAGTTACCGGACTCATCAGCATACCACAGCCTGAAATAGAACATCTGATTTTCCTGCAGCCAGAAACTGGCCGACATGGGGCTTCCGCGAACCGCCGAGGTTGACCCGCACTGAACATATTGGCTGAGTACGGCATTTATATTGTTCCAGGGCCCGAGATTTGACGAAGAACATTGCAGGACATAGGACGAACCTTCCGACAAATCGCCTGTAAAAGCGTTGTTGCCCGGAGCTGTCCAATTAAGTTTCACCCATGTCCAACCCGTGCTTGCCGTGAAGTTTGAATCAACGCTTACTCTTAAATCCGTAACGGCCGAGGGCGCGGTCAGGTCAACCAGGCTGGGATCAAACCCATAAGTCGCTATATCGCAATTCGCAGGCCCGGAACCTTTTGAACCCGAAGCATAGAGCAGCGTAGAAGTTCCAAGAGCAAGAGCATACGGATAGTCAGAATTATAAAGCGCCACAGTGCGCTTGAAGTAGGAGGCCGAAGTCAAAAGGGTATCCAGTTTGGCAAAAAGCAGGCTGAAAGTAATATCCAGATTTGCCCTGACAAGGCCGACGGCATAAACCTCGGAACCTCTTACCGCGATTGACTTTCCCGCATCATTAGTATTGCTTTGTGACTGCATCCAAAAAGTCGTTTTTTGCGTTAAGCCGGGTAAATATTTAGCGACATAGAAACTTTTGCCAACCAAAACGCCATACTGACCCACGGCATAGACATTATCAGATGAATCAACAGCCACCCCTGAAAGCAGAACATCCCCATTTGCGCTGGTATCGTTGAACTGCGATGGAACTCCGGATAAGTTTGAGTTAAATTTTACCAGCACCCCTGTATCAGGAGCCGCGCTTACGGTATTACCGACTATAATGACATCGCCAGAGCTATTTATAGCGATACCCCTGGCGGTTTTGCCGTACAAACCGCCGGGAACTGTCGCGGAAGAAATCAACTGTAAATTTTGAGTGAACTTAACCGCCAAAATATCATCGTAGCCGGAATTGTCAATCCTGCCGGCTGCATAAATATTCCCGTCCTTCCCGACCGTGATGGCATTGGCAGAGCTGTTTTCGCTGAATGTAACACTGGATACTATCGTGAAACTTGTATCATATTTTCTTATGTGCAGATTCTGAGAAGCGCCGGAAACAAAACCGGCGAAATAGACACCGCCGTTTCCATCAACCGCGACAGCCATGACCTTATCAGAGCCGGCACCATAATCAAAGACCCGGGAAGACACTATTACGCTTGAAGCGTTATATTTAACCAAAAGCCAGTCGTTGGATGTACCAGCACCCTGCACATTAGCAGCCACATAAATATAGGGCCCGCCTGCAGTAAAGGTGTCAACCGCGACTCCGTAAGCGCTGTCCATAGGAGAGGTGATACCTTCATAGTCAATATAAGTTCCGCCGGAGGTCCAGAAATTGCCGCCGGTTTCAGCCCCTGCCCCGCCTGTCATTAACATCAGAACCGGCAGAAACAAGGCGAACAGAAATAGTTTTAGTTTGTTATTCATAGTTTTCCTCCCGCAAGGGGTAATTAAAACTCATAGCTGAAACCCATAAGGTAATTGCTGGTTGTGTAATTATAGGAATATGTTTTCTCGTATTTCATATTTGATTTAGACTGAATATAAGTGGATACCAGCCTGAGCTTAAATTCCCTTGTCAGAGGATAAATTATGTTGAGGCCGTAAACCGTCTCGTCCACATAAATTTTCCCCGCCTCATAATTTCCGTCCACATCCTGAACCAGCCGCTCTTTATACTCCTGCCGGTTCATGCCGTAGTTCACGCCAAGAACCCACGGAAGGCTTCCCAGAGCGAAATTTAAAGCCGGATTAAGAGAGCGGTAGGAATAGTCGTAGTAATCAGGCGTAAATTTAAGTTTTGACGCGTCGTAATGCCCCTGGTTTGAATCGTTTGAAACCAAAGCGCCGTCAAATGAAACAAGAATCTTCATAAAATCCGCGGCTTTAATCGGATAAGATAACCCCACAAAAATATTTGAGTAAGAATCCTCTCTTTTAACGGTAGACAGGCTGCTGTCCGCAAGCACCAGCGGCTGATCCGCGTAGCTTTTGCCGGTCTGGGTATATCCCACCTCGGTCCGCAAATCCGCTATTTTATTAGAAAACCTCGCCGACATCATGCGGTTGGACGAATCCAGAACGGTTTTACCGGCCAGTTCCCTGCCGAGGCCGGAAGCTGAGACGGAGGATTCCAGCGACTCATAGTTCGGGAAAGTTATAGTGTATATATCATAACCCACCCTGACGGACTGATTCTTCAGGTAAGCGTACTCGGCCTCAACTCCGTTATTTAGTTTTTTGTAATCAAACAGGCCCTTGCCCCATGTCTCGTCGGTAGTTTCCCTCAAAAGCTCCAGCCTGTAACTTGAACCGATTTTAAGCTTAAGCTGAGAAATGGGAGAATACATAAGTTTAAGCGACCCCAAATGGTTCTGCCCGTCCTGAAACAGCGTTCCTCCGCCTATCAGATCAGTTACCTCTTTTGTCCCCCTGTAACTGCCCATAAAAGTCGGGATAATCATAAAACTATCGTTTATTTTTACGGCCGGGACAATGGTAAAGGAAATGTTTCCCGACAGCGAGCTGGGGGTTTCATTGTAGAAGTACTGCCCGCCCAAAAGCCTGAAATCTCCCACGGGTTTAACCTCAACCGCGGATAAAACCGAACCTGCCGGAATTAATGCCGCCAGCACCAATAGACAGTTAATAAATTTTCTCATTAATAAAACTCCTGATTATTTTCTTTTCTCCCGGCGGCTTCAAACGGGAACTGTCGCGCGCTATTTTATAAGCCCTGACTTAATAAGTATCTTAGGCTCAACGACAAGGCTTATTTTTCTTGAGCCAAATTCAGTGGCCGTTATCACCTGCTGGTAGTTCCAGAGCAAAAGCTTCTCCTTGTAGGCCGAGCCTGTGGTAATACCGTTAAATTCCGAAGCAGAGGCTATTTTACCCTCGTCGGAAATAATATAATTATCGTACTGTTCGTAGGAGTTGTCCAAGTAGGTAATCTTCAGCCTGTTATGCAGGACATCGGCATCCGGATAAGTGGAAGCCGAAGCAGCCACGCCCCAATCGCCGTAAATGGTATCGCCGGCGGAATTGCTCGCTGGATAAACCATGTGGCCGTCAAGATCGGATACAAGCGTATTTCTCGCAGCGCTCGTTGTAAAATACCACTGTTTCCTGTTTCCGTTTATGTTGTGTTCGTAGTTATTAAACCTTGTATTGTAGAAGGTCTGACCGGCCGAAAAGGCATCGTATTTATCGGTCGCCGCGTTGTAAACCGTAAGATCCAGCGCCGAGGTTTTGGTTGTATCAAAGGTGTCGGCTATCGGGTCATAGGCGCCGTTTGTTGAGTCATAGGCGTTAACGGTTCTTGTGTTGGCAGGGTCAGTGGGATCGGTAAGGGTAAATGTGCCGTCGGCGTTATAGGCTATCTTAACAAGGTGGCCTCCGCTGGCGGTATCCTTTGAATAGTCGCTCGTGTTTGAATAGGCCTTCTCATAGGAAAGAAGGAAATAGTCCGGCGCCGTTGTCCCAAGAGTGCCGTTTATGGCATTTAAAGCGACACTGAGGTCTGCCGGAAGGGTGGTATTGAATGTGCCTTTGTAATAAAAATAGTCAAATCTGTCTTCCCTTTCGTTTAGCACCACGAGCTTGAACTGGTCGGCGGCGGGCCTCATAATGTACTCTTCAATCCTGACCCTCGCGCCCGAGACATCTATCATGGTTTTGCCTTCCTGATACTCGGCAAGCCTCATCTCGGCGGCCGCGGAGGCCTGTACCTCTTCTTTCGTCATTTCCAGGCCGAGCTCTCTTCTGACCATCTTCTGGTCGCTCATTGCCTCGGATTTCTGGTCCGGGCTTAAAATGCGCTCAAACCCGCTTACATCCATTTTTTCGCCGACGCCCACGGGGATTTCCTCTCCCGTAAGGTCGCTTTTACGGACGCCTACCAGTCCTTCAAAAACCTCTATTTCAGTCCTGCCCTTATCGTCCACATCAACAGTAAACTCGGTGCCTCGCACAGAACAAACAGCCACGGGCGTATGCACCTCAAATTTTTCTCTCGCGATATTCCTTGTAACCCAGGCCCTTATTTTGCCCGCCAAAACCTTAAGTACCGGTTTTTGGGCCTGAATATTTTTAAGATCCACATTTGAATTAGGCAATATTTCTATTTTTGATCCGTCAGGAAGCTGCAGCCTTACCCGCGAGCGGGCCTTGGTCCTGATTTTCTGCCCGGTTTCCAGCTTTTTGCCGGACTGCGCGGCATACCAGACCTCGGTTTTAGCCGATTTAATGTCCACCATGCCCCTTACGGAAGAGATTTTTGCTTCATCTGAAAATGAGATTTGAGGAAGAAGAAGAAACGGGAGGAACAGAGAAAGGATGATTTTTTTCATTTTATTACCTCTCAGATATACACATTAAGCTTATAATAACTTCTTCATTTTTATAATAATAGTGCCTCTGCGAGTTCCCAGAAAAAGTATAAATCATTAACTCCCCAATGTCAACACATCAACCCGCTAAAGCACGGAACAGGCTGTATTTTACGACGATAAATGCTCCTATGTGTTTTTTGTCACAGCGAGCGGAATACACTCTATTTTTTATCCTTCAGAGAATCGGCAAAATCCCGCAGTTTAACGCTGTATTCGCTGACAACCGCGGATTTTGAAAGAGCCCCGGCTTTAGCGGCGTTCTCCGCGGCGCTCTCAGGCCGGCCGGACTTTAATAAGCACAGGGCCGACAAAAAATACGCCACGGGCTCTTCGGAAGAATGCTCCCGCGCTATTTGAGCTATTTTCTCGGCCTTAAGCAGGTCTCCCGACTCAAGGTATACCAAAGACAGATACAGGTAGGCATCCACGGAGTCTTTTGACTTCTCTATAGCGGACGAAAGCACCGCCTCAGCTTCCTTGAACCTGCCGAGCATAAAATAATTTCTCGCGAGGTCTATCATGCTTTGATAGTCATAGCCCAGAGCGAGCGCGTATTTAAGCATAGCTGCCGAAAGTTCATAATCACCCATATTCAGCGCGCATTTTGAAATGGCCGAGTAGGCTTCTCTTTGAGGTTTAATGGTCAGCGCCTTTCTATAATAATCCATGGCCGCGTCGCTCAAACCTACGGAGACGCACAGGTTTCCCATGCCGATAACGGCCTCTATGGACCTGGGATTGTTCTTTAAAACATCCAGATACACCTCTTTCGCTTTTTCATAGAGCTCGCTCTGCATGTAAGCCGAAGCCAGCTTAAGCTTTACTGAGGTTTTTTTCGGGTAAATCCTGGATGCATTCAGGTAGGACTTTATTGAATCCGCGTAATCCCGCTTCTCCAGGCTGATATCACCGGCTCGCTCCCACGCTGTAAACGAATTTTTTTTGGGAAGCTGTCCGCCTGCCGCGGCCCTGTAGTTTTTCAGGGCATCGTCAAATCTTTCGGAGGCAAAATAATAATCCGCTAACTTCAGATAAAGCGAAGATCTTGTTTTTTCGCTTGAGGCAAGGCTGATTTTGCCAAGAAGCGCCTGCTCGTCCTCTGCCGTAATTTCAGCGCGCGGCATAGCCGGAGCCAGCGTAATAAAACAAATAAGAAGCATGAGATATTTTGACAATTTAGCCATAATATTTTGCCGGATCAGCCCGCTATTCAAAAAGATACTGAGCCGAGGTCCTGTTTATCAGCAGCTGCTTTAGCTTAGGCATAGCCAGATGAGCCGCGGTAATGCCGGCATCAATGCATTCGGCTGATTTACCCAGGTCAACGGTTGAAATTTGGCTCACCGACGGCGCTATAATAAAATCCGCCGATTTAAGTTTTTCAGAATCAAACAGCCTGCCCTGTATGTAAATGGCCTGAGTTAAAACCATATACACATTGGATATATTGTTTTTTGAGAAATCAGCCGAGACCGGCACCGCTATAATAATATCGGCGCCCAAAAGTTTGGCTACATCGGTCGGGATATTGTCAAACAATCCCCCGTCAACCAGGTAACGATGCCTGTATTCCACCGGCACAAAAATGCCCGGCATTGTGGCGCTTGCCCTGGCCGCGAGAGCGACATCCCCCTCTCTGAAAATAATCCTCTCTCCGGTCACAAGGTCAGTCGCGAGGCAGGCAAACTGTATATCCAGCTCGTCAAAACGCTTACTGCCGATATTTTCCCTCAGATACTTCTCCATCTTCTCGGTGGAAAGCAGGCTTTCGGCCACCATAAGCTTTATCACGCCGGTAGCCGTAAGGTCGGCGACATCGTTCCAGCCGATATTCTGACCCATTTTCTCAATTTTTTCTATCGGTACTCCGGCCGAGTAGAGGCTGCCGACTATCGCGCCTACGCTTGTGCCCACTATGATATCAATCGGAACATTGTTTTCCTTGAGGACCTTTAAAACACCTATGTGGGCCAGCCCCCTGGCTCCGCCTCCGCCCAAAACAAGGGCTATCTTAGGCCTTTTGGAGAGCGGAAGCCTGGCGGTTTTCTGCCAGAGATAATCCGTAAGGAATTTTTCTCCGTCCAGAGAAAAGGAATTCATGGGCAATATAAGGATAAGGAGGCATAACAGGAGGAAGCTGAGGAGTCCCGCGGGCTTTTTCATTAATTTTTCCCGTAAAGCTGTCACTGCGTTTTGTTCTGCCCGGCGTCAATGAGGTGTTTTCCGACAGCCCATTCAAGCATGGCCTTGCTTGTTACAGCCTGCTGCGCGGTTTCTATCCACTGAATTTTATTTTCAAGCTTTTTCACAGGATCGGAAACAGAAGGAAGTTTTTCAACCGCGGAAAGCCGTTCTTTCCAGAAAACAAAATCAAGATAAGCCTGCTTAACCTCAAGACTTATCTGGTTTTCTATTTTTGAACGCCTTACCTTGCCCTCGCGGACGGCAAACCTTCTCTGCTTAATTCTGGACCAGGAGGCCCAGCCGTCAAATATCGGAACATTCAAATTTACCGTGGCGCTCCAGTTTGTCTTGGGAAGCGGAAACTGGTTCCCGATCCACTCATAATTGGCTCCCATTGTTATCGTGGGATAGCGTTCCGCCATTGAAAGGTTAACCCTCAGAGAGTCTATGGCCTCCTGAAACTGAGTCTGGCGCAGCTCCGGCCTGTATTCAAGCGCCCAGGCGAGACATTTATTATATTCGTATTCTTCCGAAGGCGCCAGAATTTCGCCCCTAAGGTCAAATTCGGTGTTTAATTCGGCTCCTATGCTGTTTAAGAAAACGAGCTTGGCCTTTTCATAGTCGTGCTTTAAAACCTGGAGCTTCAAAACAAGTTCACCCTCAGCGTCAAGCCAGTACTGCCTGTTGGCTGATTTGTTTGACCGTTCGCGAACCTCTCTTAGAGCCGTCTCACAGGCGGCCTTTCTGTCCCTTAAGGCTATGAGCGAATAAAAAGAAACTGTAATATCCTTTATCGCCTTTATCCTGGCTATATCCGACTGGCTTTTTGCCTGCGAAAGATTCGTTTCGGCAAGGCGCAGGTTATTGGTATAACGGCCCGCCGCGTAAAGGTACTGCCACAGCGTGAACCTGGTGGAATAATACTGCCCGTTTCCTCCCGGTATGTATATGTTGTCAAACGACTGCGACAGCACCATGGGAGAATCGCTCTGAGACTCGGAGGCGCTGAGGTTAAAATCAATCTTAGGATAGCGCAGTGAAAGCGCCTCGTTAACCCTCTGCTGAGCTATCGCCATCTGCTCCTTTATAACAAGAAGTTCCTGGCTGTTGCTTATGCCGGAATCAATGCTTTCGGGGAGCGTCAGTTCCCTGACAGCTTCCTGAGCTCCGGCAAATGAAACGGCTGATACGGCCAGAAGCAGGGCCGCGCTGATTATTTTTGAAAGCATAGTTTTTTTAGTTTCCTTATCTGCAGTTTTACCGAAGGCAGCGCCGTTCCGCCGTAGGAAGTCTTTGTTCTTACGATGCTCTCGGGCAGCACCAGCTTCAAGACTTCCGAAGAAAAAACAGGCGAGAACCGCTTAAGCTCGGCAGCGTTTAAATCCTCAAACACCTTGCCGCTGCTGACACAATAGCTTACCAGATTCTTCACTACCCCGTGAGCCTCCCTGAACGGAATGCCCTTCCTGGCCAGGTAATCCGCGAGCTCCGTGGCGCCCATGTAGCCGTTTTGCGCCGCGGAGAGCATTCTGCCGGGGTTAATTTTCAGCGAAGCCAGCATGGCCGCGGTTACCTCAAGGCAGGATGATAGCGTGTCAACCGTGTCAAATACCGGCGGCTTGTCTTCCTGTAAATCCCTGTTGTAGGTGAGCGGAAGGCCTTTTAAAATGCTTAAAAGCGCTGTCTGATTGCCGTAGACCCTTCCCGACTTGCCTCTTATAATCTCGGCTACATCCGGGTTTCTTTTCTGAGGCATAATAGAAGACCCCGAAGTGAACTCGTCGGCGAGCCTGACAAACCCGAACTCGGCGCTTGACCATACGATAAGTTCCTCGGAAAGCCTGGAAAGGTGCATCATCGCAATTGAAGCGCAGGAGAGAAACTCTGCCGCGAAATCCCTGTCGCTTACCGAGTCCATGGAGTTTTCACTGACCGAAGCAAAGCCGAGCAGTTTGGCCGTGAAATTTCTGTCTATTTTAAAAGAGGTGCCGGCAAGAGCCGCGCTGCCGAGGGGCAGAACATTAACCCTGTCGTAGCAGTCGGAAAATCTTTCTTTATCTCTCTGGAACATCCAGGCGTAGGCAAGCAGGTGGTGCGAAAAAAGCACGGGTTGGGCCGGCTGAAGGTGCGTGTAGCCGGGCATAACCGCTCCGATATTTTTCTCGGCCGCGGAAACCAGCTCCTGCTGAAGGGCGTTTAAAAGATCGGCGAGCCTGATTATCTCGTCTCTAAGATAAAGCCTTAAATCAAGAGCCACCTGGTCGTTCCTGCTTCTGGCGGTGTGCATCTTTCCGCCGACGGGGCCTATTCTTCTTATAAGCTCTTTTTCAACCGCGTAATGAATGTCTTCCTGAGCGGGCGGCAGTTTGCCCTTTTCGGCGTCCTTAATTATGGACTCAAGGCCTTTTATTATTTTTTTCTCATCCGAAGAGGATATAATCCCGCATTTTTTAAGCATTCTCACATGGGCGATAGAGCCAACGGCGTCGTACCAGGCAAGCCTTTTGTCAAAAGCATACGACGCGATAAAATCCTGAAATTTTGGCATTATTTGCTCCTGTTTTTACCGTTAATTATAGCTTTAACCTTCAGCGGAAGGCCGAAAAGGTTGATAAAGCCTTCGGCATCCTTCTGATTGTATATGTCTTCCTCGCCGAAGGTGGCGAGTTTTTCCCAGTACAGGGAGTGTTTTGATTTTCTGGAAGAAACAATGATGTTTCCTTTGTACAGTTTAAGTTTTACGGCGCCGCTACAGGTTTTCATGGATTCGTTGACAAAAGCGTCCAGAGACTCTCTAAGCGGAGTAAACCAAAGCCCGTAGTAAGCCAGCTCGGCGTACTTGACCGAGACAAGTTCTTTATAGTGTTTGGTGTCTCTATCAAGGGTCAGCATCTCAAGCTCCCTGAGCGCGAAATCCAAAACCGTGCCGGCGGGCGTTTCATAAACTCCCCTGGACTTCATGCCTACAAGCCTGTTTTCAACGAGGTCAACCCTGCCCACGCCGTTTCTTCCCGCGATTTTATTTAATTTCTCAAAAAGCTCCAGTGGGCCGGTTTTTTTGCCGTTCAGCGCGACCGGTATTCCTTTGACAAATTCAATTTCCACATACTCGGGCCTGTTGGGAGCCTTCTGAGGAGAGACTGTCATCTGAAACATGCTTTCATCGTATTCGTTTTCCAGGTCTTCCAGCACTCCTCCCTCGTAGGAAATATGCAGAAGGTTGGCGTCGGAGGAGTACGGCTTCTCTTTGGATACGGGTATGGGAATATTATGTTTCAGGGCGTAGTCTATCTCGTCCTCGCGGGACTTAAACTCCCACTCTCTCCACGGCGCGATAATTTTAACATCCGGCATAAGGGCCTTAAATGTCAGCTCAAACCTGACCTGGTCATTGCCCTTTCCCGTGGCTCCGTGGCACACGGCATCGGCCTTTTCCTTTTTGGCTATTTCAATAATTTTTTCGGCGATAAGCGGCCTCGCCAGGGAAGTCCCGAGCAGATACTTCTCTTCGTAAACCGCTCCGGCTTTAAGAGCCGGGAATATATAATCCGTGACAAATTCTTTTTTTGCGTCAATTATATAAACCTTGTCAGCTCCGGTGGAAAGCGCTTTTTTTCTAAGGGGCTTTAGCTCTCTGCCCTGGCCTACATCAATGGCGCAGGCAATAACCCTGCACCTGTATTTCTCTTTAAGCCACCTCAAGATGATTGAAGTGTCAAGGCCTCCCGAATAGGCTACTACAACTGTTTTGATATTTTCCATTTTATGGCATCCTCCAGTATTTTTACCGCTGTTTTAATATCCTGTTTGTTTATTATCAAAGGCGGAAGGAACCGCAAAACCGTGTCCTGGGTGCAGTTGATTATAAGTCCTTTGTCCTGGCAGTACTGGACTATATCTCTTCCCGGCTGATTTATCTGCATTCCGATCATAAGCCCAAGTCCCCGGACCTGGGTGATAAGCTCAGGATACTCGCCTTTAAGCCTGACAAGCTTCTCAACTAAATATTTGCCGTTAGCAGTCACGCTTTTAAGGAGCGCCGGAGTCAGCTGCGAAAGGACCTCTTTGGCGGCAGCGCAGCCTACCGGGTTTCCGCCGAATGTTGAGCCGTGGTCGCCATAGGAAAAGGCCGACGCGACATGAGGAACGGCCACGGTAGCGCCCAGCGGAAGGCCGCCGGCGATACTTTTACCGAGACTCATAATATCGGGGGTTACGCCGTAATGCTCAAAGGCGTAAAGCCTGCCCGTCCTGCCGAGGCCCGTCTGCACCTCGTCAAAAATAAGCAGCAGATTATTCTTTTTGCATAATTTTCTAAGGCCTGTTATGAATTTTTTATCCGAGGGCACCACGCCACCTTCTCCAAGCACCGGCTCAAGCATAATAGCGGCTGTTTTTTTGTTTACTAACTTTAAAACAGACTCTATATTGTTGTAATCAGCGTATTTAAACCCGGGCAGCAGCGGTTCAAAACCCGCGTGCATCTTAGGCTGGCCCGTGGCGGTAAGCGTCGCCATAGTCCTGCCGTGGAATGAATTATTAAAGACTATTATCTCGTATTTCCCGCCGTGCAGGCTGCCCCATTTTCTTGCGAGTTTTATCGCGCACTCGTTGGCCTCGGCGCCTGAGTTTGAAATAAAGACTTTGCCGTCAAAGGACGACTCAATAAGCGCGGCGGCAAATTCGGCCATGGGCTTCGTGTAATAATGGTTTGAAGCGTGAATTATCTTTGAGGCCTGCGCCGTTATAGCTTTTACCACCCTCGGGTTGCAGTGGCCCAGGTTGCAGACGCTTATGCCAGAGAAAAAATCCAGGTATCTTTTCCCTGAAGTATCCCAGAGGTATTTGCCTGCGCCTCTTGTAACCTGCAGGTCAAACCTTTTATATGTCTGAAGCATGTATTTATTTTCCAAAGCCTTTATAGTCATATTATTTTTTTATAACGCTCCCTTCCATTTTCGCCAATCCTTTAGAACCGTCAATAATCCAGACTTCCCTGATTCCCGAAAGAACCGCCCGTTTGCAGGCGTTTATTTTCGGGATCATGCCGCCGGTAACAACCTCCGACTTTATCAGCTCATCAATATCGCCTATTTTTATTTCCCGTATTGTCCTGCCTTGGGCGTCAAGCACTCCAGGAACATCAGTCAAAAGTATCAGCCGGCGCGCTTTAAGTTTTATGGCGAGCGCCATCGCCATTGAATCGGCGTTAACATTCAAACTCCTGCCAAGCCTGTCAAAACCAATTGAGGAGACAACCGGCAGAAACTTTGAGCGCAGCAGCGCGCCTATCAGCCCGGTGTCTATTTTTACCGGCTCGCCCACGAAACCGAGCACTGGTATTCTTTTGCAGAGGCATGTTTCGCCGTCCTTGCCCGATATTCCCACGGCTTTAACGCCTCTTTTATTCATCTCGGAAACCATGGACTTGTTTACCTTGCCGCTAAGCACCATCTCAACAAGCTCAAGCACGGGCGCGTCGGTATACCTCAGGCCGCCGACGAATTTTGAAATCAGGCCCAGCTTTTCTATCCAGGTATTGATCTCCGGACCGCCGCCGTGCACGAGCACGGCCTTTTCCCTGCGGCACAGCGCCGCGAACCCGGTAAAGAATTTTTTTCTCGCGCTCTCGTTTTTACTTATGCTTCCGCCGAATTTAATTACTGTCGGAGCCGCTGACATGATATTTTCCTTTCCTTATTCTCACCCCTGCCTCTTGCGCGGGTTACCGTACTCGCACATCTGTTTAAAATCACACTTTGGGCAGTTGGCGGTATTTGGCGTAAATTCAGATTTTAGTATTTTCTGCGCGGTTTCATTTACCAGGACAACCGCCTTATTAATATCCGCGTCGGTTCTTTTCGTGCTTACCTTCTTGTCATGCGCCATAAAATAAAAACTTAAGGTGCCCGGCTCAATTTTTAGCGCTTTTTTGCACGCCAGGGCGTAAAGGCTTATCTGCAGATCGGCATCAACCCTCGCATTGCTCCACAATTCCGCGTGAGTTTTATAATCAATAACCTCATAGCTGCCGTCTTTTAGCCGGTCTATTCTGTCAATAATTCCCCGGAGCCTTATGGCGCCAATGGGAAAATTAAATTCCTTCTCAAGAAAAAGCACTTCCGAATCGTTATCCTTGTTCGCGGCCCAGTAGTTTTCCAGCATCCGCTGGCCTTTTTCAAAATAGTCCTGCACCTGCTGGGGCGAGACGAAGCCTTCGTTTACCCAGCACTTGTCATAACTTTCCATAAGGTCGTCAAAACTTCTGCCGGCGTTAAGGTAATAGTTTTCAAGCGCCTTATGAATGCTCAAGCCCAGGGAGGTCGCGGGGTTTGGAGGAACATGCATGTGATCAAGGTAAATAAACTTGTACTTCCAGGGGCAGAAACGGTAAGCGTTTAACCTGGAATAACTCATCTCCATCGCCGGCTTAAAAAAACTCGGAAAAAGCCTTCTCAGGATATTAAGCATTTTTATAAAAGTCCAAAATAGTATCTCCGTATTTTTCCTGCCTGAATCTTATTAATCCGGGCGGGATGTTAACCGGCTCTTTGTCATGATGCTGGCTGACTATCCAGCCGTCCTTGGCCAGCAGTTTGGCGCGGACGATAAGGGCAAGCACCGGGGTTGTCAAAGACAGCGGTTTCTTTTCGCTGTCTTTGTACGGCGGGCCCATAAAAATCAGGTCAAACGGCTCGCTCAGCCACTCCAGGCCTTTTGTGATATCGGCAAGATTGACTTTCGCCCTGTCAAGCCAGCCGAGATTTTTCAGATTATCCGTTATAAGGGCCGTGTTTCTGCGGGAAGAATCCACAAAAACCGACTTGCCCGCTCCCCGTGAAAGAGCCTCTATGCCGACCGCGCCGGTACCCGCGAACAGGTCAAGAAAACGCGAATCCGCGAGCTTAATTTTAAGAATATCAAACAATGATTTTTTTATTCTCGCAAGAATAGGCCTGACGGAAGGATCATCGTAGGTTTTGAGATATCTCCCTCTGCCCTCTCCGGAAATAATCCGCAAATCGCTCATAAATAATTGTATTTCCTGTTGTAAAGCCGCTGGAATATTCTACTCTTTTTAAGCCATATAGTCAAACAAAATTCATTCATTTTTACGACAATATAACGACTCTCGCGGCCAGCGTAAGATACGGACTGAGCGAAAAATAAACCGGCAGGTTCGGAGATGGCGCTACAAAAGCTGATTTTATCATTCCGAAATGTACTATCCGGCAGCCGGAACGATGTATTTTAGAAATGTCTTTTGGGAATGGCAGGACGAAACTCACATTATGAGATTTAAAACTACAAAAACACTTTGTCATGCCGGAAATGTGTTATCCGGCATCGCTCGAAGAATACCGCACTCTATTGCAAAATCCGGGTTCAACAGAGAAACTCGGGCATAACATAAATTGAGTCTATTGAAAACCCTTAAAAAGGTCCTGTCATTGTGATCTCCCGAAGAGAGAGAAGCAATCTTGGCTTTCCGTCGGCAACGACGAGATTGCTTCGTCGCTACGCTCCTCGCAAAGACGGGCTGAAACACTTTTTCAGCTGACTCAATTTGGGCAGCCATTACTTTTGCCAAAACAAAAGGAGCGCTGACAGTTTCCTGTACGCTCCTGCTTTTATCAAAATTTGGTGGAGCTGAGCAGCGACAAGCGCGGCGAATAGGCCGCGCTGCGCCATGGAGCGGGCGAGCGTCGGCGCGAGCCCTGAACCGCCGACCTCTTTGCGGCGGTATCCCCAAAACAAAAGGAGCGCTGACAGTTTCCTGTACGCTCCCGCTTTTATCAAAATTTGGTGGAGCTGAGCAGCGACAGGCGCGGCGAATAGGCCGCGCTGCGACCTGGAGCGGGCGAGCGTCGGCGCGAGCCCTGAACCGCCGACCTCTTTGCGGCGGTATCCCCAAAACAAAAGGAGCGCTGACAGTTTCCTGTACGCTCCTGCTTTTATCAAAATTTGGTGGAGCTGAGCGGGATTGAACCGCCGACCTCTTCCTTGCCGAGGAAGCGCTCTCCCAGCTGAGCTACAGCCCCATTGTTTACCGGTACTACTTAGGGAGAACAGCAGGGAGTTTAACAAAAAATACCGCGAAAGTCAAATTTCATTTGCGTGATTAACGAATTCCGCGTCCTGATGCAAAGTTTAACTTACAGATACACCATGTCCTGGCTCTGGAAAACAGATAAAAACAAAAGCATATATTCTTTGAGATGCCGCGTCAGCAGATAATTGTTAAGTATATGATTTCTTCCGTTCTCCCCGAGCTTCTTGGCGTACTGAGGGTGATTGAGCAGCTGCTTAATATTGAATGCCGCGCCCTCAACCGTATTGCAGAGCATTCCTGAATACTTATGAGTTACCTGAAGCGGTATCCCTCCGACATTTGAGGCAACCACAGCCTTGCCCTTCCAGAGCGCTTCAGCGACAGTGAGGCCAAAACCTTCCTTGAGGGATTTCTGAAGCACCACCGAAGACGCCCTCTGCAAGGCATTTACGGCTATGTCGTCCTGCGGAAGCATTAAAATATGAATATCCGGATCGCCTGCCGCCCGTTCCTGAACCTCACTAAGCACCGCCAGCCCCTCGGGATCATCCGTCGCGGTCCCTCCCGCGAGCACCAGGCGGCAATCAATGTATTTTTTAACAAGTTTGTAAGCCTCAATAACACCCACGGGGTCTTTAAGCCGGTCAAAACGCGAAATTTGAGTTATTATAGGCTTATCCCTGGGAACGGCATAATTATCAAGAACCGAGTTTATGGCCTCAGGGCTCAGTTCCTTATTCTTATCGCTTAAAGGATCAATGGAGGGAGCGATCAAAAACTGCCGTATTGGAAGTATCTGAGAGAATTTCTGCGACGAGAATACCGCCGCGTCATAATTTTTAATAAATCCGCTTAAAAACGACCACACCTCTTTGTCCGGATTTGAAACATCAATATGGCAGCGCCATATCCACTTGTTAGAACCCTTTTTTTCCACGAGAGCTATGGGCTGAGGATCATGAACAAACATAATATCGCTTGAAAGATTGGCCTCGGCCGCGTTTTTCCTGTTAGTTTCCAAAAACACCTCATAATCCGATTTCAGCAGCTGCTCCCGTTTGCCATGAAGGGCATTATGGAACTTCTTGGTTATTTCATAAAATTTTTTCCCGCCCTTAATGACCTCCCAGCGCGTGTCAACTCCGAGCTCCTTTAAAAGCGGAACCATGCGGTTTAATATTTCAGCCACCCCGCCGCCGACCGCCGTTGAATTGTAATGGCAGACTTTCTTTCCGGCGAGCTTGCCCGCAAGCAGGCGCAGGTCATCAATCGTAGACTGGCCCACAATGGGAGTGTAATCGTCAATTTTGGCCATAATAACTACATCCTTTTCTTTATCAGTTTAATTACCGTTCTTCTGAGATCCTCTAAGGCGTAAGTGTAAGGATCAAGCCTTGTTATCATGTCCGCGAGCTCTTTGTCTCCAATAGAATCCGCTATCCAGTTGGAAAAATCGTTAGACTCTTTTTCAAGCCTCAGGCGCGCCTCAAAAATATGGAAATATATGGAATTTATCGTTATTTTTTCAAGAATCCGGGCGAACTCCGCAAGATTATTAGCCACATAGCTGGTCGGAATAATAAAACTGACCGACTTTAATAGCCAAAATTCCTTGCCGGGGTTCGCGCACCTGTCCGCCGCGTAAGAATTGGCGCTCATGTGTTCCTTCATGACTGAAACTATTTTTTCTCTTAAAGCGCGTATAGTTTTAAACTGAATAATATCTATACTGGACAGCTTTTCGCTTAAAACATCGTCGCCGAGAGCTTCTTTCGCCCAAAACGCGAAATCATTAGGAGGTTCGGGCGACAGGTATTCATGCTGCTGAAGGAATTTGTGCGTGTGATGATATATGCAGGAACCCGGAACCTCCTGCAGGGCGGCAACCATCTCGTTTAAATTACAGATCCGGATGCCGGTTGATTCGGTCAAGTGCAGCCGCGTATAAAAGTGAAACGGCGCGTTAGCCACTACGGTAGCCTCCATGATTGTTACCCGCCTCTTTGAGCCGCAAGATTCGCGATTAACCTGTAAACTCCGCGCGTGTCTTTCACGCCAAACTCAGCGGCCGTGTCATGTTTTTCTCCCACATGAATAGTCAGCGCCGCGCCCCTCAAAGCCTTAAAAGCTTTTTCATCGGTAACATCATCGCCTACATATATCGGCAGAATCGTTTCCCCATGAAACAACTTTAAGATTATATAGAGCGCCGCCCTGCCTTTATCCCAGTTTACCGGAAGGCACACCTCAAACACTTTCTTGCCGGGCAGAATCTTAATCTTTGAAGCTCTCCTGAAGGGCTCAACCAGGTTTTTAAATACGCTTACGGCCCTTTTTTTATCGGCGCCGCTTACAAGCCTGTAATGAAACGCCACCGACAACCCCTTATTCTCAATCAAAACGCCTTTGATTCCGAAGAGAGCCTTCCTCAGGCCCGCCAGAATACCGCGCAAAACGCGGGTTGAAGCGGAACTTTTGGCTATATTTAAATTTATTCCCGGGCCTTTTATCTCAAGGCCGTGGCTGCCGGCGTAAATTATATTTTTCAACCCGACTTTTTCGCGGAGATCCTTTATATCCCTGCCGCTTATTATAACTATTTTAAAATTCCTGTCGCGGGACAGTTTCCTTAGAAGATCCCTGACGCGCGCGGGCATGAACGCCTTATGAGGAGCGTCCGCCAAAGGAGCCAGGGTCCCGTCAAAATCAAGAAATAGAACTGTTTTCATCAGCTTCCCTTTTTCAACGAAGCTATTTCCGAGATAATATTTCCCGCCCAATGAAAAACATTGTTGTCGGAAACAATTTTATTCATATTGCTCATGCGGGCCTTTTTTTCCTCTTCGGGAATTTCAATAGCCAGTTTGATGGCGTCAGCGAACTTTTCGGTTGAATACGGGTTTATCTGCACGGCATCGGCCAATTCTCTCGCGGCCCCGGTAAAACAACTCAGCACCAGCATTCCGCTTGCCCCGTTTTTGGTGGCGACATATTCCTTGGCCACAAGGTTCATGCCGTCATGAAGCGAACTTACGACACAGACATCGGCTATCGCGTAAAAAGGCTTGATCTCATCGCTTGAAAAGTGCTTTTTCATGTATATAATAGGTTTCCATGAGTTATCCGAATGCTTCCAGTTCACTTTGTCAATCAATTCGTCAATCTCTCCCATCAAATCATGGTAGCGCTTTATATGGGTGCGGCTCGGGGCGGCTATCTGGATAAACACGAACTTTCCAATGTACTGCGGATATTTCTCAAGAAAACGGTCAATCGCCTGAATTCTTTCCACTATGCCTTTTGTGTAGTCAATTCTTTCCACTCCCAAACCGACTATTTTACCCTCCAGCTCATACTCTTTTCGTATCGCCTCCATGGATTCAAAATCAGAGGAAGCGGCCTCGTAAGAGTAGTTGTCCACGCTTATCGGGAAAGCCCTGATGAAGGTCTCTTTATTGGCGCGCACAACGCTGAACTTCTCCGTGTCCACTCTGGACTCAAGAAGACGATTTGCCGTATCAAGGAAATTATTGCAGTGATACTGGACATGAAACCCTATAAGATCGCATCCCAGCATGCCGTCAAGAATTTCCTCCTGATAAGGACATATTGAGAAGACCTCGGGATTAGGCCAGGGTATATGCCAAAACAGCGCCACAATCGCGTCGGGCCGCTTCTCTTTTATCATTTTACCCAGCAGCGTGAAATGATAATCCTGAATAAACACGAGGGGATTTTTTGCCGGAAGCTCTTCTAAAATGCTGTCCGCGTATTTCTGGTTCACTTTTTTATACATCTGCCAGTCAGTTTCCCTGAAAACAGGGCGCGTGTAAGTTATATGACACAGGGGCCAGAGGCCTTCATTGGAAAAACCATAATAAAAGCCTCTTTCCTCGTCCTTTGACAGCCAGGTGCGCTTGAGTATATAATGAATGTCGTCCGGGGGCACGCCGAGCTTGCCTTTTGAGTTTGCGAATTTTCTGTCGGCATTGCCGCTGCCCTGAGCCACCCACACGCCGCCGCAGGCCCGCATAACCGGATCAAGGGCGGTAACCACGCCGCTTGCCGGACGAACGCACCTGGGCTTGCCGGTTTTTTCATCAAGTACATGCATATACGGCTCTCTGTTAGACACAAGAAACAGAGAACTTTCTCCGAGCTTGGCGCGCACAAGGTCCTGGAGCCTTTTTTCAGTCCAGAGATCCCCGCTCTCAACGCGGTCTTGAGCCTCCCTGGACACGGTTCGCCGCGCGACGCGCAGTCCGAGAGCCACCTGTTCAACCTCTTTAGCGAGTTTTCCAAGATCTCCTATTTCTTCAAAGGAAAGCTGCTCGTCGGTTTCGCCCTTTTGAAAACGGGTAAACCACTCCGTGAGGCGCTGCACCGGCAGGACAAATATCTGGCGCTGCAGCGGCAGGGTAACTATAATCATCAAAAAGACCAGAACAATCAAAGCTACGCTTATGCCTCTCCACTGTCTGGTAAGAATATTAAAAATATACGATGTATCGTAAACAACCTCAATAAGCCCTACTGTGTTTTCAGCACTGTCCAAAACCGGCAGCACATAACTGTACATGGAGTATTCTTTGTATTTCTCCATCCTTCCGCGAGCTTTTTGTGACCGGGCCACCGAGTCAATGTATGAATTGTCCTTCTGGCCCCAGTCGGCGATTCGTTCCGTCACCGCGAGGATCTTCCCCTCTTTTGAATATATTATACAACCCTGCAGGCGCTCCCTTTTCTGAAACTTGTCCACCAGCAGCTGCGCGCTTCTAAGGTCGCTCTTTTCAAAAACATTTAGCGCGGAAAGCTCCATGCTTTCTGCTACATTTTTAGCCTTGCGCTCCAGATCATCCATGAGCCTTTCCTGCTGAAACCTCACCTGCAGCATTCCAAAACCGGCAAAAACGATTCCTATTATTATTAGAATCGGAAGCATGAACAGCAGCACTCGTCTCATTTATTACCTCTCAAAATAAAAAGCTGAAAACCAGGCTGTCCGGTTATCAGCTATAATACTCATTGCTCTTCCCGGAAAATATATCCGGATGGCGGCCCGACCATCCAACCCTCCGGGGCAACTATACCCCGGACCCTTTTACAAAAGAATTATAGCACGATAATATCATTTAAGCAACCCTCTCTTCCGCGGCGGGCAACCCTTACCTCTCCAAAGCGAACTTAATTCTCGTGGTTCCTATAGGGCTTTTGACAAGCATGACATATATGCCGCTGGCAACCTCAAGGCCGGACTCGTTCTTTCCATCCCAGGAAGAACGGCCGTTAGCCGCCGCGTAGTTCACACTCCTTACCAGGTCCCCTCCGATAGTAAATATTTTTATTTCCGCTTGAGCCGGCAGGTTTGATATAGTCATGCCTTCCGAGTGCTTCCTCGGATTATAGGGATTGGGGAATGTCCTGACCTTCTCCACATTTGTGCCGGGCGCCAACTGCAGTATCGCGAATAAACTCAGATGCCTGGGCCTTGCCACCACGCGCTTGCCCGTTGTATTGGCTATTGACGGCAATACCACCCACCTGCGATTGGACTCATCATAGTATCCTATCACAAATTTAGACGCCTCAAAACCCAGAGCGTCCACATCATGATAATACATCGTCAGGGAAAAATCCTTCCTCGGCTGCAGGGACTTGTCATTGGTGATATTTACCCCGACTTTGGTAGGAACTATCGTCTCGTCGTTTGAACCCGGCACCACCGCCGTGGATACGGACAGCGTCACATCCGACTCAAAAGTGCCGGCCGGTATATCAACCAGCGCGTCGCAATGTTCGCCGTTAAACAGCAAGGCGCATTCCTTTGCGCTGTCTATCACGGCCGACGCAGTCACATTGTATTTCACTTCAAACCCGCCTGGCAGAACCGCGCTGAACACACCGCTTGTCACCGCCACATCCCAAACACCCTTCGCTTTGCCGGAAAGATCTATCCGGCAGGTAATTTTGTCGCTGGTTACCGCCACATTGTCCGCGGCTATGTCGCTTTCGCCGGATTTACGCAATAAAATACTGCTGCCCTCAAGAAAACCCTGTCCGGAAACTGTGACATTCAAAACCGCACCGCTGTAGCTTGATGACGGCGCTATTGAATGAACCTCCATTCCCTTTACCTCAAAACCACCGCTAAGCCTTGATGAAAACGCGCCGCTCGCGACAACTACATCCCAATATCCCGTGGCCTTTAGCGTTAAATCAAACCTGCAGGTTATTTTGTTGCCGCTCACCACAGATACATTCGTCCCAGCTATATCGCTTTCCCCGAACTTTGACAACTTTACCGTTGAACCAGCAAAAAAACCTGTGCCGCCCAAATCCGTTACAGCAACTTCACCGTAATTATATGCCGCCGAAGGCGACACAGAACCTACCGACCAGCCCCCGGACTTTATCTCAAATACACCAGTAGCCGAATTTGTCAGTGCGCCGCTCGTTATCACAATATCCCAAAAACCCACCGCCTTACCGGATAGATCCAGCTCGCAGGTTATCTTACTGGAATTGACAACATTTACATTCGTCGCAAAAGTATCCGGCTGACCGGATTTTGACAACTTTACCGCTGAACCTGCAAGAAAATTTTCTCCGGTCAAATCACTAATTATTACTCCGCCGTTTTCAAAGCCGTAGCCAGGCGTTACCGACAACACTCTCCACAGCCTTCTTACATTTACCGAGCCCTTAAGCTCGCTTCGGTATGATCCGCTGGTCACCGCAACCGTCCAGTACCCGGGCGCCGCGCCGGAAGATAAGTTTATATTAAATGTTATCCGGCTTGAACTTGCAACGCTGACATTTGTCGCCGCCGTCGTACTCCCGTCTACAGAAGCATTGAACATGCTTGCCTGTGCTCCGGCAGGAAAACCCGCACCGCTTAGCGTTATACCCACAGTACCGGTGCTGAATACCGCGCCTGGCGACACGCCGGATATCATATAATTTAACGACGGCGCGCTTGAAGTGGAAGAAACATACTCAACCGCGCCCACATCAGATACCGCGGCGCGCTCAACATTATTAACATCAATCGGAACCCTGGAGGGAAAACGATTTATCAGCACGGAACCATCCAGCGGATAACCGAATTTTGACGAGAGATAATCCGTATCCAACACGCCATAATCCTTGGAATATGTGGCAGGAGAACCGGAATCGGGCCTTTTTGAACCCCACAGAGGGCAAGGCCAGCCACTTTCCACATAAACAGCATTCCTGTAGTGATCGGCTGTCTCTTTATAAATCTGATTAAAATGGTTATGCAAAAATTCATTATTGCTCGTGTTGCCCGGCTCGGCCGAGGGGATAGTTGGGACTCCAACAGCGCTTTCCTGACTCACATAAGCATCAAAAATATTGCCGACAAAAGAAGAATTCGTATAAGTTCCATACATTCCTCCGCAATGACCTATAAATGTGCAGTTCCACATTATCAGATGGTCCCATGAATGATAAAAACTGTGAGGCCCAAAGGAATAAAGATTTGACTCATTTCTCATCGGCGGCTCTCTCATTTCTATAAAAACATTCACAAAAGCGTTGTCGGTCGCCTGTCCGTAGTCAGATCTCGCGAATATTCCCTGATAATGTATATCGGTTGCCTTAAAGTTATATATAATCCGGTTATTGGCTGGTGGCGAGTTTGCGTCAAGTGAAAATACCTGATAGGCGTCGGCATGAAGGCCGGTGGAATTAACCTGTCCCATAGAAGTCGCGTTTATTACCATGGCGGTATTCTGGAATGAATCAACGCCAACCTGCACAAGCTCGGCTCCGCGCACAAGCGCGGCCCTGCGGTATCCATAGTCCGCATCAAATATGTAATCACCCGTGCTATAATGATTATCGGAACTGTGGTTAACGGGGTTGGAATTAACAATATCGTAGCCGGAACCTATTCTCCTGCAGTTATTCGTCCACAGGCGCGTCGCGCTGTCATTGGCGACATAAAGCCCGCTTCCACGGCTCTGCAGAGTAACGCTGTCGTACTTAAGATAACCGGTTGAGAACAAGCCTGTATTTATTATAACATTGTTCCTGTTTGCCGACTGATCCTTAGCTATAGTAAGCCACTCGTTAGTGGTTGACGCGGAAATTCCGGAAACGGAATATGTCCCCTCTTTGAGATAAATAACCGCCCCGTTTGAATTGCCGCCGTTAGCCGCCTGAATCTTAGTTTTGGCAGTGGAAATGGTCTTAAATGGCAGGGAAGAGTTATTAACCGCTCCGGTCGTGTCGTCTCCGGACGGACTGACCCATGCGGACACGGGAGTAAACGCGCTCGCCCCCTCGGCTATCATTGAAAGCGAAAGATTCCGCTTATTGCCGTTATTGTCCTTTGCCTGAGCGTAAATGGTCACCGCGCCGTTAGAAGTAAATTCGGAAGCGGGAAATGATGCCCAATACTCCCATACGCCGGTCTGATCGTTGAGCGACATTGCCGTCACTGTCTTTGTCCCGCTCGCGTATCCCTGGCCTGAGGCCCAGAAATCCACTCTCTCAATACCCGGTTTTGAGAAAGCCACTACGCCAACCTTAAAGGACTGCCCGAATTTTATTCTCTGGTAGGGCACGACATCAAACCTCGCCACGGGCTGAAAGGCCAGCAGAATACCGGAAGAAAAAAACACAGAAAACAATAAAACCCAAACAAACCGCTTTTTAATCATTTGATTTATTATAAAACTAAATTAATAGCTTCCGAAGTAAATATCCTTTGAGTAAGAGCCGTTTTCGCCGAATTCAACTCTTACAAGGAGCGGCATTCCCCCTTTTGGAACCGCTGTCAGGCTCAGCCTGCCCTTTGAAACGATCTCCGAACTTTTATCCGCGAGCTCTCCGCCTTTGATAAAAACCTTAAAAGGCAAAGACTCAAGGCTTTTATCAAGCTTTAAGTCAATTTTAAAGGGCCGGCCGGCAGCTATTTTTTTGGGAACCGATACTGAAATCATACTTTTTTCTCCGCCTGCCAAGCGCTCACCCTCAATTTCAGAGAGTAAAAGCAGGTAAGCGGCGTTATGAGGCAGCCAGTCCTCGCCGCTTGAAGTGCCCTCGCCCCACCATTGAGGCTCGTCATTTGGCCCGCTTCCGACAATGCCGTTAGGTATTATGCCGTTAAGTTTCGGTTTATCAAAATATTCCGCCATTATTTCAGGATTATTGCTCCCGGCGCCCAGCAGCATGCAGTAGTCAAGCGGATTTACACCCAGCACCCAGTTGATCTGGTTATCCGCAAAATCATAAAGCTCGCGGTCTTTTAAAAGCGCCGCGGACTTAAGCGCGACATACGCAAGCCCGAGATGGTCGCAGTTTAGCCCATGATTTGCCGCGGCAGCCTGCTCGGCCTCGGGGCCGGCGAAATAATTCTGTTTGAAAAACAGTTTATCGCCTTGGGCCATTTCAAGCCCGCAGGAGACCTGTCTGTAAGGCGTTTTGGAAGCCATATTTTTGAGATAGTTCTTCGCAAAAACCGAACACGCGTAATAGCAGTCCAGCCACTGCGGGTCATCTTTTGGAAGTATATCGCAGAGGTTAAGCAGGGCGAGGTTTATCGCAATGTTAAATGAAACATATTTGTACCTGAACAGGAAATCGCGGTTTTCGTCCGATCTGAAGAAATCGCCGCAGGCTCCGTTCTCAAAGCTGTCAAAATCTTTTGCCTGCAGGGCGAGCAGTTTAGGCAGCAGCTCGCCGACCCTGGAAATATATTTTTTGTCATTAGTGTATTTGTACAGCTCGCTTGAGGCCCAAAGATAAGCACCGTAATCCCTTGACTCCCGCAAAGCAACGGTATTAAGCCAATCCCAGGCCTTGAAAGCCGTTTTCTCCGCCGCAGACGCAAGCTCCGGCCTGGCCGCTCTGACCTGTTTTGCGCCGCTTAAAAGAGCCGGTATGTTAAACGCCGTGGAAAAAAGGTTCTTGTCTTTATATTTTATCCGAGACAAATCATCGTCCTCGGGACGAAGCGGGTTTATCCTTGCGATGAACTGCTCGTGAGTCATATATTTTGTAAAATCCGCTTCTATTCCGCCCCAGCTTACCGTGCCGTCAGGCTCAGCGACGGCATTGACAAACTCAAGGCCCCATATCAGCTCTTCCAAATCATCCGCGACGCCGTTACCTTCGGAATCCGCGTGATTCAGTCCGCCGCGGTTGTACTCGGCCATGGCAAAAACAAGTGACGGGAGTGACCACATCCTTTTGCTTATGTCAAAAAGGGTATCGTGATACCCGCCCATAACAGGGTCTTTCTTGTGGCAGCGTATGCCGCAGCGCTGATATTTAAGGTAGTTGAGTTCAAGCGGGATTGTATTTGAATAGACCCTGCTGCCTATCTCAAAAGCGTACGAATCCTTTTCATACTCGCGGCCGCCGGCTTTGAGTACAATATGCAGTTTGTACCGGCCCGGAGCGGTCAGGGCCGAAAAATCGCCGGAGAGATAACTGCCGCGCCAGTCGCTGAATTTTTCGTTTATCAACCCTGATTTGAATATCGGAGTACCGTCCGCGGAAAAGACAATAAACTCTCCCCTTAAAGGCGATTCAGGGGATACTCCGTCTAATCTTACGACAAAGCGCTTGGAAGCCTGCGGAAGATAGCCCGCCTGATTGATATTTACGGTTATGCCGGGTTCCTCCGGCAGTTTCTCGCTGTATCCGAACTCGTCAATTTCCAGAAAACCGCGGCGCGGAGCGCCTCTGCTGAGAGCCATATAGAATGATATTATCCTGTCAAGCTTCTGGTCTCCGCCCCAGAGGTAGTGGCAGTCGCCGGCCTTTAAAGAATATGATTTCCAGCTTTCCGCGGAAATATCCGAGATAGGAATTTTTTTGCCGTATACAGAACCGTCGGCGTCAACGAACTTAAGCTCCAGTATTGACCCCTTGGCGTCGCCTTTCATGTGCCACCTGAATTCGCCGGCTTTTCCGAAATCAATCTCAGCGGCGCGGCCCACCTCAACATAGTGATCGTTCCTCAAATCATAATCCAGGCGCAGGGCTACTCCGCCCGCGAAACCCGCGGCGCTTGAGAGCTCTACCGACGCCCGGGGCGCGGAGTTGACCGAGAAAACCGACTTGTCCTGGAAGTTTTCAATGATTTTTTCTGAAGAGAATGCAACCGGCGGCAGGAACAACAAGGCAAGGAAAATTTTCAGAACCCTGATCATAAAGCCCTCCTTGGACATCAGGCTTTTTGCTTATTTTCAAGAACTTCCTTGACCTTTTTTATAACTCTTTCGGACACAAAAGGCTTAACGACATATCCGCGCACGCCTAAATGATACGCAGCGTCCACATTACCCATAAGATCATTTTCGGTGCACATAATGACCGGTATGTCTTCTGTTTTAGGAGAGGATTTAAGGCTTTGCAGAAGCTGAAACCCGTTCATGCGGGGCATATTTACATCCATCATCACCAGGTCCGGATTAAACTTCCTGACTTTCTCCAGGCCCTCAAGGCCGTCAAAAGCGCACTTAACCTCGTAATTCTGGCCCTCCAGCAGATGTTTAAGAAGCTCACTGATGCTCCTGTCGTCTTCAACAATAAGTATTTTTTTCATTAATCCGCCTCTACATCGGAATTTTAAAAATAAACGCGCTGCCTTTTCCCAGTTCGCTATCAACCCGTATGGAACCGCCGTGAGTCTCAACAACCATCTTGCAGAAAGTAAGGCCCAACCCCGTGCCGGTCCTTAAATGCGCCTGTTTTTTCTTGACCTGCACGAACTTCTCAAATATTTTTTCGCGGTATTCCTCGGGTATGCCTTCGCCGTTATCGGCTATGGTTACCTCGGCAAAGCCGTCCGAATTTTTAACCCCCAGCTTAATAACCCCGCCGGAAGAAGTGTGATGAAGAGCGTTCGTAAGAAGATTATTAATAACTCTTTCAATAAGCGACTTATCCATATTCACCGGAGGAATGCTTTTATCAACACTGGCGGTAATTGTTTTTTTCTCGGTAACGGCGAGCGCCTCAAAATGCTGCAGGCGGTCTAAAATAAGCGCCGCGATATCAACGGGTTCTTTTCTGAGCTCAAGTTTTTCCTCTTCCATTTTCGCCACATCCAGAAGGTTCTGTATCATAACAAGCATAGTCTCGCTTGAATTTTTTGCCAAAGATATGATTTTTGCCTGTTCCGCGGTAAAAGCGCCGAGCATGCCTGAATCCAGGTAATCCAGGCTCCCCATAATGCCGCTCAGCGGGCTTTTTAAATCATGAATTATCATTCTAATGAGATCCTGCCGCAGCTGTTCCAGTGATTTTAGATCCCGGGCCATCTTTTCAAAATTATGAGCAAGCTCTTCAAGCTCATCGCCGGTTTTAATGTCAAGTTCTATATCCATTTTGCCGTGGCTTATCTGCGTGGCTCCGGTTTTAAGTATCTCTATCGGGTTAATAATTTTCTGAACGAATTTAAGCCCGGCATAAAGGAATATACCCACAAACACAACTGTCCACAATATTACATTTTGACGCATTCTCCGCACAGGCTCGTATACCTCGCGGGCGGGAATCTGGCTTATTACAGCCCAGCCAAGGCTTGGAAGCGCCTGGTAAAGCGCCACAACCTCCTCGCCTCTCTCGTCGGTGTATTCCCGCCATTCGTCGGAAGTCACTTTTCTGTTTTCTATATAGTCTTTGACTATCGGAAGTTCGGAAAAATTGCTGTGCGCCCAGACCCTCTCCGGCTCGCGGTGAGCGATAAGGTCGCCCTTGTGGCTGACGACAAAGGCCTGTCCCGTATCGCCTATCCTGACTTCGGAGATCCACTGCCACATCTGTTCAAGCTCAAGTTTTGAGACAAGCGCTCCGAAACCGTTAAGCTGGACCCCAAGAACAATATAGGGAGTTCTCTGTCCGGTGAAATATACCTGACTTTTAAAATTTCTTACCCTTAAAGCCGCCTGATACTCCCTGCTGATGCCCTTGGGCGAACCTTTCAGAAGGCCGCTTCTTTTATACTTCCAAAGCTCTCTGCCGGTTTTGTCAATAAGAGCCACCTCGGAAAACGCCGGCCCCTGCTTAATCATTTCCCTCGCGGTTTCCAGCTGGCCCTTGCGAGGCATCCTTGAGATATCCCTGTTAAACGCGAGTAGTTCCTGATGGCGCTCTATCTGTGAGCTTATCCGGTCGGCGACCCTGTTGACGAGTTCCTGCTGCTGATCAAAAATAGATTTTCTTATGGCTTTTCTTGCCGTGGAAGAGATCACAACACTCAAAATGACGGCCGGCAGCACTATCGCGAGAGTGAAGATAATGAGTATTTTGTACCTTAAAGACAGTTTGAGTTCGGAAATAACCGACATTGCGCCTTTCCTCTTATATAAATCTAAAAGAAGGCGTTTACCCTGTAGGGAAACGCCTTCTTTTATTAACTATTTGAGCGGTGCCTTTCAAAAGGCATTATCATGCTATTTATCCTTGGGATATATCTCGGGGATATATTTCTTCACAAGCACCAGCATCTCTTCATCGGATACAACATTGACTCTTCCGGCGGCAAACTCGGCGTCAATCCACTCTTTTATTTTAGCCACTCCCGGATTGGATTTATCCACTTTTTTATCAGCGGGTATGCCAAGCTGGGTATTTAGCCAGAAGGCGATGCCGGCAAGCCCGGAACGGTCGGTTATAGCCACATCAGGAGGCCGGTTCAATATTGTCTCCGTGTCAAAAACATTATAAATTTCCTGGTCTTTCAGAAGCCCGTCGGCGTGAATGCCGGCGCGGGTGACATTGAAATGCGCCCCGACAAACGGCTGCATCGCGGGAATCTTGTAGCCTATTTCTTTCTCAAAATATCTGGCGATCTCGGTTATAACCGAGAGATCCATTCCGTTCTGTATACCGCGCAGCGCGACATATTCCATGCACAGCGCCTCAACCGGAGTATTTCCGGTACGCTCGCCTATACCAAGCAGTGTTCCGTTCACCGCCGAACAGCCGTACAGCCAGGCGAAGGTCGCGTTGGTAAGCCCTCTGTAAAAATCGTTGTGCCCGTGCCACTCAATCCATTCAGACGGAACACCGGCTAAACGGGTAAGGCCGTACATTATACCGTCAACATTTCTCGGAAGCGAAGCTCCCGGGTAAGCCACGCCGAATCCCAGCGTGTCACAGGCCCTTATTTTTATGGGAACCTTTGCCTCGTTTGAAAGCTTCATCAGTTCAAGCGCGAAGGGAACCACAAACCCGTAAAAATCGGCGCGGGTTATATCCTCAAAATGGCACCTTGGAACAATGCCCTCGTTGAGCGCCTCTTTGACAATATGCAGATACATATCCAGAGCCTGGCGGCGCGTCTTTTTCAGCTTTAGAAAAATATGGTAGTCCGAGCAGGAAGTCAGTATTCCTGTTTCTTTAAGCCCGAAGTCCTTAACAAGGCGGAAATCCTCCTTGGTAGCCCGGATCCATGAAGTTATCTGCGGAAATTTGTAACCTTTTTCTTTGCACTTGTTGAGCGCCTTCTTATCCTTATCGGAATACAGAAAGAACTCCGTCTGGCGTATGACGCCGTTGGGCCCGCCCAATCTGTGCATATAGTCAAATAACTGAGAAATCTGTTCAACAGTAAACGGGGGCAGAGCCTGCTGTCCGTCCCTGAAAGTCGTATCCGTAATCCATATTTCCTCAGGTGGATTCATGGGCACAACGCGGTTATTAAAGGGAATCTTAGGTATATCGTTATAGGGAAAGATATCCCTGTAGAGGTTGGGTTCCTTGACATCCTGGAGCTCGTACATATATTCATCGGGCTCAAGAGTTCTTCTGTGTTTGTTAAATCTAAGCATATTATCTCCTAACTAACTATAGCTGCGTCTTTTAGCCTCACCAATGACTTACAACTTATGACTTACAACTTATGACTTACAACTTACCACTTACAACTTATGACTTACAACTTATGACTTACAACTTACCACTTACAACTGCATTTAAATGGCAGGGGTGAGATTTGAACTCACGACCAACGGCTTATGAGTCCGCTGCTCTACCACTGAGCTACCCTGCCAACCGTCTATTTTGAATTTTTTCCCAGAACCGAACGCAAAATACTGCGCCTGCTGATTATCCCGACCAGCCTGTCGTTCTCAATTATTGGGACTCTTCTTAGTTTCTTTTCACCCATAACGAGGCTTATCTTGTCTATATCCGTATCTGGCGGGAAACCCACTACATTAGTGGACATCGCTTCCCTGACCTTAGTGCCGTTGATGTTGCCGCTGAACACGAAGTTCAATATATCGCGCTCAGATATCATTCCGATAACTTTCTTGCCGCTGTCGCAGACGGGCATTCCGCTGATCTTGTTATCCAGCAGAATATCCACCGTCTCATCAAGAGTCGCTTCCGGGCTGGCGCAAAGAACTTCTTTTGTCATGACATCTTTAGCTTTCAGCATGTTCTTTCTCCTTATAGCCGCGAAGAACGCGGCGGAGTTATGATCCATGTCGGGCCGGCTGCTCCCGAATGCCCTGCAAGTTTAAGAAAGCGTGACGAAATCCAGTTTCAAAGCGGGCGTTTCAAGCACAGCCACACCGGCCCTGCCTGTCAGCCAGCCGCCGCATTCACCGGGATTAACCAGGAGAGTCTGACCGATTTTCCTGTGTTCCGGTCTATGCGTGTGGCCAAAAACAATTACATCGTACTTTCCGCTTTTTGCGAGCGCTTCAAGATTTCTCGGCTCATGCATTACCAGAAACCTGACCCCGCCTATGGTTTCCTCGGCCATGCCCTCCGAAATTTTGCCCCAGCCGTTAAGGTTCTCGTACCACATTTTCCTTTCGCCGTCATTATTCCCGAAAACGCCTATAAAACTGGAAGTGAGATTTTTAAACTCTTTGGCGCAAAACGGAGAAATGAAATCCCCGGCATGGAAAACCGCCTCAACATTTTTCTTATTGAAGTAATCCACCGCCTTTTTTATAAGCGGGACATTGTCATGACTGTCGGACATTAAGCCTATTAACATAAATTACTAATAAACCGTTTAATCAACCGCTTCTACCGACTTTACTTCGGGCACTTCCTGCTTTAAAATACGCACCACGCCGTTCTGCAGAGTCATAGTGGCCATGGGGCAGCTGCCGCAGGCGCCAGTCAGCCTTACTTTAACAACGCCGTCGGGAGTTATATCAACCAGCTCAACATTTCCCCCGTCCGCCTGAAGGCTCGGCCTTATTTTATTCAGCGCTTTTTCAACTTTATCTCTCATATATTTCTCCTTTTATCCATACAGCGCGCCCTGCCTCAATCTTTTACGCGAAACAGGGAGTCTATCTTTTCAACAAGCTCTTTCGGTTCAAAAGGTTTTGTGTAAAAAGCCTTAACCTGCGAAAACTTTTCAAATAAAGGCTTGGAAGCGGGCAAAGCTGTTAATACCACCACCGGTATTGAAGAAGTTTTTGAATCCTGGCTCAGCTGGAGTATAAGCGAGTATCCGTCAATACCAGGCAGCAGGACATCCAGTATAAGCAGGTCGGGCTTTTGGCTCTCTAAAATCGCGGGAAGCTTACCCCCGTGCATAGCGCTTGATATTTCGTATCCGGCTGCTTCCAGAGCGCATTTCAAAAGCTCAATTATCTCTTCTTCATCGTCAGCTATAAGTATTTTCTTTCCCATATCATTCCGTTAATACTTTTTTGACATCGGCCGGTATTCTCACGGGTTTAAGGGCCTTGTTCACGAACGGATGCTTCGTTTTTCCCGTTGCTATAAGCCTTGAACCTTCCGTTATCTCGTATTCAAACTCCACGCTCGCGGAACCGACTGACGAAAGCGCGGTGCTGATCTTTATAAGCTCGTCATACCTGGCCGGCGAGTGGTATTTACAGAAGCATTCAATAACGGGCAGATAATACCCGTCCTTTTCCAGCTCCCTGTACGAGAACCCTCTCTGCCTTAACCATTCCGTCCTGCCCCGCTCAAAATAAACAAGGTAGTTCGCGTAATAAACCATGCCCATCTGGTCGGTATCGGCATAAGGCACGCGGATAGTTATTTCGTTTCCTGTCATAATTTAACCGCGGCGGGCTCAGCGGGTTTATTTGTAATATTTCTTCATGTCTTCCAGCGACATGGATTTATAGTCTCCGGCATGTCCGGCCGTGCCGAAATCTTTCATCTTGCCGATAATAATCTGGGTCAGCGAATCTCTGGCGGGCCCGAGATAGTCGCGCGGATCAAACTTTTCCGGTTTGGTCGCGAATACTTCGCGTATGGCCGCGGTCACGGCGAGACGGCCGTCGGTGTCAACATTTATCTTTGAAACGCCCATCGTGATAGACTTCTGGAGATCGGCCATAGGAACGCCGGTCGCACCGGGCATCTTTCCGCCGTATTTATTGACCCGGTCAATGAGTTCCTTGGGAACCGAGGAGGCTCCGTGCAGCACAAGAGGAATATCAATCAGTTCACGCACTTTCTTCAAAACATCAAAGGCGAGGTTTGAGGCGCCTTTGAACTTATAGGCTCCGTGAGAGGTTCCGATGGCAATTGCCAAAGCGTCCAAGCCGGTGTCCTTTACGAACTGGCCGGCCTGTTCCGGGTCGGTAAGATGAATTGATCCCGAGCCCACACCGTCTTCAATTCCGCCCAATCTTCCGATCTCGCCTTCAACGGTCACGCCGAATTTATGAGAATATTCAACAACCGAGCGGGTAACTTTCACATTATAATCGTAATCCGACGGCGTTTTACCGTCTTCCATAAGGGAACCGTCTATCATAACTGAGGAGAAGCCGAGGTCTATGGCCTGCTTGACGCTGTCAAGCGAATTGCCGTGGTCTAAATGCATGGCAACCGGTATTTCCGGGTTTTCTTCCACAGCGGCCAGCATAAGGTGCTTGAGATATGTGAAGTTGCTGTATTTGAGCGCTCCGCGGCTTGCCTGAATTATGACCGGCGACTGAGTGGCTTTCGCTGCCGCCATAATGGCCTGGATCTGCTCCATATTGTTTACATTGTAGGCTCCGACTCCATAGCCTTTCTTCCTTGCTTCGTCTAAGATCTGCTTCATCGGTGTGAGAGACATTTGTTATTCCTCCGCTTGCATTGGCTCATCTTTTGCTTTTGCATCCACTGCACTGTGGCCGGCTATTTCAAAAGGAAGGCTCAATACTTATTTTGTTTTTCCTGACTTTGTTTTCGTTTTGCGCGCGCTCTTTTTCTGCGAGGATAGACTTTCTTCAAAAACGCCTATCCCGCGGTACTTGGCGTAACGGTCGTCGCTGAGTTCCTGCGGCGAAAGCTTTTCCAGCTGGTCTATATGTTTTAATACCGCCTGTTTGATATTTTTGGCGGTTAATTCTCTGTCGGTATGGGCTCCTCCGAGAGGCTCTGAAATAATCTCATCAACTACTCCGGCGGCCTGAAGGTCCTTCGCGCTTACTTTAAGAGCTATCGCGGCCTCCTGGGCCCTGGCGGCGTCCCGGAAAAGTATTGCGGCGCAGCCCTCGGGAGATATCACGGAATAATAGGCGTTTTCCAGCATGAGAATCCTGTTGGCAACCCCAATGCCCAAAGCGCCACCTGATCCGCCTTCGCCGATAACAATGCTTATTACCGGAACCTTCAAATCAGACATGTCTCTTAAATTTCTGGCTATCGCCTCGGCCTGTCCCCTTTCTTCAGCCCCGATCCCGGGATAAGCCCCTGTGGTATCTATGAAAGTTATTACCGGCCTGTTAAATTTTTCGGCGAGCTTCATGACCCGCATGGCCTTTCTGTAGCCTTCCGGGTGAGCCATGCCGAAATTGCGTTCCATATTTTCGTCAATGCTTCTGCCCTTCTGGTGACCTATCACGGCCACGGGGGCCCCGTCTAAAAATGCCAGCCCGCAGACAAGCGCTCTGTCGTCGGCAAACGCTCTGTCGCCGTGAAGCTCCACAAAATCGGTAAATATGGCCCTGACATAATCCATCGTGTAGGGCCTGCTCGGATGACGGGCAACCTGGATTCTCTGCCATGTGGTGAGAGAACCGTATATTTCATTCTGCAGTTTAGAATATTTTTTCTCAAGGTCGGCTATCTCGGGAGCGAGATTCAGCTGGCCCTGCGAAAGCTGGTTCTTAAGCGCTGTTATCCGTTCCTGCATTTCAACAATGGGTTTCTCAAATTCCAGAACCGCTATCTTGTCAGCCATATTATTTTATTCTCCTAAAACCTTCCAACATAGTTAATCTGCAGCACCCTTTCCGCATCCCTGCCGGCGGCGCCCAAATCCCTGCCGGCAAGATCAATGCTGAGATCTGGGGTAATAAAGAACCTCATGCCCATATTGAGCCTGTTCTCGTAAACAAGGTGAATGTTGTCGTATTCGCAGAGCAGTATAACCTTGTCTTCAATATTATACGAGGCATTGATAAACCCATAGACATTATTGGTTTTAAAATCGTTCATGTTGCCGCCCACATTAAAAACCAGCCCGGGAGAAAACGCCTCCCTGCCGAAAACCACAAATATGCCCTTTTCTTTCTGGGCGAATTCGTTTTTGTCCCTGTTATAAAAATATCCCTGGCCGTCATAGCCGAAAGCAAATGCAGGAAGAACCATGTCTCCCTCAAAGGGCCTGATCTTCAGGTATAAGCCGGGCGCGCCGACTATTATATCCTGGCTTGTCCCGATAACTCTGGAGACTTCCCATCCGAAACCAAGATTTACCTTATTAAAAACCCCGAAGTTAAGCCTGGTCAATACTCCGCCCTCGCTGAAGAGCCTGAAATTTAAGTTATATCCGCCGTAGTCCGACATGCCGGTGGCAGGAGTGTCAATGACAAAGGATGTTTCCGAGGCCGTCTCGCTTCTTAGAGGCGAAGCCGCTAAAACAGTTACGATTAAGAAAAAAAACAGCTTTAAATTTCTTTTAAGCATTCCCTGTTTCCTTCCGATTTTTTATTTTTTTCCCGAAGGTTTTGCTGCGGGCTTTGCTCCGGATTTTCCGGTCTTTGGCTGGCTTGCCTGAAGCCTGGAGTAGGCCATCTCTGCGGCTTGTTTGACCCCCTGATCAGGGTCGGACTTGGCCTTTTCAAGCGCGGCCATGGCGTCTTTCCCGCCGATAAGCCCGAGAATCTCAGCCGATCGCATCTTCAGTATGGGATCAACTTCTTTGATTGCTTTGAGCGCCACGGACAGCCCGTCTTTAACGCCCATTTTAGCCAGGGCTCCGGCAGCAGCTATATTTACGGACCTGTTTTCGTCTTTCAGCAAATTTTTAAACGATTCTATGCTTTGCTTATCCATAAAAACGCCGCCGAGCCTGATTGCCTCGGAGCGGACGGTAACATCGGTGTCATTCATGGCCTCGCGTATGGCGGGAAGGGAGGAAGCGTCTTCTATCCTTCCTATCGCGTTTAAGCAGGAACGGCGCATGCCGACATTGGCATCCTTAAGGCCTTCTATAAGCGCGCTGAGAGCCGCGGAATCCCTTATGGAGCCCAGCGCGTTTGCCGCGGCAAAACGCGTGCCGTCATGTTTGTCTTTCAGAGCTTTTATCAAATCAGAGACCGAAGAGCGGTCTCCTATGTAGCCGAGCGCTACGGCGGCGCTCTGCCTCGCGCTGTCCTGCGCGTCACCCGCGAGAACCCCGGCAATCTCTCTGACGGCGGAATTGGCCCTTAACAGGCCGAGAGAATCAAGCGCGGCTATTCTTACAAAAGTGTTTTCGTCTTTTAAAAGTTCTTTTAAGGGCTCAATGGCGGAGCTGTTCCTGATGCCGCCCAAAGCTTCCGCGGCCTGCCTGCGGACCGAGGCGTCTTTATTCTTTATTTTAGCGAGGTTGTCGCTCAAAGGGTCGGAGGCAACAGCCTGCTTAGCGGCCGGCTCTTCCGCCGGTTTGGCAAAGGAAAAGCTGACAAATGCAACGCTGAGCAAACAAACAGCTAATGAAATTTTTGTCATGGCCAAAGGCCTCCTTAACGCACGCTTACATCCCGCTTTCGTTTGGGTTATTTTACATTTTTTGGGAGTTCATGTCAAACCATAAATGGAGGGTGTCAGAAATGGAGTTCCACCGACTCGGAACCGAGCAGTTTTTCAATATCACGGAGGAATTTATCGCTTGATTTTACAAGCAGTTGTGTTTCAATGCAGTATTCTCCCTGCCCTACGGTGGATATTTCAAAAACTACGGGAGAAGATCCCGGATGGGTTGAAATAACCTTCTTTACATTGTCAAGCAGCTCGTCTTCCAGCGCCGTGGCGGTCATTTTTATATGGACATTGCCGGCAAAAGTCGGCAGCCACTGCTTTGCTTCGTCAAGCGACATGATTTCCTCGGCTAAAAGCTCGTTCTGCGAATCGCGTCCCGCGAGCCTGCCTTTAACCACCACTATATTATTGGGCACGATATATTTCGCCAGCCCGTTTTTATAAGATTTCGGAAAAACGACCACTTCAATTTCGCCGAAAAGGTCTTCCAGCTTAAACCTGGCGTACTGTTCCTTTTTTTCCTTGGTAACAAGCTTCTTGGCGCTTGAAATCATTCCGGCGACCCTTATCAGAGGCGAATGCCTCGGGTCATCGGCCGGCTTGGGAAGCTTGTCCAGCCTGTATTTTGAATACACCAGCAGATCATGTTTGTGCTGGGCAAGGGGATGCCCTGAAAGATAAAAGCCCAGCACCTCTTTTTCGTAAGAGAGCGTCATGTGCTCGGACCACGGCTCCACCTTTATTTCACCCTGGACAGAAGCTGAAATCTCACTCGGCGCGAATAACAGGCCCTGCCCTTTGGAAAAGTCCTGTTTATGGCTGTCGGCCCTGCCTATGGAACTTTCCAGTCCCGCCATAAGCTCGGCTCTGAGCGCGCAGCGGTTCCCGCCGAAACAGTCGCAGGCGCCCGCTTTAATAAGCGATTCCAAAACTTTTTTGTTGGCTGCCCGAAGGTCTATTCTGCCTATAAAATCTTCCCAGTTCTTAAAACCGGAACCGTTTTTCCTGGCCTCAACTATGGTTTCCGCCGATCCGGCACCGACATTTTTTATGGCCAGAAGGCCGAACCTTATTTTGCCGTCCTCAATACAGAATTTACCTCCGGATTTCGCAATATCGGGAGGCAGAACCTCTATGCCGGACGACTCGGATTCCTGCAGGTATCCGACCAGCTTGCTTTCCTCGTTTTCCTTGCCGGTCACGGAGTGGCCTATTTCGGAGTTCATCAGGGCCGTCATGTACCGCAAAGGAAAATTAGCCTTAAGATATGCCGTCTGGTAGGCAAGCATGCCGTAGGCGGCCGCGTGGGATTTGTTAAAGCCGTAGCCTCCGAAATGAACTATCTGCTCAAACATTTTTTCGGCTGTTTTTTTCTCTACACCTTTACCCTTGGCTCCCTGAATAAAGTTTTCCCTCTGTTTCTCTATCTCCTCGGGGATCTTTTTACCCATGGCTCTTCGCAGAGAATCGGCCTGGCCCGCGGTAAAACCCGCGAGATCGGTGGCTATGCGCATAACCTGTTCCTGGTAAACTATTACGCCGTAAGTGTCTTTAAGTATCGGTTCAAGTATGGGGTGCTCGTAACGGACTTTCACCTTGCCGTGTTTTCTTGCCACAAAATCGTCTATCATGCCGGAACCCATGGGGCCGGGCCGGTAAAGAGAAATTAAAGCGATAATGTCTTCAATATTCGTAGGGACGAGTTTTCTCAGCAGGTCCCTCATGCCCCGCGATTCCAGCTGAAACACCCCAAGAGTCCTGGCTTCCTTAAAAAGGTCAAAGGTTTTTTTGTCGTCAATTTTTATGGCGGGAAGTGAAAAATCCGGCTGAATTTCAGCCTTTACCAGGTCCACCGTGTCTTCTATTACCGTCAGAGTTTTCAAACCGAGGAAGTCCACCTTCAGAAGGCCCAGTTTGGGAAGCATATTGCCGTCGTACTGGGTTGTTACCACATCGCGGCTGCCCACGGCAAGAGGAGAATACTTTGTAATCTCCTCGTTTGCTATAACCATGCCGGCCGCGTGTACCCCGGTGTGGCGTTTTAAACCCTCAAGTTTCTGGGAGGTCGCAAGAAGCCTGCCGACCCGGTCGTCTGATTTCGCGAGGTTTTTAAGCTCCGGCACGGACTGCAAAGCCCCGTAGATATTGCTGCCGAAAGGAACCATCTTTGCTATCCTGTCGGATTCGCTGACAGGGAACCCCATGACTCTTGCGACATCTCTTATCACAAGCCTCGCCTGCATGGAGCCGAAAGTAATTATCTGGGCGCAGTTATTGTGGCCGTATTTGTTCCTTACATATTCAATGACGCGGTCTCTGCCGGAATCCGCGAAATCTATGTCAAGGTCCGGCATGGTGCGGCGGTCGGGGTTTAAAAATCGCTCAAAAAGAAGCCCGTAATGCAGGGGACAGATATCGGTTATGCCCAGGGTATAGGCCACGATAGAACCGGCACCCGAACCTCTCCCGGGGCCCACAGGAATTTTATTTGATTTGGCGTAGTGTATGAAATCCCAGACTATCAGGAAATAGGCCGCGAAACCCATCTTATTTATAATTGAAAGTTCATGAACCAGCCTTTTCTCGTGGACCTCCGTAACGGTTCCGTATCTTTTCTTGAGGCCTTCGCGGCAGAGTTTCTCAAGGTACGATTCGGCACTCTCGCCTTTTGGAACCGGATAATTGGGCAGAAGGAGTTTATCAAAAGTCAGGTCCAGGTTCACTTTTTCGGCGATCTCAACGGTATTTCTGGTCGCCTGCGGGGCATAGTCAAAAAGCTTTATCATTTCGTGCGGCGGTTTGTAGTAGAACTGGTCGGAAGAAAAGCGCATCCTGTCTGGCTCGTCTAAAGTCTTACCCGTGCCGATGCAGAGCAGAACATCGTGGTCAAAGGCATCCTCTCTTTTCAGAAAATGGCAGTCATTTGTCGCGGCAAGGCCCAGCCCCATTTTTTTGGAGAGCTCCATCAGATGAGGTATTACCTTTTTCTGTTCTTCAAGCCCGTTGTCCATTATCTCAATGTAGTATGAATCCTTTCCGAAAATATCCCTGTATTCGCCGGCGACGCTTTCCGCCTCTTTTATTTTATCCTTGAGGTAATGGTTGGCCACCTCGCCCTGCAGACAGCCTGAAAGCGCTATAAGTCCCTTGGAATGTTTTTTTATGAGTTCCTTGTCCACCCTGGGCTTGTAATAAAAACCTTCCAGAAACCCGGCGCTCACCAGCGCAAGCAGGTTCTGGTATCCTTCAAAATCTTTCGCCAGAAGCGTGAGATGGTAATAGACCTGGGAGTTTCTCTCAACTTTTTTGTCAAACCGCGAGCCGGGAGCGACATAAACCTCGCAGCCGATTATAGGCTTTATCCCGATTTCTTTACAGCCCATATAAAATTCCATGGCGCCGTACATGTTGCCATGGTCGGTAATAGCGAGGGCCGGCATATTATACTGGCGCGCGATAGTATTGAGCAGTTCGGCGGGTTTTCCCCGGTCGTCTAAAATGCGGCAGGCGCCGTCAAGGAGGGAATATTCCGTGTGATTATGCAAATGAATGAAATCAGAATGAGATAAATCTTTATGGGGTGTCATATTATTTTCTTGCTCTGGGCTAATGATTCAACAGGTTGTCTCGGATTGGCTTCCGGTAGGTTTATTATATTTTGTTTTGCGCGCGAGGTCAAGCGCTGCCTTTTTTAGCAACAACAACCCTGCCCCTGCCGGCGCGCTTCGCGCTATAGAGCGCCTTGTCCGCCGCTACAAGCAGTTCGTGGGCCGTATCGCCGTGCTTAGGGAAGACGGCAACACCCGCCGAGATTCCTATCAGCTTGCCCGGGCTTTCCCCAATTTTAAAATCCATGTTTTTTATGTCTGAGGCGACAAATTCCGCAAAACGAAGCGAAGCGTCCCGCGAAGCCTCGGGAAGTATTATTATAAACTCGTCGCCGCCGTACCGGCAGGCGACATCGCTGCCTCTTATCTTTTTTAGCACGAAATCGCCGACCTTGCGGAGAATATTGTCTCCCGCCTCATGGCCCAGCGTATCGTTGTACTCCTTGAAATGGTCCAGATCAAACATCAGTATCCCGAGAGACGCCTTATTTCTTTTAGCGCGCTGAATCTCAAGCTCAAGCGATTGCTCCATGAAACGCCTGTTGAAAAGCCCCGTAAGCGAGTCCTTTATGGAATATTCCTGAAGCTTTTCCATCAGTTTGAGCCTTGAAAGCGAAACGCCGAGCCTTTCAGAAAACCTCAGTATGGAGCTGCTTCTGGACTCTTCGCTTCCCCAGACATCAAAACTGTTCTCTTTAAGAGCGGAGAAATTTACGACCCCGATTATGTCGTTCTCGGAACCCAGCGGCACGCAGAGATACGCGCCTTTTTCATCCCCCATATGCTTACAGCGCAGGCCCTTCGCCTCGTCAGTCGCGAAATAATGCTTTGCGAATTTCAAAGCGCAGCAGTCGTCATTGATCATGATATTGGAGCTCGGTTTTCTTCCTCCCCAGGAAACCACGGCCTCAAGGAAGGTTTTTGAAGGATTGTACAAATACAGAACTCCCGCCAATTGCGGATAGAGCCTGTGAGCGAACTGTGCTATGACGGGGTAGGCGTCATTGAAACTCATACAGGACTGCAGTATCTCCACCATCTGCCTTAAAACATCCAGCTCTTTGTTGTTTCTCTCCAGCTCTTTGGTCCAGTAAAGCAACAGCTCGTTGGACCTGCTCAGTTCGGAGGTACGAACCATAACTTTGGTTTCAAGGTCTTCCTTGGCCCTGCCGAGTTCTTCCTGCGCTCTTCTGTGCTCTTCAAGCTCCTTCTGCAGTTTTTTATTTACTTCACTCAGTTCCTGCGTCCTCTCAAATATTTTCCGGGAAAGATTCGAGCTGTAAGAATCTATATATTCCTTATAACTTTTCAAGTCGCCGGCCATTTTCGCGAAAGAATTTACAAGCTTTCCCACTTCATCGTTTGAAGCACTCCTTAAGTTTACATTGTATTCACCTTTTGACACCGCGTTCGCGGCTTTACTTAACTGCTCTATTGGAATTGAGACAGAGAGAGCGAACAGATAAATCGCCAATAATCCCAATATCGCGGTAAAGGCAAAAATCATAACGGTTTTCTTTAGCATTTCGTTCACAGGTTTTATCACTGCGCTCATCGGCTGCCTTAGAATCATAACCCAGTCATTACCTTTGAAATCCTCATAACCGGGCTCGGCATAAAAGACATACAGATAATTATCATTTATTCCGCTGCCGTGTCTTTTGCCCTTTCTAATTTGAGCGTTAACCAGGTTCCAGGCGGGCGCTGTTTTGTCAAGCACCAGGCTTTCATCATAATTTGAAAATATCACAAGCCCGTCTTTATTAGCCAGGTCAACTTTAGCTCCGAGAGCCTTGTCTCCTTCCAAAAACCTCGCGGAGATTAATTCGTGCAAAACACCCAGCATCATTCTGGCGATCAGGAAACCCTGTTTTTCACCGTCAACATCCCTGACATATTTAACAAAATACAGCGCCTCTTTATCTCCGTAATCAAGAATATCGGCACCCATGATAAACCTGCTGTCGCCTTCAAGAGGCGAGAAGCGCTTACTGAAACGGAACCGTTCGCCGATATATTTACCCGTGGTGCTTGCCACCTTTATGTCGTCGGAATCAAAATAATCAAGTGACTTGTAGGCCGGATAAATGGACCTGAAGTCCCTGAATATTTTTCCTATCACCGCGCCGTTATAGACACCCGACAGGGAAGCGGAAAGCATCTCCATATCAAGCATTCGTTCATAAAACAACTGGTCAATATCAATAAAAACATGAAAAGCCGACTTCCTCAGGCTGGCCGCCGCGTTCTCTTCCAGCGTTTTCCGGACCATAGAATAACTGACTAATATGGCGACAGAATATATCGCTAATAAAACAGAGAAGAACAAGAGGGTTAATTTGACTGAGAATTTCATTTGTCAGCGCCCCATAAAAAAATAAACAAAAAAAACCGCGCCTCTGTTCGCGCGGTTATGGTTTCGGAATTTTTTATCATATAAGCCTCCGGCACCGCTATGGCAATGCGGTCCCGAGAAAACTGCTTTTATTGCAAAGTTTTTTTATAAAGCATGAGCCTGTAAGACTTAAACCTGGCAAAATTATCGGCGTTTCTTTCGCCGCTGAAATACTTCTTATTAATCTTGGCTATTTTCTTCTTGAACTTCCATAGCAGTATCCCGTAAAGGAAGGGATGCCGTGAATGGATAAAATCAAAAAGCATGTTCCATATCGGGTGGCCGACCTGTTTTAGCATATCATCAATAAGGGCGAGGTTCGGGGCCGTCTGCTTCGTTATATCGGTATCTTTCTGGAGCTGGAAAGGGTATTTTACCACCGTGGAATAGAATTCCTTCAGGTCATGGCCGCCGCCGAGCGCGCTTTCCCCCACGGCATCCGTTTTAAAGAAATCACAGATCAGCATGTAACCGCCGGGTTTTAAAAACTTGACCGTCTGCTGCATGGCGTTGGCCAGGTGTATATACTGGAAGCTTTCGCTGAAAATTACAATATCGTATTTTTTATCAGTCTCAACCTGTTCGTAGGTGCTCTCAAAGAATTCGCACTTATTATCAACAAGTTTTTTTGCTTCATTGGTAAGAATGGAACTGGGAGATACGCAGTCAACGCTGTAGCCTTTGGCGATCAGCCTGCTGGCGAGAGATCCAGCACCGCAACCGACATCCAGCACCGATTTTACTTCGGGCGGTATAGCCGACAAAATAAGCCCGGAGTGATTCTCCTGCGCTATGGTTATGTTAGATATATCTACTTTAAGCCCGTCCGGCCAGTAACCGTAATGCAGGTCGTTAGTCTTAAAAAAGTACTTGCCGAATATTATGGCCGAGGCCAGCCCGACTTCCTTTGAATCTATTTTTTTAATTTTATTCATTTTAGTGCTGACAGTCTACATTATTTTTACGGCTTTTTCAACATATGCCGCCCCCTCATGCCGCAGCCCTCGCTGACCCCGAATTTTTCCGCTATCAGCACCGACGACGGCTTTACGGTAAACTCGCCGTATTTTTTATTTAATTCATATATTTGTTCGGAAAGAACCCTGCTTTTATTTATGTCATCCAGCAGAAACTGCTGGCCGTCATCGCGCGACAGGCCGCTTACCCGGATACCAACAAGCCGGACCGGGCCGGACAGGGGGAGCGCGGCAGCCAGTATATTTTTTGCGGCGCCGTATATCTCCTCGGGTGTTTTTACGCCATTTTTTAATATATTCTGTTTTGAAAATGTCCGAAAATCCCCGTAGCGTATAACTATGGAAACCGTGCCTCCCGTAAGGCCGTAGCGCCTTAGCCTCTCGCCGGTTTTCTGCGAGAGCATCATAAGGTAAGACCTGACTACCGACATATCCCTGGTGTCGCGGGGCAGGGTGTGAGAGTGTCCCACGGATTTTATCTGGTCGTTCTCGGAATATTTTTTTACTCCCGCGTAGTCAAGCCCCAAACCGACATTTTTAAGGTAACTGCCCATGACGCCGAAATGAAACCTCAGGAAATCTTCGGAAGCGGCGCCGAGGCGCCCTGCCGTATAAATGCCCAGAAGCCTGAGTTTTGCCGATGTCTTGCGGCCCACGCCCACCCCCTGCAGCTCCTCCACGGGCAGGTTTTCAAGAAAGGCAGCCGCGGAACCGCTTTTTATCTCCACGAGCCCGTCCGGCTTCTCAAGTTTACTGGCCAGTTTTGCTATAACCTTGTTGGGCCCGATGCCCGCCGAGCACAGAAGGCCGAGCTCATTTTTAATGCGGCCTTTCATTTTTTTCGCCACATCTTTAGCACTGACACCTTTTGAGCAGAGGTGCGTGATGTCCATAAAACACTCGTCTATGGAAAAAGGCTCCACCTGATCGGAAAAATCCAGCAGTATTTTATGTATCTTTAGAGAGGTGTCCACATACTTATCCATATTGCCGCAAACGGCTATAACCTGAGGGCAGAGCGCCCTGGCTTCGTAAAGCGACATCGCGGTTTTAACGCCGAATTTTCTCGCTTCGTAAGAAGCGGTAGTCACAACCGTGCGGCCCTCGCCGCAGACGACTATCGGCTTGCCGCGGAGCAGGGGATTGGAAACCTGTTCAACGGAGGCGAAATACGCGTTCATGTCTATAAGCACTATGGATTTTTCCATACAGGTTAAAGGACGGAGGTTTTCTCAAGCCGCCAGACAAGAGAGTTCTTGTCCAGGGAAAGCTCAAAGGAGGTGGCACCGTCTGAGACCGCGAAACAGGCCAGGTCTTTTTCGCCGGCCCTTGAGTTCCAGATATAGGAAACTTCTTTTATCTCGTATTTTCTGTTCTTCCAGACGAACCACCGGGGGTTTACGGAATTTTTCTTAAACACGGCGGCGACATCTATTATCTCGTTTATATCAACTGTTTCCATAAAGACGCTCCGGACTCACTGGATTTTTCTTGAAAGGTGCACCACTTTTCCGAGGATTATAATAACAGGGGCCCGTATAGGCTTGTATTTAGGGTTTGTGGACTCAAGAAAAATATGGCCGTCTTTTTTCCTGAACCTTTTTACGGCGCCTTCGCCGTCCACCATGGCCACGACTATGTCTCCGTCGTCCGCGACGGGCTGTTTTCTTACAATGAGCGTATCGTTTTCAAATATGCCGGAACCCGTCATGCTGTCGCCGCGGACTTTAAGGGCAAAATGCTCTCCCCCGCTTAAAATGCCGCTTTCCACATAAACATGGCCCTCGGCCGATTCCCCGGGACTGTCGGGGATACCCGCCATTACCCTGCCCAGAACCGGCACGGCGGAAAGAGGCCTTCTGCCGGCTATATCTATGCCCCGCGATAAACCGGGCGTGTGGCGCAGGTACCCCTTTCTTACAAGGGCCCGCAGGTGTTTCTGGGCCGGGCCTATGGTTATGCCGAAATGGGAAGAAACCTCTCTGACTGTGGGCGCGTGGCCGAACTCGTCAAAGTGCGATTTTATGTAATCCAGTATGCTTTTTTGCCTCGCGGTTATATATTTCATATAAAATACATTGAATTATCGGCAGAATGAAACTCCGCACCCACAAGGGGTGCGGTATCTTAGCTATGCTTAATTTCAGGTGCAAACTTATACTTTCCACAACAGTCAACTACGTCTCCTCCGCACCTCAAGAGGTGCGGTATCCGACAGAGGAATAGAGAAATGAATATAGCATACATTTGTATCCCTGTCAAGGCATCCCAAGAAACCTACCCCACCCGCCCCATCTGAGTGTCCAGAGCCTGACGGTAAAGATTTCCATAGACATGTAAAGTCACCCTGAACCAAGTGAAGGGGCCCGTCTTTCATCCAACGACGAGATTCTTCTCTCCCTGCGGGAGATCAGAAGGACCGCGCCGCCTTACCAGAGGCCGGGCACAAACAAACCGTAACGGCAAAATAAAAAAAACCGTGCCATAAAAAAACACGGTTTTATATATTTTTTCAGTCTAAAACTACACTTTTGGCTCTACGGAGACCAGCTTTATGTCAAATATCAGCTCCTTGCCGGCCATCGGGTGGTTTAAATCCACTACTATATCGGTTTCCGAAACATCCATAATTGTCGCCGGCACGCTGCCGCCGTTCGGAAGATGAAGCGTCAGCACCATTCCGTTCTGCGGCTTCAGATTGTCAGGCAAAAGGTTCTTGCCGAATTTCCTGACAAGGCTCTCGTCTCTGGGGCCGTAAGCGTTTTCCGCGGCTATCGTTATTGTTTTCTGCTCATTTAAGCTCATATCTTCAACTGCCACTTCAAAACCCGCTATCAGCCTGCCGTCGCCTAACACAAACTCCAGAGGCTCACCTTCTTTTGACTTATCAAAAACAGTGCCGTCATTGAACCTGCCGGTGTACTCAACTTTAACTTTTGACCCTACGCTTACCGCCATAAAATTCCCCTTTTAAGATTTTATTAAATTCCTGGACTTTAACATTATGGTTTTTACGGCCGGATAGCTGGCCGCCGCTACAAACAATGAAACAACCATGCTTCCGGTCAAATAAATCATAGTTATGCTGCCTATTTCGCCGTAGAAATGGCCGTTCCTGACAGCCTCTATTATCATCTTTGAATCCCGCGAAAAAATAAGCCCGCCGGCAAGCGCGCTTAAACCCCAGAAAAACGGCGTTGTCAACGGGTTCATCACTATAAAGGAACCGGCTATAGCCGAGACATAATTAAGCCTGAAAACAGCGCAGAGGGCCACCGCCAGAACCGTGCCTGCCCCGAAAGTCGGGAACACGCCCAGGAAAGCCCCGACCGAAAAACCAAGCGCTACCTTGTGCGGGCTGTCGTTTGAATGAAGGAGCTTATGCCAGTAATTTTTTATTTTTTCTTTTAATAACATAATTTATTCAAGTGCAGCGCCACCGGCCCTGCGCTTCATTTCAACTTTCTTTGCGCGCGCAAAGAAAGTAACAAAGAAACGCGCTCCCCGGTCCATTCGCAAAACTGTTTTCGGCAGGTTTGAACTCGTCCGTCGGCTTCGCCAGGACGGACTCAGACATGCAAACCTGAGACAACCCGAAAAAGTTTTAGCTCATAACCGGACCGAAAGGAGTTTTCATAAAACCGATTTAACTGCGCGGCAATAAGCGGAGAATTATATCTGAACTGATTCGGTAAGCACAGTCACGCGGCCTTTCTTTACTTCCAGCACTCCGCTTTTTATTTTAAAAACCCTGGCGCTGCCCGAGGCTTCGGCTACGGAAACAGTTCCGCGCCTGAGATGAGCCAAAAGATCCGCGTGTCCCGGGAGTATGCCGAGTTCGCCGTTCTCGGCGGGGCATACCAGGGACGACACGGCCCCGCTGAAAACTATTTTTTCCGGCGTAATGATTTCAAGCGTTAAAATGTTAGCCATTTTTATTGCATTTTTTTGCCGCGTTCAACGACTTCCTCTATGGTCCCAGCCATCATGAAAGCCTGCTCCGGAAGGCTGTCGTGTTTGCCCTCAAGTATTTCCTTAAAACCCCGTATGCTGTCTTTTAGCGCCACAAACCTGCCTTCCTGCCCCGTAAACTCCTTGGCGACCGAGAACGGCTGAGAAAGAAAGTTCTGTATTTTTCGGGCCCTGGCCACTATAGCCTTATCTTCTTCCGAAAGCTCGTCAACTCCGAGTATAGCGATAATATCCTGAAGATCTTTATAGCGCTGAAGTATCTTCTGGGTTCCGCGCGCCACATCGTAATGTTCCTGCCCGACAATGTTGGGGTCAAGTATGCGGCTGGTGGAGTCAAGCGGGTCAACCGCCGGATAAATACCTATCTGCACCATCTGACGGGAGAGCACTACCGACGCGTCCAGGTGAGTAAAGGTCGTGGCTACTCCGGGGTCCGTCAGGTCGTCAGCGGGGACATAGACGGCCTGAACGCTCGTAATGGAACCGTTTTTAGTGGAGGTGATACGCTCCTGCAAAAGCCCCATTTCGGTTCCGAGCGTAGGCTGATAACCCACGGCCGAAGGCAGCCTGCCCAGAAGAGCCGAAACCTCGGCGCCGGCAAGCACGAACCTGAAGACATTGTCCACGAACAACAGCACATCCTGATTTTCATTATCCCTGAAATATTCCGCCTGGGTAAGACCGGTAAGCGCCACTCTTAAACGCGCGCCCGGCGGCTCATTCATCTGCCCGTAAACAAGGACGGTTTTATCTAAAACCTTGGACTGCTTCATTTCAAGCCAGAGGTCGTTTCCCTCTCTGGTGCGCTCGCCCACTCCGGAAAATATGGAAACACCGCCGTGCTGTTTGGCGACATTGTGAATAAGCTCCATGATCACAACGGTTTTTCCCACGCCCGCGCCTCCGAAAAGGCCGACTTTACCGCCCTTCATAAAGGGCGTCAGAAGATCAATGGATTTTATGCCGGTTTCAAAAATCTGCGGCTCGGCCTGCTGGTCCGAAAACTCAGGCGGCTGTCTGTGAATCGGCAGGAATTTGTCAGTCTTGATCTCGCCGAGATAATCTATGGGCTCTCCCAGCACATTCATAATTCTTCCCAGGCACGCTTTGCCCACCGGGACAGTAATAGCCCCGCCGGTATCAATTACTTTCGTGCCGCGGCTTAACCCTTCGGTTGAACCAAGCGCTATGGTTCTTACGGTATTGTCGCCTAAATCCGAGACGACCTCCAGAACCACATTTATTTCCTCTTCATTTCCGCCGCGCTGTATTTTCTGGGATATCTTTAACGCGTTAAGGATCTCGGGCACTCTGGTTTCAAACCTGCAATCCACCACGGGCCCTATGACCTGGACTACTTTTCCCTCGTTCATTTTTTCCTCGCTTAAATATTATTTATATAGAATTTGAAACAAGCTCTGCCAGTTCACTGGTAATTTTTTCCTGACGCAGTTTGTTTGCCTGCAGAGTCAGCTGGCTTATAACTTCCTGGGCATTGTTCGTGGCGTTTTCCATAGACGACATCCTTGCCGCGTGCTCGGCGGCAGAAGAATCGGAAAGTATGCCGTAGAGCATAGCCTTTAAATAATAAGGTATCATCAGCTCCGTCATTTTAAGGTCGCCGGGCTCAAAAAGGCAGTTCGGAACCGCGGCCTTCGCGGGAATTTCAAAAGGCATAAGCCTTTTGATCACAACCGGCTGCTGAATAATATTTTTGAAAGTGGAATGCAGAACGAATACTTCCTTGATATTCTCGTACAAAAACAACTCCAGAAGCCTGCAGGCGATCTCCGAGGCATCGGCAAAACCCGGCGCGCCCGAAGAGTTTTGAAACTCATAATCCACCCTGATGCCCCTGTGAGCCATGACGCTTTTAATCTTTTTTCCGACCGCTACAATTTCTATCTTTTTGGAAGGGTTTTCAGCGATAAAATCAAAGGCTTTTCGGATGATGTTTGAGTTATAGCTTCCGCAAAGCCCGCGGTCCGATGTGACAACAACCAATACCGTCTTGCCCCTCTTTTTTTCTTCAAAAAGAGAGAATATGCTGGAAAGCTCCGGCTCCCGGGCTTTAAGCTCGCCGTAATTTGCCGCGAGCGTAGAAAGCAGAGAAGACATCCTCTCGGCAAAAGGCCTGGACGCGGACAGCCTCTCCCGGGCGTGCTTAAGCTTAATGGAAGAAACCATCTTCATGGCCTTGGTAATCTGCTGAATTGATTTGACTGTTTTTGTTTTACGCCTTAAGCCGCGAAGCGAAATCATTATTAAACTCTTTTATTGCCGCGTCTAAAGCCGCGGCCGTTTCATCGGAAATAGCCTTTGTCTGTTTTATTTCAGATACAAGATTGCCGTATTTTGAATCCATGAACTTGAGCAATTCGCCTTCGTACCGCAGGAGCGAATCAACGGGCAGTTCGTCCAAAAATCCGTTTACTCCGGCGTAGATTATTACAATCTGTTTTTCAACCGGCATCGGCTTATGCTGGCCCTGCTTTAATATTTCCGACATTCTTTCGCCGCGCGAAAGCTGCTGCTTGGTGGATTTGTCCAGGTCGCTTGAGAACTGAGCGAAAGCCGCAAGGGCGCTGTACTGGGCCAGGTCAATTCTCAGCTTTCCGGCTACCCGGCGCATGGCCTTTATCTGAGCAGAGCCTCCGACTCGGGAAACCGACAATCCCGCGTTAATGGCGGGCCTTATTCCCGAATAGAAAAGGTTGGATTCAAGGTATATCTGTCCGTCGGTAATGGATATTACATTCGTGGGAATATAAGCCGATATGTCGCCGGCCTGCGTTTCAATAATAGGCAGAGCCGTAAGAGATCCCCCGCCGTTCTTTTCGTTTAATTTACACGCTCTTTCCAGAAGCCTGGAATGCAGGTAAAAAACATCGCCCGGGTAGGCCTCTCTGCCCGGCGGGCGGCGCAGAAGCAGGGAAAGCTGCCTGTAAGCCTGGGCGTGCTTGCTTAGATCGTCGTAAATGCACAGGACATCCTGGCCCTTCCACATAAAATACTCGCCCATGGCGCAGCCTGAATAGGGAGCTATGTACTGCAGAGGAGCCGGATCGGAAGAAGTCGCATTTACCACGATGGTGTACTCCATGGCGCCGTTGTCTTCAAGAGTTTTAACCATTCTGGCGATAACCGACTGTTTCTGGCCTATGGCGACATATATGCAGATCGGCCGTTTTGCCTCGTTTTTCTGGTTAATTATGGCGTCAATGGCGAGCACCGATTTTCCGGTCTGCCTGTCGCCTATGATAAGCTCTCTCTGGCCGCGGCCTATCGGAATCATTGAATCAATGGCCTTCCAGCCGGTCTGTAGCGGTTCTCTCACCGGCTGTCTTTCAACCACATGAGGAGCTATAACTTCAATAAGCCTGTTATTTTTTGTCTTAATCGGGCCCTTGCCGTCAAGCGGAGCGCCCAGAGGGCTCACCACCCGCCCGAGAAGCTCCTCTCCGACGGGAACTTCCATAACCTTTCTGGTGCGCTTGACCTGGTCTCCCTCTTTAATCAGCTTGTCGGCACCAAAAAGCACGCAGCTCACGGTCTCATTTTCCAGATTCATAACCATGCCGAAAAGCCCGTTGGGAAACTCAAGCAGTTCGCCCATCAATACATCGTCTAACCCCTGCAGAAGCGCCACGCCGTCTCCGACGCGCAGGACATAGCCGACCTCGCTGAGTTCTATTTTGGACTCGTATTTCTCAAGCTGCTGCCTGATAAGGCCCACCACTTCTTCTCTCTGGATCGTCATTTTAATTCCTCTGTGATCTCATTTCTTATTATCTTCAGTTGCCTGCTAAGGCTCGCGTCAATCACTTTATCTTCGTACTTTATCAAAAGCCCGGCCAGAAGGCTCCCGTCTACCTCGTAGGAGGCCTCGGGTTTTCTTCCAAACATCTTTTTAAGCTTACTCTCAAGCAGAGAGCGGGACGGCTCGTCAAGCGGGTGAGCCGAGAATACGCGCACCGGCGCTCTTCCTTTCGCGCTGTCTAAGACCTTTTTGTATTCGGCGGCTATAGAGGGCAGAAGGCCAAACGCCTTTCTTCTCACGCATAGATCCAGAAAATTCTTAAAAAGCCGGCTTCCGTGAAACGCCCTGGCAACCAGCTCGGTCTTTTCGCTTACCGCAAAAGCCGGGCAAAGCAAAAAATCCCTGAGCTTATCCAGGCCCGCGACACTGCTCGCGGCTTCATGCAGTTCAACGCACATCTGATTTTCTATTTTATGCTCGCAGGCTACTGCAAAAAGCGCCCGGGCAAAATCTCTGGCAGATCCAAAAGCCATGCTCTATATCCTTATCAGTTAACCGGATGCTTGTCAATATTATCAAGAACATCCTTTAAGACTTTTTCCTGCACGCCCTTATCTATGGTTTTTTCTATCAGTTTTTTTGATATCTCAACGGCGAGGCCCGCCACTTCCCCGCGCAGTTCCTTGACCAGCCTTTCTTTCTCAATTACAAGCTCTTTTCTCGCGCCGGAAGCTATTTTACCGGCCTCCTCTTTGGCGGTTCTTATAATCTCGTCGCGCTCTTTCTGGGCGTCTTTGACGGCCTGGGAGAATATGCTCTGCGACTCTTCCCTGATAGCTCCGAGCTGGATCTCGTAATCCTTTTTGAGCACCTCGGCCTGCTGGCGCTCCTCTTTGGATTTTTCAATATTTTCCCTTACGATATCCTCTCTGCGGCGCATCATGGAGACAAGCGGCCCCCAGGCTATTTTCCACACGATATAGAGAGCCACAAGAAAAGTCAGTATCTGGGCTATAAGTATTGGCAGGTTTATGTCAATCATTCAGATTCTCCGCTGCTTAATTATTGCAGGTACTTTATAAACGGATTGGCGAACAAAAGTATTATGTTAATGAAAAGCGCGAAAAGCGCCAGAGACTCAATGAACGCGAGCCCAAGAAGCATGGTTATCTGAATCTTGTCGCTGGCCTCGGGCTGTCTTGCTATGCCTTCCAACCCGCCCTTAATGGCTATCCCCTGGCCCAGTCCGCAGACGGCGGTGGTAAACGCGAAACCTACGGCTATCGCGGCGGTCGCCCACACAAAATAGGGAATGGAAGCGAGGTTCTTTACGCCCTCGGCTACAACGCCTTCACCCTCGGCGGCAAACAAAACAGCGGTACAAAACATCGGCACTGCGAAACTGACCAGACGGCTTAACTTTCTTTTCATAACAGTTCTCCTTTTGTTTTGAGTCAATTGAAAAAGCCTGTTTCAGGCCGTCTTTGCGAGGAGTGAAACGACGAAGCAATCTCGTCGTTCCCGACGGAAAAGCGAGATTGCTTCTCTCCCTGCGGGAGATCGCAATGACAGGGCCTTGTTAAGGGTTTTTCAACTGACTCATTTTATTGTTTCTGTTCATACGCGTCCTAAATGGACAGCACGGTTGGACGAAAACCGCATTATGAGACTTAAAACCACTAACCAAATTGTCATCCCCGAATGGTTCTGTCGGGGATCCAGAACGACGACATTTATGAATGCCTTTTTGAAATGGATACCCGACTGTGGCCTCGGGTATGACCTTTAAAGACTCAATTTAGACAGCCATGATTTCTGTTCCTGTCTTTAATGCCCTTCTTTTACCGCTCCGGCCACATAAATAATAGATAGAGCCGCGAAAATAAACGCCTGGACAAAGCTCACCAGAACGCCCAGAAGAATTATAAGGGGCCTTAGGAAAAATACCGCGACCGACAAGCCTTTTTCTATAAGCGTGGGGCCGAGAAAAAACGCGAGAAACAAACTCGCGAGTATGCCCAGGAGCACTTCCTTGGCGAAAATGTTGCAAAACAGGCGGAGCGAAAGCGAAATAACACGGGCGAAGTGGCTTATAATCTCAACGAAAAACATAAGCACATTAATTGGTGTCAGATACCACGGCAGCCTTGGCCCGAAAAAATGAAGCAGGTATTTTGCCCCGTGTTTTTTCACTCCCTGGTACTGGTAGTAAGTAAAAGAAATTATGGCAAGGCCGAGAGTTATGTTGATATTGGCGGTGGGAGACGAAAAACCCGGCACCAGGCCTATAAAATTACCCACCAGCACAAACACAAACACTCCAAGAAAAAGCGGGTAGTAGCGCGGCGCTTCAGGCCCTATCGCGCTGTCGGCCGAGTTAAATATAAAAGAAAAGATAAGCTCAAAAAAACCGCTTATCCCGCGCGGGATCATGGACATCTTAAGCCGCATGTACAGGGAAACGGATATTATTATCCCCCAGGTTAACAGCATCATCAGCACGGGAGAAGGGATATTCAGGATATGGTATTCTACGGCTTCCGGGACTATTGACATTTTTTCGCTCTTAAAACCTCGGAGATAAAAATTATTATTGAGGCCAGAAGGCCGGTTATAAGCCCCAGCCATTCAATACCAAGATATTTTACAAAAATAAAAACGAGTATTGCCAAAACAGCGAATTTTATTATTGTCCGGACGAAATAACCGGCCAGACTTTTAAAAACCCGGTTTTTCTCTCCGGCGGCCGGCGCGGATTTAAAAATCGCGCTTACCGATGACTGCAAAAACATAAAATTGGCCGTGCCGAGTATTATCCCCAGCAGAAAGCCCGGCAGAAGAGCCGAGGTCCTGGTAAACAGTGAAAGAACCGCGGCGGCGGCCATGACCACTAATGTTCTGATTAAAAGGCTGCCTCGCGGATTCATTTGTTTTTACGCGTTACTTCCTTATAGATTGACCAGAAGCCCGCGGCTACGCCCACAAAAAGCATTACCAGAGTAAATACGGGGGAGGTCTTAAGCCATTTGTCCAGATAAAAACCTGAGAAAAAACCTATAGCCACACAGGCCACCAGCACTATGCCAAGGGAGCTGGCCGAGTAGATGTCAAAATACTTGTTTTTATTGTCCATGCGGCACCTCTTTGCGCCAGGACTATTTTAGCAAAGATTTAAGGGTATTAATCAGTCCGTTCAGAGAGTTTTCCGCTTCGGCGCTTAACGCCTCGCCAAATTCAAGATTGCGCGGCTGCATCAGAAGAAAATAAACTTTACATTCGGCCCTCTCCTCAAGCATCAGAGCCAGGCTCCGCAGAGACATGCGGTGCGAAAGCGGACCTTCAGGAGCGATATCGGCCGTATCAAAAAAACGCAAGGCGCCCGGCTTGACATCCAGATGAGCGCTGTCGCAAACGAGTACTGCAGAGGGTTTTGTTTTTACTATGGGCTTGATGTAGCTTTCCGGAAGCGTAGACCCCCAAATAAAGCTGACTTGCGGCAGGCTCAGGCCTTTGAAAGCGTTTATTAAATGAAAAGGCCAGGCATCGTCCCCCCTTAACTCCGATCCAACTCCAAGGATAACAAGGGGCCTATGTCCGGCTATTTCTTTTAGCTTATTATTAAGTTCAGCCGCGTCGTTATTCATCGCAGCGCCAATTATTACTTGGGCTGCTGCGGCGCGCCTTTCTTATATTCTTTAAGAACCGATTTATCTATGCACGCGAGCTCATAATCATGGGTCATGGTTATGCTCTTGCGGGGGCAGGACTCGGCGCACTGGCCGCAGTAAATGCATCTATCAAGGTAAAAAGTGCAGGCGAATGTTTTCTCAGCGAGTTTCTCTATTTTTACCGCTTCCGAAGGGCAATCTCTGACGCACATCATGCAGCCAATGCAGGTTGAAGGCTCAAATACGGGCTTTCCGCGGACCGCGTAGGGTATCGCCATTCTCTCCGCGGGATAAAGCACCGTTACGGGCTTTCTCAAGAGATTTTTTACGAGTTCACGCCATATCGCACCGGGGCGCATCATAGTATTCCTCCCATATGCAATAGTACGACCAGAAGAATTCCAAGAAGGCTCAGAGGAGCAAGCACCATCCAGCCGAAATCAATCATCTGGTTAATCTTGATTCGCGCTACCGCTGTTTTTATGTAAGCGAGTATAAACAGGACAAATATTGTTTTTACAAGGTATGAAACTATCGCCAGAGCGCCGCTGAAAGGATAAACGCCTCCGAGAAAAACCGCGACCAGCAGAGAAACTCCGACTATCATTTCCATGTCAAGAGAGAGGCGGAAAATGCCGAAGAGCCTGCCGGAATATTCAGTAAAGGGGCCGGCCACGATTTCGGTTTCGGCGTCCGCGATGTCAAAAGGTTTTCTCTCAAGCTTGCCCTGAAGGGCTATTATGCCGACCATAAACGCCACGGCTACGGGCAAAATATAAATAGGGTGAGCGACTATCATGCCGGGAAGGCCTTTGGAGATCTCGTTGATATTCCAGGTTCCGAGCATCAAAGCCGGAGTCAAAAGTGAAAGAAAATACGGCACTTCATATGAAAACAGCTGGCTTAAGCAGCGGATACCGCCGATTATGCTGTAAGGCGTAGCCGAAACCCATCCCGAGAGTGAAAGCACAAGTGTCGGAATAGTCAGCAGGTACGCAACTATCACCAAATCTCCGTCTATTGAGGTTATCGGGCTGTCCATTATGGGAAGGAAAAGAAAAGATGTGGCCACGGCCGCGAAAGCGAAATAAGGCAGAATTCTGAAAAGCACCGGATCCACGCTTTTGGGTATGATTGTTTCTTTTGAAAAAAGCTTCACTATGTCCGCCAGAGGCTGGATAAACCTCGGGCCTACGCGGTTCTGCATGCGGGCGTAGAGTTTTCTGTCAAGCCACTGCGCGAACATCGCGTAGGCGAACAGGAAAACAAGTCCCGGAAAAACAAGAATTTTTGCAAGTTCAATTACCATAATCAATCCTTATGAGGCTAAAGACAGTCCTGCGCCAGAAACAGCTTTCCGGACGGCATACCGTCAGCCTTATTTTAGAGGTTTACTTATAAGACTGCGTTTTCTAAGCTCCGCCCAGTCTATCTCTTCCGTTTTGGGCGAACCGTCCTGCTTTAAAATAACCGAGGTGCGGTCGGTGCATGAAAGGCACGGGTCAATCGCCGCCACGATAATGGGAATATCCGCGACCGTCTGATTTAACAAAGTGTGCCTTACCGAGGCCAGATTGGCAAGCGTGGGGGCTCTCACTTTAATTCTATCCGGTTTTTCGGTGCCGTTCGCGCGGGCATAGAGCACAGCTTCACCTCTGGGGGCTTCGTAACGCGAGAAAGCTTCGCCAGGCTGTACTTTTCTGGGGACTTTCGCTGTTATCGGCCCTGAAGGCAGGTGTTCTATGGCGTAACGGACAATATTTATAGCTTCAAGGGTTTCGCCGACTCTGACAATGGTGCGGCCGAGCACATCGCCCCTGTCGGAAGTAATAACATTAAACGGAATCTCGCCGTAAGCGGCATAGGGCAGGTCGCGCCTGACATCAATATCCACTCCCGATCCTCTCGCGGTCGGGCCAACGGCGCAGTGAGACAACGCGACTTCCTTAGGCAGATAACCTACTCCGGCGACGCGGCCTATGAAAGTGGTTTCTTTCGTGGCGACATCGGCGAAATATTTGGTCTGTTCTTCAAGAACCTTAAGACCCTTGATCGTCTGGTCAATCTCTTCTTTGGAAAGGTCCTTGCGGACTCCGCCGATGGTGTTAAAGCTGTAATTTACCCTGTTGCCGGTAATAATCTCAAGCAGGTCCTGGACAATTTCCCTGTCGCGCCAGGAAAGCATGAACAAGGTATCAAAACCGATCTCGTGGCCGGCGACTCCGAGCCACAGCAGGTGGCTGTGAATTCTCTCAAGCTCGCCTACTATTACTCTTAAATATTTCGCCCTCTGAGGGATTTCAACTTTAAGTATATCTTCGGTTGCCTGCGCGAAATTCGTGGAATGCACGAACGAGCATATTCCGCAGATGCGCTCAACCATATAAAGGTCCTGCAGATAGGTTCTCTCTTCGCAGGCCTTTTCAATTCCGCGGTGATTGTAACCCAGACGGATATCCGCGTCTACGATTTTCTCGCCTTCAAGCGTGAATTTAAAATGTGTCGGTTCCTTAAGAAGCGGGTGCTGAGGCCCGATGGGCAATATCATCCTTTCGCTCATTTGTGCGCCTCCTTGGAAACATGGTAATCTTTTCTCAAAGGATATACCCCCTCCGGCCACTGCTCCGGAAGTATCATCCTTCTGCCGTCCACTATATCGTCAAATTTTATGCCGAGCAAATCCTGAATTTCGCGTTCGTAAAGCACCGCGCCCACAAGTATGGGCGTTATGGAAGGGATCTTCGCTTCGGAAAGCGGAGTAGCGACACGGACATTCACCGCTCCGTCCGTTGTGAAAAAGTGATAAAGCACATTGAGTTTATCGCCGTCCTGATAGCCGGTCATGGTAGAAAGCAGTTTGAATTTGCCCGCATCCATCAGTTCCGAAACCCATTTGCGTATTTCTTTAGGAGAAACTTCTATCCACTGGGAATTAGCCATTTTTTGCTCCTGGTTTAACCTTTCTTTAAACTGCCTAAAAGCTTGTACACGCCGTCTATTATGGCATCGGGCCTTGGAGGGCAGCCCGGAATATATGCCGAAACAGGCAGAACATCGTCTATGCCGCCGAGAGAATTATAGCAACCCTTGAAAACTCCGCCGGAAGCGGCGCAGGCGCCGACAGCCACAACGAATTTCGGATTCGGCATCTGGTCGTATATTCTTTTGAGCCTGCTTTTTATCTGCTCATTCACGGGCCCTGTCACCACAAGCACATCTGCGTGCCTGGGGGTTCCCTTAAGCAGAATGCCAAAGCGCTCCACATCAAAAAGAGGAGTAAGCGCGGCCAAAACCTCAATATCACAGCCGTTACAGCCACCCGCGTTGAAATGAATTATCCACGGAGAACTTATGCGCGACCAGTTGGCGAGCTTGGTCATCATGGATTTTTTTGTCTTTTTTGGCGGTTTTTCAGGAATTACGATATCAACCATTTTTTTACCCCGTTATATATTTTTTACAATAGATTCCCAGTCTTACCTAAGCACGAGAAGCAGAAGCGTGAAACTTACTATGCCGGCGTAAATCAAGCCGAGCGCCGCCGCTCCGGCAGGCAGAAGGCCCAGTATCAGAGCCAGAACATGCAGCACCGTAAAAAACAGCGCTATCGGGTAAAACAGCTTGTAGCCGGGAAAGCTTTTTTTTCCCTCTATATCCTCTCCTCCGGCGTAAGAAGTTTCGGATTCAGGGTTGCCTCCGGACTTGGGAGCGAACTTGGTGGCTCCGTATCCGAAAAGAAACGCAAGGGCCAGAAAAAGGATAAACGCGAACGGCGGAATTAAACTGAACATTTTAAACCTCTTGACTGAATTATTTATATATCAAGTAAAACTAAAATCCGCCCTGAAGCATTGAAACAGCCTGCGCGGCCCAGCTGCGGACCGGGTCGGGCATTACGCCGAGATAAATCGTCACAAGCGCGAGAACGACCAGCATTGAAGACATCATAAACGGAACTTCTTTCGCCTTGGTGGAGGCGGCCGTCGTATCCTTTGAGTACAGCGCCCCTACGGCCGGAAGATAATAACCAAGCGAAAGAACCGAGTTAAATATCGCTATAAGGGAAACAGCCCAGCCGACCGTGGTCGCGGCCTGAATACCTGATTTATAAATAAGCAGTTTGCTCATAAAGCCCGAGAAAGGAGGAACGCCGGCCAGCGAGAGAACCGCAATGGTGAAAGCAAGCCCTGTCACCGGCATTTTCCAGGCCACGCCGTGCATGTCTTCAATCTTGCCGCTGCCTATCCTATGGATTATGGCGCCGGCGCAAAGGAAGGCCAGCCCCTTCATGAAGGCATGAGTAATTATATGAAATATTCCGCCTGTTGTGCCTGCGGCAATGCCGTAATGGATACCTACTCCAAGGCCGAGCACAATATAACCCATCTGAGCCACGGAAGAATACGCAAGCATTCTCTTGAGGCTCTTCTGTGTCAGCGCCATGATATTTCCGGCCGTCATTGTCAGCACAGCGAAAATTATAAACATCTTTCCCCACGGCAGAGAAGCGCCCATGGAAAGCATAATTCTGAGAAGCGCGAAAAGACCTACCTCAATAACTATACCCGAGAGCATCGCCGAAATTCCGGAGGGCGCCTCGGCATGAGCGTCGGGCAGCCAGGTATGAAGCGGAAATATGGCGGCCTTTATGCCGAAACCAACCGTGAAAAGCGAAAGCGGAAGCCACAGGCCGCCCGCGGGATTGGCGGCTATCATCTGATAAATCACTTTCAGGTCCAGAGAGCCGAAATTCATGTAGACAAGCGCGACTCCGAGAAGTATCATCGCCGAGCCGGTCGCCGACATCACCAGAAACTTTATGCCGGCTTCAACCGGATCCCACTGGTCTTTTCTGAAAGCCACAAGCGTAAACGATGTTATGGAGAGCAGTTCAAAGAAGAGATAAAGGTTAAAGAGGTCAAAGGTAAACGAAAGGCCCAATACCGAGATTACAAGCAGAAGCAGAAGCGGGAAGAATTTGTTTGTGCCCGTGTCTTCGTCCATGTAGGAAAGAGAATAAACCGCGACCACAAGTGCCAAGGCTATGCCAGTCATCGCTATGATAAGCCCGAGAAGGTCGGCGCTCAAGGGAAGAAATCCGAAAAGCACAACGGCGCTGCTGCCAGCCATTAAAAACGGGACAAGCTCAAAAGCCGCCACAAGAGAACCGATAAGCGCCGCCGCGGCAAGCGCGCCGGAAACTATTCTTTCATGCTTTTTGAAAAGCGCCCCTCCGAGATAGGAAACTATGACGCCGAAAAGCAGGTACAAAACCATGCTTTCCAAAAGGGAAGTTATATTCATCTATTGTCCTCCTAAGAAATATCCGAGTGAACTTATGGCCTGCTTGACAACCCCAAAAACCGGGCCCGGGTAAACGCCGAGAATGACGAGCGTCAATATACCGCCGGCCATGGCGAGCGAGCTGTTCCATCCGTTATTTACAATGGCGGTTGTATGTTTGCCGCTGAGAGGCCCGAAGAATACTTTTCTAACAAGCCGGAGAGCGTAGGCCGCTGAAAGCACCGTGGCTATAAGGCCCAGGGAAGCTATGTAATAACTGCCCGTGGAATAGGCGGCGGAAAAAGTCAGCAGTTCAGGCCAGAAACCCACCAGAGGCGGGGCTCCCACCAGCGAAAGGGCCGCGAAAACAGAAGCTATGGCCGCAAGAGGCAGTTTCTTTGCCCAGCCGCCCATTTCGTCAATAAAATATGTTGAAGAGTGCTCAACGACCACACCCACGCAAATAAACAAAGTCAGTTTCGTGGCGGCCTGGTTGATAATGTTAAACACTGAAGCTGCCATTCCGGAGGGCACTAAGGTCGCGTAGGCCAGAAGCACATAGCCCATCTGGCTTATGGATGAATAGGCCACTATCTTTTTAATATTTCTTTCGGAGAGCGCCATAAAGCCGCCGTAAAACATCGTCACAAGAGCCGCCAGCATAAGCGGTTTGCTTAGAATGCTCATGGATGCCACCGGGAAGAACGGCACGAACCTTGCCATCGCGTAGACGCCGATATTTGTCATAACCCCTACAAGAATAAGAGTTACGGGCATTACAGAAGTCGTATAAGCGTCGGGAAGCCAGGTATGAAAAGGGAAAATCGCGAGTTTGACTATGAAGCCCATTAAGAAAAGTATGGCCATTATGGCGACCGTGTTGACCGGCAGAGTGGGAAGCAGTGAAGCCAGAGCGGTCATATTGGTCGTACCGGTAAGTGAGTATATCCAGAGTATTGAGGAAAGCATAAGCACCGCGCCTATATGAGTGATAATGAAGAACTTAAGGCCGGTGTATTTTGCCCTGGCCGGTTCTTCGTTCCAGTATACCACCAGCACCCAGGCCGGAATAAGCATGGCTTCCCAGAAAACATAAAACTGAATAAGGTCGCGGGCAAGCGCCACGCCGACAGTTCCGAAAAGCACCAGCAGCATAAGCGAATAAAACGAAGGAGACCTCTCGGGATCCTGTTTGCGTGAAAATGAGTAAAGGGAAGCCACAAAAGTGGCAACCGAAATTACCGCTATGGTGACGGATGTAAGTTTATCAAGGGCGAAGGAAAGCGTCACTCCGAAGGCAAGCGGCCAGGTGAGCGAACAGCCGCAGGAAATATACTTCAGCGCGAGGGCCGCCTGGGCCAGCGCGAAGGCCATCGCGGCCACGGCAGCTAAATCTGACTTTTTCCTCGGCAGCAGCAGAACAAGCAGCGCTCCGATAAGCGGAAGAAACTGAATGGCAATTATTGATTTGCTCATAGGACCATCCCCAATAAGATAATTAGAGTTATTACTATATAGACCAGGTTCCAGTGAATATCGCCGGTCTGCATTTTTCGGGCAAGCAGGCTTGACAGGACGGCAACAGCGCCGGTAACTTTATTTATGCCTTCCATAATATATTCTTCCCAGATGTTTCTGGCAAATCCCGCGAAGCCGTAAACAAAAGCCACGAAACCGCCGTAAACCGCGTCAAAGCCAAGCCCTATGCCGGCCGATTTTCCTACCACGGGCAGCTTTGAGCCGAGGAAATTTCCTATAGCGGTCTTTTTCATATACATCAAATAGCCGGCGATTATCGCGCCCGCCGTCATCATAAAAGCTTTTGAAACAAAGGTTTCATGGGCAAGAGCCTTCCAGCCGATTATCTCCCCTTCAAAACCGCTCAGGGACCAGGAAGCAGTTATTCTGCCTATCAGAAGCCACGAAAAAACAGCTCCTATGGAAAGAATCACCAGCGGAGTTGTCATGGAAGCCGGAGCCTCATGCACATGCTTGGTGTTTCTCTGCTGGCCCCAGAAAACCATCGCCGTGGTTCTAAGGGAATAAAACGCGGTCAGCACCGCGGCTATTACAGCCAGAGAAAGCGGGCCGAATGAGTTATGCTCATAAGCCTGTTCAAGAATCATGTCCTTAGAGAAAAATCCGTTAAAAAGCGGAAGGCCCATCAGCGCGAGCGCGCCGACGAAAAACGCCATGCCGGTAAGCGGCATCTCTTTGTTTAATCCGCCCATTTCCCTTACATCGCGAGTGCCGAGCTCGTGAATAACCGCTCCGGCGCAAAGGAAGAGAAGAGCTTTAAATATAGCGTGCGAAAATAAGTGAAACTGGGAAGCGAATACGCCGCCGACCCCTATGGCAAAAACCATGTAGCCAAGCTGGGAAACGGTTGAATAGGCAAGTATTCTTTTAAGGTCATTGTTAAATGTGGCAAGGAAAGCACCGAGGAGCGCCGTTATAGCGCCTATCCACTGGAGCGTCTCAACCGAAACCGGCACCTGAGCCAGCAACGGGTGAACTCTCGCGAGAAGGTAAACGCCGGCGTTAACCATCGTGGCGGCATGGATCAGCGCCGATATGGTTGTGGGGGCTTCCATGGCGTCGGGAAGCCATACATGAAGAGGAACCTGGGCAGATTTGCCTACGGCTCCGACTATAAAACCAAACGAGATAGCGGTGAGAAGCGGCAGGCCTATTTTTGAAGCGTAGGCAAGGTTAGCCGATATCTCAAAGCTGCCGGACAGGACATATAATATAAGTATGGCGCCGAAAAGCGCCACATCTCCGATTCTTGTAACTATGAAGGCCTTTACTCCGGCCGCCGCCGCTTTAGGATCGGCGTAAAAGAAACCGATCAGCAGGTATGAGCAGACGCCCATGACTTCCCAGAAAAAGAAAAGCGAGAGGAAGTTGTCTGAAAGCGACATACCCACCATGGAACCTATAAAGAGAAGAACCAGAGAGTAATACCTGGAAAGGTTTTCCTCTTTCTTCATGTATCCTATGGAGTATATCAGGACGAGAAAACCTATCCATGTGGCTATAAGGGCCGGCACGATGGATAAGGTATCAAGCAGAAGTCCGGTCTTAAAAACTCCCGGAAGAACCTCGTAAGAAAAATACACTCCGGGCTTCATTCCGAAAGGAAGAAAAAACGCGATTACGGCAGAGGCCAGCCCGACCAGCACGGCAAAAGCCGGAACTATCCTCGGTGACAACAGATTCAGCAGGGGAACCAAAGCCGCCCCCGCGAACGGCACTAAAAGTATCAATAAAGCGGAAAACTCTGAGCTCATCCTTTTAACCTCCGCAATTCTTCCGTATCAAGCGTATTGCTCTGCTGATAAAAAGCGTATATTAGGCCTAAGAAAACGGCGACGACCATCACCTCTATTACTATTATTACTATGGCAAGGCTCTGGTTATAGGCTACTGTGTTTTTAAGAACTCCGCTCCAGACAATGGCAAGCGTGGTGGCTTTGCCGAGCAGTTCCAGACCTATCAGAAGCTTTACAAGGTTATGTTTGGTTACAAGACAGAAAACTCCAAGCCCGAACAAAACGAAAATCAGCGGCAGAAGATTCATTATTTCTCCTCCCCTTTGCCCGACCGAAGCAGGGCCAGTATGCCGAAAGCCGCGGACAAAACAACGAGCGCCTGCGGAAAAAGGTCAAAGGAGCGGGTTTTCCAGAGTATCTCGCCAACCTCAGACCACCTTGCCGGAAGCAGAGCGACCGAACTCGCGCGCGGCGCTAACATATATAGTATATAAGCAAGCGCGGCTGAAATAATTACTGAAAACACCACCCAGACAGCCTTGGGCTTGCGGCCCTGCTCGCGGCGTTCCTGAATAAAGCTGATTGTTAATACGATCAGCACGGTGATAAGGCCCGCTCCCACGGACAATTCCAAAACACCCGCGACGGGAGCGCCCAGCTGAAAGAAAAGAATAGAAAGAAGAGTTGAAACAACTGCCAGCGAAAGCACGCTCATCAGCACATCGTGAAGAACGACGGCGAAAAGAGCGAAGAGAATCATGAGCCCGATTACAAGATAGATCATTATTAACCTCTCAAAAAAAACATCCGCGCGGCATGGACTTACCGAAACCGGCAGAGCCCTGCCCTGCAGACACGCAATAACTACAAATCCAGGAAAGTTTTTGACTGGTATTTGCTTAGTAGTCTAATAGAAAGGAACTACTTTTGAAAACTGTAAGATCATCAAGGAACACTGAACGCATAATTTATACAAAAAATTATTTAAGTTGTCAAGCAACAACTAAATTGAATTTATTTTGACTTTATTCCGGCCTGTCTGAGTATCTCGGGAATATGCTCTTCCATGCCTATGGCCATGATGTGAACTCCGTCAGCAATTCCCCTCAGACGGCTGATAGTTTCAGCGCAGATTTTTATGCCCTCAGCAAGCTGGTCGGGCGCGCGCTCTATGCGGTCCACCGTTGCCTGGGGAATGTTCACGCCCGGCAGGCCCAGAAGAAATTTCACAAACTTAGCCGACTTTAAAAGAGCCACTCCCGGCAGGATTCTTACTTTTTGGGCGCCCGTCACGGGCCTTACTTTTCCAAGGAAATCCTCATATTGCGAAACATCAAATATCGGCTGGGTCTGGAAGAAAACAGCCCCCGCGTTTATTTTTTTCTCAAGCATCATAATCTGCAGTTCAACAGGGTTCGCGGTCGGATTTACCACGGCTCCGAGGCAAAAACTCGGGGTTCCCGAGAGATTTTTACCGGCAAGATCCGTTCCCTTAATTAGCATTCCGGCCGCCGTAAGAAGCTGTACCGTGTCAAGATCGTAAACAGGCTTGGCGTCTTTGTATTCGCCGTTCAACGGATGGTCGCCGCTTAATATAAGTACATTCTCTATGCCGAGAGCGGACGCGCTTAACAGGTCCGACTGCAGCGCTATGCGGTTACGGTCGCGGCAGGTCATCTGCATTATAGGCTCAACGCCCATTTCCTTTATCAGCCTTGAAACCGCCATGGAACCGAGCCTCATGGAGGCGCGCTGGTTGTCTGTCACATTGATGGCGTCCACGAAGGGCTTTAAAAAATCGGCTTTCTTTAAAAGAGCCGAGGCGTCGTTTCCCTTAGGAGGGAAAAGTTCGGCTGTCACGGAAAATCCGCCGTTTATTATCTTGTCGCGAAATATGTTCATAAAGTTGTTTTCTTGTGCCTGCCTATATTTTTGGGTTTAATAAAAGACCTCGGAGGCATATAGTCTTTCAAAATACCCTTGCCCTTTGTTTTTTCCAGTATCAGGGCCCAGGCGCAATCGCTGTCGGGGTCGGCCTCGCATTTGCCGTTTACCGCTCCGCCGCAGGGGCCGTTTATAAGGCTTTTCGCGCACCTGGTTATGGGACAAATTCCTCCGGTTCCGGCCAGCATGCAGCTGCCGCAAAGAGCACAGTACTCGTGATAAATGCCAATCCTTTCAACGGTGCCGGTAAAAACCGGGTCAAGCGCCGGCACAAGCGGCGCCGATGTAACCTTTTCCACGGACTGGACGCCGGCGCCGCAGCCGAGAATAAGAAAAACTCCCGCGGAAACATTTTTCAGGTCCCTTTTTGCGACACGAATATCACAGGGGGTATCAAGGACCGCCGAACCCGAAACTTTTTTACCGGCTTTTTTCAGTTCCTCGGAAATCTTTTTTACGGCTTCTTCTCCGCCGGTCTGGCATTTCGTGGCGCAGGCGGCGCAGCCGACTATGAAAACATTATCGTAATCTTTCAGGGAATCAAGGATTTCGGGAAGTGGTTTCTGAACGGTTATTATCATATATTAGGTTATCTTTGAAATGGCTTTTTCAACGCCGAGCGACAAAACCGAGTGGATTAAATCGGCGCTCCTGTCAATCATCGCAAGCGCGTCTTTTCTTTCCAAAGCGGAGAAATCCGAAAGCACGAAATCGGCGGGATCAGTTTTCTCGGGCAGGGGCCCCATGCCGAGCCTTAAGCGGGCGAATTCGCTTGTGCCGATATGTTCAATTATGGAGGAGAGGCCGTTATGCCCGCCCGCGGATCCGCCGGTTCTCAAACGCATTTTTCCCAAAGGCAGAGCGAAATCGTCCACAACGACAAGCAGTTCATCGTGCTTAATTTTCAAATAACTCATCAGGCCCTTCACGGCCTGGCCGGAGTTATTCATAAAATTCTGCGGTTTCAAAAGCACAGCCTTGCTTTCGCCGTCTAAGCGGGCTATAAGCCCGGAGGAATCCCAGCTCTTCCAGGAGAGAGAGTTTTTTTCGGCGAATCTGTCCAGCGCGTCAAACCCCAGGTTATGCCTGGTTCCGCCGTACTTTGCGCCCGGATTTCCCAGCCCAGCTATCAGTTTAATTGCCGGCATATTTTATATCACTAAACTTATGAGGCTATTTTTTCTGCTCGGCTCCTGCGGCAGGCGCGGCTTTTTTATCCGCTCCGGCTGCTGGCGCGGCGCCCTCTTCCTTGTCTTTCTTGCCCTTGGCTATTACTTCCGGCTCGGCCGTGGCGGCTGCAGCGGCGGCCGCGACTGGAGTTTCCTCAAGCTCGGTGGGAGCGACGATGTTGACAATGATTGAAGCGGGATCCGAAATAAACTCCAGGCCTTCGGTTATTGGAAGGTCTCTTACGGCAATGGCGTGGTTAATATCCAGTTTGGAAACATCCACGACGATATGCTGGGGAATATCCGTTGGCAGGCAGCGGACTTTAACCTCGCGGAGTATATGCTCAAGAACGCCTCCTCCGATTTTAACTCCGGGCGCCTCGCCCTCAATCTTAAGATGGACGCTGACCTCAATCTTCTTCTTAAGCGAAACTCCCTGAAAGTCAATGTGAATGGGCTTCTCGGTTATAATGTGGTTCTGGATCTCCTTAATAATGACCATTTTGTTCTGGCCGGCGATATTAAGGTTGATAAGAGCGTTGCTGCCCATTCCGCCGCCAAGAAGTTTTTCAAAGTTCTTGGTATCAACGAAAATAGATACGGGCTGCTCGCCTTCCGCGTAAAACACGGCCGGAATCTTTCCGCTCTCGCGAAGAGCTTTTAGATTGTGTTTTGTCGTTACATCCCTTTTTTCAGCTGCGATTGCAATTTCCTTCATTTTTACTTCCTCCCGCCACTTAGGCTCACCGCTTAAGCGGTTTTATTTTTATTATCAGACAAACAATGCGCTAATAGATTCGTCATTGTGAATATTTTTTATCGCACTGGCAAGAAGAGGCGCTATGGTGAGCACCTTAACCTTGGGCGACTTGGACAGGTCCAGCGGTATAGAATCGGTGACTATGAGCTCCTCAAGCGCCGATTCCTCTATTTTCCTGCAGGCTTCTCCCGAGAGCACGCCGTGAGAACACGCGGCCAGCACTCTTGAGGCTCCGTTTTTCTTTATGGCGTTGGCGACCTTGCAGAGAGTTCCGGCCGTATCAACGATATCGTCAAGAATTACAGCCGTCTTTCCGTTAACATCGCCGATGACATTCATTATCTCGGCCTCATTGGCCTTGGGGCGGCGTTTATCAACTATGACAAGGTCCGCGTTGAGGCGTTTGGCGAAGGCTCTGGCTCTTTCCACGCCTCCGGCATCCGGAGAAACTATGGTCAGGTCGCGCAGGTTTTTTCCTTTGAGATACTCCAGAAAAACCGGCATGGCGTAAAGATGGTCAACGGGGATGTCAAAGAAACCCTGTATCTGTCCGGCGTGAAGGTCCATGGCAAGCAGCCTGTTTACGCCCGAAGCCACTATGAGGTTTGCCACAAGCTTTGAGGAAATCGGAACCCTGGGTTCGGCCTTTCTGTCCTGCCGGCCGTATCCGTAGTACGGCAGCACCGCGGTAATGCGCCTCGCCGAAGAACGCCTCAGCGCGTCGCAGATTACGAGCAGTTCCATAACGCTCTCGTTGACCGGCGAGCAGGTCGGCTGGATGACGAAGCAGTCGGTGCCGCGCACATTATCCTCTATCTTGACCTGCGTCTCTCCGTCGCTGAAACGGTTTACCTTGGCGGCGCAGAGCTTTATCCCTAAATTTTTTGCTATCTCCTCTGCAAGCGCCCTGTTAGAATTCCCCGTGATGACCTGAATTTCCATATTAGCCTCTTTTCTTTCTTGGTTTTATTATCTGTCGCGTTCTCGCTATCGCGAGCGTGCCGGCCGGCACATCTTCCGTTATTGTGGAGCCGGCCGCTATCAGGACATTCTTCCCTATTTTAACCGGAGCCACCAGGTTCACATTTGATCCCACAAAAGAACCGTCGCCGATATAGGTTTTATGTTTATTGACTCCGTCGTAATTGCATGTAATGGCGCCGGCGCCCACATTTATATCAACTCCCAGCTCGGTGTCGCCGATGTAGGCCAGATGGCTGACTTTAGTGCCTCTTCCCACCACGGACTTTTTGATCTCCGTGAAATTCCCTATGCGCGCGTTTTCTTTCAGCAGCGTGCCGGGCCTAATATGGGCAAAGGGGCCGATCTTAACGCCGTCACTGACCTCCGAATCATAGATGTAGGATATCCTGACTTCGCAAAAACTGCCTATCTTTGAATTTTTAATAAAAGCGTTGGGGCCGATAACCGAACCGGCGCCAATGCTGCTCGCCCCTTCAACTATCGTGCCGGGATAAATTACGCTGTCTCTTCCCACCGTCGTTTCGGGAGAGATATAAGTGTTTGCCGGATCAAGAACCGTTACACCCTCGGCCATTATCTTTTCAAGGGCTCTTTTTCTCAGCACAGCCTCGGCCTTGGCAAGCTCAACGCGCGAGTTTACTCCGAGTATTTCTTCCACTCCGCGGATCTTATAGGCCCCCACCGGTCTTGAAAGCGCGTTAAGAATAGCTATTGAATCCGTAAGGTAATATTCTTTTTTTGCGTTGTTATTTTTAATTTTTCCGAGCACTTTCCACAGGGCCGGGCTTTTGAAACAATAGATGCCGCTGTTAATCTCTCTTATCCTTTTGACCGGCAGGCTGGCGTCTTTTTCTTCCACAATTTTTGCGACCTGCCCGGATGAATGCCTCAGGATCCGGCCATAACCGAAAGGATTGTCCAGCTCGGAAGACAGCACGCTCGCCTCATTGCCCTGAGCGCCGTGAAAACTTACGAACTCGCGGAGCGTTTCAGCCTTTATCAGAGGGGCGTCTCCGCACAGGACCAGGACATCTCCCTTGAAAGCCTTAAGGGTTTTCGCGGCCTGCATAAGGGCATGGCCCGAACCCAGCTGTCTGGCCTGTTCAACAAAGACGATATTTTTTCCGGCGAACTCTTTTTTGACTTTTTCGCTGTGATGGCCCACCACAACACAGAGTTTCGCGGGCTTTAAAACTTCCAGGGCGGCCAGCACGCGTCCGAGCATAGGAACCCCGCCTACCTTATGCAGAACTTTTGGGGTATCGGATTTCATCCTGGTGCCTTCGCCTGCCGCTAAAATTACAACCGCTATTTTTTTCATATTTTTATTTTTGCCTTACAATTTTTTTCCGGACAGGTAAAACAAACTCCGGGGCACGGATTCGAACCATGACAAAGGGATCCAAATTCCCTTGTGCTACCGTTACACCACCCCGGAACTTAAACTGCCTGCTGATTTATTCTGTCTTTTTGGACGGTTATTTGAGCTTGTTGAAAAACAAGGCGGGAAGTTTAGAGCGAACCACCTTTGTCCTGCTTGAGTTTCTCTTCAAACGCAGCCAAAACTTTTTGTTCCAGAGTATGCCTGAACTCATTTGAAATAGGGTGAGCGATATCTTTAAAAGTGCCGTCATTTTTCTTTCGCGACGGCATGCAGACCATAAGGCCTCGTTCGCCTTTGACTATCCTGATATTATGCACTACAAAAACATCGTCAAATGTTACCGCGGCGTATGCCTTGAGCTTTTCTTCTTCTTTCGGAAAAATTCGAACCTCGGTGATGTTCATAGCTCCTCCGAAAAACCATATCAGACCGTCTCCACCAGAAATATCCGGCGGCCCGGCCCGGACAAAGCTGATTTTATATTTCTTCCTTCTTCAAAGTTTTTAATTAAACCAAAGATCGTGGAGCCTGAACCCGACATCATGCCGAGGCATCCCAAACGCAAAAGTTCCCCTTTGAGCGCTTTAAGCTCAGGGAACAATGGAAAAACCGCTTCTTCAAGCCTGTTGAACATAAGCCCGCCCCAGGAGGCCGGGCCTAAACCCTGCTCCATGAGGTTTTGTATTCTATTAATTTTTTGTTTTTTTGTCAATGGGAGGCTCAGCTTAGAGTAGGCGAGAGCCGTTGAAACCGGGAAGCCCGGGTATATTAAAATATAGCTGGCAGGGGCGGTACGGTTTATTTTATGGAGCTTTTCCCCAACGCCCGAAGCCGCGCAGGTTCCCCCGGAAAGAAAAAACGGAACATCGGCCCCCAGGGAAAGGGCTATTTTTGAGATTTCCTTCTTTGAGACGCTCAGCTTCCACAGCTTCGCCAGGCCTTTGAGGACAGCGGCCGCGTCCGAGGAACCGCCGCCAAGCCCGGCCCCCATGGGAATATTTTTTTCCAGGTGAATATCGGCGCCCAGGGATTTGCCGCTCGCCCTTAAAAGTGCCGAGGCGGCCCTGTAAACAATGTTTCTTTCATCCACAGGCAGAGACTTGTCGCTGCAGGTAAGGTTTATGCCGCCGCTTCTGATTTTAAGCTTTATTTTGTCATAGAGGCTGACGGTCTGAAAAACAGTCTCAAGCGTGTGGTAGCCGTCAGGCCTTTTTCCGGTAATTTCCAGGAAGAGATTGAGTTTTGCCGGCGCGAGAAGTTCCATAGTTAATCTTCCAGTGCGAAAACGGATTTATCAATCCTGGTGTTGACCGAGGCGTCTTTAAGCTCAATTAGAGCTTCCAGCCCCAGCTTGAAAATCCGGATATTCACTTTTGACGGGATATAAAGCCCCTCTACAAGCGCGTGGCCGGAAAATTGCACGGAAAGCTCGTTGCCGGAAACAAAACGGGAAACGGTGCCGGTATGGGAATCTATTTCAAGTTCTTTGCCGGCAAGTTTGTAATAGAATATGCTGCCGCGCCTTTCGGTCTTTACATCCGGCGAATCAAACTGCTTTAAAACGGATGCGTTGAGAAAATTGCCCACCTGATTTGCGGCAAGGCTGCCGTACACATAGGGATCAACAGCCATAGCTCTGGGATAAAATTTAAGTCCGCCGTTTTCTATTATAACAAGCGAAGGGGCCATAAAATTTCCGAGGATATCAACTCTCCACATGCCCGGCCTTAAATAGCTGAAATGCCCGAACGACCTGTAATTATATTCGCGGCTTTTGGCTGAAATCAAAACCGATGCCTTAATGGAAGAAATCTGCAGCAGGTTCCCCTCGGCTCTCTTTAATACTTTCCTCTGAATCGTGCTCGGCAAAACCAGTTTCTCCAGGCCGCGGAGCTTGTTTTTAAGCGAGCCGCTCCTGCCCGGGAGAGAAACCGCTTTGGAGTATGCGTCCCAGGCTCCCGCCTGATCTCCGGATTTTAAATACGCGTCGCCCAGATGCTCAAGGATAACCGGGTCATTTATTTTTGCCGCCGCGAAGGAAAGTTTTTCAACAGCCTTGTCAAATTCCCCCTTGCGGAAATACAGCCAGCCCAGGGAATCTATGAAGGCCGGATTCTCCGGCTCAATGCCAATGGCCAGCAGGATGTATTTTTCCGCGTCGTCAAGATTAATATTCCTGTCGGCGTAGGAGTAACCGAGATAGTTGAGCGCCGCCGCGTTCTTCGGGTTTAACTCTATGGTTTTTTTTAAAACGGGCTCGGCTTTGGGGAAATTGCCGGACTGGTCGTACATTACCCCCATATTAAAATACACCTCTTCAAATTTCGGGCTAATCTCAATGGCGCGCAGAAAATGTTTCTCGGATTTCGCGTATTTCTTTGTGTCCATGTAAGCCAGCGCCAGAAGATAATGGGAGCTCGCGCTGTCCGGCTCCAGTTCGGCCACCCTGATGAGGCACTTGAGGGCCTTTGTGTGCTCTTTCATCATGGAATAATAATAACCGAGCCTGGCGAGTACACCGGAATTCTCTTCCTGCTTTCTTAAATACTCAAAATACGCAGCCGCGGAAACCCAGTCCTTGCGCTGTTCTGCGAGAAGGCCGAGCCAGAAATTTACGCCCTGATCCTTAGGGTTTAAACCATAAGCCCTGCGGTAGGCCGCCTCGGCCGCGCTGTAATCCTTGAGCCTGTAATAAAGGCCCGCGAGATAACTCAGCAGAGTGAAATTTTCGCGATCGTATTCAACGGCTTTTTCGTAGTTTCTTACGGCCGAATCAAACTCGCGCCTGTTCTCGTAAATCTGGGCCAGCGCGAGCCTTGCTTCCGTCATATCCGGTTTTATAGAAAGCGCTTTCTCAAGCGAAACAATGGCTTCTTCGTAATTGCCCGACTTTTCCTGCGCAATGCCGATCTGATAAAAACCCTCCGGTATTTCGGGCTCGTTCTTCATGAACTTGCGCCAGAGCTTGACCGATTCCTGCGGGTCTTCGGAAAGATTATAAGCGGCGAGATAAACCGTGGCGGTCTCGTTGTCGGGGTCAAGCGAGAGAGTTTTTTCCCATGACTCTTTGGCCTTGCGGCTGTCGCCGGCCATCAGATAAAAGCTTCCCAGAAACAGATGCGTCTGCGGGTTCTCGGGATCGGCGTTTAAGAATTTTCGCGCGGCATCAAAGGCCTTTTGCCTGTCTCCGGACTGCAAATACAGAAGCGCGAGGTCTTTTAAAACCGAAACGGCCCCGCTGTCCAGGTTTAAAACATGTTCGTAGGCCTGACGGGCAAGCATGGAATTGCCCGAGCGGTTGGCAAGAAGCCCAAGCACATAGGACTGATAAGCCTCATTTGGCGCGCAGAAAACCGCCGGCGGCAAAATCAGCGCGGCAATTAAAATCAATATTTTTTTTGTCATAATGTTTTTCACAGGTCCTTATGCATAAGAACGGCATCTTCATCGCCATAATACTTTGGCCTTATGCCGCTTACCTCAAAACCGAATCGCCTGTAAAGGCTCTGAGCCGCGCTGTTGCTTTTTCTTACCTCAAGCAGCATTCTGGAAAGCTTGCGCCCGGCGGAGTCCTTAATCAGAAAAGACAGAAACTCCTTTCCGAGGCCTTTTGACCTTTCCGAGGGATGAACCGCAATGTTGACCAGGTGGGCTTCGCAGTCTATGGCCCAGTAGCCGCCGTAGGCGACGAGCCTTTCGCCGGACATAGCCACAAAAAAGCGCGATATCGCAAGGCCTATCTCGCGCTCAAACATTTCACGCGTCCATGGAACCGGAAACGAGGTTTTTTCTATTTCAAGAATATCCGAAAGATGTTCTTTGGTTAATGGCAGAATTTTTATATCCAACGGTAAGATTTTATAATAATTTGACGGATTATTCAACCGATTCTATCCGCGGGTGTGTTCCGCTCTCCGCGGTCAGGCCATGCGGATGAAAATAACTCAGATGCCTTTGACGCATGAAACTTCTCTTGCCCTGTTACCGGGCCAGCAGCGCGGCTGTCTTTATGGCTTCAATCATGGAAGACTCGTCAGCGATATTCCTGCCGGCTATATCAAAAGCTGTTCCGTGGCCAGGAGAGGTCCTGACAAAAGGCAGTCCCAGCGTGATATTTACTATCTTCTCCGCGGCCAGGCATTTCAACGGAGTCATAACCTGGTCGTGGTACATGCAGACCAGCAGGTCAAACAAACCGTTTTTCATTTTAAGCCAGGCGCTGTCATTGGGAAGCGGCCCCTGCGCCGAAAGTCCTCTTTTAACCAGGCGCTTTACTGCCGGAAGGATTATGATGTTCTCCTCGCCGCCGAGGTGGCCGCCCTCTCCGGCGTGGGGATTGAGAGCGCAGACGCCCAGGCGCGGTTTTCTAAAACGAAAATATTTTTTCAGGAAATCATCGGCAAGCAGGCAGGCCCTTATTATGTTATCGGCGTTCAGGGAAGAAGGCACATCACTGACAGGCAGATGCCTTGTAACCATAACGGCTCTTAAGTTTTGAGCCGCCATCATCATAGCGTAGTTTTTTGTTTTGGTGAGTTCTGCGAGAAGTTCGGTGTGGCCGCTGTATTTTTTGCCGGCCATATGAAAAGCTGCTTTTGAAATGGGAGCTGTCACAAGCGCGCGCGCCCGCTTGCTTTTTATAAGTCCAACTGCGGTTAATATGTACTCAAACGAAGCCGCCCCTGTGCCGGCTGATTCTATTCCGGGAACAAATTTAGTTTTGCCCTGGGGTAAAACTTCAACGAATTGAACGGGAAAGCGGCGGCTTATCGCGCGAAGAGCTAAACCCATTCCGGCGGAGCCAACCACTACGGGCCTGCAGAGTTTGTAAACAGAAGGCTCCTTAAGAGCCTTTATGGTCACTTCGGGGCCTATACCGGCGGGATCACCTGCTGTGATGGCAACTATAGGAAGCGGCATAGCGCAAAAGCCGGAACTGCTTTATACCACAAAACAGCCCCGGGCGTTTAGTCCTGTGAGTTTATCTTTATGCTTGATTTCGCGCGCAGGCCTTTGAGGTATTCTTCATATTTGACCTGAGCCGACTTCTGGTAGAGGTATTGTTTAAGGTCGTTCTGGGCATCTTCAAAAGAAAGGCGTTTGCTGGCCTTCTTTTCATCAACCTTAATTATGTGGTATCCGAAATCGGTCAGCACCGGCTCGGAAACCTGTCCGACCTGAAGAGAGAAAGCGGCTTTTTCAAATTCCGGAACCATATCGCCCTTGGCGAAATAACCGAGGTCGCCGCCGCGGTTTTTTGAGCCCGGGTCGTCGGAATACTTCTTCGCGAGCTCCGAAAAATCAGCGCCGCCCTTTAATTCTTTCTGAACCTTCTTAATCTTAGCCAGAGCCGCTGACTTTTCAGCCATAGTGGCGTTTTTATCAATGGTGACAAGAATATGCTTTGCGCGAACCTGCTCGGAGCTTACCCGGTTAAAGAGTTTCGCCAGCGTCTCAAGTTCATCCTCTTCCTTTTTATCAAGGCCGAGCTTTTTGCCTTCTATTTTACCCTGGATCTGGTCGTACAATTTCTTAACATCGCCCTCCGCCGGCTGGCTGAGTTTGCTCTTTATTTCCTGCTCTATAAGCTTCATGACCATGAGCTGGTCCTCTATTCTTTTTTCAAACTGCAGGCTTGTAAGCCCTTCTTTTTTAAGCTCGCCCTGAAACTCGGTCTCGGAAGGAAAACGGGAACGGACCTCTTTTACGCCCTGCTCCACATCCCTTTTTGAAACGCGGATCTTATCTTTCTTAGCCTGCTGTTTTAATATTCTGTCATCCACCATCTGGTCAAGCAGTTTGGTCTTAAATTCTTTTATTTTCTCGTCCGACAATTCCGACTCGGGAACCGAAGTTTTGTACTGTTCCAGAACCGGCATTACGGCCTTGTCAAATTCGGAGGACATAATAGCCTCGCCGTTGACAACCGCGATGGTTTTATCAACAACCTTGGCGAAAACCGAAGCTGAAAAAACCGCAAGAAGCGCTGCAAGTGCCACAAATTTACGATTAAAAAACATTTCTGTCTCCTTTGTAACTCTCTTTCTTAGTTCTTTACCGACGCCGTCTTGCCCTGCCGGGGCGCGGGCGCGGCCTCCGCTTCAGCCGGAGTGACGGGTATCTCTTTTAAAAGGTCGTAATCAACCTTCAGTTTGTATTTGAGCTTCTGCGCTTCAATCCAGGCGTCAAACTTGTTCTTTTCCACAAGACGCTTAATCTCCGTCATGGTTTCTTCTTTGGATTTGGAGGCGATGCGCTTTTCCGATATTTTCTTAATGATGTGGTAGCCGAACTGCGTTTCAACTATATCGGATACCCGGCCGAGCTTCAAATTAAAAACCGCGTTTTCAAACTCCGGCACAAGCTCGCCCTTTCTGAAGGGCCCGATCTCTCCGCCTCTGGGCGCCGATACGGTATCGGTAGAAAGCTCTTTGACAAGCTTAACGAAATCCTCTCCCGCCTTAACTCTTTTTAGGGCTGCCTCGGCGGCCTCTCTGGTGGGAAGAAGAATATGCCGCACCGATATTTCAACCGGCCTGTCGTAATCTTTTTTGTGGTCGGCGTAATATTTATCAACTTCCTCGTCGCTGGCTTTTATGGACTTGGCGTGGAGATCGCTTATAAACATCTCCATCTTAAGGTTATCTTCATACTCTTTGAGCCTCCGGGCCTGGTCCGCCTTAAAATCGTTCATTGACTTAATGTAGTCTTTCCGCTTGGCGATGCCGGCGCGGCGGGCGTCTTCCATGACAAGGCGCTCTCTTATTATAAGGTCCACAAACTGTTTTCTGCCGGCCTGTGTGTCAAGATAGCCTCTGTAAGCGGGCGGTGTTTCCTTAAGGCGCTCCTCTATCATACCGAGCGTAACCCTGTCTTTGCCGATTACGGCGACAATTTTGCCGCTGTTTGAACAGGCAGAAAACCCGGCCAACACGGCAAACGCGAAAAACAATATTTTTTTCATTATATTTATCTCTCCCTCTGCTTAAAATGAAGTTTAATGTTAACAAATTTATTATTTAAAAGTCAATTATCTTTTCACCCCCTTTATCAGTGATAAGGGATAAGTGGTAAGTGATAAGTGAGCGTCAACGGCGGTTATAAGTTTTAAGCTCTAAGTTATAGGATGACGGCGCTCTACGGAACGCGCAGCAAGCTGCGCAGCTACAAAATCATTTACTGCGGGATCGCTTTTCGCTACTGAACCCTTGGCGAACTGTCCCGCCACTGAACCGTTGGCGGGCTGACCCGCCACTGAACCTTCGGCGGGCTGACCCGCCACTGAACCTTCGGCGGGCTGACCCGCCACTGAACCTTCGGCGGGCTGACCCGCCGCACTGGGCCTCGGCATAACAGCAAAGGCCGCGAAATAAAAAACGCGCCTCTAAAAGACGCGCAATAAAAATTCCAAACGGCTCTCGCAAAGTTAAGCCGCAGCACTGAAAACTAATAGTTTTCGTAAGCTTCCATAATAGCTTCATCTCTGCTTATTTTTTCCATTTTAAGGTATATGCCGTTGTATCTCCAGGTGTTTCCGTCCATGTCCAGGCAAAGGTATCTGCGGGTATTTTTATGTTTGTAGCGGTATATCACAGTGTTACCCTTAATTTCAAACCTGTTCACATAGGCGAAATCCTCAACGCGGTCCGCTCCGATAAATTTCTCCAGAGCGTCGTAGTTAGGGTCTCCGAGTTCACAGTCAAATATTGTTATCTTTTCCCCGTCAACCGGCTCTTTCATCAGTTTACTCCGAAAGTAAAAGTTTTGGCCATCCATTCAAATAATTGTTCGCGTAATTCTACATATTTCAAGAGCATTTTACAAACACACCATCCCGGAGCTTTAAGGCCTCCGAGTTGCACATTAGAGGTACCTTTTGAAACCTGAAACGAAAGCCTTAATATAGCCTATCACGGGCGCGCCGAACATATCCTTTCTGAGCCTTATCCCGTAACTTTCGCCCCTGATAAACTCCAGGAGACCGGAATAATCCGAAGCCATGGAAAGCACTTTCTCGGGAGCCACATTTATGCCGGGCTCAAAATAGAGCGAAACGAATGTTTTGTCCTCAACAATGCTTTTAACCTTCTGTTTTCGCGCCGCCTGTTTTATTTTTGTAATCTCCAGAAGGTTTTCCACGGCTCCAGGCATCCTGCCGAAACGATCCAGCATCTCCTCCTTTACCGCGGCGATATCATCTTCGGTCGCGCAAAGGCCCAGCTTTCTATAAAAAAGAATTCTCACATCCTCGGCCTCAATATATTCCGAGGGGATAAAGGCGGGCGCCATAAAATCCACGGCAGTCCTGGCTTCCTCATCCCCGCCTTCCTGCAAAGCAGCCCCTTTGAGCTTTTTGCTGGCCTCGTCAATAAGCCTTGAATAAAGCTCAAATCCGATTTCACGAACGAAACCGTGCTGTTCGGCCCCGAGTATATTGCCCGCGCCTCTTATTTCCAGATCCCTTAAAGCGAGACGGAACCCTGAGCCCAGCTCGCCGAATTCCTGAAGAGCCTCTAAGCGCTTGGACGCCTCTTCGGTGATGGTTTTGGCCGTGTAAAAAAGGTAACAGAAAGCTTTCTGTTTTTCCCTGCCGACCCTGCCCCTTAGCTGGTAGAGCTGGGAGAGCCCGAAGTTTTCGGCTTCCTCAATAATTATCGTGTTGACTGAAGGAATATCAAGCCCCGACTCTATTATGGTAGTGGCGATAAGCGCGTCTAATTTCTTGTGCATGAAATCCCACATAACCTTTTCTATCTGATGCCCTCCCATCTGTCCGTGCACGACCCCGAAACGCGCCTCCGGCACGAGTTTTTTTAACTCATCGGCCTTGGCGAGTATGGTTTCCACCCTGTTGTGCACATAGTAAACCTGTCCGCCGCGGGACATTTCCGCGGCTATAATTGTTTTCACGGCTTTTTCATCGTAGGAACTCAGATGGGTTTCTATGGGCAGACGGCCGTAGGGCGGAGTTTCTATGACCGAGAGGTCCTTGAGGTTGGAAAGCGCGAAGGAAAGCGTCCGCGGGATGGGTGTTGCCGTCATCATGAGCACATCTATATTCTTCCTCATCGCTTTAATCTTTTCTTTTTGTTTGACTCCGAAGCGGTGTTCCTCGTCAATTATCAGAAGGCCCAGGTCCTTAAATGAAATATCTTTCTGAATCAGCCTGTGGGTGCCGATTACTATATCCAGCTCACCGGCCTTAATATCTTCAATTATTTTTGCCTGCTCTTTTTTTGTCTGAAAGCGGCTTAAAAGGGCTATTTTTACGGGGAAGGGCGAGAGGCGGTTGGAAAATGTGTTGTAGTGCTGTTCGGCGAGCACCGTCGTGGGCACAAGCACCGCGACCTGCCTTGAGTTGACGGCCACCTTAAAAGCGGCTCGCACCGCGACCTCGGTTTTCCCGAAACCCACATCGCCGCAGACCAGCCGCTCCATGGGCCGGGGCTGTTCTAAGTCGCGCATAACTTCTTCAATGCTTCTCTGCTGATCCTCGGTCTCGCTGAAGGGAAAAGAATCGGCGAGCTCTTTTTCCCAGAGAGTCTCGCGCGGGAACGAATAGCCCTGCAGGCCCTGCCTCTGGGCGTAAAGTTTCAGTAATTCTTCCGCGAGAGCCTTGGCTCCTTCCTTTGCCCTGTGGGTCGCCTTCTCCCAGGCGCCCGTATCAAGCGAATAAAGCCTGGGCCTCTGGCCCTCCAGCCCCACATATTTTTTTACCACGCCAAAATCATCCGGCGGGATGTAGAGCTTATCGCCGCCTTTATACTCAATGCAAAGATATTCGGATTCCTGCTCGGGCCTTGTTATCCGGCGCAGGCCCAGATAACGGCCTATGCCGTATTTCTCGTGCACTACATAATCGTTTTTTGATATCTCCCATAACCCCTCAAGCCTGCGCCCGCTTTTAAACTTCGGGAAACTTACCTGCTTGCGCTTATAGAGTATCTCCTGGGCCGCGAAAACCGCGATTTTTCTATTCGGCGAAAAAAAGCCGTCTGCCAGCGCTCCGAAGTAAAGCGGCGGCATAACCTCTGAACGCAAATTCTCGGAAAATATGTCCTCCACGCGTTCCTTCTCGCCCTGGTTGGCGCAGAAAATCATGGATTTATATCCGCCGGCGGCGAATTTAGCAAACTCATTTAAAAAAAGTTTGTAATTTGCCCCCCACCTGACAAACGGCCTGAAATTCGCGTCTTCCGCGTTAAGCGTGTCGGTGACGGGAGAATTTATCAGGAGGTTGTAATTTTTTAACAGAGGAATATTCTGAGCGTATTCTGGAGAATCAATAAAAGCTTTTGTGTCCCGCGGCAGATAGTCCGAAAGATAAGAATCGGCATTTTCTTTTGCCGGCGATATAGAGCAGGAATTCAGGAATTTTCCTGAACGCTGGCTGGCGCTGTCAAACTCCCGGATGGATTCCACGCACTCTAAATTAAAAACTATTCTAAAGGGCCCTTCCCGGTCAACCGGCCAGATGTCAAAAACCTCGCCGCGCCTTGCAAACTGCCCTCTTTCCTCCACGAAATCACAGCGCGCGTAGCCGAGCTCCATGCACAGGAAAAAAAGGGTTTCAAAGCTAACAGTATCGCCGAGAGAAAATACTTTCAGCAGCGACTTGAAACGCGCGGGAGAATTCGTTTTGGCCGCCAGGGATTCCGGCGTGGCAAGCACAATGCCGCGCGCCGATTCAATAAGGCTTTTAAGGGTGTTTACCCGTTCCTGCTGGTTAAAAGAGGAATATTCCAGTATTTTCGGGTTACCGAAAATCTGCGCCAGCGAAACAAAAGAATCGTGCAGAGCGCCGTAATCTTCCTCAGAAACCACTACAAGCAGAGCCTCCCCTTTGGCATAATTCTCAAGAAGGTAGAATGCTTTTGAACTGCCGGATAATCCGCTTAATTTTTTATGTGTCAGACATTTCTCCGATTTTCTAGCTTTCTCTGCGATATTCTACCATAATTTTGACTTATATATTGAGTCAAATTTGCTATAATTTTGGTGTATGAACATTAAGCTTCTTCTGCTTCTACTGGCGGCGCCTCAGGTTATTTTTTCAGCGCCCCGCCCCGCGGCCGCGGCCGGCGGTTTTTATCCGTCGGGCAGAAACGAGCTGATAGCCGCCGTTGACAGATTTCTTGCCCAAGCTCCGCTGACGCCGCTTAAATCCCGCGCTATCGCGATACTTGTGCCGCACGCGGGATATGAATATTCCGGGCAGGTTGCCGCCTCGGCCTACAAAACCGTTAACAGCCGCGGCATAAACACCGTTATCGTTATAGGCAACAGCCATCATTTTCTTTTAAAAAAAGGTGCGGTTTATCCTTCCGGTAGTTTTGCCACTCCTTTGGGTTCGGTGGAAATAGATTCGGAACTCGCCTCCCGTATTCTGGCGCGCACAGGCCTGCTAAGAGCAGACAAGGAACCTCATGACCCCGAGCATTCCATTGAAGTTCAGCTTCCTTTTCTCCAGAGAGTTCTCCCTGAATTTAAAATAGTGCCCATACTGCTTTCATCCATGACGCTTGAGGACACAGAAAAAATAGCCGGAGCCATAGCAGCTTCTCTCAAAGAGCTTGGCCTCTCAAAAACGACTTTGCTGATAGCCTCCTCTGATTTATCTCACTATCCGGGTTACGCTGACGCCGTCATCTCCGATTCTAAAGCCCTATCGGCGATAACAGCGATGGACCCGCCCCTTCTGCAAAAACAGATATTTTCCATAGAAGGCTCTGCAGCGCCGAAGCTGGAGTGCGTATTATGCGCGAGGGAAAGCGTATATACCGTTCTATACACGGCAAAAATGCTCGGAGCCGATTCAGCGAAAGTGCTTTCCCGCGCCAACTCAGGAGACATAACCGGCGGCCGAGACAAAGTCGTGGGCTACGCCGCAGCGGTATTTTTTTCTTCGCGCGGACAGCGCCCGGAGATTACAAAGAGTAAACCTTCAGACAGTTATACGGTAAATAAGGCGCAATCATGCGATTACCGGCAAACCCCGAAAAAAGAGCTAAAAAAGGAGCAAAAAATGACTGGATTTTCTGTAAGCCCTCAAGGGCAGAAAGAACTGCTTGCCGCGGCGAGATACTCCATTGAACGGACGCTTGAAACAGGAAAGACTCCCCGAATCAACTCAAAAACCGAAGAACTGAAAAAACCGGCCGCTGTTTTTGTGACCTTAAACGAGCAGGGCAGCCTGAGGGGATGCATAGGCACTACCGCGCCGAGAGAGCCGCTTATTGACGCTGTAACGCAGATGGCCGCAGCCGCAGCCTTTGAAGACCCGAGGTTTAACCGTGTAAGCGCCGGCGAATTAAAAGATATTAAGATTGAAATTTCCGTGCTCTCTCCGATGCAGAGAGTAAAAGATGCCGGCGAGATAAAGGAAAATATTCACGGCGTAATGGTGAAAAAAGGCCCGCGGTCCGGCCTTTTTCTGCCGCAGGTTTGGGAGCACTTCAACAGAAAGGAAGATTTCTTAAACGAACTATGTTCTCAGAAGGCGGGGCTTGAGGCGGACGCGTGGAAAAAACCGGAAACAGAACTGTACATCTTTACGGTCTTCGCGTTTGAAGAATAGCGGCGAGTATTCGGAAACAGGAAGCGAAGCAAATGAAAAGCCGGACATTTATAATTGAAGCAAAAACTTAACGCGACGGCCGCGCCTTCAATTGGACTTTGCGATGATACTGAGCGGGAAATATTTCGCGGTAAATTTGATTAAAAGGTGTAGCCAAGTTTCGCGCCCATAATAGTCGCGCCTGAAACCGCATTATTCCCGATACCCATTGTCATACCCAAATCAAAAAGCGTAGCGGTAAGATGAGCGGTTCTCAATTCAAACAACGATACGGATGCGTAGAGGCCAAATGTTGAAACAGCCGCCATTCCGTCTTCGGGTTTCGGCTGTCTTAAAGCGCTATAGGAAGCATGGTAACGCTTGAAATAATTTCCGCTATTGGCTGTTAAGCCCACACCGTAGTTAAGAATCGTAAAAGGACCGACGGTGTTAATGCCGGAAGCGCGAGCGGAAGAAAGAGTTGTTGTTCTATAAAATGAATTCTCACTTACCGACCCAAAACCAATAATATCGGGATGCATAATTCTTAAGCCTATTACCGTGGTATTAATATTTTCCCCGGCAACATGCTCGGCAAACCAGGCAAGCCATCCGTTATTCGCCCTGTATTCCACGCCTCCGCCGCAGCCGCAACCACGAATCTCATCGTAATCAAAAGTTTCCGATTCATCGCCCACATCGCCTGTTACCACCCTGATACTGGACGCGGAACCGTAAAACGAAAAATAACTTTTCGCATCCGCCGGATCAGTCAAAAATGAACCGATAAGGCCTGCGAGAAAAAACACTCCGACAAAATGAACAACAGTCTTCACTCTCTCTCCTTTTTCATAAAAAAAACCGGGCAGGCACCTACTGCGGTTTGTCGTGTTTTGCCACGAATTTCTTAATGTCTTCAATATTCTCAATGATGAGTTTGGCTTTTTTAATGCCAAACGAGAACGGGTATTTATCGTCCTCGCTGTTTTTTATAACCAATGTCGGGTTGCCTTTGAACTCTGACTCGGAAACAATCGCCATGTTTTTCTCCTTTTTTAAGACTTTCGTAAATTCTAATATTTTACGCGAAAAAAAGCAAACGGTATCAAAATCAGGAAGTGCCCAGGGCCTGACGGAGAAGATTTCACCGAACAGGCAAAGTCACCCTGAACGAAGTGGAGGGCATCGTTTTTCATCCAACAACGAGATTCTTCTCGCCCTGTGGGAGATCAGAACGACGGCGCCATAGATACTTTCCTCCGTGGCATACAGACAACCTGCTGTTCCGCGGCCACGAAAGAGGCACAGCCGTGCCTGATTAGCTGTTCATTATATCAAGAAAATTCAGGAATATTTTGTCTGCCCTGTCTTTGTACCCTTCAAACAGCCTGCCGGTATCCTTTTCAATGGCGGCGGCTTTTTCTTTTGTCGTCTCGGCCGTATCCTTAAGCCAGCAATTTATTATCTCAGAAGTAACTTCAATATGAAACTGCAGGGCATAGGCCTTTTTCCCCAGCCTGAAGGCCTGGCCGCAGACCGGCGATGAGCCGAGCAGGACGCCGCCTTCGGGAACTTCAAATTTGTCGCCGTGCCACTGGAAAACCTCAAGCTCCCGTCCGAGCCCGTTAAACAGGGGGTCTGTTTCACCCGCGGCGCTTAGGGAAATTTTGTGCCAGCCGATCTCTTTTTCGGCCGCCTTAGATACTTTCGCGCCGAAAGCTTTTGCCATAAGCTGAGCTCCGAGACAGATACCCATCACGGGCAGTCCAGCGCGCACGGCCTCAGTAATAAAATAACCTTCCTCCGACAGGAAACCATATTTTTCGGTTTCATACACATTCATCGGGCCGCCCATAATAAACACCGCGTTTATACCGAGCAGGTTTTCGGGGAGTTTTTCCCCTTCGCCAAGCTCCACTGTTTTAATTATATATCCGCGGGAGGCAAAAAAACTCTCTATCATTCCGGGGCCTTCAATTTTAATGTTTTTGATTACCAGTATCATGGCTAAAGCGCAGCCTCGCCCGTTTCATCATTTCTTATTCTATAAGCTTCGGCTATTTCCGAAACAAATATTTTTCCGTCGCCTATGCCTCCGGTTCTCGCGGAAGATTTAATTATGCTTATTATCTTGTCAACATCCTGATAATTCACAATCATCTCCAGTTTGACTTTAGGCAGAAGCTCAATGCGGTAGCTTTCGCCGTTCCATTCCTGCGTAATACCCTTCTGTTTGCCGTGCCCCATCATATCAATGAGGGAAATGCCGTTAAAACCGGCTTCTTCAAGTTTCTCCCTGACCAGGTCTATCTTGTCGGGTTTTAATATGGCTTCTATTTTTTTCATAACATCCTCCTGAGCCATCATCCCGGAGCGGAAGCGGGAGTACCGCGCTTCCGCTCCGGACATGGCTATATTTATCCTATGGCTGTGCTGCCTTTTTCACCTGTGCGAATCCTTATGCAGTCCTGAAGATCCAGCACGAATATCTTTCCGTCCCCTATATCTCCGGAACACGCGCCTTTCCTAATGGCGCTTATGGTAGGTTCAACGAAGTTTTCGTTGACGGCGATCTCCAGCTGAATTTTTCTCAGCAGGTTGCCGGTCTCCTTGACTCCGCGGTAAACCTCGGTCACCCCCATCTGCCTTCCATGCCCGAGCACCTCGGTGACGGTTATAAGGTTTACTTCGGCCTTATAGAGTTCTTCCTTGACAGTTTCCAGCTTATCAGGCTGAATTACGGCTATAATTAGTTTCATTTTATTTTCCTTCGTCCGCCGGCCTGACATAAAGCGGCGGGCTTTTTTTATTTTTGTGTTATTCCAGGACCGTATAAGCGCCTTCGTGGTGTTGCGAGAGGTCAAGGCCTAAAACCTCGTCCTTCTCGCTGGCACGGACACCAAACAGGGCGTTCACAAGTTTTAATATCAACCAGGTGACAACCAGGCTGTAAAGAGCGGTTATAAGCACCGCCTTAAGCTGAATGACGAATTGAGCCGGGTTACCGTAAAACAATCCGTCCGCGCCGGCGGGATTGACGGCTTTTGAGGCAAAAAGCCCTGTCGCGAGAGCGCCCCAGATGCCTCCGATGCCGTGGACTCCGAAAGCGTCAAGCGAATCGTCGTAGCCGAGTTTTGTTTTAACAAAGGCAACCATAACAAAACAGATAAGGCTGACGACAACGCCTATAAGTATCGCCGGCATAACGCCTACATAACCTGCCGCAGGAGTTATCGCGACAAGCCCGGCAACAAGGCCCGTGGCAACGCCGAGAGTTGTGGGCGTGCCGTTATGCAGCCATTCTATCAAGGCCCAGGTAAGGCCCGCGGCCGCGGCCGCCGTATTTGTAGTGACGAAAGCTCCGACCGCGAGGCCGTTGGCGCCGAGCGCGCTGCCCGCGTTAAATCCGAACCAGCCGAACCACAGCAGGCCCGCTCCTAACACCGTGAAAGGAAGGTTGTGCGGAGGAACCGGTTGGTTGGCATAGCCTTTGCGCTTGCCTAACATGAGCGCCGCGACTATCGCTGCTACGCCGGCATTGATATGAACGACGGTTCCGCCCGCGAAATCAAGAGCTCCCATGTTTCTAAGCCAGCCTCCCAGCCCCCAGACCCAGTGAGCAACCGGGTCATACACCAAAGTGGCCCAGAGTATGCTGAAAACAAGGAAGGCCGAGAACTTCATCCTTTCGGCGAAAGCGCCGATTATAAGCGCCGGGGTTATGACCGCGAACATGCCTTGAAAAATCATAAAGGCTTGATGCGGTATAGTGGCCGCGTAGTCAGGGTAAGGCGTAAGCCCCACTCCGTTTAAGCCCAGCCATTTCAGGCCTCCGATGAATCCGTTGCCCGGAGAAAATGAAAGGCTGTAACCGAAAAGCACCCATTGAAGCGTGATAACGCAGAGCATTATTCCGCTTTGCATGAGAATGCTTAAAACATTTTTCTTTCTGACAAGGCCGCCGTAGAAAAACGCGAGGCCCGGAAGGGTCATGAGCATTACAAAAGCGCTTGAAGTCATTACCCAGGCCGTGTCGCCCGTGTCAATCTTGGCGGGCGCGGGCGCGGGAGCCTCAACCGCCACGGCCGTCATTTCGGCAGGCGCGGCCGCCGGCGCCGAGATTTCTTCGGCAATAGCCGGCCCGGCTAATCCCATAAATAATCCAAACAATGTTAAACTTAATAATTTTTTCATTTTATTATCTCCTTGCCCGGAGCTTGCCATCCGTTGAGAATGATCAGGCGGGCTATATAAGCTTTCGTTTGGCGCTTAGAAATTAATGTCCAACTGAGTTGAAAACTGGTTATTTGGATTGATCGCCGTATTGTTGTAGACGACATATCCGAATATAACTCCCGTGTTAGGCGCGAAAGCATAAGAAAGGCCGTAGCTCAGGCAGCCATAAAAGCTCTGCCCGGAGGCATAGTCAACCGAGGCCCATATCTTGTCCGTCAGCTGCCTGTCCCAGGTGGCAATAAAACCCGTATTCGCGCTCTCTCCTTTATCGTCAAGCAACAGTTTGCTGTTGCCGGAGTAATAGCCGAGAGTGACGCGTCCCACGGGCTTAATAACTTTCGCGGCGGCGCCGTACAAAATGTTGTAGTTGGTGCTGTCTGTTTTTGTCCCGACGCTGAACGCGCCAACAGCCAGAGCCGGCACCATGCCGTTTTCGGGCAGGCCGTATTTGGCGTTAAAGTAAAGCGGATCCGCGCTCGGCTCCATGAAATCAATGCCGACCTCCAGGTTCTTAAGCAGGCCGTAGGTAAGGCCGATGTCGGTTGGCAGAGCGTAAGGCTTGTCGGCGTTATTAAAAACCGAAAAGTAATTATCAATTCCCAGATGAAGCGTCTTCTCGGCCTGTATGTCTGTTGACGGGTTCCATATCTGCGTTGACGGGGTGGCGTAAACATAGCCCGACAAAGAAGCGATAAAACCGCAAACTACCGATATTTTCCTTAATTTATTCATTTTATTCCTCCCTGAGATTTTTGCTCTCCCAATCGCTGGGCAGACAGCAGCCTTGCTTACGCGCGGACACCGATGTCCGAAAACATTTATATATTGTTCAACTGACACTCTTCCAGAAAACTCCCGTTTTTGTTTACTATAATCAGCTCGCCCTTTTCCATCTCTATCCAATCCGTGCCGCTAAGCCGTTCGGAACAAAACACAAAGGACCCGAAAGAATATGAATAATAAAGCTTATTCCCCGTTTTATCGCAGTACCCGATTAAATGATCTTTATTGCTCAAAACAAATGTCAGCGGTGAACCCGGACACTGCGACTCAACCCGGCCGCAAAGGCTAAGGATGCTTTCTCTGTAGTTTCTAAGCGATTTTTGCTCAAGTGCCATAGTTATATAATTCAAAAATTTGTCCGAACCGCCGCAGGGCCCGTTCCCGCCATTGGCGCCGATTTTTGAAAAGTAACCCAAATCCCCGCTATGGGCAAAAATATATTCGCGGTTTACAATAGGCGCCGGAGCTTCCCCGAACTTGGCTATCAGCACCTTTGAACCGGAACTTAAAGCCTTGGCGAGCGGCAACTCATACGCGCCAAACTCAACAAGAGCCTCGCAAAAGCGAACCGCCAAAGCGCCGAGGTATCCGGCTACCCCGAGAAAACCGCCGGTTTCACCGGCATTCCGGGCGCCCCTGCGGGAATTATTTAAAAAACTGTCAAATATGCTCTTCTGTACCCCGTCCGCGGACGCTACCGCCATAATTAAACCCATATATTCCTCCGCCTTCAAATAAAAAAAGCCTTTAATCCACTTATACCAAAGTGAACTAAAGACTCCCGTGTCTTCGCGTCTGTGCCGCCTTCACTGGCGGCAAAACCAATAATAAATATTTACATTTGCAAATAAAAATCCCCGCCGATCACCTCTGATCGCGGGGACAACTTTGTCCTTGCGCTAACATTATAACGCAATTAAAAAAATTTGTCAAGCCTTTTTTACCTGTAAAGTCACCCTGAACGAAGTGAAGTGCCTCGTTATATTTTAAGTTATAAGTTGAGTCAATTGAAAAACCTTAACAAGACCCTGTCATTGCGATCTCCCGAAGGGAGAGAAGCAATCTCGCTTTTCCGTCGGAAGCGACGAGATTGCTTTGTCGTTGCACTCCTCGCAAAGACGGCCTGAAACACTTTTTCAACTGACTCAAGTTGTAAGCTTTAAGTGAACGGCGGACTTTTTCGTGTCGTCATACCAGCGGAAGCTGGTATCCAGAGGTTTAACTGGTTTCCTGTTTTCACAGGGATGACAGGCCTTGATGGATCCCAGACTGAACATTTCTGGGATGACGGCAAGGGAACATCAGCCGAGCAAGCTCGGCGACTACAAAGATGAAAGGATGACGGCACTTTTGATTTTGAGTCTTCAGAGGCCTTTTGTTTTTATACCCCTTCCGAGCCGGTTATGAGCAAAAGTTTTTTTGGAGGCCTTCAGTCTTGCCTGTTTGACCTGCCGAGAAGGCAGGGAGTTTGCAAGACTGCCTAAAATACTTTTGCGAATGGCTCGCGTGGGCGAATGTCCGCACGAATAAGTGCGGACTTCCATGAGGACGCCGAGATGGTGAGGCGTCGCGTTTCTTTATTAACTTTCTTTGAGCGCTCAAAGAAAGTTAGAAAGGGGTGCAGGGGCAACAGCCCCGCGACTTTGTTTCTTTCTGAAAGAACTTTTAAAATTCTGGTTTCCTGTGTGTGCTCACATCTCGCGCCCGTTGCAAGCTTGCGCGGCTTATTCGCCGCACTGCAACTACAGGTGACGGCAAGGAAGATCCTTCGTTTCTCTCAGGATGACGGCGCTTTGCGGAACGCGCAGCAAGCTGCGCAACTACAAAACCAACCGCGAGTTTGCTTCGCCACTGAAGCTTTGGCGGACTATCGCGCCGCCTTAACGGAGGATTCGGGCACCGGCAGCGAGTTCAGATAAAAAGATTAATCTTTGACTTCTGGGCCTCTCCTAAAAACGCCGCGGCCCCCATCTGGCCGTCAACGCCTTCAATCATATTGGAATTATCAACGCCCATTATGCCGCAGGAAGTGGAACAGGCGTATATCTTTACATTAAAAGCCTTTGCCATCTTAAAAAATTCTTCAAGCGAGGGAGTTTTGGTGCTTTCCATAAGCTTTTTCATCATGGCCGGCCCCAGGCCCATCATGTTCATGGAAGTCAGCGGAAGCTTGGAGCGGCTGGAGGGCATCATAAACTCCATCATTTTCTGCAGTATGCTTTTTCCTTTGTACACTCTTCCCTTTTTAAGAAAGTTAAGCCCCCAGAATGTGAAAAATATGCTGACATCCATATTCATGGAAGCGGCCGTTGTGGCAAGGATCATGGCGGCTATGGCTTTGTCCATGGTGCCGGAAAAAAATATTATCGTCATTTTTTCTTTTTGCTGTTCGCTCATATAGCCCTCACCTCATGGAGTTTAATAATTCCTCCAGCAAATTCGTCCTTGCGGTTTTCCTGAAAACAATGGGAACAGCGTCTTTTTTATAGGCCGTGACATTTTCCTCAAAAGTGGGTTTGGGAGCGCTTTTGTAAATGACTCCCAGCGGGAACTTGTCGGGCTCAATGGCTTTTTTGAAAGCTTCAACCCTGTCCGAAGGGTCATAGTTTGAGTCTAAATAATACGACCGTTCTTTAAACCATTGGAATGTGTTGACCTTATTGAAAGAAACGCAGGGTTGAAGGATATCCACAAGCGCGTACCCCTTGTGGGCAACGGCTTTTTTAAGTATCTCTTTCGTCTGATCCATATCTCCAGCGAAGGCCCGCGCCACAAAAGAAGCGTTCAGTGAAACCGCGACAGCCACGGGGTTAAACGGCTCTTCAAATACTCCGCTCACCTGCACCGGAGTATGAAAACCTGCCTGGCTTGTGGGAGAAGCCTGTCCCTTCGTAAGGCCGTAAACCATGTTGTTATGCACAATATTGGTTATATCGGGATTGCGCCTTATGGTATGAATAAAATGATTGCCGCCTTCACCGTAGGTATCCCCCTCGCCGCTTTCAGCTATGACTGTCAGGGAAGGATTCGCGGCCTTAACGGCCGTTGCGGGCGGAAGGGCCCTGCCGTGCAGGCCGTTAAAAAAGTGCGCCTTGATATAATGAGGGATTTTCGCGGCCTGGCCTATTCCGGAAACCATGACGAGCCGCAGCGGGTCAATATTGAGCTCGCTTAAGGCGGCTTTTAACGCCTTATGAATAGGAAAATTGCCGCAGCCCGGGCACCAGGCTATATCAATATTATCCAGGTCAAAATTATTCGCCATATTATTTCACCGCCGTGAATTTTTTAAGCTCCGCGACGGCTTCTTCCAGAGAAAACGGAGCGCCGTCGTATTTTAACACTTTGCCGCCTGTTTCAACTCCGGCGTATAGTTTGAGTATTTTAGCGAACTGGCCCGAAAAGTTATTTTCAAAGACAACCGCCTTCTTTGCCCTGCCGATAATCTCCCGGGCTCCCGAGTGAAGCGGAAAAATCTGCGAAAAGTGGAGTACGGCCAGTTTGGGATTGTTCACCTGTTCCGCGGCTTCTTTCAAAACGCCGTAATTTGAACCCCAGCAAACGGCAAGATACTCAAAATCGCCGCTGCCTATAAGGGAGGGCGGCTCGGCTTCTTTTGTCATAAGCTCAAGTTTGGCCATGCGCTTTTGGGACATCTGTTTTCTGATATTTTTGTCTTCCGTGATATTGCCGTTCTCATCGTGTTCGTCGGAATCCGCGTGGACAAAGCCATCGCCAAAACCCGGAATGCCGCGGGGCGAAATACCGTCGGCGGAAAAGGCATACCTTTTATAGCCCGGGCCGGTTTTAACTATATGCTCCTGCGCGCTTATTTTTGAAAAATCAAAGGGCGGTATATTGGCGTAGGCATCCACGAAATACTGGTCGCTTAAAATAATCACCGGGCACTGATGCTTGTCCGCGAGGTTAAATGCCTTTGCCGTAAGCTCAACAGCCTGCGCAGCGCTGCCGGGAGCAAGGATTATCCTGGGGAACTCGCCATGTCCGGCGTAAAGCGCGAATTCCAGGTCGCCCTGTTCGGTCCTTGTGGGAAGCCCTGTCGCTGGGGCCGGCCTCTGGCCCAGGCTTATAACCAAAGGCGTTTCTATCATGCCGCTTAGGCTCAACGCCTCAGCCATAAGGGCAAACCCGCCGCCCGCCGTGCAGACAAAACCGCGGGCTCCCGCGTACCAGGCTCCGAGAGCCATATTGGCAGCCGCTATCTCGTCCTCGGCCTGCTCGGTTAAGATGCCGAATTTTTCACTGTTTGCGGCAAGAAAGGTCAGTATCCCTGTTGAGGGCGTCATGGGGTAAGCTGAAACAAAATTGCAGCCGCCGGCTATCGCGCCAAGGCCTATAGCCTCGGCTCCGTTTACCAGAACCTGGCCGCTTACTTCATGGCTTCTCGCGAGCAAAATTTCAATTTTGCCGGGCCCGGAAACGGAAGCGGCGTATTCAAACCCTTTCTCGGCGGCCTGAAGGTTGGGTTTAAGCGTCTCGGGTTTTTTAGAACCTATAGTTGAACTTACAAAATCCTGAATATCTTTTAAGCCAAGCCCGAAAAGCCCCATTAAAAGCCCGAGGGCCGCGGTATTGGCGTAAATAGCCCCGCCGGCTTCAGCCGCTATTTTTGAAAATGGAACATCAACCAGATCCGTGTCCGCGCCGAGAACTGATTTGTCGCCGAATATAATTGTTTGTTCAGTAATTTTATCTTTAAGGTGAGCGATTGCGCCGCTATCAAGAGGTATGAGCAGGTCTATCCTGTCCACATAACTGCTTCTGGGCTGCGAGGAGACCCTGAGCTGGGTTGAGTTGCTTCCGCCGCGAACGCGCGACATGTATTCTTTTGTGGCGAAAATATTAAAACCCGAATCCTTCAAGGCCTTTACGAGCAGTTTTTCAACCGTGACTATGCCCTGCCCCGCTTCTCCGCATAGCACGACTGACACATCGTCTTTAAAAACCCGCGAAAGATTCATAGATCCCCATCAAAACTTAACGGCGCCCGCGTAACCGGTTTCGTCCGGTTAAACGGACGCCGCGCAAGATCACCAGTTTTCGGCAAGCACTTCAAAATACGCTTTCGGATGAAGGCAGGCCGGGCATTTATCCGGAGCCTCATTGGACTCGTGAACGAACCCGCAATTGGCACAGCGCCACTTTATCGCGGACGGCTTTTTAAATACTTTCTCGCCCTTAACATTTTCCAAAAGCGCCCTGTATCGTTTCTCGTGCTGTCTCTCGGCGATTGAAATCTTCCTGAAGGCCTCGGCAACATCGGGAAAACCTTCTTTCTCGGCCACATCGGCAAACCCCGGATATAGCTTGGAATGCTCAAACTGCTCGCCGTTGGCGGCCGCAAGCAGGTTGTCTTTCGTGGCCCCAATAACTCCGGCCGGATACGCCGCGGTTATCTCAACCTCGCCGCCTTCAAGAAATTTAAAGAAGCGCTTCGCGTGCTCCTTTTCATTTTCAGCCGTTTCAAGGAAAATAAAGCCTATCTGCTCAAAACCCTCTTTTTTGGCCGCGGACGCGAAATATGTGTAACGGTTCCTTGCCTGGGACTCTCCCGCGAAAGCCGCCAAAAGATTCTTTTCAGTCTTTGTGCCCTTAATGCTTTTCATAACACTCTCCTTTTCAATAATCGTTTTCGGATACGGTTTAGGTCAAACGGAATGCGCGGCAAGCCGCGCGACTACAGACGAATTATTGAGCCGTTACAACTTTCAACTTATAACTTAAAACTTTGTTCACGATTTCCACAACCCGTGCAGGTTGCAGTATTCCCTGGCGGTAACCTGAGTGCCCTCAACGCAAAATTCAGCCTCGGGTTTGTCTCCCGGCTTTAAGAACTTTCTGCAGGCGTTGCCGTCAACAATCAGTTCTATCCACTGGATATAGTGCTTGTCTTCCATGGGGTGAGCGACACTGCCGACCGTCACTTTATAACCGCATCTGACTTTTTCAAGCACCGGGACATGTTTTTCCTTTGAGGCGTCAACGGTGTTCTCAACCTGGAGTATCATGGGCTTTCCGCAACAGACCAGTTCTCCGCCGCCGACAAAAATCACTTCAACCATGTTGCCGCAAACACTGCATTTGTAAACTTCCAAAGGATTTTTAACCATAACAACCTCCTGTCTTACTTTTTCTTTACATACCCTTTATACAAATTGCCCTCTTTTATCAGCGAGAGAAATATCTCTCCCGTCATCTCGCACCAGACCGGCAGGTCTTTTTCAAAACCCGGGTCGTCGGCTATAACCTCAAGAATCTCTCCCGACTTCATGGTTTCAAGCTCAAGTTTTGTTTTTACAACCGGCATGGGACAGAACAGCCCTATGCAATCCAGAGTCCTTGCCGGCTTTAAACTGCTCTCAGGCATGTTTCTCTCCGCATTTCGGGCATTTCTCAAGCTTAGAGCTGTAGGATTGTTCGCACTTGGCGCACTTTATGAACTCCACCTCGCAGGGGGAGCAGAATACCGGTTCAAAACAGGACATTTTCAGCTCGTCTTCACAAAAGCCACATCCGCATTTTTGCGTTTTATCTTTTTTCATCTCCGGCTCCTTGCCTGTTACGGCTATTTACCGTGCTTTTTGGAATAGTCTTCTATCGCCTTATGCAGAGCATCAGCGCCCAGGTTTGAACAGTGCATTTTGTTTGGCGGCAGGCCTCCGAGCTCCTTTGCCACGAGATCGTTTGTTATCTTCATCGCCTCATCAACGGTTTTTCCCTTGGCCATCTCGGCGACCATTGAAGAAACGGCTATCGCGGCGCCGCAGCCAAAGGTCTTAAACTTTACATCCTCCAAAACATTGTCTTTGACCTTCACATAAAAGGTCATCATGTCGCCGCAGACCGGATTGCCGACCTCGCCAACACCGTCGGCATCCTTTATTTCGCCGACATTTCTTGGATTTTGAAAATGATCCATTACCTTCTCTGAATAAAACGGCATCTGTTTTCTCCTTGGACTTCAGTGGTAAGCTGTAAGTTGTAAGTGATAAGTGACTTATTTCAACTGTCTTTGTCCTTACCGCTTACCCCTTACCACTTACCCCTGGTTATTCCTGTTCCTCGTGATCGTGGTGGTGGTCGTAATCGGTACCCGGCCCGGCCTCCTGCCTTTTGCCGGTTTTCTGAAAGTAATTATAAAGAGGCGACATATCTCGCAGCTTTTTTACTATCGCCGGGAACTCGTTTAAAACATAATCGGCGTCATCGGTTGAATTGTATTTTGAGAGGCTCATTAAAATTGAACCCTGCGCCACGGCCGCGTCTATTTTTATAGCCGAAAGCACATGAGACATCTTAAGCGCTTTTGAGGCGCAGGCAGAACCGCTGGAGACGCATATTCCTTTCTGATCCAGGAAAAGCATCATGGCCTCGCCTTCAACAAACTCAACGGAAAAATTAACATTATTGGGAAGCCTGGCCGTCGGATGGCCGTTTAAATAAATATACTCTATTTTTTTGGGCAGTTCGGTTATTATCCTGTCTCTTATGGCGGCAGTTTTCTTTGAATTCTGCTCCATCTCGTTCTTAGCCAGCTCGCAGGCCTTTCCGAAACCCACTATAGCGGGAACATTTTCAGTGCCGGCGCGCCGGCCGTTCTCCTGAATGCCGCCGTCTATCTGAGGTATTATCCTGGCGCCTTTCCTGACATAAAGAGCCGCGGCTCCCCTGGGGCCGTAAAACTGGGCTCCCGAAAAGGTCAGAAGGTCGGCTCCGAGCGCGTTTACATCCACCGGAATCTGTCCGGCAGAAGCCACCGCGTCGCAATGAAACGGTATTTTTTTGGCCCGGACAATTCTGGATATTTCGGGTATGTTCTGAATCGTGCCAATTTCGGTATTGGCATGCTGAATGGAAACTATGGCGGTGTCGGGCCTCAGGGCCTTTTCCACATCAGAGGGCGAAACCATGCCGTATTTGTCAACCGGCAGATAAGTAACCTCAAAACCTGCCTGAGAGAGGCGCCGGGCCGAGTAAAGAACGGAAAAATGCTCTACGGAGGATACAACTATATGTTTTGCCTTTGCTGAATTAGCCTCGGCAACGCCCTTAATGGCCAAGTTATTGGCCTCGGAACCGCAGGAGGTGAAATAAATCTCCTGCTCATTGGCGCCCACAAGCGCGGCGGCCTGTTTTCTCGCGTTTTCAATAGCGTCTTTGGATCTCGCGCCCAGGGTATGCATGCTCTGGGCATTGCCATAGTTTTCCCTTAAGAAAGGCAGCATTTCATTAAAAACTCTTTCGCTTATTTTCGTGTTCGCCTGATTATCAAGATATATCTCTTTCATATTACCGCCTCAACTCCAATTTGTTGTAGAACTCAATAAGTTTTTCCATGTGGTATTTTTCGTTCTGCATTATCCCGCTGACCGCCAGCTCAAAATCCTTACTCATGGAATATCCCATGATTTTCTTATAGTGGTTATAGGCGTGCATCTCGTTTTCAATGTGCTTGTCCAGAATCTTGTGAATAGAGCTCTCTGTCTCCAGTTCGGCGAATTTCCAGACCGGTTTTCCGCCAAGCGAAATTATCTCGCTTGAAAGTCTGTCGGCGTGGCGAAGCTCGGTCATACTGAACTCCTCAAACATTTTCGCGAGTTTCTCGCCGTCTCTGAGTTTTCTTTTTACCCTTTCAGCCTCCCGAAGATAGAGAAACACATCATTATACTCCATCTCAAAGGCATGGGATAAAAGGTTTAGCAGTTCTTTAGCGTCTTTCATAGGAAATATATTTTATACCTATAATTTATGGTTGTCAATATTACCACTCGGAATCAGTTTTCTTGCCGGTCGGCGTTGTCCACATCCCAACGCCTGATTTTAACTTTCTTTGGGCGCGCAAAGAAAGTTAATAAAGAAACGCGCCCCCGCGAGCCATTCGCAAAGTATTTTTGGCAGTCTTGCAAACTCCCTGCCCTGTCGGCAGGTCAAACAGGCAAGACTGAAAACCTCCAAAAATACTTATGCTCATAATCGGCTCGGAAGGGGTATAAAAAAACTCTAATCTGAAATACAGAAACTAACTGCCGGCTCGCCCTTACATTAGGCCGTGGCAGGCTACCGCGGACGCCTTTTTGAGAAGTTTCTTATAAGCAGTGAATTTGTAACCACCGAGACCGAGCTGAAAGCCATCGCGGCGCCAGCTATCATAGGATTAAGAAGAAACGCGAAAAATGGATACAGAACCCCTGCCGCCACGGGTATGCCTATGACATTGTAGAAAAAGGCCCAGAAAAGGTTCTGCCTTATCTTTCTCATGGCAAAACGGCTCAGCCTCACCGACTCAAGAACATCCCTGATATCGCTTTTTATAAGCACTATCTGGGCCGCCTCAATTGCCACATCGGTTCCGGAGCCGATAGCTATGCCGATATCGGAGGCGGCAAGCGCGGGGGCGTCATTGACGCCGTCTCCGACCATAGCCACGGCTTTGGAGTTTTTTCTGAGCTCCGCGATTTTTACCGCTTTCTGGGCCGGCATAACGCCTGCTATAACCTCATCAATACCGAGTTTTCTGCCCATAGCGGAAGCTGTTTTTTCATTGTCTCCGGTAATCATTATAACCCGTATGCCGAGTTTCTTTATTTCTTTAATTGTTTCCAGCGCGAAATCTTTCGGCGTGTCGGCTATGGCAAATATTGCCTTGCACTCGGAGTTTTCTGAAACCCAGACCACCGTCTTGCCCTGCGAGGCGAACTCCTGAGCCGCTTTGTCCAACTCATCGGATATCCTTACACCTTTTGAAACTAACAGGCCCCTGCTTCCCACAAGAACATTGGCGCCGCCCGCCTGAGCATAAACTCCCATGCCTTCAAGAGCGCTGAAGTTTGAAATCTCTTGTGCCTCGGCGTTATTCTTTCTGGCGTATTCAACTATAGCCGGAGCCAGGGAGTGTTCGGAGCGGCTCTCCGCCGACAAAGCCAGCGACAGTATTCTTGATGACTCCGCGGCCGCGGCGGAAATAAAATCAGTTACAACAGGCTCTCCCCTGGTGAGGGTTCCTGTTTTATCAAAAACAATAACATCAGTTTTCTCGGCAAGCTGAAGCGCCTGCGCGTTTTTAACAAGGATCCCGTTTTTAGCCGCTATGCCGGTTGCCACCATTACCGCGGTGGGTGTCGCAAGCCCTAAAGAACAGGGACAGGCGATTATCAACACCGCGATAAAGATCGTAAGCGCGAAAACGAAACTCGCCCCCGAAAGAAGCCAGACAACCAGCGACACCACCGCTATCGCGGCTACCGTCGGGACAAAATACGCCGCGACTTTGTCGGCTAAGGCCTGTACCGGGGCTTTGGAGCCCTGGGCATCCTCAACAAGTTTTATTATCTGGGAAAGCGTCGTCTCGCTGCCAACTCTTGTGGCCTTAAATGTGAAGGTGCCGCTTTTGTTTATGGTGCCGTCAATTACATCGTTCCCGGGCTTTTTCTCCACCGGCAGGCTTTCACCGGTGACCATGGATTCATCCACGCTGGAGTAGCCTTCTAAAACAATGCCCCCTACGGGAATTTTCTGGCCCGGCTTTACTATTACGATATCTCCGGCCTTAACTTTTTCAATGGCCACTTCGCGTTCCGCTCCGTCAATGATCAGAATCGCCGTTTTGGCCCTTAACCCCATGAGCTTTTTTATGGCCGCCGAAGTTTTGCCCTTGGCAAGCGCCTCAAACCATTTTCCCAATAGAATGAAAACCAGGAGCATACCCGCCACCTCAAAATAGAGGTCCTGCGAAGTATAGGAGCCGCGCCCCAGCAGTATGAAGAAAGTTATAAAAAGGCTGTAAATGTAGGCGGAGCCGGTTCCTATTGCTATCAGCGTGTCCATATTCGCGGTCTTTGTCTTGATAAGCGAAATAATCCCCCGCGTGTAAAACTGATAACCCGCCGCGAGTATAGGAGTGGCGAGCATCAGCTGAACCACCGCGAGAAACGCCGAAGGAAGATTTATGTGTAAACCGATGTCATGCGACATGGCCAGGAAAGTCAAAGGAAGCCCGAACCCCAGCGAAATTAAAAATTTGATTTTAAGGCTGTTTACTTCCTTATCTCTCGCGGCCTGCTCGTAATCCCGCGGCTCGGCAGGTTTTGAGCCGGCCTCAACCGGCGTTTCCGCGGGAGCTTTTATGACTTCATAACCCGAGTCCTCAATGACTTTATGCAGTTCCTCCAGAGAAACCGTTTGGGCGTCAAATTCCACGAATGCCTTGCCGGCGGCGTAATTTACGCCGGCGTTCTTAACGCCGGCCGTCTCTTTAAGAGCGCCTTCAATATTTAGGCTGCAGGAGACGCAGTGCATCCCCGAAATAAGTATTGTTTCTTTCTTAATATCTTCCACTATTTTTTCCTCTCATAAAGGCCGACCAGTTCGGCTTTATCTATAATATGGCCCTGCATCGCTTTTTCCAAAGCGGCCTTATCCGGCGCGTGTTCAAGTTTAAGCTCCGAGTCCAGGGCATAGAGCTTGAAGAAATACCTGTGGGTTCCCGAAGGAGGGCAGGGCCCGTCGTAGGTTTTTTTGCGGTAGCTGTTCCGGCCCGCGCTCCCGGGCATTGAATTCTGTTTAATGAACACCGTTTGCGGGGGAATATTAAAAACAACCCAGTGGACGAAATTTCCGGAAACTGCGTCGGGATCGTCCATTATAAGAGCAAGGCTTACGGCCCTGGCGGGCACGGCGCTTAGCTCAAGGGCCGGATTGATATTTTCACCGTCACAGGTAACCTTGGCCGGCATAACCGACATATTGCCGAAATCCGGGGAAGATATTTTCACGGGATGCCTCCTGCACTTCACGGTTATTAGGGGAGTTATTCGCTGCGGGAATACTCAAGCATCTTATCTATGGATATTTTTGCTTTTTCAGCGATAACGGGGTCCACCTTAATTTCGTAGCGCATCTCTTCTAAGGCCCAGAGCACCTTTTCAAGGCTCGTTTTCTTCATATTGGAGCAGACGGCCAGCTCTAAGGCGGGATAAAATTTCTTTAAAGGGTTCTCTTTCCTGAGCCTGTGCAGTATTCCCGTCTCGGTGGCGATAATCATTTCCGAAGATTTTGAAGAGGCCGCGTATTCCAGCATACCGCTTGTGGAAAGCACCTTGTCGGCAAGGGCCGAGACATCGGGGTTACACTCCGGATGAGCCACAACCTCGGCTTTGGGGTGCTTATGCTTCGCGTCCTTGATGTGCTGGGCCAGTATTCTTGAATGCACATGGCAGTAACCGTCATAAATTATCATCTCGCAGCCGGCCTTTGAGGAAGCGTAAGAGCCGAGGTTCCTGTCGGGAACAAAAATTACTTTCCTGCCGGAGAGGGTGCGCAGAATCTTTTCCGCGTTTGCCGAGGTACAGCAGATATCGGTCTCGGCTTTGACTTCAGCAGTGGTATTTACATAGCTTACCACCAGCGCCCCGGGATTTTCTTTCTTTAATTCCCGCAGTTTCGCAGCGGTTATCATGTCCGCCATGGGACAGCCGGCGTTTTTTTCGGGCAAAAGCACTTTTTTCCCGGGCGCGAGTATAGCGGCTGTCTCGGCCATAAAATGCACCCCGCAGAACACTATTACAGCGGCGTCTGATTGGGCGGCCCTGCGGCTTAAATCAAGCGAATCGCCGGTAAAATCAGCTATATCCTGAACCTCGGACAGCTGATAGTTATGCGCCAGAATAACCGCGTTTCTTTCCTTCTTAAGTTTTTGAATTTTTTCTATCAAAGAATCCATATATATATGTATCAGGTGTTCATCCAGTTCCAGACTTTGCCTTCCTCCTCCATCATCCAGTCTCCCGGCTCGGTCAGATAGCGGTAAACATTCACAATCGCGTCAAGGTGCTGTTTTTCCTCCTGCATCAGAAATTCAAAAAACTTCTTTTCTTCGGGTGAAGAGGCTTTTTTGCTGAAGTCCCGGTAGGTGGCGTAGCTTTTCTTCTCTAACTCCATCGCCAGCTCATAGCCAGCTGTGTTTCCCGCGCTGTTCTTAAGGCTGGTTTTATTGGCTCTGGTAAAAAAATCCTTTATCGCGGCTTCAACGGACGGCATGTTCTTGGGAAGCGAAACCTTACCCTTAGAACCGGTCTTTATCATATTATACATCTCGTCAATTTTCTGGGCGTGCACAACTTCCTCTCCCGCCAGCGAATAAAAAAGCTTCTTGGTAAGAATATTTCTGGACTTTGCGGCCAGTTTCAGATAAAAGTTGACGCCTTTAACCTCTAACCCTATGGAAAAACCAAGGGAAGTAAGCTTACCGGACAATCCTGACGCTTTGACCATAACTCCTCCTTTTGCCTTTGCTGACTCTTTTTTTATCATATTAAATTAAACCACCTAAGTCAAACCGCAAACCGTAAATCTCTCTTTCGCGGTAATTTTACCTTCAATAATAACATAAGCCGGCGCAAAAAATATCTCTTGACAAAAAAACCGCCTTGTTGTATAATTAATGAAAATATTAACTTATTAACATCTAAACTGAGGCTATGAAAAGCCTTTTCAAAAGGAGAGTGCCTGTGAACAGCGAGAATTTTGAGAAGAAAATCTTTGAGATGCATGCCGAGCTCTGCAAAACCCTGTCAAACCCCAAGAGGCTTGAGATCCTGAGCATTCTCAGGGGCGGCGAAAAGCAGGCCGGAGAGATTTCAACATACCTGAAAATCAGCAAAGCCAATCTGTCCCAGCACCTCTCTATTTTAAAGCAAAAGAAACTTATACTGCAGAGGCGCAGCGGAGTAAACCTGTTTTACAGGGTGGCCGACCCCAGGGTTTACAAGGGCTACGACTGTTTAAGAGATATTCTCTTAACCCAGCTTCAGGAACACAACAAATTTTATACTAACATCAACTTCAAGGAGGCCCAGAATGCCAATATTTGAATACAAATGCGGCAAATGCGGGCATAAATTTGAACAGCTGACTTTTGAGAGCGAAAGCAAAACCGTAAAATGCCCGAAATGTTCCTCTGAAAACACGGAGAAACAGTTTTCCCAGTTCGCAAGCGGCAATTCAAAATCCGGGCAGAAAAACTTTTCGTGCCCCACGGGCGGCTGCTGCCCCGGCTGCAATAACAATTGACAATTAAACGGAAAATTCAATGACCCTGGAAAATCAAATAAACATAAGATACGGCGAACTCGCGGAAAGCAGCTGCTGCCTTTCCTGCGGAGGAGCCATTGATCACGCTAAGGCCCGCGAGGGAGAGACCTGCCTTGACCTCGGAAGCGGCAGAGGCCAGGACGCCCTGAAACTCGCGCAGGAAGTCGGCGATAAAGGCCTTGTTTACGGCATAGACTTATCCGACAAGATGATAGCCAAAGCCGAGCGCACTGCGCAAAAGCTCGGCATCAGCAATGTAAAATTCATCAGGTCAAACCTTGAAAACCTGCCCCTTGAAAGCTCATCGGTTGACCTAGTAATCTCCAACTGCACCATAAATCACGCTTCGGACAAACAGGCGGTATGGCGCGAGATATACAGAGTGCTCAGAAAAGGCGGCCGTTTTGTTATAAGCGATATTTACGCCTTGCGGGAAGTTCCCCCTGAGTACAAAAACGATCCGGCAGCCGTGGCCGAATGCTGGGCCGGCGCTTCAACCCGCGAGGCATACCTGAAAACGCTTTGCGCTTCGGGGTTTCCCGAGGTCAGCATAATTGAAGAGAGCAAACCCTACGATAAAGGCAAAATAACGGTGGCAAGTTTTACGGTTTCGGGCATAAAAGACCCGAAACCCGTTTCCTGCTGCTGCAAATAGAACCCTAAAAGGAGAAAGAAGATGAAAGAGCAGACCGCCAGAAAAACAGGAATGAAAACGCTGATCGTCAAAAAAGCCAAAAACGAAAAGAAAATAGCCCAGTGCTGCGCGAAAATATCCGCTGTTGTCGCCGGCTGCCACGACTAAAGCGCCGCCTTATTACAATACCGCCGTTCCGGAGTTTTATGTATTTCTCCAGGCACAACATATTCTCAAAGCTAAAGGATTCCGATAACTATTTTATCGTGAACCTGCTTACGGGCAGCGCGGATATACTCGCGCCCGAGAAGGCTGCCGAGATAAAACGCGGCGAGTACTCAGATATTGAGGAATACAAAAACAAAGGCTACCTGGCCGAGGAAGACTCCGAGAAGAAATTATTCAACTCCAGGTATCTGGACTTTATCAGAAACCGCGAGAACGACGAGATGCAGCTGTTTTTCGTGCCCTGGTACGAATGCAACTTTAAGTGCAGTTACTGCTACCAGTCCGAATACAGCAACGAATCCGTTCAACTGCAAAAACCGGTCATAGACGCCTTCTTTGCGCACATCTCCGAAGCTTTCCGCGATAAAAGAAAATACATAACAATTTTCGGCGGCGAGCCGCTTCTTTCCGGCAGTATCCAGAAGGAGATGATAACCTACCTTATCTCGGAAGCCGCAAAAAGAAATATTGACTTGGCCATAGTCACAAACGGATACAACATAACAGGCTACTCCGAAGTACTGGCAAAAGCGCCCTTGCGGGAGATACAGATCACGCTGGACGGCACCCGGGAAATCCATGATAAAAGGCGCGCTCTTAAAAACGGCGGAGGCACCTTTGATAAAATAGCCGAGGGGATTGATTTTTGTCTTTCCAAAAAAATACCGGTAAACCTGCGGGTTGTAATTGATTCGGAGAATATCAATAACCTGGTTGAACTCTCCGGCTTCGCGGCCCGTAAAGGCTGGACTGACAGCCCGTTTTTTAAAACCCAGCTGGGCAGAAACTACGAACTCCACTCCTGCGGCAGCCATAAGCCGGCCCTTTTTGACAGGGCGAAAATGTACGAAGAACTCTACGAGCTTTTAAAAATTCATCCCGATATTCTAAAATTCCACAAACCGGCGTTTTCAGTTTCAAAATTCCTTTCAGAAAACGGCGAGCTTCCCTCCCCCCTGTTTGACTCCTGCCCGGGATGCAAAACAGAATGGGCCTTTGACTATACCGGTTCCATTTATCCCTGCACGGCAACTGTTGGCAAAACCGGCGAGAAAATAGGAAGCTTTTACCCGAAAACATCTTTAGACGAAGGGCGAATTGAGGCATGGCAGGACAGGGATGTCACTTCCATAGAGAAATGCGGGGATTGCCCGCTGCAGCTCGCCTGCGGCGGAGGCTGCGGCTCCGTCGCCAGAAATAATACAGGAAAACTGCTAAGCCCGGACTGCAGGCCGGTAGACAAACTCCTTGAACTGGGCCTGTCGGCCTACTTCGGTGAAAAAATCTGATTGCAAAAAGAGGCGCAAATGACTGAAAAAATTACTTATGTCAACGGCGAAACTTTTGACAGCGAAGTGCTGAAATCCGCCTTAGCCGTTGTGGATTTCTATTCAACGGAATGCCCCCCCTGCGAAGCGCTCGCGGCCAAATTTGAACCGCTCTCGGAACTTTACGGAGGCGACATTAAATTTGTCAAAGTTTTCAGGCAGGAAAACAGGGCCCTGGCGGAATCGCTCTCGGTAAAATCTTCACCGACCGTTCTTTTTTTCGTAAACGGCAGGGAAACCGGAACCCGCCTGACCGGAGGCGTTAAGAGAAGCGAGCTTATTCAAAACCTGGATGCCATGCTAAACCCGAAAAGAGCCGCTGAAATTAAATCAAAAATCATACCGATAGAAACCAAAACCGATGTGCTGATACTTGGAGCCGGTCCGGCCGGCCTTACCGCGGCCATTTACACCGCCCAGGCAAAACTTAACACAATTATCATTGACAGAGCGCTTTCCGGCGGACAGGTCGCCACTACTCACCAGGTTTCCAATTTTCCGGGATTTACGCAGCCTGTCGCGGGATATGAGCTTATGCACCGCATGAACGAACAGGCCAAAATCGCCGGCGCTCAAACCAGGTACGCCGTGGATCTTACCAGAGTGGATCTTAAAACCAAAACCGTGACTATTGACGGCTTTGAGACAATAACCGCGAAAAAAATAATAATCGCCACCGGCTCTTCTCCCCGCGAGCTCGGGGTTAAGGGCGAAAAAGAATTCAAGGGAAGGGGCATATCCTACTGCGCGACCTGTGACGCCAAATACTTCCAGGACAAGGATGTCGTGGTAATCGGCGGCGGCAACTCCGCCGTTGAAGAATCGCTTTTTATTTCCAAATTCGCCAGAAAAATTACCATTGTACACCAGTTTGACAAACTGCAGGCCAACAAAACCGCCCAGTCAAAAGCCTTCGCGGACCCTAAGATCTCGTTTATGTTTTCTCACGAACCGAGGGAATTCATGCGGGTTGGCGATACCGTTGGCAAGGTGCTTGTGGAGGACTTAAAAACACATAAAACTGCGGTTATCGCCTGCGACGGTGTGTTTATTTTCGCGGGAATGAAACCCAATCTGGAAGATTTGAGCGAAGGCCTTGAACTGGATAACTGGGGATATATTAAAACAGGGGAAGATATGCTGACAAACCTGCCTGATGTCTACGCGGCGGGAGATGTGGCTTCAAAAACCTGCAGGCAGATCACCACCGCTGTTTCCGACGGAACAATAGCCGCCGTGACTATATCAAAGGCTCTTGAATAACTTAAACCGCGAAACCGCCGCCTATCTGCATCTTTCCGGATGGTAATGAACATGCACCTTTTTTACAAATTCTATTTTTTCCATTATTTTTTCTTCCGCGGCGGTAGCTATCCTGTCGCCTTCGTCAACCGATAGATTTCCCTCAATGCAAATCGTGATATTCACCACAAAATAAGGCCCGAACCTGTGAGCGTATATCTCTTCCACCGCTTTAATGCCGCTGACCTCGGCTAAGGCGTCCTTTATTTTAACCTCAAGAGCCTCTCCCGGCACGGTATCCATTAAATCCGATGACGATGCCTGAAGAATATGCACGCCCGTCTTAAGAATCACAAGCGCCACCACCGCTCCCGCGAGAGGGTCTATCCAGTAATACCCGATTCTCCCGAAAAAAATTCCCAGCGCGGCCGCAGCGGAAGAAAATATATCGTTTCTGTGATCGTAGGCAAGCGCCATAACCGCCGGGTTCTTTGTTCTTCCGGCGGTTTTTCTCGTTTTATCAAAAATGAATAATTTTAAAACAATGGTGGCTATGGCAATCCAGAAGGCGTAATGAGCCGCGCCGGAGAAATCGCTTTTACCCGAAAAGATATCAAAAATGGCGTTGATTGAATTCCAGAAAATCGCT